>Ga0070714_100000001_pt1 | contig 469087 bp, 456 predicted proteins | sample LARL83metaG_FD_65450 | JGI IMG/M metagenome (GOLD analysis project Ga0070714, IMG submission 65450) | Corn, switchgrass and miscanthus rhizosphere microbial communities from Kellogg Biological Station, Michigan, USA - LAR L8-3 metaG | ecosystem: Host-associated > Plants > Roots > Rhizosphere... | reverse complement strand
TGCAGCTCGGCGGCGTCCTCGATCGTGATGACGCGCTCGCGCTGGGGGATCAGCGAGCCGAGGACATTGAGCGTGGTGGTCTTCCCCGAGCCCGTCCCGCCGGAGATGAGCACGTTGAGACGCCCGGCGATCGCGTACTGCAGGAACGTCGCCATCGGCCGGTTGAGCGTCCCCTGCTCGATCAGGTGGTCGATGCGGTTGATCGAGCTCTTGAACTTGCGGATCGTCAGCGCGGGGCCCCGCGTGGCGGCGGGCGGGATCACGGCATTGATCCGGCTCCCGTCCGGCAGCCGCGCGTCGACCATCGGGCTCGACTCGTCGACCCGGCGGCCGACTGTCGCCACGATCCGGCGCATCACGTTCATGAGCTGCTCGTTGTCGTCGAACCGGACATGGGTCCGCACGATGCGTCCGCCGCGCTCCACGTAGACCTCGTCCGCGGCGTTGACCATGATCTCCGTCACGGAGGGATCCTTCAGAAGGGGGTCGAGCGGCCCGTAGCCGACGGCCTCGCGCAGGATGATCGTGACGAGCTGCTCCTTCTCGGCCGCGCGAAGGGCGACCATGTCCTCGTCGAGGAGCCGCTCGAGGCGATGGCGGATCGACCTCTCAAAGACCACCGGGTCGGTCGTCAGCTCGAGGTCGCGCTCGAGCGCCAGGCGACGCTGGTAGGAGCGAGCCAGCCGTCGGATCTCCGGGTCCGCCGCTTCCTGCTCCTCGTCGCCCGTCCACGCGGTTGGCTGCGGCGGTACCGGCGGTGGCGGCACCGCACGGCCCGCCTGGGCTCGCTTCTCCTGCTCGTCGCGCGAGTCCCAGGCCTGGACGAAGAAGACTCCCTTGATCGCGCGCTTGCTCACGATCATCCGCGTCAGCCCGCCTCGCTTCGGGTCAAACACCTGCAGCTGCAGGACCTCCACGTCCTGCTTGAAGGCCTCGTCCTTGTAGGTGCGGACGAGGTCGCCATCGACGAAGTGCAGCACCACCTTCTCGAGGCCGCGGTCCGCGCGGGGGTCGGTCCTCTGCGCGCGCGCCGACTTGTCCGGCTCGAAAACGACGTACTTGAACGCGGACGTGGAGACCCAGACGGTGCGGTTGTTCCCCTCGTCGACGGTTATCGGGAAGCCCAGCTCCTCCGGCTTGAAAGCGGTGGTGTCGCCTTCGAGCTCTTCACCGTCGAGGAACCTGACGGTGACCCTCATCAGCCCTGAGGCTGGCCCTGGTCCCCCGTGAGTGCCTGGATCTGCTGGTGAGCGCTCTCGTGGATCTGTTCCTGGCGGGTGGGGGCCGCCTCGCCCGACGCATACCTCTGGCGCTCCTCCTCGGTGCGCGAGTCCCACTCATGCACGAAGAAGATGGCCTTGAGCGCGTGCAGCGAGACGATGACCCGGAACAGCGACTTCTCCTGCTCGTCCCAGACCCGGAGGTTGAAGCCCTCGCCATCCTGCACGAAGGTGTCGTCCTTGTAGGACCGGAGGGTCTCGCCGTCCGCGAAGTGCATCACGATCTTGACCATCCCCTGGTGTCCGCGGGGATCCTCCGAGTGCCCTTCATCGAAACGCGCGCCGAGGAGGGTGACGTACTTGATGGCCGCGAGCGACACCCAGGCGATCTGGTTGTTGCCCTGCAGGAAGCTGACGGGGAACCCCATCCGGCTCAGGTTGGCCGCGTCCGATTCACCCTCGAGGATCTCGCCGTCATTGAAGTGAACCCTGACCTTCATCGCCGCCAAAGTATGCGGCACGCGGGCAGGGTTGCCAAGGTCCCCCCGAGGCTGCCGCCGGCACCCGCGATCACCCCACTGTGACCGGGGTGCCGACGTCCGCCCAGTGGAAGAGCCAGGACATCGGGGTCCAGGGGACGTTGACGCAGCCATGCGTGCCTGGGACTGCTCCGTCGACGTTCGTCCCGGGCCCGTAGCGGTAGCGCCAGTAGGCGTCATGGATGCCGTAGCCGCCCTCGTGGAACCACAGGACCATCTGCACCCGGGTGTCGGGGTACCAGAAAGGGGACGAGCGGGGGAACGGCGAATGCATCGTCCACGGGGACGACTTCCACAGCACGCTGAACGAGCCGAGGACGGTTGGAAGCTCAGGCCGGCCGGTGGTGACGAGGGACTCCTGGGCCAGCTTGCCATGGTCGTAGGCGCGCAGCTCCTGGCGCGCCGTCGAAATATAGATCGCCTTCGCCGGCATCCCCGTCTGCATCGCGCCCGCCAGGCGACCCTCGTCGACCCGGAGCCAGGCGACCGTTCCCGCGAGCGCCTGCGGGTCGCTCGCCGCGGCGCCGGCCGCGTCTCGCGAGACCCGCCCCGCCAGCTCCGCCACGCCCGGCACCGAGAAATGCGCGGCGGCCTCCGCGTCCCCGGTCGCGTCGTAGGCGAGCTGCGCCGCCTTCTGCTGCTCCGCGCCGAGGTTGCCGGTCGCCGCCGCGACCTCGTCAGGCAGGTAGGACGCCTCCGTGGCGTCATCTTGCCGCTGCAGGGCGAGGCTGCGCTGCGCCTGCTGCACCAGCGCCTCAGCCGTCGCGACATCCTTCGCGAGCGCCTTCGGGTCGCGACCTAGGGCCCGGGTCGTCAGCGCCTGGACCTGCGTCTGAAGGGGTTGTATCGCCTCCGGCGCGCCGCCGGCGTCACTCCACGCTCCGAGCGTTTCGTCGAGCCGGCTGACGGCGTCGGACAGGCTGACGGCGAGCCCGTCCAGGTACGCCACCCGGTCACCTTCGAAATGCGTCGCCAGGGCCTGGTAGCCCGCAGTCTCGGCCGCCGCCCAGCGGCGCCAGGCCTGGTCCAGGAAGAGCAGCCCGGCGACGGGCGCGGCCTCGGCGGCGAGGCCGCTCAGCTGGTTGTCCGCCCACGCCATCCGGTTCGCGGGCACCCCCGCCGCGACGGCCTCCGCGCGCGCGGCCAGGGCCTGCCTGCGGGCCGACTGAAGCTGCTGGGTCAGCCGGGCCTGGGCGTGGACCTGCGCGAGGTAGGCCACGCTGAGGGCGGTCGCGATGAGCACGGCGAGCAGGACACGCGCCACGGTGGATGCCCGCGGCACCGGGTTGGAACGTGGAAGCGGCAGAGCCCCTTGCATGCTGTTAGAGCTCGCCCGTGCCCGTCCCGCGGGCCGTTTCGAATACAGCCCCGCGCCCGGCGATCCTGGCCTCATGGTACCATTCCGCGTTCGCCATGCCGGACCAAACCACTCTTGCCATCGAGACACGCCCCGAGCTAGGGCGCGAGGCCAAGCGCCTGCGCCGCACGGGGCGGATCCCCGCTGTCGTCTACGGCCACAAGGTCGCGGCCGAGGCCGTGAGCGTCGACTCCCGCGAATTCGTGCGCGTGTTCCACAAGGCGGGGCGGACCCAGCTGGTCGACCTCGTCGGTGACGGGAGCAAGAGTCGCAAGGTGCTGGTCCGAGAGGTGCAGTACGACCCGCGCTTCGGCGGCGTGCTGCACGTCGACTTCTACGCGGTCAACCTGCGCGAGAAGATCAGCGCCGACGTGCCGATCACCCTGGTCGGCGAGGCGCCGGCCGTGCAGCGGCGCGAGGGCGAGCTGCTCCAGACGCTGCACGCGCTCCACGTCAGCTGCCTGCCGGCCGACATTCCCGAGCACGTCGAGGTCGACATCTCCGGCCTCGAGGCGGTCGACGACGCTGTCCGCGTCGGAGCGCTGCAGGTTCCCGCGGGCATCGAGGTGAGCAACGACCCCGAGGACGTCGTGGTCAAGATCTCGCACCTGCGCGTGGTCGAGGTCGAGGCGCCCGTGGAGGGCGAGGCGGCCGAGGGCGCTGAGGGCGAGGCGGCCGAAGGTGCCGGCGAGGGCGAGGCCGCGCCCGCCGCAGAGGGCTCCGAGGCGGGCCCGGAGGAGTCCTAGCAGCGGCGGGCGTCGGGCCGGCTGCGCTTTCTCTCCTCGTCCCCACAGCCGGCGCCTCCGTGCTGCCGGCCCGGAGTTTCGAGCTGAACCGCCAGCTCCTCCAGCTGGCCGGGGTCACTCCCGATTCGAGCCTCTACGGCCTCTGGTACGGGCTGGTGACGGCGGGGGAGGGGATCCTCATCCTCGTCGTCACGCTGCTGGCGGCGCGCCTGGCGCGGTTCGTGGCGAAGGCTCTCGCGGGCGACGTCCGCATGGACCTCCAGCTGGTGCTGCTGGCCGGGCGGCTCGTCTACCTGGCCGTGATCGCGCTCGGGGTCCTTGGCTTCCTCTACGTGGTGGCGCCCGGCATGTTGACCCCCGTGCTCGGGGCCGTCGGGCTCCTCGGCCTGGCCTTCGGCCTGGCGTTCCAGGACGTCCTCAAGAACTTCCTGTCGGGGGTCTTCCTGCTTTTGGAGCGGCCCTTCCGCATCGGTGACGTGATCCAGGTGGGGGACCTGAAGGGCACGGTCGAGACGATCCTCCTGCGCGTGACGGTGTTGAAGACGGCGGAGGGCCTGCAGGTCCTCCTCCCGAACCAGCAGGTCTACACCTCCGCCATCGTGAACAGCACCGGGTACCCGCAGCGGCAGTACACAGCCTCGGCACGGGTCGCCGACGCCCAGCTCGCCGCCCGCTTGGTGGACAAGGTCGCCGCTCGCCTCGCCGAGGTGAAGGGTGTGGCCGAGGATCCGCCGCCGGATGTCTCCGTCGTGCCGCACCTGGAGTGGGGCGCGACCCTCGAGGCCCGGTTCTGGGTCGACTACCGGAGCCACGACCCCGCCCGTGTGCAGCGCGAGGTCAACGCGGTCCTCGTGGACCTCGCCGCACCGAAATCGCGTTAGGTTATAGGTAGTCAGAAAGAAGAGAAGAAACAGGAGGTTTCCTCATGGCTGGACCAGCCGTAATCGACCCGCAGAGGGCGCGGACGCCGCAATTCACCACCCGCACCGGCGAAGACACCCAGGTGGCGCTCGGGATCATGCGGGTGCTGCACTCCGAGCCGCTCTCGGGCTCGTTCGCCCGTCTCATCTCGGGCCGCCTGCAGGCGGCCGACCGCGTCAGCCTGGCCCACTTCTTCGAAGAGGTCAGCGTGCTGCGCGACCACGGTCACATCGCCGACGACCTGCTCTTCGACATGTTCGCCCTGGACCTCTACTGGGAGCAGCTGAAGGGCGAGATCGAGGCCGTCCGCAAGCGCACTTCGAACCCGAAGGTGTGCGAGAACTTCGAGATCACCGCGCGCCTCGCCCGCGAGTACCGCGGCGCGAGCCCGAAGAAGCTCACCTAGGGGGCAGACGACCCGGGGCGCCCCAGCGGCGCCCCGGGGCCTCACCCAGCTGTTTGGTCGGGGCGCCGGGATTTGAACCCGGGACCTCGTCGTCCCGAACGACGCGCGCTACCGAGCTGCGCTACGCCCCGATCCCGTTCCCTGCCGCGCGGCGCAGCCGGAACGAAGGGTCAATTGTAGAAGTCCGTCAGGGCCCCCCTCTTAGCCCATTCCTAACGCAGCTACCGAGCCTCCCTCACGGCCTCCTTCCAGACTCGACTCCAGTAAGGCACCGGGCCACCCCCGGTGCGCCCAATCAAGGAGGTCAACGAAATGAACAGAATGAATCGAGCGGTCCTCGCCGCGGTCGTGGCGGGATCGATGGTCACCGGGGGCGTGGCGGGCGCGGCGGTCTTCGCCGCGACGGTCGGAGCCAGCGCGGCCAACACGCCCGCCGCGACGTCGCCGAGCGCCAACGGCTCTGGCGCGCCGAGCGCGCAGCCGCCCGCGGGCAAGTTCGTCCCGAACGAGGACCCGACCCACGAGGCCGGCGAAAGCGCCGCGCGTGAGGCACAGGAGAACGCCGGCCAGGTTCCCACCGTTCCCTGAACCCGATCTCAAATCCCTCCCCCCACCCAAAAGGGGCCGGCTTCCGCCGGCCCCTTTTCTTCGTGGTTGACGGCCATTCCATGACAGCGGCGGACTCAGAGAAGGTGTAAATTGGTGCTGCCGCGGGGCGGCGGGGTGCCACGCGGCAGCGGGCTTTGAGACGAAGACCGGGGGGCTTCGGAGGGCAGGCTGTGGTAGGGAAGTGGGCCTACGAGCGGGGGAGTGTTCGCAACATCGTGGCGCTGGGTGGCGCGCTGGCGTTACTGGCGCTGGCGGCGCCGGCGCTGCCGACGTCCGCGCAGGAGCCCGTCGCCATCGACGTCCTATCCAACCGCGCGGACCTCGTGTCCGGCGGCGAGGCGCTGGTGCAGGTCGTCCTCCCGTCCGGCACCGACGCGGCGGCCGTGCGGGTGGACGTCGACGGCCGCGACGTGACGTCGGAGTTTGCGCCTCGGCCCAACGGGAAGTTCGAGGGCCTCGTGACCGGCCTGAAGGTCGGTTCCAACCTGCTGACGGCGACCGCGCCGGGTGGCGCCGGCGCCAGCATCACCATCACGGACCACCCCATCGGCGGGCCCGTCTTCTCGGGGCCGCAGATCCAGCCGTGGACGTGCGCGGCCGGGGCGGTGGACAAGCAGTGCGACCGCCCCGCCACGTTCACCTACGAGTACAAGAACGCCATCACCGGCCAGTTCGACACGTATGACCCGAGCAACCCGCCGCCGTCGTTCGCGATTGCCACGACCAAGACCGACCAGGGCGTGACGGTGCCGTACATCGTGAGGCAGGAAACGGGGGACGAGGACCGCGATCAGTACGCCATCGCGGTTCTCTACGACCCTGGCAAGCCGTGGGCCCCGTGGGCGCCGCAGAAGGGATGGAACGGCAAGATGGTCTACAACGGCGGGGCCAGCTGCGGCTTCGTCCACGGGGAGGGCACGGCGCCCAGCGTCATCGTGGACGCCGCCCTGTCGCGCGGCTTCGCCGTGGCGTCGACCGCGCTCGACAACAACGGCCACAACTGCAACCTCGTCGTCCAGGCCGAGTCGATCATGATGGCGAAGGAGCACTTCACCAACCACTACGGCGAGATCCGCTACACGATCGGGATGGGCTGCTCGGGCGGGTCGATCTTCCAGCAGCAGGACGAAAACGAGTACCCGGGCCTGCTGGACGGCCTGCAGCCGATGTGCAGCTTCCCCGACGACTGGACGACCGCGATGGACCCGGTGGACTGCAACCTGCTGCTCAACTACTGGAACACCGATCCAACGTGGACGGAAACGCAGCAGGCGGCCGTCCTCGGCGACCAGACCGTGTCGGTTTGCCAGTCGTGGGTGAACGTCTACCAGTACAGCCAGGGCGGTAACCCCTCGAACACCAACTCGACGATCACGCCCTGCTGGGCCAACAGCTCCGACCAGAGCCAGGAGTACAACGCCAGCTCCAACCCGAACGGGGTGCGGTGCACGCTGCAGGACTACATGGTGGATGTCCTGGGTCGCCGCCCGCAGAGCGTGTGGACGCCGGTCGAGAAGAAGATCGGGCACGGCTTCGCCAACTCGCCGTACGACAACGTCGGCGTCGAGTACGGGCTGCGAGCGTTGCAGGCCGGCACCATCACACCCTCGATGTTCGCGAGCCTCAATGCCAGGGTCGGTGGCTTCGACATCGACTACAACCCGACAGCCGCGCGGACGCAGGGATCGCCCTACGGCATCGCCGCGGCGTACCGGGCCGGGCTTGTCAACGAGGGCGACGGGCTGACGACCGACCCGATGGTCGACCTGCGCGGCCACGACACGTCGGAGATCCACTCGGACTTCCGCAGCTATGTCATGCGCGCCCGGCTCGACCGCATCGCGGGCGGCCACGGCAACCAGGTGATCTGGACCGGCGCGGCTCCCCTCACGGGTGACAGCCAGTTCAGCACCGCCTCCCTGGTCCTTGTCGACCAGTGGCTCAGCGCCGTGCAGAAGGACTCGGGCGCCGGCACGCTGACCCAGAAGGTCGTGCGCGACCGGCCGGCCGGCGCGGTCGACGCGTGCTGGAACGGCATCGGTGGCGAGGTGCCCAGCACCCAGGCCTGCCAGGCGGCGCTCCCGTACTACGCCGACCCCCGCATCGCGGCGGGCGAGCCCTTCACCGATGACGTCCTGAAGTGCCAGCTGAAGCCCCTGTCCCGCAGTGACCCGGCCTTCAAGGGCATCACCTTCTCCGCGGCCGACTGGGCCAGCCTGCAGGCCGCGTTCCCGACCGGCGTTTGCGACTACGGTAAGGCGCCGCAGTACAAGCAGGGGTCGGTCAAGTGGCTGTCCTTCATGGGCGGCCCGGGCGGCCAGCCACTCGGCGCGGAGCCCGTTTCGAAACCCTTTGGCGTGACCAGCAGCGCGCCCGCGGTGCACCTGCCCAACACCGCGGGCGGCGCGCCGGTGGCGGCCGTGCTTCTCGTCGCGATGGGAGTGCTCGGAGCGTCGCTGCTTCGAGCCCGGCGGCAGACGGGCTGACCGTGACCTGAGAAGGCGGAAGGCGGGACGCCGTGGGGCGCCCCGCCTTCGCGTGGTCGGTTTGGGGGACTAGGAGCTCGCGCTAGGGCTCGGGCTCGGGGTCGTGCCGCTGCCGCCGTGGTTGTGCGCGCAGTGACGGCCGGCGGTGCCGTTGTTCTCCGCCTGCTCCTGCGCCGGCGTCTCGGTCTTCTCGTGGTTGGGGTCTTCGTTCGACTTCGGCGTCGCGTTCGGGCTCGAGGTCGGGGCCGCCGAGGCGGCTGCGGCCACGGTGACGGCCCTCGCGGCCGCCGCGTGGTAGGGGCTGCCGGTGGCAGCCTGGCCCACGACCATGGTTGAGGCCGTCACAGCCCCTCCGATGACGGCGCCTGTGAGCCCGGCCCCGGCAATCGCCGAGGCGGCAAGGACAAGTTTCACTCGGTTCATCGCGTATTCCTCCTGGGACGCGGCCACGGGATCATCGGGTTGGCCGCCCATCGATGGTCGCCTCGCGCCTTGAAGATGCGCTGAGAGCGCGTTACGAATGCGCTAAGAGGCGGGCTGCTCGCGCACGGGCGCGAGCGCGGCCTGGCCGCCGACCATCCGCGCCGCGGCGAGGGCGCCCACCGGCACGGCCGCGACGCCGTAGATGACCAGCGCCCACCAGGTGTGCGTGTCGGAGCCGGTGCCGATCCCGTGGATCAGCGCCAGCGGGAAGATCACGTTGGTGGCGTAATGGGCCACGCGCCAGGCGCGGTAGCCGATGCGGTTGCGGATGTAGATGCTCAGGCCGAGCGCGAGAGCCAGGTCGAAGGCCAGGATGCCAAGCCCCATCCAGAGGCTCCTGTAGTTCGACACGAACGGCACCAGGACGTCCGCCAGGTTGAACTTGGTGAAGGGGTCGAGCCAGATGGTCACGATGTGGATGGCGAGGAAGACGTACAGCACCGTCGTGAGATACCGGTGCAATCCTTCGCTCAGGAACGTGGGCCAGTTCGGGGTGCGCCAGCGCAGGGTCAGCGCCAGCCCGAGCGCCACGACCGCGGCGAGCAGCAGGAGCGACACGAACCCCGCGGCCCGGGCGAAATACCACACGGGGCTCGGGGCCTGCGTCAGGGCCAGGATCACGACTGGGAGGAGACGATCCGGGGGGCGACGGTGACCGCCGGCTGGCTGGTCGCCGCCTGGGTGGTGGTCGATGTCGCGTCCGTCGATGCGGCGGAGTCGTCGACGCTCGTGGTGGCGGCGGCGGTGACACCCTGCGAGCCGACCTGGCCGGCGATCACGGCGGTCAAAGAGCCGAAGGTCGCGATGCTCGCGACGACAGCCGAGATCTTCATCCGGGTGAGGCGCGCTTTCGCGTCTTGCATCTTGTTGGAGCGCGGGGCGTTGTTCATGAACCTAACTCTGGGGCGCGGACATCCGACGCCCGTTAGGTGGGTCTAAGAATCCGCTAAGGGTTGCGCGCCGGCGGGCAGAGTGACGGTGAAGCGCGCGCCGTGCGGCTCCTGGTTCGCGGCCTCGATGCGGCCGCCGTGCTGGGCGACGATCCAGGCCGCGATCGAGAGGCCGAGCCCCGTGCCCTCGCCGGTGCGGGAGGCGTCAGCCCTGTAGAAGCGCTCGAAGACGCGTTCGAGGTCCGCCGGCGGGATCCCCGGCCCGGCATCCGCGACGTGCAGCGTGGCGGCGCCGTCCGCCTCGGCGAGGCTGACGCTGATCGGGGTGCCTGGCGGGGTGTGCTTGGCGGCGTTGTCGAGCAGGATCCAGAGCAGCTGCCGCAGGGCATCGTCCGCGCCGCGGACAAGGAGGTGCTCGGGCGCCGCGAGGTCGATGTCGCGCCCCGTGAATCCCTTCCGCGCCTGCCGCACCACCGAGCGGGCCAGGTCGGCCAGGTCCAGGCCCTCCTCGAGCTGAAGCGCGGCGCCCGAGTCCGCGCGCGCGAGTGAGAGAAGCGACGCCACGAGGCGGTACATGCGCTCGCTCTCGCTGGCGATGTCCGCCAGGGCTTCATGGCGGACTGCCGGGTCGGCGTCGGGGTGGCGCTCGAGGATCTCGGCGTTCGCTCGGATCGTCGTCAACGGCGTGCGCAGCTCGTGCGAGGCGGCGGCCACGAAGCGGCGCTGCGCGAGCAGGGCGTCCTCAACGCGCGTGTACGCGTCGTGAAGCCTCTCGAGCATGCCGTTGAAGCTCCGGGCCAGGCTGCTCACCTCGTCGCGCGAGCGCGGCTCTTTGATCCTGCGGCTCAGGTCCTGCGTGCGGCCGATCTCCTCCGCCGCGACGGCCATCTCGTCCAGCGGCCGCAGGCCCCGCCCGGCGATCCACCAGCTGAGCAGGGAGGCGCCGAGGAGGGCCAGCACGGCCCCTAGGCCGAGGCTGAGCCGGACGCCGTCGAGCTGCGACTGCACGGGGAGCAGGCTCTGACCGGTCACGACGTAGCCGGTCACGTCCCCGTCCGGCGCCACCGACTTTCGCACCGCCACCCGCACCGGCACGCCGGAGACGTCGATCGTGGCGTAGGCCAGCGCCGTGGGCGTGGCCCGGGCCAGGACGGCGGCCGAGACCGGCGGTGTCGTCGCCTTGCCGTTGAGCACCGCCTGGCAGAACTGCACGTCGCCCGCCGTGCTCAGCAGCTCCACGTAGGTGTCGCCGCTGGTGGCGATGTCCACCTGCTCGTAGCTGCTCTCGGGCCGCGTCCCCGGGGGCCCGCCGCGGCCGTCGCCCGGCCCGCCGGCGCCCTGGTTGCGCAGCGCCAGGTTGGCGTCGACCTGGCGGGTCAGGCTGCCGCTGATGGTCACGTACATCACCGACGAGAAGACGACAACGGTCACCGCGACGACGAGCGCGCCGAGGACAGCGAGGCGTGCGCGGATGGGGAAGTTCACCTCTCCCTCAGCGCGTACCCGACCCCCACGACGGTCTGGATGAGGCGCGGTTCGCGGCCGGCCTCCAGCTTCTTGCGCAGGTAGCCGACGTACACGTCGACCGCGTTGCTTGCGGCGCCGAAGTCGTAGCCCCAGACCGCGTCGAGGATCTTGCTGCGGCTCAGCACCTGGCGCGGGTTGCGCATGAAGTAAGTGAGAAGCTCGAACTCCTTCACGGTGAGATCGATGTCGCGCTCGCCGCGGCGCACCTCGCGCGTGGCGATGTTGAGCGACAGGTCGCCATAGCGCAGGACCTGCTGCTGCTGGGGGCCGCTGCGGCGCAGCAACGCGCGCACGCGGGCGTGCAGCTCGTCATATGAGAAGGGCTTGACGACGTAGTCGTCCGCGCCCGAGTCGAGCCCGAGCACGCGGTCCTCGGTGGCGTCTTTCGCCGTCAGCATGAGCACCGGCGTCGGGCCCTCGGCGCGGATCCGGCGGCAGACCTCCATGCCATCCATCTCGGGCATCATCACGTCCAGGATCACGAGGTCCGGGGCCTGGTCGCGCATGCGGCGCAGGGCGGCGACCCCGTCGTTCGCGGTGTCCACCTCGTACCCCTCGAAGATGAGGGCGCGACGGATGGCGGCGGCGATCTTCTCGTCGTCGTCCACGACGAGGATGCGGTTCCTAACGGCCATGTCTCATGCGGCTCCAGCGCGCATCATCGCCTGCGCGCCCTCGCCTCAGGATAGGGCCGGGCTAAGAATCTCCTAAGAACGCTGCCGGCGGAAGATCGCCACGACGCCAAGTGCCAGCAGGATCGCGCCACCGCTCACCAGCAGGGCCGCGGTCAGGCCGCCGACGCGGACCACGCGCGCGGCCGCGGACGTGAAGGGGAGGCCCAGCGCGGGTGACGGCGCCGAGAACGAGGTTGCGGACGCCGGAGCGCCGGCCTCAGCGGGGTCGCCGAGGTAGACCCTGGACGGGTGGTCCGGGCCGAAGTAGATGGTGTCCACGCCGCCGGTGGAGTTGCTGAGCGTCGACAGGTTGGGGCCCTGGTGGGGGAGGTCCCCGGTGGTGATGCTGACGCGCAGGCTGTGACCCGGCATCAGCACCAGCGAGGTCGGGAAGATCTCCACCTTGAGCTCGACCGGGGTGCCAGTGGTGAGCGGCGATTGCGAGCTGTGCGTGTACGGGTGCCACGGCACCGCGGGCACGCCGCCGTAGTACACGCTGCAATCCATGACCTTGGCCCCGCAGGGGGTCGCGGTGAAGTCGCGCAGTGAGGCGACCAGCGAGCCGGCGGTGACCCGGTCGGAGGTGCCGTCCGGGGCGACGTCGGTGACGGTCGCGACGATCGACGTGTCAGCCCGGGTGGAGCTCAGCCAGAGGTCGGCCAGGATCGGGCCGGACACCACGTAGGGCTTCTTGAACGGGGTGCTGGTGAAGCTGGCGCCAAAGGCCTCCGAGTAACTGTTGTCGGTCTCGCACTGCGGGATCTTGGCAAGCCCGGCGGTCCACTGCGCCGTCGACCGCGAGCACGCGCCCGTCGCCGGCTGCCAGGGCACCTGCGCCGAGCCGGGTGCCGTTGCCGGCGCCTGGGCGAGAGTGCCGTCGTAGAGGGCCTTCGCCCCGGACGTGGACGGGCTCGAGCCGAGGTACCACGGTTGGTACGTCGTCCCCGCCGCGGGGTAGGAGGAGTTCGCGCTCCAGCTGTTCCGCCCGATCTGGTACGTCTCCACTGTCGGGAACTGCTCGATGTCGTTGTTCATCCCCTTGAGCCAGTGGTCGAACCACGAGAGCGCGAGGTTGTTGACGGAGGGCATCAGGTGTCCCTGCTGGTCGGTCACGGGGCTGGTGCCGTCGTCCGCGGTCAGGTCGGTCGACGGGGAGCCGTGGTACCACGGGCCGAAGACGAGCTTCTTCTGCGTGGTGGGCAGCCCCAGGCCGCGCCACAGCAACGGCTCGCTGCGCTGGAACAGGTCGTACTCGCCGCCGACGATGAAGGTCGGCACGTGCACCCGGTCGATGTGGCTCAGCGGGCTCACGGTGCGGTAGTAGGGACCGTCGTAGGCCTGGTCGGGGAACGTCTGCAGCGGGCTCGGGAGGCTGCTCTCGTACGAGCCGAGTGTCGCGTCGGCGACCGCGGGGCCGGAGAACTGGGCCACGTCGATGATGTGCTGCGACTCGACGTTCAGCGCGATCGCGGGCTGCGTCTGCGCGTCATCGGTCGGGAGCATGTTCAGGCTGTTGACCAGCCCGAGCCAGAGTGGGATGAACCCGGTGTCGGTGTTGCCCCCGGAGAAGACGACGTCGCGGTAGGAGTCGCCCATCGGCACGATCGGGAAGATCGCCTTGACGGCCTCGGTGCCAGGCTGCTCCGCCGTCAGGAACTGGTTGATGGCGCTGTAGCTGACGCCCGCCAGGCCGATCTTGCCATTCGAGAACGGCCGTTTCGCCGCCCAGTGGACCAGTTCGACGCCATCCTGCTGCTCCGGGGTGCCGAACGAGGTCCAGTAGCCCTCGCTCGAGCCGGTGCCCCGGACGTCGACCACGATCTCGGCGTAGCCGTGAGAGGGGAAGTAGGGGTTGTACTCGCCGACGGCCGAGTCGCTCTTGCGATAGGGCGTCTGCACCAGGATCACGGGGCACGGGCAGCCGTGGTCGGGGACGTACTCGTCAGAGTCGAGCGAGATGCCGTCCCGCATCGTGATGCGGACGTCGGACGTCTTCGTGAACGTGGTGACCGGGTCCGTCGTCCCCTGGGGCGACGACGCGAACGCAGTCGCCGCCGGCGCGGCGATGATGGCCAGACCGATGACGCTGGCGAATGCCAGCCGAGCTACATGGCGCACGGTAAATCCCCTCCGAGCGCGGAACCCTATCTTCCCGCGGGCAGATTATGGCATGCGGACGGTGTGGCGTCAGGCGGCGCGCGCGGCCGGCACGGTGAACCAGAAGGTGCTGCCCCCGCCGCGGCGGCCGAGCACCCCGACATCGCCACCCTGGAGGCGGAGCAGGCTGCGAACGACGGAGAGGCCGACGCCCAGCCCGCCGAAGCGCCGGGTCACCGACTGGTCCACCTGGCGGAATGGCTCGAAGAGGAAGCGCCGGGCGTCAGGCGGAACCCCGATACCCGTGTCGGCGACCGTGACGCGGACGTGCTCACGCTGGCGGGTCACTCGGACGTCGATCGACCCGGAGGGCGTGAACTTGACGGCGTTGCTGACGAGGTGCCTGACGACGGTCTCGACGGCGGCGCCATCCGCCTTCGCCCACGCCGGCTTCGTGGTCCCATGACACCTGATCTGGAGGTGGCGTGCGTCCTCGTTCTCGGCCGCGGCCACGGTCGCGCGCCGGGCTATCCCGGCCACGTCCACACGGTCAGGGTGGAGCCTCATGGTGCCCGACCGCAGCTGCGCGAGCATGAGGACGTCCTCGATCAGCGACTGCATCCGCCGGGTGCTCTCCTGGATCAGGTCGAGCTCCGGGCGCCCGGCGAGCTCCGGCTCCATCGTCAGCAGGTCGGTGAAGCCGATGATCGCGGCGAGGGGGGTGCGGAGCTCGTGGCTCACGGTGAGCAGGAACTCCTCCTTCAGCCGCTCGCGCTCCCTGACCTCCGCCCGAAGGTGCTCCAGGCGGTCGGCGATGGCGACGGGCGTGGCACCGCCCACCTCGCCGAGGCGCTCCTGGAGGAGCCGGTCCTCGAGCCGGCGGGGCGCCGCCCGGCGCTCCCAGGCTGGCTGCTGGATCATATTCACCGCTGTTCGGCCCTCGATGCTGGGCCCGCTGGTGCCCCCCCGTGGCTTCGCGCCGCACCTTGGGACTAAGTAAACCTGATGCCGATGCTATCATCATTGGCGACAGCTAACAGCCACAGGGCTGACACAGGGGCGGTACGGGAAGATGTCAGAGTCACGCGCGTTCACGGACCCGCGGCGGCGGCCGAGGCAGGCGCCGCCGGCCGGGACGGCGGCGCGCCAGGCCCTCGAGAGCGACATCGACGACCAGCTGAGACGGCTGCAGGCGGCCGTCAAGACGAAGTCCGACTTCCTCAAACTCGTCGGCCACGAGCTCCGGGCGCCCCTCGCCGTCGTGCGCGGCTACCTGAGCCTGATGGCGGAGGGCTCCATGGGGGACGTGCCCAAGCCCGTGGACTCGGCCTTCGCCCTGATGGATGTGAAGCTGGCCGAGATGAGCCGCCTCGCCAGCCAGATGCTCGAGGTTGCCCGCCTCGAGGACGGCGAGCTGCTGCTCGAGCGCGGGCCGGTCGATGCGCGGGCGGTCGCGAAGGAAGCGGTGGAGGCGTCCGCCTGGGCGCGGACCGCCCGGCACAGGGTCGAGCTGCGCGCCCCCGCCGGGCCCGTCCTCGTCATGGGTGACAGGTCCCGTCTCGTCACGATCGTCGCCAACCTGCTGAGCAACGCCGCGAAGTACTCCCCCGAGGGCGGCACCATCGAGTGCCGGGTGGCCGGCGAAGATGGCGTGGCGCTGGTCTCCGTCCGCGACTATGGGGTCGGCATCGCCGAGGCTGACCGCGCGGTCCTCTTCGCCCGGTTCGGGCGGGTGCGCGACGACCGCACGAAGAAGGTCGCCGGGCTCGGCCTCGGGCTGTACCTGGCCCACGAGCTGGCCGTGGCCCACGGGGGGGAGCTCTCGGTGGCGTCGTCGCCGGGGGCCGGCAGCACCTTCACGCTGCGGCTGCCGGCGCTCGACCTCGAGGCTGAAGAGGAGGCCGGCTGAACCCTCGCCGGCCGGCAGCCCTCAGTCGCGCGGGGTGCGCACCCAGACGGCGTTCATGACCGAGTGGAAGCCGAGGGCGATGAAGCCCAGGGCGATGGCGGCGAGGAGCGTCCGCCCCAGGGGCGCCGCCTCGACGGAGCGAAAGGTCGCCCCCATGCCCTCGGCGCGGGCGGAGTCGTTGGCCAGGCCCGCCGCCAGGATGAACCACGCGAGGAGGGTGAAGATGACCCCGCGCGCCACCATGCCGGCGCGACCCAGGGTGTCCGCCGCGGCCCGCTCCGCCCGGGTCATGCGGCCGCGCTTCACGTCTCCCTTGAAGCCTGCGCGGTAGGCGTCGACGAACTGGCCGAGGCCGCCGACCAGGCCGATCACCCCGGCCACGATCACGGCGACGCGGCCGGCCGGGAGGGAGAGGACATGGTCGATGAGGTGGGGGATCGAGCGGTCATCGGCGTGGCGCGACTGGCCCGTGAGGAACGCCGTGCCGAAAACGCACAGCGCGGCGTAGTTCAGCCCGCTCCAGGCGAAACCGAGGCGGGCCGCGATGCCAGCCGCGTCGTGGCCCCGCCCCAGGGGGTCGTACAGGGCCCGGGCGAAACCCCAGCTGGCGTAGGCCGCGAGCGCCACGACCGCCAAGCCGACGACCACCAGCGCCAGCGGGCTGGTGCCGAGCAGGCTGATCACCCCGCGCTGGTCGGAGGTGCTGACCCGGAACCCGAGCGCGAGAGCCAGGGCGAGGCCGCCCATCACGGCGTACAGGCCGCCGCGCACGATATAGCCGAGCCTTGCGGCCGACGTGACCCACTCGTTGAGCACAACGTGGCGGAGGCCGCGGTTGGCGCGGCGCGCCTCGCGCCCGGCCTCGGCTTCGGCGCGGCGCGCTCGGCGCCGCAGGGTGGCGGTGGACGGCACGGTCAGGGCACCGCGACCCGGAGCGCCCGCGGCCGGGCCTGGATCTGCACGGGCGTGCGGCCGAGGCGCTTGTTGTCGGCGTAGACCTGCACGCGGGGCCGCGTGTCAATGGTGAGGCGCCGGAACCGAAGGGTCATCCCCATGTCCTCCTCGTGGCGGTCCAGTACGGCGGCGGCGACGGCGCGCCCGACGAGGTCGAGCCGGGAGCGGCCGACGTCGACGGGCAGCTCGAGGTAGGGCCGCACCGGGTCCGAGGCGACGAGCCCGATCTGGTTGCCCGTGGTCCGGGTGTTGGCGAACACGAGGGAGCGAGCGTGGCCGTGGGCTTCGAAATCGCCCGTGATGTCGTACTCGAACGGCTTCGCGCCGGCCAGGGCGCGGAGGTCGCGGGCGAGGTTGCCGAACTCCCCCTCCTTCGCCCTCTCGCCGAGGGCGATGGCGCCGCCGAAGGCGCCGATCGCGGCCACCTCCAGGAAGAAGCGGTCGGCGGCGAGGCCCAGCGTCACCGCCCGCGTCCGGCCGGCGCGCGCGACCTTGATGGCGTCCTCCAGCCGCTCGGGGATGTCGAGGGATCGGGCGAAGTTGTTAAAGGTGCCGAGCGGCAGGATGGCGAGGCGGTGCGCGCTGCCCGCCAGCACGCGGCAGGCGTGGCCCACAGTGCCGTCGCCCCCCGCGACCACGATCGTGGCGCGCTCGGTGACGAGCTCGCGGAAATCCTGGTGATGCCGGAGCTCGGCGAGGGTGAAGCCGGGAAAGGCGGCACGCAGCTGGTCGAGGACGGCGTCGTTGATCCCCTTCGCCCCGGGGCGGTAGAGGAGCAGGCGCCGCGTCTTCGGTTTCTGTTGTGCCATGACCTCAGCGAGGCCGGGCAGTCGACACGGCGCGCCGGCGCGACGGCAGCCAGCGCAGGCTCGGTGACGGCAGCCAGCGCTCCGGCAGCCAGAGCACGAATGCCGCCCAGGACAGGCCCAGCAGGAAGCCACCGACCACGTCGCTCGGCCAGTGGGCCCCGGCCCACACCCGGCCGAGGCAGACGACGACGATGATGAACGCCGCGGCGCCCCACAGGAGCGGGCGCAGGCGTGGACGCAGGCGCGGGGCCAGCGACGCCGCCAGCATGAAGCAGAGCCAGGTGAAGAACACGGCGTGGCCGCTGGCGTAGCTGTACCCGTTGTTGGGGCTGAGGATCTTGACCAGGTCCGGCGTGGGACGGTGCCGCTGCACCGACACCTTCACGGCCGAGTCGATGAAGCTGGCGATGGCGCCGAGCGCCAGCAGCCAGCCGGCCCGCCGCTCGTACAGGAACATCCCGACGATCGCCGCCGCGCCGATCGCGTACTGGGGCCAGCCGCCGGTGGCGTTGGTGAACCGCATGACATAGGTCAGCGGACCCCAGCTGATGGCCTGCACCGCCGTCTCCACGGGCAGGTCGAAGGACGTCCGCACCACGCCGTTCAACACCACGATGGTGTCGATTACGAAGAGGACGAAGGCGACCAGGCTGATCCACCCGAGCCACGGGCGGGCGGCCTTGCCCGGCTCGCCCGCGAGGACCTGCTTCGCCGGGGTGCGTGGGTCGCTCATGCCAGCCTGGCGGCGACGGCGCCGGCTCCCGTACCGAGGGCGGCCCCCGCCAGCACGTCGCTCGGGTAATGGTGCCCGAGGTACACGCGCGAGATGCCCACCGCCGCGGCCGCCGCGTAGGCCGGCACTGCCGCCACGGGGTAGGCGAGGACGAGGCTCGTGGCCGCCGCGAAGCTGGTGGTGGTATGACCCGACGGGAAGGAGGTGTCGGGGGTGCGCGGTCCGACCACCACGTGGTCGACCACGTCGTGCCACGGGCGCCGGCGGCGGAACCGGCGCTTGATCGGCCCCTCGGAGACGACGTTGGCGAGCAGCATGACAACTGTCGACCGCAGAGCCACATGGCGCGCGCGGCGGTCGCCCAGGACGAACATCGCGAGGAACACCGCGCCCCAGCCCACGCCGCGCCCCGCGTCGGAGACGAGCGAGACATAGCGGTCCACGCGGGGGGTGTGGTGGCGGCGGTTGATCGCCAGGAGCACGGCGGCGTCAAGGGCGCGCCAGCCTCGCAGCCGGCGAACCGCGTGCTGGACCGGGGGCGGCTGGTCGGCGACGACGTTGACAGCGGCGCGGGCCAGCGGCTCCTCGCGGGTCGTCGAGCTCACGCCGCGCGCCTCGCCGGCCGCGCCGTCACCCGGCCTCGCAGGTAGCGCCCCGCCCGACCCAGCGCGCGGCGGGTCGGGTCGGCGAGGTACTTCCAGAACAGGATCTCGAGCACCAGCCAGATGCTGCCGAGGAGATAGCCGCCGAGGACGTCGCTGAACCAGTGGTCGCCGAGGTACACGCGCGAGAAACCCGTGAGCAGCAGGACGGCGACGCAGAGGCCCACCAGCGCCCGGCGGAGTGGCCCGGGTTTCGCCTTCGCCATCAGCAGGAACGCGACCCAACCGAACATCACCATGCCCGTGTGCACGTGCCCGGCGGTGAAGGTGTACGGGTCGGACGGCACGTGGTCGCCGATCCAGACCATCGACGCCGGGGGGCGGCGCCGGTCGACGATCGGCTTCAGCAGGAAGCCCGTCTCGCCCACGCCGATCTCGCCCAGGGCCATCACGAGCGCCTCGAGGCGCCACCGGGCGGCGACCAGCAGCCCGGCGATGATCGCGAACACGAGGAGCCACTGAGGCGGGTAGCCCGGCCAGCTGATGGCCCGCATCACTGCGTCGAGGGCCCCGTCACGCCAGCCCTGGACGGCGTGCGTCACCGGCGGGTCGAAGAAGAACCAGGCGTGCAGGTGCGCGAGGTAAGAGAGCGCGACGAAGGCCAAAGTGGCCACCGCCAGGTACGCCCAGAGCAGGGCAGCGCCGGCTCGCGCCGATATTGATAGTGCAGGCATCAACAAACATGGTACCAATGAACTAAGCTAAATACCTCGATTCACATAGATCCAAGGAGGATGCAAATGAGTGACGAACTGAAGGACAAGGTCGAAGGGACGGTCAAAGAGCACGTCGGGGGTATGACCGGGGACCACTCGACGGAGGCCGAAGGCGTCGCGCAGCGCGCCAAGGGGGATGTCGAGGAGGGCGCGCGTAAGGTCGGTGGCGCGATCGAAGAGACGGCCGGCAAGGTCACCGGCGACCCTGAGAAGGAGGCCGAGGGAGAAGCCCGCCAGGCCTGACCCCATGGGACAGCCCCGGCGGCGAGCCGTCGCCGGGGCTGTTGTCCCCACCAAGAGATTCCGACGGTGGTGGTGGCGCGTTCCAGCGCCCGTCGGCGCCGCGGCAGCTATCGTCGTGACGTGACTCAGGTGGTCGAGGCCGGCGCCGGGCTCGCGGTTGAGGCCGTCGAGCTGGTCCGGATCCGGATCCCCCTGGTGGCGCCCTTCCGCACCTCGTTCGGCACGGAGACGGAGCGTGACGTCCTGCTGGTGCACGTCCTGGGGCGCGACAGCGAAGGCTGGGGCGAGTGCGTCGCAATGGAGGAGCCGCTGTACTCCTCCGAGTACGTCGACGCCGCCCACGACGTCGTCGTCCGCCACCTGCTGCCCCGCCTGCTCGGCGCCGGTGAGGTCCGCGCGGAGGCCGTCGCCTCGCTCCTCGAGCCGATCAAGGGCCACCGGATGGCCAAGGCCGCCGTCGAGATGGCCTGGCTCGACGCCCAGCTGCGCTTCGAAAAGAGGTCGCTCGCGGCCTACCTCGGGTCTGTGCGCGCCGCGGTGGATTGCGGCGTCTCGGTCGGGATCCACGATGAGGTGCCCGCGCTCCTGAGGACGGTCCAGGGTTACCTCGACGACGGCTACCGTCGCATCAAGCTGAAGATCGAGCCAGGCGCGGACATCGAGCAGGTCCGCGCGGTGCGCGAGCTGATCGGGCCCGACTTCCCCCTGCAGGTCGACGCCAACACCGCCTACACCCTGGACGACGCGGAGCACCTCGCGCGCCTCGACGAGTTCAACCTGCTCCTCATCGAGCAGCCGCTTCCCGAAGAGCAGCTGCTCGCGCACGCCAAGCTGGCCCGCCGCGTGAAGACCCCGATTTGCCTCGACGAGTCGATCGTCTCGGCCGTCGTCTGCGAGGAGGCGCTCGAGATGGGCGCCGGCGCGATCATCAACATCAAGCCCGGGCGGGTCGGGGGCTACATCGAGGCGAAGAAGATCCATGACCTCTGCCTCGCGCGTGGGGTGCCCGTCTGGTGCGGCGGGATGCTGGAGACCGGGATCGGACGGGCGGCCAACGTGGCCCTCGCCGCGCTGCCCGGGTTCACCCTCCCGGGCGACACCTCGGCCTCAGACCGCTACTACCGCCAGGACATCACGGCGCCCTTCGTGCTGGAGGAGGGGAGACTGGCGGTGCCCCAGGGGCCAGGGCTCGGCGTGGAGGTGCTGCGCGAGGTCGTGGACGGGCTGGCGACCTCTAGTCAAACCATCCCGGCGTAACCGGCACGTAGACCCCGCCGAGGCGCGGCAGCAGCGTCGGCAGCCGTTCGATGAACGACCGTCCCGGCCGCGAGTCGACGCGCACCTCCAGCGGCGCCCGCTCCTCGGCGAGCAGGCCCGGCGCCTCCGGGCGGCCGAGCCGGTCCGCGAGCAGCCCTCGGGCCGCGTTCAACAGCCTGCCGGTGATCATGGGATCGCACGATGCCACGATCCGGGCGCGGCGCGCCCCGTCGGGCGGCCCCCAAGTCGCGGGCCAAAAGTCCTCACGTCGGCGCCGGCGCTCAGCCGGCGGGCTGAAGAGAGGAGCCCTGGACGGGGCTGTGGGGGCTCGAGTACGCGAAACCGTCGGGTGCGGCAACGATGTACGCGAGCATCGCCGCGAACCCCACAGGTACGAAGAAGAAACCGATGATCCCGCCGATGACGAGGATCGTGAACCAGGTCTTGTCGGGCAGCCGGTTCGCGTTGGCCATGCCGCCGACCCAGCCGATGATCTGTACGATCCAGCCCGCGAAGGCGACCACGCCGCCAACACAGACGACGACCACGCCGGCCCAGAACGGGTTGTTGAAGCTGGGCGCGAACTCGTAGTTGGTCCCGCCTGGGGCCTGGGCCCACGAGCCGCCGTACGCGAGCATCAAGATGACGCCGACCCCGACGGCGACGAGACCCGCCGCCATCGCGACGGCGCCGGCGATCCAAACCCGGGTTACCGATGACTTCTTCATGGTCTCTCCTAACTTCTATGCGGCCGCAGCCGCATCCTGCAGTTGGATGCTGAGGGCCGGGGGCTCGCTCAGCGAGTTGTGCACCGTGCAGTGGTCGGCGGCACGCAGAGCTGCCGCGCGCACGTCTTCACTGAGGCCCGGCGGCAGCTCCAGCGAGACGCTGATCCAGGCGACGCGCGCCGGCGCCTCATGGGTGATCTCGTACTCGCAGTGCGCGCGCACGGCGTCGATCGCGACCCCGCGCCGCGACAGGAACTTACCCGCGTAGAAGGCGGCGCACCCCGCGAGGCCGGCGACGAAGAGGTCCGTTGGAGTTGGACCCCTGTCCTCGCCGCCGTCCTGCGCAGGCTGGTCGACGACTACCTCGTGCCGGCCGATCGCGATGCGATAGGCGGCGCCTGAGATGCCTTCGACGGTGATCGTCATGATCGGCTCAGATGAACAGGTTGTTGGCGCCGCGGCCCAGCATCAACACGGACGCTGCGCCGGCGGGCGGCTCGAGGCCGTCGATCATGTGCTCGGGCTTGAGGCCCATCATGTCCATCGTCATCTGGCACGGGTGGAACTTCACGCCGAGGTCCATCGCGCTCTCCACGAGCTCCTTCGGCGACGCGACGTTGTACTTGTGCCGCAGCACGTTGAACATCGCCGGCCCGGCGCCCGCGAAGTTGAACTTCGACGTCTTGAGGTGACTCAGGCCGCCACGGTTCATGAACGACAGCATCCGCTGCATGAAGTTGTCGCCTGTGATGCGAACGTCGTCGCGCAGTAGCGGGAAGAGGCCCCAGAAGGTGCAGAAGATGTGCGTCTCCTGCTCCATCGCGGCGGAGGCGTTGGCCAGGATCATGGCGGCCGTGACGCTCTCGAAGTCGCCGTGCGAGAGGATGATCACGAGCTTGTTCTCAACCGGGGGTGGCGTGACTGCCGGCTCGGCGGCTGGGCGCGGCTTGCCGTTGGTCGATACGACGGACGGTGCCGGCTCGTACGGCAGCTCGACGGCGGCGTCTTCGATGGCCTTCATCAGTTCGGCGGACATGGCGGTCAGGCCTCCTTCTTCTTGAGCAGGAAGCGGAACACGCCGCCGTCCTGCGTCTGCTCCAAGAGCTGGTTGCCGGTCGCCTTCGACCACGCGTTGAAGTCGGGGACGGAGCCGGGGTCGGTGGCGAGCACCTCGAGCAGGTCGCCGGGCTGCAGGTCCTTGAACGCCTTGGCCGTCTTGACGATCGGCAGCGGGCAGGACAGCCCTTTGAGGTCGAGGGTCGCGGTGATCGCGAGGGTCATGTTCATCACTCCTTGTCAGTGGATCCGCCCCTGCGGAACGGTGAGCCAGTAGGCGCGGTTGAAGCCCCACTTCGCCATGTGCCACAGGCGCGACGGGTTGGGCGAGACGGGCGGCTTGTCGTACGTGAACCGGATCGTCGTGGCCTCGCCGTTGCCGGTCTCGAGGAAGCACATGACCCGGCCCTCGTAGTGGGCGTTCTCGAGCGACTCCCCGTTGACCTTCGCGGCGATGCGGTTGGCCACGACCGGCGCCTCGAAGTGCGCCGTCGAGCCGCTCTTCGAGATCGGCAGGTTGGTGCCGTCGCCGATGGCGAAGATGCGCTCGTACTTCTCGTGCTCCAGGGTGCCACGGTTGGTGGGGAGCCAGCCGCCGGCGTCGCCGAGACCGGAGTCGCTGATGACCTTCTGCCCGCGGTGCGGGGGAACCGCGACGAGCAGGTCGTACTCGAACGACTCGCCCTCGAGCGAGTTGACCACGCGCTTGCCGGCGTCGACGCTCTCGACGTTGAAGAACGTGGTGAGCTTGATGCCGCGCTCGTCGAAGATCGGCGCCACCAGCTTCGATGTCGTCTCGATCGTGAACACTCGGTTCAGCGGCGAGAGGAAGTTGATCTCCGTCTTGTCGCGGATGCCGCGGTGGCGGAGGTACTCCTCCAACATGAGCGCGAACTCCACGGGCGCGGGCGGGCACTTGTAGGGGATGCCCGCGACGCCTATGAGGATGCGGCCGCCGTTGAAGTGCCGCAGCGTCTCGCGCAGTCGCTGCGCGCCGGCCATAGAGTAGAACTCCTGCGAGCCCTCGACGAGGCCGGGAATCTCCTCGGGCACGAGCCGCGAGCCGGTGGACAGGACCAGGTAGTCGTAGTGCAGCACGTCGCCGTGGCTCAGGTGCACCGCCTGCGCCTCCGGGTCGATGCCCGTGGCGCCGTCGACGACGAGGTTGACCTCCTTGCGCAGCAGCGTCCGTTCCGAGCGGCTTAGCCACCACGGGTCGGCCTTGCCCAGCGCGACGTAGAGGAAGCCGGGCTGGTAAACGTGCATGCCGGTCGGGTCGACGACAGTGACCTCGGCCTTGGCGCCGAGCTGGTGGGAGACGAGGTTGGCGACGAGCGTCCCACCGACGCCGCCTCCGAGGACCACGACGCGAGCTGCCATCAGTGCGTCTTGCGCACGATGAAGCGCGCGTACCCGGTCTCCGGGATCACCTCGACGAGCTCGTGGCCCGCCTTCGCCACCCAGGCGGGGATGTCGGTCTTGGATCCCTCGTCGCTCGACAGGATTTCGAACACGTTGCCCACCGCGCCCTGGCGGATCTTCCCGATCATCGCCATCAGCGGCCCGGGGCAGGCCATGCCGCGGCAGTCCAGCGTCTCCGTGATCTGTTCAACAGCAATGCTCATGACGTCACCTCAAATGAAGACGACAGCGCCGGTGGCGGAGGCCATGAACGCGGCCACCCCCTCGACACCGTCAACCAGCGGGTCCAGGTCGTCCCTGCTCAGCTTGAAAGCGTCCATCGAGAGGGCGCACGCCTGGATGTCGACGTCCCCGATGTCCTTGGCCTGGGCGAGGACCTCGCTCCACGGCGCGCTGTTGTGCGCCCGCACCATCTCGGCGGCCGCGGGCGTCGCGTCCGGCGCGAACCCGTGGTCCACGCCCGGCTGTCCCTTGCGAAACGCGTCGAGGGCCCAGTACTGCAGGAAGATGTTGACGCGGCGTCCCATCGCGGCGGCGCCGGCAGCCAGCACCGCGGCGGCGCTGAGCTTGTCGTCGGTCCCCGAGAAGAGCACCAGGGAGAGGCTCTCGTCTTGTTCCATTTCTCGCTCCATTTCTTGGATGGGTTTCCTGTACCCATCGTCCGGCGGGGCGCGAGGCGGCGGCAGGGTGCGAGGTCCCGAAGATCGCGGGACCTTTGTGCCTGTGTAATTGACTGCTTACAGACCACCATGTCGACATGGCAATGACTGTCGACCTCATCGACGAGGTGGCGCACCGCTTCGCGCTGCTCGGCGACCCCACCCGTCTTCGCATCCTGCACACCGTCATGGAGGTCGGCGAGATGTCCGTCGGCGCGATCGCCGACGCGACCGGGACGTCGCGCTTCAACGCCTCGACGCACCTGAACAAGCTCGCCACCGCCGGCCTCCTGGCGCGCCGCCAGGCCGGCACCAGCGTGTACTACAGCGTCGCCGACGACACGCTGCCTCGTGTCTGCGACTGGATGTGCGAGGCGCTGCGCCAGCGCGCGAGCCTGATCGCAGGCTGAGGCCCAGTTCCTCCCCCCGCAAGCGGGGGGAGGCCAGGTGGGGTAGACCCCAAATTCCTCCCCCCGCAAGCGGGGGGAGGCTAGGTGGGGGGCAGAGGGCGCGCTACCTCTTCAGCTCCGCCGCGAACGCGTCCGCGATCAGGCCGTAGCCAGTGGCGTTGGCGTGGATATCACCCAGGGCGCACATCCACGTGTCGGCGCAGATGTAAACGACATTGGTCGGCGTGCCGGCCGGCAGCGGCGCGGGGGGACTCGCCACGGCGGTCGTGTCGAGGCTGTGGAACGCGGTCGCGACATCCGCCACGGGGACTCCGAAGCCGCCATAGATCTGGGCCAGCTCGGCGTTGTAGCTCACCAGCAGCGCGACACTCTGGTTGGCCAGGGCGACGCCCGACGGGCCCTGGAGCGCCGCGGCGAGGAACGGGTCGTAGTAGTTCATTCCGACCCACTGCGTGTCGGGGCTGGCCGCGCGGAGCGCAGTCATGATCGCCGGCAGGTTGGTCTCGGTGCTGGCGAACCCTGCAGCGATACAGGTGGCGTTGATCCCGGTCGCCGTCGCGCAGCCGTCGATGTCGTTGCCGCCGATATCAATCGTGGCGAAGGCGACGTGGCCGCGGTGCGCCTTGAGGAAGTTGACGGCCTGCTGTAGCTGCGAGCCGTCGGGGTAGATCGCACACCGGCCGCCCGAGACCATGGTCGTCGTCGTCTCCCCCGGGCACGCCAGGTTGACGAGGCTCAGGTCGTGGTATGTGGCCTGCTGCGCCGCGAACAGCTGGTCGACGTAACCATGGTGCCCGGCGTCCGTCCGGTCCACCGGCTGGTAGCCGAAGGCCAGCGAGTCACCGAGCGCCAGGTAGTAGCGCGCCCCTCCAAGACCATTCGACGCTCCGGCGCCGACAGGCGCCGCGAGGGCCGCGCCGAGGACGACGGTCGCGACGAGGACCGCCCGCTGTAGAAGTTTCATCCGTTCTCCCTATGCCGGCGCGCCCGGCCTGGTGCCGGTGCGGGAGCGGCAAGCTACGCCACTGTCCTTCGTGCGCCGTGGGCCCGGCAGGGCCGGGCGGCCCGCGCCTCCCGGGCCTCGCGTGCGGGCGCGAAGATGCCTAGGCGGACTGTTCCTGGACCTGGCTCTGCACCTGGCCGCCGGAGCACCACGCGTCCAGCTGCGAGTCGTGGGTGTCGCTGCGGAACCGGATCTCGACGGTGGCGTTCTCGTCCTTCCAGTCCGTCTCGGCCTGGAACCCCGGGTTCGGGGTGACCGAGACCAACGACAGGTGGGAGCCCGAGCAGCTGACGGTCGCGCTGCCGCCGACCAGGCGGAACGTCTGCGACGCGGTCGGCGTGGGCGCGGGCGTGGCGGAGGCCGTCGGGCTGGGGCCCGCGCCGTCCTCCGAGCCGCGCTCACTCGTCGCCGGCTCGGGGGTGGCCTCGGACGGTCGAGGCGTGGCGGCGCCGCTCCCCGCGTGCCTCGTCGCGACCGGGGCCGGAGCCGGCTGGCTTGGCGACGGTGACGCCGCCGCGACGGGTGGCGGCGGGGAGCCCTCCCACGTGTTCGCGGGCAGGGCGTCGGCCGCGCGCAGCGGCACCAGGGCGCGAGGCGGGGCCACGGCGCCGCCCGACGCGAGGCCGGCGACGATCCCGCCCGCCGCCAGCAGGCCTGCCGCGACCTGGACGCCGGGGGTCACGAACCTCGGCCAGCGCCGCGGGCGCGGTGGCGCGGGTGGCGCGGACGTCGCGGGCCCTTCGAGCTGGCCGCGGATCCACTCCTCGAATTCCACGTCAGCCATCGTCGCGCGATCCCGCCCGCGCGAGAACGCGACGGGCGTCCGACATAGGTCTTAAGACCTGGGCAACCTCTGGTGCGCCCAGAGGGCGGCCTCGGTCCGGCTCTGCACCCCGATGCGCTGGAAGACGCTCGTGAGGTGGGCCTTCACCGTCTTTTCGCTGATGCCGAGACGCCGCGCGATCTGCTTGTTGGCGAGGCCTTCGCCGACGAGCGCCAGCACCTCCTCTTCGCGCGGGGTCAGCGGCTCCTCGGCCTGCCCGGCGCGACCACGGTTGCTCAGCACGACGCGGGCGGCGCGGGGCGCCAGCGGCGCCTCGCCACGGGCCGCCGCGCGGACCCCGCGCACGATCTCGTCGGGCTCCGCGTCCTTGAGCAGGTAGCCGATCGCACCCGCGTCGATCGCGCCCAGCACCGTCTCGTCTTCGGCGTAGCTGGTGAGCATGACGACGCGCGTGGCCGGGCGCGTGCGGAGCAGCTCGCGCGTCGCGGCGATGCCATCCATCACCGGCATGGAGACATCCATCAGCACCACGTCGGGCGTGAGCTCCGCGACCCGGTCGATGGCCTCACGTCCGCTGGCGACACTGGCGACGACCTCGATGCCGGGGGCTGCGTCGAGCAGCTGGCTCAGCCCGCTGCGCACGAGCGCATGGTCGTCCACCACCAGCACGCGAACAGGCTCGGTCACGCCGCCACCTTGACACGGATCGTGCTGCCCCGGCCGGCCTCGCTCGTCACCGCCATCTCCCCGCCGCCGTCCTCCACCAGGCCGCGGAGCAGCGCGAGACCGACGTGGCCCTCCTGCTGCCGCTGGATGACCTCGTCGGCTGTGAAGCCGCGGCCGTTGTCGCGCACCTCCAGGAAGACACCACCGGCCTCCGCGCCAACCTGCACGTCGATGGTCGTGGCCCCGGCATGTGCCGCCGCGTTCCGCAGCGCCTCCTGGCCGGCGCGGTACAGGAGCTCGACCCGCTCGCGGTCGAGCGACGCCACGCCGCTGACGCGCAGCGAAGTCTTGAGCCCGTCAGCCTCGAGGGGCGCGAGCAGGTTGGCCAGCGCGCTCTCGAGCTTGCCGGCCTCGAGGTTCGGCGGCGCGATCTCGACGATCAGGTTGCGCAGGTCGCGCACCGCGGCCCGGGTGGCGCGGGCGCCCGCCGCGAGGATCCCCTCCAGGTCGTGGTTGGCCGCGACCTCCGGGCGCTGGGCGGCGGCGCTGAGACTGAAGGCGGCGCCCGCGAGGTCCTGCACGACACCGTCATGGAGGTCGCGCGCAATGCGCCGGCGCTCTGCCGCGGAGGCTTCGATCGCGCGGCTGAGCAGCATCTCCCGCTCGCGCCGGGCGGAGTCGAGCTTGGTCGCGAGCCGGACGGCGAGGGGCACCTGGACGATGAAGAGGAGCGCGATGCCGCCGAGGAGCACGGGGAAGAACGCCGACCAGATGCGCTGCTGGTCCTCGACTATCGACGTGTACACCTGGTACGTCTCGAACAGGTACGTGGCGCCGCCGGTGGACTTGATCGGCAGGTAGACCTCGACCAGCTGGCCGTAGCCGCGCTCGTACTGGTTCTCGGGCTTGCTCAGCTGGCTGACCTCCGCCACGACGCGGTTACCACGCATCGCGCCGAGCTCGTCCTCACCCAGGCCATACGTGCGGCCGATGAGGGCCGCGGCGTCGGAGTAGACGATGCGGCCTGTCGCGGCCCAGATCTTGACGCGGACCACGCGCGCGCTCAGCACCCGGTCGTGCACCAGCACGTCGAGCGAATGCAACGCCAGCGGGTCGCCCCCGACCGCCGCGTCGGTGAGCGCCGGCGCGACGATGCTGCGGCCGTCGATGGCCGCGATCTCCTGCGCGTTCCGGGTGGCCTCGGCGACGGCGTTGCGGCTCACGACCCAGTAGGCGCCCGCACTGATGACGACGGCCGCGACGAGCCCAGCGAGGACGAAGCGCAGGACGGCCGTCGTCACCGCGGAACTCATCGCGCGCTGCATCCGCTGCATGTCGCACTCAGGTTAGACCGCTGTCACCCGCCTGTTGAACGGTCCTACGACCAACGTCGGGCCTGCGTCCAATGGTCGAACCGGCGCCGCCGCGGCACAGTGATGACAAGCCCGGCGCGAGACACCGAGTCAAGCGGGAATGCCGGACATCAAACCGAAGGAGGAAGATCCATGAAGATCCGATTCAGAGGCCTCTCCGGCGCCGGCATCGTCGCCGGCTGTGCCGTGGTCCTCGCCACGGCGGGTGTCGCGATGGCACACGACGGGCATTTCGGCTCCGGCGCCGCCAGCGTGGAGATGGTCAACGACCAGAGCCCCGCGGCCACCCCGGCGGCCACCTCACCCACGCCCGAGGCGTCGAATTCGCCCACCGCGGAGCCGACCGAGACCCCCGAGGCCAGCCCCACGCCCGAGGCCACCGAGACCCCGGAAGCCGGCGAAACCCCGGACTCTGCTCAGTCGCCCGACGTCGAGGACAGCCCCAGCGCGCAGCATGACGGCGGGACGAACCCGGAAGACTCCAACGAGAACACGAACGCGACCCAGAACGAGACCGAGAAGAGCGGCGAGGCGCAGCCCAGCCCGACCGCCCAGAGTGAGACCGAGAAGAGTGGCGAGTCGGAGCCCAGCCCGACACCCAGCCCGTCGGCCAGCCCGAGCTCCAGCCCCAGCCCGTCGCCCACCAGCGACAGCGGCGACGGCGGCTCCAGCGGTGACGGCGGCTCGGACGGCGGGTCCGGCGGGTCCGGGGGCGACGGGCACTAACCCTATCCCTCAACGAGAGGACCGGTGGCCCTGGCCGCCGGTCCTCTTCTTTTCAGCCCGGCACTGGGACGGTGCCGAGGTAAGCCGCCCGCACGCGGCTGTCCCGCGCGACCTCGGCCGGGCTGCCCTCCGCGATGACCGCGCCCTGGTCGAGGACCGTGACCGTCGACGCGAGGCTCGCGAGGAAGCGCATGTTGTGCTCGATGAGGACGATGGTCAGGCCGGCGCCGGCCAGCTCGGAGAGGGCGGCGTGCAGCAGCTCGATCTCGTCCGGGCTCATGCCCGCGGATGGCTCGTCGAGGAGCAGCACAGTGGGCGCGGTCGCGACCGCCGTCGCCATCTGTAGCAGCCGCTGCCGGCCCGACGACAGGGTGTCAGGGGCCGCCCCGGCGAATGGCCCAAGCCCGAACATCTCCACCAGGTCGAGCGCCGCGCGGCGCACGGCCAGGCTCTCGGCGCGGTAGGCCGGCGTCTTCAGGAGGGCCTGGAGGGCGTGCGCGTGGCGCCGCCGCTCCCGCACCCCGACCTCGATGTGGGCGACGAGGTCGAGGTGGGGCATGACGGCTGTCCGCTGGAACGTCCGCGCGATGCCGGCGGCCACCCGCCCCGCCTCGCCCAGGTGGTCGACGCTCGTGCCGGACAGCGTCACGTTCCCGGTGTCCTGCCTGAGGGTCCCGGCGATGCACCGAAGCAGGGTCGACTTGCCGGAGCCGTTCGGTCCCACCAGGCCGTGCACCTCTCCGGCCCGGACGGTGAGCGTCGCCCCGGCAAGCGCCGCCACGGCGCCAAACCGCAATTCCATCCCGCGCGCCTCCAGCAGCGCGCTCCCGGAGCGAACCGAGACCGGCGCCGCCGGGCGAGGGCGCGGCGCAGCCGCCGGGGCAGTGCCGGGCTGGCGCCGCCGCCGGCGCTGGAAGGTGACGCTGGCCGCGAGCGCCACGACCACCAGGGCCGCGGCCGTCAGCTCGCGCCCCGCACCGAGCGGCAGGCCGGCCGCCTCGAACCCCCGGTCCACCAGGTACGGGAGCCCGCTGATTACCGCCGCGCCGGCCACGGGGCCGAGGAACCCCAAGGGCGCTCCGACGAGGACCGCGACGAAGAGGTCGAGCGAGCGCACCGGGCTGTACAGGGTGGGGTCGACGAGCTGGAGCAATTGGGCCCCGAGCGACCCGGCGAGGCCGGCCGTCATGGCCGCCAGGGCAAAGGTACGGCGGCGGATCGAGGGCACGTCGTAACCGAGCGAGGTGGCGAGGGAGGTGCCGTCGCGCAGCGCTGCCCACCCGCGCCCGATGACCGACATCTGCGCCGAGCGGTACATGACGAGGACGAGAGCCAGGAGGACGGTGCCGAGCACGAGGTGCCCGGCGGCGTCGAAACGGGTGAGCACGCCAAGCAGGTCGATGCGCACGGACAGCGGTCCGAGCAGCGGCAGCCCCGCGACGCCGCCCGTGACCTCCGGGAACGCCCCGATGGCAACGAACACGGTCCAGCCGAATGCCCAGGTCATGAGGGCGAGGATGGCCGGGCGCAACCGGGTCGCGCCCCAGCCGAGGATCCAGCCACACGCCCCGGCAGCAATGACCGCGATGAGCGTCGCGAGGGCAGGGTCCATCCCGAACCGCAGGCGCAGCCCCGCCGTGGCGTACGCCCCCACCGCGAGGAAGGCGGCATGGCCGAGCGAAGGCTGCCCTGTGTCATGCACCAGCCACTGCAGCGCGTACAGGGCGATGAGCAGGTAGGTGGCCTGCGCCGCGGTCGAGGTCAGCGCCGGGTTGCCGGCGGCGAGGATCCCCACGACCAGGACCAGCCACGCCGCGCCCAGCCAGGGCACGTGGTCCGCGAGCGCCCACGCGCGCAGGTCGGAGAAGGACTGGCGCCAGACTCCGACGCTTTTCAATCGAGCGGCTCGGCCGCGCCGCTGACGAGGCGCGGCGCAAGCGCGACGAGGAGGACGAGCAGGAGCAGGGGCCCGACGTCCTGGAGGGCGGGGGCAGGGCCGAGCTGGGGCAGGTTGAGCGCGCCGAGGTGCAGCGCGGGCACGAAGAGGGTGGTGAGCACCGCCTCCCCGATGCCGATGGCCAGCCCGCCGAGGACGGCGCCGCGGGCCGAGCCCAGGCCGCCGACGACCGCCGCCGCGGTCCCCTTCAACCCCAGCACCACGCCCAGGTCCAACGTGAGCGGCCGCGACGGCGCCACCAGGAGGCCGGCCAGCGCGGCGAGGAGGCCTGCCATCGCCCAGGCCACGAGGCGAAGGCGCTCGGGCGAGAGCCCGCACACGCGCGCCGCCTCCTCGTCCTCCGCCGCGGCCCGCATCGCGCGGCCGGTGCGCGACGCCACGAGCCACCTGTCGAACGCCAGCGCGACGATCGCGGCGACCGCGAGGACGACGAGGGCGCGCACCTCGACGACCCCGCCACCGGGCAGCGCGAGCACGCCCCCGTGCCCGATCGAGCCCACCGGCAGGATCTCCGGGACGGTGTAGCTCTCGGCCTGGAACCGAAGACCGGCCAGGGCGCGCAGGAAGAGCCCGGCCGCCACCGTCGCGGCGATCCAGCCGACGGCGCTGCCCCGCGCGAGGAACGGCGCCACGGCGACGCGCTGCACGGCGACGGCCAGGAGGGCGGTGAGTCCCAGCGCGACCGCGGCCCCGCCGAGGAGGACGGGCGGCGCGATCCCCGTCAGCGCGACTGCCTGCCCGCCGCCCACGAACAGCAGGAACGCGAACACCGCCGCGGTCACGAGGTCGCCGTGCGCGAAGTCCAGCACGCCACTCATTCGGTAGATGAGGCCGTACCCGAGCCCCACGAGGGCGTAGACCCCGCCGGCGCTCGCGCCGGCGACCAGCGACTGCAGGATGAGCCCGGCGCTCACCTCAGCCGCTACCCGTCACGCCGGTCCCATCCGCGCATATAGTTTGCCCGCCACTCGCCCGGGGCGAGGGCAGAGAAGGAATGGAGTTGCACCTCGACGCTGCCCACCGACGGTCCGCGGTCATCGCCGCGGCCACCCTGGCACTGACCGCCTGCGCGTCCAGCGCCGGGGGCAACGCGACGTCCGGCACCGTGACGATCGTCCTCAACGAGCCGTTCGCGCGGCTGCCCTACGTCGGCACCTTCACCGCCCAGGGCGCCAACCTGGCGGCCGACCAGGTCAACCAGGCCGGGGGCGTGAAGGTCGGCGGCAAGAGCTATCGCATCAAGCTCCAGCAGCTGGACAACCAGCTGTCACCGTCGACCTCGCTGGGGAACGTGAACGAGGCGGTGGCCGAGAAGGCCGTGGCCATCATCGACGACGGCTACACCTCCGACGCCACCTACCAGGCCGCCGCGGCGGGCGGGATACCGCTGCTCCTCGACTACGACGGCAACACCGCGTTGATCGACACCGCGCAGCGGCCCAACGTGTTTCGCATCGCGCCGCCCGACGACGCCGTGGCGGGCAAGCTGGTCGACTACGTGACCGGAAAGAACCTGCGCCTCGCGCTGGCCCACGACGACAGCGAGTACGGCAAGGATGGCGACGCCCAGCTGCTGCAGGCCCTCGCGAAGAAGAGCCTCAAGCCGCTCGACATCGAGCTGCCGAGCAGCGCCCCGGGGTACGACACGGAGGCGCTGCAGGTCAAGCAGAGCGGCGCTGAGGCCGTCATCGTCTGGGCCCGGTCCCCGGTGCTGGCGGCCTTCGTGAAGTCGCTCCGCCAGGGCGGCTCCACGGCGCAAATCTTTGCCGGCCCGACCGCCGAGGACCCCGTGGTGCGGACCCAGAACGCGGACCACCCGGACTATGTGAACGGCCTCACCTACGCGTCCTTCCGCATCACCACCGAGGCCGGCCCGGACGCCTGGGACAAGTTCCGCAAGGCGTACGAGGACCACAACTTCAACACCGACGACGGCAAACCCGGCCCCGACTACCGCGTCGGCGTGGAGACGAGCAAGCACAAACCGGTGGTGCAGCCGCCGGACTGGCAGCTCTTCCCCTACGACATGGTCTACCTGGTCAAGGCCGCGCTGGAGCAGGCGGGGACCGTGGACCCGGCGGGTGGCAAGCTCATCAACGCGCTGAATGCCGTGCAGGTCAAGAGCGGCAACGGCGACAACCGCGGCTGGACGAAAGACAACCACGAGGGAGTCGCCGACGACGACATCTACTTCGCCACGTTCGTAGACATGAAGTTCAGGCCCGTGCAGGACGACCCGCTCTCGAAGACCCTGCCCCCGATCGACCAGGAGTAGGGGCCCAGCTCAGTGCCGCGCCCAGGCGCTGACCCCACTCAAGAGGCCGAACACGAGGAGCGCCGTCACGAGCGCGATCGCCCAGGGCTGACCGCGCGGCGCTGAGGCGGGAGCGGGGCGGCTGGCCGGGGCCTGCCCCGATGCCAGGACCAGGTCGTACTTCACCTTCACCGGGCCTGGGCCTGGCCGGCCGATGGGCGGCACAAGGTCGGCGATGCGGTGCAGGCTCGCGGCCCCCTGCTGCGCCAGCAGCGTGGGACCCGAACGGTCGGCGGCGCCCGCGAGGTACGTGGTCCAGGCGGCGCCACCCGGCGCGGTGAACACCGGAGCCGGCAGAGGCAGGGGGTCCGCCCGCACCTCCACCCCTGGCGCGCCTGGAGCCGCCGCCGTGAACCTCAACGAGAAGGTCGCGGCCCCGCCCGAGTCCGGGCCCGCCGGCAGGCGCGCCACCCAGCGCACCCGCGTCCCGCCCGGCTGACGGTTGACGTCGCCTCCGCCCGCGTCGGTGACGGAGGCTCCTGCAGGCAGCCGCACATCCACCGTCAGCGCCAGTGGCACGTACGTGTCCGCGGCCTGCGTCGACGTTGGGCCGGCGATGGGCAGCGACTCGGGCAGCGGCAGCACGGCATTCAGGTCGGTCTCCGGCGTGTACAGGCCGGGCACCTGGCGCAGCGCCTCCAGCGCCGTGGCCAGCGGTGGCGCCGCCGCGCTGCCCCGGACGAACTGCTCCGAGTGCCGCGTCAGGTTGTTGACGGCGATGGTGACCGTGACCGGCCCGCGCGCCTGGGCGAGGCTCGGCGCGGCCACGTTCCGCCCCCCAGTCGCGTATGTGATCGCGACGCTCAGCGGCAGGTCGCGCGCGGCCGACGGGTCGAGGCCGGCCTCGGCGCCCATCTGGGCAGCACCGCCGAGGAAGCCGAGGAAGCTGACATGGCCGTCCTGCAGCCCGGGCACAGCGTCACCGCCGAGGTCGCGGACCGCCGTGGCGTGGCCAGGCAGGAAGACGGCGTAATCCCCAGTGCCGCGCAGCTTCAGCAGGATGTCGTCGACGAGCGACCGCACGCCACCCTCGGGCGTGAGGGTGGCCCTGACGGTCTCGTCGTCATCGAGGAAGAGGGGCAGGCGGCTGTTGCCGACCGGCGAGGCCGCGGCGGCGGGGTAGGGGGCCAGCGGCGCGCTCGCCGCCTCGGCCACCGGGGGCAGCGCCGCCACCGCGACGGCGACCAGCGTGAGCGCGGCGACAGCCAGGGGACGCACGGCGCAATCATGTGGGATATCGCCCGCGGGCCACCGCGCGTGCGGGGTGGGGCGGTGGCCGTCACCCCGGCGGGGCACCCCCGTCGGGCTCGTCGGGCACGGCCCGCTCATGGTTGCCAGGGACGAGCCCGCCGAGCTTCTCGGCGATGCGCGCCCCGATGCCGGCCGGGCTGGCGGGGTACGCCGCCTCCTCGACCATGTCGCGGAAGAGCGTCAGCCCGATGCGCTCGCGGTTGGGCTCGCCGCGCGCCAGCGACTCGGCCATGTGCTCGGCCTGCTGCGGCTTGATCTTCGGCGGCATCGGCGCCTCGAACTCGTCGACGACGCACTCGATGACCACCGGGCCGGGCATCGCCAGGGCGGAGCGCATGTGCTCGCCGCAACGCTTCGGGTCTTCGATGTGGACGCCGCGCGCGCCGCACGCCTCGGCCACCTTGACGAAGTCGATGGGCTCGAGCTTCACGCCGTACTCCGGGTTGCCGAGGAACACCATCTGCTCCCACTTGATCTGCCCGAGGGTGTTGTTCTTGACGACGACCACCTTCACCGGTAGGTCGTGGCGCACGCAAGTGGCGAGCTCCGCCATCAGCATGGAGAGACCGCCGTCACCGACGAAGGCGACGCACTGCCGGCCGGGGAACGCGTGCTGCGCGGCCATCGCGTAGGGCAGCCCGGGGGCCATCGTCGCGAGGTTGCCCGACAGCGTGAAGCGGCGCCCGCCGGTGATCATGATCTGGCGCGCCGCCCAGGTCGCGATCGTGCCCGAGTCGCTCGTTATGACCGCGTCGTCGTCGAGCAGCTCGTTCAGCTGCGCGGCCACCAGCTGCGGCTTCATGGGCACGTCGTCGCGCGTGCTGCGCTCCTTCATGAGGGCGAGCCAGTCGCGGTAGCCGGCCTGCGCCTTCTCGAGGAAGGACTGGTCCCTGTTCTCGGGCAGCAGGGGCACGAGCTCGCGCAGGATCGTGGGCGCGTCACCCGCCAGGCCGATGTCGACAGCGTGGCGCAGGCCGAGGCGCGCCGGGTCGATGTCGACCTGCACCGCGACCGCCTGGCCGGGCTTCGGCAGGTACTCCATGTAGGGGAAGGAGGTGCCCACCATGAGCAGCGCGTCGCACTCCTCCAGTGCCTCGGTCGAGGGGCGCGTCCCGAGCAGCCCGATGCCGCCGGTCGTGTACGGGCTGTCGTCGGGCACGACGTCCTTGCCTAGCAGCGGCTTCACGATGGGGGCGGCGAGCTTCTTCGCCGCGGCCTCCAGCTCGGCGGCCGCGCCGCGCGCGCCATTGCCGGCGAGGATTACGACGCGCTTCTTGCCCTCGAAGACCCGGGCTGCGGCCTCGATGGTGGCGCGCGGCGGCACCATCAGCGGCGGCGTGAAGGGCTTCCCGGTGTGGCCCGCGATGTTGCGCTGCGAGCGGGGGTCCTGCTTGAGCGCATGGTCCTGCACGTCGACCGGGATCGTGATGTGCGCGACGCCACGCTCGGCGAGGGCCGTGCGGATGCCGAAGTCGACGAGGTTGACGATGTGCGCCGGGCTCATGCACCGCTGGTTGAAGACGGCCACGTCCTCGAACAGGTAGTCCGTCATGATGTCCTGCTGGTAGTGCGTCCCGATGAGGTCGTGGTACTGCATCCCCGTCAGCGCGAGGACCGACGCCCCGTCCATCTTGGCGTCGTACAAGCCGTTCAGCAGGTGGATCGCGCCCGGGCCGCTGGTGGCCAGGCAGACCCCCAGCCGTCCCGTGAACTTGGCGTAGCCACAGGCCATGAACGCGGCCGCCTCCTCGTGCCGCACCTGGATGAACTTGACCTCGCCCTGGTGGACGCGGAGCGCCTCCATGATGCCGTTGATGCCGTCGCCGGGGAGGCCGAACACCGTGTCCACGCCCCAGTCGACGAGGCGCCGGACGAGGAGCTCGCTGGTGGTCACGGACTTGTCGCTCATCGGTTTCTCCTCCTGTCCGAGGGGCCCCCGCTGCCTCAGTTCGAGGTTACTCCGATGGTCCCGCTTTATGCGATAGCGCGACTATCAGGCGCGCTCAGGGCGCCACGAGGCTCCAGAAGCCCGGGTCTTCGAAGCCGAGCCGCCACACCGCGACGCCGCCAAGGCCGTGCCCCTGTCCCAGCGCGATCTTGCGCGCCAGGGAGTCGGTGTCGTCGAAGTAGGTGACGTTCGCCTCGGCGGCGCCCCAGAGCACGAAGGGGGTGGCGGCCGCGAAGTCATAGTCGACATACGCCGGCCCGCTAGTCAGGGCCACGTAGGTCGCGTGGCCGTACGAGTCGGCCGTGACGTCGCCGCTGTTCCAGGTGCGGCTGTAGAGGGGCAGGCCAAGCCACACCTTGCCTCGATCCAGGCCCGGCAGGCTGCCATCGAGGAGCTCGGTGTCCCAGTCGAGGCCGGCGACAGGGCCCGGGTCATCGGCGCCGACGTGCTCGTCGTACGCCATGAAGATGACCTTGTCCACCGCCGCGGTGATCGCCGGCAGGTCGTACGCCGCCGCGACGCGCGGCAGGTGCCCGGCGCGATGCGGGACCACGTCCACGGCGATCCGCGCCCCCTCCTGGTGCAGGGCGCGGGCCGTCGCCGCGACGAGGCGCGTCAGGTCCGCGCGGGACCCCGGCGGGACGTTCTCGATATCGAGGTGGATGCCTGGGAAGCCCCCCGCCTTCACCGCGGCCGCGATCGCCGCGGTGAGCCGGTCGCGCGTGGAGGCGTCAGCCAGGGCGGCGCCGAGGACGTCGGCCGTGCCCCAGTCGTTCTGGACCAGCGGCCACACCGGGCGACCAACCTGCGACGCGGCCGCCACGGCGCCGGCGTCAGGCGTGCCGGTGACGCCGTCGGTCGTCAGTCCCCACCCGGCGGGCGACACCTCGGTCAGCCGCCCCCCGTTGCCGGCCACCGACGCGCGCGACGCGGCCGTCGCCACGACGTACCCGGCCGCCTTCGAGGCGCGCACCGGCGGAGCCGGCGGCACGGTGACCCGGCGCAGTGCGCCCGTGCCGGGCAGCGCCTTCAGCGGCAGGCGCACCGGCCCGGCGAGGCGGGAACCGCGGTCCACCTCGAGGGTGCCGGGGACGACGAAGACGTCCGGCCGGCTCGCGACCGGCCAGGCGAGCCGCGCGTGCCGGGGGTCGCTCCAGGCCGGCTGCGCCCCCTGCGCCGGGAGCGCCGCCATCCCGGCGCGCGTCAGCGCGTGCTCGAAGACGATATCCACGACCGCGCTCCCACCTTCGACGTGGACCGCGGCCTCGATCCCGGTCACGCCGATGACCTGGAAGGCCTGGCGCTGGTGGTAGTCGCCGGCGTCCACCTGGACCTCGTGGTGCGAGCCGAGCGCCAGCGGGGACACGGTCGCCGTCGCGGTGGCTCCCGCGAGGCGGGGGGTCAGCGCGCGCCCGTCCAGGCTGACCGCGACGTCGCCGGCAGCCAGCGCCCGCCCCGCGGTGAGGGTCAGCTCCAGCGTGGTCGGCGCGTCCTCTGCCGCGCCCGCCAGCGGGGTGCCGCCGAGGCTGACGTCGACCGGCCCGAGGGGCGGGGAAGCCGGCCCGCAGGCAGCCGCCGCGGCGCCGAGCGCGAGGGCCGCCGCGCGCGTGACGGGGAGGTGCCGGGCGAAGCTCAGGAGGGGGGCACGAGGTCGCACCAACATAGTGTCGTGTTTGGGACATCACCATGCCGGTCCGCACTGTCTACAATGCCCCGCGTGACCGCACGCGTGCGATACGCGGTGCGCCTGGGGGGCGTCGCGTTGGGATACATGATCACGGCGCGACTGAGCCTCGACCTCGCGCTGGTCCACGGCCAGGTGACCCCGGTGTGGCCGCCCACCGGGATCGCGCTCGTGGCGCTGCTCGTGCTCGGGCGTTCCATGTGGCCGGCCGTGCTGGTGGGTGCGTTCGTGGTCAACCTGCCGCTCGGTCCGTCACCCGCGGGGGCGGCGCTGATCGCCGCCGGCGACACGCTCGCGCCGCTGGTCGCCGCCGAGCTGCTCCGGCTCGCCCGCTTCCGCGTCGAGCTGGACCGCCTCCGCGACGCGGCGGCGCTGATCCTGCTGGCGGCCCTCGCGGGGATGACGGTCAGCGCCACCGGCGGCACCCTGGTCCTGCTCGCCAACCACGCGATCCGGGCCAGGGACTTCTGGCCGACCTGGGCGGTGTGGTGGGTCGGCGACGCCATGGGCGTACTCGTCGTGGCCCCGTTCCTCCTCAGCCTGCTGCGACGGCCGTGGCTGCCCCGTTTCCGGCTCGAGCGCGCACTCGAACTGGGTGGGCTCGTCGCGCTGACCGGTGCCGTCACGTTCGTGCTGTTCGACAACAATCTCCACCTCGAGTACCTCGTGTTCCCCCTCATCGCCGTCGCCGCCTGGCGGTACCAGCTGCGCGGCGTGGCGCCGGTGGCGCTGGTGGCGTCCGGCGTCGCGATCGTCGCCGCCGTGCGCGGCATGGGCCCCTTCGCCAACGAGTCCCTCCTCGTCAAGATGGTCACGCTGCAGGTCTTCAACGTGTACGTCGCGCTGACGTCGTTCGTGCTCTCGTCCTTCGTCGAGGCGCGCCAGCGGCAGGCGCGCGCCGAGCGCCTGTACGAGTCGGCGGACCTTGCCAGCCGGTCCAAGAGCGCGTTTCTCAACCTCGCGGCGCACGAGCTCCGGACGCCGCTGGCCGTGATGAACGGCTACCTGTCGCTGATGGAAGAGGGCGCGCTCGGCGAGACGCCGCCGGCGTGGCAGCCGGCTGTCGGGATCCTCGTCGCGAAGGGGCAGGAGCTGAGCCGCATGGTGGGTGAGCTCCTCGAGGCCGCCCGCATCGAGGCGGAGTCGGCGCCCGCGCGCGTGCGCGTGGTCGACCTGTGCGAGGTGGTCCGCGACGCCGCCGCTAGGGCGCGGCCCCGGGCGCACCTGCTCGGAGCCGACATCAACCTCGCCACCGGGCTGAAACCGGTGATGGTCGAGGCCGATCCCCAGCAGCTCGGGCGCGCCCTGGACAACGTCATCAACAACGGCCTCACCTACACGCTGCGCGAGCCCCGCCTCACCGCCGTCGTCGTGACCGAGGGCGACCGGGCGGTGGTGCGCGTCACGGACAACGGCATCGGCATCCCGGAGGACCAGCGGGAGCTCGTCTTCGAACGCTTCCACCGGACCGAGCACCCTGCCTTCCTCAACGTCGCCGGCACCGGTCTCGGCCTGTACATCAGCCGCGAGCTGGTCGAGGCGAACGGCGGCACCCTTGTCGTCGAGCGGAGCGACCCCGACACCGGCACCACCATGGCGATGACGCTCCCGGTGGTTGGCGCCGACGCGCCCGCGCCCGCACCGATCGCCGGCACCTTTGGCGCGACCGCAACCAGCAACTGAGGTGAGAGGCGGGAGGATGAGTTTGTCGATTTCGGGCCACCCCGTTCGATGAGTTGGTGTAAGCCGGACTCATCCCGGCCCACCAACAGGAGGTAGCACGATGCGTTTCATGGTCTTTGTCCCAGGCAACGAGGACAGCGAGGCAGGCGCCCTGCCCAGTGCCGAGCTGATCAGCCAGATGACGGCGTACAACGAGGAGCTGGCCCGTGCCGGCGTCATGCTCGCGGGCGAGGGCCTGCGGCCCACGAAGGACGCCAAGAAGATCCGGTTCGACGCCGACGGGCCGAAGGTGATCGACGGCCCCTTCACGGAGAGCAAGGAGCTCGTGGCCGGTTACTGGATGCTCGAGTGCAAGTCCCTCGACGAGGCGGTCGAGTGGGTCAAGCGCGCGCCGTTCGGTGGCTCGGTCGAGGTGCAGGTGCGGCCGATCTTCGAAGCCGACGACTTCGGCGAGAACCTGACGCCGGAGCTGCGCGAGCGCGAGACGCGCCTGCGCGAATCCATCGCGGCGCGCCCCTGACACGAGCTGGGGCACCGGGCCGCCGCCCGTCCGCGGGTGGCGGCCCGGAGCCGGGCACCCTTGACGCGATCTGGCGCATCGAGTCGCCCCGCCTGATCGCCGGCCTGGCTCACATCGTGCGCGACATCGGCCTCGCTGAAGACCTTGCGCAGGACGCGTTCGTGGCCGCGCTCGAGCAGTGGCCGGTGGAGGGGATCCCGGCCAAGCCGGGCGCCTGGCTCATGACCACGGCGAAGCACCGCGCCATCGACATGCTGCGCCGGCAGGCGAACCTGAGCCGGAAGCAGGAGGAGATCGCGCGCCAGGTGGAGGCGCGGCAGCTCGACGAGAGTGACTTCGAGAAGGTCGGCGAAGACACCATCGACGACGACCTCCTGGGGCTGATGTTCACCGCCTGCCACCCGATCCTCCCGGCGGAGGCCCGGGTCGCGCTCACGCTGCGCATGCTCGGCGGCCTCAGCACCGACGAGATCGCCCGCGCGTTCCTCGTGCCGGTCGCGACGATGGCGCAACGCATCGTCCGGGCCAAGAAGGCGCTTGCCGCCGCGCGCGTCCCCTTCAGGGTGCCCACGGGCATCGACCGCGCAGCGCGGCTCGGCTCCGTGCTCGAGGTGATCTACCTGGTCTTCAACGAGGGCTATGCCGCCACGGCAGGCGACGACTGGATCCGCCCGGCCCTCTGCGAAGACGCCGTGCGCCTCGGGCGGGTGCTGGCGGAGCTGGCGCCGCGCGAGGCGGAGGTGCACTCCCTTGTCGCCCTGATGGAGATCCAGGCCTCGCGCCTGCGGGCCCGCGTCGACCGCGCCGGGGACCCTGTGCTGCTGCTGGATCAGGACCGCTCGCTATGGGATCGGCTTCTCATCCGGCGCGGCCTCCAGGCGCTGCACCGGGCTGAGTCCCTGGGCCGGGCGCCAGGCTTCTACCACCTCCAGGCGGAGATCGCCGCATGCCACGCCCGGGCGTTGCGCGCGGACGAGACTGACTGGCCGCGGATCGCCGCGCTCTACGGCGAGCTGGCGCGCCGGGCGCCCTCGCCGGTCGTCGAGCTCAACCGCGCCGTCGCCGTCGGGATGGCGGCGGGCCCGGCGGCGGGCCTCGAGATCGTCGATGGGCTGCTGTCCGAACCGTCCCTGCGCGAGTACCACCTGCTCCCGACGGTGCGCGGCGACCTGCTGGCGCGGCTGGGTCGCGTGGAGGAGGCACGGGCCGAGTTCGAGCGGGCCGCGTCGCTGACGCGCAACGAGCGCGAGCGGCGCGTCCTGCGGGAGCGCGGAGGGGCGCTTACCCGGGCGTGACGCGGGTGCCGGCGCGCCCGGCCAGGGCCGCCTCGACGCCCGCCACGGACGTGATCACCGCGTCGCGGCCGCCCGCGGCGACAAATCGCACTGCCGCCTCCACCTTCGGCCCCATGCTGCCCGGCGCGAACTCGCCGGCGGCGAGGTACCCGCGGGCTTCGGCGACCGTCATGGTGTCGAGGAAGCGCTGCCCGGGGCGGCCGTAGTCGAGCGCGACGCGCTCGACCGCCGTGGCGATGACGAGTCGGCCGGCGCCGATGGCTGTGGCGAGGACCGCCGAGGCCAGGTCCTTGTCCACCACGGCGCGCACTCCGCGCAGCGAGCCGGACGCGGCGCGGGCCACCGGGATGCCACCGCCGCCGGCCGCGACGACGACGAACCCGGCGTCGAGCAGGGCCATGACCGCCGGCGCCTCGACGACCTCGAGCGGGTCCGGGGAGGGCACCACCCGCCGGTAGCCGCGACCCGCGTCCTCCACCACGGCCCAGCCCTCCGCGCGCAGGACCTCGGCCTCGGCCTCGCTGTAGAAGCGCCCGACGGGCTTCGTCGGGTGGGCGAAGGCCGGGTCGTCGCCCGCCACCACCGTCTGGGTCACCACCGCGGCCACCTTCGGCTCCAGCCTCTGAGCGGTCATCGCCGCGGCGATGCGGTTCACCAGGACGTACCCGAGGCCGCCCTGGGTCTCGGCGTCGCAGTAGTCCAGCGGCAACTCGGGCAGGCGGTCGGGCAGGTTGGCGGTCAGCTCGGAGCGGCGCAACTCGAAGCCGACCTGCGGCCCGTTGCCGTGCGTCACCGCCACCTGGGTGCCCGCCGCGGCGAGCCGCGCGACCACGGCCGCCAGCGGCTCGGCGCTGGCGAACTCGTCGGCGATCGTGCCGTGCGCCTCGGACGACAGGGCGTTGCCGCCGACCGCGAGCACGAGGCGGGCCGCGCGCTCGGCCTCTGTCATGGCCTCACGCTACCCATACCGCCATTGCCCGCACAGGGTCGGGCGGCCTTACTCGCGTCGGCCGTTCGCGGTGTTGGACCCGCCGGCGGCGGGGCGATCGTCTCTGGGGCGCGGCCCCGGCCGGGCGTACGGTGAGCGCAGCACCCACCCAAGGAGGCACTGAGCATGATGTGGTACTACGGCGGCGGCGCCGGCTGGATCGGGGGGCTGTTGATGAGCCTCTCGATGATCGCGTTCTGGGCGCTTGTCGTCCTCGTCGTCCTGTGGGCGGTGCGTTCCGCGCGAGTCACGCGCCACGTCCCGCACGGCCCCTCGCCGGCCATCGCGATCCTCGAGGAGCGCCTGGCCCGCGGCGAGATCTCCGTCGAAGAGTTCAACGAGAGGAAGCGGACGCTCGAAGGCGGGGCGTAGGCGAGGGCTCGCGCCCTCGCCCACGGTCAGGTCAGGTGGTGGCCTCGGTGACGCCGGCCGGGCGGAACCGGAAGTAGGCCCAGAACCCGACCGACAGAGCGCCGAAGCCAAGGAACAGCGCGCCGGCGGTGACCAGGTTCGTCGTCCCTGACACGTACCCGACAGCCGGGTTGAGCAGGACATGGACGAACAGCAGGGCCGCGACCCCAGTGACCACCGCCCACCGCACGCGGCTCCACGCGAAGACGCGCTCGCCCTCCAGGAAGCGCAGCGGCACCATGCCGAAGAGGATTCCCTCAATCCCGGCGACGAACGTGCCGGCGAGAAGGGCTGAGAGCGCGACGATCACGAGGCCCGGGTCCGGCACCTGCGCCGCTGTCTTGACGGGCACCCACAGGACCCACGCGAGCACGCTGATGCCGAGCATCCAGATGGCGGCCACGGCGGAGGCGCGGCCCTGGTGCTCCTTCTCCAGCTCGCCGTCAGTGAGCCGGAAGGCGGCCATCACGCCGTAGAGGTACCCCGGCAGGAAGTTGGTAGCGCGTGAGATCACGACGCAGACGAGGGCCACCACGAGGGCGCCCGGGAAGACCTTGATGCTGCCGGTCTTGCCGTGCTTCAGGCGGATGAAGTAGCCGGACGCGAATGCGTAGGAGAGCGTGGCGATCGCGATGGCCCCGGCGAGCCCGACGAACGTCGCCAGCGACTCGAGGTTGAAGCCGAACGCCGGGTCAAGGAACCCGTAGAGGAGCGCGCCGCCGAGGACGACGGCGGTGATGGCCGCGGCGCGGTGGCGCATCAGCCCGGCGATGGAGGAGAAGATGCCCGGCCCGGACGCGAAACCGAACCACGACTTCACCTCGTCGTAGTGCTCCTGCAGCGTTGAGTTGAAGAGCTCGGAGGGAAACGCGATCAGGCACATCAACGCGGCCGCGAGCAGCGCGCTCTTCAGAACGTCCAGGGGGTTGAGCGAGACCTGCGCGGGCGAGCGCAGGGCCTGCGCGATTTGAGGCTGCATCAGCTTGGTCGAGCTGCCTGGCACGGGGCCGGGCACCGTCACCGGGCGGGTGAAGGCCTGCGACGTGGCCGGGCCGCCCGTGATCGTGATGGGGAACGATGCGACGATCGGCGCGCCGGTGACGCTGCAGAAGCCGGTGACCTGGTGGGTGCCGCCGGCGACGTTCTGAGGGATCTTGAAGCCTCCCTGCTGGAACGGACTCCCGCCAGGAGGTGGAAGCGTCACCAGGCCGAGCTGGACCCCGTCGAACTGGACCCTCACCACGGAGCAGGGGAACCCGCTGCCGGTGACGGCGAAGGACTCGCCGGGCGAGGCGGTGGTGAGCACGCTCGGGGCGCCGCCGGTGAGGTCCTTCACCACGAGCAGGGAGGGCCGCCCCTGGGCCGGCTGGGTGGTGGTGGCCGCCGCCGCGAGGAGCTGGAAGGGAACGTTGACCTGCGGCCCTTCCTGCGCGATGCCGCGGCAGTCGGCGTACACGGCGTATGCGCCGGTGGACCCCTGGCTCGCGACCTGGAAGCTGAAGGTGGCGCCGACCTGGTCCTGGAGGGTGCCGAGATAGACGCGGCCCGAGCCCTGGGGGGTACCGAAGCCCGAAGGCCCGAAGTAGAGGTAGAGGGTGCCCGGGACCTTGCAGTTGAACTGGCCGAGCTCGGTCACCGTGGCCGTCGTCCCCGCGGCCCCCTGCTGCGGGCTGACGGATATCCCGGCGGCGGCGAGCGCGCCGGTCGCACCCGCCGCGAAAGCGGGGATGCCCAGCGCCACGACGGTCGCGCCGATGGCGGCGCGGCGCCATGGAGTGTGTCGCTTGAGACTGCGCGCGACTCTTACTGCAGCGTCGAACATGCGGTGACTCCTCCGGGTGTCTTAGTTGGCGCCCGCAGCGGCGGGTAACGCGGGCTGGCTGTAACCCAGCGCAGCGAGCTGGGTGGTTACCTGCTGCTCGGCCTCACCAACCAGCTCGGTGAGCTGGTCGAGGGTGAAGTCGTAGTGGTTCGCGGGTAGGTCGATGTCGATGACCAGGCGATATACCTCGCCCCGGCCGTCGAGCTTGAGGCGGACGTATTCCTCCTCGAGATGGCTGCACTGGTGCATCATCATCTGGATCGCGTCGAGCACGCTGTGCAGCGCGTTGGCGGGCTCGTGGGCGGCCTGCGGGTGGCTCGCGAAGCCGCACGCGAAGATCGTGCCGCAGCCCTCCAGCACCAGCTTCGAGAGGGGCTGGTTGCTGATCACGCCGCCGTCGATGAGGACGGCATGGCCGTCGTTCGAATCGTGGTGGCGCCACGGGAACACGCCCGGGATGGCGCTGGACGCGAGCAGCGCGTCCTCCACCAGCGTGTCGCCATCGAACCACAGGGCGTCGCCGCTGATCCAGTCGGAGGCGGCGATGAGGAGCCGCGGGTGACGCGGCGGCGCGAAGCGGTCGAGGCGCGGCTGCCGGTCGCCGAGCAGGCGTTCCGAGAACGAGCGCACCACCTCGCGCAGGACCTCGTTGTCGCCAACGCTCCGCAGCTTGCCGCGCTCGCGCAGGGCGCGCTGCAGGAAGTGCTCCGGGGTCAGCCCAAAGGCTTTCGTGGACACGCCGTTGACGGCCAGCGCGGCGGCGGCGTCGATGCCCTCGCCGCGCACGGGGTCACTGGCGTGCACGACGGCGGTCAGCGCGCCGGCGCTCACCCCGGCGATGACGGAGGGGACGATGCCCGACTTGACGAACGCGCGCGTGGCGCCCAGCTCGAGCACGAACCGGGGCCCGCCCCCTGAGTAAGAGATGCCGACGCGGCCTCGCTCGACCGCGGGCGTGTGGCCGTGCAGCAGCGGGTGGTGAAGCTTGCCGCGGGTGGTCACGGCTCGGCAGTCAACCAGCGCGTCCCGCCGGGGTCAACGCGCCTTCACAGGAATTTACGCCGGAGGGCGAACTCTCCCCGGCCCTGCACCCTGCCGCACGACGCGCTGCACGAAGCCGGAGGCGCGGGCGGCCGCCTCGAGCACGAGGCCGGTGAGGCCCACGATGCCGATACCGGCGAGCCACACGAGCGCCGGCGGCGGCACGAGGCCGAAGAACGCGCGCGTCAGGGGCAGGGTGAAGGTCAGCACCAGGGCCACGAGCATCGCGCCGAGAAGAACCTGGCGGCGCCGCGTCAGGGGGCGGGCGAGGATCGACAGCAGCCACAGCGCGACGCCGGCCAGGACGAGAGCGGCCGTGGTGCGCGCCACGTCGAGCTGGACCTCCTCGGACGCGAGCTCGTAGGCGAGGTACGTCGCCGCCGCGGCCACGAGCCCGGACGGCACGGCGAACCGCAGCGTTCTCCCCACGAACCCGGGCGCTGGCTTGGCGTCGTTGCGCTCCAGGGTGAGGAAGAAGGCCGGGATGCCGATGGTGAAGAGGCTGATCAATGTCAGGTGGCGCGAGAGGAACGGGAAGGGATCGAGCAGGATCCCGGCCGTGAAGGCGATCGCGAAGGCGTACACCGTCTTGGTGAGGAACAGGCTCGCCAGCCGCTCGACGTTCCCGATCACCCGACGTCCCTCGCCGATCACGGCCGGCAGGGCGCTGAAGCCGCCCCGCGTCACGACTATCTGCGCCACCCCCCGGCAGGCGGGGCTGGCGCTCTGCATCGCGATGCCTATGTCCGCCTCCTTCAGGGCCAGGACGTCGTTGACCCCGTCGCCGACCATCGCGACCACCTGCCCGGCCTCACGCATCGCGCGCACGATGTTCCGCTTGGCCTCCGGGCCGGCCCGGCCGATGATCGACGCCGCGCGCACGCCCTCGATGAGGCGCCGCCCGGTGTCGAGCCCCGCCGCCTCGACGGTCTCGCCGCTCTCGAGGCCCGCGCGACGTGCGACCCCCGCCACAGTCGCGACGCTGTCGCCCGAGAGGATCTTGACGCTTACTCCCTGCGCGGCGAGGTACTCGAACGTCGCGCGCGCGTCCGGGCGGATCCTCTCGCGCAGGGTGACCAGGGCGGCGCCGCGCGTCCCGTTCGCCACCGCGAGCACGCGGTAACCGTCGAGCGCCAGGCGGTGGGCGCGGCCGACCTCTTCGGCCGACCCGAGCACGGTCTCCGGCGAGCCCAGCCGCCACTCGCCCAGGCCGGGCACGGTCGCGCTGCTCCAGCGCCGCTCCGCCGAGAACGGCACGCGCCCCTCGGCGACGAGCGGCGTGGCCGTGACCCCGGCGCCGATGGCGGCGAGGTCCGGGTCGTCGGTGCCGCCGGCCGCGAGCGTCGCCAGCACGGTTTCCACCGTCGCCGTCTCGCCCCGCAGCATCTCGATCCCGGCGAAGGTCTCCGAACCGTCCGTGATCGTCCCCGTCTTGTCGACGAAGACGACGTCGGCGCGGGCGAGGGTCTCGACGGACGGCAGGTCCTGGACCAGGGTGCCGCGCGTGGCGAGGCGCAGGACAGCGACGCCCAGCGCCATGCTCGTCAACAGCACCAGGCCCTCGGGGACCATCGTCACGAGGCCGGCGACGGTGGACCGGATCGCGTCCGTGACCCGGGGGTTCGCCAGCGCCTGGCTGCGGATGAGGAGGGCGCCCACGGGCACCATGGCGACCGCGATCACCGCCAGCATCCGGTTGATCCCATTGCGGATCTCGCTGGTGGCGCCGCGGAACTCCTTCGCCTGGGCCACCAGCGCGTCGGCGTATCGCTCCCCGGCCACCCGCACGGCACGGTAAGCGCCGCTGCCCGCGACGGCGAAGCTGCCGGACACGAGCTCCGCGCCGGCGCCCTTCGCGATGGGCTGAGCCTCGCCCGTGACCAGCGCCTCGTTGACCTCGAGGCCGGCGCTCTCGACCATCTCGCCGTCCGCCAGGACCTGCTCCCCGGCACGGAGCTCGATTACGTCCCCGGCCGCCAGGTCAGCCGCCCCGACATCGACCAGGCGGCCGTCACGGCGTACCCGGGCCGGCGCCGACGTCAGCACGGAGAGCCTGTCAAGAGCCAACTTGACACGCAGCTCCTGGACGATGCCGATGGCGGTGTTGACGACGAGGATCAGCCCGAAGATCGCGTCCTGCAGCGGCCCGATGACGAGGATGACGACGAGCAGGGTCCCCAGCAGCGCGTTGAACCGCGTGAAGGTGTTCGCCCGGACGATGTCGAGGACGGTCCGGGTGTCGCCACGGGGGCGCGGCAAAGCCATGATTACGGCGCGGTGGACCTCCGCTCCGCGATCACGATCGTGACGGCGGTCCCGATGACCGCGACCCCTGCCATGAAGAGCGCGTCCCGCAGCTCCACCGCGCTCGTGTAGGGCGTGCCGAACGCCTGGAAGAAGGAGAGGCGCAGCACCCACGCGGGCCAGTTGAACAGCGGTCCGAACACGGTCACGAAGAAGGACACCCCGAGGAACGCGCCGAGCACACCGATCGCCACGCCCGAGCGAAGCGTCGCCACGATGAGGCCGCCAACGGCGCCCGTGGCCATCGCCAGGAGGAGCAGGTCGCCCGCCGCGCGGAGAACCCCGTCGCCGGTGAGTGCGATTCCCCCCGCCCACGCGCCGAGCCCCATGCCGGCGACGCAGCCGGCCACGAGCACTGTCGCGCCGCCGGTGAGGGCCGCGATCCGCTCCAGCCAGAGGCGGCGCCGCGACACTGGGCTCGCCATCTCCATGTCGGTCCGCTTCTCGTCACTGTCCCGCACCCAGGCCGCGGCCTGCAGGAGCGCGAAGGCGGTCACCAGTGGGGCGGTCAGGTTCACGACGTAGGAGATGTACTGGTCGGTGAGCGAGGTGGCCGGCATCGCGCCGAGCATCCTCCGGATGAGGTCGCTGCTGCTCCAGTACTGCAGGATCGTCGGGGTCATCGCGATGTACAGCGCGAACCACGCCGCCGCGCCGGCGAACCACAGCAGCAGCCCGTTACGCCTGGCGGCGAGAGCAGCGCCGGCGGTCGTGCTCAGCCAGGGCCGCCGCATGCGGAAGGGGCGCGCCGTGGGCGCGCGCCGGCGCAACGACCACAGGGGGGCGCCCACGTCGCGGGCTTCGAACGCCAGCGCCGCGGCACCGGTGAGCGCGACGCAGGCGGCGACCAGGACGATCGTGGCGCCCGCGTCGAGGTTGTGGCCGGGGATGAGGAGGCGCGACTGCTGCGCGTACCAGAACGGGGAGATGAACCTGAGCCAGCCCCACCAGCCCATGTTCTGGTTCAGGTTGGCGACGAGGAAGGTCGCCAGCATCAGCGCGCCCGCAATCCCGCTGCTCGTCCGCGACGAGCCCACCAGCTGGGACAGCAGCAACGCGAGCGCGAAGAAGACGCTCGCCGCCAGCGCCACCATCGCGATCGCCCCGAACGACCGCAGGAGCTGAGGTTGACCGGCGGCGAGCGTCCCCAGCCACGTCATCAACCCGACGGCCGCGACGACTATCGTCATGCTCGCGAGGTACCCCAGCGCCTCGTCTAGGACGAGGAGCGCGCGGCGCCTCCCCGTGGCGAGCCAGCCCGTCACCTCGCCGCGCTCTTCGGCGCCCCGCACCGCGCGGCTGCCCATGAACAGCGCCCAGAAGCCCAGCATGATGGCGGCGTAGCCGAGGTTGTGGAAGGTGACGTAGCCGCCGTAGGTGTCGAGGCTGTCGGCCGGCCCGACCAGGGCGCGCATCGCGTCGGCCGCCGCGGCGACGGAGGCGCCAAACTCCTTCGCCCCGCCCGGGAACGTGCTCAGCTGGACCTGGTAGGCGGCGCCGAACACCCACATGATCCCGCCCCCCGCCAGGATCCACGCGAGGATCGCGCCGCGGTGCCGGCGCACCTCCTGGAGGGCCAGGTCAGGCAGCCAGCGGCGACTGGTTGTAGTAGTCAAAGAAGAGCTCCTCCAGGCTCAGCTCCTGGCTGTCCAGCTCGGTGACGCCGGCACGGCTCAGCAGGGCGAGCAGCGGTCCGAAAGCTCCGTGGACGGCACAGGTCAGCCGGCCCGGCGCCAGGGCGATGTCATCGATGCCGGGGATGGCGCTCAGCGCCCGGCGTTCGAGCTTCCCGGTGAAGGTCGCTTCGACGCGGTGGACGCGCATCTCGCGCAGCTCCGCCAGCGTGCCCGCCTTCACCAGCCGTCCCTTGCCGATGATGGTGATGCGGTCGGCGACACGCTCCACCTCGGACAGCACGTGGGAAGAGAGGAAGATGGAGCTGCCGGCCGCCGCACGCTCCCGGACCAGCGCGAAGAACTCCTTCTGCATCACGGGGTCCAGCCCGAGGGTCGGCTCATCGAGTATCAGCAGGCGCGGCTCATGCATGAACGCCTGCACCAGCATCAGCTTCTGCTTGTTGCCGTGCGAGTAGTCGCGGAACTTCTCGTGCAGGTCGAGCTGGAACCTCGCCGCGAGGTCCCGGATGTGCTGCTCGGCCACGCCGCCTCTCAGCCGCGCGAGCAGCTCGACGACCTCCGCGCCCCGCAGGCCGTGGTAGTCCGGCAGCTCGCCGGGCACGTACCCGACGAGGCGTTTCACGGCGACCGAGTCGTGGTGGCTGTCGAGGCCGAAGATCGCGGCGGTGCCACGCGTCGGCCGGATCAGGTCGAAGAGCAGCTTGATCGTCGTGCTCTTGCCGGCGCCGTTGGGCCCGATGTAGCCCGCGATCTCGCCCTCCGCGACCAGGACGTCGAGGTCGAAGATGCCGCGCCCGTGCCCGAAGTCCTTCGTCAGCCCATGGGTTTCGATAGCGACTGCCATACCGCCAACGTAGGCGCCGGCGCCCGCGCGGGGCAGGGCGGGAAGTCCCCTGGAGCGAGGGCTAGCCTGCCAGGCGCCTCCGCCAGGCGAGGACCGCCGTGCCGGCGATGAAGCCGAGCCCGAGGAGCAGCCAGGTGGGCACCGGCCGTCCGCTCGACGTGTTCGGCGTGCTCACCGACGTCGTGGCCACGCCGAGGGTGCAGAGCGCCAGGTTCCCGTCGAGGCCCTGCCCCTGGAGGCGGATATCGCGGGAGGAGCTGCCCACTGTCACCGGGTGGCAGCCGGTCTCCGGCACCCACGCGTTGGCGCCGCCCGACCAGTAGGAGACGGCGCGCGAGTTGATGGGCAGGCTCACATGGGCCGTCTGTCCCTTCTTGAGGTTCAGCCGCTGGTAGCCGCGGAGCTGCTGGGGCGGTTCGAACGCGTAATTGTTCGCTGGGGCGCCGACGTAGACCTGTGCCACCTCGGCGCCGTCACGCGAGCCGGTGTTGGTCACGTCGAAGCTCGCCGTCGCCGTGCCGCTCGGTGAGGCTGCCGGCGCGACGACGAGGTTGCTATAGCGGAAGGTCGTGTATGACAGGCCGTGGCCGAAGGGGAAGAGCGGCGCGATGTTGTTGCTGTCATACCAGCGATAGCCGACGTTGATGCCCTCGGTGTAGCGGGAGTGGGGGCCGATGCTGTCAGCGTTGGTGCCCGGGTATTGCTCGGGTGTGTTCACAGGCGTCTCGTTCTCCTTCTTGGGGAAGGTCTCGGGAAGCTTGCCGCTCGGGCTGACCTGCCCGAAGAGGACGTTGGCGATCGCGTCGCCGCCCATCTCGCCGGGATACCAGGCCTCCATCACGCCCTTTACCTGCGAGAGCCAGGGCATCAGCACCGGACCGCCGGTCTCCAGCACGACCACCGTGTTCGGGTTGGCCGCGGCCACCGCCGAGATCAGCGCGTCCTGGTCCACGCTTCCCTTGACGCATCCGAACAGGGTGCACTGTTGGGGGGTCACCGGCAGCGACAGGTTGGGCCGGTCAGTACCCTCCGACTCTGAGTCGTAGGCGAACACCACCGCCACGTCGGCGGCCGACGCGGTGGCTGCGGCCAGCGTGGCGTTGGTGCCGTCGTTGTAGGTGATGACGTCACCGCTGGGGGTGGCGAGCGTTGTCATCGACTGCAGCGGGTTGGTCACCGGCCGGTACCCGAACTCCGGGATGTGGCCGCTGCCGCCGCCGTTGTAGACGAGCTCCGCCCCGACGGGGGCGGCGGACTCGCCGATGACGGCGATCCGCTTGCCCACCCCGAGCGGTAGCGGCAGGATCGATTGCGTGTTCTTCAACAGCACCGCGCCGCTCTCGGCGATCTGCCTGGCCAGGGTGTCCGCGGCGGCCGAGTCGACGTTGGTGCCGGGGCCGCTCGGGAGGGCCGGGGTGGGCGGCGCGACGTGGTCGAAGAGGCCGACCTGGAACATCACCCGCAGGATGCGGAACACCATGTCGTTGACCCGGCTCATCGGCACCTGGCCGTTCTGGACCGCGGTCTTCAGCGTGGGACCGAAGTACATCCAGTTCGCGACGTTCATCTCCTGGTCCAGGCCGCCGTTCGCCGACGCCACCGTCGAGTGGGTCGCGCCCCAGTCGGACATGACCCAGCCGTCGAAGCCGAGGTCGCCCTTCAGGTCGCGGTTCAGCACCGTGCCGTTCTCGCAGGCGTAGATGCTGTCGATCCTGTTGTACGAGCACATCACCGAACCGAGGTGCGACTGCTTGATGGCCGCCTCATACGGGAGCATGTAGATCTCGTGCAGCGTGCGCTGGTCGACGTCGGAGGAGTCGCTCATGCGGTCGAACTCCTGGCTGTTGGCCATGTAGTGCTTCGCCGTGGCGACCACGTGGCTCGACTGGAGCCCGGCCACCACGGCGGCCGCCGTTTGTCCGGCGAGGTACGGGTCCTCGCTCATGTACTCCCAGTTGCGCCCGTTGGTGTAGACCCGGTCGACCTCGATGCCCGGGGCGAGCTGCACGTTGACGCCGCGCTGCCACGCCTGCGAGCCGAGCTCCGCGCCGAACTGCCGCTGCACCGCGGGGTCCCAGCTCGACGACTGGGCGATCGGCGCCGGGAAGGCGGTGACCTCGGCGCCGCTCGGGCCGTTGTCGGTGTCGCCGACGCCCTGGCCGGCGTCGTTGAGGACCAGGTCGGGGAGGCACAGGGCGGGAACGCCCGCGATGTAGCCCGCGGTGCCGCCATGTGACTGGAACGCCTGGTTCTGGGTCAGGGCCACCTTCTGGTCGATCGTCATCGCGGCGAGGAGAGCGGTGGCGCGCTGCTCGGGCGTCTTGCTCGGGTCCATCCACGCCGAGCAGGCGGCGGCGTGGGCGGTGCTCGGTCGCAATCCCGCCGGGGCGAGTGCTATCACCAGCAGCGCCGCCACGAGAAGGCGGGCCGCGCGTCGGCTCTTGTTCATCGATTCCCCTTCCCTGGCGCCTCCGCGGTCCCTCGCCGCGGCCGGACCCGGGATTCTCCCACCGGGCCGCGACCCGTGTCAAAGCTGCCCTGCGGCTGAGATCGGGTGATGGTCCCGCCGGGGGAGGGCCTAACGGCACTTTGACACCCGGGTCGTTTGCAGACATTCTTGCGGGATCAGCGCCGTCGACGGCGCACCCCGCGCGAAACAACGCCGAGGTTAGTGGAGGATCAAATTGATGCTAGGCAGTCTCGTCCACAGAGGACGATTTGTTTTCATGCTGATGGCGGCGGCGCTGATCGCCGCGTGCGGCAGCAGCTCGACCTCGTCAGGCGGCAACGCGACGATCCCCTCGGACCTCAGCGTGACGTCGTTTGACGCGAGCTTCTCGTACATGAGCAAACTCAAGGGCCTGCATGACGCGGGCTCGGGCCTCGTCGGCGTAATCCTGCCCGACACGACGTCGTCGACCCGCTACGTCGACTTCGACTTCCCGTACCTGAAGAAGGCCTTCGAGGAGGCCGGCTACGCCGCCAACCAGTTCAAGATCGACAACGCCCAGGGCGTTGACGCGACCGAGCTGGCGGATGCGCAGGCCGATATCACCCTCGGCGCCAAGGTCCTCGTCTTCGACCCCCTGAACAGCACGGTGGGCTCCGCGATCCAGAAGTACGCGGAGGACCACGGGGTCAAGACGATCAGCTATGACCGCGCCACCTTCCAGGGCACCAACGTCTACTACGTCAGCTTCGACAACGTCCAGGTCGGCAAACTGATCGGCCAGGGCTTCCTCGACTGCGTGACCGCGTGGGGCGTGTCGAACCCGAAGGTGTTCACCCTGAATGGCGGCGAGGACACCGATCCCAACGCCGTTTCCTTCGCGCAGGGCTACAACTCCGTGATCTGGGGCTCTGAGAAGTCGCCCCTGAGCGCGGGGACCACCAACAGCAAGGGCATGACCCTGGTCGGTGACCAGATCGCCCCGGGCTGGGACAACACCAAGGGCAGCCAGGTGTTCCAGCAGGCGCTCACCGCGCACCCGGAGATCAACGCCACCGTCGAGGCCAATGACGGCCTCGGCAACGCGGTCGTCACCGTGCTGAAGAACCGCGGCGTGGCCGCGAAGAAGATCCCGACCACCGGCCAGGACGCCACCATCCAGGGGATGGAGAACGTCCTGCAGGGCTACCAGTGCGGCTCCGTCTACAAGGCCGTCTACCTGGAAGCCCAGGACACCGTCGCCCTCGCGACGATCCTTCGCGCCGGGAAGACCCCGCCATCGGCGCTGGTCAACGGCACCACGGCACCGCCGTCGGGCGTGCAGGGCACGACCCAGCCGGCGTCCCTCCTGACCCCCGTGTGGGTTACGTCGGCCAACATGGCGTCGACGGTCATCAAGGACAACTTCGTCTCGGCCTCGGCCCTGTGCCAGGCCGTCGGCGCGGATGTCTGCAAGGCGGCGAACATAACGCCGTAAGCAAGGTGCAGAGTAGGTGGCGCCGCCCCTGAGGCGGCGCCACCTACGCACCTGCAGGTGATCTGCGATGACTGAGCCGCTTCTCAAGCTCCGGGAGGTCGACAAGCATTTCGGCCCGGTGCAGGCGCTGACCCGCGTCGACCTCGACGTCCCTGCCACCCAGGTGACCTGCCTCTGCGGCGACAACGGGGCGGGCAAGTCGGTGCTGATCAAGTGCATCGCCGGCATCCACCAGCCGGACCACGGCCAGGTCTACTGGGACGGTGAGCCGGTGCACATCCGCACCCCTCGCGACGCCTCGCACCTCGGCATCGAGACGGTCTACCAGGACCTCGCCCTGGCGGACAACCTCGACATCGTCCAGAACATGTTCCTCGGCCGCGAGACGGTTCGCCGTGGCCTGCTCGACGAGGACTCGATGGAACGCGCCGCGTCCGAGACGCTGTCGTCGCTGCGGGTGACGACGGTGCGCTCGATCCGCCAGCCTGTCGCGTCGCTGTCGGGCGGCCAGCGCCAGTCCGTCGCGGTGGCCAAGGCCGTGATGTGGAACTCGAAGCTCGTGATCATGGACGAGCCGACGGCCGCGCTTGGCGTGATGCAGACCCGGATGGTGCTGGACCTGGTCAAGCGGCTGCGCGACCGGGGCCTCGCGGTCATCGTCATCTCGCACAACCTCAACGACGTCTTCGAGGTCGCGGACCGCATCGCGGTGCTGCACCTCGGGCACATGGTCGTCCAGGGCGCCGCCGCCGAGTTCGACCGCCAGAAGGTCGTGGAGTACATGACGACGGGCGGCCTGGGGCGGGACGCCGGCAGCGCGCCGATCCGCGCAGGAGGGAGGCAGGATGGCCCAGCCTGACGCCGAGGTCCCCGAGGACCTGACCGCAGTCAAGAACGTCACCCTGGAGCTGCCCCCCGAGATCGTCGCGCAGTCCCTGGCGGAGTACGCCCGCGCCTGGGTGGGTCGGGTGCGCAGCGGCGAGAGCGGGGTCCTGCCCGTCATCGCGGCGATGGTCATCATCACCGTGGTCTTCCAGGTGATCAGCCCGAACCACGTCTTCCTCACGGGCAACAACCTCGTCAACCTCTTCCAGCAGAGTGCGGTGGTGATCGTCCTCGCGATGGCGGAGGGGTTCGTGCTCCTGCTCGGTGAGATCGACCTCTCAGTCGGCTACGCGGCGGGCGTCGCCGGCGTGATCGGGGTCCAGCTCGCGGAGCCGCAGACCACCAACTGGCCCTGGTGGGCCGCCATCGGCGGCGCGCTGCTGTTCTGCGTGTTCGTCGGGGCGATCCAGGGCACGATCATCTCGCGGCTGCGCGTTCCCGCCTTCGTCGTCACCCTCGGTGGCTTTCTCATCCTCAACGGGCTGATGCTCATCCTCCTTCTCCTCGGGCCCTTCTCGGGCTACCCGAGCCTGATCGGACCCGGGCCCAACCTGTCGGTGATGCACCAGTTGATGTGGGGCCACTTCGAGCCCCTGGAAAGCTGGATCGGGATGGCGGTTGTCATCGGGCTCCTCGCGCTCAGCTTCTGGCTGCGCGATGCGCGACGCCGGCGCAGCGGCCTGGTCGCGCCCCCCGTGAGCATCACGCTGATGAAGATCAGCCTCGTGACAGTCGCCGGGGTCGGCGTCGTCGCGATCTGCAACATCAACCGCGCGCTGTTCGGGACCCTGGAGGGGGTGCCGTGGTTCATCCCGATCGTCCTCGGCGTGCTCGGCGCCTGGACCATCCTGCTCGAGAGGACGAAGTTCGGCCGCTACATCTACGCGATCGGCGGCAACCCCGAGGCGGCGCGCCGCGCCGGCGTCAGCCTGCCGAACGTGCGGACGATCGGCTTCATCCTCTGCTCCCTGACCGCGGGCATCGGCGGGCTGCTGTACGCCTCCTACCTCGATGGCATGTCGAACAACGTCAATGGCGGGCAGCTCGTGCTGTACGCCGTGGCCGCCGCGGTCATCGGCGGCACGAGCCTGTTCGGCGGCCGCGGGCGCACGCTGCACGGCGTGCTGGGCGGGCTAGTCATCGGCGGCATCGCCAACGGGATGTACCTGCTCCAGCTGCAGGTCCAGTGGGTGTTCATCGTCACCGGCTTCGTCCTGCTGGCCGCGGTCACGATCGACGCGCTGTCCCGCCGCGGCTCGGCCACCGGGGGCTCTGGCCGGGTCTAAGAGCCGGGGCCGAGCCGCTCGCCCGGTCTCAGGAGACCGAGCGCGCGCCCTTGGGAGCTGTGATCAGCTTTACGATCGAGACCAGGCCCCAGCCGATGATGGCGTAGACCACGATCGCCACCAGCGACGCGACGTCGACTGTGGAGCTCGCGCCCGACGCGGCCGGGAAGATGGCGCGGAACGGCGCCACCAGGGCGTCGGTGATTCCGTACATGAAGCTCACGAATCCTGACTGTGTCGACGCGCCCAGGACCTTCAGCACAAACCTCATGGCGATGAGGATCGTGACCAGGCCGGTCGCCATCCATATCACCTGGACGGCGCGGTAGTTGTGGGTCGCGGGCTCGATGTTGGTCATCTGAGGGCCGCCGGAATCAGTGGTTTCGACCGCGGTCCGCTGGCCCGCTGCGGGAACCTGTACCTGGGTTGCCATGTGGCTGACCTCGTTGGATCGCTACTGCGGTTGGTGCCACGCCGCAGAACCTGCGGGTGGCGTGTTATCAGCCTGGCCCGAGGGGCGTAACAATGTCAGTAACGCGCTGGGCGACCGGCGTCCGCGTCAGCTCCTGGTCGAAGAGCTCCGTGGCCACGACACTTTCGTACATCGCCATCTTTTCGAGCACGCGGGGCACAGCGCCGCTGGCCTCGAACCACCCGTCCGCGCCGTCCCTCACGTACCTGTAGATCACTTCGAAGTGAGGTACGCCGTCGGGGTCGATCGAATGCAGCTCGGCGATCTGGATGATCCGGCGCGTGCCGTCGACCATACGTGCCTGGTGAATGAACAGGTTGATAGAGGAGCTCACCTGCGCCCTGATGGCCGCCAGTGGGATGTCCACCGATCCGGAGATGGCCATCGTCTCGAGCCGCGAGAGTGCCTCGGATGCGGAGTTGGCGTGGATGGTGGACATGCTGCCGTCGTGGCCGGTGTTCATGGCCTGCAGCATGTCGAGCGATTCAGCCCCCCTGACCTCGCCGATGACAATTCGGTCGGGGCGCATCCGCAGGCTGTTGCGCAGCAGCTCGCGCACGTTGAGCTGGCCGGCGCCCTCGACGTTCGCCGGGCGACATTCAAGTGTGACGATGTGGGGGTGGTCGAGCTTCAGCTCGATCGAGTCCTCGATCGTGATCACGCGCTGCCCGGAGGGGATCATCGAGCCCAGGACGTTCAGCGTCGTCGTCTTGCCGGCGCCCGTGCCGCCCGAGATGAGGATGTTGGCGCGTCCGCGAACAGCACCCTGAAGGAACGACGCCATCGATGGGCTGAGCGTGGTCTCCCGCAGCAGGTCGTCCATCGTCATCGCGTACTCGGAGAACTTGCGAATCGTCATGATCGCGCCGAAGGGCGCCACCGGCGGCAGGACGGCGTTGAGCCGGCTCCCGTCGGCGAGGCGGGCATCGATCATCGGGCTGGTCACGTCGACCCGGCGCCCGGCCAGGTCGACGAACTTGCGGATGGACGCCTCGAGCTCGACGCCGTCGACAAAGCTCAGGTCGCTGCGCAGGATGCGACCATCCCGCTCGAAGAAGATCTCGCTCGGACCGTTGACCATGATCTCGGTGACGGTCGGATCCTTGATGAGCGGGTCGATGACTCCGAACCCGATGGCCTCCTGGATGATGAGGTTCGTGACGCCCTCCCTCTGGTCCGAGGTGAGGGGGATCGGCTCGTTCGCCATCAGCCGGGTGAGCTCCTCGCGGATGGCTCGCTCGAAATCGCCGGCCCGCATCAGTTCGGAGATCCGGCCGGCCATGAACTGCTGGTACCTGCCGGCCAGGTGGCGCAGGCTCGGGTCCAGCGCCATGGCGGAGGTCGGCCCGTACAGGGCCCCGGTTGGTATCGGGTCTCGCGGCGCGTTCACGAACGGGTGCAGGTGGGGTGGCGCCAGGCCGAAGGACGACTTGTCGCCTGCCTTGAAGTTGGCGACAGCGGCGATCGCCGTCCGGGAAACGGCAGCCTTGATGAGCTGGGACAGGCTGGGGTTCCAGATGCGGACGTGGAGCATCCGGCCGGCGTCCCTGTAGAAGTCGTCGCGGTACGTGTGGATGAAGCTGCCATCCACCAGCCGGACCACGATCTTCTGGGCGTGCTTCCCGTCACGCGGGTCGCGCTTGAGGAGCTCGGGGTTGGCGTCGCGCAGGACGACGTACTTGAGCGCGTCCGCCGCGACCTCGACCGCCTTGATGTTGGTCTGGTCGACCAGCAGTGAGAAGTCTCCGGACGGGAGTCCCGGTGAGTCCAGCTCACCGTCGATCCGCGTTCCGTCGAGGAAGTAGGCGGTCACGCTCAGCTTGGGTTTGGCGCGGTCGCGGGCGTGGGCAGGGGCTCGGGCGGGGGCTCGGAGGGCTGGGGGCGCTGCGGCGGGGAGAACCTTTGTGGCCATGGTCAAGTGGTATGCGGAAGGCCATAACAAGAGCAGCAACTCTGACGCCTGCCGGCGGTGACTTAGACTGGGCCCACCGGCCGCCGGCGGGGGGCTCGGTGGGGTTGATAAACGCCCTTTACGGGCACACAGGAGGGTCAGGCTTTTGAGCGCACTCGACCGAGTTGCCACCCGCTGGGACCTGCTCCGCCACACCTTCTACAGGCGGTGGGTGGACGGGACTCTCACCCGCGCCGAGCTGGCGGATTACGCGGAGCAGTACGCGTACGTCGTGGCCGGGTTGCCCCGCTGGCTGAAGGCGGCGGACGGTGGCAGCGGCAGGCTGCAGAAGCACGTGGACGAGGAGATCTCGCACGTCGAGCTGTGGGACCGGTTCCGCGACGTGGTGGGCGGCCAGCCCGACGCGGTGCCCAACTGCACGACCGAGAACCTCGTGGCGATGTGCGACAGCCTCGCCCAGGCGGGGCACGGGCTCGCGGTGGCCTGGGCGATCGAGGTCCAGGCCCCGGCGGTGGCGAAGGAAAAGCTGGCCGGCCTGGCCGAGCACTACTCGATCGACTCCAAGTCGGGCGGGCAGTACTTCGAGATCCACAGCTGGCAGGACCTCACCCACGCCAGCGAGCTGCGCCATGAGATCACCGAGAAGTCGCCCGACTTTGCCGTGGCCGACCTGGCCGCCGCCGAGGCGGTGTCAGCAGGGATGTGGGCCCTGCTGTCGTCGGTGGAGGCGCGCGCCCACCCCAGCTGAGGCGGCTAGCCCGGCCTAGTCGACCTTGAGCACCTCGACTTCGCGGCGGCCACCCGGGCTGTCGAAGGCGACGATGTCGCCGGCCCGCGCGTCAACCAACCCGCTGCCCAGGGGCGACACCACCGACACCTTGCCGCGCGCGAGGTCCGCCTCCGCGGGCCCCACCAGCGAGTAGGTCGCCTCGCCGAACTCGTCGCGCACGAGCACCGTCGACCCGAGCCGGGCGACGCCGGCCTCGGTCGGACCCTCGGTCACGTGCGCGTGGGTGATGGTGTTCTCGATCACCTGCATGCGCCCGTCGAGCATGCCCAGCTCCTGGCGGGCGTCGTGGTAGGCGAAGTTCTCGCGCAGGTCACCATGGCTGCGGGCGGTGGCCACCCGCTCCACGAGGGCGGGGCGCTTCGCCTTCAGCTCGGCGAGCTCAGCGTGGAGCGCCTCGAGCCCGGCGGCGGTCATAGGGATCGGTTCGGAGCGCGGCATCCATCAATACTCCGGGTTAGGTCAACGACCGCCCGGGTCGATCCGCGTCAGCCGTGGTCGTGGTGGTGGGCCTCGTGCACGTGCTCGAGCTGCAGCTCCTCGTGGGGGATGTGCAGGTGTTTCAGCCCCGAGTGATCGTGCTGGTGCTCGTGCGTGGTGGTGAGGTGGGCCCACTCGTCGCGCTGGCCGGGGGCGCGGTAGTGGATGACGTGCGAGTGGCCATGGGTGTGGCTCATGGCCTCGTGCTCGTGCTCGGGGAACTCGTGGCCCTTGCCCTTCTCCGCTTTCGGCTTGTCGCCGGCGTCCTGCCCGTGGGTGTGCTCGAGCTGGTCCAGTACAGGCTTTACGTGGTGTTCATCGCTCATGTCTCTCACCGTACTGCAGCGTGCGACACTTGGGGCGATGGCGCTCGAAGACGTGCCCACGCGAACCGGCGAGCGACCCACCACCAACCCGCACATGCCCCACACCCAGACGTCGCAGCAGGCGCCCGTCGAGTTGCAGGAGGCGCTTTTCCAGCGGATCTCGAACCTGCCGGGGGTGATTGTCGGCCGGAGCCACGTCTCGGTCCCCGGGGCGCGGGCGTTCCACCTGGACCCTGCGTCGGCCGGCGGCTCTCCAGACGGGTTCATGGTCGGCACGGAGTTCGCCCACCTGCACCCGGCGCACGACGGCAGCCTCCACCTGATCCTGCCGGAGCCGCTCGCGAGAGACGTCATCGCCAAGGGCTGGGGCGAGTTCCACCCGCTGGTGGAGCAGGGGGTGATGCCCCCGACCAACCTGATGGTTTTCGGGCCGCGCGATCCCGACGAGCTCGAGGCCGTCGCGTCGATCGTCGAGGCCTCGTATCGCAACGCGCGCGGCGGGGTCGAAGAAGGGTCATAGGCGCCCTGAGGCGGTACCGGCCGCCCGCATTCGTGGCCGCCTTCGCCATCCTGGCGTCGGGGGTCGTCCAGGTCGCGATGCCCGCGCCCGCGTCAGCCGGGTCCTGCGGCGTGGAGCGCTGGGGGGTGAAGACCGGCACCGACCGCGGCGCGGCCAGCGTCAACCTGAACGCGTCGGCCGCGACCACCGTCGCCTACCTCACGTCGCAGCCGAGGCCGGCATCGCTGCCGAGCAACAGCCGCGTGGCACCGGTCGAGACGACGCAGTGGGTGCTCGACGCCACGCTCGTCGAGGACAAGTTCGAGACTGACTCGGACTACCACCTCGTCCTGCATGACAGCGCGGGCCGGTCGATGATCGCGGAGATCCCGAGTCCGAGCTGCGTCGCTGCCTCGAGTCCCTTCCTGTCCGCCATCCAACGGGCTCGGGCGCAATTCGACAGCTCGTACGCGGCCAAGGACTATTTCGCGACGGTGAACGTGCCTGTGCGTGTGACCGGGGTCGGGTTCTTCGACTTCGAGCACGGGCAGACGGGCGTCGCGCCCAACGCCGTGGAGCTGCATCCCGTCACGAACATCGTGTTCAACCCGTCCGGTCCGGTCACGTCGACGGGGAGCTCCAGCGCTCCGGTCTCCGCAACGTCGTCGCCGTCCGTCGCTGCCAGCCCGGCTAACGCGCCGAGCTCGAGCCCGTCGGTCGCCAACGGCGGTGGCGGGAAGGGGGCCCCGCCCGGCAGCCAGGGCCCATCGGGCAGCCCGGGCCCCGCAGTGGCGGCTGTGGTGCTCATCCTGGCGGGGTTCGTGTTGCTGATCGTCGGCATCGTCGCACTCCGCCGCGGTCGGGTTCGAAAGTAGTCCCTCCGCCAGGCCGCCTGTAACCCCGCATGAAGGACGGGGGACCCTAGCGCCAATCGCCGGTGCGCGCGACGCTGGACCGCACTGGAGGTATTCAGATGGGAATCTGGTCCTGGTTGATCATCCTGGCCTGGTCGGCGATCATCGCCACCGCCGCGCAGTACACCCTCTTCCGTCGCGACCGCGGTCCGACTGACTACGACTGGGTCTTCACCGCCGGCGGAGCATTGATTGGCAGCTTCACCGCGCACGTCTGGTACCCGGGCGTCGCCTTCACCGTCGACGGCCTGTGGCTGATCCAGGCCCTGGTCGGCGGCATTGTCGGCGCCGTCGTCGTCGAGCTCATCTACCGCTTCTTCATCCGGCCGCGCCAGCAACGCGGGCAGGCCTGAGAGCCGATCGGAATGACCGCCGCCGCTGGTAGGCTGCCGCAGGAGGCTGGTACAGCCGATTTTCGAGACTGACGACGAAGACAGCTACCCACGGCGGCGGCTCCGTGGCGCCCTCGTGCGTGGCGTCGCGCTCGTGCTCATCGTCGGGATGCTGCTCGCCTACCCGCTGGCCTACATCCTCGACGCAGAGCTGCGCTCTAATCGCGTGGCCGGCGGCCTGTTCGTCATCGAGCTGGTCGTCGCGGCGGTGGTCTACGCGCTGGTGCGCGGAGGCCGTCGCTCGCGGTGAGAGACGCGTAGGCTCAGTCCAGCAGCGAGGTCAGCTCCTCGACGACCGCGCGCGCACTCTTGACCTCCCGGAGGTCCTCGACCGACTCGCCCGCGTAGCAGGGCATCTCCAGGGGTGACTGGGCGCCTCGGTTCGGCGGCAAGGTGCTTCGGTTGCCGGCGCGCACAGCCCTCTCGACGGATGAGCGCAGCACCCTGACCGTCCCCGGCCACCGGCCGCCGTCGTCGAATTGGTCGGTCAGGACGGTGTCGCCGGCATCCGCATCGATGAGCGCGCGGACGTAACCCTCGTGCGTGTCGCACTCCGGGCACGCGAGGAAACGGGTACCGACCCGGACGGCATCCGCGCCCGCCGCCAGTAGCTGCGCCACCCGCTCGGCGCTGCCGACCCCGCCGGCGGCGACAACAGGCACGGAGACCGCGTCCACCGTCTCAGCGAGCAGCGCGTCAAGCGGCCCGGCGCCCCGGACATGACCGCCGGCCTCGATGCCCTGGATGACGACGAAGTCGCACCCTGCCTGGGCCGCAGCGCGCGCCTCCTCGGCGGAACCCACCTGCCAGCTGACGAGGCAGCCGGCCAAGTGCGCGCCGGCGACCAGGTCGGCATCGGGCGCGCCCCAGAAGAACTCGGCCACGCGCAGGCCCCTGACGTTCTCCACGATGTGGTCGAGGGCGGGGAGGTAGGGGATGAGAAACCCCTTGCCGAAGGCACCGTCGCGCGGCTCGGGCAGATCGACGTAGCTCGGCACCATCCCGAGACCGCCGGCGTCGGCCACCGCGCGCGCCAGCTCGAGCGTCCCCACTCCTGCCATGACGGCGAGCTGGAACGGCAGCCGGCAGCCGACCAGGTCCGTGAACCGAGTCCGCATCGACCAGATGGTGCCACGCCTCCGCGGCGCAAACCTGTGCTTGACAAGTCGCTTGATATCAAGTAGCTTGCAGTCAAGCGAAAGTCCCGGGCGAGGGGCCCCGGTCCCGTTCCAGGAGGAACAGCGGGTATGGCAACACTCACGGTCCAGCACCACGTCAAGGACTACGACGCGTGGAAGCCGGTCTTCGACGAAGACGGCATCAACCGTCGCGCCAACGGCGCCAAGCAGCACACCGTCTACCGCGGCGGTGAGGACAACAACGACATCACGATCGTCACCGAGTTCGAGTCGCGCGAAGGCGCCCTGGCGTTCATGGGCAACCCCGCGCTCAAGGAGGCGATGCATCGCGCCGGCGTCGACAGCGAGCCGCACGTGACCCTCGGCGAGCAGGTCGAGGCGATCACCTACTGAGCCACGTGCCTGGGGGGCCGGCGCCACTGCGCGTCGGCCCTTCGTTTACGGACGAGTTCCCGGGCGCGTCGGCGGGCGCGTCCGAATCGATGATGAACGTCATCCGCACCGCGAGCGAGCTGCTTGCCGAGCTCGAGAGGCGGCAGCGGCCGGTCGGCAACCTGTCGAACGCGGCGAGACAGATCCTCGCCATCATCGAGGACGAGCCGCTCGCGCCGCACGTCATCGTCGAGCGGATGCTGGTGACGAGCGGCACGATGACGTCGCTGCTGGACACGCTGGAACGGCGGGGGCTCATCGAGCGGATAAGCCACCCGGATGATCGGCGCAAGATCCTCGTGCGAATCACCGACGCGGGCCGCGACGTGCTGGACGCGGTGCTGCCGCGGGTGCACGCGCTGAGCCGGGAGGCGTTCAGCGGCTTGTCGAAGCGCGAGCAGCAGGAGCTGGTCCGCGTCCTGACGCGCGTGCGCGGCAGGGTGGGGGAGCTGCGAGAGCAGGAGCCCGACGCGGGCCTCGGGCGGAAGAAGACCCGACCCACCTAAGTGTCCTTCCCCGGCTTGCGGGGGGAGGTTGGAGGGGGGCCCGGGCCGCCAGAGCGGGGGATGCCCAAGGCTCTATCCGGGCGCGATTTTTGCGCGTATGCTGGCGTTCTTAGAGGGTCGGGGTTCCGGGCCATTCGGCCGGCGGAAAACCTCCCAGAGGAGTCGATGTGACCCAGATCATCATCACGCACGCGGTCAAGGACGTCGAGCACTGGCTGAAGTTCCACGACGAGCGTGTCGAGCAGCTGGAAGGTACCGGCCTGGGCACAGGGGTGCAGGAGCACGTGGCCGGCGACGGCAGCAAGAACGTGGCCATCACGATGGACGTGAAGGACATGGGGGCGATGGAGTCCGCCATGGCCAACCCGGGGCCTGAGATGGGGGCCTCGATGGAGAAGCACGGAGTCATTCAGCCGCTGTCGGTCTACGTCGCGAAGTAGTCCCACCCCCTCCTGACCTCCCCCCGCGAGCCGGGGGGAGGCACGGGATTAGCGACGGGTCAGATCGTGCCGGCTCGCTGAAGCGCGCCGCCGCCACAAGAGCAGCGCGCCCGCGATCGCAAGCAACGCCATGACCGGCAACGGCCCCGACTGCGTAAACGTGCCCGGCAGCCCGCTCGAGCTTGCGGCGCTCGGCACGTAGGCCGGCGGGGAGAACGCCGCGGCCGTGTCCTTGCACCCGGCGCGGATGTCCTGGCAGACGTGCCGCGTCCCGGAGCGGTCGGGGAAGTCGCGGGCGCTGCGGAAGTAGAAGCTCATCCGCGCGGCCCAGGTCGAGTCCTGGAGGAGGCGGGCGTCGGCGGTGCCGTAGCCCGGCTCGTCCGGGTGCTTGAGCCAGCGGTCGATCCACGCCAGCGAGTAGTGGTCGGCGAAGGGGTTGCCCCACGTGAACCAGTTGGTGGTCGGGAACGGCACGGGGAACTGCGAGATCCGCGAGTACTCGTAGTGGGTGCCGCCCTGGATCACGACCTGCATCACCGGCACCCCGGCCTTCTCCCACTCGTGGAAGGCGGCCTTCTTCCCCTCGGGGTCGGGCTCGCTGGTGTACGGCTGCACGACGAGGCTGTAGTCGTTGCTGCTGCCGAGCGAGGGGGTGCGGATCTTGAAGGGCGGGGTGCCGGAGCCGCTCGCGCCGCTCGGGCCGAGCAGGTTGTCCCACGCGACCGTGACGCCAACCGGGTTGGGCGCGCCGTGGTCGACGACGCCGGGCCACGGGTCGAGTCCCTGCACGACACTCACGCCGGTGGCCCCCAGCGAGTGACCGACGATGCCGAGCCGCGTGTGGTCGATCATCCGGTAGAGCGGGTTGTAGTCGTTGTTCGGCGTCGTGGGCGCGGGCACGCGCCCGGCCAGCCACTTGGCGTTGTACGTGTAGAGCTTGGCGGGGGTGGAGCGGAACCAGTCGACGGCGTCGACGAGCCCGTTCCAGAAGACGCTCGAGTTGGCGTTGCTGCCCTGGTCACCGCTCGGCGTGTGGTTGTCGGAGTTGCCCTGGCCGCGGACGTCGAAGGTCATCGCGACGTAACCGTTGCGCACGAGCGTCTCGGCGAACCACCAGTAGAGGGTCTCCGGCGCCTGCACCGAGCCGGTCTCGATGACCACCCCGGGGTACTGCTTCCCTGCCACCGGGTGCGCCGGCGCCCACACGCGGCCCGAGATCCGCGCGCCACCGTCGTCGTAGTAGGAGATCGGCGTCACCTGCCCGACGCTGCCGTAGAAGGTGTCGACGCCGGGGTACAGGTAGGGGTCGCCGGCGCAGTCCTGCTGCCACGCCTGGCAGACGTTGCCCTGAGTGTTCCAGCTGGGGTCGGCGACCTGGCGCTGGTTGAACGCCAGGAGGTTGGCCTGCGACTGCGCCTGCACCCGGGCGAAGAAGGCGGGGTCGGCGTCCTCGCGCTGGGTCTCCTCGGCGGTCTTCTGGAGGTTGGTCGCCTCGCGCGCGTACCAGTCGGGGCTGCCGGAGGGCGGGCCCTCGGGGACGGCGGACGTGGGGATGGTCGTGACCGCGCCGATCAACCCCGCCAGCAACAGGCAGCCCAACAGCCGCCGCAACGCTCCCATCCGCCTCTATGGTGCCATCGACGCCCGTGGTGCTGCCGGGGTGGGCGCAGGGCGCGGGTCCGATACCATGCAGCGATGACGACGAAGGCCCAGGCTGAGCTCGCCGCCCGCGTCCGCTCCGACCGGCAGGTGTGGCGCGACCTCGTGGCCGCGGCCGGCGACAGGACCGAGGAGCCGGGAGCGATGGGGGAGTGGACGTTCGGCGACCTCGCCGGGCACCTGGCCGGCTGGCGCAACCGGCGCTGCGCCATGCTCGAGGCCGCGGGGCGCGGCGAGCCGGTACCTCCGGACCCGTGGTCGGCGGAGATCTCCGACGACGAGGACATCGAAGCCATCAATGTCTGGATTCGCGAGCACGACCGCGACCGGTCGGCGGCGGAGCTGATCGCGGACTTCGACGCGTCTTACGAGCGCCTCGCGGCGGCGATCGAGGCGCTGCCGGAGGGGATGGTTGAGGACCCGGCGGCGTTCGCGTGGTCGGACGGGATGGCGCTGAAGGACGTCGACCTGAACGGGCACCTCAACGATGAACACCTGGACGAAGTGCGGGCCTGGCTCGCGCGCTGACGCAAGCGTCTAGCGGACCAGGGTCACCTTCAGGCCGCGGACGCTGAGGTGGCTCCACTCGTGGTCGGCCGTAACCGCCGGCACCCTGAGGGACATCGCCAGGGCCAGGCAGGCTCGGTCACCGAGCGCGAAGCTGCTCGGGACGGTGAGCCGCAAGCCGGCGGCGCGGAATGCCTGGTCGTCGTCGAAAGGCCGCACATCGAGCTGGAGCTCCTCCAGGACTGACCGCACCTCGGCCTCGGGAGCCCCGCGATCGACGAGCTTGCCTGCCACTTCGCTCAGGTTCACGGCGCTGACGATGGATTCATCGAGAAGGGGCTCCACCATCTCGGCACCGGGCTCGTCGTTGATGACCGCAAGGAGCGCCGACGCGTCGAGGACGACAGTCAACCGTTGCCCGCGGCATCGCGTCGCCGCTCTGCCAGCAGTTCGTCGACCAGGCTTTCCCCAGGCTTGACGTGCCGCCGCACAGTCGCGCGTACGCGTTCGAGGGCGGCCGACCGAGTGACCAGCCGCCACTCGCCCGGGGCACCCTCGCACAGAAGCAGCTCCGAGCCAGGTTGAAGGCTGAGCTCCCGGCGCAACGGGGCGGGCAGCACGATCCTGCCACCAGGGCCAACATGTGCCCGATATGTTCGATCTGCCATAATTTGACATTATGCCATGCGATGACACGGACGTAAGCGTGTCGATCTAGACACGGCCGCTTGACAATCTGTCCCGGTATCAGGATACTAACGTGTTGAGTGCTTCCTGCTTCGACTTGTCCCACTCATGCGTGACCGTCTGCTCTCGGTGGACGAGGCCGCTGCGCGGATTCACCGTGACCCGTCCTTGATCCGTCGCGTCATCCGTGAGGGGCGGCTATCGGCAACACGCATCGGCCATCGCGCGTACGCCATCGCCGAGTCCGACCTCGACAAGTTCGCGGCGATTGATCGGCCGCGAGGCCGGCCGCCACACTCGTCCGGACCCCCGCGGTGACCCTTACGGTCGTCGACCTATTCGCCGGTTGCGGCGCCGGCGCGATGGGATTCGTGGACGCGGGCTTTGACGTCCGCGCCGCGGTCGAGCTTGACCCGAATGCGGCGAGGGCGTACGAGCTGAATGTGGGGATCAAGCCGCTGGTCACCGATATCAGGAAGGTCACGGATGACGCGATATTGACGGCCAGCCGCCTGGGGCCAGGGGAATGCACTCTGCTCTTCGGGTGTCCCCCTTGTCAGAGCTTCACCGCACTTCGGCGCGGTCAGGCGACTCCGGTCGAAGACGACCGCGATACCCTTCCCCGCGAGTACGTGAGGATTGCGTCGGCTTTGAAGCCGCGGCACATCGCCTTCGAGAACGTGCCGGGGATGATCAACGGCCGTGGACGGGACGAGTTCACCCGCCTTCGCGCCGCCCTCACTAGTCTCGGATACCAACTCACCTCCGCCGTCGTTGATGCCGCCGACTATGGGGTGCCTCAGCATCGTAACCGGGTATTGGTAATAGGTTCCCGGGTGACCGCGGCCCGGCTTCCCAAGGTCACTCACGCGGCCGATGGCGGTCGAGGAAAGCGGATTGCGAAACACCGCACGGTACGGCATGCGATCGCCGATCTGAACGCGCTGGTGTCTGGGGAAGGCGATCCGCGAGATCCTTACCATCGCGCCCGGCGTCACGCAGACATCGCGCTGAGGCGGCTACGACTTATTCCCGAGGGTGGCGGACGGGATCACCTACCGGACGATCTCGTGCTCGACTGCCATCGCGATCACGACGGACATCACGACATCTACGGGCGCATGTGGTGGGATCGACCCTCCCCAACCTTGACCTCGGGTTGCACCAACGTCACCAGGGGACGCTTCGCCCACCCCGAACAGGACCGGGCCATTACGCTGCGGGAGGCGATGCGATTGCAGACGATGCCCCGGCGCACGCAGCTCGCTGGCCGAACAGATGAGATGGCGCTACAGATCGGGAATGCGGTGCCTACGAAGCTTGCCGCCGCGATCGGGGAACTGATCGCCGAGCTTGAGGCAGAAAGCCGCAAGAGAGTCGCCCCGCCACGTTCGGCCGCTTGACCCCCTGCTGAATCAGGCGCGCCGGGCGCCCAGTTCGTCCAGCGTTGCTCGAATCCTCGCAGCGACGATGACCGGGTCTTCGTGTTCCCAAACGCGCAGTACAGTCCATCCGCGTCGAATGAGAAGGTCGGTGGTTGCGCGATCCCGCCTACGGTTGCCCTCCAGCTTGTTTCGCCACCACTCCCCGTTTCGGATGGGCATTGAGGCGTGTTCGGGACAGCCGTGCCAGTAGCACCCGTCCAGGAACACGGCCAGCCGCGCACGGGGAAAGACGACATCGATCTCAACGCGCCCGAACCCGGGGAGCCGGCGGTTCTTGAAGAACCTCAAGCCAGCACGATGGAGGGCGGCGCGGAGCCGGACCTCGGGGCCGGTGTCGCGCCCCCTGTTGGCCAGCATCGAGCGTCGTACGCCCGGGGTTGACGCCCAGGAGACCGGGGAGAGCTCCACGGGTCTGAACGATACGGCGGCGCGGGGGCTTGTGGTCCGAGCGCCTTGGCTGTATGGTCTCCACACGCCCCCTCCATGGGCGGGAGGACTATGCGCCGGCCCCAGGTTCCGGCGCTCCCCCGTTCCAGGCCCGGCGCAAAGGGAAAACGTGCATGTCCTCGGACCATTCCGTTGGCCGGGACTGGAGCGGGTCGATCCGCCCCCATCCCGATTCCGCGTTGTCCCGTCCCCTCTCCGAGGGTCGCGTTCTCCACCGCCAGCTTCCGCTTTCGGCGACTCCGTTCGACGTGGACGCGCTGCGGCTCGTCGAATGGGCATACGCGCGTCGATCGCCGGTCATGCTCTGCCCAGCCGACCCGTTGTCGGGCCTGCCCGCCCTGATCGTCGCCGGTCTCCAGGCGAGCGCGATGCGGGCGGCGCTGGAAAGCCGCCAAATCCGTCGACGATTCAGGCGGATCGCCGTCGTATCCGGCAGCTTCCAGACCCGCGGTCTCTACCGCGGCCTAGCCGTGAGAGGGGGCCTCGGCACTCCCACCCAGTTGCTCCGGACGACGGTGCCGGCAGCAACGCATGTGGGTGGCGGCAGGATCCAGGTCTTGGACAACGCAGACGAGGCCGCCGGGATGACGGTCTTCACCAGGACCATCGCCGACCTCGCAGTGCTGAAACCACTGGACTTGGTCGTGGTCGAGCTGCCGGTGCCCGACGCGACGACGATCACCACCCTGGACATCCCGGCCGTCGTGATCGCCTCGGATCCGTCCGATCCGGTGGTCATAGAGCTCGGGCGCCAGCTCCCGACCTATGCGTGGGGCACCGCGGATGTCGCTCGGTATTTGGCCGAGGCAGGGCCCCGTCCTCCTAGCCGCCTCGCAAACCTCGGTGCAGGCACGTCGGTTGCGATCCATGCCGTGGGTTCGGACGCCGTGTGCCGGGAGGCCGGGATGTTCTGGGACGACGCCGGAGAGTTGATTCGTCTCGGGAGACGGTCGCCTGCAACCGCCGAGCTGGTGAGGCGCACGTTCGCCCTCTTTCACGATCTTTTGGGGCTCGCGATGCCGGTGTCGACGTTTGAGAACTACACCGGAGCCGTCGGCGATCGACTGGACGAGATCGCCCGGGCGGCGAAACTCATGAAGGCGGACGAACTGCGTGATGACTACCTCCCGATGGTCGAGCTGGAGCTGCGTGATCTTGCCGACGCGATCAGCCCGGTGCCACCGAAGGCCAACGCGCTGCAAGCGGTCATCGAGGGCCACATCGATGAAGGTCACCGTGTCCTACTAGTCGCGCGCACGTCCTCTCTGCGTGCGGCGTACCGTGCCCTCCTGGACGACGCCCAGATCAGCAGGTACGTCACCGTGCGCACGCCCGGGAGCTTGGGCGAGACGGCTCGGGCGGACGTGGTCATCCTGACCGGGATGGCCCCGGCCTGGGCCCGCTGGCTCTACCGTACGGGCCTCGCACCCCGCATCGAGGTCCTCGCCTACGCATCCCCGCCGATGGGTCAGGAAGGCGCCTGCGCCTTCCGCGAGGACGAGAGGGTGGGTGCCGCCGTCGCCTACGGACGGGCGCATCAGGAATGGCTCGCCCATCCAGCGCAGAAGGCGGACTGCCTGGCTCGACTCTGCGGCGACACGAACGAGGTCATCGATGACCGCATCTGGCCACCCGCGCCGGCCGTCGAGGCGAGCCTCACCCAAGTATCCGACCAGCCGCCAGAGGTGCCTGCCGGGCTGTGGGAGGGCGGCGGCTGGTGGTCGAGCTTCGAATCCGACGCCGACTCCGGGCTGCCTGCGACGTGGGGCTCGGCCGATCGCGAGGTCGAATCGGTCGTGCTGCGCTTCGAAGACCGACGCACGGCCGTCGTGCCGAAAGAGGCGACGGTCACACGTTTCTCGCCGGCGACGGGTAAGGCGAGGGCATACCCGGTGAGCGACGTACAGGTCGGCGATCGTCTGGTGTTCCTGGACCACGATGCCTCCAAAGATGTCCTGTCAAAGGTCGTCGAAGTCGCGGACCAGGTGCCGGAGCTGGCCACTGCTGGTGCTTGGCTCGGCCACTGGCTGGAGTGTCTCCGACGGGCCTATCGGTTGGCGGGCACCTATGAAGCCCTCGCTCAGGCGCTCCGGCGGCACGGCTGCACCGTGCAGGCCCAGACGGTCCGCACCTGGGTCGTGGGCGACACGATCGGTCCCGACGACCGCGAAAACGTTCAGCGTCTCGGTCTTGTACTCGACGACGGCCCTCTCCAGACCCATTTCCAGGATGTGTGCCGGGCAATGGATGTTCTGCGCAGTGCCCACGTCAAGCTCGGTCAGCGCCTCGCGAACATGGCGCGTTCGGTCGGCTCGGCCGCCGCCACCGGGCGGATGGACCCCGACGAGGTGGTCGACGAGCGCAGTGGGTTAACGGCGGCCGACCTCGCCGAGAGCGTCGACATCGTGACCGTTGTGTCGATCGAGGACCACGGCATCGTGCCCATCAGCCTCACAGGCAGGCTCACCGAATCGCAGGAGGTACAGGGATGACGTCGAAGTACGAGCCGACGGTGGAACAGCAACGTGCAATGGTCGAATACCTGGCGGCCGCCGTCGTCGGCGATGCCACAGGGGAATCGCACGGTGACCGCTGCATCGGCGAGCCCCCGTCAGCCCGCTATTACCTGGGTACTCTGGCGCCAAGGGGACTCAACCTGGCGGCCAGCCGACAGCGCCGAGGGCGCGACGTCCCCGACTCCCTGGGCTTCGAGTTCGAGGTGGCGGATCATGGGATCCTGACGGCGAACGCGAGCTTGAGCTGCTACTACCGCGTACTGCCGACGTTCGCGGAGCAGCTGGAGTCGTTGGGGGACGTCGCGCGCAACCTTGACCCCGCCGCCGATTACCGGCTGGCGCCGGTCTTCAAGCGCATCGAGGTGAGCGTCGCCGAAATCCGCTTCAAGCCGCGGGGAGGCAACGACACACAGCACCTGGCGGAGGAGGAGTTCCATCAGGTGTTTACCGAGGCTGCCCAGACTGCTGCGGCTGATCCGACCGTCAACCGCCGGGTCGGCGAGGAGCGAGGAGCGAGACGGGTGCCGGCTTCCGCACTTGGTGGCGAAGGAGCGTTCGAGGAATGGAAGCGCGGCCTCGACGGTGTCCCCGTCGTCCCCGCGTGGAAAGGTCGATTCACGGTGATGTCGCGACTGGTGGGGGCGGGCAGGACCCGCCTGATGGTGATGTTGGAGAACCTGTCCGACGATCCCCAGGTTCGCAAGCTCCGCAGCAACGACACGCGCCACGATGATGAGCGGGACCATTTCCTCTTCCGGGTGCGGTTGGAGGTGATCGGAGCGCCCGGCCGAATCGTCCCGATCGAGATGGACCTGGGTCCGGACGCCTTCAGGTACGACCCGCGCTTGTGGGCCTACGCCACCAACTGCGGCGTCGCGCACGCCGTCGACGAGGACGGTCGAACCCACCTCTTCAGTGTCCCGGCGCCGGAGTCCGACACGACTCGCGCCTTCTCAAAGGATCACCCCGCCGCGAATTTCGAGGGGCTTGCCACCAATCCTCTCCCGGCGCTTCATGACCTTGCCAGCGCCATGAGGGCCTACACCTCGGACCCGGAGTGGGGCACGGCGACACTGTCGACGGAGATGGCGGAGCGCAAGGCAGCCGACTTGGCCGCGTTCGAGTCCGAGATCGCCCGATTCGAGGACGGTGTTCGCTGGCTGGAGAAGGATGAGCGTCTCCTGCTCGCGTTCAAGCTGGCCAACGAGACCATGGGTCGGCTGGCAAAGCTGACTCGAAAGCCGCACAAGTCGTGGAGGCTTTTCCAGCTGGTCTTCATCGTGAGCCAACTCCCGGCACTCGCGTGGCGCGAACATCCGCCAGAGGAGTTTGCACCCGGGTTATGGGGTGGGTCGGACGGCGATCCGACCGCCGCGGCGACTGTGTTGTGGTTCCCGACCGCGGGAGGCAAGACCGAGGCGTACATCGGCCTGACGGCCTGCGCGCTCTTCTACGACCGCGCGCGTGGCAAGGCGCGCGGCGTGACGGCCTGGTGCCGCTTCCCGTTGCGCCTCCTGTCGCTGCAGCAGACTCAGCGCCAGGTGGACTTCATCGCCGCCGCGGACCAGATCAGAGAAGAGCGGCAGGATTTGCTCGTCGCGGTGGGCGGGCAGGCCGGGGACCCGTTCACCGTGGGCTTCTACGTAGGCGAGGGCAACACGCCGAACTCACTTAGCCGGGATCCCGGGGTGTTGGCCCGCTTGCGTGAAGACGCCGGCCGGCGCCGTGACGTCCGGGTGTTGGATGAATGTCCCTTCTGCCGCGAGCGCGCCGTAGAGGTCGAGGCTCCGGACCCGGTGGAGTTACGTCTGCGCCACCGCTGCACGGCATGCGGGCGGTCGTTGCCCATAGTCGTCGTCGACACCGAGCTGTATCGGTACCTGCCGGCGGTCATCGTCGGTACTCTGGACAAGCTCGCGCTGATCGGGCTCTCCGACCGCTTCGGCGCCATCCTCGGCGACGTCGACTGCGAGTGCAGCCTCCATGGTTTTGGGCGCGGCGAGAAGTGCCACGAGAGGCGCGCCACGGGGCACCCGAAGGGTACGATCACGCGCCTTACCGAGCCGCTCTACGACGCGTCGCCGAGCCTAGAGATCATCGACGAGTTGCACATGGTCGATGAGGAGCTGGGTGCCTTCACCGGTCACTACGAGGGGCTGCTTGCGCACGCACAAAGGGTTCTGTCGGCGCGGGCGCGGCGCGACGGCCGCGGGATGCGCATGAAGGTGATCGCGACGACGGCGACGATCAAGGGCGAGGACCGTCAATGCGAGCACCTCTTCGGTCTACCCTCGACGGTCTTCCCGCTGCCGGGGCCGTCACTGACCGACTCCTTTTACTGGCGGGTTGACGACGAGGCCCCGCTGCGGCGGTTCGTCGGTGTTCTACCCCACCGGGCCACTGCGGAGCTGACCTTGGTCCGCATCCTGCAATCGCTCCACCTTGCCATCCGACGCCTGGAGAAGAACGGGGCCACCGCCGTACCGGCGCTCGGCGCCGTCACCACGGACCAGTTCGACGACATCGTGGACCTATACCGGGTCAGCCTGACGTATGTCACGAGCAAGGTCGACTTCGGGAAGCTGAGCAGATCCATGGAGACCCAGGTCAACGAGACCATGAGGCAGCGAGGGGAGCGTTCGGTCAAGGTCGCCGAGATGTGGGCAGAAACCGATTTCGACGACGTGCGCTCGACCCTAGACGACCTGACCTCAGGCGGCCCGACCGAGGCGGTGATCGGCACCAGCATGGTCTCCCACGGGGTCGACGTCGAGCGGCTGAACTTGATGGTCTTCAACGGCATGCCGAAGTCCATCGCCGAGTACATACAGGCATCTTCGCGCGTTGGCCGGCGGTACTTCGGCTGCGTCTTCATGATCTTCAACCCGATACGGGAGCGGGACCGCTCGCATTTCCGATATCACTCCAAGTTTCACGAATACCTCGACAGGATGGTCGCCCCGGTGGCCATCAACAGGTGGAGCAGGTACGCGGCCGAGAGGACTCTGCCAGGCGTCTTGATGGGGGAGATCCTCCAGGAGTTGAACCGCGAATACTGGGCGGCCGGAGGCGTACCCCATCACCTTCACAACCTCGACCATATGAAGAGGGCGATCCGTCCGCTGGATGCCGGTGGCATCGCCGGGGCCCAGGTGGGCGCGCTGACGGACGCCATGCGCGAGGTCTATCTGACCGATTGGGGCTTCGCGGATGAGCTCCGAGGCGAGATCGTGGAGGGGGTCCGGCACGCGGTGGACAGCATCCGTGCCGCGGGTGCGGCGTCCGGTGCCGCGTCGCGGGGGAGGCCACAGTACCGGGGCACTGGCGATCACCTCGGGCTCGCATATGAACCGATGCTGTCCCTGCGCGACGTCGCGGAGGGGATCCCGTTCTTCACTCTCCCGGACCGGCGCCGATGACGGCGTTCGACCCGGCCGACCGCGAGATGACCCGGGACCGTGGCCAGGTTCTGTACCGCTACCGACCTATGCAGACGTTCGACCATGGCGGCGGCTATACCGCGCAGGTGCGCGCGTACGGCCATGATGCCGCGTTCGCCGGCGCCGACGTGGATCCTGCGTACCTCGTCGCCGAGGCGATGCGGTTTGTCCGCCGCTGGCGCCAACAGGGCAATGGCACGACGCGTACCATCCCCGACTCGGACCGCGCGCCGGAGTTCCCCGAGGACGATCAGCCGCTCGCGGCTGAGCAGTACGAGGTTGTGATCCCGGGTCGGGTGCTGTGCCGCGTTTGGCCGCGGGTGGTGCGCTGCTCTGCCGCCGGTTGCGGACGCGTCTGGGAGGCGGGCGATTGGGTGCCGGGCGGCGGATGGCCCGGTCCGTGCCCCACTTGCCACAGCACGTTCCGGCATCGCCAGCTGCAATACGTCTTCGCCCACGAATGCGGTGAAGTCCGACCCTTCACCCCGCCCGACCACCTCCGCTCACGACACTGCAATCACAACGTCGGCTACCGCCTCAACGATCGAGCCTCCCGCTTCTTGGACTTCCGCTGGGAGTGCATGCGTTGTGGCACCGCCGAGATGATTCAGGACTACTGCAACAACCCCGGTTGCACATGGACCGAGAAGCGGATGTCCCCGCTCGTGCACACGGCCTCGACCGCTTATTCGGGCAAGGGCCTCACATTGGTCAATGTCCCCACCCGCGAGACGGCGGCCAGGATGGCCAGGGACGCCTTCACGGTGGCGACCCTCGCACGGTGGCTGGACATCTGCGACGCCGAGGAGGCCAAGCGCCTGATTGACGGCGGGGAGCGGACAGTCGAGGTCCCGCCAGCCGTCCTTGAGTCGATTGAGGCGATGCGGGTCGCCGGGCTTACCGCACAAGCCGACCGTCTGATGGCTAGCTTCGGCCCCGGTGACCTGGATTCCATGAAGGACCGCGTCGCAGCGATGTTGGGCTTCGACCCGCTGGACGAGAACAATCCCGGCCGGGAACTCGCCTCGAACCTGGCGGCTTACGAGCGTGTCCGCGACGAACTCCCGAAGATCACCTTGCCCGCGTTGAAGGCTAGGCCCGCAAGTGCGGGGCGCGCCACCCTGTACGGAGCCAGCTACGACGCGGCACTTCGTCGCGCCGGCCTCGATCCACGGTCACTGGCCCTGGTCACGCGTTTCCCCACCACGTATGTCGCCGTCGGCTACAGTCGGGGCGGATTCAGCCCCCAAGAGGCGGACTTGGTCGCCTACAGAGGTCGGGCACAACGCGGCCAGGCGATGCAGACACTGCTGTACGCGCATCCCACCATGACCGAGGCGCTCGTCTTTGCCCTCGATGAGGGTCAGGTGGCTCGTTGGCTTATTGCCAACGGCGCGGCCAGCACCGCCGATCTCCAGCTGGCCAGCGGGCCTAAGCGTTGGTTCGCAGCACGCCTGCAAGGCGTCGAGGGACAGCTGCCGCCCCCATGGAGTCCCGACAGCGAACCTCAGCAAGGAGATCCGGATTACGGAGTCCGCCTCTTGTACGGGCTGATTCACACCATGGCGCACCAGGTTCTCCGCTCGTTGGCTGTCGACAGCGGCTACGCCGAGACCGCGCTCTCCGAGTACCTGTTTCCCTACGACTTGGCATTCGCGATCCACCCCAACGGCGGGAGCGAGTTCATTCTCGGGGGGCTCCGGACAGTGATGGAGCAGAACCTCGACGAAGTCCTTGAACGTGCCGTTGACAACTACGGGTGCATCTACGACCCGAACTGCAACATCGCCAACCGGGGGGCCGACCACGGCTGCCTCTTCCTGCCGGAAACGGCCTGTCAGGCGTGGAACTGGTTCCTGAGCCGCTGGTACCTCTACGGCGCTCCAGACGGAGACCTGGTCGGGTACTGGAGCCCGCAGGTGTCCGAGCCATGAACGCAGGATTGGCGGCGCTCGCCGAGGCAACCACCCGCTCTGAGCACGGACAGGAAGCGTGGGATGCGGCGATGACGATGCTGCCGCTGAACCGCGCGGTTGATCCCGACGCCCTTACGGCCGCGATGCGCCAGGCCGGTCTGCACCTGCCGAAGGGCGAATGGACGGCCATTCTCCGTACGGTCGGGGTCCTCGATGCCCGCGGATGGTTCAGCTCCGAGGCGGCAGCCGCCGTGTCAGCCGCATTGCCCCTCATGACGAGCACGACTACCGGCGATGTCACGAGCGCATGGAGCCTGGTCGTGACTCTCCCACCGTCGATGGAGCCGTCTGTGGACGGTCCGGGTAGCACGCCTGAGACCGAGGCCGCGATAGTTGGCCTCCTCGACTCTGCACGTCGGGCTGTGGTGATGACCGCCCCCTTCACGGACGCCGCCGCAGCCGCTCGTCTCGCCGAGGCGATCCTCGACTGCGGGCGCCGCGGCGTCGACGTCTCAATGATGACCTCGCCGGGCCGAGGCACCGCCTTCGACAAAGTTGCCGCCCGCTGGCCCCGGGCTGCGCTTGCGGGCGCTGAATTCCGTTGTCTCGAGGGCGGTTCGGTCGCCGGAGGAGGCATTGGCTCTCATGCAAAGGTTTGCCTCGTAGACGGCGTCCGCGCCTACATCGGATCGGCGAATCTCACGGCCGCCGGTCTCGGTCGCCAATTCGAGGTCGGAGCACTTGTAGAGGGCGGCCAGGTGGAGCGGCTAGCCGTGCTGCTCGACGAGTTGGCGTGCTCCCGGCAGATCGTCGCGAAAGCGATTGGAACGCGGATCGCGGAGAAGACCTGACATGGACCCTGCCACGATGATGGCACTTGAGTCGGTCGCCGTCTCGCTAGCCAGTGGCGCGCTGCAGGGCGGCGTTCAGGCGCTGCTCACGCGGAGTCTTTGGCGCCGGAGCGTCGCGAAGCGGGTGGCTCGCGAGGTTGGCAAGGGATGGGTCGCTCGCCCCCTCCGGGCCTGGTTGGGCGACAAGTCGGCATGGCCAGTCATCGCCGCGATCGCCGACGGATCGGCGCTCGACCCTGCCATTTCAGCACTGGCACAAATGTTGGGGAAGGACCAGCCCGCGCTACCCGCGGACGATTGCCGCCGCTTGGCGCGAGACTGCCTGGCCGTGTTGGGCGACAACATGCTCCGCGACCTGCCGCCCTCGTGGGCGATAGACCTGCACGATCGGAAGATGCTGACCGCCTTTGCGGAACTGAAGGCGCTCGTGACTCAGGAAGAGACTTTCGCCGAGGCCGCCGCCAAGCTCCCGCCCTACGCACGGCGCGCCGTCGACCAGCTCCTTGCCGTGAACCCGGTCGCCGCGCGCGATCTGGTAGCCGCGCTACTCCAGGGCGACGAGACTCCCGTCCAGCGTCTCGCCGCGCTGCTGACGCCGCCCCTGCCGCCCATCCTCGCCAATGGTCCGGCGCTCGCGTGGGCGGTGATGGGCGAATATGCAGCTGCCCACCTACAAGCTCAGTCTGCCGCACGATGCTTCGCGGAAGCGGCAAGACTCGCGGCCCCAGGTCGGGCCCGATGGATGGCGCGCGCCGCGCTGAGCTCAAACGCCGAGAATGACACCGAGGCGACGGCGGAGCATATGGGCCAGGCGCGTGCCTGGTCCGCCGGTCTTGATCCGCTGGTATCCGCGGTCGACGCATTCTTGCGGAAGGATTGGAATGCGGTGGAAGAGACGGCCGCCGAGGCAATCCTCGATGGCACCGACGACCCGATCCTGATCTTGCTCGCGTCGCAGGCCTCATGGTTGGCGGAGAAAAAGGAGCAGGCGATTCGGTGGTTGAGAGACCTGGTCAGACGGGACGCGAGTGCATCTGGGGCGCTGATTCAACTCTCAAAGTTCCTCCACTTTCAAGCGCTCGAGGGCCCCGGCGTCAACCGGGCGGCGACCCTGCGCGAAGCCATCGGCTGTGCCGTGCGGGCCAGGGATTTGCGTCGACTGTGGCAAGGTCCGGGTTGGCAGGCGGTGGAGGTCGCCTGCGACGCGGCGCTGGCTCTCGACGACATAGATCTGGCCATTCGGCTGGTCAGCGGTCCCCCAGCCGGCGATGCCAACGACGACGAGCTTGCCTCCCCCTATGCACTGGCATTGAGGTCGGCTGACGCCGCCGCTCGGGGCGAGACCGACGAGGCCGAGGACCTCCTTGCTCGGATCAACGATCCTTTCCATAAGTCCCTCGCCGCCGCTGGCATCGCCTGGGCGCGCGACGAGTCCACCAATGAAGTGATCGAACATCTCCTCGCGGCCCACGCGGCCGCAGGCGAGGATCCGATGCGGCAGCTTCGCGCGCTCGGCGGACTGGTTCAACGTGGTCATTGGCCTCTACCCGGCTTCGCAGAGTTGGAGCGCAAGTGGCCGTCCGGCGCCACGTTACTTCGAGCAACATCCGAGTTACGGCGCCACGAGTATGCAGCAGCCATTCAACGGCTACGGCCTCATTGGCAAGAATCCCAATCACATGTCGATCTATTGGCAGAGGCATACGTAGCGCAGGGGCAGGTTCTTCTTGCCGTCGATGTACTGACCGAGGCGGCGGATTACTTCCAGGCCCCGGAGTTGCGCGCAAGAGCTGCAGAGTGGCTCTTCTTGGCTGGTTCGGCGAGCCGTGCTGAAGAGTTAGCGACAGTGGCGGCCGCCGGCATGCACGATGACTCTCCGCAGCGACGGCGCGTACGTCGGCTCCTCATCGATCTCGCTGGAAAGCGCCGCGACTGGGTCGCAATCGCCGAGCGTGCCCGGACATACTTGGCCGATGACCCTGGCCACAAGGCAGTTCGCTGGGGATTGGTCACTTCCTTGGCAAAGGAGCTTGAGCTCTCCGCCGCTTGGGCCGCGGCTGACGAAGGGGAACTAGATCCCCGAAATGACAACGAGGCCGCCCTCTGGCTGGCCCTCGCCCGACGTCACGCGAAAGCTGACCAGTGGGTGCCGAAAGGTCTCGACCTGGTCACGCGTTATCCGGAATCTCTAGACGTGGCCGCGACCTTCCTGCATGTGACGCGCACCGTCGAGCCCGCGTCAATCCCGCCCGGAATCGCGCAGAAAGTCAAAGACACGACTGCGGCCATCATGCAGAGGTTCCCGGACAATGAACACTTCCGCGTCATTTCTATGGCCGATCCCGACGCGTTCACGGAGCTGATGCGAGACATGTTGCTCCATCGGGCACGAACGTATGATGCCGTCACGTCAGAGATCCGGTCGGGCAGAGCAGCAGTTGGACAGATGGTTGCTGCGGGGCTTGGGCCGACCTACACCCAGTGTCTGCTCTATGGGCTCCCCGAAGGTTGGCGCACTCACCTCGCCATGGCGGACTCCAGTGACGCCGCGGCGGCAGCCGCCGCCCTGAACGCTGGCCACCGGATCGTCATTGACGTAAGCAGCCTCACAACCGCCAGCCTGATTCCGGACGCTTGGCCAACGATTGCTGGCGAGTTCCACCGCATCCTGTTCTCGTCCGCGGCGCGCAGCGACATTTTCAGTGCCGTGGACGATCTTCGAGGGAGTGGCGCTGTCGGTACGATGCAGTTAGAGGCCGTGACGGGCAACCTTAAGATCGTCGGCCACGTGCCCGGTGTATGGGCACCCTACCTGGCACGCGCCGAATGGATGTGGGCGGTATGCCGTCGACTTCGTATGGAAACCGTCGACGCGATCACGGTGCAAGCTGACATTCCGAACGACGAGCGATTCCTTCCTTGGCTGGCCGGCGTCGAGATCGCCTTGGCCGAGGGCCTGCCGCTCGTGTGCGACGACGTGTGGTTGAGGCTCTTCGCGCGGGAAAAGGGGGTGTCCGCATTCCCGCTCTCCCAGCTCGTCAGGCTCCTGGTCGAGCAGCACAAGCTCCCCCCTGCGCTACCAGGTAGCCCGCTGCGCGGCGTAATCACGGCGCGGTGACGGAATGGCTGCAGGCCACGATCAAAGCCGCCGGGCCCGACCATTGAGTCCTGAGACCTCCCGATCCTCCAACATCGGCGGCATCGCCGTCCACACCGCCGCGCGCGCCATGGCCAAGGCGGAGGCCGACGAGATCCTCGTCTCCAGCACGGTGCGCGACCTGGTCGCCGGCTCGGACCTCGAGATCTCAGAGCGCTGCGACTTCAAGCTCAAGGGCCTGCCAGGGACCTGGCGTCTCTGGGCGCCGGCGGCGTAGCCGGGCCGTCGCTCGACTGACTACCCGCTGGCGTCGAGGAACGCCACCACCGTCGTCGCCAGGGCGGGGGAGTCGCAGACGTTGTAGTGCGTCGCGTTCGGGATGATGGCCAGCTGCGCAGCGGGCCTGCCCGACCCGTCGAGTCCCGCGTCCCGCAGCCCGCCGCCGAGCACGCCCCAGAACTCCATGATGTGCGCGCCCCGCACGGCGTCCGCGTCCGCGAACACGAGCAGCGTCGGCGCCTTGATCGCCGCCACGCCGTCCGTCCAGTCGTACTCCTGCCGGAGCAGGTCGCCGAGCTTGGTGCACAGCGCCGGCCAGTCGACGTCCGGGTAGATCTCCGCCAGCGGTGACTGATTCATGGCCTCGCCCACGGCCGGGCCCATCTGGTTCATCCCCTCGAGCACCTCGGGGTACCAGCCCTGCCGCCGGATCGGTTGCGACACCACGATGAGCCGCCGGACCGCTCCCGGGTGGCGGATCGCCAGCTGCAGCGCGGTGCCGGCGCCGAGCGAGTAGCCGAGTACGTCGGCGCGCTCGAGCCCGAGGTGCGCGATGAGCGCCGCGATGTCGTCGGCCATCGTCTCGTAGCGCAGCGGGCGGTCGACGTCGGCGGTGCGGCCGTGGCCCTGCAGCTCGACGGCGATGACCTGGCGCCCCTTCTCCAGCACCGGGATGAGCGCCTCGAAATGGCGGATCCCGTGGATGCCGCCATGGAGCAGGACCAGCGGATCGCCTTCGCCGTGGTTTTCGTAGTACATGTTGAGCCCGTTGACTGGCGCGTAGCCGGTCGCGACGTCGGCGGTCACGACCGAATCATCGCCGCGGCGGGCCGTAGGCAGCAAGGAAGACCCGGGTGGCCGCGTCCGCGACCCGGTCGAGCTCCGCTTCCGGCACCGGCTTCTCGATGGGGTAGAACATGCCGCGGTCCAGCGGGACCCCGAGCGTGAGCCAGGCGAAATGCTGCGCGGCCAGTGACGGGTCGTCGAGGCGCAGCCGCCCCTCGTCCGCCAGGCGCTTGAAGATCTCCGCCAGCGCGTCGAGGACGCGCCCCGGCACGCGCTCGTAGTAGCTGCGGGCCAGGTCCGGGAAGCGCCCGACCTCGCCCAGCACCAGCCGGCGCAGGCGCAGGACCTCGGGCCGGGTCACGAGGCCGACGTACAGGCGCGCGACCCGGCGCAGGCCCGTCTCGATGTCGGCCGCCTCCGTCAGCGTCCGCTCCATCGTGGCGACGAACTCCTCCACGCGCTCCACGTTGCCGAGCACCAGGTCGGCGAACAGCGCCTCCTTGTTGGCGAAGTGCGTGTAGATCGTCTGCTTGGAGACCTGGGCGGCGGCCGCGACGTCGTCCATGCTGGTGCCCTGGTAGCCCTTCTCGAGGAAGAGGCTTGCGGCTGCCTCGCGGATCGCGCCGCTGCTGGCGAGGCGCCCGGCGCGCCGGGGCCGCCTGGTGGGGGGTGGGGCTTCGACGGTCATGTTCATGCCTCCATAGTACTTGACGGACCAGTACTGAGGATAGTAGAGTACTGGGCAGTCCAGTACCAAACAACAAGGAGGGCAGTTCCATGAGCGCAACCGTCGTCGATCGATCCCAGGTCGCGGAGCCGGCCTGCGACCCCGCCACCCGGGTCACCAAGAGCCTGCTCGGCTACGGCGCCGTGGCCGGGCCGTTCTACGTCGTCGCCGTCCTCGCCCAGGCGCTGCTGCGGCCGGGGTTCAACCTTCTCCACAACGACGTCAGCCTGCTGAGCAACGGCAGCTTCGGCTGGGTCCAGATCACCACCTTCATCCTGACCGGGGCGATGGTCATCGCGTTCGCCGTCGGGCTGAGCCGCGCGCTGCGCAGCGGCCGGGCCGCGACCTGGGCGCCGCGCCTGCTGGCGGTGTACGGCCTCGGCCTGGTCGGCGCCGGCATCTTCGTCGCCGACCCGATGTACGGCTTCCCGCCCGGCACCCCCGCCGGTCGGCCGACCGTCATCACCGCGCACGGGATGCTGCACATCGTGGCCGCGGGGATCGGCTTCTTCTGCCTGGTCGCCGCGTGCATCGTCATCGCCCGGCGTTTCGCGGCCGAGCAGCGCCCCGCGTGGGCCTGGTTCTCGGCGATCACCGGCATCGTCTTCCTGGCGGCGTTCTTCGGGCTCGCGTCGGGCTCGAACAGCGCGGCGGTCGTGCTCGGGTTCTGGGTCGCGCTGCTCCTGGCGTGGGGCTGGATGGGCGCGCTGGCGGTGCGGACCTACCGCGCGGTTGCGGAGGGCGTCGCGGCCTAGCGGCCGCGCGCCCTATCCGCCCCCGGCGTCGTTGAGCGGCTGCAGTATGTTGTCGTTATGAACCGCAGACAAGGGCCCCCGCCCAACTCAACGCAGAGCAGCGTCGCGAGCGGTCAAAGCCCAGACGATATCGAGGCGATCCTCGACGCGACGTTTGGCATCGCGCCCGATTTCACAATCCCGCTGGGCCCTGAATCCGAGCCCGAACCATGGGCCTCCGCCGGGTCCCCTCGACGCGAAGGCATTCACTGACCGCGTCGGCGTAAGACCCGGCTTCGCCCCCTACACCCAGCGCGTGCGCGCTGGATTCACGGTCAGCGCGCCACCAGTAGCTCGACTCGCGCCAGCAGCCGCTGGCGGCCTACGAACCGCTCCACCGGGTTCAGCGCCGCGAGATACGCCCTCGGAGCCGGGTCCAGGTGAGCGCCGCTCCGCCCAGCAACATCAGCGCCAGCGCCGCCGCGGTGCGGGCGATTCCCTGTCCGCCCGGTGCGCGGCTGGTGTTCGGGGTGTTCACCGCGCCGGTGGTCGGCACGGGCGCCTGGCTGGTGACGGTGGCGCTGCCGGGGACGTAGAGCGGCCCCTTCCACCGGATGACGTCGATGCCGCGCTGGTAGTCGATGGAGTAGACGATGTTGCCGGAGGGGGCCCAGTGCGCCGCGGATGCTGCGCCGCCCAGGCCTTCGAAGAACCCGACCTGCACGATGTGGCCGTTCGGCTGGATCTGCATGAAGCGGATCCCGTGCTCGTAGTTGGCCAGCGCGACGAGCCCTCCGTCGTGGAAGCTCTTGTGGGCTTCGAACCAGTGCGTTGAACAGCCGCTGACGTTCGCGGGTGGGCTGCCGTCGACGTAGTCGCCGTTCTGCAGCCGGAACTCGTCGATCATCCAGAACTTGTGCGTGTCACCCACTCGGGTCGCGTCCCAGGTCATGAACGCCGCGGGGCGCTGCACGTCGCAGCGCGGGACGACGTTGGTCTCGCCGGCGGCGAGCGCGAACTTATCGGTGCCCTGGCCGGGCCAGTCGACACCATGGATGAAGCGGCCGTCGATGTTGGAACCGGTGGCGAGCAGCTTTGGATGGATGACGCTTGCGCCGTCCTGCGCGCGCATCGAGAGCAGCATGAACGGCTGGCACGCCGCGAGCAGGACCCCGGGGGACACCTCGGTCTGGTTGTGGCAGCTCTTGCCCGGGAGCCCCGTCTGCCAGCCGTGCGCGCCGACGCTGATCTTCTGCGCCGGGTGCCCCGGGTCGTTTATATGCCGCAGGTCCGTCACGCTGCCGGCTGACCCGACCATGTACTGGCAGTCGAACATGCACGTCGACGTGTGGTCGCCGGCGCCCGAGATCGTCTGGATGATCCTGGGGTTGGCCTTGTCAGTCACGTCCCAGATGACGAGGCAGTTGTTGGTCGTCTGGTTGACCGTGAAGCAGCCCCCGACCGCGAAGAAGGCGTAGCCGCTGCCCGCCTGCGAGAACCCGAGGATGCGCCCGTTGGTGGGCAGCTGCTCGTTCTCCCATCCAATCTCGAGGTCGGTGAGCTGCGACGTCAGCTGCGGCGAGGCGGGGTTGCTGATGTCGTAGATCTCGACGTCCTTGCTGCTGGACACGTACATGTAGTTGCCGATGACCTTGGCGCCCACGGCCTGGCCGGGCAGCCGGATGTTGGTCAGGAACTCGACGTTGTCCGACGACACGTAATCGGGCCCGATGTTGTCGGCCGCGACGGGCGCGGCTCCGATCACCGTGGCGAACAGCAACGCAGCCAGGCCAAGTCCCAGGCGTCCAAACTTCCGCATCCCCACTCTCCTTCCTTGCGCGGCCCAATACCCCGCGGCCGCAGCGAGGCTATTGTAATGAACGAAACGGCGGCCAGGACCAGCGATGAGGCGAGTGCGATGAAGACGACGGGTGCGTTCAGCGGTTTCTCGGTCGACGACCTGGAGAAGGCGCGCGCCTTCTACTCCGGCACCCTCGGCCTCTCAGTGGCCGATGAGGGGCAGGGGGCCATGCGGATGCAGCTCCCCGGTGGCGGCAGCGTGTACGTGTACTCGAAGCCTGACCACCAGCCGGCGACGTACACCAACCTGAACTTCCAGGTCGACAACATCGACGACGCCGTCGCCGATCTGAATGGCAAGGGCGTCACGTTCGAGCAGTACCCGGACATGACCGATGAGAAGGGTGTCGCGCGCGGCCGCTCGCGCAACATGGGTCCCGACATCGCCTGGTTCAAGGACCCGGCCGGCAACATCCTCTCGGTGATGCAGCTGGACTGAGCCGCGGTCCCGCGCGGCCTACGTGCGGGGCGCCACCCTCTTCGCCGGCCGGCCAACACCGCGCGGTCGCGCGCGGCGCTTTGCCGCCGGTCGCTTACCCGCGTACTCCACGAGCCGCGCCTCTGTCCGCGCCCGGCTTCGCGCGACCTTCAGCAGCTCCGCGACCCCGTCTTCGATACCGCGGCACAGCACGTCAATGTCCGCGGTCGTGTCGTAGTCGCCGGTCACCCCGAAGGTCAGCTCGCCGAGGTACGAGAAGATCGCGATGCTGATGCGGACGCTGCCCATGATCGGCACGAAGGGATAGGCCTCGACCATCTGGCGGCCCATCACGTAGAGCGGGATCTGCGGGCCGGGGACGTTGGTAGTCACCGTGTTGATGACGTTCTGCGGCAGCCGGCTGGCCAGGCGCTGACCCACCGCGAGCAGCATCGGAGGCGCAAAGCCCGACATCTGGATCAGCCTGTCGCCGCCCACCGCCATCTTGGATTCCTTGAGCCCGTCCATCTGGCGGCGGATGTTGTCCAGCCGCTCGACCGGGTTCGCGATTCCCACCGGCAGGTCGGGGAACATCCCCGACACGCGGTTGTTGTACGTGCCGCGCTCACCCTCGCTGCGCACGGACACCGGCACCAGGGTGCGTAGCACCCGGCCGTCGACCTCGGCGCCGCGGCCGATCAACAGGTCGCGGAAGCCGCGCGTGATGACTGCCAGCACCACGTCATTGACTGTGCCCGGCAGCGAGCGGCGGATCTCCTTCACGTCGGCCAGCGACGACTTCGCCCAGCTCCAGCGCCGGTGCGGGCCGATCGGCCCGTTCAGCTCGGCGGTGCGCTTGCGCATGGTGTCGACGAGCACGCTGACGCTGCGCCGCACGTCGTGGAAGCTCATCCCCTGCGGCAGTGGCGCGCGGGCGAAGGCCGGCAGCGAGCGCAGCCTCTCGACCGGGCGGATGAAGCTGTCCATCGCGGCGTCGGCCGCCAGCTGCGCGAGGTTCGGCTCGGCCTCCGGCTCCCACGGCTGGATCTCGCTCGGCTCGTGGTCGGGAGTCACGTCGAGCAGGACGGCGAGCAGGTCCGTGCCGGAAACGCCGTCGACGATCGCGTGGTGGACCTTTGAGATCATGGCCCAGCGCCCATCGCGCAGGCCCTCGACGATCCAGATCTCCCACAGCGGCTTGCCGCGGTCGAGGCGCTGGGCGAAGACGCGGCCGGCGAGGTTGCGCAGCTCGTCGTCGCCACCCGGCGCCGGCACCGCGGTGCGGCGGATGTGGTACAGGATCTGGAAATGGGGGTCGTCCACCCACACCGGGCGGCCCAGCATGATCGGCAGCATCCGGGCCTTCTGCCGGTAGCGCGGCACGAGGTGCAGCTTGCTCGCGATCATGCGCACGACGTCGCCGTACGTCGGGGGCGGGCCTTCGAAGGTCGCGACGTTGCCGATGTGCATCGGGTTCGTGTCGTCCTCGATGGCAAGGAAGGACGCATCCAGCGCGTTCATCCGGTCCATGCGTCCACCTCCGTCGTTGAGGGGCGAATTCTACGGGGCGGGACGCGATGCGGCAGAATGGACGGACTGTGCAGATGCCGCGGCCGGCGGGACGCTGGTACCCGATGCCACCCCTGTGGCTCGAAGGTCGCGCCTGGCTCGAGTATGCCGCCCTCCGGCGCGACCCCGTCCTGGCGGGGGAGGGGGTGCCGGCCGGCGCCGGGCGGCCGGTGATGCTGATCCCCGGGCTGCTCGCCGGCGACGCCTCACTGAGTGTCATGCATGGCTGGCTGCGGCGGGCCGGTTTCCGCACCATGCGCTCGGGGATCGACCTCAACATCCACGCGTCGTCGGTGCTGGTCGAGCGCATCGTGACGCGGCTGCGCCGGTCGTTCGCGCGGGACGGGCGCAAGGTGACGCTGATCGGCCAGAGCCGCGGCGGCAGCCTGGCGCTGGGCACGGCGCAGCGGCACCCTGAGCTGGTGGAGCGGGTGATCGCGCTGGGCAGCCCGCTGGCCGCGCCTTTCGACGTGCACCCCACCGTGCTCGCCTCCGTCTACGCCCTGCGCGCGCTCCACACGCTGCGCCGCGGGCCCGCCAACATCGACGCGGCCTTCGACCGCGACCTCGCGGCGCCCGCGAGGGTGCCGACCACCTCCATCTACTCGCGCACAGACGGCATCGTGCACTGGGAGGCCTGCCTGCGCCCCGACGTGGAGACGTTCGAGGTGAGCGGCAGCCACGTCGGCATGGGGGTCAACCGGGCGGTCTACCGCAAGGTGGCGAGCCTGCTCGGGGACTGACTGCCGGCATGAGCGTGTTCACCGGAGTCGAGCTCGAGTACCTGGCCTCGCAGCGGCTCGGGCGCCTTGCCACGGTCGACCCGGAGGGCCGTCCCCAGGTGGTGCCGGTCGCCTTCCGCATCAACCCCGACACCGACACGCTGGACATCGGCGGGCACGACTTCGCCAAGCGGAAGAAGTGGCGCGATGTCGGAGCCAACCCGCACATCGCCTTCGTTGTCGACGACCTGGCGTCCGTCAATCCCTGGCACCCGCGCGGCGTGGAGATCCGGGGCGATGCGCAGCGGCTGTCCGCCGGTGGCGAGGGCGTCGTCCCGGGCTTCGATCAGGAGATGTTCCGGATCAGGCCGACCCGGATCCGCAGCTGGGGTCTGCCGGGGCAGCGGGGGTTCGACTCGAGGAAAGTCTGACCGCGAGGCGTCGACCTCGCGGGGGCGCGCCGTCATAATGGGGCCCGCCTGATCACCCAGAAGGAGGAAGACGGTGGGACGTATAGAGCGCGGACTGCGGCTGTTGGGTACAAGCTGGGGCGTCCTGCGCGCCGAGCCGGAGCTGATGCTGCTGCCGGTCATGTCGGCGGTGGCGCTGCTCCTCGCGATGATCCCGATCGCCGCGGCGTGGTTCGCCGCCGGCACCCCGCAGTCGACCGAGGGGTACGCCTTCCTCTTCCTCTACTACGTGGTCGCCTACTCGATCGGCGTCTTCTTCTCCGCCGCCATGGTTTCGGCCGCGATGGAGAAGCTCCGCGGCGGTGACCCGACGCTCGGGTCAGCCCTGTCGGGGGCCGCGGCGAAGGCCGGTCCGCTGCTGGCGTGGGCCCTGGTCGCCGCGACGGTCGGGTTCATCCTTCGCACGCTGGAGCAGCGTTCCGGCCTCATCGGGCGGATCGTGTTCAGCATCATCGGGGTGGCGTGGAGCGTCATCACGTACTTCGTCGTCCCCGTGATCATGTTCGAGGACGGCAGCACCGTGGACTCGATCAAGCGTTCCGGTCACCTGTTCAAGGAGCGCTGGGGCGAGAGCTTCATCGGCAACGGCGCCATGGGCCTCGTATTCGGCCTGCTCTTCGTGGCCGACGTCATCATCGCGGTGGTCCTGCTCACCGTGAGCCCGGTGGTTGGCTTCATCGTCGGCGGGCTCGGTTTCGTCGTGTTGATGGTCCTCAACTCGGCGCTCAGCGGGATCTTCAACGCGGCCCTCTACAACTACGCGGTCTCGGGCACCGGCATCGGCGGCTTCTCGGCCGACGACCTGGCCTCGAACTTCAGACCCCGGCGGGGAATGTTCCGCCGCTCCTAGTTTGCGGCGCTACACAATCGCGTGTAGCTGGTGGTAGCATATACACAGAACACGATATGCTTGCCGGCGCGGCGGAATAGGGGGGATTGGGATGCTGTACGCCAACGACCTGGACGAGATCAGGTGCTCCGTCCCGGGGTGCAAATGCGGGACCGAGGGGATCTACTTCCACTCCCGGTGCCACCGGCAGTCGCCGACCTGGGCGCGGTACAAGCGTGGGTCGGGTCTGCTCGAGATCGTGTGCGCCAAGTGCGACGAACTCGTTCTGCAGGTGGCGCTGAGCGTGCGGGATAACGCTGACGTGGCAGGGTGACGAGGGCCGATACTGGGGCATGAGCGACGAGCGCCTGCCCGAGACCCGCATCGAGCCGATACCGCGCGAAGGCGAGGACGACACCCGGCTCAACATCTTCCGCACTCTCGCGCGCAACCCGCCGCTGTACAAGGGCTTCCTACAGCTCGGGGGGCAGCTGCTCCAGGCGGGCAGCGTGCCGGCGCGCGAGCGTGAGATAGTGATCCTTCGCGTCGGGTGGCGGTGCGGTTCGGAGTACGAGTTCGGGCAGCACACCGTCATCGGCAAGGCGGCCGGCCTGACCGATGCCGAGGTCGCCCGGCTGGCCGACGCTGGCAGCGGTGACTGGGATGCCGGTGACCACGCGCTGGTGAGCATGGCTGACGAGCTGTGCGACGACAACGAGGTGTCCGCCGAAATCTGGCTGGCGCTGAGCGGCCGCTGGAACGATGCCGAGATGCTGGAGCTGCTCGTCCTCGCCGGCTACTACCGGCTCGTCTCCGGCCTGCTCAACAGCGCCGGGGTAGCGCTCGAGCCACATACCCCGGGATGGCCGGCGGCTGCCGCTCCGCGGCGCCGCGCGCCGCGCGAGACCCTGTAGACCGCCGGCGCAAATGTTGGGCCCGGGCATCGCCGCCCGGGCCCAAGGATGCTGTCTTAGACCGCTGCCGCCGCTGGCGCCGGCATCAGCCCGAGCTGGGTCATGACATCGAGCTGGTCGAAGTAGAGGTTCGACGACTCGATGAGCCCGTCTGTGATCTTCGTGACCTGGCAGAAGTGACCCTTGAGGGCCTTGCCAGTGGCCGGCATGTCGGTGCCCTCAGCCTTCCACACACCGGTGTTGACGCCCTCGAAGGTGCCCTCGACCGTGATGTAGTCGTTGCTGATCTGCTGGTTCTGCACGACCAGCTTGCCGCCGGGGAAGGCGCCGAACCAGGCTTCGTTGTATGACTTCACAGCCTCGCGGCCGCGGTGCGCCGCGCGGCCGGTTGGGCCGGGAGCGTAGAGGACGACTTTGTCGCTGCTCAGCGCGTCCAGCGCCTTCGCATCGCCGGCGTTGAACGCGGCAATTGTGCGCGTGCTTATCTCTTTGACATCAGTCATGTGCTTCTCCTGGTGAATGACGCCGGTCGGCGTCGGTGAACCCCAATAAAGAGAAGCCGAAGGTCGATGAGCCCCTAGGGCACCGCAAGTCTCGGAAGTGGGGGGTGGGAGGGACGGCCGAGCCGCTCTCCTCTTGCCCCAGCTTGACACCTCTCGCCGGACTTTGTCGTCACAACCTCAGGGCCCGGTCCACCCCGCCATGTAGCAAGGGCTCGTGCCGCAGACCGGTGGCAGGTTGCCATTTGGGCTCAGCCACGTCGCCATGTTCGCGACGCCCGGGCCCGATTCCGCCCAGTCCGGCCCGTGCGGATCGACGCCCTGGAGGTTGGCGTTGTTGTCGAGCGGTGGTGGCGGCGTGCCGGCGAACGAACCCTCGCAGGCGGTGACGCCGTCGTTGGGACAGGGCCGTAGAGGTCCGAGGTCGCCGACGATCAGCGCGGCCGAGCCAGTGTACGGGTACGACGTGATCGGCGCGATGCCCCAGTAGGGATAGGGACCCGGGTAGCGGCCGGGATCGACGGTGGGTTCGCGGATGAGCGCGTTGATCGTGCGCGCCTCCACCTCGCTGGCCCAGTTGGTCACCTGGTGGTCGCCGAACGCCATCGTCATCAGCAACTTGTGCTTCGGTGTGTCGGGCAGTGGCTTGACCGTCATGTGCGCGGCGTACCCGTCGGCTTCGCCGTGGTCCCACAGGTTCTGGATGAAGGAGTACAGCAGCTCCCGGTCGAGCGCATCAGGGTAGCTGCGGTAGAACACGTCGGCGAAGGTCACGAAGTCGCTGCTGCGTGTGAGCAGCATCGAGTAGTTCATGCCCGCGACGTCGATCTCGGAGCGCGTGAAGTCGGGGTCCATCGCGGTGAGTGCGCCACCGAAGATCGCGCCCTGGCTGCCTCCGTCGTAGTACAGCTCCGAGGTGTCGATGACACATTTGCCGCCCACCTGGAACGACGGGTCGGAGCAGAACCCGGCGGGGTTGACCAGGTCACGCCCGAGGTAAAGGAAATCGATCATGCCCTGCTGCAGCCGGTCGGGCAGGCTCGGGAACTGGGACAGGTCACCCAGCGCGGCCAGCGCGTTGGGGATGTCCTCCTCAGCCATGCCGATCTCGTCGACGGCACAGGACATCAACCCGTACTGCCCTGCGTTCAGGTACTTGCCGCCGTTGACGGCGTCGGAGTTGCCGAGCAACCCGTGCCCGACCATGGTGGGCCGGAACTTCTGGCCGGTCGTTGCCCCGATTGGGATATTGCACTCGAAATGCGCGTTGTACACGTTGCCAGGGATCGGCGTCGGCAGGACGTCGGTCGGCGTCACGTACTGGAACCGCGACCCCGAAGGACAGCCGACCACGTTGAGGTAGCACGGCACGATGACGTAGCCGTCGATGTGCGCGTAGAGACGCGAGTCGAGCTGGCTGTTTGCCGTGCAGCTCACCGGCGGAACCCCGATGCTCGTCGTGCACGTGGTGCTGTTGATCACGAACCGCGGGGCGCTGCCCTGGATCTTGCCGTCGCCCGGGGTCAGATCGCCGAGCTTCGCGAGCGAGTCGTTCCTCATGTAGAGGATCGTCTCCGTCAGGCTCTGCTGGCTCGCCACGGTGAAGTCCCAGGCGAGGTAGAGCGAGCTGGAGTGGATGCCCGCCTTCTTCAGCTGCGGGAAGATGGCCTGGTTGTAGTACGCCTGGCGGGATGCGGGACCCTGGCCCGCGACGAACGCGGCGAACGGAGCCTGCGCCTTGATGGCGTTACCGCTCGCGTCCCTGAGGTTCTGCAGCGCCACGATGTAGCGGTGTCCCTCGGCGAAGTTGCGGGCGGGGTGGATGAGGAGGCCGGTGCGGTCGGGAGAAGGGGGATTGCCGTTGAGGTCGACAGATCGGTCCAGCTCCGCCCAGGCCGGCCAGAGCTGGTTGTGCGCCGTGGCGTCGATGACAACCACTGGCGAGTTGCTCGAAAGGCTCGGCGCGATGTTGATGTTGGTGGGCGGGTTGGTGTTGCTGAACGCCTGCGGGTTGTCCATGCCCGGGATGTGGGTGACGATCTGCGACCCCGGGCTGAAGCCGTCAAGGCGGTTCCAGTCGGTCGGGTCGAGTGGCGCCCCGGCAACGTTGCGCGGGGTGGCGAGGGGGCTGACATTGAGGCGCAGCCCGGTCGCCGTGCCGCTGTCCGCCTTGGTGAAGAAGTTGTTGGGCCATGGCAACAGACAGTCGGACGGGTCGATCGGGTCACACACTCCCGCGGCATCCTGGACGGCGTCGGCGTGCGCGGGCCGGGCGGCGAGAGGGATCCCAACCAGGACCATGGCGCTGATGAAGCAGAGGAGTGTGAAGACGTTCGCGGCCGCGTGACGCGGCAAACCCTTCCCAGTCAAATCCAACCTTCCCTCCAGCGGTGCTCCCGCCAACTCCGAACCCCGCGGCCCGCGGCTCCCCGCGTGCCCCGGGGCATGCTAGCACCGCAGGCTCAGCGGCGGGGATAATCCACGCGATGCAAGGGATGGGCGCCGCCGAGGCGATGCAGTCGGTCGAGTTGCCGGCCGGGACGATCCGGTACCGCGACTCCGGCAGCGGCCCGGTGCTGCTGTTCGTCCACGGCCTCGTCGTCAACGGCCTCATCTGGCGCAAGGTCACGCCGCTACTGACCGACAGCTACAGGTGCATCGTCCCGGACTGGCCGCTCGGGTCGCACTCGGTGCCGATGAACCCGGGCGCCGACCTCACCATCCGGGGCGTCGCGCGGCTCATCGCCGATTTCACGGAGGCCCTCGACCTGCACGACGTGACCCTGGTGGGCAACGACACCGGCGGGGCGCTCTGCCAGATGGTCGCGGCGTGGCACCGCGACCGCGTCGCGCGCATGGTGCTGACGCCCTGCGACGCCTTCGAGGCCGACCTCCCCGCGGCGTTCCAGTACCTGAAGGTGATACCCCGGGTGCCGGGCGCGCTGTGGGTCCTCGTCAAGTCGATGGGGCTGCCGCTGACCCGGCGCCTGCCGATCGCGTACGGCTGGCTCGGCACCATCCCGGACGACATCAGCGACGCCTACACCCGGCCGGCGCGCACCGACCCGGGGATCCGCCGAGACGCGGCCGCGGTGCTCACGAGCCTCTCCAAAGAGCACACCCTCGCGGCGGCGGCGGCGCTCAGGGACTTCGACCGGCCGGTGCTCCTCGCGTGGCCGCGGCGGTGCCATTTCTTCCCATTCAGCCTGGCCGAGCGCCTCGCGGCGGTGCTGCCTGACGCGCGGATCGAGACCGTAGAGAACTCCCAGGGCTTCGTGCCGGAGGACCAGCCGGAGCGCCTCGCGGAGCTGATCCGGCAGTTCGTCCCGCGCGCCGAGGCGTAGCATGAGCGCGCCCGCGGAGCTCTCGACGCTCACGTTCGAGGTCACCGGCCGCGTCGCCCGCATCACGCTCAACCGGCCCGAGCGCGGCAACGGCATCGTGCCGCTGCTCCTGCGCGAGCTGACCCAGTGCGTGGAGCGCGCGGACCTCGACCCCGCCGTCCACGTCATCCTGCTCGCCGGTAACGGGAAGGGCTTCTGCGGCGGCTACGACCTGGTTGCCAGCGCCGAGGGCATGCTGGACGGGGGGTACGGCGACGAGCACGCCCCGGCGGGGTCGCCACTCGACCCGGCTGTGCAGGCCGCCAACCACGACCCGGGCCGGGTGTGGGACCCCATGGTGGATTACGCCGGGATGAGCCGGAACGTGCGCGCGTTCATGGCCCTGCTCCAGTGCGGCAAGCCCGTCGTGTGCAAGGTGCACGGCTTCTGCGTCGCCGGCGGCACGGACCTCGCGCTCTGCGCCGACCTCCTCGTCATCGCGGACGACGCCAAGATCGGGTACCCGCCGGCCCGCGTCTGGGGGTCGCCGACGACGGCGCTGTGGGCGTATCGCATCGGCGCGCAGCGCGCGAAGCGCCTGCTGTTCACCGGCGACTCGCTGTCGGGCGCCGAGGCCGCGGAGTGGGGCCTCGCCATCGAGGCGCCGCCCGCCGCCGAGCTGGACGCGCGGGTGGAGGCGCTGCTCGAGCGGATCGCGCGGGTCCCGGTGAACCAGCTGACGATGATGAAGCTGCTGGTCAACCAGGAGCTGTTCGCCCGCGGGCTGCATGCGACGCAGGTCCTCGGCACCGTCTTCGACGGGATCGCCCGCCACACACCGGAGGGTTTCGCGTTCCAGCGCCAGGCGGCCGAATCCGGGTTCAAGGACGCCGTGCGCGCACGCGACGAGCCCTTCGGCGACGCCGGTCCGTCGACGTTCAAGGGCTGACGCGCGCTCAGGAACCCGTCAGGGTGCGGAACGGGTAGAGGACGACAAAGAGGCTGAGCAGCACGCCCGCCCAGGTCCCGACCACCCAGCGCGGGATGAGGCGCTGGCCCAGGAGGCGCGCGACGGCGATGTAGATCGCCGGCATCGTCACCACCATGTAGTAGAGGTAGGTGGTGCGCTGGTCGACGAGGCTGAAGAGCTCCTCGGGCAGCCACGTCGCCACCGTCCAGGCGACGACGAACATGGCGACGTCGTCGCCCCGCCGGACGGCCCAGTAGCCACAGAGGACGATGGCGAGACAGCCCGTCCCGAGGATCAGCGGGTTGATGAAGCCCTGGAAGTTGACGGTCGTCTTGACACTCGTGACGACGTTGCCCGTGCGCACGAGCCGGTTCGACGTGTAGTACGTGATCGCCTTGGTGTCGAGCCAGAACTGCCACGGGTAGCTCGCGATCCCGGTGGGCCCCTTGGGGCTGCGCAGGCGCTGCGCGTACGCGTTCATGAACGAGAAGTGGTTGCACGCGCCCTGCCACACGAGGGCGTAGCGGCACGCCGATGCCTGGCCGCGGTCGACGGCGTGCCCGCTGTTGAAGGGCACCACCGTCGCGTCGAGCACCGCCAGCAGGCTGAAGAACGCTGCCACCGTGAAGACGGTGACGGCCAGGGGCGCGCGCACCGCCCTCCACAACGACCGGCGCGACCGCGCCGACCGCGACGTCACCAACCAGCGCACCCCACGCATCGCCTCGAGGAGCAGGATCGCGAGCAGCGCGAAGACGGCGAACTCCTTGATGCATGCCCCGATCCCTATCAGCAGCCCGCTGATGAGCGGCTGCCGGCGCAGGTAGAAGGCAGCGCCGCCGAGCATGAACGGGACGCAGAAGATGTCGAGGACCGCGATGCGGCCGTGCACGAGCCAGAGGTTGTCGGCGGCGCCCAGGGCAGCCGCCCCGAGCGCCAGCCACGGGCTCCCGCCAAGGCACCGCACGAGCCAGTAGAGGAGGAGCAGGGCAGCCGTGCCGAAGAGGACCGCGGTGATGCGCCACCCGATGGGGTTGTCGCCGACGAGCTGGATGCCCGCCGCGATGATCACCTTGCCGAGCTGCGGGTGCTCCCCGTTGGGGTCCGCCCCGGACGGCGCGGCCAGCGCATATGTGTCGAACGGGTTCATCCGCACCCCGGCGATCACGCGGGCCGCGTTCACGTAGTACTTCTCGTCGAAGATGAAGCCCGTGCCCGAGCGCGTCTCGCGCGGGATGTCCAGGTGGTACACGCGCGCGCCGATACTGAGCGCGCACAAGACGATGAGCAGCACCAAGGGCGCCTTCGCGCGGAGTCCGGCAGGCAGGTTCATGACGGCAGCGCCGCGCCCGACGCGTCAACGTGGTACCACGCCGCCACCTCGCCGTCCACCTGGTCGGGCGGCCGCCGCATCAGGTCCGTGAAGACTGTCACCAACTGCGCATGGTAGTCATCGGGACCCACCACGATGCTCCGCACGTCCCATGCGCGGAGGTCCCGCGCCATCGCGTCGACCTCGACGCGCGTTCGCTGCGCTGCCCCACCGGTCTCGACGTCGTGCAGGATCGACCGCGTCGCCGACGGCGCCGGCCGGAGCGTGAACCGCCCGGCCGCGTCGGGATGGTATGCGTAACCGCCGACCATGCGGAAGCGAAGCCCGGCGCTCGCCTGCCAGAGCATCGCCTGGGTCGCCTCGCCGTCCGGGAACGGCGCCACCAGCGCGACCGAGTCCTCTGGGATCCGGCGCGCGGACCCGTCGGTGAAATACGCGGGCACCGTCCAGTCCGTGGCGGGATACGGCAGAGCCGGGAGGAGTGACAGGACAACGGCTGCGAGGCCGGTTGCCAACGCCCCGCGAGTCCGCCCGCGCACAGCGGAGCCCAGCGTCTGCACCGCCGCGCCGACGACGATGGCCAGGAACAGGAAGGCCAGGCCCATGAAGCGCGAAGGCAGCACGTCGCCGAGAAGGGGTAGCGCACCGAAGGCGCCCCACGGCAGCGGGATGCCCACAGCGTGGCCGTCGACGCGCAGCCGCGCGCCGAGCGCAAGCACGGTCGTCACCAACGCGCAGACGCCGGCCCAGCGGATGAGTGGCCGGCGCCACCATGCCACGCTCACGACCGCGCCCAGCAAGAGCAGAGGCACGCCGATGTAACCGCCCTCCTCCGCGAGGTTCCTACCGATGCGGCGCTGGTACTCGTCCGTCGCGACCGCCGGCGCGGCCCACTGCAACTCGGTGGGCAGCACGAGGTTGGCGGCGTCCGTGACGAACACGGAGGGGGGCTGGGGACTCCCGCTCGGGCGCTGCGGGCCGAGGAACTGGACCGCCAGCGGCGCGCCGGCGAGGACCAGGAAGACAACCGCCGCGGCCGCCGAGGCTCGCCCCAGGCGCGGCACGGTGCGTTTCACCTGGGCGGCGTGGAAGACCGCCAGCAGCGCCAGCGCGAGGACGGCCACGACCACCTCGATCACGAGCACCTCCTCGCTCACGAGCAGCTGCCCGGCGGCGAGCACCCCCAACGCCGCGCCCGCCCGCCAGGGCGAGGCGTTCCGCGCGACCAGCGAGTGGAGCGCCATCAGCCCCAGCGGCGCCGACGCGAGGAAGGTGAGCTGCGGGTGCGCCAGCGACTGCGCAACCACGAACGGGGAGAAGCCGAACAGAAGCGCGCCCGCGGTGGGGCCGGCCATGCCGGGCACTAGCCGCCGCAATGCGAGGAAGGCGGTCCAGGCGTTCACCGCGGGGGCGGCGGTGATGAGCACTGTGTAGGCGGCGACTGGGCCGGCCAGCATCGTCACGGGGCTGAGGGCCGCGGCCAGTAGCGGGATCGAGGTGTTCCACATGAGGTTGACGCCGCCTGGGATGTCGATCCGCGACGTCAGCAGCGGGTCCTGGAGGTGCCCTGCGGCGTACGGGAACCAGCGCAGGAACCACATGAACTGCGCGTGGTCGGGCGCGTTCCCGGGCGCGAGCGACCCGGGCGCCTGCCACGCGCTGTAGAAGAGGAGAAGGGCGAGGGCGCTGAACCCCACCAGGGCCACCGCCGCGGCGCCACGCCGCGGGGGCGTCCCCGCCTCAGCCGAAGTCAGGCCTAAGCTACGGCTCCGGGTCGGCGGGCTCGGTGCGGCGCCTGCTGCCGATGACGACGAGGCCGGCGACGATCAGGAGCACGCCGGCGGCCAGGGGAAGGGTGGTCGAACCGGGCCGGGGTGCGGAGCCTGACGCCGGCAGCCCGACGTTTGCCCCGGCTGCCGTCGAGGTCGAAGACGACGTGCTGGAACCTGACGACGACGCGGGGCTCGAGCTTGCCGAGGACGTCGAGCTGGAGGTGGAGCTGGAGCTCGTGGAGGTGGAGCGAGGGGGCGCGCCGAGCACGAAGCCGGGGTCTTCCGTGAACGCCACCGACCAGCTCCCGTTGCCGACCGTTCCGGTCGCCGGGCCGACGCCAGTCGTCGTGGCACGGTCCAGCGTGTCAGTCGAGGTGATGTTTGACGCGTTCACGATCAGGGTGACGCTGCTGCTGGCATTGGACCCCGTGGTGTCGTCCGAAGCGATCCAGGCGGCGCCATAGCCATCGACGAAGTTGCCGCTCGTCGACGACAGAGAGCTGGCCCAGAACGACGGATCGGCGCGGTAGATGCTGATGTGGGTGCCCGCTGAGAGGGCCCCGGCGGGCACGACCAGCCGGATAGTGGCTGAGGAGTCGGTGAAGGTGAACGTCTGGGCCACCGTCGATGAGGCGACGACCTGGTCCTGCCCCACCTCGCTCGGGAAGGAGCCCGGCGGTACGTCTTTCGTGTAGCTGGTCGGGTTGGCGATGGTGGCGCTGTCCGTCGCCGTGTCCTGGCCGGAGAACGACCCGGAGTTGAGGTCGGCGGCGCCGTCGCTGACGGTGCCCGTGACGAACGCAGGGTCGCCCACCAGGGCCGTGCTGGCGACGTCCATGGTCAGCAGCACGGAGGTCCCGGACCCGGCCGCCAGGGTCCCGTCGGTGCAGACCAGCTGACCGTTGTTGGTCGTCGAGACGCATGTCCAGCCGGCCGCGTTGCTCACGAAGCTGAGGGTGTTGGCGTCGTACGAGACGGTCACGGATGGCGTCGCGTCACCGACCCCGGAGGCGGAGCTGTTGGTGACGGCCGCGGTCACGGTCACCTGGCCGTTGCTCGGGAACTGCCCGCCGCCACTGTCCGTCATGTGGATGACCAGGAAGACGAAGCCCGTGTAGGTGGCGCGGGCCTGGATCCGCCCCGGGCCGAATAGCACGAGCGTGGCCGCCAGGACGAGCATCCCCACGGCGACCAGCGCGCCGCCGGCGATGCGGCGGCGGTCGAGGAGGGCAGACATCAGGCGTCCACTTTCAACGGTTTCAGCGGCATCGTACCCCCCGGTCCCCGGGGGGTCAACCGGACCCCCTGTTAAAAGGTCTGCTATGCTCCGGGCAACTTAACCTGCGGTGGCCACCTGGCCGTCGCAATTGCGTCTCCAACGTTCCTTGAGCCCGGCACAGCCGGTGCCGTTGTGGCCGTACAAGACCAAACTCAAGGAACCCAGGAGTCTCAATTTTGGAAAAGTCATTTGCTGAGCTAGGCGTCAGCGCACCCACGCTCGCCGGGCTCGAGGCAATGGGCATAGATACGCCCACGCCCGTGCAGGCGCAGAGCATCCCGCCCCAACTGGCCGGACGCGACGCGCTCATCCAGGCGCCGACCGGCAGCGGCAAGACCGCCGCCTTCGTCATCCCGATCGTCGAGATGTGCGAGAAGCTCGACGACCACAAGCGCACCGTGGCGCTCGTCCTCTGCCCGACGCGGGAGCTGGCGACGCAGGGCGCGGACGTGGCCGACGCGCTGCTGAAGCCGCACGGTTTCCGTTCCGCCTGCCTCATCGGCGGCGTGGGCTATGAGAACCAGCGCGCGCAGCTGCGCCAGTCACCGCAGATCGTCTTCGGCTCACCCGGCCGGGTCATGGACTTCATCTGGGAGGGCAAGCTCGATGTCGCGCGCATCGCGGTCGCCGTGATCGACGAGGCCGACGAGCTCCTCGACCAGGGCTTCGCGCAAGACGTGATGAAGATCCTCTCCTACCTCCCGGCGCAGCGGCAGACGGTTCTCGTCTCCGCGACGCTGCCCGAGTGGGTGCAGGAGGTGGTCCACGGCGAGATGCACGACCCCGTCACCGTCCACGTGGCCTTCGATCCGAAGAACGAGGGCGTCATCGCCCATCGCCTGCTCGAGACGACGCAGGCCAACCGCTTCGACGACCTGTGCCACCTGATCGACTCGCATCGCGACGGCTCCGTCCTCGTGTTCGGCCGCACCAAGTGGGGCGTGCAGAAGCTGCACCAGCAGCTGGTGCGCGCCGGTTACCGGGCCGAGGCGCTGCAGGGCAACATGGCCCAGGCGCAGCGGGACCGCGCGCTTGATGCGTTCCGCGACGGGCACTCGCGCGTGCTGGTCGCCACCAACGTGGCGGCTCGCGGCATCGACGTCCGCCACATCGGGCTCGTGATCAACTACGAGCTGCCGGAGTCCGCGGAGCTGATGACGCACCGCATCGGCCGCACGGGCCGGGCGGGCGCGGACGGCATCGCCGTCACCCTGCTGACCCCCGCCGACGAGCTCAAGTGGCGGCGCCTGCGCCGCACCGGGGCGCCCGACCTGCCGCGCGAGGCGCGGTGGTCCGACGCCGAACGCCAGGGTGCGGAGACCGCCGAGCCCCGGCGCTCCTACTCCGGCAGGACCCAATCCCGTTCTTCCTACCGCGGACCCCGGCGTGCTGCCGGAGCCGCACGATAATCCCAGCGACCGCGGCCACAACGACCGCGGTTATCAGTAATCCCATGGAGGTATCCCAGTGAGTTTCCAGGACCGTACCCTGACTTGTCGCGACTGCGGCCAGTCCTTCATCTTCAGCAGCGGCGAGCAGGAGTACTACGCCTCGCGCGGCCTGACCAATGACCCCGGCCGGTGCCCGGATTGCCGCGCCGCGCGCAAGCGTGACGGCGGTGGCAGCTACGGCGGCGGTGGCGGTGGCGGCTACGGCGGTGGACGCACGCGCGAGATGTTCGACGTCGTCTGCAGCCAGTGCGGCAAAGAGACGCAGGTTCCGTTCCGTCCCACCTCGGGCCGGCCGGTCTACTGCAGCGACTGCTTCGCCAAACAGCCTCGTCGCGACTCGTACCGGTAGGTCACGTTGGCCAGCCGCGGAGTTGACGACGTCCTGATGCCGGGCCAGGTGCTGTCGCTGCAGAAGCGCATCGCCCAACTGGGCCCGGAGCGGGAGCGCCACGCCAAGCTGCTGGCGGATGCGACCACCGAGGCCGCCGCCTTGCAGAAGACGGGCGACGATCCCAAGGGTGTCGAGCGCGTGCTCAAGCGCGCCGCTCGGATCAAGGTCGACCTCGCGGGCGTGACCCGCGAGATCGACACCCTGAACAGCCTCGTCGCGGCGCGCCTCGCCCAGGTTCCCCGCCAGAGGTAGACCCTGGCGCTCTTGTCGAGGCCGGTGGCCGGGTAACCGCCGCCGGCCTCGACACCTCGCGCTCCGGCGACCGACCAGCGTGCCCGCCAGTTAGGCTGGTAGGCACAGTTAGGAGCTCCGCCTGATGCTCAAGTTCAACAGCCTGTTGATCGGCACCGACAACGCCGCGCCCCTGGTCGAGTTTTACACGAAGATCCTTGGCAAGCCCGTCATGGAGGGCGAATTCACCGGCTGGGGAGGGGAGGGAGGCTTCCTGACCATCGGCCCGCACTCCGAGGTTCACGGGAAGAACGCCAACCCCGCCCGCGCTATCTGGTTCTTCGAGACGACCGACGTGAAGGGCGAGTTCGAGCGGATCAAGGGCCTGGGCGCCGAGGTGGTCAAGGAGCCCTACGAGATGGAGGGCGGCTTCTGGCTGGCCACCTTCGCCGACCCCGACGGCAACTACTTCCAGCTGGCATCGCCGTACAACCAGCCGGTTGAGTCCTAGCCTGGCGCGGGTTCGGCCCGTTCACCGTCCGCGCTGATGCGAGCCGGCGTCTTCCACGCGAGCGGTGACATCCGGGTCGACACCGTCCCGGACCCGTCGATCGTCGAGCCATCCGACGCGCTGGTGCGCGTCACCCGCGCGGCGATCTGCGGGTCCGACCTCTGGTTCTACCGTGGCATCGCGGCTTGGAAGGAAGGCTGGCGCACGGGCCACGAGTTCATCGGCGTCGTCGAGGCGGTCGGTGCGGATGTCACAGGCGTGCGCGCCGGCGACCACGTCATCGCGCCGTTCGCCTACTCCGACGGCACCTGCGAGTTCTGCCGGCAGGGGCTGCAGACGTCGTGCCTCCACGGCGGCGGCTTCGGCGGCCCCGACGGCGGCGGGCAGGCGGAGCTCGTGCGCGTGCCGCTGGCGGACGGCACCCTCGTCGCGATACCGCCCGCGCTCGCGGAAGACTCCGCGTGGTGGGCGCGCGTGCTCCCGCTAACGGACGTGCTCCCCACCGGGCACCATGCGGTGGTGTCGTCCGGCGCCCACGCGGGCGACACCGTGGCCGTGGTCGGCGATGGCGCCGTCGGCCTCTGCGCGGTGATGGCCGCGCGCCGCCTTGGCGCGGAGCGGATCCTTGCCATCGGGCACAACGCGAAACGCCTCGAACTCGCGCGTGACTTCGGTGCCACCGAGACCTTCGACTCCCACGACGCGGATTGCGCCGAGCGCGTTGTCGAGGCGACCGGCGGCGGCGCGCCGCACGTGGCGGAGGCCGTCGGCACGCAGTCGGCGATGGACCTCGCGCTCAAGGTGGCGCGCCCGGGTGGCTCCGTCGGCTACGTCGGCGTTCCGCGCGGGATCGACAAGGTCGACGTGGGGCGGATGTTCAGCGCCAACATCGGGCTCAGAGGCGGCGTCGCCCCGGTGCGCGCGTACCTCCCGGAACTGCTCGCGGACGTCGTGGCCGGGAAGCTGGACCCCTCGCCCGTGTTCGACCTCGTGATCGGCCTCGACCAGCTGCCCGCGGGCTACGGCGCGATGGACGAGCGCCGGGCCATCAAGGTGATGGTGGAGGTCGCCGGCTAGCTAACGGGATCGCCGCGCCTTCAGCCTCCGGCGCGTCTCCTCGACGATGACCGCGGCCGCCGACGCGGCCACGACCAGCGCCGCGCCGAGCGGCCAGGACAGCGGGCTCCGACTCGCGGCGGCCCGCAGCGGCGTGGAATCCGTCGCGGAGGGCGCCACGGCTGCGGTCCCCGTTGCACCCGCGGGCTGGCGGGCCTGAACGGTGCCGCACCCCCTTGTGCAGACCGGGCTCGGCGAAGCCACGACGGCGGCTCCCGCGCCGCCGCGGTTGGCCACGTAGTTGACCACCTGCTGCCAGGTCGGGCGGTTGACCCACGGCATGTTCGGCATGTTGGCGAGGCCGACCACGTTGAAATGGATGTCGTCCTGGCCGGGGTCGCACTTCTGACCGGGGACCTGCCCGTTCGTACCGGCGGCGCCGGCGCGCGTGCAGGTCCAAGTCGCGGGGTCGCCGCTGCCGTAGGTGTTGGTGAGATCGCTGATGGCCGCGTCCAGCGCGCCGCGGACCGCCGCCTGGCAGGCCGCGAGGCTGCCCATTCCGCAATAGCTCTGCGAGTAGCGGAACCTTGCCTTGCCAACCGCCTGCTTCAGGGCGCGCTGGACGTAACCTTCCCACCCGCCGTCGTAGGCGGAGCCCTGGCCGCGAGGCAGGTCGTTGATGCCGTTGATCCCGGCAAGCTGGCCGTAGAGGCCGTTGGGAAGCGCGGGGTCGAAGACAGTGTGGGTGAGGTGAGGGTAGAGCGCGTCCATCAAGGCCACCGCGTTGCCCTGCTCGTAACTGCCCGTGTTCGCACGGTCACGACGGTGCGCGCCCGGGACCGCCGAGCCCCACGCCGGGTCCTTGACCCAGGTTGTCAGCAGGCCGAGCGCTTGCGACTCCGCGGCGGAGAGCGAGGTGCCCGCGAGGACGTCGCTCATCGGCCCGATCAGCTGCGCCCCGTCGAGGTCAACGGTACCCGCGTCCTCCATCGCGTTGATGATGTCCACCGGCGCCGCCTTGCGCGTGTTGATGACGGCGAGCACGCGGTCGCGCAGCGACTGCATGCGGTAGACCGGGCCGTAGGAGTACTGGTTGTCGGAAGCCGAGAACCCGGGGGCCGGCTTGTTGTTCCAGTTCGTGAAGAAGCCCTGGCTCGGGTTGATCGCGCGCGGGTGGAGGTCAAGCGACGACAGGTCGGCCGGGACGAACCCGGTCCAGTCCCACTGCCCCGTGCCCCAGCTGGGGAAGTTCGGGTTGACGGTCGCGCTGCGCACAGGCAGCTTGCCCGTCATGTAGTAGGCGATGTCCTTACTGTCGACATACGTCCAGTTGAAGGTGCCCTCCTCCTGGGTTGCTGCAACCTGCCAGCTGTGTGCGTCGTGGACGATGTCGGGGTCGTTCCACTCCAGGAACGCGGCCGCCGACCCGAGCTCATTGCCGAAGGTCGAACGCTCGGTCGAGATCGCCACGGGGATCGCCTGGCCCGTCGTGGGGTCGATGGCGGTGGTGCGGCCCGCCACCGGACCGTGCACCGTGCGCTCGATCTGGATCGAGATCACCTGGGGCGGGTTCTCCGCGCCCGCTGAGGTCTTGGCGACCTGCATGTCCGTCCGCTCGTACATCGGGACGCACGCGTTGTTGTAGACGTAGCTCGTGCTGTTCGGGTCGACAGGGCCGAGCGGATATGTCGCCGGGTTGCAGAGCTTCTCGACTCGCTGGTCGATGATGTCGGCCCCTGCCGACGTCGCACTCCAGGCGTAGTCAGCGCCACGACCCAGCTCCACGAAGATGTCGGTGCCGGGGAAGGACGCTCCGCGAGCATTGAGACCCGGCCCATGCAGATCCTCCTCGTGCAGGATCTCGGGGGAGTAGTACGAGACCTGCGGCCCGAAGACCGCGATCGGGTGGCCGTTGGCGCTGTGCTTGGCGTCGACGATGAGCTCGTTGCTCGCGTGTGGGAGGCCGCCGGTGTTGAGCAGGCCGGTGAGGTCGATCGACACCCCGCCAACGGTGATCGTGCTGGTGGTGGTCGGAATCTGTCCGCCGTTGCACGCGTTGCTCGTCGGCGGTGCGGTCGGCATGGCGACGGAGTTCGGGTCGACCTTCGCCGGGACCTGCTCGTACGGGAACGATGTGGGGATGCTGGTCACGGCCTCGGGGTCGTTCTGCGACCTGAAATCGGCCCACATCGCCGCGCCCTTGGCCTGCCCGTACTTCTGGACCAGGGAGTGGTAGAACAGCGCGCTCTGCACCTCGCCGCCGCCGCCGGTGGCGAAGATCGCCTGCACCAGCGTCGCGGTGGCGACGATGTCGGTCACGTTCCACGGCGCCGGCACGACCTGCAGGGCCGGGTATTCCGCCGGCAGGAGGTTGGGGTTGATCAGGGCCGCCTGGATGTAGGCGTTGACGCCATCAACGTATCCCTGGCCGTCCTGGATGATCTGCTCGCCCTCGGTGGTGGCGGTGCTGCCGTCCGCGTGAAAAGGCTTGGTGTAACGGTCGCGGATCAGCTGGACCTGGTTCTGGAACTCGGTTTCGTTGTAGCCTGCCGCGGCGGCGACGCTGCAGTCCATCGCGAGGTCGGATGGCGACGGCCCGATGAAGGACGAGAGCGTGGCCCGGCCCACGTGGCGCAGGACGTCCATCAGGAAGAGGCGGTCCTCAGCCGCGGCATAGCCTGCGCCGTACTCCGTGTCGGCGCGGGTGACGCCATAGATGTGCGGCACATCGAAGCTGTCGCGCAGGATGACGGTCCCGGCCCGCGGCGTCTCGACGCGCGTCGCGGCCGCCGCGTTGGCGAAGAAGCCGGCGTCCTTGTAGTACTTGGTGATGTCGGATGCCTTGAGGTTGGGCGCGACCTGGACCAGGTTGGCGTACATCGCCCGCTGGTCCTGCTGGTTCGGTGGGATGCTGCCGTTCAGCTCGTTGGCGGCGAACTCCTGGGCGTTGACCAGGCCGTCGCTGCCCGCGGGGAGGATGTTGAAGACCGTCCCGTTCGCGCAATCGGCGAAGGCGGGCCCGACCGGGCCGTGAACCGTCGCGCAGGACGCCGCCGGCGCCGCGGCGCCCGCAGCGCCGCCGGTCGCGGGCGCCATCCCCCCGGCCACCGCAAGTGCGACGGCGACTGCCATCGCGAACCCCTGTCCACGCCCCAGCACACGACCCATCAGCCCGCTCCCGTAAATCGGCGCGCCCCCGCGACCGGTCAATCCTTCCTGGCGGCGCCTGCAAAACCCGCCTGTCGAGGCGCCGGAGCAACATGATACCTCAGTCAGGTTCTGGCCGCGCCAAGGGTGATTACTGCTTCTGTTACGGGGCCCGACGTACGCTGCGGCGATGCGGGTATGTCCGAGGCAACTGACTCGTGGCTGAGCAGAGGGACGAAGAGGGAACGGAGGTCAGGCTGCGTCCGCCGCCCGGGTCTGGATTCCCGGCGTGGGGCGGTGCCGAGCTGGCGCGGACACGAGAGGACCTCCGCGAAGCCCGTGGCGACGCCCGGCGCGACCATCTGACGCAGGTTGGAAACCGGCGGGCGCTGGACGAGCGCCTCGCCGAGGAGCTGGCTCGGGCTCGTCGGTACCGGCATGACCTCTCCGTGATCGTGGCTGACGTCGACGGCCTGAAATCGGCCAACGATGCCCACGGCCACGCCGCCGGGGATGCCGTCCTCCAGGCGGTGGCGAAGCGCCTGTCGGCGGCGGTCCGCTCATCTGACTTCGTCGCGAGGGCCGGCGGCGACGAGCTCGTGATCGTGTGTCCCGAGCTCAACTCGGCTGGTGCGCGTGAGGTCGCGCCCAAGCTCGCCGCGGCGGTCGCGGTCGAGCCCGTCGCCTACGACGGCATTGACCTGGCCGTATCCGTTAGCGTTGGCTGGGCGACGCTCCACGGTGGCTCCGACCCTGACGACCTCCTATCGCGGGCCGACAGGTGGCTCTACCTCGCGAAGGCGGAGCGGGCCACTGGGCCCCTTCGCGTCCCGGCCTGGACGCTGTCCGATGAGCCGATCGTCAACGTCTTGCTCCGCACCACCGCGATGCTGCCGGATCTCCACCGTGACGCCATCGTTCTCCTGGAGGTCGACCATCTCTCGGTCGAGGAGATCTCGACTCGCCTCGACACCACCGTTGACAGGGTGCTGAGACTGATCGCGGAGTCGCGGAAGGGGATCAAGCACGCGGTGATGGCTGAGATGGCGGCGACTTGAGCATGCTCGCTGACCAGACTGCCCTCGTCGACCTGCTGGTGGATTCCGTGGTCGACTACGCCATCTTCGCGCTCGACCCGCATGGCGTCATCGTCAGCTGGAACCTGGGGGCCGAGCGCATGAAGGGCTGGCCGCCGAATGAGATCCTGGGACGCCACGTCTCCACCTTCTACTCGCCGGAAGACATCCGAGCGCACAAGCCATCGGCGGAGTTGGAGGCGGCCGAGAGCGAGGGCGGGTTCAAGGGCGTCGGCTGGAGAGTGCGCAAGGACGAGTCACGCTTCCTCGCCGAGGTCGCGATGACGCCCCTGCGCGACGCCCAGGGCAACCTGGTCGGCTTCGCCGACGTGACGCGTGACCTCACGCCGGGCAACCTGGCGGAAGGCATGAGCACGGCGCGGGCCGTGATCGCTGAGCGCGAGAGGATCGGCGGCGAGCTCGCCTGGACCGCGATCCACAGCCTGTTCGCCGTCGGGTTGAGCCTGCAGGCGCTCAACGCCTCCCTCGCCGACGAGAAGACGAGAGACCGCCTGGCGAAGGCCGTCGACGACCTCGACCGCGTAATCAGCGAGCTTAGGAGTGCTATTTACCGCCGCCACCCCCAACCGGTTGAGGAGGTCCGTGAGAGGCGCGGGGCTCGGCTCTGGTGGTGACGGCCTAAGGCCTGTCCCGGAAGACCAGCGAGTAGCCCCGTCCGGGGCGGTTGATGAGCTCGCAGGGAACGTCGATCTCTTTGAGCATCTTCCGCAGCCGCTGGACGTAGTTCCTGACCTCTTCGGGGAACAGGGCCGAGTCACCCCAGGCCCTGGTCATGAGCTGGCTCGCGGTGAAGTAGCGGTGAGGATGTTCGATGAGGAAGCTCAGCAGCTGGCTCTCGCGTTTCGTCAACAAGCCCTCTCGACCCTGGTAAAAGACGATGTCGCCCTCAGGGTCGATCCTCAATCCCTGGAGATCCCAAAGCCGGCGGAACCACAGGTCCAGCCGGACCTGGTACCCGTGCATCTGGCCCTCGATGATCTCGAGGTCCTTGGACGCGGCCGCCTGGGCCACCTCAGGCAGCTTGGGGAGCTCGCGGCGGACGCGGTCGAGGAGGCCGGTCTTGAAGCGAAGGAGGTCGGCGTAAATGCTGATCCAGTGGCGCGCGTCCTCCCAGTGCGCGGTCTCCAGGTCTTCCCCCGCCAGTGGCGGCGGTCCAGCGTCGGACATGTAGGTCATTTTCGCCGAGCCTGCAAGGTTGCTGAACTTGTTACGTTGCACGCCCCACAGTCGAAATCATGAACCGCGAGGACCCGGCCCACGCTCAGCGCCCTGACGTCATCGCCGCGGACCGCGGGGGCGACCCCAACCAGGGGATGACCGGAGAGGCCGACCTGAGCACCTCCTCGATCGAGGAGGCGGTGTTCTGGCGCCAGGTCTATGCCGAGATCCTGGCGATGGAGGAGAAGGTCCTGGCCCGGGTGCGAGAGCTCATGGCGGCGGAGTCGGCGGACGTGCGCACCGAGGTCGAGCTCAGCAACGTCCCTGTCATCGCCGCCCAGGTCGACCGCTTCCGGCAGCGGCACGACTTCTGGAACCTGCGGGTGGCGGAACTGGCGCTGGCCCCCGTGGCGGCGGACGGTCAGACGCCGGAGCGACTGCCGCAGGACTGAGGGTCGGCCCCAGCTCGGAGTGCCGGTCGGCACTGGGTCCGACGGGCCCACCCCGCGATGCTGGAGCCGGTTCCGCTCCAAGGAGGTGGCCCATGAAGATGCCCCCGACGTCCTATTCCCTCCAGGCCCGCACCGTGCGGCCCGGTGTGTCGACGGCGACCTCGCATGGCGCGACGGTCGAGTTCGACACCTCTGCCGGTGGGAGCGACGTGCTTCCCGGACCTGCGGATCTCATGACGATGGCCTTCGCGGCCTGCGTGCTGAAGAACGTCGAGCGCTTCTCGCAGATGCTCAGCTTCCGTTGCCTCGGCGCGTCCGTCGACGTGACGTCGGAACGCCAGGATGTGCCGCCGAAGATGACCCGGATCACGTACCGGCTGCACCTGGTTACCGATGAGTCCCAGCACCGCGTAGACCTGCTGCACCGCAACATCAAGGAGCACGGGACGATCTTCAACACCCTGGCCGCCGTCTGCGAGGTCAGCGGTGACGTCACGGTGCAGCAGCCTGAGGCCGCGCTTCACGGCGCAGGCTCGCGGGCGGAATAGAACCGACGCGCATGCAACAGGCTGCGGTCGCACCCGGCGTGCGGGTGCAGACGAGAGACAACTCCATACGGAACCTGCGGCGCTTCAACGTGGGCCTGGGTGGGCTCCACCTCGTCCAGGGCATCCTGATGGTGCTGCTCTCATCCAGCTTCTCGCTCCCCGTCATCGGGAACTACCTCTTCTTCGACCCCCAGCTGAAGAAGCTCGTGCCGCATCCGGAGACGCTCTTCAACCTCCGTCTCGGTCCCGCGATCGCGGCCTTCCTCCTCCTGTCGGCCGTGGCGCATTTCACGGTGGCGTCACCCTGGGCGTTCCCATGGTACGCGCGCAACGTCGAGCGGGGGATCAACCCGGCGCGGTGGATCGAGTACTCGCTCAGCTCTTCGCTGATGATCGTTCTGATCGCGATGCTGGTCGGCATCTACGACATCGCCGCGCTGGTCGCGATCTTCAGTGTCAACGCCTGCATGATCCTGTTCGGCTGGGTGATGGAGCGGTACAACCTGGCGCGGCCTCGCGTTGACTGGCTCGCCTACTGGTTCGGCCTATTCGCCGGTGCGGTGCCCTGGATCGCCATCGGCATCTACCTCTTCGGCGCCGGCTCCGGGGCGACCAGCCGGCCCCCGACATTCGTGTACTTCATCTACGGATCGCTGTTCCTCTTCTTCAATGTGTTCGCGCTGAACATGGCCTTCCATTACCGCGGCCGTGGACGATGGAAGAACCCGCTGTTCGGGGAGCGCGTGTACATGGTGCTCAGCCTGCTGGCCAAGTCGGCACTTGCCTGGCAGGTGTTCGCGGGTACGCTGAGGCCCGTCTGACGCCGCCGAGCTCGGTGGTCGCTGTCGTGGGCGCGACCGGGTTTGTGGGGCGCCGCCTCGCGCGCCGTCTTGGCGGCGCGGGCGTCACGGTGCGCTGCCTGGCGCGGCGGCCGGATGCCGTCGAGCGGCGTCCCGGGCTCGTGCCGGTGGCCGTCGACCTGGACGACGTGGGCGGGCTGACGGAGGCGCTTCGCGGGGCGGAGGTCGCCTACTACCTAGTCCACAACCTCGAAGCCGAGGGCGAGTTCGCCGCCCTCGAGCGCACCCACGCGTCGATCTTTGCCAAGGCCTGCCGGGATGCGGGGGTGGAGCGCGTGATCTACCTCGGCGGTCTCTACCCCGATGACCAGCGTCTCTCGCAGCACCTCGCCAGCCGGCGCGAGGTGGGCGAGATCCTGATGCGCGACTGCGGCGCGCTGGTTATCCGCGCGGGAATCATCATCGGCTCGGGCAGCGCGTCCTTCGAGATCATGCGCGACCTGGCCCGTCGCCTGCCGGCGATGGTCGCGCCGCGATGGGTGTCGAATCGCTGCCAGTCGATCCACGTTGACGACGTCATCGAGACGCTGGTGCGCGCCTCGGAGGTGCCGGGCGGCCGCGAGGTCGACATCGCCGGGCCTGACACGCTGACGTACGGGGAGATGCTCAAACGCCTGGGGCGCGAGATGGGCAGGCAGCCCCTGATCGTGCCGGTGCCGGTGCTGAGCCCGCAACTGTCGTCGCGCTGGCTTCGCTTCATCACCGCGGTGCCGCTGCCCGTGGCGAGGTCGCTCGTCAACAGCCTGCGCAACGAAGCCCTCACGGCGCGCCCGGACCTTTGCCTCGAGGTGGGGGTGGAACCACGCTCCTTCGTCGAGGCTGTGCGCGCCACCCTCGTGGGCGCGGCCCGCGCCCGGGTCAGCGAGGAGGCCTCGGCCAGCTACGCCCGCGGGCGTGTGTTGTTGCGGCAGACCTTCGAGGTCAGCGGGGTGGACTGGTGCTGCGACCCATCCGTGCTCGGCCGTATCGACGCGGCCCTCTTTCGCGGCAGTGCTCGCGCCGTGCCGTTCCTGCGCTGGACGGGATCGCGATTGATCCTTGGCGGCGTCACCCTCGTCTCATTGGCCCCGCTCCGCCAGCCGGGCGCAGGGTGCGGCATGACTCGGGATATCACCGGCGGGCTGCTGGTCGCGAGGGCGGGCGGGGAGCTTGCGTTCACGTGCTCCAAGGACCCCGGTGGCGGCGTCACCGCCAGCCTCGACGGGTACGCACCGCGCCTGCCGCGGCTTCTCTACAAGCGGCTGCAGGAGCCCTTCCATCGCCACCTGGTCAGGGCCGCCGTGGCGACGGTCGCGCGCGAGCAGTCATGACGCTCCGCCGCTCGCGCCGCGAGCTGCATCGGGCTGGAAGGCTAAGTAGCACAAAAGTTTAGGTGACCCAAGGATTGTGATATGCTCCTGACGTGGCAATTGAGCTGGGCCGTCGGGAGCGGAAGAAGGAGCAGACTCGTCGACTGATCTTCGAAGTCGCGGCGCGACTCTTCGGTCAGAAGGGATTCGACGCTGTGACCGTCGCACAGGTCGCCGCGGCGGCCGACGTTTCGGAGCCGACCGTCTTCAACTACTTCCCGACGAAGGAGGATCTGTTCTTCGGTGGGATGACGTTCTTCGAGGAGGAGCTCCTTCGCGCCGTGCGCGAACGCCCCGCCGGAGAGTCCGTGATCGCGGCCTTTAGCGGACCGGTGGTGGACGGCTGTCGGGGCCTGAACGACCCAGCTCACGCCGAGGTCATCGCCAGGGCGGCGAGGCTGATCAACGGTAGTGAGGCTCTGCGGGTGCGCGAGCGGGAGATTGCCGCCGGCTACACCCGGCGCCTGGCGGAGCAGATCGCCGAAGAGGCCGGGCGCTCGCCTGAGGATGCCGAGGCATGGGGCGTCGCAAGCGCGCTCATGGGGGTTCAGCGTGCGCTTGTCCTGTATGTCAGGACGCGAGTACTGGCAGGAGACCGCGGTCGCCCGCTCGCGGCGAGCGCGCGTTCGCAGGCGAATCGAGCGTTTGCCCGTCTTGAGCACGGATTCGCGGGGTATTGCGTGGCATCACCGCGAGGGCGCAAGGAGGTCGTGAAATGAGTGACTCGCCGGTCGAGGTCGGCCGGAGCTCGATGAACGGGCGCGTCGCGATGGTCGTCGGTGCCAGCCGTGGCATCGGCACCGCCACGGCGGAGGCGTTTGCCGCCGCCGGTGCCGCAGTCGTCCTCGGCGGCCGCGACACGGCGGCGCTGGAGGCGGTCGTCGATCGCATCGAAACCGCGGGTGGACGCGCGATCGCCGTGGCGGTGGACGTACGTGATGTCGACTCGATGAAACGTCTCGTCGACCGCGCCGTGGCGACGTTTGGCCGGCTCGACTTCGCGTTCAACAATGCCGCTGCCGGTCCGATGCCGGCACCCCTTGCCGAGATCGATCCCGAGGAGTTTGACCTGGCCCTCGCGACGGTTGTCCGTGGCACCTTCCTCGGCATGAAGTTCCAGGTCCCGGCCATCTTGCGCAGCGGTGGCGGCGCGATCGTCAACATGGCGTCGATCGCCGGCATCAACGGAACTGCCAACCTCGCCGCCTACGTCGCCGGCAAGGCGGGGGTCATCGGTCTCACCAAGGTTGCGGCCCTCGACTACGCCGACCAGGGGATACGCGTAAACGTCGTGGCTCCGGGTCCCATCCTCACCCACCACCTGGAGGCGGCCGGCGAGGAGGCGCAGCGCCTGGCCGGGATGTCGACGCCCATGCGCCGCACCGGCATGGCGGAGGAGGTGGCGCAGGTCGTGCTGTGGCTCTGCTCTCCTCAAGCATCGTTCGTCAATGGCGCGGTGATCCCGATTGACGGCGGTCAGTCGGCCGGCAACAAGCCGCCCCAGATGTACCGGCAGGGGAAGGGCATGTCCGCCACTGCTGGCGCGGAACGCGCTGCCGAGGTTGCGCAGGTGCGCGAATGAGCACCGCGACCCTCTACAACCTGGCCCTCTTCCTTCACGTGGTGGGAGCGCTCGGAATCGCCGCTGCGTACGCCACTGACTCCATCGGTCTTGCCGGGCTGCGGCGTTCGACCACTGCCGACGAGGCGCGGACCTGGCTCTTGACGCGTCGGTGGGTGCTCATCACCGGTCCCGCGTCGATTCTCCTTGTTCTCGTGAGCGGCATCTACATGATGGCGACCCAGTGGGGCGCGGTTCCGTGGCTCATCATCGCGATCGGGAGCCTGGTGGCGATCGCGGTCGCGGGTGGCGTCCTCACTGGCATCCCGCTGGGCAAGCTCACTCCTGAGATCGATCACGCGGACGGACTGTTGTCTCCGCCGGTGCGGCGTGCGTTGCGGGGCCGGGCCCTCATGTTGTCGATCACGATCCGCATCGGAATCACGACAGGGATCGTCTTCTTGATGGTCGTGAAGCCGGACTGGCTCGGGTCGATCGCCACGATCGGCATCGCTACTGTCTGCGCTATCGCGGCAGGCCTGGCGCTCGCGGGACGCCCCGGAGACTCAGGGGTCAGGAACGCGGCCGTCCACTAGGCTCAGGGCCGACCAAGGGCAAATTCTCGACGGATTAGCGCCCTCGTAAGATCAAGTCGGCCCAAGGTATCAGCCGGTGTGAATACGTGGCCTCGTAGCTCAGGGGATAGAGCAGCGGTTTCCTAAACCGCGTGCGGAGGTTCGAGTCCTCCCGGGGCCACCAATCGAGTTGCAAGTGTGACAAGCGCTTCCGATTTGACGCTGTCGGGACCGGACAAGCTGGCCATCGAGGTGTTCAGCTTCGCCGACCTCGAGTTCGAGGATCGTCTGCGCAGAGTCTGGCGAGCCTTCGACTCGCATCCCGACCTCCGCCCCTTGAAGATTGGCCCGAGCGATCCGCCGCGGATCAAGGTGGGCAACTCGATGGAGCAGGCCCTCGAGGGTCGGCCGCTCCCTTTCCCGTGGTGGCTGATGGCCCGCCATACGAAGCCGGTGTACGAAGGTGGAGACCTCAAGCTCTACCTCGGCAGGGGAGGGTTCTTCCGCGATCACAAAGGGGCCGGGCACTGGCTTGCGCACACGGTGGCGATGGCCTGGTCGGCAGACTGGATGAGGGACAACCACGCAGAGGAGGGTGCGGCTCAACTCTTCGAAGCCCTTTGCGACGCCACCGCAGCCTGCTACGGCATGGCGTACCAGGTTCACCAGGCAGGGCAGTGGATGTCGTGGTTCCCCAAGCGGTCACGTACTGGTGCCGGAGACCTCGAGCGCGAGCTGCGCGATGTCTTCTGGATCAACTGGTTTGGTCCCGCGTTTGTTGAGCGCTTCCCGGGCCTGCTGACAGTCGACGGCGCAGAGGCCAAACCGTCAGGCGCGGCCCTGGTTCGGACCACGGACAGCCCCTGGATGTACGAGCCTGACGCAGGCTCGCCCGACGCCTACGCGTGGAAGCGTCCGCTATACGAGGTCCTTGGGCGCGACTCCTTTGCGACGCCCGGCGTCGACGCCACCCTGAAGCCGCTCGGTCACCTTCCGACCCGGCTCCAGCACATGGCCAGGGCGTCGGGGACCAAAGAGCTTCCCGAGGAACGCTGGGAGCGGGAGATAGCGGCGCGCGACCTGGCGAAGGACCTCGAGCGGCGACAGCGCAGATTTGCCAGGGCCAAGGCCATGCTGGAGTCGGCGGGGGCGGCCAAGGCGCCAACGCTCGGACGTGCCGAGTTCTCGGTAGCGCTCGATGCCGGGGATGTGAAGGCGGTCTGGGGCCGTCTCCGGCGCCGCTATCGAGGTGACCTCGCCGGGGACCGTGGCAAGGCGCTGCTGTCAGCCATCATGAACGCGCCACTGGACTCCGAGGAGCATTACGAACTCCAACTGGATGGTCCACTTGGACCCGAGCTCGTTCGGATCGGCTGGTTCATGGACGACATCGAGTCGCCCGACCTCTATTTCTTCGGCTCCGACGCGCTGGCGGCTGAGCTCGGCGGCATGTTCGAGGATGACTGACCCCATGAGGAGACGGCGCGGGTCATCAGCGCGGCTGCGTCCCCGTCGGTCATCCCTTCGCGTGTGAGCAACTCCCAGGTGTGGAACTCCAGGGCGAGGCGGATCAGCGTGACCAGGGCCGGGGGAGCGGAAGCCCCGGCGATGGCTGCGGCGTGGACGTCCGCGACGGCCGCGAATCGCGCGTCACCCGTCTGCGCCATAAGCCGGTCCAGGTCGGGGACGAGCTTGCGGTCGCGATGCACGTTTCGCTCCATGGCCTCAGTCGACCGGTACCAGCCGTAGAGGCCGGTCAGTACCTCCTCCAGCCGCGCCAGGGGTGCGGCGCCGGCGCGGGGCTCCAGGTCCGGCGGGGGGCTCTCGGTGAGGAAGCGGCCCTGGCAGGCGGCGAAGAGGTCGACGGGATCAGGGAAGGTGTTGTAGACGGTCAGCCTCTGGACGCCCGCGCGGCGCGCGATCTCGGCGATCGTCGTCCGCGCCGGGCCGACCTCCTCGTGGAGCGCGACGGTGGCCGCCACGATCCGCTCGCGGGTCTGGCGCTGCCGCTCGGCGCGCGCCTGGAGCGTGTACTTCCGTTTATGGATTGCCACGGTGTTCAGTGATTCATGCTACAGTGTCCCCGGCCAAATTGTTGAACAGGCCGTTCACTCAAAGGAGAAAGCATGGAGAGCGCAGTGGTGGCGAAGGTTCTCGCCGCAGGCGGCGGCCGCACCGGCCGGCTCGGTGGGCTCGGGATCCGGTTCATGGTCCCCGGGAGCGACTCGGAAGGAGGGTTCGCCCTCGTGGAGCACCCGCTCGAGCCACGGGCGCTGGCGGCGCCGCTACACCGGCACAGCCGGGAGGACGAGTACAGCTTCGTGCTCCGCGGCAGGGTCGGAGCCCTGCTCGGCGACGACGTGGTTTATGGCGGCCCGGGCGACCTGATCTATAAGCCGCGCGGGCAGTGGCACACCTTCTGGAACGCGAGCGACGAGCCGGCCAGCCTGCTTGAGATCATCTCCCCGGCCGGGTTCGAGGGGTACTTCGAGGAGCTCGTCAAGCTGTTCCCGGACGGCAAGCCCAAGCCGGAGGTCATCGGGCCGATCGCCACCCGCTACGGGCTCGAGCTCGACCCCTCCACCATCGCCGCCATCTGCGAGAAGCACGGCCTCACGTTCGGGTAGGCCCGGCAACCGACAGACTCAGGCGGACCGGCGGCGCCCCGTCAGGAAGACCAACGCGGCCAGGCCGCACGCCAGCAGGGCCAGCGCGCCCGTCAGGACCGGCCGGCCCGCCGCCGTGTTCACGAGGCTGCCGCCCGTGTTCGGCGGCGGCGTCGCGGTGGCGGTGGCGGTGCCGCAGTCCTGGCCCGTCAGGCTCGGGCCGGCGTTCTGCTGGATGAAGACGGGCAGGCTCGTGATTCGCGGTTGCCCGGTGACCGGGTCGAGCTGCGTCGTGTCGCCGCTCGAGATGACGAGGCAGCCCGCAGCGTCGACATTGGTCTCGAAGTAGTCGCCGAGGCGGCGGTCCTGGCCGGTGGCGGCGCACGTCGTGCCGCTGTTGCAGATGCCGCCCTGGTGGATGTAGCGCCCGGACGCGTTGCTCACCGTCACGGTCCGGGTGGCCGGGTCCAGGGCGTTGGTGATGCGCGCTTCATAGATGTAGGTCTTGACGTCGGGCACCGGAGGCTGGCCGGTCGCCGCCGACTCGTCGCAGTCCGGGTCCACCAGCTGGTCCATCTGGTACCAGGCAACGGAGACGTTGCCCGGCGTGCCGATGGTCGTCCAGGGCCACTCGACCCACGTTCCTGGTAGGCGCGCCGGCCCGAATGCGTTGAGCGCGATCGGCGTGCTCCACTGCCACTGCCCGGGGCCGACGTGCTTGCCGACCGCGAACATGATCTGGTTCGGTTTTGGCGTCGGTCCGCCCGAAGCGTTCGGGATGAACGGGCTGCAGCCGTTCTTGCCGTTCGGGTCCCGTGGGTTGGTGTCCCAGGCGAAGTAGAGGTTCTCCTGGCTGTCCATGCGCAGGACCTCGGGGCCGCCGAATGGCGAGGTGATGCTCGTCTTCGTCCCCACCTCGACCGGCTGGAATGTCGCGGGGCCGCCGCTGAAGGCCGCGGCGGCGTTGGGCAGCCGGCTGATGCCGACGCCGAAATCACCGTTGGGATGGGAGAAGGCGGCCGGTTCGATGAAGCTGCCGTCGACCGGGTCCACCACTCCCTTGCCGACGCCGGAGAACGTCTCGCACGCGCTCGAGCACGTGGCGGGGATGTTGCCGTTGTCCGGCACCGACGCGCTGGCCGGGGCGCATGACGCGCCGGCATCGGCACTGTGGGTCAGGACGTGGCCGCCCGGCACCCCGAGGGGCAGCTGCTCGTCGGTGACCATGAAGACCTCGTTCGCCCTCCCGCCGGCGAGCCATGGCCGGTCGCCCTCGTGGCAGTTCGGCGTCCCGGTGGGCCAGGTCTGACCGCCGTCGCTGGAGGAGAAGAGGGCGTCGTTCACGAGGTTGATGCCCGTGTTGTAGACATTGCCCGCGGCGTCCGCGGTGAGGTCAGGGTCGCTGAATCCGGTGTAGATGAGGTTCTCGTCGCGATACGTCCAGGTCTTGCCGTGGTCCACGGACGTCCAGATCCAGACATGGTTCTCGTAGCAGGCGGGTTGGGGCGTCGGCTCGATCGCGCCGGCGCAGGTGAAACCGGCCACGGAGGTCGGGCTGGTCAAGCCCGTCCGGTCGAGGTGGGTCGTGCCCTCGTGTGAGGTGTAGATGAGGTCCTCGCCCTTGCGGCTGTACATGACGGCGGGCTCGCCTCCGGCGCGAACGGGGTCGACGTACACCGGGGCGGCGAAGCCCACGGTCCCCTGGGCGTGCGCCGTCAACTGAACCTGGACCGGCGCCAGCGCGCCGATCGTCAGCAGTGCCAATGTCGCCCCCGCCCCCAACAGCCGTGCCCGTTTCACGCGCGCACCTCCCCGAATCGGTGTCTGGGCAGCACTATACCGCGCGCCTCCGGCGCGTTACCCGGCCGCTTGCCGCTTGAAGATTGCGTGGACCCCCGCGACCCGGTCGAGGATGAGGATCCCGTCGAGGTGGTCCAGCTCGTGCTGGATGGCGCGCGCCTCGAAGCCTTCCGCCCACAGTGGATCGGCTCGCCCGGCCGCTCCGACAAGGACGCGCTTGGCGCGGGCCACGTCGGCGGTGATGGCGGGCAGGCTCAGGCATCCCTCGCGCGCGATCTTCAAACCTGCGGACTCGACGAGAGTGGGGTTGACCAGCACGACGAGCCCGCCGCACGACGTGGCCAGGCGGTGACCCGAGACATCGACCACCGCCACGCGGAGCGGCTCGCCGACCTGTGGCGCGGCCAACCCGACGCACCCGGGGTGCGCCCGCATGGTGTCGACAAGGTCCTCCGCCAGGGCCAGGCCGCGCTCGAGTGAGACCGGCTCGCACGCCCGCTTGAGCACCGGGTCCGGGTATCGCAGGACGGGGCGGACCACCTGCCCCTAGAGCGTGCTCTCTTCGATCGCGTTCAGGCTGACATCCAGGCCCTTGGCCTTGAGGCGGGACACGACCGCCTCCAGCTCAGCCGCCTCGCCCGGGGCCGGCAGCGCCACTTCGGCGGTGACGACGTAAACCGGCGGCGCCCCCTCGTGGAGCCGGCACGACATGTCACAGACATTTGCGCCGGCCTCGGCCAGCACGGTCGACACGTCGTGGACGATGCCCGTGCGGTCCGGCCCGTAGGCGCTCAGCACGTGCGTCGGGCGGGTGCTCTCGAGCCCGCCGCTCACCTCCCACACCGCCAGGGCCAGGCCATGCTGGCGGAGCACGCCCAGCGCGTCGTCGAGCCCTTCCTTCGAAATCGCGGCCGGTACGGTCACGATCAGCATCAGCGCGAAGTGGCCCCGCAGGATGCTCGTGCTGACGTCCTCGACGTTGCCTCCGAGGCGGAGGAGCCCGGCCGTCACCTGCGCCACGATCCCGGGGCGGTCGAGACCCATTACAGCCACGGCGAAGCGGTTCATCTGGGTCGAATTCTCACCTGCCTGGCAGCGCCCGGCGCGTGGGGCAAGAGACCCGGTTGCGCGGCGGAACCCGCATAGGGCACAATTCCCACAACTGGCCGCCTTTCAGCGGGCACTCCAGGGGGAATTGGAGGTAAGGGATTGTGACTGCGGCTATTCGTAGTGCCATCGGCGCGTGCGTCGTGCTGGCCTCGGCTTTGTTCAGCGGCGGCGTCGCGCCGCTCACGGCCAGCGCCGACGCGCCGGCCATCGCCTTCAGCACGCCCAGCGTGATGAGCCCGGTGGAGACCGTCGGTGAGCCGACGATTGTCGTCAGCCCGGCGAACGACGCGACCGTCTACGGCAGCGGCCCGTGGGGCAGCGGCACGCAGCGGAGCATCTGGTTCGCGTCGGCCGACGGCGGGGAGACGTTCCGCCTCGTGCAGCAGTGCGCGCCTGAGTCGGGCGAGGTGTCGACGCCGTGCCCGCCGCCCACCTCTGTCGCCGGGGCGGCGAACCCGCCAGGCGGTGGCGACACCGACCAGCGCCTGGACGCCACCGGTAAGGACTACTTCGCCGACCTGTGGGCCCTCGCCTGCGACCGCGTCGCGACCACCACCGACGGTGGCGCCACGGCGAAGCAGCACGCCGTCGCCTGCACCCACCAGACCAGCAACCCGAACAGCGTGGGCGCCTCGGATCGCCAGTGGCTGTCGGTCTTCGACCCGCGCCTGCTGCCGGGGTCCAAGCCCACCGCGGCCGATGCCGGCATCGCCCCGGTCACCTATCTGTCGTACAACTGCGTCGAGTGCGTGGGCAGCGGCAATGAGTTCTGGCTGAAGAGCAGCGACGGGCTCAACTACACGCCCGCCGACGGCGGCAACAGCCATTTCGGCGGCGACGGCTACCCGTCGGTCGACCAGGTCACCGGCGACGTCTTTCAGCCGGCGGGCGGCAGGCTCAACATCGGCGTCCCCGACGCCGGCGGGAACCTGACGTTCCTGGACGACCCGGGCGGCAACGCGCTTGGTTCCAGCCTTATCAACTACGGCACCGGCACGCACCCGACGGACATCAAGTTCGCCGTGTCGTCGATGGACACCGGCCGCAACCTGCACATCACCTGGTCGGCCGGGCCGGGCAGCGGCGCGGGCGACAAGATCTACACGACGGTCGCCTCGTACAAGACGAACTGGACCAAGTTCGCGGTCCCGGTCGCGGTCAGCTCCGCCCCGTCCAACTCCAGCATCTTCCCATGGGTGGTCGCCGGCGGCCCGGGCCGCTCAGACTCCGTCTGGTACGGCACGAACAGCACGGGGGACCCCAGCGCGAACTCCGGGCAGGAGTGGTACACGTACATGGCGCAGGCGGTGTGGCCGGTGGACAGCGACGGCGCCGTCACCCTCGACCCGCCGCTGGTGCAGCAGGCGCAGGTCAGCCCGCACCCGAGCCACTACAACAGCATCTGCCTCTCCGGCACCGGCTGCATCGTGTCCCAGGGCGACCGCAACCTGGCCGACTTCTTCAGCGTCACGATCGACCACAGCGGCGCGGCGCTGGTCGAATACAACGACACGACGAATGGCCTGGAGCAGGCCGGCTTCTCGCCCGGCGACGGCACGGCCGACCACCTTGGCGCACCAGTCGTGACCATCGCGCGCCAGGATTCCGGACTCGGCCTGTACGGCGCACCGGTGGCACCCCGCCCTGGCGAACCCACCAGCGCGCCCGTCGCGGGGATGACGCACTCCGCGGGGCAGGCCAAGTACCCGGTCATCGGCGGTAGCGACATCGCCGCGCTCGACGTCACCGGGCAGCAGCTGGCCCTGTCGGCGGACAACTCCAAGCTGACCGTCACCCTGAACGTCCTCGACCTCACGGGCAACGGCCTCGAGAACGCCTTCACGCAGGTGCCCGGCTCCGCCGCCCTCCAGTACGTGACGCGGTGGATCATGTGCCCGCCAGACTCGTCGAAGGAGAAGAACGACTGCACGATCTACTACGCGATGGCGGAGGTCACGCCGGCCGCGGCGGGCTCGACAGCCACTGTGCAGTACTTCGGCGGGAAGGCGCAGAGCATCGACCTGTGCTCGGTCTCGGCGTGCGACCCGCACGCGATCTACTTCCCCGAGTCGCCCTCGAGCCAGCTGCCCAACGCCACCGGGAACCCCGAGACCGGCTCGGTCACGTGCCCGACAGGCAAGCCGTGCACGCTCTCCATCACGGTCAACGCCGCCGACGTCGGTGGCCCGACCCAGTCGAGCCTGCTCGAGCAGGTGGGCTCCTACAGCTTCGCGTCGGCGCGGCCGCAGGCGGCGGTGACGAACGCGCAGGCCGAGGCGGACCAGCTGCCGCTCCAGGTGGGGGGCGTGTGCTGCTTCAACTTCCTGGCCAGCGCCGCTGTGCCTCCATCGGTGCCCGAGGTGCCCTGGGCGCCCGCGCTGGTGGTGCTCGGGACAGCGGCGGCGGCGGGCGCCGCGCTCCGGCGCCGCGGCCAGCCGGGCCGGAGGCAGAGCGCCTGACCTTGCGCTAGCAGCATGCCCGGGCGCGGCGCGCCGCCGCCCGGGCATGCCTATGCTCGTGGCATGACGCGGTTGCCGGCAGTGGTCGGGGCCTGAGGTGGCGAACCCGCGAGTCGTCGTCCTCGGCGCCGGCTTCGGTGGCCTGAGCTTCGTCCACGCCATGCGCGAGAGCGGGGTCGACTGCGACGTGCTCGTCGTCGACCGCTCGCCCTCGTTCCGCATGGGGCTGCGCCACCTTTGGGTGCTGGACGGACGGGCCGGGGCGCAGGACGGCGCCCGCCCGCGGGCCGTGCTCGGCGAGCTCGGCATCCCGTTCCGGCAGGGCGAGATCGAGGCGATCGACCTCGACAACCGGGCGGTGCGCGTCGACGGCGACGCCGTCGCGTGGGACTACCTGGTCGTCGGGCTCGGCGCCGAGGCCCGGCCGGACCTCGTGCCTGGCGGGGACACCAACCCGAGCCTCTACGACTACGATGGCGCCCGCGCGGCCGGCGCGCGCCTCACGGAGATCGAGCGCGGCCGGATCGTGGTCGCCATCGCCGGGCTGCCCTACAAGTGCCCGCCGGCGCCCTACGAGGCCGCGCTGCTGATGAACAGCTACCTGCGTCGCCGCGGCCGGCGCGACGACGTCGAGATCCTCGCCGTCAGCCCTCAGCCGAGCACGATCCCCGCCGCCGGCCAGGTCGCATGCAACAGCGTCGAGGACCAGCTTGCGGAGCATGGCATCGACTTCCGCCCCAACACGAAGGTGGAGAGGCTGGAGCCCGGCCGCGTGGTCGCGGGCGGGGAGACGCTCGACGCGGACCTGGTGCTCACCGTTCCGCCGCACCGGCCGCCGGCGGTGGTGAAGGCCAGCGGGCTCACCGGCGACGGTGAGTGGGTGAAGGTGGACCCGCTGACCCTGGCGACCGGCGTCGACGGCGTCTTTGCCATCGGCGACGTCGTCGAGATGAAGACCGGCGCCGGGATGCCGTTCCCCAAGGCCGGCGTCTTCGCGGAGGCGCACGGCGCCGTGGTCGCGCGCAACCTCGCCGCGCACATCTCCGGGCGTGACGCCGACGCCCGCTTCGACGGCGTCGGGCAGTGCTTCCTCGAGGTGGGCGACGGCGCGGCGTCGATGGTGCGCGGCAACTTCCTCAGCTCACCGCCGGACGTGACCATCGCCGCGCCCGACCCGGAGAACCTGGTGGCTAAGGAGCGCTTCGAGGCCGAGCGCCTCGACCGCTGGCTGCCGCTCCGCTAAACCGCCTCTGACACCGCGGCGGGCGCGCCTTCGAGTGCGGAGGGCCGCCCCAGGTGGTAGCCCTGCCCGAACCGGACCCCGAGCTCCCGCATCGCCGCGACGTCGGCGGCCGTCTCGATGCCTTCGGCGATAAGCGTTGCCCCGCGGTGCTCGGCGAAGGTGTGCAGTGCCCGGATCGCGGCGCACGGGCCCGGCTCGCCCGCGGCACGCGTGAGGGTGCGGGCGATCTTGATGAACTCCGGGACACCGGTGGCGAGGACTTCCAGGGTGGAGTGACCCTCGCCGACGTCATCCATCGCGAAGCGGAAGCCGTGCTCGCGGTACCGGTCCAGGACCCCGCTGAAACGCTTGTAATCGTTGACGTTCTCGCGCTCGGTGATCTCGAGGACCACGCGGTCGGCGCGCAGGCCGGACCAGCGCAGGAGCAGGAGCATCTGGTCCACGTCGTGCAGCGGGTCGAGCAGCGCCGGCACGCCCACGTTGAGGAAGAGCAACGCGTCCTCCTCCGTGAAGTGCGCCGAGCCCACCGCCGAGCGACGGCAGAGCCAGTCAAGGTCGCGCCCGAGGCCCAGCCTGACGGCGGCGCGGAACAGCCCCTCGACGCCGTCGCGGCTGTCGAGGTCGGGCCGGGCGAGGGCCTCGTAGCCGAGGATCGTGCCCGTGCCGAGGTCGACCACCGGCTGGAAAACGGTGGACATCTGGCGCCGCGCCAGCAGCTCGGGCACGGTCTCAGCCCAGCGCCGGCGGGGGCCGTCGGCGGCGGGCGGCTCCACCGCGTGGACGGCGACCTGGTTGCGCCCGGCGACCTTGGCGCGGTAGAGCGCCTCGTCGGCCGCGGCCCAGACCGCCCGCGGGTCGTCGCCCGGGGTGCCGGCGGCGCAGCCGATGCTCATCCGGGCCGCGCCGAACGGGACCGCCACGCCCTGCATGGCGCGGGTCAGGCGGTCCGCGATCTCGAAGCCGGCCGCCTCGTCCGTGTCCGGGAGGAGCGCCGCGAACTCGTCACCGCCGACCCGGGCGAGCTGGTCCTCGGCGCGCAGCGCCGCGCGGATCGCGCCCGCCACGACACGCAGCATGGCGTCACCCGCCTCGTGCCCGTACTCGTCGTTGATCATCTTGAGGTTGTCGAGGTCGATCGCCAGCACCGCGTACGGGCCCGCGGGCGGCAGCGCGAGGAGGCGGTCGAACTCGCGACGGTTGGGCAGCTCCGTCAGCGGGTCGGTCTGCGCGCGCCGCTTCTGGCCCTCGTAGAGGAGGCCTCGCTCAAGGGCGACAGCCGCCTGGTCGCCGATGCCCTGCGCCATCACCACGTCCTGCGGCGTCCACTGGTGCTCGGCCAGCGTCGAACCCAGGGTGACCACCCCGAAGACGTCGCCCTTCCCTGAGCGCAGCGGCACCGCGATGGCGGAGTGGATGCCGCCGACGGAGTCGCTGATGTGGCGGTTCAGCGCCTCGCCGCGGTTGCCGTCGTCCGCCCTGGCCTCCGCCGACGTGGCGCGGTGCATGATCGTGCCCGAGGCGAACGCCGCGCCGGCGAGCCCCTCGCCCGACCGCACCCCGAGACCGGCGGGCGCGCCGGCCGGGACCCGCCCGACACCCGCCGGGGTGATGACGACGGGCAGCGACTCGAGCAACTGGGTGGCGCGGTTCCACATCAGGATGCCGCCCCAGTTGAGCGCGGGGAACGTGTCGGCGAAGGCCTTGAGCACGGCCACGCTGACGTCCGCCAGCTCCGTGGCGCTGCCGAGCTGGTGCGCGACCTCCGAGAGGGTCGCCACGCGCGCCACCCGGGCCTCGAGGCGGGCGCGCCCGATGCTCCAGTGGACGTCCAGCAGCAGCCCGGTGCCGAGCAGCAGCCCACCCCAAACACCCAGCTCCGTGAGCGCGTCGGCGCGCGGCACGGTGCTCCATCTCCACCACACGAAGGTGATGCCGAGGGCGAGGGGGGCGATGGCGAAGAGCGGCCGCGGCACCCGGCGCTCGCGGTCGGCGGGGTCGGCGTTGAGGATCGACGCGAGGATCGTCGTCAGCAGCACCGCGAAGCTGAGCGGCATCGCGAGCGGGATGTACGGCGCCGCAACGCCGAGGATGCTCGCCGAGAGGAGCATCGTGCCGAGGCCCTGCACGCTGCTCAGCCACGGTGGCGCCGACATCAGGCGCCTCTGCTGCCAGATTACGATGGCGGCGTAGACGCTTCCGACCGCGAAGAGCGCCCCCTCCAGCTCCAGCGTGGTCGCGGGCAGGGAGGCGCGCGCGACCTGGTACGCGACCGCCGCGATGACGGCCGCGCTCCCGAGCAGGTACGCGCCCCGAGACACCCCCGCCGCCGGTGTCATCGTTACACCGTATTCGCCGCCTGTTAAGGACCGCCCAAGAATCGGTAAAGGCGTCGCCGGCTCAGGATGCTGCGGAATCCACCCCGTCGACCTCGTCGAGCACTCGCTGGACCGCGTGGCGGACGCCGGCGCGGACGGCGGGGGAGAGGCGCTCACCCGGGCCGAACCGCGCGCCCTCGACGGTGTACACCACCACCCGGCCTGGCCCGCCTCCCAGCGCCCGCCCCAGCGCGAGCGTCTCGACCAGGCCGAGGCCGTGGCTGCTGGCAGTGGCATGACGGCGGCGGGAGGCGGTCGTCAGGGCCGATTCCGTCAGGCGCCGCACCGTCCCGGCGGTGGCGCCGGACCGCGCCGCGTCGATGACGACGAGCAGCGAGACGCCGTCCCACGCGTCGACGAGCGGGAGCACGTCGCCGGTGCACTCCATCACGCGCAGGTCGGGGCGCGCCTCGGCAACGAGGCGCGCGGCCTCGAGCCCGGCCGCGTCATCCGCGCGGCTGCTGTTGCCGAGCCCGACGACCAGAAGGCTGCCCGGCGCCGTCAGCCGCGGTCGATCGTCAGGTCGAGGAAGTGCGTGGCGCACGAGATGCACGGGTCGTGGTTGCGGATGGCCTGCTCGGCGCGAAGGGAGAGCTGCTCGTCGGGCAGCTCGAGCGCACCCTCCACGACAGCGCGAAGGTCCGCCTCGATCGTCGCCTGGTTCTGCGCTGTCGGGGGGACGATCTTCGCCGCGGTGACCAGGCCGTCGCCGTCGAAGTCGTACCGCTGGTAGAGGATGCCGCGAGGCGCCTCGGTCGCGCCCATCCCCGTCCATGGGGCCGTGTCCGCGGCCGGTAGGGCCACATCCACGGCCGGCGGGTCGGGCGGCTCGTAGCCGGCGATGAGGCGCAGGGCCTCGTCGCACGCGTACACCACCTCGACGGCGCGCACGACGATGCTGCGGAACGGGTTGCGGCAGGGAGCCTCGAGGCCGGCCGCCCGCGCGGCCTGGCGGGCCGTCGCGCTCAGGGTCGGGGCGTTCAGCGCGTAGCGCGCGAGGGGACCGACCAGGTACTCGCTGCCGTCGGCGAACGCGGAGTAGAGCGCCGTCGAGTGCGCCACCTGGCGCTCGGTGAAATTGGCTTCGTACTCCGAGATGTCGATGTCGAGGCCGCGGCTCGATGCCACCCGGCCTTCGATGATCGGGTAGAGGTCGGGGTGGCGGAGCGCCACGAATTGGTAGTCGCGCTCGACGTCCGGGAAGTCGAAGCCGGCGACCCAGTCCACCGTCGCGACCGCCGCGTCGCGCGCCCACTCGAGGTCCGGCACGAGCGCGTCCAGCGCCTCGCGCGGGGGCGCTCGATGGAAGCCGCCGACGCGGGCGTTGATGGGGTGGACCGAACGTCCTCCGACGACGTCCATCAGCCGGTTGCCTACCTGCTTCAGCCGCAGGCCGCGCGCCACCGTGTCGCGATGGTCGGCGGCGAGGCTGATCGCGCTCTCGTAGCCGAGGAAGTCAGGTGCGTGCAGCAGGTAGATGTGCAGCGCGTGGCTCTCGATCCACTCGCCGCAGTAGATGAGGCGCCGCAGCGCCTGTACCTGTTGCGTCACCTCGACGCCGAACGCGCGCTCCACGGCCTGCACCGCGCTCATCTGGTACGCGATCGGGCAGATGCCGCAGATGCGCGAGGTGATGTCGGGCGGCTCGGTGTAGTGGCGTCCGCGCAGGAACGCTTCGAAGAAGCGCGGCGGCTCGTAGATGTCGAGGGCGAGGGAGACCACCTTGCCGTCACGCACCGACACCGCCATGCCGCCCTCGCCCTCGACCCGGGCCAGCGCGTCCGCGCGCAGGCGGCGCTCATGCGTCATGCCGGCTGCTCTCCTCGCGGAACGCGGGCGCCGCGGCGTTGAACGTGCGGAACTTGCGGACGAGGTCTTCCGGCGCCTCGCCCAGGCCCTCGAACCACGCCGCGAGTGACGCGGTGTTGGGCGTCTCCTGCGGCCCGAAGCACGCGTAGCAGCCCCGGTTGTACGCAGGGCAGAGGGCGCCGCAACCCGCCTGCGTCACCGGTCCCAGGCACGGGGTGCCGTGCGCGACCATGACACACAGGTTGCCCGCCCGCTTGCACTCCATGCACACGCTCTGCGCGTGGACCCGAGGCCGGCGGCGGGCGAGGAACGCTGAGATCACCTCGAGCAGCTGGCCGCGGTCGATCGGGCACCCGCGCAGCTCGAAGTCGACCTTCACGTGGTCCGAGATCGGCGTCGATTTGTCGAGCGTCGAGATGTAGGAGGGCTCGGCATAGACGGCCGACGTGAACTCCTTCACGTCCTTGAAGTTGCGCAGTGCCTGGATCCCGCCCGACGTGGCGCACGCGCCGATCGTCACGAGGAACTTCGACGCGCGGCGCACCTGCTGGATGCGCTCCTCGTCGTGCGCGGTCGTGATCGAGCCCTCGACCAGCGAGATGTCGTAGGGTCCGCGCACCACCGCGCGGCGGGCCTCGGTGAAGAGCGCGACCTCGATCCTGCCCGCGAGCGTTAGCAGCTCCTCCTCGCAGTTGAGCACCGTCAGCTGGCAGCCGTCGCAGGACGCGAACTTCCAGACCGCGAGCCGCGGCCGGTGCACGGCGGGCATCACAGCTCCCTCACGCCGAACCACCGGCTGACCTCACTGTAAGGGAACACTGGGCCGTCCTTGCAGATGAACTCCGGGCCGAGCTGGCAATGGCCGCAGAAGCCGACGCCGCAGCGCATATTGCGTTCCATCGACAGGAAGATGCGGTCGACCGAGACGCCGCGGTCGCCCAGCGCCGTGACCGCAAAACGCATCATGATCTCCGGGCCGCAAACCATGGCCGTGGTCGAGCGCGCGTCGAACTGCGCGCGCGGGACCAGGGATGGCACCACCCCGACATTGCCGGCCCACCCGCCGCGCGCGGTGTCGACGGTGACGGCGACGTCGATGTCGAAGCGACTGCGCCACGCGGCGAGCTCGCGGGTAAAGACCATCTCCTCCGGGGCCCGCGCCCCGTAGAGCAGGGCGACCCGATGGTACCGGTCGCGGTGCGCCAGGACGTGGTAGATGACCGGCCGCAGCGGGGGCAGACCCACGCCCCCGGCGACGAGCACGACGTCGCCGCCCTCCGCCTCTGTCACCGGCCAGCCGCGACCGAACGGGCCGCGGACGCCGACCCACCCGTCGCGGCGCGTCTCCGCCAGCGCGTGCGAGACCAGGCCGACGTCGCGCACCGTGTGGACGAGCGGGCCGTCGCCGTCCGGGTCGCCGCTGATCGAGATGGCGACCTCGCCGACGGGGAACGCGTACAGCATGTTGAACTGCCCGGGCGCGAAGGCGAAGCCGGGCGGGCGCTCCACTTCGAGCGTGACCGTGTCGTGCGTCTCGCGGTGGCGCCCCAGGACGCGGCACGCGACCGGCGCGAGCGCGCCCGGCGCCGGCGCGTCAGCTGCCGCGGTCGCCATAGACGTCGAGCAGCTGCAGCCGCGTCGACTGCAGGCGCTCGAGCAGCAACGATGAGAAGCGCTTCATCAGGTCGTAGCCGAGGCGGGGGTCGTCGTCGCAGTGCCGGCGCAGGCACGTGCCGTCGAACGACGTGGCGCTCACGTCTTCCACGACTCGCGCGTCGAACCGCACGCGGTGGGGCGCGAAGAGCCAGGAGAACCCGAGGACATCACCTGCGCCGCGCGTCTCGATGATGATCGCGCCCGCGCCAGGCGCGTGCACCTCGAGCGCCACGGCGCCGCGGCGGAGGACGAAGAAGCGATCCGCCGGGTCGCCCTCGTGGAACAGGTATGCCCCCGCGTCATGCCGGACATTGACGCCGCACCCGGCGAGCAGCGCCACGTCCTCGCGGGCGAGGCCGGCGAAGAAGGGGTGCTCCAGGAGGAGCGCCTCAATGCTGACCACCGGCGCCTCCGAGGTCCTGCTCGCGGATCGCGGCAACCTCCTGCGTGATGTCGATCCCGACAGGGCACCAGGCGATGCAGCGGCCGCAGCCGACGCAGCCCGACGTGTCGAACTGGTCGATCCAGGTCCCGAGCTTGTGGGTCATCCACTGCCGGTAACGCGACGCGCCCGACGACCGGATGCTGCCGCCGTGGATGTATGAGTGGTCGAGGTTGAAGCATGAGTCCCAGACGCGAGTCCGCTCCGCATGCTCACCCGTGAGGTCGCTCGTGTCCTCGACGCTGGAGCAGAAGCAGGTGGGGCACACCAGCGTGCAGTTGCCGCAGCTGAGGCAGCGACTGGCCACCTCGTCCCACGACGGGCTCGCGTAGTTGCGGTAGAGCAGCGCCTTGATGTCGGTCGTGTCCATGGCGCGGCCGATCTCTGCCATCGCCCGCTCGGTCACCGCCGCGGCGGCGCGCCGCTGGGCCTCGCTCGCGTCGACATGGGGGACCTCGCCCATCACGGCGGCGCCGGCGTCCGAGCCGACCTCGACCACGAAGCGATGGGCGTCGCCGTCGATGAGCTCGGTGAGCGCCAGGTCGTAGCCCGACTCGACCCCGGGCCCGGTGCCCATTGACGTGCAGAAGCAGGTCGCGGCCGCGGTGCCGCAGTTGACGGCGACGATGAACGCCCGGCGCCGCCGCGCCTCGTAGGCGGGGTCGACCGTCGGCCCTTCGAGGAAGACCTTGTCCTGGACCCGGATCGCGGCGAGCTCGCAGGCCCGGACGCCGATGAAGGCGTAGGCGGTGTCGCCAGGCGGCGCGACCTCGACCTCGAACCCGCCGTCCTCGGCGCGGGTCGCGTCCCACAACCGCAGGGAGGGCGGGAACAGGTACTTCTTCCACGAGTCCGGCCCGACGGTGTAGCCAAAGAGGGCGCTGTCGTCCCGCCGGCGCAGCCTGTACGTGCCCCCTTCCTGCTCGTCGCCCCAGCCCTCGGGCAGGTCTTTGGTCGACGTGAGTGCGCCGTAGGCGATGGCGCCGTCGCGGACTGTCGGACCGACGATCGTGTAGCCCCGCGCGGTCAGCGCAAGGAAAAGAGCGTCGAGGCCCTCGCGCGCGACCACGAGCGGCGCCGACCGGTCGCCTGGCTGTGTCTGGCTCACATGGCGGCCCTCCTGGTAGCCGCTCGATCCACCGTACGGTGCCGCCGCGGGCGGCGTACCGGCCATGCGGCCCCGGCGGCGCGGGCCGGAAGCCCTCGCGATCGACAGACGGGTGGCAACGCGCTAACGTCGGCCAGGTGGATACCGCCGGGCGTCACCGTTGACCGCCTCCGGCGCGATCCGCTTCGGGCGCTACGCCTTCCCGCCGAACCGGCTCGGCTACTGCGGCCCGCCTGATCACCGGGCGTTGCTGGACTACGTGGCCACCGGCGCGGCCGACCAGGGGCTGTACGAGCTGGGCCAGCGGTTTACGGGCGCCTATCCCTACCTGCGGCTCATCGCCGACGCGGCGGCGATCGACGACGTCTTCGACGACCGCGTCGTGGAGGCCTACTGGGTCGGCAACGAGCTCCTCAACCGCGTGCGGGCGGCGCCGTTTCGCGAGTCGCTGCACCAGCGCTTTGGCGACCGCGTCATGGTCGCGGACTTCAGGTGGCTGGAGACCAAGCTCGAGCAGGGGGCGCGCCCCCACCACAACTTCCACGTGTTCGACATCTACAGCCGTGCCGGGCTCATGAACGACGCCGCCGCGCCCGTCCTGCTCAGCACGATGGACAACTGCCGGATCAGCTGGGCGGTCGTGACACGGGTGCTGGGCGCCGAGGTGGAGGTGACGCGGCAGCCGCTCGTCCTGGAGGCGGGGAAGCTGGCGCTCGGCGCCCCCGAATCGCTCCGGCTCCTGCTACAGCTCGACGGCCAGGGCCTCGCGCCCAGGGTCGTGGCCGGCGACCACGTCGCCGTGCACTGGGGCTGGGCGTGCGAGGTGCTGGGGGGTGGAGCGGTGCGGCGTCTGCGCGCGTGGACGATGCGCTCCCTGGAGCTGGCCAACCAGACGATCTAGCCCGACCGGGCCCGCCCGCCATGGCACACTAGCTGGCCAGATGGCGGGTTCCCAGCCTCCCTCGCAATGGGGACCCCGGCCACCCGGGGGGCCCAGGCCGCCGACGCCACGTCGAATGCGGCGCCGGCTGCTGCCCCGGTCGCCGGGGCGTCGCGCGGCGGTGGCGTTGCTGCTTCTCGCCGTCCTCGCCGGCATGTTCTCCGACCGTGTGGGGCTGTCGAAGGTCGTCGCGGTGGTCCCGAAGCCCGTCCAGGCGGCCGCCCCCACGGCCTCGCCCAGGGCGGCGCCGGAGGACTCGCCGCAGCGGGTGCCGGCGTCACCCATGCCGTCGCCCCAGGGCCCGTGCCTGAATGTCCCCGTCCTCTATTACCACTACATCCGCGTTAACCCCGTCGTGTCCGACAAGGCGGGCTTCAAGCTGTCAGTCACGCCTGCCAACTTCGCGGCGCAGATGGCCCTGCTGCATGCCGACGGGGCGCACACGGCCACCCTCGCGGACGTCGTCGCGGCACTGGAAAGTGGAGCCGGGCTACCGCCCCGCACAGTGGTCCTCACCTTCGACGACGGTCACGATGACTTCGCCACCCGCGCCGTACCGGTACTGCTCAGGTACGACTTCACAGCCACCGCCTTCGTCGTTCCCGGCTTTCTCGGGCGGCCGAGCTACATGACGGCGGCCCAGGTGCAGCAGGTGGCCGCCGCCGGGTTCACGATCGGGGCCCACACGCTGCACCACGTCGACCTCCCCGCGAAGTCGGCGGCGGTTGCCGAGGTGGAGATCGAGGCCTCCCGGACGCAGCTGCAGTCGCTCACCGGGCAGCCGGTCCTTGATTTCGCCTACCCGTACGGCCGCTACAACGCGGCCGTCGTCAAGCTGGTCGAGGCCGCCGGCTTCCGTGACGCGGTGACGACCGACTACGGCTACGGCCAGTGCCTGGCGCGACGCTTTGCCCTGCACCGGGTGGAGGTCACCGGCTCGGACTCTCTCGCGACATTCGCCCGCCGGGCTTCCGTGCCCTACGTGCCGGAGACCCCGTCGCCCTCCGCCAGGCCCTGAAGGGTTCGGCGCCGGCCCGCGGTGGGTATAACCATCCGCGTGGTTGCCCTGGCCTGTAGCCTCCCCGCATGAGGCCCATCGGGGAGGGCGTCTGGCAGCTGGACGCTTTCCCGTCTCACGCCGTCAACGCCTACCTCGTGGACGACATCCTGTTCGACTGCCGCACCCGCTGGTCGGCCCCGTCGATCCTGCGCCAGCTCAGGGCGCACCCGGTTTCGACCCTCGCGATCACCCACGCACACCCTGACCACTGGGGCGCGGCGGGCGCGATCAGCGCCGCGCGGGACATCCCGGTGGTGTGCCACGAGCACGATGCCGACGCCGTCGCGGGCCGGGCCCCCGCCGCCCCGGCGGGATTCGTGGTCCGGCTTGGCCGTGCCACCTGCGAGGGCCCCAGCTGCCGCGACGTACGCCCGCTGCGGGCCGGCGAGACGGTCGGGGACTTCACGGTCATCCACACCCCCGGGCACACGCGCGGACATGTCGTGTACTTCCGCGAGCGCGACGGCGTGGCCGTGGTCGGCGACATCTTCAACACCATGCACATGTGGACGCGGAGGGTGCGCCTGGGTGAGCCTCCAGCCCACCTTTCGGACAGCATCGAAGAGAACCGGCGCTCGGTGCTCAAGCTGAAGGAGCTGCGGCCGCGCCTCGTCCTGCCGGGACACGGCCCGCCCCTCAAGGACATGGGCCGGCTCGACGAGTTCGTCAGCGCCCCGCACTGGCACGCCGCCCGCGAGGCTACGAAAAAGCCCGGCTCAGCAGTCGCCTGAAGAAGCGCGGCCCCCGCGGCTCGACGTACGTGGGGAGGAGCGCCTCGACGCGGTCGCGGGCCATGGCCACCAGCGACTCCACCGTGTGCCCCGCCGGCGGGATGGGCGTCCCGACGATCGTCGTGACCCGCTTGCCCAGCCACAGGTGACGGCTGCCGGAGATGCCCACCGGCAGCACCGGGGCGCCCGTCTCCAGCGCCACCCGCGCGAAGCTGGTGTGGAAGGGGAGCACGTGGCCCTCGGCGTCGCTGTAGTGGCCCTCAGGGAAGAGCGCCACGACGCCGCCCGAGGCGAGGCATTCACCGAGCCGTGCCGCCAGCTCCGCCTCCGCGTGGCCGTGGTTGGCGACCGGGATGACGCCGCCTATCTGGTTGGCGACGAACCACTGCAACCGGCGCGTGCCGACGAAGCCCGCGTCGGCGACGAAGTTGATGCGGGGCTCGATAGGGAAGCCGAGCAGGATCGCGGGCGCGTCGATCCAGTTGAGGTGGTTCGCCACGATGATGTAGCCGCCCTTACGCGGGATGTTCGCCCGGCCCCTGACCCGCAGCCGGAAGAGGAGCCTGAGGATCGGCACAGCCACCAGGCGCAGCAGGCGGTACTGCCAGCGCGCCCCCGCGCCGACCCAGACATCCGCGGGAGCCACCCGCGCTGCTGCCATGCCAGCAACTTACGCGCCGGTGGTCCCCGCTGGATAGTGGCGCAAGTCGCAGTCGACGCGGGCAGGTCGGCCCGTCCCGGGAGGGTAGCCCGGCGGCGACTGCCGGCGTAAGCTAGGCGGCCCACGAATCGCCCCAGGCGGTTCACCACCCATTCCGCGGAGGTCGCCCTTTGCCCCTTTACATGGACCATCACCACAAGGTTGAAGGCCTCACGGCCGAGGCCGCAGCCGGCGCCCACCAGCGGGACCTCGAGGTCCAGGGTGAGCACGGCGTCAAGTACATCAACTACTGGTTCAACGAGGCTTCGGGGGACATCTGGTGCCTCGTCGACGCGCCCAACCCCGAGGCGGCGCACACCGTCCACCGGGAAGCGCATGGCCTCGTCGCCGATGAGATCACGGAGGTGAAGGAGGGCGCCTGACCCTCGCCGGTCAGGCGAACAGGAGCTTCACCGGCAATCCCTGGAAGGCGCTCAGCTCCTGGGCGGCGCTTTCCAGGGCGACCCGTTCCGGCCGCCGCAACCGCCCGAGCGCGGTCACCTCGATTGTCAGCGAGCCGCGCGCGCTCGTGCGGCGCCAGGCACCGCGCACCCTGCCGCCCACGAGCACGACGTTCGTCAGGATGCTGCCGAACGCGAAGACCGACGGGTCGAAGGGATGGTCCGGGTGGAGGGCAGCCTCGCGGTCGCGATAGCCGACCGTGTACTCGTCGAAGTTGGGCAGGAGGTGGGCGATGGCGGCTGCCTCGGGCGCGGGCGCGGCCCCCGCGTCAGAGAAGTACTCCTGGCCCTCGATGACCTCCGCGAGGAGCTCCGCGCGGATCGCGTCTATGCCGCCGCGCGCGTCCCGCTGCGTGAGCCCGGACCACCAGGCGAAGTCGCGCGCCTGCGCCGGGCCGTGGCCGCGGAAGTAGCGCCGCGCCAGCTCCGCAACCGCGCTCTCGCGGTCCAGGCCTCGGCGATCCGGGACGCGCTCGTCGAGGCGCGCCCACGTCGGCTGCCTGCCCTGGCGCGGACCGCTGATGACGGCGCCGTCCGCCTCGGCGGCCATGAGCAGGTGCGGCAGTCGCTGCCCGTCGGGCCGGATGCCCTCACGGGAGAGCAGGACGCCGACCTCCGCGCGCGTCAGGGCGCGCCCGCCTTCAAGGGCGGCGGCGATGAGGTCCACGGCCCGGCTGACGGTGACGGCGTCAAGCTCCAGGGTCCGCCAGCGGCCGGCCACCCACTGCCGTAGCCTGGCGCCGGTCAGGGCGACGAGCCAGCGCGCATCCTCACGCGCGACGAAGTGCCAGGTCGGCCGCATCACGTGGGTGCGCAGGATCGCGCCGCTGTCCACCGCCTCGTCCAGGGCGGCGTCGGTCGATGCCGTCACGCGCTGCCCCACCGCCCACTTCGCGCCGCCGTAGTCCTGGGCCTGGACGGCGCCGAACCAGCGGACCGCGTCGGCCGCGGACGCAAAGCGGTCGCCCGTGAGGCGCTGGGCGCGGAGGCGGCGCCCGGCGATGTCGCTCAAATATCAGGCGCGGCGGAAGGCGACACAGCACATGCCGTCGCGCGGCTCGAGCACAGGCTCGAGCTCGTCGCTGCCGAGACCCGCCGCGATTCCCGCCATCAGGGCGAGGTTCATGGAGCACACGAGCTCAGTGTCCTCTCGCGCCATCTCGTGGTAGGGGCAGTTGCGGAGGCGCAATGTCCCGTCGCTGTCCACGAACGGCTCGAAGCCCTGGCCCGCCAGCTCGCCCTTGAGGGCTTCGCCGACCTTCTGGCGCCGGCCGCCGGGGGCGGCGTGGGCGCGTGCCGCCTCGCCAATCGCCATCCCGAAGGCCTCGGCCCCCGGGCGCAGCCTGTCCCGCGCCGGACCGCCGGCGGACTGCACGGCAGAGGCCAGGAGGCGCGCGAGGAGCTCGTAGTTCCGTCGCGGCAGGGACACATCGATGCGGCGCTCTGACCGGCGATACAGCTTGTTGGGGCGCCCCGCGCCGGGGCCAGACTTCCCCGAGAGGCGCCGGAAGGACGACTCCAGGAGGCCGTCCTGGACGAGGCGGTCGAGGTGAAAGGCGGCGACCCGGCGGCTGACGCCGACGGCTCTCGCGGCCTCATCCCGGCTGACGTCCGCCCGGCATGAGGTGACGTGGAAGAACAGCGCCGCCCGCGCCGGGTCGTCCAGCGTCGCGACGAGCTGGAGGTCCACGGCCGAAGGGTCCGCGCGGGGCGCCGGGGTTCTAAAACTCACCGCCATTGACTTTACTCCGGGGCTCGGAGCCGCGCCGGGCGCCGGACCTGAACAGAACTTCAACAAGTCTTTACAGTTCATGGTGAACCGTTGCAGCACTGCCGCGTCATGCTTTGCGGTCGCATGCAACTTGGGGGTGTGTGGATGGAAAGGGGTCGCTTTGGGCGGTCCGCGAGCGGCGCAATGGCATCGCTCAGGCGCGCGCTGCGGCTGCGCCCGACGGGACGCGGACTGACAGTCGGGACCAAGATCATCCTGCCCTTTGCGCTGCTGAGCCTCGTCGTCGGCGCGATCACCTCCGGTGCGGTCAGCCGCCAGCTCGGCGCCTCGGCGGCGGCGCGTCAGGACGCGCTGGCGATCCACGAGGAGGACGCCGTCGGGGCGAACTTCGACTCGTTCGAGCAGCGCCAGCTGACCGACCTTCGCGCTCTGACCGGGACGCAGGGCGTCCCCCAGGCGATTGAGAAGAAGAACCTCGGAGCCCTCGGTGCGCTCCTCTACCCGGCGATCGCGAACCAGCTTCCCGACCAGCTCAGCGCCGCCGTCATCGACCGCGGGGCCAACGGGATCCTCAGCCTGCGGGCCAACCCGGCGAACGCGGCGCAATGCGTCTGCCAGACGAATGTCACGGCCAGCTGGCCGCACCTGAGCGACGTCCTGCTCGGGATCTCCGACACGGAAGGGCCCAAGTTCGCGGGCCTGACCGGGAGCGGGCGCGCGACGATGCTCTACACGATCGGGCCGGTGCTCGACCGGAGCAAGGTCGTGGGCGCCATCGTCGTCGCGGAGCCGGTCTCCGCGCTCCTGGAGAGCGTCAGGAAGCAGAACAGCTTCGACGTGTCGCTCTACGACCCGAACGGGACGCTGCTGGCCGCGACGACGGGATTCCCCGTCGCAAAGGGGACCCTGGCCACCGCTGACCGCGAGCAGGTGCTCGCCAGCACCGGCACGAGGACCTCCGCGGTGCTCCGGCGGGTGGGCGGCACGGGTAGCGACGAGATGTTCTTCGTGCCCGTGCAGGTGCGCGGCGCCGTCGTCGCGTATGCCGCGGTGCTCGTCTCCGGCTCGATCGTCGGTGACGCCTCGCAGTCGCTACCACCCCTGCTCCTCGGTATCTTCGTCGCCGCGCTGAGCCTCACGCTGATCACGGGCCTCTTCGTGGCGCGGATGATCAATCGCCCGCTCGGCCAGCTGCTGCGCGCCACCGACGAGGTCAGCGCCGGCAACCTCGCTTACCGTGCCGCGGTCTCGTCGAGCGACGAGATCGGGCGCCTCGCGCGGCACTTCAACCGGATGACCCAGACACTCGAGGAGAAGTCGCAGCAGCTCGAGGCGAGCACCGAGGAGACGGTCCAGGCGCTGGCGTCCGCCATCGACGCGCGCGACGCCTACACCCACGGCCATTCGGTTCGGGTCTCGCAGTACAGTGTCGAGCTGGCGCGCGCCCTCGGCGTCCAGGAATCCGAGATCGAAGCGATCCGCCGCGGCTGCCTCGTCCACGACATCGGCAAGATCGGCGTCCCTGACCACATCCTGGGCAAACCCGGCCCTCTGACGGCCGACGAGGAAGGCGAGATGCGCCTCCATCCCATCACCGGCTACGGCATGCTGCGCCGCCTGAACTCGTACCAGGACGTCCTCGACATGGTGCTGCACCACCATGAGCGCTGGGACGGCACAGGCTACCCGCACCAGCTGGCCGGTGAGGAGATCCCGGTTCGCGCGCGCCTCGTCGCCGTCGCCGACACGCTCGACGCGATGACGTCCCGCCGGCCCTACCGCACCGCCTTCACGTTCGCGCGCGCCGCGCGGGAGATCGAGAAGGGCGCCGGGAGCCAGTTCGACCCGGTGATGGTGGAGGCGTTCAAGCAGGCCAGGGTGAGGCTGCAGAAGATGGTGGAGCGCCACGCCTCCGACGACCGCCGCGGCGAGGCGGCGCGGGCGCGAATGAAGCTCGCCTCGTGAGGTTTCGTCCCGACCGGCGGGTGGTGGTGCTCGTCGCCGCCGGGTCCCTGGTCTACCTGCTGGCGCTTATCTCAGCCGAAGAGGCCGGGTTCGCGGCCGGCCTTGGGCAACGGGTGGAGCTCGCCTCCGGCGTGCCGCGAACGGCCCGTTACGGGCCCGACCCGGTGCTGCCACAGCTCCAGCAGCTCGACCCCGCCGTTGCCCTGGAAGCCGCCCAGGAGGCGCAGAGCGGGACTCCGTCGCCATCTGCCTCCGCGTCCGCGTCCACCCCGACGGTGACCGTCTCGACGGCCAGGCCAACCACCGCCCCGGTGGCCAAGCCCGCCGCGGCGCCGACGGCGACCGTCACGGCGACGGCGACACCCCGTCCGGGCCAGGGATCGCCGGCCGCTGGTCAGGGCAACGGGACGGGGCCGTCAAGCAAGCCCACCCCCAAGGGCAAGCCCAGCCCGACTCCGTAGAGCCGCCGGGCCTTTAGGCCTGGCTCAGGCGCCGGATCGCGTCAAGGTCGTCGGCTGACGGCCGCCACTGACCAGCGGCGGCGTTGCGCCGGACCTGCTCGGGCGACATCGCGCCGGCGATGACCGAGGCCACCGCGGGCATCGCGGCCAGCCCGCCGATGGCCAGCTCCAGGACTGACACGCCGCGGGAGCGTGCGAACTCGTCGAGCGACTCCACCACAGCGAGGTTCTCCTCGTTGAGGAAGGTGGCCCCGTTCGGGCTCGTGGAGAGCCGCGTGCCTGGCGGCGGCGGGCTGTCGCGCCGGTACTTGCCCGTCAGCAGCCCGCTCGCCAGCGGGAAGTAGGGGATGAGACTCAGCTGCAGCTCCAGCGCGGCGGGCACGACCTCCGCCTCGACCTCCCGCCGCAGCAGGGAGTACTGGTTCTGGACCGTGACAAAGCGCGCGAGCCCGTGCTGCCGCGCGACGCCATCCGCCTCACGCACCTGGTCTGCCGTCACGTTGGAGCAGCCGATCGCCCGCACCTTCCCGGCGCTGACGAGCTCGTCGAGAACGCCAAGGGTCTCCTCGACCGGCGTCGTCGGGTCGGGCAGGTGCAGCTGGTAGAGGTCGACGTAGTCGGTGCTGAGGCGGGCGAGGCTTTCATCGAGCGCCTTGAGGATGTAGTCGCGGCGGCCGCGGCTGAGGTCCTTCGGCTCGTCCGGCATCTGCATGCCGAACTTGGTGGCGACGATCGTCTCGCCTCGACGGGAGCCGAGCGCCGCGCCGAGGAAGCGCTCGCTGTCGCCCTCGCCGTAGGTGTTGGAGGTGTCGAAGAAGTTGATCCCGGCATCGAGCGCCGCCCGCACCACCTCCGCGGTGGCGTCCCGGTCGAGGCGGCGGCCGAAGTTGTTGGTCCCGAGCCCGACCACCGAGACGCCCAGGTCTGACGTGCCGAGGTTGCGGTGCTCCATGGTGCCCGTCCCGCTCCCGGCCGTCGTCATGCAGGTACCCACCTTACACGGCCGAGCCGAGGGCGCGAACCGGCTCGCGGGTCGTCCCGAGGCGAGGGGGTCCGAGGGCCCTGCCGTGCACTGCACCCGCGGCGGAGGATGGGCCAAAGGGGACAAGAACGTCCGTATGAGGTGAGTGTGATGAGCATGGTTCTAGCGCCCGAGAAAGTGGGGACGACCGCGCCCCACATTCGCACGGAGGTCCCGATCACCGGGGGATACCGGTCCGACACCGCGGTCGGGGTCTTCCTCGACCAGTGCGAGAGGCTGGGGGACCTGGTCGGGTTCAGGTCTCACGACGGCACCGGCTGGGTCTCGCTTACCTGGGCGGAGATGGAGAAGAGGGTCCGCCGCGTCGCTGCCGGCCTGATCGGTGCCGGCGTGAAGGCACGTGACACCGTCATCATCCTTTCCCCCAACCGCATCGAGTGGGGCATCGTCGACGCCGCCATCCAGGCGGCGGGCGCCATCCCGGTGCCCGTCTACCCGACGCTGGTGCCGGAGACGGTCCAGTACATCGCCGACGACGCTGGGGCCGTGATGGCCGTTGTGTCGGGTGATGCCATGGCGGCCAAGCTGACCATCACGCCCGTGCTGCAGAGCATCGTGCGGATGGACGGCGAGGTTCAGGAGTGGATGGCCACCGAGGTCGACCCGGACACCGGGGTGGAGCTCGAGCGGCGCATCCAGGGGGTGACCCCGGCGCAGACCTGCACGATCATCTACACCTCGGGCACGACCGGCATGCCGAAGGGGGTCGTGCTGACGCACGCCAACTTCGTCGAGAACGCCCGCTCCGGGCTGAAGGTCTTCGACATCGGACCCGACGATGTCGGTCTCGCCTTCCTGCCCCTGGCCCACGTGCTGCAGCGGCACAGCGGCCTGTTCATCATGGTCACGGCGGGCGCGCAGAGCGTGCTCGGCCGCGGCATGGAGCGGCTGATGGACGACCTGCACGAGGTCCGGCCGACCGTGATGCTGGGCATGCCGCGCCTGTTCGACATCGTGTACCAGCGCGTTCACGAGGAGGTCAACCACAGCAGCGCGTTGAAGAAGCGCCTCTACTACTGGGCCGAGGGTGTGGGGCGGCGGATGCTGCGCGCCGGCGACAGCGCCGACGCCTGGCTGCGCTTCCAGCACGGCCTGGCGAAGTCCCTGGTCCTCAACAGCGTGCGCGAGAAGACGACCGGCGGCAAGCTGCGGTTCTTCATCAGCGGCGGCGCGCCCCTCAACCCCGAGGTCGAGGAGTTCTTCTGGGCGATGGGGGTCCAGATCCTGCAGGGGTGGGGACTGACCGAGACAACCTCGGGGGCCACGTCGAACACCGAGCGGGACCACCGCTACAAGAGCGTCGGCAAGCCCCTCCCGGGGACCGAGGTCAAGGTGGCGCCCGACGGCGAGCTCCTGGTTCGCGGGCCCGGCGTGATGAAGGAGTACTTCCACAAGCCGGATGCCACCGCGGAGACCTTCGAGGGCGAGTGGTTCAAGACCGGTGACATCGGCCAGCTTGACGAGGACGGCTTCGTCTACATCACGGACCGCAAGAAGGAGCTGATCAAGACGGCCGGCGGCAAGTACGTGGCGCCGCTGCCACTGGAGACGCGGCTGCAGTCCGACCGCTACATCAGGTCGGCGCTGCTGATCGGTGACCAGCGGCCGTACGTCACGGCCCTGATCGTGCCCAACACGGACAACCTCAAGGCCGACCACGGGATCGTCGGCGAGGCCGCCGACGTGGTCAAGGACAGCCGGGTGTTCACGATCATCAAGGAGCACCTCGACCTGCTCAACCACGAGCTGGCGAGCTTCGAGACGATCAAGCACTTCAGCCTGATCCCCGACGACTTCTCGATAGAACGGGACGAGCTGACACCGACCCTGAAGCCGAAGCGTCGCGTCATCGTCGACCACTACAAGGCAGTCATCGACGCGATGTACGAAGCCGCGACGGCGGCTTACAAGAAGCAGAAGGAGCTGGAGGCCGCGGGGAAATGAGCGAACGCCTGTCGCCACTGGACGCGATGTTCCTGTACATCGAAAGGCCACACGTCCACATGGCGACGGGCGGCCTTTCCATCTATGACCCGAGCACCAAGCCGAGCGGCACGCTGACGCGCGACGAGCTGAAGCACCTCGTCGCGTGCCGGCTTCACCTGGCGCCGCGCTTCCGCAAGCGCGTGAAGTTCGTGCCGCTCGGCCTGGGCCGGCCGGTGTGGGTCGACGACGAGCAATTCGACCTCGACTACCACGTGCGCGAGGTGGCGCTGCCCGCGCCGGGCGGGCGCCGCGAGCTGGAGGACCTGGTCCAGCGCATCCAGTCCGTTCCGCTCGACCGCGACCGCGCGCTGTGGGAGTCGTACCTGGTCCAGGGCCTCTCCGGCGGGCGGGTCGCGATCCTGACGCGCACCCACCACTCGCTTGTCGACGGGGTCGGGAGCGTTGACCTGGTCACCAACATGTACAACCTCACGCCGGTGGTGCCCAACGAGCACCCGCGGCGCTGGCGCCCGGCCTCCGCGCCCTCGGCGGCGCGGCTGGCGGTGGAGGCCGCCTGGGAGCAGGCCACCAGCCCGGTCGCGGGCGTCTGGCGGCTGGGGCGCGCGCTGCGCGGATCGCCCCGGCGCGTGAGCGAGACGGTGGCCGACACACTCGAAGGCATCGCGACCTACCTGCGCGACAATCCTGCCCACCCGATGGGGCCGTTCAACCGGCCCGTGGGCCTCGGCCGCCGCTTCTCCTTCTGCGAGGTGCCGCTGGACGACGCGAAGCGCATCAAGAGCGCGCTCGGCGGCTCGGTGAACGACGTGATCCTCGCGACGCTCACCGGCGGCCTGCGCCAGTTCCTGCGTGCGCGCCACTTCGATGTCCACGGCCTCGAGCTGCGCGCGATGATCCCGGTCAACGTGCGCGAGACGGGCGTCCGGGGAGAGGGCAATTTCGTCTCCGCCTTCTTCGTCGACCTGCCGGCCGGCGAGGCCAGCGCGAAGACCCGGCTCCGCCTTGTCTCCGCGCGCACGCGCCGCCTCAAGGAATCCCACGAGGTCCTCGCCGGCGAGGCGTTCCTCGGTGCCTCGGCGTACCTCGCGCCGCCGATCGGCGCTGCCGCCGGCCACCTGCTCGCGAGCCAGGACTTCGCCCACCTCGTCGTGTCCAACATCCCCGGCCCGTCACTGGACCTGTACCTCTGCGGGGCGCGCCACCTGGCGACCTACCCCGTGATGCCTATCCCCGAGCATGTCGGCCTTTCGGTCGCCATCGTCACCCTGGGCGGCGTGATGGGCTTCGGCTTCACCGGCGACCGCGAGAGCCTGCCCGACATCGACGCCCTCGCCGACGACGTCCGCGAGGCCTTCGACTCGCTCCGCCACGCGGCCCACCTCGAGTCACGGACAGGCGCGGGCGCCCTCGTCTCGTAGCCTTCACAAGTCTTTACTGTTTTCTGACGGTCCGCTGACTGACGCGGGCCGTCCCGGGCGCCAACATGCACTGGCATGGGAAGGCGGTTCGGCGCTCGCTTGGCCACGGTCGTGGTGGCATCGCTCATGGCGCTGACGGGTTCCGTGTTCGGGGCATCGGCCGCGTACCGCGCCGCGTCGAAGGCTCCTTCCGGCATCGTCTCGCGGGTCGGTACGCAGCTCTACCTGAATGGCAGTCCCTACCGGTTTGTCGGCCTGAACATCTACAACGCCAACAGCCGGCAGAACTGCTGGTACTCGATGGGCACGGGCTCCGACCTCGCGGATTCCCTCACGGCGGTGAACGCGACCGGGGGCCGGGCGAACGCCTTCCGGGCGTGGTTCTTCCAGGACCTCGCCACCACCGGCGGTCAGCGCGACTGGACCGCGTTCGACCACACCCTCGCGGTCGCGCAGCAGTACGGCTTCAAGGTGGTCGTGACCCTCGGCAACCAGTGGGGCGACTGCGACGCGGGCGGGTACCGCACGGAGGGGTGGTACCAGGGTGGTTACCGCACGTCGCCGGACCCGGGCATGCCGAGCACTTATGACCAGTGGGTGCAGCAGGTGGTCACGCGGTACAAGGGCAACTCCGCCGTCCTGGCGTGGCAGCTGATGAACGAGGCCGAGGACCTCGTGGCCGGCGGCGGGAGCTGCTCCGCCACGGCCGAGGCCTCGCTGCAGGCCTTCGCGCAGGACGTGGGCGCGAAGGTCAAGAAGATCGACCCGAACCACCTGCTCAGCCTGGGCACGATCGGTTCCGGCCAGTGCGGCAGCTCCGGCACCGACTACCAGAAGCTCTACAGCGTCAGCACTCTGGACCTCTGCGAGTACCACGACTATGGCGCGCCGACCACGCCTATGCCGGGCGACCAATGGAACGGGCTGGCCGAGCGTCTCGCGCAGTGCGCCGCGCTGAACAAGCCGCTCTTCGTCGGCGAGACCGGGATCCAGACCGCCGACGCCGGTTCGCTGGCGCTGCGGGCGGCAGATTTCGAGGCCAAGCTCACCACCCAGTTCGGCGCGGGCGTCGCCGGCGAGCTGGTGTGGGACTGGCGCGAGGCCGCGTACGGCGGCAGCTCCACGACGGGTTACGAGGTCGGCCCGGGCGACCCCGTGCTGCCCTACCTAAAGACGCCCTAAGCGGGGCGACGCGGGCGTCAGAGCCCGCTCGGCCCGATGATCTGGTACAGGCGCCAGTCCTGCTCGCCGCCGAGGTCGGCGACGAGCTTGCCGAAACCCTGGCCGGACTGCCAGAACTCGGGGTACAGCACGTTGACGCGGTCGTTCGCGCACACGAAGGCCGGCTTGGGCACGAGGAAGTACTTGATGTGGTGCCGCGTCGGCTCGTTGATCGACGGCTCGAAGTCGCGGTCACTGGTGATGACGTACATGCGGGGATCGGCCGCCTGGACGGTCACCGCATGGCCGCAGAAGCTGTCCACAAGCACCAGGCTGTGGTCGCGGTCGATGGACGCCACCTTCTGCGCCACGTCGCGGCCGGCGAACAGCTCGGAGGGGACGTGGCCCTGGCCCTGGACGGCCGCGACGAGGGCGGATTCCTGGGACACGTCGTCGCCGTAGCGCGGGTCAGCCGAGGTCATGTAGGTGTAGGCGTTGCCCATCAGCAGGAAGACCAGCACCGGCAGCGCCAGCGCGGTCTTCAGCCACCAGCCGCGCAGGGCCCCGAGCGCATAGATCGCGACCAGGTACGTGAACGGGATGACGGTCATGAAGTACCGAAGGTCGAGCCCTGACGTGCCTTTCGCGACCAGCGCCAGCTGCATGAGCACCGCGGACAGGCTGACGACGATGAGCCCCAGCCCGGGTCGACGGTAGCCCCGGCGAAGCAGCACGACGGCCAGGAGGAGGAACGACGTGACGATGAAGGCGGGGTCGAGGTTGAGGATCTCGTCCGCGACGAACTTGGCCGCCTGCGACCAGCCGCGGAAGCTGCCGGTCGCGACGCCGGCGTGCGCCAGCTGCGCCTCGTTGCTGTAGACCGAGTGCATGAAGTACAGGGGGTCGTGCTCAAGGATCGCGTTGGCGCCGATCCAGAAGAGCATGGCGTACGCGACCGGCAGGGCGTACAGCAGCGCGCGCGTCTCGACCGCCCGCCAACCCTTGAGCCGCAGGTCGGTGACGACCACGGCCACGCCCAGTAGCACCGCGAACAGCCAGTTCTCGTAACGGACGAAGGTCCCGGCCGCGGCGACAACGCTCATCAACACGAGCGTGTTCGTCGCGCGGGTCCTGGACCATCGCATGAAGAGCAGCGAGGCCCACAGCATGAAGAAGATCATCATGATCTCGCTCATCCCGTTGGCGCTGTAGAGCAGCACAAGGGGGTTCAGCGCGAAGGCCGCGACGAAGAGCCAGCGAAGGGGCGGGACGATGCCCGAGTCACGCAGCGCGGTGTTGATCACGACCGCCGTGGCGCCGCCGAAGATGGCGGTCTCGATCACGCCGGCGAACGCGTGGGTCAGGAGCGGTGGCCACAGCGAGTGGAAGGCCAGGATCGGCAGCTCGAGGAAGCTAGGCAGGGGGTTCCACACGAGGCCGATCGCGGCCAGGTGGGGGTCGCGGGAGATGAGCACGTAGGAGGCATTGCCGACGCGGGCGATCGCGTCGTTGGGCACGTAGCCGAAATGGAAGACCAGGTAGGCGCCCGCCGCCAGGTTGAGGCCGGCGATCAGGGCGAAGACGAACAGGTTCTCGTGCAGCACCAGGCGCGCCGTCCGGACGGCGACCCGGAGCGGCCCCGGCAGGCTGACCCCGGGCTTTCGCACCCGTAGCGGCGCAGCCGTCGTGGCGAGCGCGCCAGGGCCGTAGCCGGCCACCTTGCGGCGCGCGCGCCGCCGGGCGAGCTGGCGCCGGACGAGGCGGGCCAGGCCCATGGGGGCGGCCACGTAGATGGTCACCATCAGGCAGCCGATGAGGAGGTAGAAGGCCAGCTGGAAGCCGACCCTGTCCACGTCGCGGCGCGGCCCAGCGAGGAGGTTGGCGAGGAGGTCCGCCCCGCGGATCCCGAAGACGGAGGTGTCGCCGAGGCTCAACCCGCCGACCGGCTCCCGGGGCGCGGTGCCGGCCCTCGCCGAGTTGGGGGCAGGCGACGGGGTGGCGCTCGGGCTCGGGGTCGGGGTCGGGCTGGGCGCTGCGGAGGCGGCGACGGCGGCCGGCGCGGGGGGTTGAGGCACGGGCGTCGGCGAAGGCACCGCCGAGGCGGCCGGCCGCGCCGGGCTCGGCGACGGGCTCGCGGTCGGCGACGCGTGGGGGCTCGGCGAGGCACTAGCGCGCGGGCTGGGCGTCGCGGACGGTGAGGCGGACGGGCTCGCCCCCGGGCTCGGGCTCCGAGACGGCGACGGGCTCGGTTTGGCCGTGGCCGATGGGGAGGGGGAGGGGCTCGGGGTTGCCCTGGGGGAGGGAGAGGGGCTCGCCGCCGGCGACGGGCTGGCCGTCGGGGACGGGGACGCGCAGGCCCCGGGCAGGCACGGCAGCGCGGTCGGCACCGGGCTCGGCGCCGCGGTGCCGGTCTGCAGGCCGGCGTCCGGGGCGGGGAGCAGCAACGGCGAAGGCGAGGGGGACGGGGCAGGGGCGGGGACGATGAGCGCCAGCGGGATGGGCGCGGTCAGCGTGTCGAGCTCACCGGGAAGCAGGGTGACGGCCGTGTCGAGGAGGCCGGCGGGGCCGAAGGTGTCGGGCAGCGAAGGCACCGCCGGCGTGGCGGCGATTGGGGCGGCCGGAAGACTCGGCAGGCTCGGAGCCACAGGCGTGCCGGGCAGCGCGGGCAGGGCGGGCACGGCGGGCACGGCAGGCACCGCGGGCACGCCCGGCAGCGAGGTCGTGGGCGACGGGTCTGCCGCCGTCGAGGCGGCGGCGGTGGCGCCAGGCGAAGCCGGCGCCGAGGTCAGCCGCGGAGCCGGGACCAGGCTGAGGCCGTCCGTCGCGATACCGGGTGGCTCAGCCAGCGCTGACGCGCCCGGTCCGGGACCACCGGCGGACACCCAGGGGAGCAGGCTGAGCAACCCCTCCGGGGAGTGGCTCGCGGCCACCCCTGCATCGACGCCGGCCTCGAGGGCGCGGCTGCCGCCGTACCAGGCCGCGGTGGCCACGAGCCCGCCCGCGTTGAGGCCCAGCATGAGCAGCACCGCGGTGACCGGCACGGAGCCGCGATGCAGTCCCCGCGCCGCCCAGCGCGCGCTCCCTTCCGCGGCGCGCCGCGGCCAGGCGGCCGCAGCGGCCGCCCGCCCCGTCAAGCGCCGGGTGGGAGCGATGGCAAGGTGCAGGTGCCAGCGCCGGCGCGCCCTGGCGCGCCGGGTCGCGATGCCGTGCCTTCTCATTCCCCCGTCCCTGCTCCGCTTCATCGCGCGCGCGCGGCGCTCTCGGCCGCGACGAGCGCCTTGAAACCGCTGTGCGCGCTCGTTGTGGGCGTCGTATACAGCCCGTGGATCGTCTTCTCCCAGAAGGCCGGCTTGTTGAAGAGCTGGAGCGCGGCCTTCACCATCGCCGTGCTGATCATCACCCAGTAGAGAGGCGAGATCAGGGCGAGGTGGGCCAGGCGGTAGTCGTCCAGCCGGTTCGCCGTGAGCAGGTTCAGGTAGAAGAAGTAGAAGTTGCCGAGGAGCAGCTCGAGCATCGCGGCGTAGTAGATCCAGCCGGGGAACAGGTACGCGATGAAGCCGAACTGGGCCAGCACCCACAGCGCGAACAGGGCCCACATCACGAGGTTGAGCAGCGCGATCGCGAATGTCCCGCCGAGCGTCAACTGGATGGATATCCAGGGCCAGAAGCCGACCTCGCGGAAGAGCTGCACGGGGTGGCGCATCTGCACCCACCAGGTGATCGCGTAACCCTTGCCCCAACGCGACCGCTGCCGCATCCAGTTGACGAAGTCGCTGTTCGCCTCCTCCAACGTGTCCGAATCCACGACCGCCGTGCGGTAGCCGCGGCGCAGCAGGCGCATGCCGAGCTCGGCGTCCTCGGTCACGTTGTTCGGGTCCCAGCCGCCGACCTCGCGCACCACGGAGGTGCGCAGGTGGTTGGAGCTGCCGCCGAGCGGGATCGGGAGGCCGAGACGCTGCAGCCCCGGCAGGAACTGCTGGAACCACTGCGCGTACTCAAGTGCGAACCAGCCGGTGAGGACGTTCTGGTGCTTGTTGTAGTAGCCGAGCCGCGCCTGGACGCAGCCGAGCTCCGGGCCATGGCGGCGGAACACCGCGAGGGCCTTCTTCAGCTGGTCGGGGTCCGGGACATCCTCGGCGTCATAGATCACGACGTACTCGCCTACGGCCAGCAGCAGGCCGTAATTGCACGCCTTCGGCTTCGTCCGCTGCCCCTGGGCCGGGACGACGACGATGTCGAAGTACGAGGGCAGCCGGGCGGCGCGCACGGCGTTCAGGGTCTCGACGTCGTCCTCCTCGAGGAGGAGCTTGACGTCGAGCTTGGTCTTCGGGTAGTCCAGCGCGGCCATCGCGTGCATCAGCTGGGCGAGCACCCCGGCCTCCCTGAAGAGGGGGCAGAGCACGGTGTAGACGGGCAGGTCGTCGAGGGCCGCGATCTCAGATTCGCTGACCCGTTCGAAGTCCTGGTGCTTCGCGCCCTTGGTGACGACGACGATCCTGAAGACCACGACCGCCGCGTACAGCGCGATGACGATCCCCGAGAGAAGGATGAAGAAGGCGCCGCGCATGAGCGCGATCCCCAGCAGCGACACGACGGCGGCGCCGAGGAGGAAGTTGCGCTGCCCCGTCGAGATCATCCGGTTGGCCGTCGCCTCGGGGGCGCGCAGCTCGAGGCCCGTGGTGCTCTCGGCCACCAGGTGGACGCGGTACACCTCCTCGTGCGCGCGGCGGACCGCGCTGGGCGTGGCCCGGACCGGCCGCACTTTGCCGCCCAGCGCCTCCTCCAGCTGCCGCACCGCTTCCTTGTCGGCGGGGTCCGCCATGGCCACGACGACCCGGTTGCGAAGGCGCCGCACCGGGACCGCCCGCAGCTTGATCGCCACGTCGACCATCAGCGTCAGCGCGAGCTCACGGTCGATGCTCTCGGGGGAGAGCGCGACCAGTGGGTGCCCGCTCATGGTCCCCAGTGCCCCCCACACCGCCTCCTCGGAGGCGTAGCCCCGGGCGACGAGGATGTCCTCGAGGCGCGTCCCCTCGGCCTGCTGGTGCCGCAGCGCCAGCGCGAGGGCGCGCCGGTGCAGCTGCCGCTGCCGCACCAGGATCTCGCCGAGGCCGGCGCCGGCGTCATCGACCCGCGCCGGGCGGGGCCGGCTAGCCGCCACCCTTCTTCAGTGTCGCCGCGACGAGGCCGGTGGCGGCATCCTGCAGCCGGTCGTCAGCGGGGCGGAAGGCCTTGTCCGGCACGCTGCTGAACTTGCTGCTGCCGAGCGCGTTCCACACGTCGAGCATCACCGTCCGCATGCCGTCCCCGGGGCGCACGTCGGGCAGCGCCTGGCTGCCGACGACGAGGGACGAGGTCAGCGCCACTCGCTCGTAGTACGTCGTCGCCTTGTATCGCACGGGCCACGCCCAGCTCACGGTGGCCCAGCGCTGGCGCGTGCTCGGGTCGGAGTAGTTCAACAACAGGCCCGTGACCCCGTTGCCGAGGTCGACGCGGCGCGACGTGGTGATGTCGTAGTTGTGGAAGAGGAAGCAGTTGGTGAGGTTGTAGGCGTCGAGCGAGCCCCGGTCGTCCGTGCGCACGACGTCCGCCCACATCAGGTACTCGCCCGGCGTGACGACCGACCAGCGCGAGAAGTCCGAGTTGGCGCCGAAGTACTGCGTCGCCCAGGGGTAGGTCGCCACTTTGTAGAGGCGTGCCCCGGTGCCGGCCGCGACCGACCCGAAGGCCGTGACCGTGGGCGCCCCCGTGCCGTCGGCGAAGGACGCATACGCCCGCAGGTCCTGGTCGGCCGCCGTCAGCACCAGGGTCACGAGCGCGAAGAGGACGAGCGGCACGCGGCGGATGCGGAGCGGGCGGGCGGCCTGGCCGCTCCCGGCGGCGGCCGCCCGTGGCGTCCCCGTGCCCCATTCCAGCCGGAACCACGGCAGGGCCAGCATCATCAGCGTCACCGCGCCAGAGAACAGGACCAGGCCGATCACTGTGTGGTAGCCGCCGAGGGCCAGGGAGGGGTTGCCCGCGGACGCCAGGGCGAGGATCGACGTCAGGCGGACGACGTTCAGCACGAACGTGAGCGCCAGGCCCGCGGCGAGCCAGAGCAGCTTCGCGCCCCGCCGGCCCGTGACCCCGAGCAGGCTGGCGCTGCCCAGCAGGAGGAAGCCGAGGACACTGTTGGCGCCCGAGCAGGCGGTGCCCACGCTGATGAGGATTGGCGCCGCGTGTTTCACCGTGATGAGGAGGAGCCCCGGCCCGCCGCCGGGCGTGACGCCCAAAGGCAGGTGCTGGACGACCTGGCCGAGCGCCCCGTTCGTGGCGTTGGTGAAGGCGTCGAGGATGCCGGCCATGGCGTGGAGGTAGAGCGCCGGCCACATCAGGAACAGGAACAGCAGCGGCCCGCGCAGCCGCCAGAACCAGTTGAAGCCGTAGAAGAGGATCACCCCCGCCGAGACGAAGAGGGCCAGGGAGATCACGTCGGGACGCTCGCTCCAGTAGTAGGTCGACCAGGCCGCCGGCACCACGGTGATGAGCACGAGCGCGGCGGCCATGAGCGGCACCCCGACGAGGTAGTCGGTCTGGCGGTCCTGGATCGGCTGCGCGGAGTGCCGGTGCTGCTGCACCTTCACGTAGACCGTCGCCGCCGTGACCAGCGGGAGCAGCGGCAGGTAGGCGAGCGGGGTGTCGAGACGGAGGTAGTCGGCCAGGCTGAGGAGGGTGAAGTGGTAAGCGAGCAGTCCCGCCGCGGTCAGCAGGGCGGCAGGCCAGAGCGGCCGGTGCCGCAGCGCGAACCGCTTGAACCGCCCGAAGGCGGCTCCCAGGTCACCATCCGCGAGCGCGTCCCGCATGCGCGGGTAGGCGATGCTCACGAAGGCCTCCGTGTGCGCCGCCGCGCCGTCACCAACTCCTGTGCTCCGATCACCCGCTCTTCAACCCCTGAACTAATGCGGCACCGGGCGTGCAACAACTTGTGACCCGAGCGCCAAGCGCGCGCCCCGGCCCGGCTCCTCGATCGGTCCCGCTGAGCATATAACGGAGGAACCGGCCGAATCCTACGCGAACGGGGGGCGGCGAGCAACAGGCTGTTACATCGCTCCCGGCCCTGCCTCCGCCGCGCCGGGCCGGCGCCGGCAGGTGGCGGCCCCGACGGCGGCCGGGCTGGGGCGGCCGGCGGCCTTGTCGAAGGCACCGCCACAGGCTGGGGATCGCCGGCCGGGCAGCCGCGATACCGGCGTTTCGAATTGGAGCGGCCCATCTTGTGACGCGGCTGTTGCGCCGCGGGCAAGCGTTTGTTGACCGGCTTCACCGGTTCTGAACAGGTTCTTTACACCGCGCCCATACGCTCAGGCCACGCACAAATCCCATTAGCCACCAAACATTCGGAGGTTCCCCGGTGACAGCAGTTTCCGCGCTCCAGCCAGAGCGCATGAGCGGCGCCCATGCCGCTCGCACGGTGGGTGTCGCGCTCACCGCGGTCGTGCTCTGGTTCGGACTCATCAACCCGGTCGGAAACGCGACGCCGGCGAGCTCCGCGATCAACCCGTTCTTCGCCACCTTCCTTCACCAGCAGCACGTCGCGACCGTGCCGGTCCTGGTGCAGGCCAAGGGTGACGTCCTCCCCCTGGAGCGTGCGGTCACGACCTCCGGTGGGAAGGTGCGGGCCCAGTACCCCTCTGTCAACTCCTTCGCCGCGACGGTGCCGAGCGCCGTCGCCGACACGCTTAACCATGACGCGCGCGTGGCCCGCCTGGGTTACGACGCGCCGGTCAAGCTTCTCGGCTCCGCGGTCAACAGCGCCAACCTGCTGAACCGCTACGAGGCGGTCGAGCAGGTTCCCACCGCCTGGAGCCAGGGCCTTGACGGGTCGGGCGTCCAGGTGGCCGTCGTCGATTCCGGGGTCAGCCCCCACGACGACCTCGTCAACGTCAGCTCAACAGTCCCGGGCAACTCGGGCAGCCGCCTGCTCGAGATCGCGACCAACTCCGCGGCGACCGATCCCTGGGACCACGTCGGTCACGGGACCCATGTCGCGGGCATCGTCGCCGGCAACGGCTACGACTCGAACGGCCAGTACATGGGCGTGGCGCCCAACAGCCTGGTCGTTGGCCTGAAGGTCTCGGATGACCAGGGCAACGCCACCGAGGGTGACGTCATCAACGGCCTCGAGTGGGTCTACCTGGCCAACCAGCACGGCTTCAACATCCGCGTCGTCAACCTCTCGCTGTCGTCGACCGTGGCGCAGAGCTACAACTACTCGCCGCTGGACGCCATGGTGGAGAAGCTGTGGTCGTCGGGTGTCGTCGTGGTCGCCTCGGCAGGCAACGTCAACAGCACCTACAGCACTGTCATGTACGCGCCGGGGAACGACCCATACGTGATCACGGTCGGATCGGTCGACGACTTCTACCAGACCAACCTCAGCAACATGTCGATGGCCTCATGGTCGCCCTACGGCAACACGCAGGATGGCTACTCGAAGCCTGAGCTGGTCGCTGACGGCTCGCACGTCGTCTCGCTCCTCGACCAGGTCCCGGGTGGGTCGATCCTCGCGAACGCGCACCCGGCCAACGTCGTTGGCAGCAGCTACTTCATGATGGGCGGAACCTCGATGGCCGCGCCGCAGGTTGCGGGCATGGCCGCCCTCATGCTGCAGCAGAACCCGGGGCTCTCCAACAACGTCGTGAAGCGGATGCTGATGAACGGGTCGAACGGCTTCGGCACCGTCAACTACACGCAGTACCTCTGCCGCAACAACGGCAGCCACGGCTGCGGCCTGGTGAGCTCGACAGCGCTCTCGCAGAGCACCAGCTCGAACGCCAACGGCGGCCTCGGCTGGAGCTACAGCTTCAGCTGGTCGGGCAGCACCGGCAACCCGCGCGCGATCGTGAACAGCGGCATGGTCCTGATCGACGGGTACCAGACCGGTCTGTGGAACAACACGGCGTGGAACAACACGGCGTGGAACAACACGGCGTGGAACAACACCGCGTGGAACAACACCGCGTGGAACAACACCGCCTGGAACGGCACCTACTTCACGAACACGGCGTGGAACAACACGGCGTGGAACAACACGGCGTGGAACAACACGGCGTGGAACTCCACCGCGTGGAACAACACCGCCTGGAACAACACGGCGTGGAACAACACCGCCTGGAACAACACGGCGTGGAACAACACCGCCTGGAACAACACGGCCTGGAACAACACGTCGTGGAACAACACGTCGTGGAACTCAGCCGGCGCGGACTTTCGCTAGGAACGGAAGACGGTCGGTTCTGAGGAAATGAAGGACATGGACAACCAGATGAGCCAGTCCAACCCAGGGGGCATGCCCACCAAGGTCGTCGCCTACATCGCGGCGGTGGCGGTGGCCGGCCTCGCGGCGGTCGCCTACGGTGTGACCCACCTGGGCGGAATCAACGTGGTGGCCCTCGAGGTCTTCTGCGTGGCCGCGGCCATGAGCGAGGTTGGGCGCCGGACGTCAGGCGCCAGCCACGTCACCATTTCCCTGTCGGTGGCCGTAATCCTGGCGGCGATCGTGGCCCTCGGTCCAGGGGCGGCAATCCTCGTGGCGGCGTCGGCGGCGCTGGCCCAGGGGCTCTTCCCCCGGATCCGCCCTCTGCACCGCACGCTGTTCAACATCGGCCTCTACACGGTCGGCGCTCTCGCGTCGGGCCTGGCGTTCCAGGCGATCGCCGGTCGCAGCGGCCAGGAGGCGCTCACCGTCATGCTGATCCCGGCGGCCATCGTCGCCACCGCGGCGAACTTCGCGGTCAACTGGCCGGTGCTCGCGGGCGTCATCCACCTCAGCACGGGCCGCTCGCTGCGGCTGGTCTGGAAGGAGGACATTTCCTGGACCCCGGCCCCTATACTGCTGACCGTCGTGCTGGGTTCCGCGCTCGGCGCCAACTTCGTCCAGTTCGGCTGGATGGGCGCCGCGATCGTCCTGGTCCCCCTGGCCGTGCTGCAGGTCAGCGTCAACGCGATAACCCGGCGGTACGACGAAGAGCCCGCCTGAGGCGAGCGTGAACACAGTAGTGGCCGAGCCCCTGGCGCCGAGTTCCGACTCGGCGCCTCGCGTTTTGCAGAACGTGGTGCGGACCTACATCGCGCTGGTCGCGATCGGCGGACTCGCCGCGGCGTGGTTCGCTGTCTCCTACACGCGCCTGGACCCCCTGCCAGTAGTCCTCTTCTGCATCGCGGCCGCGGTGGCGGAGCGGGTGCGCGTCGCCGTCAGCGAAGAGACCCCGATCTCGCTCTCGCTCTCACTGGCAGTCATCCTGGCCGCCCTGGTGGCCTTCGGCCCGGGTGGCGCGGTCCTCGCCGCGATCACCGCCCGCCTGGCCGTCGGGGTGGCGGGCCGGCCGCGGCCGCAGGCCCACAAGACCATCTTCAACGTCGGCCTCTTCGCCATCCAGGCCGCCGCCGCCGGCTTCGTCTACGAGTGGCTCGGTGGTGCCCTCGGCCACGGTCACATCGTCGCGCTGAGGGACCTTGCTGCCGCGGCCGCCGCCCTGGCGACGGCCATGATGGTCAACTGGCTGCTCCTGGTCATGGTCATCCACCTGACCACCGGCCGCTCCGTCTTCCAGATCTGGCAGGACGACCTCCGCTGGACGCCCGTGCAGATGGCCGTCTCGGGCCTGATCGGCTTCACGCTCGGCATGACCTACATGCTCTACGGCTGGGTCGGGACTGCCGTTTACGTGGCCCCGATCTTCGCGCTGCGCGAGAGCATGCGGATGTACACCGTCAAGGTGCGGGCCCAGATCGACGAGCTGACCGCCGCGCACCAGGACGCCGACGCCGCCAACGCCCGGCTCACCGAGACGAACGACGGCCTGCTCAAGATGCTGGCCGCCGTCATCGATGCGCGCGACATCTACCTTTACGGCCACTCCGTGCAGGCCTCCAAGTACGCCGGCGAGGTGGCCCGCAAGCTCGGCCTTTCGCCCGAGCAGGTCCGGCTCACCGAGCTCGGCGCGCTGCTGCACGACCTGGGCAAGGTCGGTGTCTCGGAGCTCATCCTCAACAAGCCTGCCCGGCTCACGGAGGAGGAGTACAAGGAGGTCCAGAGCCACTGCGACATCGGTTACCAGCTCCTCAGCAACCTGCCGGGGTTCGAAGACGTGGCCGACATCGTCCACAGCCACCACGAGCGCTATGACGGCAAGGGCTACCCGCGCCAGCTGCGTGGCACCGAGATCCCGATCGGAGCGCGGATCGTCAGCGCGGTGGAGTCGGTCGAGGCCATGGTGAGCGACCGTCCCTACCGCAAGGGCATGACTGCGGACGAGGTGCTGAAGGAGCTCGCCGATGGCGCCGGCACGCAGTGGGACCCCGACGTGGTGCGCGTGTTCAGCGACGTGCTCAGCGCGGACCGCAAGCACCTCGTGATGCGCAACTCCGCCCTCGAGATAGCCCTGGCCAGGGCCCCGCTCGCCGAGCTGATCAAGCCTTCGGGTCAGCCGATGGACCATGCCCTCCGCGGTATGACAGAGACGTTCCGGACGTCGGTGCAGCCGATCTTCATCCTCGACAACGAATTCCGCATCGTATCTGCCAACGCCCAGGCGGAGCGCGTCACCGGCCGCACCGAGGCGGCTTTGCAGGGCAGTGACTGGGCCGAGCTGTGCGCCGCGCCGGAGCTGCGCCGCACCTCGCCCGAGAGCTTCTTCGGCGCGACGCGGCACATGTCGCTGCAGCAGCCGAGCGGGCTCGAGTTCGACCTCGAGGTCACCGGCACGCCCCTCCGCACCAACTCCGCCACCTACTGGCTCGTCCTCGCCCACGACGTCACGGAGCGAGTGCGGATCGAGTCCGAGCTGAAGCGCCAGATCGGCACCGACTTCCTGACCCAGCTGGCCAACCGCGAGGGCCTTCACCGCCTGGCTGAGCAGCTGCTCGTCCCCGGCAGCACCGTCACCCTGGTCCTGCTCGATCTCGACAACCTCAAGCTGATCAACGACACCCACGGCCACCTCGCTGGCGACGACGCGATCAAGGCCCTCGGGGCGGCGATCGCCGAGCAGCTGCGCCATGGCGACGTCGGCGCGCGGATCGGCGGCGACGAGTTCGCGGTGATGATCCGGTCGAGCGACGAGGCCGCCGTCGCGCCGGTCGTCGGGCGGATCGCCACCGCGCTGCGGGCGGCGGACCTGCCCGTCAGGGTCAACTTCAGCCACGGCGCCGCCACGTGGGACGGCGTCGAGACCTTCGCCGACCTCATGCGCCGCGCCGACGAACAGCTCTACGCGCAGAAGCGCGCCCGCTACAGCCCGACCGTCATCCCGCTGAAGCGCACTTCGTAGGTTGAGCCGCCGGCCGCCCGGCGCGCATCAATTCGCGCCCAAAGTCGGGCGCCGGGGAGCGACAATGGGGCTGAGCCCACACAACAGAGGAGGCCTCCAATGAGCGCGACCCTGGTCATCATCGTGCTGCTCGTTCTCGTCATCCTCTGGGTGGTGCTGACCTACAACCGCCTGGTCACCATGCGCAATCGCACCCAGGAAGCCTGGTCGGAGATCGACGTCGAGCTGAAGCGCCGGCACGACCTCATCCCCAACCTGGTCGAGACGGTCAAGGGGTACATGGGCCACGAGCGCCAGACGCTTGAGGCGGTCACCAACGCGCGGGCGGCGGCCGTCTCCGCCGGCTCGACAGGTGACCCGACCAAGATGGCAGCCGCCGAGGGCGCCCTGACGCAGAGCCTGCGCTCCCTCTTCGCCGTGGCCGAGAACTACCCGGACCTCAAGGCCATCTCGGCCTTCACGAACCTCCAGGAGCAGCTGACCGCCACCGAGGACAAGGTCGAGTTCTCGCGCCGCTTCTACAACGGCAACGCGCGCGACTACAACATCTCGCTCCAGCGGGTGCCCGCCTCGTTCATCGCCGGGCCCCTCGGCTTCAAGGCCTTCTCGTTCTTCGAGGCCGAGGCCCAGGACCGCGAGGTGCCGAAGGTGGACTTCAGCGCCTCGCCGCCCCCCGCGACCCCCCCGGCGCCTTCGTCCTAGCGGCTCAGGTCGCCTGGACGCCCGCGATCTTCTCGAGCGCGGCGATCCGCTCCTCGATCGGCGGGTGAGTGTCGAACAGGTCGTGGAACCAGTGCCGGTGGTGCTCCATAGGGTTGTCGATGAACATCGCGGCAGTGGCGTGGTTGGATTTCGCGAGCGGCTTGTCGTTCTGGGCGATCTTCTGCAGCGCGTGCAGAAGGCCGACGGGGTTGCGCGTGAGCTCGACCCCGCTCGCGTCCGCCAGCGACTCGCGCGACCGGGAGAGGGCGAGCTGCATCAAGGGCCCCACGATGACGCCTATGAGCGTCAGCACCGCCGCGGCCACGAGCACCACCAACACCGCGCGGTCGTCGCGCGAGCGCCTACTGAAGAACATGCTGCGCCACAGCAGGCTCGACAACAACGCCGCCATGCCCACCATCGTCGCCACGATCAGGATGAGCCTCACGTCGTGGTTGCGGACATGACTCATCTCATGGGCGATGACGCCTTCGAGCTCCTCGCGGTTCATCATGGCCAGCAGGCCCGTCGTCGCGCAGATGGCCGCGCTCTTCGGGCTCAAGCCCGTGGCGAAAGCGTTCGGGGTAGGGTCGTCGATGACGTAGACCTGGGGCTTGGGCAGTCCGTCGCCGAGGGCGAGGGTCTCGACGATGTTGTGGAGCTGGGCGTACTGCTCGGGGTCGGCCGGCCGCGCGCCGGCGAGGGCCAGCACCGTCGCCCTGCCAAACAGCAGGCTGTAGGCCATGCCCGCGAGGCCCAGCAGCACGCCGATCACGGCACCCGAGACCCCGCCCGCCGTGCCGCCCCCGATGTAGCCGACCACGTAGCCGCCGGCGATCCAGACGAGCAGGAAGAGGACGACGATGATGATGCTCTTCCGCCGGTTGGCCGCTATCTGGTGATACATGCTCCGTCCAGTATCGTACGGTGCCCAACGACCCGCGCCTTCCGGGCCCCGTGTCACTGGCGCCCGGAGGGGCCCCGCTGAACGATAGAGGGGATGGAGGTGCGATGAATGAGCGCAAGTGTTGAGGCCCCCCTGTTCACGGCCACGGGAGAGACCTACGTTCGAGACGCGATGGCGAAGACCATCTGCTCAGCCCAGACCGAAGACACGATCCGGGACATCGCGCAGATGATGGCCGCCAACGACACCGGCTTCGTGCCGATCGTGGACGGGGATAGCGCCGTCGGCGTGGTCACCGACCGCGACATCGTGCTGCGTTGCGTGCGGGCCGGCCACACCGAGGCGATGGCGACGAAGGCGTGGGAGATCATGAGCAAGCCTGTCATCGCCGTCTATGCGGCCGACACCCTGGACCATGCGGGCAACATCATGGCCAAGCACCAGGTGCGGCGGCTGCCCGTGATCGACCGCGGGAAGCTCGTCGGCGTGCTGAGCTTCGGCAACCTGGTCCAGGCGCTGCACGGCGAAGGCGCGGCGCAATTCGCGGCGCTTGGCGTCACGCGCGGAGCGTAGAGCCGGCTACCTGATCCGCGTCAGCTTCTGCGGGTCGACGATCGAGTAGATCGCGTTGACCAGGCCGTCCCGCACGCTCAGGACGATCACGGCAAAAGGCTTGCCGCCCCGCCGCGCGATGATGCCGGGCTCGCCGTTGACCACGGCGAGCGTTAGGTGGGTGTTGGTGGCCGGGCCGAAGAAGCGGAAGACGCGCGGCGCCACCTCGTCGCGCCCGACGTTCGGTTGGAGGAATGTCGGCGGCATGTCGCCGATGTCGGCCCAGCCGACGACGGCGGGGTCGAGAACCTCGAGCAGGGGCTGGAGCTCACCCCCCTCGCAGGCGGCGATGAACCGTTCGGCGGTCCGGCGCATCTCGTCCGCGTCGACCGTGAGTCGCGGCGGCCCTTCCTCGGCCTGGATGCGACGGCGGGCTCGGCTGCCCAGCTGACGGCACGCCGCCGCGGTGCGGTCGACCATCGGCGCGATCTCCTCGAAGGAGTAGTCGAAGACGTCGTGCAGGACGAACACGACGCGCTCCGCCGGGGTCAGGCGCTCCAGCACGATCAGCAGCGCCATCCGGACGCTCTCGTCCATGGCCACGACGTCCGCGGGGTCGACGTCGCTCACCGCCAGCGGTTCCGGGAGCCATTGCCCGGGCTGGCTCTCACGCTTCACCCGCGCCGAGCGCAGGTGGTCGAGGCACAGGCGCGTGACCACGACGACGAGCCAGCCGCGCACCTCGTCGATGGCGTCGATGTCGGCCCGGAGCAGGCGGGCGTACGCCTCCTGGACCATGTCCTCGGCCTCCGTGACGCTGCCCACCAGGCGGTACGCGACGCCGAGGAGGTACCCCCTGTGCTCGCGCCAGGCGGCGCCGAACGGGCCTTCCCCCGACCCCTGCGGCGCGCTCAGCTCTGCCACCACCGACCTCGTCATCACCTTAACCCGACGGGGCAGCGGGCTGAAGTGTGACAGTCACAGGCCGCCCCCGCCGGCCGTCCTCCTCATATACGGCCAGCAGAGCGTGGAGGCAATGCGACATGATCCAGGTCAACCAGCTGTCGAAGACGTACAAGGGCGGCGCCGAGGCGGTGAAGGGCATCGATTTCGATGTCGCGCCGGGCGAGGTGTTCGGGCTTCTCGGCCCGAACGGGGCGGGCAAGTCGACCACCATCGGGATGCTCACCACCACCATCACGCCGACGTCCGGGAGCGCCTGGGTGGCGGGGTTCGACGTCGCCACCAACCCCATCGCGGCGCGGCGCGCGAGCGGCGTCGTCTTCCAGGACGCGGTCGTGGACCGCGCCCTCAGCGGGCGCAAGAACCTCGAGATCCACGCGCGCCTCTGGGGTGTGCCAGGTGCCGCGGCGCGAGCACGGATCGAGGAGGCGGTGAGCCGTTTCTCGCTCGGTGGCGTGATCGATCGCATGGTCAGCAGCTACAGCGGCGGGCAGCGCCGGCGCCTCGAGATCGCGCGGTCGCTGCTGGCCCGGCCCGCGGTGCTCTTCCTCGACGAGCCCACCGTGGGGCTCGATCCCCGCATCCGCTACGAGCTCTTCGACGTCATCGCCGGCCTTCGCGGCGAAGGGCAAATGACGGTCCTCCTGACGACCCACTACCTCGACGAGGCAGAGCGGCTGTGTGACCGCGTCGCCGTGATGCACATGGGGCGCATCGTGGCGATGGACACGCCGGCGGCCCTGCTCTCCGCCCTCGGACGCGAGATCCTCGAGCTGCGCGTTCAGGGCGACGCCGAAGATGCCATTCGCATCCTCCGGGAGCGCCGGATCGCGACCGAGAGCGCCTTCGCCGTGGGTTCGACGGTGACCGTGCCCCTGCACAACGTCAGCGCGAGCAAGGCGATCGTGGCGGTCACCGAGCTCGGGCTGAACACATCGGCCATCAGCTCACGGCCGCCGACCCTCGACGACGTCTACCTGCGCCTCACCGGCGAGAGTCTCGCGGCCTAGCGCCGGCCGATTCAAACCACCCACCCATAAGGAGAAGACGAGATGTCAACAGCCATAGCGGTCCCGGTAGCCATCCCCTCAGCCCCAGCGTATCTCGCGAGGATGCGCCAGCTGGTGAGTGCGTTCATCACGCTGTCCGGCCGGCGCCTGGCGCTCAGCGCCCACACCCCGCGCGAGGTGATCGTGCCGCTCGTCAACCCTGTCTTCTTCGCCCTCGTCATCGCGCCGGCGCTGGGGAAGACGGTGGGTGCGACGCACTCGGGCATCGACTACATGACGTTCATCGCGATCGCCACGGTTGGGCTCCTCGTGCCGATCAACACGCTCTTCGCCGGTATCGGGGTCATCGTCGACCGCGAGAGCGGCGCGCGCCGCGACCTCCTCGCGGCTCCATTGCCCCGGCCTCTCCTCGTTCTCGGCAACTACTCCGTCGCGCTGCTGATCACCATGCTGCAGGTTGTCGTGCTGATCATCGCCGCACTCCTGCGCGGCGCGAAGTTCCACACCAGTGGCGCGGGCGTCGCCTGGTTCGTGGCGGCGACAGTGCTCCTGGCGCTCGCGATGTACGGCGTCGCGGAGACACTCGCCAACCGTGTCGAGAAGCAGGAGGAGTATGTCGGCCTGGTGCCGGCGGTCGCCATCCTGCCCTTCTTCTTCGCGGGCTCGCTGTTCCCGATCAGCGTGCTGCCGAGCGCGCTGCAGGCCTTCGCCAAGATCCTGCCCCTGACGCACGCGCTGGCGCTGATGCGCTACGGGCTGGTCGACCACCAGGGCTTCGGCCTGCACGAGGTCTGGGGCGCGGGTGACCCGACCGCGCTCGCCGCGCGGAGCCTTGGCGTGCTGGTCGTCTTCGCGGCGGCGATGGGGTACCTGTCGGTCCGTGTCTTCACCCGCGCGGCGGTGCGCTGACCTCCCACCAACCGCCCCCCACCTAACCTCCCCCCGCGATGCGGGGGGAGGAACCCCCTTTGGTCAGGCTGCCTTCTGCCTCAGGTAGCCGAGCAGGTCGTTGAGAGAGGTCACCCTGGCGTAGTCGCTCTCCGGGATGCTGACGCCCGTCTGCTCCTCGATGCCGATGGCGAGGTTGAGGAACGACATCGAGTCGATGTCGAGCTCCTGGCGCAGGTCGGCGTCGCGCGGCACGGTGTCCAGGTCCGCCTCGGGTGCGATCTCGCGGACCACCTTCTTGACAGCGATCAGGATCTGGTCGTCGGTCATAGCTTTTCAGGCTCCTGCAGGTGCTGGTCGATGGCGGCGAGGAACAGGCCGCCGCGGTGCCCGTCGCTGACCCGGTGGTCGGCGGAGAGGGTGACGTGGACCATGCGTCGCACGCCGAGCAGCCCGCCCTCCGCGTAGGGCTGCTCGATCACCTTGCCGAACCCGACCAGCGCCACCTGCGGCGTGTAGATCACACCGTAGACGGTCTCCACTCCCTGCTCGCCGAGATTCGTCACGGTGATCGTCGGGTCGGACATCTCAGAGCTGCGCAGCACGCCGGCGCGCGCCCGGTTCACCAGGTCGCGCATCCCGGCCATGATCTCGTCCAGCCCCAGCGTGTCGGCGTTGTGCAGGGCCGGGGCGATGAGGCCGCCCTGGCGGAGCGAGATCGCCACCCCCACGTGCACGGCCTTCTCGGGGTGGAACTCGCCGCCGATGAAGAACCCGTTCATCTCCGGCACGTCGTGGATGGCCAGCGCGACCGCCTTGATCAGCAGCGCCGAGTACAGGATCCGCTTCGCCACGGAGCGCCCGCGGTTCTCGCTCTCCAGCCAGGTCAGGGCGCGGGTGAGGTCGATGTGGCTGCCCAGGTAGTAGTGCGGGATCTCCTGCTTCGACTTAGCCATCAGCGCGGCGATCGCCTCGCGCATCGCCAGCTGACGCGCCTCCGAAGCTGTCCTCCCCCCGCCTGCGGGGGGAGGTTCGGTGGGGGGCTGTGGGGCGTCAAGGGTGGGGGGTGCCGCGGCCTCAAGGGTCCTCCCCCCGCCTGCGGGGGGAGGTTCGGTGGGGGGCATTGGGGCGCGCGCAGCGCTCTCCACGTCGACGCGCGTGATGGCCCCGCCCGGGCCCGTGCCCGTCACGGAGCCGAGATCAACGCCGAGCTTCTGGGCGATCGTGCGCGCGAGGGGCGAGACGCGGACTCGCACCGCGTTACCCCCCACCGTGCCTCCCCCCGCGGGCGGGGGGAGGACCATGGCCTCAACTCCCCCCTCCGCGCCTGCCGCCGCGGGCGGGGGGAGGACAGACGGAGCTGCGCCGTTGAGGCGCGCGATCGGGGTGCCGACGGGCACGGTCACGCCCGGCTCGATCAGCAGCTCGCCGACGACGCCGGGCTCCCAGATCTCGATCTCGATGTCGGCCTTCTTCGTCTCGACGACCGCGACCACGTCGCCGCGGTTGACGGTGTCACCCGCCTTGACCTTCCACTCGACGAGCTTGCCCTCGTCCATGTCCGCGCCGAGCGAGGGCATCAGGAAGTCCTTCAACGCCGTGTTACCTCCCGACCAGCTGCCGCGCCGCGGCGGCGATGGTCGCGGGCTGCGGCACGGCCGCGTCCTCGAGGTGCTTCGCGTAGGGCAGCGGCACTTCGGCGCTGCAGAGCCGCGCCACGGGGGCGTCGAGCTCGTAGAAGGCGCCCTCCGTGATGCGCGCGCTGACCTCCGCGCTTACGCTGCCGCTGCGCCAGCCCTCGTCCACGACCAGCACGCGGTGCGTCCGCCGCACCGAGTCCAAGATGGAATCGGTGTCGAGCGGACGCAGCACGCGCAGGTCCACCACCTCCGCGTCTATCCCCTCTCCAGCCAGTTGCTCCGCCGCCTGCAGCGACTTGAACAGTGTGCCCCCGTACGTGAGGATGCTGAGCGCGGTGCCAGGGCGCATCACCTTCGCCCGTGCGATGTCGACCGGGCCGGCGTCGGCGGCCAGCTCGCCCTCCATGTTGTAGAGCGCGCCGTGCTCGAAGATGAGCACCGGGTCCGGGTCCTGTAGAGCCGGCCACAGCATGCCCCGCGCGTCCTCGAGGGTCGCCGGCGTGAGCACCTTGAGGCCGGGGATGTGGGCGTACCAGCCGTCGAAGCTGTGCGAGTGCTGGGCCGCCAGCTGCCGCCCCGAGCCGGTCGTCATGCGGATGACCAGCGGCACGTTGAACTGGCCGCCCGACATGTGCAGGATCGTCGCCGCGTTGTTCAGGATCTGGTCGAGGGCGAGGAGGCTGAAGTTGACGGTCATCACCTCGACGATCGGGCGCATCCCGCCGAGGGCCATGCCGACCCCGATCCCGGTGAACGCCAGCTCCGACAGCGGGGTGTCGCGCACCCGCTCCTCGCCGAACTCCTTGAGCAGGCCGAGGCTGACTGCGTAGCAGCCGCCGTAGCGGCCCACATCCTCGCCCATGAGAAGGACGCGTTCGTCGCGCTGCATCGCGTCCCGCAGCGCCGCGCGAATGGCCTCGCGGTACGTCGTATGCACCGTCGCCGGCGCGGCCATCGTCGCCGTCATCCCGGGGCCTCGCTGTAGACGAACCTGGTGAGGTCCTCGACGGGCTCCCAGGTACCGGCTTCGGCGAACGCGACGGCCCGCTCGATCTCGGCCGCGACGTCGGTCTCGATGCGCTCGACGTCCGCGTCCTGCAGCGTGCCCTCGCCGCGCATCAGCTCGATCAGCGCCGGCACCGGGTCCTGTTGCTTCCACTCTTCGACCTCGGCCTTTTCGCGGTACAGCTCGGCGTCGAACATGGAGTGGGCGCGGAACCGGTAGGTGCGCAGCTCCAGGAAGTGCGGCCTGCCCGTCGCGCGGACCGCGTCGGCGGCCTCACGCGCCGCGGCTTCGACGGCGAGGACGTCCATGCCGTCGACGGCGCGGGACGCGATGCCGTACACGGCGGCCTTCTTGGAGAGGTCGGTCTCGAAGTGAGAGCGTTCCAGCGCGGTGCCCATCGCGTAGCGGTTGTTCTCGCAGCAGAAGAGCACAGGCGCGGACCACAGCGCCGCGAGGTTGAGCGTCTCGTGGAACGCGCCCTCGGCCGCCGCGCCGTCACCGAAGAAGCAGGCCGTGATCGTGTCCTTCCCGAGCATCCGGTCGGCCAGCGCCACCCCGACCGCCAGCGGGAGGCCGCCGGCGACGATGGCGTTGCCACCATAGAGCCTGGTCTTCGCGTCGAACAGGTGCATCGAACCACCCCGGCCGCGGCTGCAGCCCTCGACCTTGCCGTACATCTCGGCCATGATCGATTCGCCGGGCACGCCGCGGAGCAGGGCGTGGCCGTGCTCGCGATAGGTCGCGACGATCGCGTCCTCCGGGCGCAGCGCCTCCATCACGCCGGTGACGACAGCCTCCTCGCCCACGTAGAGGTGCAGGAAGCCGCGGATCTTGGACGCGCCGTACAGCTCCGCGCATTTCTCCTCGAAGCGCCGGACCCGCAACATCTGCTGGAGGAGATGCAGCCCGTGGTCGCGCGATACGGTGGCGCTGGGAGAGATCGTTGCGGTCATGCGGGCACCTCGAGAGTCGAAAGGTCGCCCTCCGGCAGGCCCAGCTCGCGGGCTCGCAACAGCCGGCGCATGACCTTGCCACTGCGGGTGTGGGGGAGGTGCTGCTCGAAGGCGATCTCGCGCGGGGCGATGGCGCCGCCGAGCTGCTTGCGCGCGAAACCCAGCAGCTCGAGGCGGAGCTCCTCGCTCGGCTCGTAGCCGGGTCGCAGCGTCACAAAGGCCTTCACCACCTGCTTCGCGACCGGGTCTGGCTTGCCGATCACCCCGGCCTCGACGACGGCGGGATGGGCCATCAGGACACTCTCGACCTCGAACGGGCCAATGAGATGCCCCTGGGCCTTGATCACGTCGTCGCCACGGCCGAGGAACCAGAAGTAGCCGTCGGCGTCGCGCCGCGCCATGTCGCCCGTCAGGTACCAGCCGTCGCGGAACGCCCCGGCGTAACGCTCCGGCATGTCGAGGTAGCCGCGGAACATCGAGGGCCACCCGGGACGGAGCGCCAGCTGGCCCTCCTGCCCGTCGGGCACGACCTCGACATGGCCATCCACGTCGACGAGCTCGCCCTCGTCATCGCAGCGCAGGCAGGCGGCCTCGACGCCCGGCAGCGGCCGGCCCATCGAGCCCGGCCGGATATCTGAGGCGGCGAAGTTCGCGATCATGATGCCGCCGGTCTCGGTCTGCCACCAGTTGTCGTGCACGGGGAGCCCGAACGCCCCCTGGCCCCACACCACGGCCTCCGGGTTGAGCGGCTCGCCGACGCTGGCGATGAAGCGCAGGCTCGACAGGTCGTAGCGCTGCGGGATCTCGGCGCCGGCGCGCATGAGCATGCGCATCGCCGTCGGGGCCGTATACCAGACGGTGACGTGCTGGTCCTGCAGGATCGAGTACCAGCGCTCGAGGTCGAAGTCCGCCTCGTCCACGATGCTCGTGAGCCCGTGCAGGAGCGGCGCGATGATGCCGTAGGAGGTGCCGGTGACCCAGCCCGGGTCAGCCGTGCACCAGAAGACGTCATGGGGATGCAGGTCGAGGGCGTACCGGGCCGTCGCGTAGTGCGAGACCGCCGCCTGGTGCACGTGGATCGCGCCTTTGGGTGTCCCTGTGGTGCCGCTCGTGAAATGGAGCAGGGCGCGGTCCTCGGCCGCGGTGTCGACGGCATCGAAGTCGGGGGCCGCCGCGCTCATCAGCGCGTGGTAGTCGCGAGTGCCCTCGATCGGTACGTCGCCATCGAGCAGGATCACGTGCTCCAGGTGCGGCAGCGCGGTGCGCAGCTGCTGCACCTTCTTGCGGTAATGGAATGACGTCGTCAGAAGCACGCGCGCGTTGCCCAGGGTCAGGCGCTGCCGGATGGGCTCGGGGCCGAACGCGGAGAAGAGCGGGGCGAAGACACTGCCGTTCTTGAGCGTCCCCATGGCCGCGATGTAGAGCTCGGGCACGCGGCCCGTCAGCACGAAGACCGCGTCGCCACGGCCCACGCCGAGCGACCTTAGGACGTTGGCGAAGCGGCTGCTCTCGTCGGCCAGGTCGCCGTAGGTGAGGTCACGGACCTGGTCGCGCCCGAGCCAGCGGATCGCGACGTGGTCACGCAGCGGCCCGGCGGCGTGCCGGTCGACAGCGAGGTGGGCGATGTTGAGCGGCGCGCCCAGTGGGTTGCCGTCAAGCCTCTCCCGCTCCGCGCCCCAGGACGCGTGCAGGCAGGCTTCGGTGTAGTCGACGAGGTTGGGGGTGACGTGGAGGCTCCCGGGAGTCTTCCTGATCTCTTCCCACTCCATGCGACGAGTGTCTCGCCGCCCTGCGCGGCGGGGGAGGGGCCATCGGCCCCGGGCCCCAAGGCCGGATGGGAGGACGGCCCGTTGGGCTTGGGTCGAGGAGCCCTCCCAGCCCTCGTCTCGCACGGGCATTGTGGTGAAGCAGGACAGGCAGTACGAGGTATCCGTGATGGAACCGCATGTCGACCGGGCGCACCGCTGGCTTGCCTATGCGGCCCTGGTCCTGGTGGCCCTCAGCGTCGTCATCGGTGTCACCATGAGCTTTGTCCCAGCGCCGGCTGAGAACCCCGAAGGCGCCGCCGGCGGGCCGATGTTCATCGCCTTCATGGCCGTCCCGCTTCTGCTCCTCGCCCTGGGACTGCGCTCGCGCCGGCCGCGCATCCAGCTGCTCACCACCGTGGGGTCCCTGCTGTTCGGCGCGTTCCTCGGCGCCGTCGTGCTTGGCAACTGGAGCGGCTACTCGCCGGCGCAAAGACTGTTCGTGCCGGCGATGCTCGGGCCGGTCGTCGTGGTGTGCCTGCTGAGCTTCGTCGCCGGCATCAAGCCGCGGCCTGGGCACGGCGCGACGGTGGGTTAGTGCCGGCCGCGGCGGCCCTGAGGCGGCTCTCCGGTCGGCCCGCACCGGGAGGGACACCTGCCTCTTGGGCGCGTGACCCGTCGGGCCTACGGTGCGAGACGTGATGAACGCATTGCGCGCGCCTCGACCTGACGAGACCTACCGGCACGGCCGCGAGGTCCTGCACAACCCCTTGCTCAACAAGGGGACCGCGTTCACGCCCGAGGAGAGGCGTGTGCTCGGGCTGACAGGCCTGCTTCCCCCGGCCGTGAAGACGATCGACGAGCAGGCGCTCCGTGCCCACCGGCAGTACGAGGAGCAGCCCGATGCCCTCGCGAGGAACGTCTATCTCACATCGCTGCACGACCGCAACGAGGTCCTCTTCTACCGTCTCCTCACCGACCACCTGCGCGAGATGCTGCCCGTCGTCTACACGCCGACAGTGGCGCTGGCCATCCAGCAGTACAGCCACGAGTACCGGCGGCCGCGCGGCGTCTTCCTTTCGATCGACCACCCGGACGACGTGGAGGCGTCATTCCTGAACCTGGGCCTCGGGGCGGATGACGTCGACCTTGTCGTTGCCACCGATGGCGAGCGCATCCTCGGAATCGGCGACTGGGGCGTCGGCGGCATCGACATCACGATCGGCAAGCTGGCCGTCTACACGGCGGCCGCGGGGATCGATCCCGCCCGCGTCATCCCGGTCGTGCTCGACGTGGGGACCGACCGGCGCGAGCTGCTCGACGACCCCTACTACCTCGGCAACCGCCACCCGCGGGTGCGCGGCGACGCGTACGACGCGTTCATCGACCGCTACGTCCGCACCGCGTCCGCGCTCTTCCCGGACGCCTTGCTGCACTGGGAGGACTTCGGCATCGGGAACGCGCGCCGGCTCCTCGAGCGCTACCGCAACGAGCACTGCACGTTCAACGACGACATGCAGGGCACGGGGGCCATCGTGCAGGCCGCCTTGGAGTCGGCCCTCCGTGTGTCCGGGCAGTCCTGGCGCGACCAGCGGGTCGTGCTCCTCGGCTGCGGCACCGCCGGGGTGGGCATTGCCGACCAGCTGCGGGCGGCGATGGTCGCCGACGGCCTCGACGGCGACGAGGCCAGGAGCCGCTTCTGGGGGCTCGGGCGCCGGGGCCTCATGACGGCGGCCATGGCGCCGACACTGCGCGCCTTCCAACGTGGCTACGCGCGGCCTGACGCGGAGGTGGCCGGGTGGGAGCGCGACGCCGAAGGGGCGATCCAGCTCGAGGAGGTGGTGCGCCGCGTGCACCCGACGATGCTGCTCGGCGTCTCGACCGTCGGAGGCGCCTTCACGGAGGCGATCGTCCGCGAGATGGCCGCCCACGTCGAGCGCCCGATCATCTTCCCGCTGACCAACCCGACAGAACAGAGCGAGGCGGTCCCGGAGGACCTGTTCGCCTGGACGGACGGTCGCGCGCTGGTGGCGACCGGCAGCCCGTTCCCGCCGGTCACGTTTGCCGGGGTCACGCACCACGTCGGCCAGGCCAACAACGCCTTCGTCTTCCCAGGGATCGGCCTGGGCGTGGTCGTGGCCCGTGCCCGCCGGGTCAGCGACGGGATGCTGAAGGCCGCGGCTGCGGCCGTCGCCTCACTGGCCGATATCTCGACGCCCGGGGCGAGCCTCCTGCCCGAGGTGGAGCGGCTCCGCGAGGTGTCCGCCGCGGTGGCGACGGCGGTGGCGCAGACGGCGCTCGACGAGGGCCTGGCACGGGTGCCGTTGGGGGATGTCGCGGGTGCCGTCCGGGCCGCCATGTGGGAGCCCGTCTACCGATAGGATGGGCGGCGGGGGCGGGAATAGGCGGAAGGGCACAGGGGTTAGGAACTTACGATGAGTAAGCACCTACTCCATAGGAGGGTAGAAAGAATGGCTTGGATGATCGATCCCGCGCACACGAGCGTCGGGTTCAATGTGCGTCACCTGGGGCTCTCGACCGTGCGCGGCGAGTTCGCCCGCTTCAGCGGGGAGATCGAGCTCGACCCGCAGGACCTCACCAAGGCCCGCGGCCGGGCGCAGATCGAGACCGCCTCGGTCACCACCGGCAACAACGACCGGGATGCCCACCTGCGCAGCGCCGACTTCTTCGACGCCGAGCGGTTCCCGACGATGACCTTCGAGATCAAGCGCGTCGAAGGGAAGGGCGACAACTACTCCGTGGTCGGCGACCTGACGATCAAGGACGTCACCCGCGAGGTGGAGCTCCGGTACGAGCATGCGGGCGAGGCCACCGACCCCTTCGGCAACCACAAGGTCGGCGGCTCGCTGACCGGCTCCATCAACCGGCGCGACTTCGGGCTCACCTGGAACGCCCCGCTGGAAGCCGGCGGCTGGCTCGTGGCCGACAAGGTCAACCTCGTCATCGACGGGCAGCTGGCCGAGAGCAAGAAGGCCGTCGAGCAGGAAGTCGCCGCCGAAACGGCGAGCCGGTAGGGCGGAACGGCAGCCGGGTGCGCCCGCCGGAGCGGGCGCATAACGGTTCTTTACATGTCTTGATTGCCACCCGCTCGGGGGCGTCATACGCTGCCTCCACGAGATGGAGGACAGCGTCATCGTCCGGTTCCCGCGCCGCGACTGGGCGCTGTCTGCCGTCCAGGAGCTGCGGCGCGAAGGCTGCCGCGCCGAGCTGATCGAGCCCTATCCGGGGGACACGTCATGGGGACTCCTCGTGTCCGGCCCGGCGGAGGCGATCGAGGTGCTCCGCGCCGAGACGCGGCCGTGCCTGAGCGACGTTTGCTGGGAGACCTTCGTCAATGAGACGCTGGCCGGTGCCGTCCCTCTCCCGGACGTCCGCGGCGACTGGCTCGTCTGAGCCGGCACCGAACCGCAACGCGTCTCTAAGCCGCCTCTCAGGCCCTCAACCCCGAAGCGGGCGACCATCGGTGGCATGAAGACGCCCAAGCCCACCGAGGTGAACGCATGACCACTGGATCGAGGCGCCTGGCGTTGCTGGCCGCCACGGCCGCAATGGTGGCGCTGGCGGGGTGCGGCGCGCGCACGGGCAACCCGGTCGGAGCGGCGACAGGCACGCCGTCCGCGGCACCCAGCCCGGCGGTGGCGACGCAGGCCCCGGACCCCACGGCCGACGTGAACGCCGTCGACACGCAGATCAGCGCGCTCGACAGCGAGGTCAATGCGGCCGATGCCGGCATGAACGCCCAGGAAACGGACCCCGCACAATGACCGCGCGCAGAATCGCCCGACCCCTGTCCGTGCTGCTGGCGGCTCTGGCGGTCACGGTCACGCTGCCCGGCTCGACGCTGGCGGCGGCGGCCGCGCCCTCCCCCTGCCCGAGCGGGGAGCGGCTGCAGTGCATCAAGACCCGCTCGGCCACCGCGGTGTCTGACCGCGAGACGACCCTGGCCGGGCTCGTCACCATCGTCGACAAGGCCGCCGACCTCACGCCCTCGGACCGGACGGCTCTGCTCTCCCTGCTGCACGCCGACGAAACCGGCCTGACGCAGCTGGAGGCCACGATCCAGGCGGACACGACCGTCGTCAAGGCCGCCTCGGACGCAGCCAAGATCGTCACGGCCTACCGGGTGTACGTGCTCGCCGTCCCGCAGGTGCACCTCGTCGTGGCCACGGACCGCATCGGTGCGATCGACGCCAGGCTGCACACCCTGAGCGGGAAGCTGCAGGCCGCGATCGAGGCCTCCAGGGCGGGGTCGGAGCAGAAGGCCCAGGCCCGCGCTCGCCTCGCCGATTTCGACACCCAGGTCGCCGCCGCGGACCGCGACGTCGACGGGCTGTCGAGCGCGATCCTGTCGCTCACCCCGGCCGGCTATCCCGGCAACCGCACCCAGCTGGGCGCGGACCGTGACCGCGTGAACGACGCCCGCGTCCACCTCCAGGCGGCGCGCGCGGATGCCCACGCGATCCTCGCCCTCATCAAGCCGGCGACCTGAGGTTCCCCGGCGGCGCGGCAACGGACCGCCGCGTCGCCGGAATCCGCCACCCTACGCCCCCGTCGCGGGCGCGGTGAGGTCGTAGAGGGTGACCCCGCCCACCGTGGTGGCGGTGAAGTGCTGCTCGACCCAGGTGGCGATCGCGGTGGACGTGCCCGTGGCGGATCCGGGCCCAAAGCCGCGCCCGCCCGGGCCGCCGCCCGCGATGAAGTAGTGGACCTGGTGCCGGCTGACCAGCTGCTGGAATACCGCCAGGCTGGGCCACTGGTCGGTCCCGTTGAAGCCGCCGATGGCCAACACAGGGTCGCGCGTACCGATCTGGTAACCCGCCGCGGTGTTGGCCCCCACGGTCGCGGCGACCCAGGTGTAGGAGCCGGAATCCTCCTGCAGCGCGCCGACCAGCGCCGCGGACGGCGTGCTGGCGTCGAGCAGCCCACCGGCCGGGCCCGCCCCGGGGCCGCCGCCGAAACCGCCGGCCGGCGGGCCGAAGCCGGCCGCGCCGGGAGGAGGCCCGAAGCCTGCCCCCGGGGCCACGCCCCCGGCCGCGCCGAACCCACCCTGCGGAGGCCCGCCCGGGCCGAAGCCGGCGCCGGGCCCGGCGTTGCTCGAAGCGTCCCGCACAGTCACCGCCGGCCCGGCAGAGGGAATCGCGCCGGTGTGTGGGGTCGTCGCGGTGTCCAGCGAAAAGGCGACCGGCCCGGCCAGGGCGGCCGCCAGCGCCATCGCCGCGACCCCGTGGGCGACCGCGGGGCGCAGCCAGGGGGTGAGCGCCAGGGCGGCGGCCGCGAGGACGCCCGCCGCGACGATGTCGCCACTGAGCCAGGGCAGCCAGAGCGGGCTCCGGCCGAGGACTACGGCAGCCCAGGTGATCGCCGCCAGGGTGGCGGCAGCGAGCGTCAGGCGGGCTTGCCACCGCGCCCTCCGGCGCCAGGCCTCGACCGCGCCCATCCCCACGAGGGCCCCGATGGCCGGCGCCAGCGCCACCGTGTAGTACGGGTGGATGATGCCCTGGGCGAAACTGAAGACGGTCGCCGTTACCAGGAGCCAGCCACCCCAGGCGAGCGCGGCCGCGCGCCGCGGGTCGGTCCGGGGCGCCCGCCAGGTCACGACCACGAGGGCGGCGAGGAAGATGAGCGCCGACGGGATGAGCCAGCTGGCCTGGCCCCCGAAGCTGGCGTTGAACATGCGCGTCCAGCCGGTCGGCCCCCAGCTGCCGGCCGTCCCGGCGGTGCCAACGCTGCCGGTCTCGTTCCCGGTGAGGCGGCGGAACCCGTTGTACCCGAAGACGAGGTTGAGGATGTTGTTCGTCGTTGAGCCCCCGATGTACGGTCGCGACCCGGCCGGCCACAGGGCGACGACAGCGACCCACCAGCCGGCGCTGGCCGTGAGCGCCGCGCCCGCGGCAAGCAGCTGGACGAGGCGGCGGCGCAGCGACACGGGCGCGGCGAGCAGGTATACGGCGCCGAACACGGGGACCACGACGAAGGCCTGCAGCATCTTGGCCAGGAAGGCCCAGCCGACCAGCGCGCCCGCGAGGACGACCCAGCGCGTCTGCCCGCCCTGCACCGCCCGGAGGAGGGCGTACGCCGCCGCCACCAGGAGGAGCACCAGCAGCGCATCTGGGTTGTTGAAGCGGAACATCAGCGCCGCGATGGGCGTGACCGCGAACGTCAGGCCCGCGATGAAGCCGGCTGCCACGCCGAAGACCCGGCGCACCGAGGCATATAGCAGGGCCACGGCGGCGACGCCCTCGAGCGCCTGCGGCGCCAGGATGCTCCACGAGCTGACGCCGAAGAGGCGGGCGGAGAGGTCCATCACCCAGAGCGCCCCAGGGGCCTTGTCGACGGTGATGAAGTTGGCCGCGTCGAAGGACCCGAAGAGGAACGCCTTCCAGCTCTTCGTGGCCGCCACCACCGCGGCGGAGTAGTAGCTGTTGGCCCAGCCAGAGGCGGAAAGGCCGTAAAGGTAGAGGAGAGCGGTGACCGCCACCAGCGTCGCGGGTGCGATGTACCGCCAGGGCCAGCGGGCGACGGCGGAGGTGAGTCGTGATCCTGCCAGCTGGGCGCCGGCGGCATTCTTGCGCCACGCGGGATTGGTGCTCGCCTGTGTGCTCATGCCACCGAGCCTGACGGCGATGGGTGACGCGGGGATGACGCGGCGCTAAGAGTGCGCTAAGAAGCCCAGCCGGGGCGGCCCTGTCAGTTGGGGCGCGCGCGCAGCCAGTCGATGAGCTCGTCCGCTGGCAGCGGGCGGCAGACCTGGTATCCCTGCAGCGCGTCGCACCCCATGTCGGCGAGCATGGCGCGCGTCGCGTCGTCCTCGACCCCCTCGGCGACGACGGACATGTGCAGCTGGTGGGCCAGGTCGATGGTGGCGCGCACGATGGCGCGGTCGTACTCGTCCTGCACCATGTCCTTGACGAAGGTGCGGTCGATCTTCACCTCGTCGGCCGGCAGGCGCTGCAGGTAGCTGAGCGACGAGTACCCCGTGCCGAAGTCATCGATGCAGAGCGTGAAGCCCATCTCGCTGAGGTCGCGCACCGTTTTCATAGTCCGGTCCGGGTCGGCCATGACCGCGCTCTCCGTGACCTCGAACTCCAGGCTCGAACGCGGCATGCCGAGGTCGGTGGTCAGGCGGTCGATCGCCGACGGCAGCATGACGTCCCGCAGGTCGTGCGTCGACAGGTTCAGGGCGATGCGAACGTCCTCGCCGGCGGCCTCGAACCGCCGCACCTGGGCCGCGGCTTCGGCGATCGCCCACGTCGTGAGCGAGCGGATTACGCCGGTCTCCTCGGCGAGGGCTATGAACTCAGCCGGCGGCAGCATTCCCCGCACCGGGTGGGGCCAGCGCACGAGCGCTTCGACGGTGTCGACGCGGTCGTCACGCAGCGACAGCTTCGGTTGGTAGTGCAGGGCCAGGCCTCCTGTCGAGATGGCCTGGCGCAGCTGCCCGAGGAGGGTCAGCCGGCGCGGGTCGAAGACCTCGTCTTCGCGCGAATAGACCACCACGCCCGCGGCGGAGCGCTTCGCCACGGCGAGCGCCGCCTCCGCGTGGCGCAGGACAAGGTCCGCGTTGCCGGCGTGGCGCGGGAAGGCGGCGATGCCGACGCCACACATCAGGCTGACGTCGATGCCGTCGACGCTGAACGGCTCGGTCATCGCCTCGAGGATGCGCCTGGCCACCACGCTGGCCTCGTCCTTGCGCGGCGATGCGGGCAGGAGCACCGCGAAGTCGTCGGCGCCAAACCGGGCGACCAGTGCCGGTGGCGGGGCTACATGCCGCAGCCGCTGCGCGACCTGGCGCAGCACCTCATCGCCGGCCGCGTGGCCGTAGCAGTTGTTCACCGACCTGAAGCCGACGAGATCCAGCAGGAGCGCCGCGGCGACGCCTCGCTGGGAGCGCGCTTCCTCTATCGCGCCGGTGAGGGAGTGCTCGAACAGGCTGCGGTTCGCCAGGTCGGTCAGCGCGTCGTGCGTCGCGTGGTGCAGCAGGGCCGCTTCGCTGGAGCGCCTCTCGGTGACATCGGTGCCGATGGCGACGATCTCCGTCACGGCACCCTCAGCGTCCCGCATCGGGCTGACGCGCGTGTCGAAATAGCGTCCCTCAACCTCGATGATCGCCGCCTGCGACTTGCCCTTCAGCGCACCGCGGACGAGCGCCTGGACCTGCGGCACGTTCGCGAAGACCTCGAACACGGAACGGCCGACGACGGCCTTCGCGGTGCCACGGCTGATCCCGGCCAGGGCGCTGCCCTCGCACATCGTGACGATGCCGCCGCGGTCCACCGTGAACAGCACGAGGGGCGCGTTGTCGAGCACGGTGCGCAGGCGATCAGGCGTCGATCGTTTGCGCCGGCCGGCCCCCGCCGTGCGCGTCTGTTGTGCCGAGCGCGCCGTGGGCACCGGCTGGGTGCGAGCCATCGCGCTCCTCTAAGCCCGGCAAGGGTGCCGGCGGCGCCATTGTAGGAGGTGCCCCGCCGGATTGGAACCGCGCGGATAATGCGACCGATGGTCCCTGGCGACGGAGCGAGGCGGCTCGTGTGCCTGCTCACCGTGCACGGCATCGGTTTCCAGCAGCCCCCGGACGACCCATCGCGGCCGGGATACGCCGACGAGCTGCATGCGCTCCTTCGCGAGCGGCTGCACTCTGCGCTCGGCGGTGACCCGGTGCGCAGCGCGGCGCACCCGGGCGTCGAAGGCCCGGTGTATGTGTGCAGCGAATGGCCGCCGGGCAGCGGCCACGTCGAGGACGGGCTCGACCGGTTGGCGCGGACCCTGCCCGGCGGCCGCCTCGACTGGAGCGAGCGTCCGCTGGCGCCCGGCGGCAGCGACATCGCGCACGTCGCGCTGGTTTACGCGGGCCTCGAGTCGACGCGGCCGCATCTCCTCGTCGGCCTGCGCGCGTTGCTGTCCGCCATCGTGCGTCTCAACCGCTACGCGTCCCCGCTCACGTTGTGGCGCCTGCTGCGCCGGGCCCTGCGCGCCGTCAGGCCTTTCGCGGCGGCAGCGCCGGTCGCCAGCCGCGTGCGTGACGACATCCCTCACCGTCACCTCGTGCGCCTCCCTCGGCGCCGGCCGCCCGCGCCCGGCGGCTCGCCTGGGGACACCCTCGTGCAACTCGAGGACGACGTCGCGTCTTACGTGTACAACCGCCGGCTGCGCCGGCGCGTAGGCGGCTTTGTGCATGACGCGTTGACGCGGCTGCTCGCGCGCGACGACGTCGCCGCCGTCATCGTGAACGCACACAGCCAGGGCACCGTCGTGTGCTGCGACACGCTGACAGGACTCGATGCCGACGCGCTCAAGACGGTCGCCGGCTTCGTCACCGCGGGCAGTCCCCTGCGGAAATACGTCGACCTGTTCGGCCGCGCCCGCGACGTGGCGGCCCTGGCCGACGTCCCGTGGCTGAACTTCTGGGACGCGCTCGACCCGGTGGCAGACCCCCTGGCGCCGCCACCCGCGTGGCGCCCGTTGACCGACGCGCGCCTGCCGGCCGGGGAGCTGGGGCTCTTCATCTCGGTCCGCAGCGGCGGCTTCGTCGGGCCGGCGCGCGTGGCCGACATCCTGGTCGACAACGTGGCCCACAGCCACGGGGGCGGACTGCAGGCGCACGCCTACTGGGCCAACGCCAGGGACTTCGTGCCCGCGCTGGCCCGCGTGCTCGAGGAGGTGGTCGCCTCCGGCTGACCGGCCGTTCGCGGCGCGGACTTGTAAAATACAAGTTGTGGGAGCGCGAAGGACAGCCGCGGCGACCGCGGAAGAGTCGATCAGGCGGACCTGGGTCAAGCAGAGGCGCGAGGCGCGCTCGGCCCGCGTCCCCCGCCTGTTGCAGGAGTGGGCCGGGGCGCACCTGGACATCTCCAGTCACAACATCGTGGTCGCCCTCGCCGAAGGCGGGCCGATGCGTATGACCGACCTGGCGCACGAGGTCGGCAGCGACCTCTCCACGGTGAGCCGCCAGGTGGCGCACAGCGAGGCGCTCGGCCTGGTCAGGCGAGAGCCCCTTCCCGGCAGTCCCCGTGGCTCCGTCCTGCACCTGACCCGGACGGGTGAGCGCGTGGTGGCGCAGCTTGTGACGGCATGGGACCGCCTCCTCGACCCCGTGCTGCGCGAGTGGAGCGACGCCGACCTGGTGGCTTTCGAAGCGGGCCTGACGCGGTTCACGGTGGCACTCCGCGGCGAGATCGAGCGGCACCTCGAAGGGGCACGCGCCTGAGCGCCGGCCCCAAGCTCGAACGCCCGGCGGAGAGCCCTGGCGAGTCGCGCCTCGGCGACTTCACCACCGACCGCGGCGCCCTGCGCCTGCTGCCGCTGGCCTTCGTCATCGGCGTGATCGCCGCTTTCGTCGCGCTCGGCCTGCTCGACCTGATCGGGCTGGTGACCAACCTCGCGTACCACGGGCGCATCGACGTGCGGCTGTCCTCACCCGGGGCGGGTCACCTGCCGCTGTACACCGTCGCGATCCCCGTCGTCGGCGGGCTCGTCATCGGCCTCATGGCGCGCTTCGGCTCTGAGCGCATCCGCGGCCACGGCATCCCGGAGGCGATGGAGACGATCCTTGTCGGCGGCAGCAAGGTTGAGCCCCGGCTCGCCATCCTCAAGCCGATCTCCAGCGCCATCTCCATCGGCACGGGCGGCCCCTTCGGCGCCGAGGGCCCGATCATCCTGACCGGCGGCGCTTTCGGGTCGCTTGTCGGCCAGTTCTTCCACTTCAGCGCGGCCGAGCGCAAGACGCTGCTCGTCGCGGGCGCCGCCGCCGGCATGAGCGCGGTGTTCGGCACCCCGGTGGCGGCGGTCCTCCTCGGGGTCGAGCTGCTGCTCTTCGAGTGGAAGCCTCGCTCCGTCGTCCCGGTCGGCCTGGCCAGCGTCGTCGCCGCCGCGCTTCGAATCCGCTTCGCGGGGATGGGCCTCCTCGCCCCGGCGCCGCTCTTCCCGGTGCCGGCGCATCCCATCCTCGGCGACATGGGCCTCGTGTCGGCGCTCGCCGTGGGCGTGGCCGGCGGGGTGGCCGCTTGGGTGATGACGGGCGCCGTCTACGGCGCGGAGGACGCGTTCAAGAAGCTTCCCATCCACTGGTCCTGGTGGCCGGCAATCGGCGGGCTGGTGGTGGGGGTCGGGGGCCTCATCGACCCGCGGGTCCTCGGGGTGGGGTACGTGACCATCGGCGACGAGCTCGCCGGACGCATCGCGCTCGCGGGCCTCGTCACGCTTCTCGTGGTGAAGCTGGCCGTGTGGTCCATCGCGCTCGGGTCGGGCACGAGCGGAGGCATCCTCGCCCCGCTGCTCATGGTCGGCGCGGCGGTCGGCGGCCTGATGGCGCCCGTGCTCCCGGGCGGGTCGCCCGCGATCTGGGGGCTGGTCGGGATGTCGGCGGCGCTGGCCGGCGTGATGCGCTCCCCGTTCACGTCGGTGGTCTTCGCCTTCGAGCTGACGCATGACGCCAACTCCCTGCTGCCCCTGCTCATCGGCGCGCTGGCGGCGCACCAGGTGAGCGTGCTCGCGTTGAAACGCTCGATCCTCACCGAGAAGGTCGCGCGCCGCGGCTTCCACGTGATGCGCGAGTACGCCGTGGACCCGCTGGAGGCGCTGTTCGTGCGCGACGTCATGACCACGAAGGTCCTGACCGTCGAGCCAGGGCGGCGCGTCTCGGAGCTCGTCCGCCTGCTGGGGGTCGGCTCGCCCCAGCGGCGGCAGCGGCTCTACCCGGTCGTCGACTCCGAGAGCCGTCTCAAGGGCGTGGTCGCCTGGTCGCAGCTGCAGGAGGTCGCGCCCGCCCAGCGCCGCCGGGCGATTGGCGACCTGATGCGGACCGACATCGTCGTCGCGTACCCGGACGAGACGCTGCGCGCCGTCGCCGACCGCATGGCCGGGCGCGGGGTCGGCGTGATGCCTGTCGTCGACCGGGATGTCCCTGACAGGCTGCGCGGCGTCGTCTCCCAGTTCGACCTGCTCCGCGCGCGAGAGCGGCTGCTGCAGGAGGAGCGCCATCGCGAGCGCGTGCTGCGGGTGCGGCGGCTACCCGCGGGCGGCCCGGGCCACCTCCCTCACGGCCATCAGCCGGGCGCGGCCCAGCGCGCCCACGAGGAGGGCGAGGCCCAGCCAGCCGGCTAGCGCGGAGAGCCCACCCAGCTCGTTGAATGCGCGCGGCAGGATCGCCGCGAGCACCCGGGTGGACGCCGCCGCGAGCAGCAGCCACCACACCGCGAGCGACAGTCTCCCCATCGCCCGCCCGCCCATGCGCTCCATCGCGAACACGGGCGCGACGAGCTGCAGCATCCCCGCGATCAGCATCGTGATCAGCCCGGTGCCGAACGCGTGCAGGGCGCCGTCCTCGAGGTTCACGCCGGGCACGTTGACGCCGACCCCTGCCGTCACCCCGAAGGCCACCAGCAGCCCGCCAGACAGCACGGCCCAGCGGTTCGCCCACACGATGTATCGCGCCAGGTGCTGCGACGCCGGCCGCAGGCGCCGCGCCTCGCCGGCGATGGCGCCGCACGCGATGGCGAGCCACACGATGCAGGCACCGGCGACGGCGAGCGCCGCGGCCCGCAGCCGGAACAGGCCCGTGGCGCCCGTGGCGTCCGCCGCGATGGGCGTCGCGACGACCAGGAGGGTGGCGATGTTGTACGCCAGGATGGGGGCCAGTAGCGCGCGCCGGGGCACCGGTGGGCGGCCGAACGAGGTCGGCATCATCCGCGACTGAACCGCCCAGATGAAGTTGCCGATCGCGCCGAGAAGGAACGCCCACGCGGCGCCGCGGTCGATGGCGTACGGAACGACGGCATCGGCACGGCCCAGCGCGAGCGCAGCCGTCAGCACCTGGAGCAAGGCCCCGCACGCCCACCAGGCCGCGCCGAACGCTGCGAGCGCCGCCCACGTCGCCTCGGGGTGCCGGTTCGCGCGGAGGATGGAGACGAGCGTGAGTGACACGCCCAGCATGCCGGCGCCCTCGAGCAGCGCCCCGGTGACGGCCACCGCCGCGGGCGCCGTCCCGCTCCCGGCCGCAAGTGCCGCGGAGCGCACGACCATGCCCACGACGAGGAGGCCCAGGATCCGCCTGGCGCGGCGTTCGGGCGGCTCGGGCCGGCCGGCAAACCGCGGCGCCAGGCGGAGGCTGAAGCCGGCGACGAAGATCCCCGCCCAGCCCACCAGCTGGGCCCAGCCGTGCGCCTGCACGAGCGCCTCCTCCCGGCCGGCGAGCGCGATGCCGCTGCGGGACAGCCAGAGCAGGACCCCGATCAGCGGCCCCAGGCCGAGGGTCAGCGCGAAGGCGGCGACGACGAAGTGGATGTAGGCGCCCGGCTCCTCGACGACCTGCAGCGAGGACCCCGGGCGAGAGCTAGCCAAGAGTGGTCGCGTCGCGCCTCGTCACAGCGAGGCCATCAAGCGATGAGCCCGCGAAAGCCCTTCGGCGGCTCCTCGACGATGCTGTCGACGAGGCCGCGGTCGAGGGCCGCGCGCGCGGCCAGGAACACACCCCGTCTCAGCTCGCCCTCGAGCGCGTCAGCGTCGGCCCCAGAGTGCCGCGCCACGACCTCCGCGAACGTGCGTCGCGCGGAGGATGTCTCGGCCGCGATGGTGGCGGCGTCGAGGCCCAGGGCCGCCACATCGACCGGCGGCTGGCGCAGCACGAAGCGGCTGTTCGGCAGCGCCGCGCGCCGGCCCGGGCTGCCAGCGCAGCAGATGAGCACGGCCCCGTCGGCCGCGACGCCAAGGCAGAGCGTGGCCACCGGGCAGCTCACCGCCTGCATCGCGTCGTAGACGACCAACGTCGGCTCGAAGGCGCCGCCGTCACTGTTGACATAGAGGCTGAGCTCGGCCTGCGGGTCGCGGCGCTCCAGGAGGAGCAGCTTCGCCGCCACGTCCTGCGCCCCGGCCATGTCGAGCGCGCCGACGACGATGACCCGCTCCCGGAGGAGCTGAGCCTCGACGTCCCTGGCCAGCTCGGACGGCGGAAGCACTGAGCCAAGGCTAACCAGCGCGGATGTGACCCGTGTGCATACAATGGGCGGCGCATGGCGGGAGGGAGACGCCGGCTCGGACGGGTGCTCGTGCTGGCCACCGTTTTGGTGGCGCTGGCCGGCGTGGGGACGCCCGGTGTGACGCCGGCCCGCGCGACGGGGAACACGATCTACACCGGCTATCCCAACGATCCAGGGTGGGCGGGTTGCGAGTCGCAGAGTGTGCTGACCGGCTGCACCGACGGCGAGGAGTGGGACCATTTCGGGCCGCTGACCGACGCGCAGTTCCCGTGCGCCAACGGTATCCCGCACCCGGACCCCGGCCCCGACGGCGGCCTGCCCTGCTGGGCCAGCCAGGCCGCCGACGACCCCACCCACATGTCCGGGATGAACCTCCCGGGCGCCTGGAAGCAGGGCAACGTCGGCCGCAACGACATCCTCGTCGCCTACATGGAGGGTGGGGTCAACTTCAGCAGCGACTCGATCAAGGACGCCCTGGACAACGAGTACCTCAACACTGGCGAGCTGCCGTGCCCGGAGCGCGCCAACGGGTCCACCCTGGCGTGGCCCAACTGCTACGACCTGGACGGCAACGGCCGCGCGGACCTGCGTGACTACGTCCACGACCCGCGGGTCAACCCGCCGTGCCCCGCCGGCGTCGCCCCCGACACCGCCGGCGCCGGCGGCGGGCTGCACGTGGACGACGAGGGCACCAGCCGCAACTGCCTGGCCAGCGGCGCCCACCACTACCTCAACGCGGTGAAGATCACGAGCGGCGGCTCCGGGCGCACGCCCTACCTCTCGCCCGAAGACCTGATCGCGGTCTTCGGCCACTGCCAGGTCGTGCAGGGCGGGCTCACGCAGTGCCCGGCGAACGGACGCTTCGACAACGACGGCAACGGCTACCCGAATGACATCAGCGGCTGGAACTTCGACCGGGACAACAACGACCCGCAGTCGGAAGACCTCACCTACGGTCACGCCCCGAGCCTGCACAGCCTGGTGGCGGGGGTACCCGACAACAACTACGGCAGCGTCGGCTACTGCGCCATGTGCCGCGTCGTCCCGATCCGCCAGGGCGCCGAGTGCCTCGGGCGCTCGGACAAGTGGGGCGAGGGCATCCTCTATGCCGCCGACCTCGGCGTCACCGCGATCAGCTCCGTCGTGGTCGGGTACAGCTACAGCGCCTTCAACCAGGCCGCGATCAATTACGCCTACAGGAAGGGCGTCCTGCTCTCCCTCGACTCGAACGACTTCGACGCCATGGACCACACCGACGGGATGCTGTTCGACCATGTGTTACCCGGCAACTCGCTGGCCGAGGACAAGGCGACAATGACCCAGAACGGGATCAGCACGGCCAACACCGTGACCTGGTTCCGCGCGCGCAGCGACGTGACGAGCTACGGCACGCACAACATCTTCTCCATGGAGGGCGGCAGCACGTCCGCCGCGACGCCGACGGTCGCCTCGGTCCTGGCGATGGTGCAGTCGGCGGGGTTGAACCTGCGCGACTCCGGCAAGCTCGCGGGCTTCGACCGGCTGACCCCGAACGAGGTCAAGCAGGTGCTGATGGACACCTCCAGCGAGGTGGTGCCGCAGAACCCGCCCGAGCCGGTCGGCGACGGCGCCCCCGCCGGCACCCTGCCGATGTGGCCGGGCAACCCGAACAGCGCCACCGACGCGACCCACACCAACTGGTCGACGCAGTACGGCTACGGCCGGCCGGACGTGGGGGCGGCGACGGCGATGGTGATGGCCGGGAAGATCCCGCCCACGGCCGACCTCACGTCGCCCCACTGGTTCCAGTACCTCGACCCGGCGACGCACCCGAGCGTCGAGGTTGACGGCAGCCTCGCGCCCTCGCGCTTCAAGTCCGGCGGCTCGGCCAACTACGTGCTCGAGTGGGCCCTCGGCGCCGACCCCGCGGACAGCGCCTTCCACACCATCACCTCGGCCTCGACGCAGCAGGCCCTGAGCGGCAAGCTCGGCACGCTCGACCTGAGCGACCCTGCCATCGTCAAGGCCGCGAGCAACTACTCGGGCACGACGCTGCAGCCTGACGGGGCGGAGCAGTACACACTGACCCTCCGCCTCCGCGTCCGGGACGCCAACGGGCTGAAGGCCGAGGACCGCCGCACCATCGGGGTGCACCACGACCCGTCGCTGACGCGCGGCGCGCCGATCGACCTGCCCGGCTCCGACAGCGTCGCGCCCTCGTACGCCGACCTCGAGGGCAAGCACGAGCTCGACCTCGTCACGGGCAGCACCAACGGCCAGGTCGACGCGTTCCGCCCGGACGGCAGCGAGGTCCCGGGCTTCCCGGTTTACACCGACCGCGTGCGTGACATCAACCCGCGTGCGCCGCAGAACTTCCCCGGCGTCGCGGCCTACCGTGACCCGGCGCTGCGCGACATCCGGGACCCGATCGGTGGTGGCACCGCGGTCGGCGACCTGTTCCACACCGGCAACCTGGACATCGTGGTGACGACGACGAACGGCGAGGTGTACGCGTGGGACAGTCACGGCACGCGCCTGCCCGGCTTCCCGCTCCGGCAGGACCCGGCGAACTACCTCCCGTACGACGGCGTGCCGACGCCGCACGCGTTCGACGCGAGCTACAACATCACGCAGAACCACCCGCGCCTGCCCGACCGCGGCGCCTGGGCGCCGCCGGTGCTGGCCGACCTCGAGGGCACGGGGAAGCTCGACATCCTCATGAGCTCGTTCGACGGCCACGAGTACGCGTGGCGGCCGGACGGCACAGCCGTGCCGGGCTGGCCGGTGGAGGTCAAGCTGCCGCCGGCGATCATGGCGCGCGACGGCGTCAAGGCGAACCAGTACATCCGCGACGCGAAGCTGTTCTACCCGCCCACCGTCGCCGACGTGCAGAAGGTCGGCAAGCCGCAGGTGTACGTCTCGAGCTTCGAGTCCAACGGCGTCAACACCGCGAGCCAGAACCTGGCCATCGCCCTCGCCGGCCTGCAGCAGGCGTTCGGCAACCCGAGCGGGGCGACGACGTGGCTTTACGGGATCTGGGCCGACGGCAACCTGCACCCGGGCGGCCCGTTCATCCAGGACTGGCCGGTGCAGATGCCCTCGCTCGACTTCACGTACGACCAGTCCATCGACTTCGTGGGCGAGGCCACGAGCCCGCCGCTGGCGGCCGACTTCGACGGCTCGGGGCTGAAGCTCGCGACCGGTGTCGTCACCGGCCAGGTGTTCGTCCTCAATGCGAACGGCACGGTGTACTCGACCATGGACCCGAGCTGTACGAGCGCGGACTGCGCGCCGCTGCCGCCCTACCGCAACACGGGGGACACGCACACCATCTCTCTGACGGGCATGGGCGGGATCGGCGACCTGAACAACACCGGCACCCCCCAGGTGGTGATGAACAACACCGGGTTGGAGTCGATCCTGGCGGGGCTGTCAGCCCTCGACGGCGCGCAACTGCCGCAGGTCTACGAGCAGGCGTGGAACGTCCAGTCGGGGAAGAGCCCCGTGGTCTCGGGCTTCCCCAAGCGCGTCGACGGGTTCCCGTTCTACGAGTCACCCGTGATCGCCGACGTCGCGGGCAGCGGCAAGCGCGCCGCCATCGAGGGCAACGACACGTACTGGGTGCACGCCTTCGGCGCGGACGGCACCGAGCAGCCCGGCTTCCCGAAGTACACCGGGCAGTGGATGGGATTCGCGGCGGTGATCGCCGACCCACTGATGAACGGGCACCTCCACTACACGTCGCCGACCCGCGAGGGCGAGGTGTTCGACTGGAGCGTGGCGGGCGACACCGCGCTCAACAACAACTGGTGGCACTTCCGGCACGACGAGCACAACACCGGCACCTACGGCACGGACACCCGCCGCCCCGCGTCGGTGCTCGACCTCGGCGTCAGCGGCACGGGGGCCTACGCGCTCTCGTGGACGGCGCCGGGCAACGACTACATGGTCGGCACCGCGGATCACTACGACATCCGCTGGTCGACGAGCCCGATAACGGACGCCGGGTTCTGGAACGCGACGGCCCTCTCCGGGGCGCCCGCGCCCAAGGCGCCCGGCACCGCGCAGCAGATGTCGACCGACGCGCCGTCGGGGAGCTCGGTGTACTTCGCGATGCGCACGATCGACGCCGCGGGGAACATCTCCGGGATGAGCAACGTCGTCTGTGTCGGCACCTGCCCAGTGGCGGGGGGGACGCCGAACACCGCCGCGGCCCACCCGCACTCTTTGACGCTGCTTCTGCTGGTGGGCGCCGGGGTCCTCCTCGCCGCGGCCCTGACCGCGGCGGCCGTCCGCCGCCGCCTCGCGTAGCCGGTTGGGCGACGTCGACACCGAGCTACGGGCCGCGATCGCGGCGGTCGAGGGCCGGCAGGGAGGGCTCACCGGGCACAGCGTCCACCTCCACCAGCTCGACGGGGTGCGGACGGAGGCGATGGTCTACTTCGACGCGGCCGGCGCCCGCGTGGACTGGGTGCACGGCAAGGGCGACTGTGCCGTGACGGGGGAGGGGAGCGCCATCCTCGAGGTGCTCCTCGGTACGGGTGACGCCGACGCGCTGGAGCGCGACGGGCACCTGGTGCTGTACGGCGACCGTGGCCTGGTGCGCGCCCTCCCGGAGGCCTTCGCCGCGGGGAGCGACAGCCGGGGCTAGCGGGTCGCGCCCAGCTCCAGGGGGATCGCGAAGAGGTCGCGCTTCTCCCCGTGACGCAGGATCTCGAGCTTGACCGGCCGGCCGATCACGTCCTCGCCGAGGAGCGCCTGGAGGCTGCCCGCGTCAGTCACGGCGTGGCCGTCGAGGGCGAGGATCAGGTCGCCGGCCTGGAGGGCGGCAGCCGCCGCCGGGCTGCCGGTGACGACCTCGAGGACCTGGAGCCCGGCCTTGCGGCCGGCGCCGTCCGCCAATCGTGGCGGGAGAGCCCGACCGGTGCCCGCGATGCCGAGGTAGCCGCGCCGGACCCGGCCGTCGTGGATGAGCGACGAGATGATGCCGAGGGTCACGCGGTTGATGGGCACAGCGAGGCCGAGCCCGACGCCCGCGACCGCCGTGTTGACGCCGACCACGCGCGCGCTCCAATCCGCCAGCGCCCCGCCCGAGTTGCCCGGGTTGAGCGCCGCGTCGGTCTGGATGACGTTGTCAATGACGCGGCCCTCGCGCGTCGGCAGTGACCGCCCCACGGCGCTGACCACGCCCGCTGTCACCGTCCCCGCGAAGCCCAGCGGGTTGCCGAGGGCGACAACGAGCTGCCCGACGCGAAGCTGGTCCGCGTCACCGAGCGTCGCCGGGTGGAGGTTGGCGGCGCGCGCGGCCACGACGGCGAGGTCGCTCAGTGGATCCCTGCCCGCGACCTCGAAAGGCGCCGTCTCGCCGTCGGCGAACGTCGCCTGGCCACCGGCCGCGCCGCCGACAACGTGCGCCGAGGTGAGGAGGTAGCCGTCGGGGCTGATGACGATCGCGGAGCCCGAGCCCTCCGCCGTCCTGCCGCCGCGGCCGCGCGACAGCACCCGCAGGCCCGCCACCGACGGCGTCAGCTCCTGCGCCACGCGGGCGACCACGCTCGAGTAGGCGTCGAGGGCCTCGTCGCCAGGGTCGACGACCCCGGCCTGGGGCCGGGTCCCGACATCGCGGCCGTCGATCAATCGCACTGCGGCGCTCACGTAACCGGACAAACCACGACCCAGGCCGGATATTCCCGGCGACCTCCGACCTCCCCGGGGCGCGGCTGGCCGAGAATATGACGGTGACGGCGCTCGACCTCTTCAGCCCCCACACCCGGGACTGGTTCCAGGGCTCGTTCGCCGCACCCACCGACGTGCAGGAGCGCGGCTGGCCGGCGATCGCGGCCGGCACCCACACGCTGATGTCCGCGCCGACGGGCAGCGGCAAGACGCTCGCCGCGTTCCTCTGGGCGATCGACCGGCTGCTCACTGAGCCGTTGCCGGCCGCGAAGGCGCGTTGCCGGGTGGTCTACGTCTCTCCCCTGAAGGCGCTCACCGTGGACGTGGACCGCAACCTGCGCGGCCCGCTTCGGGGGATCACGTTCAGCGCGGCGCGGGCCGGGGTCGAGCTGCCGGACCTGCGGACATACGTCCGGACGGGGGACACCCCGGCGTCCGAACGGCGGCGGATGCAGCGCGAGCCGGCCGACATCCTCATCACCACCCCGGAGTCGCTCTTCCTGCTGCTCACCAGCGCCGCGCGCGAGACCCTGCGCGGGGTGCGCACCGTCATCGTCGACGAGGTTCACGCGCTGGCCGGGAGCAAGCGCGGCGCTCACCTCGCCCTGTCGCTGGAGCGGCTGGAGGCGCTCGCCGAACTCGCGCCGCAGCGCATCGGCCTCTCCGCCACGGTGCGGCCGCTCGAGGGCGTCGCTCACTTCCTCGCCGGGCGGGGCCGCCCGGTGGAGATCGTCGACAGCGGCCGCGTGAAACCCCTGGAGATCCGCGTCGAGGTCCCCGTCGAGGACATGGCCGACCTGGAACGCGGCGCCGACGAGGCGCAGGGCTCCGCCGCGGCCATCGGCGCGGGACCGGCGGCGCCGCGGCGCAGCATCTGGCCGGCCATCCACCCGCGCATCCTGGACCTGGTCGAGAGCCACCGCTCGACGATCATCTTCGTCAACTCGAGGCGGCTGGCCGAGCGCCTCGCCTCGCGCCTCAACGAGCTCGCCGCACCGGATGCCGCGCCGACCGAGGCGCACGAGGGCGCCGGCGGCGGCACCGGCCCCATGGCGTTCCAGCCCGCCGCCCCGGCCTTCGCCCCGCCCGCCCCGCCCCTCGTCCGCGCCCACCACGGCTCCATCGCGCGCGAGCAGCGCGTCGAGATCGAGGAGGCCCTCAAGGCGGGGCGCCTCAAGGGCATCGTCGCCACCTCGAGCCTCGAGCTCGGCATCGACATGGGCGCGGTCGACCTCGTCATCCAGGTCGAGGCGCCGGACACTGTCGCCAGTGGCATCCAGCGCATCGGCCGCGCGGGGCACAGCGTCGGTGAGCCCTCCACCGGGGTGATCTTCCCGAAACACCGCGGCGACCTCCTGGAGACCGCGGTCGTCGTCGAGCGGATGCTCAAGGGCGAGATCGAAACCCTGCGCCCGCCGCGCAACCCGGTCGATGTCCTCGCCCAGCAGCTGGTGGCGATGTCCGCGCTTGACACCTGGTCGGTGGACGACGCCTACACGTTGGTCTGCCGGGCCGAGCCATACGCCGACCTCGGGCGGCGCGCCTTCGAGGCCGTCCTCGACATGCTGTCCGGGAGGTACCCGTCGGAGGAGTTCGCCGAGCTCAGGCCGCGCGTCGTCTGGGACCGCGCCGCCGGCACCTTCCGCGGCCGCGCCGGCGCCCAGCGCCTGGCGGTGACGAGCGGCGGCACCATCCCCGACCGCGGGCTCTACAGCGTCAACCTGCTCGACGACGGGCGCCGCGTGGGGGAGCTCGACGAGGAGATGACCTACGAGCTGCGCCCCGGCCAGACCTTTGTCCTGGGCGCCACGACGTGGCGCGTCGCGGAGATCACCCCCAGCCAGGTGCTGGTCACGCCCGCGCCCGGCGAGCCCGGCACCGTGGCGTTCTGGAAGGGCGATGCGCCCGGCCGCCCCGTCGAGGTGGGCGCGGCGCTGGGGCAGGAGACACGCGAGCTGGCGGCCGCCGCGGCCCCGGCCGCGCGCCGCCGCCTGGAGCGGGAAGCGGGCTTCGACCGCCGCGCCGCCGACAACCTCCTGGCCTACCTCGGCGACCAGAAGGCGGCGACCGGCGCCATCCCGGACGACCGGACCATCGTGGTCGAGCGCTTCCGCGACCAGCTCGGTGACTGGCGGATCTGCGTGCTCACGCCGTACGGGGCCCGCCTCCACGGCCCGTGGGCGCTCGCGGTGCAGGCGGCGCTGACCGAGAAGCTGGACGTCGACGTGCAGTCCATCCACACCGACGACGGTTTCGCCCTGCGCCTGCCCGACACCGACCGTCTCCCCGACATCGAAGACCTGTTCCTGGACCCGGACGAGGTGCGCGAGGTGGTGACGGCGCAGCTGCAGGGCTCGCCGCTATTCGCGTCGCGGTTCAGGGAGAACGCAGCGCGTGCGCTCCTCCTGCCCCGCCGCCGGCCGGGGCAGCGGACGCCGCTGTGGCAGCAGCGCCAGCGGGCCCACGACCTGCTGCAGGTTGCGTCGCGCTACCCCGACTTCCCGATCGTGCTGGAGACGTACCGCGAGTGCCTGTCGGATGTGTTCGCCCTCGACGAGCTCGCCGCACTGATGCGCCGCGTGCGCTCGCACGAGGTGCGCGTGGTCAGCGTCGAGACCGACCACGCATCGCCTTTCGCGGCCTCGCTGATGTTCGACTACATCGCGCAGTACATGTACGAGGGCGACGCCCCGCTCGGCGAGCGACGGGCACAGGCACTGACCCTGGACCGCGGGCTGCTCGCCGAACTCCTCGGCAGTGAGGACCTGCGCGAGCTGCTCGACCCCGGCGCCGTCGCCGCCCTCGAGCTCGAGCTGCAGGGGCTCCTCCGTGAGCGCTGGCCGCGCGACGAGGACGAGGCCGAGGATGTCTTCCGCCACCTCGGCGACCTCACGCGCGAGGAGGCGGAGGCGCGCGGCGTGAGCGAGGCCTGGCAGCGGACACTGGAGGCCCAGCGCCGGGTCGTGCCGCTGCGTATCGCGGGCGCGACCCGCTTCATCGCCGTCGAGGACGCGGCCCGTTACCGGGATGCCCTGGGCGTGGTGGTGCCGGCGGGCGTGCCCGACGCGTACCTCGCGCCGGTCGCCGACCCGTTGGGGGCGCTGGTCATGCGCTGGGCCCGGACGCACGTGCCCTTCTTCGCGGTCGACCTGGCCACGCGCTGGGGCCTGCCGCGGCAGCGCGTCGAGTCCGAGCTCGCCCGCCTCGTCGCGCAGGGGCGGCTCCTCACCGGTGAGTTCAGTCCCGGGCGGCGCGAACGCGAGTACTGCCACCCGGACGTGCTTCGCACCCTCCGTCGCAAGTCACTGGCGGCGCTGCGGCGCGCGGTCGAGCCCGTCGCCCCCGAGGTCCTGTCCCGCTTCCTGCCCGCGTGGCACGGCGTCGGGGTCGAGGTCGCCGGCGGCGACCGCCTGCTCGAGGTGATCCAGCAGCTGCAGGGCGCCGTCGTGCCGATGTCGATCCTGGAACGCGACGTCCTCCCTGCGCGCATGGCCCGCTACAGCCCCGCCCTGCTGGACGAGCTCGTGGCGGCCGGCGAGGTTGTCTGGACGGGCAGGGGGGCGCTCGGGCCGCAGGACGGGCGCATCGCGCTCTACCTACGGGGCGACGCCGCGCAGCTCGTGCCGATGCCGGAGCCGGCGCCGGGCGAGGTCGCCGCCCGGGTGCGCGAGCACCTGGCCGCGCGCGGCGCCAGCTTCTTCCGCGACCTGGTCCAGGTGGCCGAGGCGCCGCCCGACGAGACGCTCGCCAGCCTGTGGCAGATGGTCTGGAGCGGCGAGGTCACCAACGACTCGGTAATCCCGCTGCGCAGCTACACGCCCGCCCGCGCGGCGACCGCGGGCCGCGGCCGCCGGCGGCCGCTCATGCGCCTCGGGCCGCCCGGGTCCGAGGGGCGCTGGTCGCTGGTCGCCGACCTCCTGCGCCCGATGCCGGCGCCCACCCACCGCCTCACGGCCCTGGCCCAGGCCCTGCTGGCTCGGTACGGGGTCCTGACGCGCGAGGCGGCGCTGGCGGAGCAGGTGCCGGGCGGGTTCGCCGCGCTGTACCCGGTGCTCCGCGCCATGGAGGAGGCGGGCAAGGTGCGGCGTGGTTACTTCGTCGACGGGATGGGCGGCTCGCAGTTCGCCTACGCCGGCGCCGTCGATCGCCTCCGCGCCAGCCGTGACGACCCGTCGCGCCTGCTGGCGATGGCCGCCGCCGACCCCGCCAACCCCTACGGCGTGCTGTTGCCCTGGCCGGAGGCGAAGGTGCGCCTGGCTCGCGTCGCCGGCGCCTTCGTGCTGCTCGACGGCGGTGAGCTCCGCCTCTACCTCGAGCGCGGGGGACGCTCGCTGCTGACCTTCGGCGCAGTCGACGCCGGCCACCTCCAGTCCCTGGTCAACGCCGCCTCACGGGCCGGCAAGCTCGAGGTCCGCCAGGTGGACGGCCTGCCGGTCGCCGAGTCTGGGATCGTCCCGGCGATGCGCGAGGTCGGCTTCGGGATCAGCCCGCGCGGCCTCGTGCTCTGGCCCGAGCGGCGGGCGGGCTGACCGCGGGGCCGCGCCGTGCCGGAGGGCGACACCATCTGGCGCACCGCGGCGGCGCTGCGCCCGCGCCTCTCCGGGAAGGTCGTCCGCGCGGCTGAGCCCGCGCCGCTGCGCCGCCTCGTCGGGCAACAGGTCACCGCGGTGGAGGCGAACGGGAAGCACCTCCTCGTTCATTTCGAGGGCGGGCTCACCCTCCACACCCACATGCGCATGCGCGGCGCGTGGCACGTGTACCCACCGGGCGCGCGCTGGCGCCTGCCCAGGCACCGCGTGCGCGCCCTGCTGCGCTTCGACGATGTCGACGCCGTTCTCTTCAACGCCCCGGTGGTGGAGCTCACGCGCGATGCCGGGGCCGGACTCTCGCACCTCGGGCCGGACATCCTCGCGGAGCCGTTCGACACCGAGGAGGTGGTCCAGCGCGCCCGCGCGTCGGAGCGGGCCACGGTCGGGGAGCTTCTCCTCGAGCAGCGCGTCTGCGCCGGCATCGGCAACATCTACAAATGTGAGAGCCTCTGGCGGCTCGGCATCGACCCCTGGACTCCGCCCGCGGCGCTGGACGACGCCCGCCTCGCCGCGCTCTACAGCGCCGCGCGGGACCTGATGCGGGCGTCGCTGGCCGGCCTCGCCTCGCGCCCGCGCGCCGTCCACGGCCGCGGCGGCAGGCCGTGTCCCCGCTGCGGTGCCCGCATCCTGGTCAGGGCGCAGGGTGAGCAGGGCCGCCTGACGTACTGGTGCCCGGCCTGCCAACCGGGGATCGCTCCGTACACTCGACCGCTATGAGTGATTACCGGCACCTCGGGCGCACCGGCGTCCGCGTCAGCCCCCTCTGCCTCGGCGCCATGATGTTCGGCGCCTGGGGCAACGAGGACCACGACGAGAGCATCCGCATCATCCACGCCGCGCTCGACGCCGGCATCAACTTCGTCGACACGGCCGACGTCTACAGCGCCGGCGAGTCGGAGGAGATCGTCGGCAAGGCGCTCAAGGGGCGGCGCGACCGGGTCGTCCTCGCCACCAAGTTCCACGGGACCATGGGGGAGGACTGGAACCAGCGCGGCAACTCGCGCCGCTGGATCATGCAGGAGGTCGAGAACAGCCTCCGCCGGCTCGACACCGACTGGATCGACCTGTACCAGGTGCACCGTCCCGACCCCTCGTGCGACATTGAGGAGACACTCTCGGCCCTCACCGACCTCGTGCGCCAGGGCAAGGTGCGGTACCTCGGGTGCTCGACCTTCCCGCCGGAGCAGATCGTCGAGTCGCAGTGGGTCTCGGAGCGTCGCGACCTCGAACGCTTCGTCTGCGAGCAGCCGCCGTACTCGATCTTCGTCCGCGCGATCGAGGCCGCGGTGATGCCCACGTGCCAGCGCCATGGGATGGGCGTGATCGCGTGGAGCCCCCTGAACGGCGGCTGGCTGACCGGGAAGTACCGCAAGGGCGGCGGCATCCCGGCAGGTTCGCGCGCCGAGCGGCGGCGGATCCCCGCGCGGTTCGACATGTCGGCTCCCGGCAACCAGCGCAAGCTGGAGCTCATCGACGACCTGGAGAGCCTGGCCGGGGACGCTGGCATGTCCCTGACGCACATGGCCCTCGCCTGGGTGCTGGAGCACCCGGCGGTCACCGCCGCGATCGTCGGTCCGAAGACGATGGAGCAACTGGAGGACCTCGTCGGCGCGCGCGACAAGCGACTGACTCCCGACGTCCTCGACCGCATCGACCAGCTCGTCCCCCCCGGGACGACGCTGCATCCGAGCGACAACGGCTACGAGAACACGAACCTGGAGGCAAAGAGAAGGCGGCGGCCCTGAGGGTCCGCCGCCTTCTATGCGGGGGTTAGCGGGCTGAGACTGCCGCCGCCTCGGCGTCGGCCAGGGCGGGGGCCGCGGCGCGTGCCGGCTTGGGCGCATCCTGCGGCGCGCCCGAGATGACGAAGTTGAAGATGTATGCGCCCGTCAGCGCCATCAGGACGACGGAGCCGAGCAGGATCGCCGTGGTGATGTCCTGGTGGCTGGTGCTGGTCAGCGCGTTGACGACGCCGGCCATGTAGGGCTGGCTGACGGTTTCGATCGCGAGCAGCTGCGGCACGAGCCACAGCGCGGCGCCCGCGACGAGGAAGGCCGATGACAGGCGGTAGTCGCGCGCGCTGTCGTCGACGTCGCCGGTCAGCTTGACCAGCAGCGCCCAGAACATGAACACGCCGGCGATGGGGCCGGTGATCGGCAGCGGGATGTTGTGCGCGAAGTTAGGCAGGAAGAACAGGAAGCTGAGCGCGAAGGTGATGATCATCACCGCGTCGCGCACGAGCACGAAGCTCAGCCACCACACGTCTGCCGCGAATCGCAATGTCAGCTTGCGGATCATGCGCACCATGTACGGCCGCGAGAAGTGCAGGATCAGGGAGAGAGTCCACAGCGCGGGCAGGAAGGCGGCGATGGTCGACACCAGCCACTGCTGCTCACCCTGCACCATCGCCTGCACGATGGAGTTGGTCAGCTGGTCCTGGGTAATTGCTGCGAGCATTTCAGCCTCCTCAGGCGGCGATGTCCGGGCGCACCCGGGTGGTGGTTGTCTGCTTGGTGCTGTAGACGACGGCATAGATTCCCAGCGCTGTCACCGCCGCGGCCGAGAACCACGCGAGCGCCACGGCGACCGTGGGGTTGGTGCTCGTGGTCAGGCCGTTGGCGACGCGGCCCCAGAAGCCACTGCTGGCGGTGCCGGTGGCCTGCAGGCCGAGGACCGTCGGGATGAGGTACAGGAGCGCCCCGAACCCGAGCAGGTTGCTGGTCAGCACGAACATGCGGCGGTCTTCGTCGACGTCGCGCACCAGCTTGATGACCAGGACGGCGAACAGGCACACGGCGGCGAGACCGCCGGTGATCGGCAGTGGGTCGGCGACTGTCACGTCAGGGAAGAGGAACATGATGCTGAACATGAAGGTCAGCACGATTACGAGGTCGCGCAGCGCCACGTAGAGGATCCACCAGATGTCGGCGGCGAGCCTCAGTGTGAAACGCGGGATCATGTGCAGCATGTAGGGCCGGGCGAGGTGGAGCGCGATGACCGCGAGCCACAGCACCGGCAGCATCACCGCGAGCGTGTTCTCCAGCATCTGCTCCCCGCCAGCGGTGATGGCGTTGGTGATGCCCTGGGTCAGCTGGTCTGGGTTCACCGATTCTTCCTCCGGTTGCTCTGGCTCAGTCCGAGCCGCTGTTGACGTTGAGCACCGGCGGTTTCGCCGGCGCCGGGATGGTGGACGCGTTGCGGCGCGGCACGCGCGCCTTCCAGCGGTAGAGCACGCCCCACGGGTCGGGCTTGGTCCGCTTGAGGGTCTCGTGGGTTAGGTCGCTGAGCGGCACCCAGCCGCCCGCGTCGGGCGGGGCCGCGTAAAGGGGGCCCTGCTTCGGGAGCATCGGGGGCTCCACGTCGGCCGCGAGGATGGTGATCGCGTTGACCGGGCACTCGACCATGCACACGTTGCAGCCCGTGCACTTCCCGACCTGGACCGGGAAGGCCATCTGCCACGGCATGCTCCCGGGCGCGTCGAGGTGACCCTCGGCGCCCGACAGTGGACGGGTCATGTCGATCACCTGCGGCGGGCAGAGGTCCATGCAGGCGCCGCAGTTGAGGCACTGCTCCTGGTCGCAGATGAACTGGAATGGCATGGGTGGTACTCCCCGAGTTGGTGGATCGTTGGCGAGTACTGCAACATGCGCGGCCAATGGGGCCGCAGGGCAGGGAGTCCCGGGACTGGTGGGCCGTCAGGCCCACGGGTTTCGGGCCTTAGTCCGTCTTACGCCAGGCGTCGGCGAAGCGGCGGAGGGCCGCCTCGGGCACCTTCCGGTGCATGACCTCGTTGTAGATGAGGTCCGCCGCCTGCTTCAGCTCCGGGAAGCCTTCGAGGCCCCCCGAGGCCAGCGCCGTGGGCCACTGCACCGTGTTCCAGACGACCGCCTCGAGCCCGACCCCGCTGTCCTGCAGCCCGGCGTAGATGTCGCGGGCCAGCTTCGTCAGAGGCCGCCGGACGTTCGTGGAGAGGACGCCCGCCACCTTCGGCGCGAGGCCGAGGCTGACGGCGAGGTGGATCGTGTCGGCCGTGACCGGCATCGAGACGCCGTCGAGATAGGCGGGCACGACGATCCGGGTGGCGAACCGCATCGGCCCCTCCAGGGCCTCGAGCGCCGGGCGCGTGTCGAGGATGATGATGTCGATCTCGCCCATCGCCGGCTCGAACGCGCGTCGCAGCACGTCTTCGGTGACGTCGATCTGGTAGGTCTCACGGCTGCCGGGAAGGGCGAGAATGCCCTCCTTGGTCGCGTAGAGTGCGTCATCCAGTGGCGCATTTCCCTGGAGCACGTCAACGATGTTCGCGTCGAGCGTCGGGAGTTTCATCTGCGTCGACAGCGAGATCGAGGGGTCTAGGTCGACGACCAGCACCGACCCCCAGTTCGTCGCGGCGGCGGCCAGTGAGAACGAGGTGGTCGTCTTGCCGACGCCACCCTTGCTGCTGGCGACCGCGATGATTTCAGTCATGCGCGCGGCCATGATACGTCCGCCAGGTCGAGGGGCCAGGTGACACCCGAGTCTCAGCCGGGCGACAAGGACACCCGCAGCCGCATCCGCGACCTCGCCCGGATGTCCCGCAAGCAGGTGGCGGGCGGCCCTACGGCACCCGCCGGGCCCACGGCAGGCGGCGGTGGCGAGGTGACGCAGATCCTGGACAAGAGCCAGGCGTTGCCCGACGCCCTGGCCCTGCGGCGGCTGTACCGCTCCACCGACCTCGTGGAGAAGCTCCCCGAGGAGACGGAGACCTACACCCCGCCCGAAGCGCCCGCGGCCTACACCCGAGGCAGCGGCGCGACGCCGCAGTACCAGCGGCCGGCGCTGAGCCCCGCGCAGGTGCGGGCGGTGCTGCGCGAGCTGGGGGGTGGCTCATTCGAGACCTACGAGATCGAGAAGCGGGAGGTCGAGACCCTGCCGCTGCCCGAGGAGGACGGCGAGGAGGAGGAGGGCGGCAGCCTGGGCTACATCATCGGCGGGCTCGTGGTGCTGGTCGTCATCCTCGCCTTCATGTGGGCGGCCTTCCTGGCCCCGCCCTCCATCCGGCACGTCATCATCCCCCAGGCGACCCCGTCCCCGAGCGCCTCCGCCGCCCCGTCGCCCTCGCCGTCCAAGTGACACCGCGCGCCCGCGCCTTTCCCACCCTCGAGTCCGCGCCCGCGCGGCGTACCGCCGCCGCGGCCGTCGCGGCGGCGGACCCGGCCATGGCCCGGCTCATCGAGCAGGTCGGGCCGCTCGAGATCAGGCCGGCCATCGGCACGCATTTCGCCGCCCTGGCCCGCTCGATCATGTTCCAGCAGCTCGCCGGGGCGGCGGCCGCCGCGATCCATGGCCGGCTCGTGGCCACGCTTGGTGGCGAGGTCAGCGCCCAGTCGGTGCTCGCCGCCGACCCGGCCGACCTGCGCCGTGCCGGGCTGTCGGCGGCCAAGCTGGCCTCCCTACGCGACCTGGCCGAGCGGACCGCCTCGGGCGAGGTGCCGCTCGACGGCATCGAGGCGCTACCCGACGACGAGGTTGTGGAGCGCCTCTCCCGCGTCCGGGGCATCGGCCGCTGGACGGCGGAGATGTTCCTGATGTTCGAGCTGCGCCGGGCGGACGTGTGGCCGGTGGACGACCTCGGCGTGCGCCAGGGCTGGCGCCTGGCCCACGGGGCAGACGCGATGCTGCCGCCCAGGGCCCTGCAGCTGGAGGGCGAGCGGTTCCGGCCCTACCGCAGCGCCGCGGCCTGGTACTGCTGGCAGGCGGTGCACCTCAGCCGCGCCAGGGACACCCCGAGGGGTTGACGGCGGGGGCGGGCGCCGGCGCGCCCGCCCGGATCAGTCCGCTGGCGCCGGCTCGCCGGGGGCGCGGCGGCGGCGGCCCAGCGCGACGGCTGCGATCGCCGCGGCGCCCGCGAGGCCCAGGACGCCCGCCCACGGGGCCTCGGGGGTGGACACCGGCGGCGCCGCCGCCCCGACGACGGAGACCCACGTCCGCTGGTGCTGGTGCCCGTTGCCGCTGGTGAAGCTGCAATTGCAGGGCTCGCCCGGGTACGAGGGCCCGGCCACGGTGCGGACGATGTACGTGAAGCCCGTGTGGTTGGGCGCGGTTACGGGGGTCTGGTCGGTGGCCAGTTCGTTGTAGTCGCCCTGGAACGCGCCACCGCGCGAGAACGCCGCGTACCGGGTGTCGTATGGGACCGTGTCAACCTGGAGCGGGGTGCTCCAGGTGGCGCCGTGGTCCGCCGACTCCTGGTAGTACGTGTGGATGTACGGGTCGAGGGTCGTCCCCTCGGCGCGCTCCTCATAGCCGACATGGACCACGCCGTCGGGGCCGACGTCGATCATCGGGTCCCAGCGGTTTGTGTGGTCGCTGTTCGAGCCGGGGTTGATGCGGGCGGCGGGCGTCCAGGTTGCGCCCGCCCCGTCGCTCGAGGTGCTGTAGACGAGGTCGTTCCGGCCGTCGCTTCGGAACCTGCTGTCCTCCCAGGCGACGTACAGCTGGCCCGATGTCGGGTCGACTGCGAGCGACGGCAGCGTGCCCGCGCGCTGCTGGGCGCAGCAGTTGCTCTGGTCGCTGGCCACGCCCAGCGAGACCGCGGGGTTGAACGTGAGCGGGGCCGGCCACGGCACCGCCCCGGCGCCCGGCGCCAGGGCGAACATGATCTGGGCGCCCACGACCTGGGTGTCCGGCTGGTCGGTCGGCGGGTTCTCCACCGGCGGGGTGCCGCCGAAGTCGCCTGTGAACATCACCCCCAGCGACCCGTTGGGCATCACCACGGGGTACGAGTCGATGCCGGGGCCCGGGTTGTAGGTGTAGAAGCTGCCGTTGTTGACGCTGCTCCAGTTCTGCGGCTTGTCGCAGCCGGTGCCGACCGCCGCCGTGGCGGCGTTGTCCGGGTCGCAGTAGGCGTACACCATGGGCGCGATCCGGTCCCAGATGACGTACACGCGCCCGGTGTGGTGGCCGGGGCCGCTGCCGTTGTCGACCACGATCCAGTTCTTGTCGTTGAGCCCGGCGCCGCTGTCCTGGGCCAGGAAGACCGGCGGGCCCCAGGTCCTGCCGCCGTCCTTGGAGACGTTGATCGCCATGCCGCTGTCGAAGCTCTGGCAGGTCTGGCCGACGAATGGCGGATTGACGCACTGGACGTCGCCGCTGTAGCTGCCGTCATTGAAGACGAGGCTGTTGGCGTAGACGAGGTAGTGGCCGGGGTTGGTCGGGTCCGCGCCGAACGTGACAACGGCGTCCGAGGCGCGGTCGAAGCACGGCTGGGGGCCGACGGTGGGGGAGGCCGGCTGGGGGCACGTGCTCTTGGGGACGACGGCGTAGGTCAGCCCCGGCAGGTACCCATACGTCCACGTCTGGCCGCCGTCGAACGTGGTGGCGAAGCCGTTGTCGGCGTCACCGCCGACATCAACCCGGTCCACCTGGTAGGCGGCCACCGCGTTCAGCGGGTCGGCCGGGTTGACGGCGATCGACGGCTCGATCGTAGTGTCCGGCTGAGGATGCGCGCCGTCGATGCTGATGTTGCCCTGGGCGTCCTTCTGCACCCCGCCGACGTTGTCCAGCGGCACGGTGTCCTTGCCGGCGAAAGTGTCGCGGATGAGCCCCGTGGTGCCCGACGCGAGCGCCGCCGGCGCCGTCATCGAAGCCGAGACGATCGTGATCGTGGCGACCGCGACGAGCGCGCGCAGCCGTAGCCCGAAAAGTGACGCAGCCATTCCCACTCAGTTCCCCCTGAGTCCCGCTTACCCTACAGCCGCCCATCATAAGTGACAGGGCCGGCCTGGGGGCTCGTCCTCCTGGCCGGTGCCGGGCTAGATGAACTTGGGGTAGGTGGACATGCCCCCGTCGACGACGATCGTGGTCCCCGTCACGTAGCTCGCCTCGTCGCTGCACACCCAGGCGACGGCGGCGGCCACCTCCTCCGCGCGCCCGAAGCGTCCCATCGGGATCTCCTCCTCGACGGCGTGCTTCTCCTCGGTGTCGGCCAGCACAGCCTGGTTGATGGGGGTGGCGATCGCGCCGGGGGCGATGTTGACGACGCGGATCCCCGTCTTCAGCTCCGCCAGCTCCCGGGCCGCCGTCTCCATCAGCAGCTTGAGACCTCCCTTGGACGCGCAGTAGTGCGCGTAGGTCGGCCACGGGATGAACTCGTGCACGCTGGACATGTTGACTATCACCCCGCCGCCCTGGGCACGCATGACCTTGCCGGCCTCGCGAAGGCAGAGGAAGGCGCCCGTCAGGTTCGTGCGGAGAATGCGCTCCCAGTCCTGCAGAGGCATCTCCAGCGTGGCCACGGCATTCTCGACGCCCGCGTTGTTGACGAGGATGTCGAGGCCGCCGAGCTGCTTCGCCGTGTCGCCGACCATGCGCACCACGTCGGCCTCCGCGCCGACGTCCGCCTGCACGGTGATCGCCTTGCCACCGGCAGCGGTGATCTCGTTGACGACGGCGCCGGCGGCGTCAGCGTCGTGGTCGGAGAAGTAGTTGACGCAGACCGCGGCGCCTTCGCGGGCGAGCCGGAGCGCGGTCGCCTTGCCGATGCCGCTCGACGCGCCCGTGACGAGGGCTCGCCTTCCCTCGAGCATGGCTGGAGACTAGCGAACGCGTCCCTTACGCCGCCGCGCCGGCCGGGCCGCCGGCTCGCGCTTCCTGGCGCGCTTCTGGGCCTGCGTGACGCCCCGCCGCAGCTCGCGGTTGCGCTGCCTCTCGATGTTGACCGCGGCGGAGATGAGAGCCAGGTGGCTGAAGGCCTGCGGGTAGTTGCCCAGGAGCTCGCCGTTGCGCGGGTGGACCTCCTCCGAGAAGAGCCCGAGGGGCGACGCGAACTGCAGCAGGCGCTCGAAGCGGCGCTGCGCCTGCTCGAGCTCGCCCACGAGGGCCAGCGCGTCGGCAAGCCAGAAGGCGCAGATGATGAACGAGCCCTCCGGGCTGTCAAGGCCGTCGTCGGTCAGGTCGGTGCGATACCGGTAGACGAGTGGGCCCTCCGAGAGCGCAGCGTCGATGGCGTCGATCGTCGAGCGCAGCCGGCGGTCGGTCGGGCGAAGGAAGCCCAGCTGCACCAGGCGCAACGCCGATGCGTCCAGCTCGTCGGAACCGAAGGCCTGGGTGAAGCTCTCCAGCCTTTTCGAGTAGCCGTGGGTCATGACGGCGCGGTGGATGCGCTGCTTCTCTCGCTCCCAGCGCGCCCGGTCGTGGGGCAGGTCGAGCTGCTTTGCGATGCGCAGGCCCCGGTCCACCGCCGCCCAGCACATCGCCTTGCCGTAGGTGAACTGCAGGTTCTCGCCGCGGACCTCCCACAGCGACGCGTCCGGCAGGCTCCAGGCCTCGATGGCAAACTCCACCGCCTCGGTCAGGTCGTGCCACAGCTGCTTCGTGACCTCGCCTCCATGGAGCACGTAGATCAGCGCCGAGTCGAGGAGCTCACCATAGATGTCGATCTGGCGCTGGTCGACGGCGCCGTTGCCGATGCGGACCGGTCGCGAGTGCCAGTATCCCTCGAGGTCCTCGATCTCGACCTCCGGTGCCGCGCCGCGGCCGTCGAGGTCGTAGAGGATCTTCAGGCCCTTGTCGAATGAGAGGTGCGTCAGCCAGTGCATGAAGTCGCGCGCTTCGTCGGCAAAGCCCAGCTGGAACAGGGAGTACAGCGTGAACGAGGCGTCACGCAGCCACGTGAAGCGGTAGTCCCAGTTGCGGGGGCCGCCGATCCACTCGGGCAGGCTCGTCGTCGGGGCCGCCACGATGGCCCCGGTCGGCCCGTACGTGACCAGCTTCAGCGCCAGTGCGGAGCGCCACACGTGCTCCTGGTAAGGCCCGTCGTAGGTACACGCCCTGATCCAGCGCCACCAGTAGTTCTGCGTCTGGCGCAGGAAATTGCGATGGGTTTCCACGTCCTCCTGGGTCGACGGGCACTTCCCCATGCGGTTGACCGTGAGGCTGAACGCGACAGTGTTGCCGGCGTGCACCGTGAACCGCTGCCGCAGCCCAGTGATGGGGATGGTGCCCCCGATGCAGTAATGGTGGCCGTCGACGGGGTTGTCGCCGTGCGCCCGCCCGCCCTCGACTCGGAGCGGGGTCTCAGAGCGGCCGTAGTCGGGGCGCGCGTCGATCGTCTGCTCGAAGGTGACGGCGCCCGCGAGCCCCGTCACCAGCCGCACGATGCGTGGATGCCGGTGCGGCCGCGCGTGCTGCATGACGTCGTGTTCGTCGACGGGCATGAGGTCGGTGACGATGCCAAGACCGTCGCCCGTCCGGAAGATCGTGCGAAGCACATTGGTCTTGTCCGAGTACGCCTGCCGCGAGCCGTAAGGGTCCACCGGCGCGATCTGCCAGAAGCCGCCGCGCTCCCGGTCCAGGATGCGCGCGAAGAAGCTCGGGCTGTCGAACCGGGGCAGGCAGCACCAGTCGATGGAGCCGTCGGCGCCGACCAGCGCCATCGAGCGGCAGTCGCCGATCGCGCCGTAGTCACTCAGCGGGAGGTAGCCGCCGCGCCGGCGCTGCAGCGGCTCAACCCCGAGAGCGGCAATGTCCAGCGCCTCTGGCGCCGTCACCCGAAGAGCACCTTTTCGAGGTCACTCCGGCCGGCGTCGAGCGTGAGGATCCCGCCGCTCTTCTCGCGCCCGAAGAGGCCCGTGGCGGTGGAGACGTTGATCACCCGGACTCGTTCGACCACCTCGTCGCGCCAGACGTGAGTGTGGCCGTGGATGCAGATGTCAAGCCCGCGCAGCCACTCATCGCCCGGTTGCGGAGGGCGGTGCACCATGCCCACGCGCAACGTCTCGATCTCGCGCACGACGCGTGCCGGTTTGCGCCCGTCGTCGGGGGCGTTGCCGTTGACCACGGTCAGCGGCTTGAGCTTCGCGAGGCCGTCGAGGACCTCCTCGTACTCCCAGTCGCCCGCGTGCCATATTTCATCGACGTCGCGAAAGATTGTCGCGGCGCGGGCCAGGAGCGCGTCTACTGAGTAGCGTCCTTGCGTGTCGCCGATGAGGCCGAGCCGCGTGGCCACGCGACGCAGCGTAGCATCGGCGCCCGCGCCAGCCCCTGGCGCACGACTACCGCGACCCCGAGGAGCCCACCGAGCAGGCTTCCCAGCCCCCACCACGTGCCGGCGGTACCGGTGTTGGGCAGGCGCCCGCCCCCGGAGGGCGCCGAGGTCGAAGCCAGCGTCAGCGCGGCGCCGGGACATGTCGCTGCACCGCGCGCGACGACCGCATGCAGCGGCAGGTCGCGCGACGACCTGCCGACGTCCACCCCGTAGCACCCCGGTGCCACCTGCCAGCTCGAGCTGTTGACGTCCCAGTACGAGAAGGCGCGGTCGTCCAGGCCAAAGCGCACCGTCGCCGCCTGGCCGGGAGCCAGCGCCACCTTGTCGTAACCCTTGAGCTGCCGGGGCGGCTGGGGCACCGACGACGAGGGTGAGGGCAGCGCGAGGTAGAGCTGGGGGACGGCCTCGCCGGCGCGCGACCCGGTGTTCGTCACAGTCGCCGTCACCGTCGCCACGAGCCCGCTACCCGGCGGCGCGGCGCTCACGCGCAGGTCACTGAAGTTGAAGGTGGTGTAGGACAGGCCGGCGCCGAAGGGATAGGCGGGGGTGACCGCGTTCGCGTCGTACCAGCGGTACCCGACCATGACGCCCTCGAGGTACTCCGCCTCGTAGCCGATGCCCGGGTACTCCGCCGGGTTGCCGGCAGTCGGGTAATGGAGGGCGTCGGGCGGGAAGGACACAGGCAGACGCCCACCGGGATCGACGTCGCCGAAGAGCACCCGCGCCAGGGCCGCGCCGCCCTCCTCGCCCGGGTACCACGCCTCCAGAAGCCCCTTGACGCTGTCGCGCCACGGGGTGAGCACGGGGTCGCCGGTCTCCAGGACGACGATGGTGTTGGGGTTGGCTGCGGCGACGCTCGTGATCAACCCGTCCTGGTTGCTGGTCGAGCCCTGCGACCCGTCCACTGACGCGGTGGTCTTGTCCATGTACTCGCCCTCGTAGTCGGAGGCGAAGACGATGGCGATGTCGGCGGAGGAGGCGGCCGCGACCGCGGAGCTGGTGCTGCTCGCGTCGTCGTAGACCACCTTGATGTTCGAGCCGGCGCGCTTCGTGACCGCCTGCAGCGGCGTCGTGTACGTGAAGGGCGTGATGTCCTCGGCGTTGTTGCCGTTCTCGAAGCGGTTCGCCTGCGGGCCGATGAGGGCCATGGAATGGAGCTTCGACGCGTCGAGCGGCAGGACGCGATCGTTCTTGAGCAGCGTGATCGCGGACTCCTCTACCTGCTGCGAGACCGCGGCGTGCGCCGCCGTGTCGATCTGGTGGTCGTTGTTGACGTAGGCCGGCCGGTCGAAGAACCCGAAGGCGAACAGCATCCGCAGGAACCGCCGCACGTGGTCGTCGACCTGGGCCTGCGTGACGAGCCCGCTGGCCAGGGCGGCCTGCACGTTCATCGGGCTGTAGTCACTGGCCGTGGGCATCTCCACGTCGAGCCCGTTCTGCAGCGCCGGCACCGTGAAGTGGTGCGCCTGCCAGTCGCTCATCACGATGTAGGGGTAGCCCCATTCGCCTTTGAGGATGTCCGTCAGGAGGTGGCGGTTCTCGCACGACCAGTCTTCGTTGACACGGTTGTACGCGCACATCACCGCCGCGGCGTTAGCCTCCTTGACGGCGGCCTCGAACTGCGGTGTGTAGATCTCCCTCAGCGTGCGCTCATCGAGGTTCGAGCTGCAGTACTCCTTCTCGCAGACCGCGAATGCCGCGCCCTCCTCGTTGTTGCAGCAGAAGTGCTTGACCTCGGCCATCACGCCCTGGGATTGCGCCCCCTCGATCCAGTTCACCGCGGTGCGGCTTACGAGGTACGGGTCCTCGCCGTAGGCCTCGAACGTGCGGCCGCCGATCGGCGTGCGCATGATGTTCACGGTCGGGCCGAGGATCATGTCTGCGCCCTTGCCCTTCGTCTCGTTGCCGACGGTTGACCCCGCCAGGCGGGCCAGGCCCGTGTCGAACGTGGCCGCGATGCCGATCGGGATTGGCAGCGCCGTGGACGAGCCGAGCCGCTTCACGCCGACACCGTCGTCGGTGATGTTGACGGACGGCAGCCCCACGCGAGGGATCGCCGGCGTCTGCCCGGTGTAGGTGGTCTGGATCCCGGCGAGCAGGCTGATCTTCTCGTCGCCCGTCAGCGCGCCAAGCAGGAGGCCCGCGCGAGCGTCTGGCGAAAGGCTCGTGTCGCACCACGGCCGTTGCGCCGGCGCGCCACATCGTCCGGCCGGGGCGGCGGCGGCGCTGGGGGCGCCCAGGCTCGCGCCCAGGCTGAAGAGGAGCGCGACGACGCCGAGAGTCATGACGGTGCGCATCAAGCGCATGGTGGGCCCCACTGATCCCTCTGCGCCCCATTATCGGGACGCCAGCAAGTCGTCGCCCTCCGAAAAGCCGCGCTTGACACAGGGTGGAGCGGTGGCTAGCTTGATGTCTTGCGCGAGCAGTTGCGCTCGCAAGGGAGGCTGGAGTGAGCGCTTTCGGTATGAATGCTGCCCCGCTGGTGAGACGAGTTCTCTTTCTTGTTGCGACCGCCGCGATCCTCGCGCTGGCGATCACCTACGGGCACAGCACGCCGCGCCTCGGCCCCATCCACCTCACGGCCGGGGCCTTGCGCACCTGGGTCTCCGGCGTTGGCGACGACGCCAACCCCTGCTCACGCACGGCGCCATGCAAGACGTTCCAGGGGGCGATCAGCAAGACCGCGTCCGGGGGCGAGATCGACACCCTCGACCCCGGCGGATTCGGGGGGGTCACCATCACCCAGCCGATAACCATCGATGGCCTGGGCGGGGACAAGTCATCGGTGCTGGTCAGCGGCACCAACGCCATCGTGGTTGCGAGCGGAGCCACCTCCGTCACCCTCCGTCACCTGGAGCTCCAGGGTGTCGGTACCGGGCTGAGTGGCGTCAACGTCACCGTTCCGACCAAGCTGACCCTCGAGGACGACGTGATCGAGAACTTCACGACCGACGCGGTCAACTTCAACCCCGGCGGCACGTCGACCCTATCGATCAGGAACAGCTCCTTCCTGAACAACGCCAACGGGATCTCGGTCGCGACGACTGCAGGCTCGGTGAAGGCCTCGATCACCGACACCCATATCACCAGCACGACGAACGGCATCTCCGCCGGCAACAACGCCGTTGTCGAGGTCAACGACAGCGTCATCGAGGGCGGCAGCGGCAACGGCGTCGCGTGCAACGCGAGTGGCAGCGCCACCTGCACGCTGGAGACCGCCGGCGACAAGCTCGACCACAACGGCAATGCGATCTCGGCGACGAACAGCAGCGGCGGTCACGTCACGGTGACGCTGTCCAACGACGACGTGTTCAGCAACAACGTCGGCATCTCGGACCCCGGCGCCGACGGTGTCATTGTCAAGGTGCTGTCGTTCCGCGACAACAGGTTCGTGAACAACGCCACCGACGGTCAGCCAACCGACAGGATCCGGCAGGTCTAGCGGAGCCCGTAGCCGAGTTCGGCCGGTGCTCACCATGAAGCGAGCCCTCACCACCAGCCTGCTGGCCCTGGCGCTGACCGGGATCCCTCTCGGCGCGCAGGCTTCCTCGGGCAACGGCCCGATGTGCGGGGCCACCATCAGCGCCTCGTGGGACGAATCGCACGCCGTGCGGGCCGCCAACGCGTCACCATGGGGCTTCGGGCAGCCAGAGGAGGACGAGTTCGGGGCGGGCTTTGACCCGTTGGTCCAGTACCCCACCCCGCAGGCCGAGGCGCAGCTCACTGGCGCCGTGTTTGCGATCGACTCGACCGTCGACTCCGACTACACCCTCGCCCTCAAGACCGACGGGACCGTCTGGGCGGTGGGGCACCAGGACCCGGCGACCGCCGCCGGGACCTCCAACTGGACGCAGGTGAGCACCGCGTCCGGTATGACCGGCGTGGTCGCCATCTCGGCCGGCGACAGGCAGGGACTGGCGCTGAAGGGGGATGGAACCGTCTGGGACTTCGGGGACAACACCTACGGCCAGCTTGGCGACGGCGCCACCGGCGGTTCCTCGACCGCCCCCGTGGAGGTGCACGGCGCCGGCAACAGCGGCTTCCTGACGGGCGTGGTGATGATCGCCTCGGGGCACGATGCCAGCCTGGCCCTGAAGGGCGACGGCACCGTGTGGTCCTGGGGCTCGAACGGCGCGGGGCAGCTCGGCAACGCGGTGACGCCCCTGAGCAATGTCCCCGTCCAGGTCAGCGGCCTGACCCAGGTCACGGCGGTGGCCGCCGGCCAGCGCTTCGGGCTGGCCCTGAAGCAGGACGGCACCGTGTGGGCATGGGGCCTCGACAACCGGGGCCAGCTCGGCACGGGCGCGCCCGGCGCGCCCGTCAACTCGCCGGTCCAGGTGCACAACCTCGGGTCCGTCACGGCGCTCGCCGCTGGCGCCGCGTACTCCCTGGCGCTGAAGGGTGACGGCAGCGTGTGGGCCTGGGGTGCCAACGACAACGCCCAGCTCGGGGACGGCACTCAGACCGAGCGCGACGCGCCCGTACAGGTCTTGGGCGCTGGTGGCACCGGCACGCTCGGCGGCATCATCGAGGTCTCCGCCGGGGGACAGGATGACCACTCGCTGGCGCTGCGCTCTGACGGGACCGTCTGGGCGTGGGGCTTCGACGCATCCGGTCAGCTCGGGGACGGGTCGACGGTGTCGTTCCGCAAGACCCCGGTGCAGGTGACCAACACCGCCCTCGGCCAGGTGCCCGGCAAGTGCCTCGCCGTGACGGCCGTCTCGCCCGGCCAGGGCGGCGCGGGCAGCACTGCCACCCTGACCGGGAGCGGCTTCCTCGGGGCCACGGCCGTCCATTTCGGCGGCGTCGCCGCGACGAGCTTCACGGTCGTCTCGGACACCCGCATCGACGCCCAGGCACCCTCGTGCTCGGGCACGGTCGACGTGACCGTCACGACCGCGCGTGGTACCACGCAGGCCGTACCCGCCGACCATTTCGGTTGCGTGGCCGCGGCCGTCGCGACCCCGTCGCCAACCACGTCCCCCGCGTCCACGTCGACGCCGACGCCCGCGCCCGCGCCGGCGCCGTCCCTCCCGAAGAGCGGCTTCTTCGGGGCGGTCGGGCGGGTGCTGGGTTCGCCCCCGGTGCTCCTGGTGCTGGTGGCGACGCTTGCCGTCGCCGCCGCCGTGGCGGCCGTCGGCGTGGCGCGGCGGAGGCGCCGAAGCCCGGTGACCCGCCCCTAGCGGGTCAGGCCCGGCACCGGCCGGCCACCGTCGGGGCCGAGCTGTGCACCCCCCAGTCGACGTCGTCGCGGATCCCGCTATAAGTCAGCGCGAAGGACCTTCCGGGCGTCCCGTCGGACGCCCCGTAGACCAGGCCGACCACGCGGCCGTCGCCGTCGACCACCGGGCCGCCCGAGAACCCGGGCGCGACCGGCGCCGAGAGGACGCCCACGTCGCGCGAAACGACGCGGGCTCCGTAAATGTCTCGCCCGTCGAGCTTCATCCGTTCGACGATTGATGCCGCGACGGCCGTCTCCCGGCCTCCCTGCGGGTAGCCGATGACCGCCGCGGACATGCCCGCGGCCGGCTCCGCCCAGGCCACGCCGGCCGCGGCCAGGCCGGGCGCGCGGAGGACCGCGACGTCAAGGTCGGGGTCGAAGAGCACCACCTGGGCCGGAACCGACTGTCCGCCCTGCGTCCTCACCAGCACGGCACTGCTGCCGGCGACAACGTGCGCGGCCGTGGCGAGGTACCCCGCGGCCACCGGGAAGCCGCTCCCGTAAACGGGGTCGCCGCAACCGCTGCTCACGATCGCCACCGTCACCTGCTCCGCGCGGAGCACCCCGGGCAGCGCAAGGACGTACGCGGACCCGTCGCCGCTCTTGCCGGCGGCACGGCCGGCCACCAGCTCACGCGCCACGACCGCGCCCCCCGCCACGAGGGCAACCCCGGCCACAAGCCCGGCCACCCACAGGACCGGTCCCGGCCTCAGCCCGCGCGCCGCAGCCAAGCCGACGTCACCTCTGCACCGGTTGAGCACAATATCAACCATGGCCGAGCTCGCCCTCCAGGGCGGAACGATCCGCGTGGTCCGCGATGACATCACGCGGCAGGAGGTCGACGCGATCGTGAACGCGGCCAACGCCGCGCTCGTCGTCGGCGGGGGGGTGGACCACGCGATCCATTCGGCGGCGGGCCCCGAGCTCGACGCCGAGAAGCGGCGGCTCTACCCGGAAGGGTGCGCGACCGGCGGGGCGGTGACGACGGGCGCGGGGCGGCTGCCGGCGCGCCATGTCATCCACGCCGTCGGCCCTGTGTGGCACGGCGGTCGTGCCGGCGAGGACGAGGCGCTCGCCTCGGCGTGGCGCAGTGCGCTCGGCCAGGCGCTGGCCCATGAGTGCCGCAGCGTCGCCTTTCCATCGCTCTCGACCGGCGCGTATGGGTTCCCCGTCGCGCGGGCGGCGGCGATAGCGATCGCCGAGGTGGCGAAGGTGCTGGGCGCACCACCGCCCGGCGGCGGTCTCGACGTCACTATCTGCGCGTTCTCGGAAGGCGACCGCGAGGCCTACGAGCGAGCCCTGGACTCCATTCGTCCGTCCCCGGGCACCGGCTGAGCCGGCCTAAGAGGCGCGCTCCTCGATGGTGACCTTGTCCATGCGGTCGCCTTCACGCAGCTGCTTCACGACATCCAGCCCGTCGACGACGTAGCCGAACAGGTTGTAGCTCTTCGCCAGCTGGTGCTGGCAGTCGGCGATGCAGATGAAGAACTGGCTGCCATTCGTGTTCGGGCCGGCGTTGGCCATCGCGACGGCGCCTTCCCGGTATGAGCCCTTGACCGGCTCGTCCTCCCACTTGTAGCCAGGCCCGCCCGTGCCAGTCCCCGTCGGGTCACCCCCCTGGATGACAAAGCCCGGGACGTAGCGATGGAACGTCAGGCCGTCGTAGAAGCCCGCCCGCGCCAGGTACACGAAGTTGTTCACGCTCTTCGGCGCGAGCGACGGCATCAGGTCCATCGTGAACGCGCCCTTGCTCGAGTCGACGCTGACGCGGTAGGTCTTCGACTCATCGATCGTCATCTGCGGCTTTTCCGGCATCTGGTTACCTCCTGTCTCCTCGTCTGACCAGCTGAAGAAACTCGGCCCGCGTGCGCGGGTCCGTCTTGAACCGGCCCAGCATGCAGCTGGTCACCGCCTCGCTCGACTGCTTCTGCACCCCGCGCATCATCATGCACAGGTGGTAGGCCTCCATCACCACGCCGACGCCCTTGGGTTGCAGCGCCTCGTCGATGGCGGCGGCGACCTCGGTGGTCAGGCGCTCCTGCACCTGGAGGCGGCGGCTCAGTGCGTCGACGGCGCGCGCCAGCTTCGACAGCCCGACGATACGCCCCGACGGCACGTAGGCGATGTGCGCCCGCCCGTAGAAGGGCAGCAGGTGATGCTCACAAAGCGAGTAGAACTCGATGTCGCGGAGCACCACCATCTCGTCGGCGTCCGAGTCGAAGACGGCCGATCGCAGCTCGTCGCCCGCGTCGACGGCCCGACCCGACGTCAGGTACGCGAGCGCTTCGGCGACGCGGCGCGGGGTGTCGGCCAGCTCGGAACGGGCAGGGTCTGAGTCCAGCTCGGCGACCAGGTCGGCCGCCGCGCGGAGAAGCCGGTTGTCAGCCATCACCCTTCAGCCAGCGTCGCCGCCGACGCGTAGCGCGCCTCGATGCTGCGGCGGTCGTGAATGTAGATCGCGACCAGCACCACGGCCATCAGGTCGATCGCCGCTGTCACGGAGGTCGTGAACTCGCCGAGGTCGGCATGGCGGTAGCCCAGCAGGCCCACAAACGCCACGGCGCCGACGAGGATGCCGAAGACGAAGCGCCGCCGGTGCACCGCGATGAAGTAGTACACGAGCACGTTGGCCAGGGCGAGGCCGAGCATCGCCAGCCCGAAGATGCCGATGTACGGCGCGATGTCGAGGAAGTCCTTGTGGCGCAGAAGGACGACGATGACGATGCGCGGGAAGAGCCAGTACACGGCCGTGATCGCTCCCCCGATGGCCAGCACTAGGCCCAGGGACAGGTCGACCAGCTTCAGTGCGCTCTTCCCCTCGGCGTGCAGCGCCGCGACCCGCGGGAACATGACCGCCGACACGCTGATGGTGCCGAAGAACAGGATCTTGCCCAGTAGGGACATCGCCGAGTAGCGGCCTGCCGCGCCGGTGCTCAAGAAGTGCTTCGCGAAAAGCACGTCGCCGTTGTAGAAGACCGTGATGGCGGCGATCCCTGCCGTCGCCCCGATGGAGGAGCGGAGGACGCGCCCGATGTGGAGCCGCGGGTGGTGCGAGCCTCGCGGGAGGTTCCGCAGCGCGAGGGCGGCGGCGAGGTTGCACAGCACCAGCGCGAGGTTGATCGCGAGGACGGCGCCGACCGCGTGCAGGTGGAAGCCCAGCAGCACCGGCAGGAACACGAGCGTGGTGAACCCGTACACGATGAAGTTGAGCGAGAGGGGGACGAACCGCTCCTCGCCCTGGACCACGCCTCGACCCACGCCGACCAGGAGCGTCAGCGGCACCGTCGCGCTGAGGGCGATGAGCGGGCCGAGCCCGGGCATGTGCAGGAACGACTTGATCAGCGGGGACAGCAGGATGAACACGAACATGCCGGCGAACCCGACGGTCTCCGCGTACACCGTGAGGTCGCGGTACGCGCGGCTGACCGCCTCGTGCTCGCCCCGCGCCGCCAGCGGGGCCGTGTAGCGGGCCGCGGCGGCCATGGCTACGAAAAGGGCGACCTGGATCAGGTAGAAGATGGAGATCAGGGTCGCCACCTCGGCGAACTGGTCGGCGCCGAGTGCGCCCGCCAGCAGGTCCTGGAAGGCAAACCCGGCGAGCCCGGCGAACAGGTTGCCGCTGAAGTAGATCAGGTTGTTGACGGCGAAGGGAGTGCGTACCGGGGCCGGCAGGCGGGCCAGCAAGGCGCTCCCGGCGAGCCGGGTGGCGATGTCCCGCCGTGGCGCCGCCGTGGGTGTCGCGGGCACGCCCAGCATCGGCGACTCGCGCGGGGCAGCGGGCATCTCGTGAAGGATAAGGAACCGCGCGCGAGCGGCCCTCGGCGCCCTTCGCGCTAATCTTCCGCGGATGGCCGAGAACGACGAAGAGCCCAAGGTCGAGCGCGTCCTCGTCGTGCATGCGCACCCGGACGACATGGAGTTCACGTGCGGTGGCACCGTGGCCAAGTGGGCCGATTCCGGCATCGAGGTGGACCTCGTCATCTGCACGGAGGGCAACCGCGGCGGCGAGGGCGACCGCACGGAGGACGAGCTGGTCAGGGTCAGGCGCGAGGAGCAGGCGGCCGCCGCTCGCGTCCTCGGGGTCAAGGAGATCGTCTACCTCGGCTACGACGACGGCTACCTGACCCCCTCCCTCGAGCTGCGCAAGGACATCACGCGCCAGATCCGCCGCTTCCGGCCGCAGGTGGTCGTCGCCCCGAACCCGGTGCGCCACTTCGGTTCCATCGGCGGCAACCACCCCGACCACCTGGCGGTGGGGGAGGCGACGTTTGCCGCCGTGTACCCGACCGCGCGCAACCCGATGGCCGTGCCCGAGCTGCTCCGCGACGAGGGCCTCGACAAGTGGGTCGTCAGCTGGATCTACGTCGGCGGCCGCCCTTACGAGGACATGGACCACTTCGAGGACGTGACCGCGACCATCGACCGCAAGGTGGACGCGCTCCTCTGCCACAAGAGCCAGCTCGGCCCCGACGTGGCCAACTTCGTCAAGTGGTGGACGGCGCAGACCGCCGACAAGGCGCGCGAGCGTGGCCTGGCCGACTTCAAGTACGCCGAGGGGTTCATGAAGCTCTGGGTCGGCGAGGTCCGCCGCCCGCAGGACTACCGGCGCTTCCTCGAGAGCGAGGGCCTCTCGGAGCCGCAGGCGGAGGAGATGAAGCCGGTCCCCTCAGTCCAGGAGTAGCTGCACCCCGTCGAGCTTCTCGACAGTGCCGTACTCGAACGCGCACGCGCTCGGGGCGGTGATCTCCTCTTCCAGGTTCCAGGCGAAGTCCTTCCGCTTGCGGGCGTAGTAGCGCAGGCTGAGGTCGGCCAGCTCCGAGTGGTAGCAGTAGACCGGGGCACCCGACGGGTCGTGGTATGTGATGCCGATCAGGTCCTCGCGCCGCGGCACGACCTCCCCGGCGAGGCGCTGCAGCCCGTAGTCCGCGTCGAACTTCCAGCCGGCGGCCGAATGCTCGGTCCGCGGCTTCAGCATCGCGAGGGTCGTGTTGCGCAGGAGCCGGCGGTCGTCGCCGAGCTCGAGGTAGAGCGAGGTCACGCTCCGCGCGCCCCCGGGGATACGAGGCCACGCGGCCACCCCGACGAAGGCGGCGCCCTCGCGCCCCAGGTGCTTGCACTCCGCCCAGTGCCAGCGGGTGCTGTGACGAGCGCCGAAGACGTGGGCCTGCTCGCCGAGCAGCCCGTCGACCTTGGTCACGCGGCCGTCCTCCTCGATCGTGCCGGTGATGCGCAGCCGCGGGTGGGGCTCCATGTAGCAGGTCGCCACGCGCGCGCCCCACTCGGGCGTCGGCGTCAGGGGCGGCAGCAGCGAGTCGAATTTCAGGTCCCAGGCCGCCTCGCCCGCGGCGTCGCCCACCCGTCCGCTGCACCCGCCCATGTGCAGCTTCCCGGGCCCCACTGTCAGCTGGAAGGGTGCCGCGACATGGTCCAGGTCGGAGATCGGAAAGGTCTGCCGGATCGCCCGGTTGCGCGGTGTCGCGGAGCGATCCGTGCGCATGAACCACAGCTGGCACTCGGCCGCCTTGGCCGGGTCTGAGGGCGCTCGCATGCTGTACCGGAGCCACCACCCGCGCTCCCCCTCGGGGTCGTTGAAGGCGCAGTACCAGCCCTCGTAGTGGCCCCCCTGGCCGGCCTTCCACCTCATCCGGTTTCGAGCCTCCGCGCCCGGCGACGTCACGGAATCAGTAGCCCGCCAATATCATTGGAATCTCTGTAATGCCTGATACCAAGCAATTCGACGTGATCATAGTGGGGGCGGGCCCGGCGGGCCTCGCCGCCGGTCTCTACGCAGGCCGCATGGAGCTTAAGGCGCTCGCGCTCGAGCGGCTTGCACCTGGCGGCCAGCTGATGAACACCCTCGATGTCGAGGACTACCCCGGCTTCGAGCACATCACCGGCCAGGAGCTCTCCGAGAAGATGGAGGCCCACGCCCGAAAGTTCGGCCTCGAGATCGAGTACGACGAGGTCAAGGAGATCCACAAGGAAGGTGACACGGTCGTGGTCGACACGGAGCTGGGTCACCAGTACACCGCCCCGGCCGTGATCGTGACCGCCGGCGGCCAGCCGAAGAAGCTGGGCGTGCCGGGAGAGGCGGAGTACGCGGGCCGCGGGGTCAGCTACTGCGCCATCTGTGACGGTGCCTTCTTCAAGGAAAAGGTCGTCGCCGTGGTCGGTGGAGGGGACTCGGCCGTGGAGGAGGGGACCTTCCTCACCCGCTACGCGAGCAAGGTCTACATCATTCACCGTCGCGAGGAGTTCCGCGCCCAGGCGATCGCGATGCAGCGCGCCAAGGCGGACCCGAAGGTCGAGTTCATCACCGACACCGTGGTGGACGCGATCGAGGGGGACCAGCCCCCCGACGCGGGCGGCAGCGTCGTCCGGCTGCAGCTGCGCAACCTGAAGACCGGTGAGAAGACGCAGCTCGACGTCGCCGCGATCTTCCCGTTCGTCGGCTTCCTGCCGAACAGCAACATCTTCCGCGACCACGTCGACCATGACGAGCTCGGGTACCTCCTCACCGACCAGAACATGGCCACCAACGTCCGCGGCATCTTCGCCGCGGGTGACGTGCGGCACCAGCTGACGAAGCAGATCACCACGGCGGTCGGCGACGGCACGACGGCGGTGGTGGCGGTGACGAAACTGCTCGAAGAGCTTCACCAGGGCCACGCGCAGGGCGTGCCCGACGAAGCGGAGGTCGCGACTGCCTGAAGCGGGCGCCGCGGGGGTGCGGGTCGCGCGGGTGGGGTCGGCTGCGCGGGTCCGGGCTGACGTCCTCGTCGTGCCGCTGGCGGATGGGGAGCGCCTCCCCGCGTCGCTCGAGCTCCCGGGGCCGATCCGCGACGCGCTCGAGGCCGAGCGTGCCGACGGACGCCTGCGCTTCGGCCAGCTGGCGCGCGTCCGGGCGCTCGGGCAGCACCCCTGCGGCGCCGTCGCCGTCGCCGGCCTCGGCTCCGCCTCGGACCTGGACCAGACCCGCCTGGTCAACGCGCTGCACCTCGCCTTCCGCACCCTTGCCCCCGCCGAGCGGCGCGTCGCGGTGGCCTGGTCGGAGCCCGGCGGCGCCGCCGCCGCCGCCGTCGCCACGGCGGCCGTCGAGGCGGCCGTCCTCGCCGGCTTCTCGGAGGCCACGCACAAGTCGCGGCCCCGCGATCGTGACGGCGTCGCGAGCCTGACCCTCGCCGGCTTCCCCACGGTGCCGGTCGCGGCGCTCGACAGGGCGCGCGTCCTCGGCGAGGCGACCAACCTGGCGCGGGAGCTCGTCAACCTCCCCGGCGCCGACCTGACCCCGCGCGCCTTCGCCGCCCGCGCGCGTCGCGAGGCGGCCGCTGCCGGGCTCCGGTGCGAGGTCCTCGGCCTCGCCGAGCTGCGCCGCTTGCGCTACGGCGGGATGGTGGCCGTGGCGGGGGGCTCGGCGCACCCGCCGCAGCTCGTGGTGCTGCGGCACGGCGGGAAGCGCCGCTCGGGTGAGCGCCTGGCCCTGGTCGGCAAGGGCGTCACCTTCGACACCGGGGGTATCTCGATCAAGCCTGGGCCCGACATGCACCACATGAAGGCCGACATGGGCGGAGCCGCCGCGGTGCTCGGCGCCATGGTGGCGATCGCCCGCGCCGGCGTGGAGGCCGACGTCGTCGGCATCCTCTGCATCGCGGAGAACATGGTCGGCCCCGCCGCGATCCGGCCGGGCGACGTGCTCCGGACCGGCAGCGGCAAGACCGTCGAGGTGATCAACACCGACGCCGAAGGGCGCCTCGTCCTCGCCGACGGCCTTCACCACGCCGTCCGGCTCGGCGCCACCCAGGTCGTCGACATCGCGACCCTGACCGGGGCCCAGCGCCTGATGCTGGGTGGAATCGCCGCGGCGATGTGGGGCAACGACGCCACCTTCACCGCCCGGGTCAAGGCCGCCGCCGAGGCCGCGGGCGAACGCCTTTGGGAGATGCCCCTCTACCCCGAGTGGGCGAACTTCATCGAGAGCCCCATCGCCGACTTCACCAACTCCTTCGGGCCCGAGGCGGCGGCCAGCCTGGCCGCGCTCTTCCTGCGCGAGTTCAGCGGCGGGGTGCCCTGGGTGCACCTCGACATCGCGTCGCCGAGCTGGAACTGGAACCCGAAGCTGCGGCAGGTGCCGCAAGGCCCGACGGGGTACGGCGTTAGAACGATGTACCACCTGGCCGCGGGCGCCGAAGGCGCCGGAGGCCGGCCGCGGAAGGTCGGCCGCAAAATCCGATAAAATCAGTCGGAATAACGGCCCGGGGCGGCCGGTTCCAGATCGACGTGAGGGAAGCTGACTAGCGTGCCGACATTCAGAGACCTGCTGGCGCAGGCGAAAAGCCAGATCAAAGAGGCCACCCCGTCCGAGGTGCACGCGCGCCTGGCCGAGGAGGACGCACCGGTCCTCGTGGACATCCGCGAGCCCGACGAGACCGAGCAGGGGATCATCCCCGGCGCGCACGTGATCCCGCGCGGCTACCTCGAGATGCGCATCGAGGACAAGGTGCGCGACAAGAACACCCCGGTGGTCGTCTACTGCGCCGGCGGGGTGCGCTCCGCGTTCGCCGCCAAGGCGCTGCAGGACCTCGGCTACACCGACGTCGTCTCGATGTCCGGCGGCTTCAACCAGTGGAAGGACCGCGGCTTCTCGTTCAAGGTGCCCCGCACGCTCCGCCCCGACCAGGCCAACCGTTACAGCCGCCACGTCCTCCTGCCCGAGGTGGGCGAGGAGGGCCAGCTGAAGCTGCTCGACGCGAAGGTGCTGCTGATCGGCGCGGGCGGGCTCGGCTCACCCGCGGGGCTGTACCTCGCGGCCGCCGGCGTCGGCACGATCGGCGTGCTCGACTTCGACGTCGTCGACGAGTCCAACCTCCAGCGCCAGGTGATGCACACCAGCGAACGGGTGGGGCTGCCGAAGACCGAGTCGGCTGCGATCGCCCTGAAAGGCCTCAACCCCGACGTGAAGGTGGTGCAGCACAACGAGCACCTGACGTCGGAGAACATCATGCGGATCATCGAGCCGTACGACCTGATCGTGGACGGCTCGGACAACTTCCCCACCCGCTACCTGCTCAACGACGCGGCCGTCTTCACCGGCAAGCCGGTGGTGCACGGCTCCATCTTCCGCTTCGACGGCCAGGTGACGGTGCTCGACCCGAAGCAGGGTGGCCCCTGCTACCGCTGCCTCTTCGGCGAGCCCCCGGACCCCGACTCCGACCTCGCCCCCAACTGCGCCGAGGCGGGCGTGCTGGGCGTCCTGCCCGGCACCATCGGGATCCTGCAGGCGACCGAGGCCGTCAAGCTGATCATCGGCATCGGCGACCCGCTCATCGGGCGGCTGCTCGTCTACGACGCGCTCGACATGACGGTGCGGACGCTGCGCGTGCCGCGTGACCCGAAGTGCCCGGTCTGCGGCGACAACCCGACGATCACCGAGCTCATCGACTACGAGCTCTTCTGCGCCACGCCCGCCGCCGAGCGCAACGGGCACAGCGCAGCGGTCGCCACGGAGGCCGTCACCGCCTGAGCTGACAGGCCCGCCGCCGCCGGCGGCGAGCTAGTGCCGGTCGATCGTCCCCGGACGGGTCATCGGGTTACAGCGGGCCAACCGCCAGAGGGTCATCGCTGTCGCGCGGAAGAAGCCGTGGCGCCAGTAGGCCTCGAGACCGTATTCGGAGCACGTCGGCGTGAAGCGGCAGCGGCTCGGGAGCCCGGGCGCCACTCGGGCGCGGTAGGTCTCGATGAAGCGCACCGCGAACCGCGACCCTGCGGACAGCCGGCGGGCGCGAGCCTCGGTGATCATGCCCGGCCGGCTCGCCTGGCGTTGGCGGCCGCTTCAAGCCGTGCGATCTGGCCGTTGACCCGCGCGAGCGCGACGAGCCTGGTCAGTGATGGGACGGCCACGCCCACGAGCAGGCCGCCGGCGACAAGCGTCGCGGTCGAGGTGATGGTCGGGTAAACGACGCCGTACTGCTGCAGCAGGACGATGCCGCCGATGCCCATCAACAGGCCGCCGACGATGCCGACAAACGAGAGCTTCGGCCTCCATCGCGCGCGCTTCAGGCGGATCGGCGGCCGCGGCGGCGGCGCCCCCGCCGGCGCGGGGGTGGCCATGGAAAACAGCGTGAGGAATAGCGCCGGCAGGACGAAGAAGCCGCAGCAGCCGAAGAAGTGGGCGGCGTCCTCGAGGTTGTCCCAGAACCCATCCTCGGCGTCTTCCCCGGAGGGCGCGGCAGGGGCGGGAGGGGAGGGCGGGCTCGGGCTGGTGCTTCCCGCGGCGCCGGCCGCCCCCGCGATGAGGACCCCGGCGAGGCCCACGCCTTCGGCGACGGCTGCCGCCTTCCCGGCGTCCGTGTCGAGGGGGTTGCCCGTCACATCGACGTAGGCGGCGCCGAGGCAGCTCGCCCCCTGCGCGCTCAGCGCGACCACCACCGTGTAGATCCCGATTCCGTGGCTGGCGTAGTTCCCGACCGAGATGTCGTTGTTGTACGGGTTGTCCGGGTTGGCGGCGTCGGCGACCGGGACGCTCGCGGCGGCGCCGTTGCCGGACGGATCCCCGAAGAACCCGAGCTGAACCACAACATGGGTGAGCTTGGCCCCGGGCGCGGTCATCTGCACGTGGACCGTGTCCGACGCCTTTAGCCGGATCGGGTTGCCGGGCTGCCCGCCGACATCGTCCGATGATGCCGGGAAGGCGATACCGGCGACCGTGCCACTGCAGCTCATCCCCGACTGATTGATCACCGCGGCGGCCGGCAGCGGGGTGGCGGCCGACATTCCGAGAGCGATGAGCCCTGCCGCAGAGGCCAGGACGGCCGTACGGCGGGTGAGCCTGGCCAGGTTCCGCGGTACGTGCATCCTTGTCCCTCTTCGTCGCGGGCGCCGGGGCCGGCGCCGACAGGCGCAGCATAGTGCTGCCCCACGTCGATTGGAACGGGCTACGCTCGTGGGATGGGCGAGATGGAGGACCTCCGCGAGTCCTTGGTCGCCAGGGCTCTCGCCTCCGGCTGGGCAGCCGCCGGTGTGGCCGCGCTCGAGCCGTTCGACCTGGAGCGCCGCCGAGCGCTCGACGCCATCGACGCGGGGCGCATGGACGGCATGGAATGGTTCACGCGCGAGCGCGTCGAGGCCGCCGCCGACCTGCGCGCCCGCTACCCGTGGGCGCAGAGCGCGATCGTCCTGGCGTGGCCCTACGCGCCGGCGAGGCCACTCGACCCGGTGGCGGACGCCGCCGAGCCATCCTCGCCGGTGGGCCGCGTTTCGGCTTATGCCTGCCTCGAGGACCCCGACGGTGTCGTCGATTACCACGACTCGCTGCGGCGTCACTGCGACGACCTCGCGGCGTGGATTCGTGAGACGCAGCCCGGGACGCGGGTGAAGCGGTTCATCGACCACGGTTGGGCGCTCGACCGCGCGCTCGCCGAGCGAGCCGGCATCGGCTTCTGTGGCAAGAACACGTGCCTCATCACCGTCGAGGCCGGCTCGTACGTGCTGATCGCCACCCTGCTCACGTCGCTGCCCCTGCCCCCGACGAAGCGAAGCCATCGCGGCTGCGGCCACTGCACCGCGTGCCTGCCCGCCTGCCCGACAGGTGCCCTGATCGCGCCCGGCATCATGGACGCGCGTCGCTGTATCGCCTACCTCACCATCGAGCACCGCGGCGCGATCCCGGTCGAGCTCCGCCCCTTGATCGGCACCTGGGTCTTCGGGTGCGACCTTTGCCAGGAAGCGTGCCCAATAAACCAGCGACTGGCCCCGGCGCCGATCGCGCAGCCCGAGCCCGGCGACCGCCGCGGGCCAGTGGCGTTTCCCGAGCTGCTCGACCTGCTCTCACTTGATGACGCCGAGTTCGACCGACGGTATCGACGCACCGCCATAGCCCGCACAGGACGGAACGGCCTCGTGCGCAACGCCGCGATCGCGCTGGGCAATGCTGGGGATGTCGCCGCCGTCCCGGCGCTTCGCCGGGTCGCCGCGTCAGACACGGACGCGGTGGTCCGAGAGGCAGCCGCGTGGGCGGCAGAGAGGCTGTCGACCGCGGCCGCGGAGGCGACCGCCTAGGGCGCCCGCCCGGTCGCCCGGGCCCCTGCGCGGTTATTGGACCGGCGTTTCATGGCCCGGTCTCGTCGCCGGAGGTACTCCTCCGGCGTGAGCCGGTGATTGGGGTTGTCCGGGTGCCCGGGCGGCAGCGTCCGGAACCCTCCGGCGCCGTCCGGTAGCACCGCCCACCCGTCACGGTGCACGAACGGGTGGTGGACGCAACAAAGCGGCGCGTCGACGTCGAGCGTGGACTCCCCGCCGAGGCTGTGCTCCAGCATGTGGTGCCCGTCGCAGTCGATGGCGGGCCGGTTGCAGCCGCGGAAGGCGCAGGTCGGGTGCTGGGCGACCATCGCCCGGCGCTTGGCCGGCGAGAAGGTCCGCGCCGCCTTCCCGGCGAAGGCGATGTTGCCCTTGTCGTCCTTCAGTACCACCGAAAGGGCCGTGTCACAGGCCATCTCGGAGAGCTCCTCACGGCTGATGGGGACCAGCCCCTGCAGCATCGCCGGGGGACCGTCCTCGCCGCGCATGGCGGAGAGGGGAGCCACCACGACCAGCTGCCTTGGGCGCCGCGCGCCCGGTGCTCCACCCGCGCTCTCGAGGCACGCCTGCAGCGCATCGTGCCGCCGCTGCGCCGGCGTCCGCGGATCGTCAGCGCCGGCAGGCGCCACGAACGGCTCAATCCCGGCGCGGAGCAGGGCGGCGAGCTCGGAGGTCAGGTCCCCCGACACCCGCGCCGACCCGTCCACATCAGGCCCGATGTTGAAGCTGCGCTTCTCCCTGGCGCGAGATGCGTCGCGGGACAGGACCTCCCCGTCCACCTCCGCCACCGCCGCCGCGGCGTGGCGTCGTAGCTGCCCGGCGTCGGTGGTCAAAGCCTTCGCCAGCACCATCCCCTCCACGCGAGAGGCATCCTCGGGCCGCACCTTTTGCGCCGAGCGTGCCACGACCGTCGCCTGCTCGAAATTGAGCTCCCCATGCGCAAGCAGGTCGGCGGTTGCGGACAGAGACTCCAATGACCGCGCCAGGGTGACCCGGTCCTGCGCCGCCTCCGGGGTCATGCGGCAGGTCTGCACCATCCACGAGGTGAGGTCTCCGGCGCCATCGGCACGATAGCCCCCGCAGCGCTCCACCGCGGCCAGCACCCGCGCAGCCAGCAGCTCCGCCTGGTCGATGACCCCGCGCAGGTCCCGCTGCAAGGAAGCGAGCTCGTCATGCCCCATCCCGTCGAACCCCAGCACCCCAACCCGTGCCAGGGCCTCGCGCGCCGCAGCCACTGCCTCAGCCCGTCTCGCAACCTCCAGGGGGATCATCTGTTCGAATTATACCACAAATCTGTGTAAGTCCACCCACCCGCCACATGGCGACCACGAGCCCACGCCCCTCCACCCCCTGGCCCGAAAACGCCACGCGCAACACGGCCCTCAATCGAATCAAGGCCCCCACCTGCCCCCCACCTAACCTCCCCCCGCGAGCGGGGGGAGGACACCTTTGGTACCTCCTACCGCTACCGCTCCCGCCAAGGCGCGGCTTCGCGCTCCTCCGCGATGACCCGCGTCCAGTGCGTGTTGTGCCACGTCAGGAGGTGCTCGCCCGTGATCTCGCGCGCCTGGCGCAGATGGCGCAGCAGCGGGCGGGTGGCGATGGCGCAGGCCCGGCATGGGCAGCCCTCCAGCAGCGGGCCATCCCCCGCGGCCGCCTCCAGGTCCGCCCAGCCCGCGCCGTCCCAGTAGCGCCCGGCGCGCGCCAGCTCCGGCGCCAGCGCCGAGACCACGAGCTCGCCCGGGGGCGCGGCCGCCGCCGGCTCGAGCCACAGCGCGAACACCGGCCCGCGCGGCGAGAGCTGGGCCGAGGCCAGGACGCCCTGTCGCTCGGCCCAGGCCGCCAGCTCCTCCACCGTGATCGTCACCTCGCGCCCGTCGACCCCGGACAGGAGCCGCAGCACGCCCGCCTGCCCCGAGACCAGCTCGGGCAGGCGATGCGCTCGCCAGCCGCTGCTCGACCGGGCCCCCGCGCCGGGCGCCGCCACCCGCGCGATGCCCAGCGCCGGCCCATCCCACCCGGAGAAGGCGCGGAGGCCGCCCGCGTCGTCCACCCGCTCCAGCCCCGGGCCGGTGGCCAGCTCCAGCAGGTCGAATGCCACGGCCCGGATCCCGAGGCTCTCCAGGTCGGCCGGCCCGAGGCTGCCGGCGGCGCCGCCCTCCAGCAGCGGCAGCAGGGCCCGGCGGCGCGGCAGCTCAGGCGCCGCCGGCTTCCGCCTCGTCGAGCGCCTCCAGCAGCTCGCCCATGATGCCGCCGCTGGCGCCCCACACGACGGTGTCGCCCACCCGGTAGTACGTCAGCGGGATCGGCACGTTGAACCCCGGGACGAGCCCCCAGTGCCGCGTGCGCGGGTCGCGGAGCGCGTCAACCGGGAGCTCGAGAAGTTGGTCGACCTCCGACGGTTGCGACGTGAACCCGGGGTCGGCGTCCCGCAGGTAGCCGACGAAGGGGTGCACAACGAAGTCGCTCACGCGCGTGTCGAACGGCTGCAGGGGACCCAGGACCTCGACGCGGTCGGGGACGATGCCAACCTCCTCATGGGCCTCCCGGAGGGCGGTGTCCAGCAGGGTGTTGTCGCTCGGCTCCGTGGAGCCGCCCGGGAACGCCACCTGGCCCTTGTGGGTCGGCACCTCGTTGGTCCGGCGGAACATCAGCACGTTGAGCGCGCCATCGCGGTGGAAGAAGGGGACCAGCACCGCCGCCGTCCGGCGCCCCCGGCGCGCGGCGGGCACGCCGGTGCCACGCCGGGCGAGGACCTCCCGAAGTGCCCCCAGGAGGGGCGGCAGTTCCATCCGCCACACCATATCGGGCGCCCGCGGCTCTGCGAGAATCTGCGGCGATGCAGACCTACGTCGACGCCGAGCTGACCTTGGCGGAGCGTGAGGTTCTGGCCCGCCACTTCACCTCGGTCGACGGGCCCGTCGCCGCGCTTATCGGCCTGCCCGAGACGACGAAGGCCGCGCTGTTCGCGCGCTACAGCCGGACGCAGAAGTCGATCAAGCGCGTCTTCCTGGACGAGTTCGCCGAGGTCACCGACGAGACGGGCTCAGCGGCCGCATCCGTGGGGCTCGACCGCGCGGCGGACCTCTTCAGCCGCGTGCTGGCGGACTACGGCGACGACTCCGTCGCGCAGCTGGCGGGCGTCCACGTCAGCTGCGAGCAGGTGTCGAACCTGCTGACCAAGGCGATCGAGCGCGGCCGCCTCATGGGCTACCTCGAGCAGTCTACGCGCTATGTCTTCTACGGCGACAAGCCGGGCGGCCAGTACCGCTACTACCGCGACCCCGAAGTGCTGTCCGGCCGGCACGGAGAGACATACATCTCCGCGCTCGACGGCCTCTTCGACGCCTACACCCAGGTCTTCGAGGCGGTGAAGGCGATGCTGCAGGCGCCGCTTGCCGCCGACGACAAGGCCGCGCGCAGCGCTGCCCGCGCGGCAGCCCTCGACGTGGCCCGCGGCATCCTGCCCGCCGCGACGGTCTCGAACGTCGGCGTGTTCGGCAGCCCGCAGGCCTTCGAGCAGCTGGTCCTGCGCCTGCGCTCGCACGAGCTCCCGGAGGCGCGCGCCTACGCCGAGCTGATCGTGCCGGAGCTGATGAAGGTCATCCCCGACTTCCTCAGCCGCCTCAACCGCCCCGAGCGGGGTGGCGTGTGGACCGAGTACCGGGCGTCGCGGGCCGCCGGCCTGGAGCAGGCGGCGGGGGAGCTGGGGCTTGCCGCCGGGTTGCCCGGCGCGCCCGTGGAGAGCAGTCCGGGCACCCGCCTCCTGCGCTGGCGCGAGGACGCCGAGGACGCCATTGTCGCGGCGGCGCTCTACGAGCACAGCGACCAACCGATGGAGAGCATCCTCGCGACCGTGAAGGCGCAGCCCGCCGAGCGGCGCCGCGAGCTGTTCCTCGCCACGGTCGGCGAGCGCCGCAACCGCCGCCATCGGCCCGGCCGCGACTGGGAGTTCGCCGACTACGAGTTCGAGGTGGTCAGCGACTACGGCGCCTTCCGCGACCTCCAGCGGCACCGCCTGCTGACCATCGAGTGGCAGCGTCTCGCCCCCGACCTCGGCTACGAGGTCCCGGCCGCGGCGGAGGAGGCCGGGGTGGGGGACACCTGGCGCGCCGCAGTGACCCGGGCGGAGGAGGCCTACCGCGCCATGCGCGACGACCACCCCGCGCAGGCCTCCTACCTGGTCACGATGCAGCACCGCATCCGCTACCTCATCCGGATGAACGCGAGGGAGGCGATGCACCTCGTGGAGCTGCGGAGCTCGCCCCAGGGGCACGCGGCCTACCGCCGCGTGGCGCAGGACATGCACGCCCTCATCCGCGACGTCGCCGGACACAGGCTCGTGGCGGACGCCATGCAGTTCGTCAACCGCGAGGACGTCCACCTGGGCCGGCTCGAGGCGGAGCGCCGCCTCGCCGAGAGACCCGAGGCCGCGGCGGAGGCCCACTAGACTCACCGCCTCATGCCCGAGATCCAGGTCTTCAACACGCTCGGTCGCGAGAAGCAGGCCTTCACGCCGCGCACGCCAGGCCGCGTGACGATGTACTCGTGCGGTCCGACGGTCTACAAGTACTCGCACATCGGCAACTTCCGCTCGTACCTGATGTCGGACTTCTGGGTCCGCGCGCTGCAGTACCTCGGACTTGAGGTCGAGCAGGCGCGCAACATCACAGATGTCGGCCACCTCGTCGACGACACGTCGGATTCGGGCGAGGACAAGGTGCTCGCCGCCGCGCGCGCCGAAGGCAAGTCGCCGGAGGAGATCGCGCAGTTCTACACCGACGCCTTCCATGCCGACGCCGCCCTGCTGCGGATGCGCCCGCCGGACCACGAGCCGCGGGCGACCGAGTTCGTGCCGCAGATGATCGAGCTGATCCAGGCGCTGGAGGCCAAGGGCTACACGTACACGTGCGACGGCAACGTGTTCTTCGACGTCCAGAAGAAGCGCGACTACCCCAAGCTCTCGGGCAACACGCTGGACCAGCTCCAGGCTGGTTTCCGCATCGAGCCCGACCCGCGCAAGCACCACCCCGCTGACTTCGCGCTCTGGAAGGCGGGCGAGGAGCGCCGCCTCCAGGTCTGGGACTCGCCATGGGGGCCGGGCTTTCCGGGCTGGCACATCGAGTGCTCGGCGATGTCGCTGCACTACTTCCCGGACGGGTTCGACATCCACACCGGCGGCGTCGACAACATCTTCCCGCACCACGAGGACGAGATCGCGCAGTCCGACTCCGCCGAGGGCAGGCAGATGGTGAAGTACTGGATCCATGGCGAGTTCCTGCAGCTCGGCGGCCTGAAAATGGCGAAGTCGACGGGCAACATCATCCGCGTCTCGGAGCTGGAGGAGATGGGCTTTGACCCGCTGGCGTTCCGCTACCTCTACCTCGAGGCGAAGTACCGCACCCCGCTGAGCTTCTCCGAGGACGTGCTGGCCGCGGCGCAGCGCGGGCTCGACACGCTGCGCGCGCGGGCGTCGCGCCTGGCTCCGGCGGTGGCGCCGGAGAGCGCCGAGGCGACTGCGCTCGAGGGCCGCTTCGCCGCCGCCCTCGCCGACGACCTCGACCTGCCGCAGGCCGCGGCGCTAGTGCACGAGACGATCCGCGCCAACATCGCTGAAGGCGAACGCCGCGCGCTGCTCGAGCGCTGGGACTCGGTGCTGCAGCTCGACCTCTTCCGTGCGGTCGACGACGCCGCTGTCGAGATCCCGAGCGCCATCCTCGACCTTGCCCGGCAGCGCGACACCGCCCGTGCCGCGCGCGACTTCGGGGAGGCCGACCGGCTCCGCGGCGCGATGGAGGAGGCGGGTTTCGCCGTCGAGGACACCCCCGACGGCACGCGGCTCGTGCCGCGGCGGGGCTGACGATGGCTACGGTCGCGAAGCTGACCCCGAACCAGCGCAAGACCCTCGTCGCGCTCGGCGAGACGCTGCTGCCCTCAGGTGTGGGCGCAGTGCCCGGCGCGGCCGATGTCAACCTGGCCGCAGTCGTCGAGAGCCGGATCGGAGACTACCCGCCGGCGATCCAGCGGATGCTGCAGATGATGATCACGGGGTTCGACATGTCCGGCGTGATGTCGCCGATGGTGCGGCCCTTCCACCGCATGTCGCAGGCGCAGCGCGAGCGGTACATGGACCTCGTGGAGGGGATGAGGCTGAGCGCGCAGCGTGACCTCGTCGTCGGGCTCAAGGCCATGCTGACGATCGCGTACTTCTCCCTGCCCGAGGTCGAGAAGGTCATCGGCTATGACGGGCTGCCACTGCTGCCGGTGACGAAGGAGAAGGAGAGCACGCGCCTGCCCGTGACCGCGTGGCCCGACGTGGCCGACGGCGCCCGCGTGGACGCCGACGTGGTGATCGTCGGCAGCGGCGCCGGTGGCGCGGTGGCGGCGTACGAGCTGGCGTCGGCGGGGCTGTCGGTCATCCTCGTCGAGGAGGGCGGCACGTTCAGCCGCGAGGACTTCACCGACCGGCCCCTGCTGGAGCGCCTCGGCCGCGCCTACCGCGATGGCGGCCTGACCTTCACGCTCGGCAACGTGACCATCTCGCTCCCGCTCGGTCGGGCCGTGGGTGGCACCACCGTCGTCAACTCGGGCACGTGCTTCCAGGCCCCGGAGTGGATCCTCGACGCCTGGGGCCGCGAGCACGCCGTCCGCGACACGGACGCCGAGACCATGGCCCCCTTCTTCGCCCAGGCGGAGGAGATCCTCAACGTCACGCCCGTTCCCGACGAGGTGCTCGGCAACAACGGAGGCAAGCTGCGCGACGGCGTCAGGGCGCTGGGCTGGGCCGGCGGGCCGATCCCGCGCAACATCCGCGGCTGCCACGGCTCGGGGCAGTGCGCCTTCGGCTGCCCGCGCGACGCCAAGCAGGCGATGCACCTCAGCTACCTCCCGCTCGCTCTCGAGCAGGGCGCGAAGATCTTCGCCCACTGCCGCGTCGAGAAGGTGAGGCACGATGGGGTGCGCGCCACCGGCGTCTCGGTCACGCTCCTGGACCCGGAGACGGGCAAGCACCGCGGCACGGCCGAGCTGCGGGCGCGTGCCGTCGTTGTCGCCGCGGGGGCGGTGCACACCCCGCTGCTGCTGCGCAAGAGCGGGCTGGCCGGCCAGAGCGGGCAGCTCGGCCGCAACCTCCGCATCCACCCGGGCGCCGGCGCGATCGCGCTCTTCGACGAGGAGCTGCACGCGTGGAAGGGGACGATGCAGTCGTACTACGTCGACGAGCGCCTGAAGTCCGACGGCATCATCCTCGAGGCGACGATGCCGCCCCCCGGCATCTCCTACAGCGCGGGCGCGCTGCCGTTCTGGGGCGAGAAGCTCGTGCGCCACGTCGAGGACTACCCGCGCATGGCGTCGGTCGGGATGATGGTGTCCGACCACTGCAGCGGTCGCGTCGTGCGCCGCCCGGACGGCCAGGCGCTGATGCTCTACAACATGGGCCGCGACGAGGCGCGCCGCCTGGCGCAGGCCATCGTCATGGGCGGCGAGGCGTTCTTCGCCGCGGGCGCCAAGGAGTACTACCCGATGGTCCGCGGCATCCCGGTCGTCCACTCGCGCGACGAGCTGCGCAACATCGTGCCCGAGAAGGTGCGGCCGCAGGACCTCAAGCTGTCCGCCTACCACCCGATGGGCACGGCACGCATGGGGGAGGACCCTCGCCGCGCGGTTGTCGACAGCTACGGGCGCTCCTTCGCCTGCGAGGGCCTGTACGTGTGCGACGCGTCGCTCTTCCCGTCGTCGACCGCGGTGAACCCTCAGCTGACGATCATGGCGACCGCGCACCGTATCGGGCGCCGCCTGGCGGAGACCCTCGGCTAGCCGGCGGGAACGACGGCGCGCTCACGGGCGTGCGCTGTACATGAGCTCCGCCGCCAGGAGGCCTCGCTCCCATGGATGAGCCCATCCGCTACGCGCGGAATGGAGAGGTCCACATCGCCTACCAGGTCGTGGGCGACGGGCCCGTCGACCTCGTCTACACGCCGGGGATCTGGTCGAACCTGGAGATCATGTGGGAGTGGCCGGAGTGGGCCAGGTACCTGCGCCGGCTGGCGAGCTTCTCGCGCCTCATCCTCTTCGACATGCGCGGCGTCGGCCTCTCGGACCGCGGCACGGAGCCGCCCGTGCTGGAGGCCCAGATGGGCGACGTCGGCGCGGTGATGGACGCAGTCGGGCTGGAGTCGGCCGCTGTGTTTGGCGGTGCGCGCGGGGCGGCGATGACCATGCTGTTCGCGGCGACCTACCCGCAGCGCACCAAAGCCCTCGTCCTGTACGCGCCCATCGCCCGAACGATGCGCGCGGAGGACTGGCCCTACGGGCGCACCGATGCGGAGCAGCAGCGGTTCATCGAGCGCTTCAGCAGCGAGATGGGAACGGCGCAGAACCTGGACCTGCAGGGGCCCGACCACGATCCCGCCTTCGCCAGGTGGTGGGCGCGGTTCGAGCGGCTGGGCGCCTCACCCGGCGCGTGGCGCGAGCTGGCTGGGATCATGAGCCACCTCGACGTGCGGCGAGTGCTTCCCGGCATCCAGGCGCCGACCCTCGTACTGCACCGGACCGGCGACCGCATAGTTAACGTCGGCCAGGGACGCGCGGTCGCGGAACAGATCCCGAACGCGAAGTTCGTCGAACTCCGCGGCAACAACCACATCCCATTTGCCGGCGACCACGACGCGATCACCTCCGAGATCGAGCTGTTCCTGACCGGCGCGCACACGCCAGTGGAAACCGACCGGGTGCTCGCCACCGTGCTCTTCACCGACATCGTGGGGTCGACGGAGCGGGCCGCCGCGATGGGTGACCGTGCGTGGCGCGACCTGCTCGAGCGGCACCGGGCGGCGGTGCGCCGCGAGCTGGCGACGTTCAGGGGCCTCGAGGTCGACACCGCCGGCGACGGCTTCATGGCGCGCTTCGACGGGCCCGCCCGCGCCATTCGCTGCGCGCAGGCGATCATCGCCGCCAACCGGGACCTGGGGCTCGACCTGCGGGCCGGGATGCATACCGGCGAGTGCGAGGTCCTGGAGCACGCCATCAGCGGGATCGCGGTTCACACCGCCGCGCGTGTCGCCGCCCTGGCCGGCCCGGGCGAGGTGCTGGTGACGAGCACGGTCCGCGACCTGGTCGCCGGGTCGGGCCTGAACTTCACCGATCTCGGCGCCCACGACCTCAAGGGCGTGCCCGGGTCCCGGACGGTGCTGCGGGTCGGCGGGGCTTAGCGTAGCCCCAGCCCGGCGTCAGCCGGTGGCGCGCTTCCTTCGCGAGCCCGAAGCCGCGGCCCCGGCGGCGGCCCTCGCGGTGGCCTTGATGTTGCTGGTCGCGGCGCTCTTCTTGCGCGCGCCGTTCTTCGCCGGCGCCTTGGCCTTCGCCTTCCTGGCCGCGGGCCGGGCCGGCTTCGGCGCGGGCTGGGCCCCCTCGGCGGCGTCGCGCTGGGCCTGGCGGGCGACGTCGAGGAGCTCCGCGAACGACTCCTCCATGCACTCTCCGAGCTTCGGCAGGTCGGGGAAGGCGTGGCGGTCCCCGATGTAGCCGAAGTTGATGTGGCCGAGGTAGCTGAAGATCGCCGTCGCCAGCTGCTGGTTCTCGTAGAGGAAGGCGATCGGCATCGCCTCCACGAGCTGGCAGCCGAGGCAGTACAGCGGCCACTGCGGCCCGGGCACGTTGGTGACGATGGTGTTGTAGTTCATCTGCCGCAGCGAGGCGCGCGCGACCAGCGCGTGTAGCGTCGCCGGCGAGAAGCCCGCGAGCTTCAGCAGGATGTCCGCGCCCAGCGCCTGCTTGCTCTTCTTGATCCGGTCGACATTGGCCTTGGCCTTGCGCATGCGCGCCGCCGGGAAGGGCTCGTCGACGGGCAGCGGCACCAGCATCGTCGACAGCACGTTGCCGAGCGCCGACTTCTGCGAGTCGTCGCGCAGGGAGACGGGGCAGAGGGCCTTGAGCTTGAGGTGGTCGACGTCCTCGTCGTGCATCTCGAGGTACTTGCGGAGCCCGCCGGTCACGACACCCAGGACGACGTCGTTGATCGTGGCGCCGAAGGCGTTCTTGACCTCCTTGAACTCCGCCAGGTCGAAGCGGGTGAAGTAGTACGCGCGGCTCGGCCCGGTCGGGCCGTTGAGGGGGCCCTCGGGTGGCGTCAACTCGCGCACGGCGACCGAGAGCGCGCCGGCGCCCTCGGCCAGCGCGGCGGCAAGGCGGCGCGGGTTGCTGGCGGCCTCCACCGCGCTGCGCACCACGCCCGCGGGCGCGGCAGCGCGCTCGCGCAGGCTCTCCATCAGCAGGCCGAGGGTGCCGGTGCCCTTCTTCGCGCGCCACTGCGACTTCTCCTTCGGCGGCTCGTAGTCGGAGGTGGTGTCCATCAGCACGGTGGCGAGCTCCAGGGCTGACAGCCCGTCGACCATCGAGTGGTGGGTCTTGCTGAGCAGCGCCCAGTGGCCGTCCTTCAGGCCCTCGATGTAGTAGAGCTCCCACAGCGGGTGGCGCCGGTCCAGCTGGCGCGAGAAGACCCGCTCGATGTACGTCCCCAGCTCCTTGTCGCCGCCGGGGGAGGGGAGGGCGGCGCGGCGCACATGGAACGTGATGTCGAAGTTGGGGTCGTCCATCCACACCGGCATGTCGACGTTCATCGGCAGGAAGGCGACCTTCTGGCGGTACCGCGGCATGAGGTCGAGCCGGGGCTCGATGTGGTGGCAGAGCGCGTCGTAGCGCTCCTGGTGGCTCTTCCACGGCCCGGGCTCGAAGATCGCCACCCCGCCGATGTGCATGTGGGTGTTGCGAGTCTCGAGGTGCAGGAACGAGGAGTCGAGTGAGGTGAGTCTCTGGAATGCCATCTATGTCCTCCTTCCTTCAGCCACGGCCGCGAATTTGCGAGGCAAGTATGACAACAACGTTTGGGCCTCATGCGTGCGTGGTACTTTGGAGGTGCAACCTGACATCGACGCTATCCATAAGGAGGTAATCAGAAGTGGTAAGTGCAGGCCTGTTGATCCTGCGACTCGTGGCCGGGTTGACGATCGCCTCCCACGGCGCGCAGAAACTGCTCGGCTGGTTCGATGGCCCGGGCATGGGCGGAGTCCGCGGGATGATGGCGCAGATGGGGGTGAAGCCCGCGCCCCTGTGGGCCTACGCGGTGGCCCTCACGGAGCTGTTCGGGGGGTTGCTGGTCGCGCTCGGTCTTTTGACCCCAATCGCCGCGCTCCTGGTGTTCGCCGACCTGCTGATCGCGACCACGGTCCACATCAGCAAGGGCTTCTTCAACCAGAAGGGCGGTTACGAGTACCCCCTCGTGTTCGCGACGGTGTTCTTCGCGCTCGCCGCCATCGGCCCCGGTATCTACTCGTTGGATGTTGCTCTCGGCATTGACCTGGTCAGCATGCCCGTCTTCGTGGGCACGCTGATGGTCGTGCTCGCGGGCTGCGTCGCGGCGATGACGAGCAGGCACATCGTGCCGTCGGCGGCCGGGCGGCAGAGCCAGGCGCCGGCGGCGGGGCGCTAGGTCCCGGCCGGTTCCTGCTCCTCCACCACCCCCACGCCGAAGTAGCGGGCCTGGGGGTGGTGGAACACCACGGCTGACACCGACGCCTCCGGGTCCATCATGTAGCCGTCCGTCAGCTGCACCCCGATCGACTCCGGGTGCAGCAGCGCCCACAGCTTCTCCTGGTCGGCAAGCTCGGGACAGGCCGGGTAGCCGAAGCTGACGCGGATGCCCTGGTAGCGCGCCTTGTGGATGTCCTGCATCGTGAACGAAGAGTCGTCGTCGATGCCCCACAGGCGGCGGATGTCGTGGTGCAGCTTCTCCGCGAACGCCTCGGCGGTCTCGATGGCCAGGGCCTGGATGGTCTGGGACAGGAGATAGTCGCCCTTCGCCTTCAGCTCGTCCGCGAGCTTGCGCACGCCGGCGCCGCACGTGGTGACGAACATCGCCACGGTGTCGGGGCCTGACTCGCGCGGGGCGACGAAATCGCTGAGGCACAGCTGGTCGCCCGTCGCCTGGCGCGGGAAGGTGAAGCGCGCCAGCTCGGCGCCGCGCGGGTCGCCACCATTGGCGGCGGGGGCGTAGATGATCGTGTCGTTGCCCTCGCTGTTGGCGAGGAAGAACTGGTACACGCCGCGCGCGCGCAGCCACCCGCCCTCGGCGCGCTTCTTGGCGTCGTCGACGATCGCCTGCAGCTTCAGGTACTTCTCGTCGTCCGCGGCCTTCAGCCGCCCGACGTTCCCGCCGAGGCCGAGGTGCCGCCCGAAAAGCATCTGCTCGTTCAGGTACGGCCAGACCTCGTGCAGGCGCACGGCTAGCTCGTGGCGCTCGAGGTCCGGCGCCGGCCGCGCGGGGGCCACCTCCACGGACGGCGCGCGCTCCGTGCTCGCCGTCACATTCGGCCGCGGGCTGGCCTCTGCCGCGGGACCGAGCTTCGCGGCACGCTCGCGCGCCAACTCCGCGAGCTCCTCGCGCCCGCCCGGCCGCGACAGGCGGTTGGCGAGCTCGAGCCCCTCCATCGCGTCCTTGGCGTACGCCACGACCGTGCTGTAGCTCGGCAGGATGCGGCGGTAGGTGAAGTTCGGCGTCAGCGCCGCGCCGCCGACCAGCATCGGCACGTCGACGCCGGCGGCCTTGAGGTCCTCCGCCGTCACCACCATCTGCTGCGCCGACTTGACCAGCAGCCCGGACAGCCCGATGAAATCCGGCTTGTGCTCACGCACGGCCGCGATCAGGGCCTCGGGCGCGACCTTGATGCCGAGGTTGACGACGTCGAAGCCGTTGTTGCCGAGGATGATCTCGACCAGGTTCTTGCCGATGTCGTGCACGTCGCCCTTGACGGTCGCGAGCAGCAGCTTCCCCTTCTTCGCTGACGTTTCCTTCTCCATGTACTGCTCGAGGTGCGCGACTGCCGCCTTCATCGCCTCGGCCGACTGCAACACCTCCGCCACGATCAGCTCGTTGGCCGCGAAGAGCCGGCCGACCTCGTCCATCCCCGCCATGAGAGGACCGTTGATGATGTCGAGCGGCGCGACGCTCTCCTTGACGCGCTTCTCCTCGAGGTCGGGGATCAGGCCCTCCTTGGTGCCCTGCACGATGTAGCTGGCGATGCGCTCGTCGAGCGGCAGCGTCGACATCTCGACGTGCTGCTGCGGCTTGCGCTCGCGGAAGTGCGCCGTGAAGGCGGCGATGTCCTCGTCGCTGCCCTTGAACAGGAGGGCGTCACAAAGCGCCTTCTCGTCGTCGGGGATCGTGCCGTATCGCACCAGCTTCTCGGAGCTGACGATGGCGAAGTCGAGCCCCGCCCTGGTGGCGTGGTACAGGTACACGCTGTTCAGCACCTCGCGCCCGGCCTCGGGCAGCCCGAACGAGACGTTGCTGATGCCGAGCACGGTGCCGGTGCCGGGGAAGCGCCGCTTCAGCTCGGTGATCGCGTTGATGGTCTGGGGCGCCGACCCGCGGTAGTTCTCGTCGCCGGTGGCGCAGGGGAAGACCAGCGTGTCCCAGATGATGTCCTCGGGCGCGATGCCGTATTTCTGCGTGAGCAAGTCGTAGCTGCGCTCCGCCACCTTGACCTTGTCCTCGGTGGTGATCGCCTGCCCCTTCTCGTCGATGCACCCGACCACCAGCGCCGCGCCGAACTCGCGCGCCAGCGGCGTCACCGCGGCGAAGCGCTTCTCGCCGTCCTCGAGGTTGACGGAGTTGAGGATCGCCTTCCCCTGCGAGTACGGCAGCGCCACCTCGTAAACACGCGTGTCGGTGGCGTCGATGACCAGCGGCGTCTTCACCATCTTGACCGCGACCTCGAGGAAGGCCTTGATGTCGGCGATCTCGTCGCGGTCGGGGTTGCTCATGCAGACGTCGATGAGGTGGGCCCCCGCCTTGACCTGCGCGCGCGCGATCTCGGCGGCCTCCTCGAAGCCGCCCGCCTCGATGAGGCGCTTGAACTTGCGGCTGCCGATGACGTTGGTGCGCTCGCCGATGATGAGCGGGCGGTTGTCGTCCTCGACCTCGACGTAGTCGATGCCGCTCAGGTGCGTCACGTGCCGCGGCGACGGCAGCTGGCGGGGCTTGCCCACGTGGGCCGCGTCGGCGAAGCGCTGGACGTACTCCGGCGTGGTGCCACAGCAGCCACCGACGAGGTTGAGCCAGCCGTTGTCGATGAAGCGGCCGAGCGTCTCGGCCATCAGCTCCGGCGTCTCAGCGTAGTTGCCGTACTCGTCCGGCAGCCCCGCGTTCGGGTAGCACGAGATGAAGCACTCCGCCGTGGAGGCGAGCGTGCGGATGTGGTCGGTCATGAACTCCGGCCCGGTCGCGCAGTTCAGCCCGATGGACGTCATGTGCGCGTGCTCGACCGAGGTGTAGAACGCCTCCACGCCCTGGCCCGCGAGCATCGTGCCCATCGGTTCGATCGTCCCGGAGATGAGCAGCGGGACGCGGAAGCCGACGTCGCGCATCGCGGCCCACATCCCGAGGATGCCCGCCTTCGCGTTGCGGGTGTCCTGGATGGTCTCGAGCAGCAGCATGTCCGCGCCGCCAGCCAGCAGCCCGCGGGCCTGGACGTGGTAGTGCTCGAGCAGCTCCTCGAACGTGATGCCCCCGGTGACGCTGATCGCCTTCGTCGTCGGGCCCATTGACCCGCTCACGAACCGGTCGGAGCCGAACTCCGCCGCCACCTCGCGCGCCAGCCGCGCCGCGGTGGCGCTGATCTCCTCGGCGCGCTCCGCCAGACCGTACTCCCCGAGCACCAGCGGGGTGCTGCCAAACGTATCGGTGCCGACCACGTCGGAGCCCGCCGCGTAGTAGTCCCGGTGCATCTTCTGGATGACGTCGGGGCGCGTCACCACGAGGTACTCGTTGCAGCCCTCGAAGTCCGGCCCGCCGAAGTCCTCGGCGGTCAGGCCCTGGCCCTGCAGGTAGACGCCCTGCGACCCGTCCAGCACGACGATGCGCTCGCGCAGCATCTCCTCGAAGTGCTGCCCGCGCTCGCTCAGCGCCAGGTCGAAGGGCGGCTCAGGGTAGGCGGAATCGGCGGAAGGGGGCATGGTCGGAGTTCAATCGTACGGTGCAGCTCAGCGTGGGGGCAGTGATGGCGGGGATCGAGATGTGGCAGGGGACGGGCACCCTCATCGTCCGCTCCGGCGCCGAGGAGTGCCGCCTCTACTTCATGGGCGGCACCCTCTACCATGCCGAGGGACCCGGTGGCGTCGTCGGCCAGCCGGCGGTCGACATCGCCATGGAGTGGACGGACTTCAAGCACGAGTTCGACCGCGAGTCGCGCCTGCCGACCATCGAGACGATCGGGGAGGAGGAGGTCGCGAACGACGCCCACGACCTCGCGCGCTGGAACCGGCGCGAGTCCGAGGACCTCCGTCAGCGCGCGGCCATCGTCTTCGCGTTCCTCATCGTCGCCGGGCTGGTCATGATCTGGCTCTTCAGCCAGCGCGCCTGAGTGAGTCCTTCCCCCGCCTGCGCGGGGAGGGTTGGGTGGGGGGCAAAGCCCCGCGCCCTACGCCGCCGGCTTGAACACCATCACGAACACGACGATCACCAGCAGCACGGCCATGACGATCCCGAGCGTCCGCGCCCTCCCGTCGGCGGAGCGGTATGCGTCGGTCTCAGCCTGGCCGGCGTCCACGAGCTCGATCTGCCGCTTCAGGGTCGGCGTGTACCCGAGCGCCGCGATCAGCGCGATGATGACGAAGAGGACGATGCCGCTGATGATCCAGCGGGTGGTGATCGAGTAGCGGGTGAAGGCCATGACCAGCCCGGTCAGGAAGAGGAGCCCGTACGCCGGGTTGGCCACCCGGTCGTCGATGAACTTGATCCCGCGAAGGGCGAACCCGAGGTGCTCCGGGTCCCGCTTGGCCCGCACGCTCCAGAACCCGTAGGTGGCGTTCGCCCCGACCGCCACGATGGCGGACAGGATGTGAACAGTTTTCAACAGGAAGAACCAGCCCACGCTGGGGCATTGTAAACTCACGGTATATGGCCATTGAAACGCAGCTCATCTCCCTCACCGACGACGCCGCCACGAGGCTGCGCGGCATGATCGAAGCCAAGGGCAACCCGGGCCTGGCGCTCCGCGTCTGGGTCCAGCCGGGTGGCTGCTCCGGGTTCTCCTATGGGATGGCCCTCGACGACGCCCCCCTGGATGACGACGTCGTGACGGACGCCGCGGGCATGAAGGTCTTCGTTGACGCCTTCTCGGCGCAGCACCTGCAGGGCGCCAAGATCGACTATGTCGACAGCCTCATGGGTGCCGGCTTCACCGTCCTCAACCCGAACGCGGTCTCGAGCTGCGGCTGCGGCCACAGCTTCAGCTCCGCCCAGGGCGGGGGCGAGGCCCAGTCCTGCGGAGGCGGCTGCTCCCACTAAACGCGAACGTCCTCCCCCCGCACGCGGGGGGAGGTGCAGGTGGGGGGTAAGCGCCGGCTGATCCTTCAGCGCCCGCGTTGATCGGCCTATACTGCCCGCAGGAAGGCGGGTTTGGCGGGTCTGCTGTGTGCGCCCGCGGTAACGCGGGCACGGAGAAGGATCCTGGTGCCGCTGGCGGGAGCGGCCGTTCTCCTGGCGCCCGCGGCGGTCGCGCCGCTTCCGGCCACGGCGGCCGGAGTCCAGCTCAGCTTCAATGGCCCCGGCGAGGGCCCACCCTTCGACACGCCGCCACCGGCCACGCCCACGGGCCATTTCCATCACTGGTCCGGGACACCCGCCGACGTCGTCGGCGGCATCGAGTACGCCCCGGGTGAGGTGATCGTCACCGATGCGCCGTTCGACGACCACGGCGCCGACACCAACCCCAACGACGCCAGCCCAGGCGAGAACTACACGCTGCTGCAGGGGGCCAACTCCGCCAAGGGCGCCGCCGGCGACTACGCGTACCCGGCTGACGCGGACCCGGCCCATCCCATGTACGCCAAGAACGCTGCCGACATCGTCGAGGTGCGGCTCGGCGCCGACGCCGGCGCCTGGTACCTCCTCGTCCGGCTCAACATGCTCAACGACCCATCGGTCACGGCGATCGAGGCCAGGATCGACAGCCACGACCTCGTCGTCCACGGGACGGCAGGCACCCTCGCGGCCACCCGGTTGAGGTGTATGCCGACACCCGCCAGAGCCTGTTCGAGGCGCGCGTGCCGCGCGCTGTATACGACCCCGGCGACGGCACCCACAACGTCTTCGTCGCCGCCGGCCTCTGGGACAGCACGGCCAACACCTGGTATCACCCGTCCTCCGGCAACTCCCCCTACTACGACCTGGCCTACGTCCCACGCGAGGGCATGAGCTCGTACTGGCACGACGCGCAGCAGTCGGCCGACATCGCGGCGCAGAGCTACGCCAATGACGCCTTCAAGGTCGACTTCGGCGCGCTCCGCCAGGGGACGTGCCCGACCGGCATGTCATGCCCCGCGTACTCCGGTCCGGCCGAGGGATTGGTCAACCGCGTCTTCCGCTCCGGCCAGCCCCTGGGCCGCGGCGTGACGCTGCAGACGCGCTGGGCCCAGGACCAGGGAGGCCTCGGGTACCAGCTCTATCACTCCCCGTACCAGCCCTACACCGTCTACGTGCCGCGCCACCGCAACGGCGCGACCGTGTTCCTGCTGCACTACCTGGGCGGCAACCACATGAGCTACGCGATCACCTCGATGAACTCCGCCCCTCCGAATGACGCGACCTCAACCGCCGGCAGCGTCGCCGACTGGGCCGAGCAGCTCGGTGTCACGGTGGTCATGCCGCTGGCCCGGGGCGAGGCCGGGTGGTACGAGGCTGAGGCGGAGAAGGACTTCTTCGAGGTGTGGCGCGACTACGCCGCGCATTACGGTTATGACCCCGAGCGCGTGTACCTGTCCGGGATGTCGATGGGCGGGCACGGCACGTGGCGTCTTGGCCAGCTGTACCCGGACCTGTTCGCCTCCCCCATCGTCTGGTCGGGCACCGTGGCGCCCGACACGATCTGGCTCGGGCCGCCGCCCGCGCCGGCGATGTACCCGCAGCAGAACCCGCCTGCGTGCAACCGCGATTCGCCCGGCTGCGGCTACAACCTCACCGAACTGTTCGGCAATACGCGCAATGTCCCGTACCACATGGTGCACGGGGCGATGGACGAGCTCGTGCCGATCGACAACGCGGACACCTGGCTCACCAACTACTGCAACAACAGTGGCGGCAGCTGCCGGTACGTGATGTACCCGACGCACCGCCACGAGACCTCATACCCGGGCACCACGGAGCACTTCGTGCTGGATTGGCTCAACGGCCTGCCCACGCGGGTACGCAACCCGACCCACGTCTCCTACATCCTGGAGCGGCGCTTCATGCAGCCCGACCTCGGCGGGTTCAGATACCAGGGCGCGTACTGGGTGAGTGGCATGCGGCTGGCGAACGGCGCGACCAAGGGGACGGTCGAAGCCGACCGGTCGACCACGCCCGACACCGTGACCCCACTTGCGGAAACATACGGCGTGGACAACCTCGGTCCCTACCGCCTCCGGGCGGTCGACGTCAGGCAGCCGAACCCGACGGCGAACATCGTGAAGCTGCAGCTATCCGGCCTCGCCGCGGTGACGCTGGACATCACGCGCATGGGGTGGGACATCAGCGCGCCGCAGCACCTCTCCGGCACGACCGACGTGCCCGTCGACGTGACGCTCGCGGGGCCCTACGACCCGCCGGCGGTTACCGGGGCGCCGGCGAGCATGTCACCCGCCGGCCTGGTGCTGCACCTTGCCGCCGGCGCCTTCGACGTGACGATTGGCCCGGACGCGGCCGCCGGCGCGCCCACCGGGGGGATCGGGGCGCCAAACACCTCCGCGACCGCCCCCGCGGGTGGCGCAGCGGTCCTTGTGCTCGCCGGCCTCGGGCTCCTCAGCGCGCGCAGGCGGCGGCGAAGTCCAGGACCTCGGCGGCCAGCCTGAGCCGGCCTTCGAAACCCTCCATCAGCGTGTCCGTGACCAGCACCTTCAGCCCGTTCATGCGGAGCTGCGCCTCGTATGCGTGGTCGACACGGTCGATGACCATGGCGTCGACCAGCCCCTCGTAGGCCCGCGCCACCCCCAGGGGGTCGACCGGCAGCCCGGCCGCCTGCATCATGGGCACAGTCGGCCCCTTCACCGCCTCGCCCCCGATGAGAGGGGAGACCGCGACCCGTACCGCACGCGCCTGCTCCAGGGCCAGGCGGACCCCGCGGACGGCGAGGATGGGGCCGATGCTCGCGACCGGGTTGCTCGGCGCGACCACCACGACGTCCGCCTCCTGGAGCGCCGCCACGGCGCCCGGGCTCGGGCGCGCGGCGTCAGCGCCCTCGAAGCGCACCTCCTCCACGGGCGGCTCGAACCGCCGCCGCACGAAGTAGTCCTGGAACTCGAGCGTCCCCTCCGTGGTGACGACCATCGTTCGCACGGGGTCGTCGCTCATCGGTATGACCTGGGCCTGGATCTGGAGTCGCTCCGCCAGCCGCGCGGTGACGTCGGTCAGGGAGGCCCCCCCCGCCATGAGCCGCGTGCGGATCAGATGGGTGGCGAGGTCGCGGTCGCCCAGCTGGAACCAGTCGGGCTCACCATAGCGGCGCATCAGCTCGAGCGCCTGCCACGTCTCGCCCTCCAGGCCCCAGCCCCGGTCGCGGTCGGCCAGGCCGGCGAGCGTGTACATGACGGTGTCGACGTCGGGGCTGACGTGCAGGCCCCACCAGTCGAGGTCGTCACCGGTGTTGCAGATGACGCTGAGGTGCCCTGCCGGCACGAGCTCGGCGAGGCCCTCGACCAGCTTCACGCCGCCGATGCCGCCGCTCAGGACCGTGACGCGGCGCGGCGGCGGGGCCGGGCGGGTCACCGGAAGTAGTCCCGCGCGGGGTCCCGGAGCAGGGGGGCGACGCCGCCGGCGTCCCGCGCGTATACGTAGCCGCGCACGATGGCCACGGGCACCCGGTCGAGCTTGTTCATCACCAGCTCGCTGGCCGAGCAGAGCTCGTCCGCCACGGCCAGCTCCGTGCCGCGCAGGGTGTACCCGGCGGGGTCGGAGTCGCCGCGGTAGTCGCGGATGGCGCGCATCCCCGCCACCCCGAGGGCCACGTTGACCAGCCCGTGGCGGAAGGGCCGGCCGAAGGTGTCGCTGACCAGCACGGCGACGTCGCGGCGGCGCCGGGCCAGCAGGCCTGCCTGGATGTCTCGCGCGCTGGCGTCGCTGTCCAGGGGCAGAAGCAGCGCGCCGCCGTCGGGGCCGGTGTTGCTGCGGTCGATCCCGGCGTTGGCGCAGACGAACCCATGGCGCGTCTCCACGACCAGCACCCCCGGCGCGGCGCGCAGGACGGCGCGCGACTCGGTGAGGATCAGCTCGACCTGGCGCGCGTCGAACCCGCAGGCCCTGGCCAGCTCCTCCGCCCTCGCGCTCGGAGCCGGGTCGACCGTCACCCGCCGGGCCTCCGCCTTCGACACCACCTTGCTGGCCACGACGACCACGTCAGCGTCGTCGAGCTCCACGTCATTGCCCGTCAGGGCCGCGTCGATCAGCGCGACGAGGTCGTCACCCGCCACGACCTCCGGCATGCCCCGGAGGGGGATGACGCTGACGCTCATGCGCCGTGCAGCTGCTTCTCTGCGTCGAGCCTGAGCTGGCCGGCCTGGACCAGGACCTCGCGCCCCTCCGGCCCGATTTTCTCCAGCGCGTCGACGTCGGCGGGGGAGTCGAGGTCGAGGCGCAGCCGGGCGTTGTCGAGCAGGTGGACCTCGATCCCTTCGGCGGCGGCCTCTCGCCGGTGCTGGTCGAGGCTGCCCGGGCCGAAGTGCAGCCGGAACGGCCGGGGCGGCGCGAGGTGGAGGGCATTGGTGCCGGTGCCCTCGCGGTCGGTGACCAGCGTCAGCCCGGCCCGCTCCGACAGCTGGAGAAGGTCCAGCGGACGGGTCAGCGGAACGTCCGCGGACACGGTCATCACCGCCGTCGCCCCGCGGGCGCGCGCCTCGTCGAACCCGGCGTCGACCGCGGCCGACTGGCCCCACAGCTCCGGGCGGAGGAGAGGTTCGAAGAAGTACATCCGCGCGAACTCCGCCGTGGCCTCGTCCTCCACCACGGCGAGCCGAAGGCCGATGGCGCCGCACGCTTCCGCAGCCTTCAACACGCGGTGCGCGGAGACCCGCGCGAGGGCGGCGCGCTGGTCCTCGTCGAGCAGGCCCGCCAGCCGCGTCTTGGCGCTGGTGAACGCCTTGATCGGGACGATGCAGGCCAGCACCCGTGGAGGATAATTGCCGACTCATGGCTGAGCAGGCATACGAAGAGATCCCCACGGACTGGCTCAACGACACCACCGACTACCGGCAGTGTTTCGTCTGCGGGACCAACAACGAGGTCGGTCTGCACCTCCATTACTGGCAGGAGGGCGACCAGATCGTCACCGAGTTCACGGCGGACGAGCGGCACGCCGGGTTCCCGGGCGTGCTGCACGGCGGCCTGATCTCGACCATCCTCGACGAGACCATGGGTCGCACCGCGCTCTTCACGCGCACGTGGGTGATGACCGGCCGGCTCGAGGTCCGCTACCGGCAGCCGGCGCCGACGGGCCGTCGCATCACCTTCCGCGCCTGGCTGACGCGGGCCCGGCGCGACGCGTTCGAGTCCCGGGGCGAGGCGCGCCTCGACGACGGCACGCTGCTCGCGGACGCCAAGGGTCTCTTCCTGCGCGTGCCCGACGCGGTCCGGGAGGCGGCGGCCGAGGCCCATCCCGAGCTCGGCGACTACTTCAACAGCGCCCTCCCTCGCTGAGCCCGATGTCGCAGAAGTACTTCATCTTCGGGGACGAGCACGAGGCCTACCGCCAGTCGGTCAGGTCCTTCGTGCAGAAGGAGCTGCGCCCCCATGCCGAGGAGTGGGAAAAGGCCGAGGACTTCCCCAACGACGTCTTCCGCCGCATGGGCGCGCTCGACCTCTTCGGCAACAAGTTCGACGAGAAGTACGGCGGCACGGGCGCCGGCGTGCTCTTCGAGGCCGTGCTGATCGAGGAGCTGTCGCGCTGCGGCTCGGGCGGGGTCGCCGCGGGCCTTGGCGCCCACAGCCAGATCGCGCTCCCGCCAATCGCGAACTTCGGCAGTGAGGCGCAGAAGCAGCGCTGGCTCGTGCCGGGGCTCAAGGGCGAGAAGATCGCTGCGCTCGGGATCACGGAGCCGGACGCCGGTTCGGACGTGGCGTCGCTCACCACCCGCGCGGTGCGTGACGGCGACCACTACGTCGTCAACGGCAGCAAGACCTACATCACCAACGGCTGCCGCGCCGACATGCTCGTGACGGCCGTGCGCACCGGCGACGACCCCCACGCGGGCGTGTCGTTCCTCGTCATCGAGAAGGGCACGCCCGGGTTCGACCAGGCGACGAAGCTGAAGAAACTCGGCTGGCGCGCCAGCGACACGGCCCAGATCTACTTCAGTGACTGCCGGGTGCCGGCCGAGAACCTCCTCGGGGGCGAGGGGGGCGCGTTCCCGATGATCATGAGCAACTTCCAGTGGGAGCGCCTGGCGATGGCGCTGGGCGCGGTCGCAGGGGCGGAAGGGACCCTGCAGCTGGCCATCGACTACGCCGAGCAGCGAGTCGCGTTCGGGCGCCCGATCGTCCGCTTCCAGGCGCTCAAGCACAAGCTCGTCGAGATGGCCACCGAAATCGAGATGGCCCGCCACCTGACCTACCACGCGCTGTGGCTCGTGAGCCGTGGCGTCGACGCCGTGAAGGAGGTGTCGATGGCCAAGGTGGCCGCCACCGAGATGGCGGTGAAGGTCGCCGACGAAGCCGTCCAGGTCCACGGCGGCTACGGCTACATGATGGAGTTCCCGGTGCAGCGCGCCTGGCGCGACGCCCGCCTCGGCCCGATCGGCGGCGGCACCACCCAGATCATGCGCGAGATCATCGCGAAGGCGATGGACCTCTAAGCCGCAGGGGTAGACCTGCGCCCGGCGCGGCGCTACCATGCCCCCGCGGGAGTGCCACGGCCCCGCGGCTATATCGAAACGAGGTAGGACGCATGAACTGGTTTCTCATCTGGCTGTTCCTGCACATCACCGGTGCGGTGATCGCCTTCGGCCCGATCTTTGTATTCCCGATCATCGGGAGCCTCGCCCAGAAGAACCCGATGCACGCCCCCTTCGCGTTCCGGGTGAGCGAGTCGATCGAGCGTGGCCTGGTCGTGCCCCTGGCGCTGTTCCAGTTCGTGAGCGGTGTAGGCCTCCTGATCAGCGTGCACATCGACTTGCTCAAGACGCCCTACCTCATCGTGGGGATCGTCCTCTACCTCACTGCGATGACAATCGCGCTCAGCATCTCTGTGCCCACGACAGCGAAGCTCGTGCACATGACGGAGCACATGCCGGCGCCCGCTCCCGGGGCTATGGCCGCCGGCCCGCCTCCCGAGTTGCTGGCCCTGACGAAACGCCTCCAGGTCGCCGGCATGGTGCTGACTGCGCTCTTCCTCGTGATCATCTTCCTGATGATCATCAAGCCAGGCGGCATCGTTAACGGGCCGCTGTTCGGCTAGGTCTTCGCCTACGCCCGCCTGATCAAGAACCTGTAGACCGGTCCCTCGAGCTCGTCCGAGCTCAGCAGCCGATGGCCGGCCCGGCGGCACCACGCCCTCAGGTCGTGGTCGGCGCCGGGGTCGGTGGCAAGCACTTCGAGCACCTCGCCGGGCGCGATGAGGTCGATCTCGTTGCGCGCCTTCACGAGCGGTAGAGGGCAGCGCAGGCCGCGCGCGTCGAGGCTGCGGGCCGCCTCGGGGATTGGCTCCATGGCGAGAATGTAGTCGGAGATGCAACGCCCGACCTACCCGTTCACGGCGATCGTGGGCCAGGAGCAGATGAAGCTGGCCCTGCTCCTGAACGCCATCCAGCCGCGCATCGGCGGGGTCCTGATCCGCGGGGAGCGCGGGACGGCCAAGTCGACGGCGGTGCGCGGGCTGGCCGCGCTGCTACCGGAGCTCGAGGTGGTGGCGGGCTGCCGCTTCAACTGCGACCCGGCGGCGCGCGACCCGGACCTGTGCCCTGACTGCCGCGACAGGCGGGCGGCCGGCGAGGAGCTGCCGCGCGCGACGCGCCGGATGCGGGTCGTCGAGCTCCCGGTCGGGGCCAGCGAGGACCGCGTCGTCGGCAGCGTCGACCTCGAGGCGGCCATCCGCGAAGGCAGGCGCCGTTTCGAGCCGGGACTCCTGGCTGAGGCGAACCGCAACATCCTCTACGTCGACGAGGTCAACCTGCTCGACGACCATCTCGTCGACGTCCTGCTCGACGCCGCCGCGATGGGGGTCAACACCGTCGAGCGGGAGAGCGTCTCCTTCACGCATCCGGCGCGCTTCATCCTCGTCGGCACGATGAACCCGGAGGAGGGCGAGCTGCGGCCCCAGCTGCTCGATCGCTTCGGCCTCTGCGTCGACGTGCGGGCGAGCGCGAACGTGGCCGAGAGGGTCAGCATCCTGGAGCAGGAGCGGGCCTACGCGGCCGACCCTGGCAGGTTCGCGGAGGCCGTCGGGGACGCGGAGCGCGGGCTGGCCGAGCGCATCCGCGCCGCCGAGGAGAAGCAGCCCTACGTCGGCATCAGCCGCATCATGCTTGAGCTGGCGAGCAGCCTTGCCGTGTCCGCGGGCGTCGTTGGACACCGCGCGGACATCGTCATCACCCGCGCGGCGCGAGCCCTCGCGGCGCTCCGCGCCCTCGACCAGGTCGGGCTCGCCGAGATCCAGGACGCGGCCGAGCTGGCCCTCGCCCACCGCCGCCGCGACGTCAACCCCCAGGGCCGGCCGCAGGCCCAGGACGAGCTGCGCCAGCAGGCAGAGGAGAAGCTTCGGGAGCTGGAGGCCGAGGCGGAGAAGTCCGAGGCGAATGCCGAGGCGCAGGCCCAGCAGGGTGAGCCGAGCGAGGCTGCCGAGGGCGTGAGCCAGGACGTCGAGGCCGCCGCCGGGCAGGCCCCCTCCTCGCCGCACGAGCCCGAGCCGGGGGAGGGCACGGACGACTTCCGGGGCGACACGTTCCGGGTCCGGAAGATCGAGATCCCGCGCGAGCGCCGGCAGCGCCAGGCGCCGGGCAAGCGGACGAAGAGCGCGACGCAGGAGCGGCGGGGGCGCTACATCCGGGCGACGACGGTGGAGAAGACCACCGACCTCGCGCTCGACGCCACCCTGCGCGCCGCCGCGCCGATGCAGCGGAGCCGGCGCGAGGCCGCCGTCGCGGCGGGGGAGACCGCCGGCGAGCACCTCCGCCTGGAGCGCCACGACCTGCGCCAGAAGGTGCGCGACCGGAAGATCGGCAACCTCATCGTCTTCGTCGTCGACGCCTCGGCCAGCATGGACGCGGAGCAGAGGATGGCGGCCACCAAGGGCGCGGTGCTGTCGCTGCTCCGCGACGCCTATGTGCGCCGCGACAAGGTGGCGCTGGTCGTGTTCAGCGGCAGGGAGGCGCGCGTCGTGCTGCGCCCGACGAACAGCGTCGAGACGGCGGAGCGACGCCTGAGCCGTCTCACGGTGGGGGGCACCACGCCGCTGACCCACGGCCTCGTCGAAGGCCTCAAGCTGATCAAGACCGAGCGGCTCAAGAGCCGCGACGTTTACCCTCTCCTCGTGCTGATCTCGGACGGGCGCGGCAACATCTCCATCGGTGGCGACGAGCCCTTGCTCGAAGCCCAGCAGGTGGCGGACCAGATCCGCGCCGAGGGCATCCGCGCGCTCGTCATCGACTCCGCCCGCGACTACTCGCGGAACCTGCCCGCGCGTCGCCTGGCGCAGATCGGCGGCTCGGCGTACAGCACGTACACCCTCAACGCCTGCAACGACCTCGCCGAGCACCTCGGCGGCACGTACCTGGGCCTCTTCGACCTCTCGCAGAACGCCATCGTCGCGGGGATCCAGGAGACCCTGACGGGCAAGGGCGGACAGAGGACGGCATGAGGGGCGTCTTCCCCTTCACCGCGATCGTCGGCCAGGACCGAATGCGCCTGGCGCTCGAGCTGAACGCCATCAACCCCGCGATCGGAGGCGTCCTCATCCGCGGCGAGAAGGGAACGGCCAAGTCGACGGCGGTGCGCGCGCTCGCGACGCTGCTGCCGGAGATCGAGGTCGTCGAAGGCTGCCACTACAGCTGCGAACCGCCCACCGACACCGCGACCGAGTCCCGTCTTTGCGTGGACTGCACGCAGCGGATCGCCGGTGGCGAGAAGCTGCCGGTGACGCACCGGCGCATGCGGGTCGTCGAGCTCCCGATCAATGCCTCCGAGGACCGCGTGGTCGGCAGCATCGACATCGAGTCCGCCATCAAGACCGGGAAGAAGCGCTTCGAGCCGGGGGTGCTGGCGGAGGCCAACCGCAACATCCTCTACGTCGACGAGGTCAACCTGCTCGACGACCACATCGTCGACGTGCTCCTCGACGCCGCGGCCATGGGCGTGAACGTCGTCGAGCGCGAAGGCGTCTCCGTGTGGCACCCCGCCCGCTTCATCCTCGTGGGGACGATGAACCCCGAGGAGGGGGAGCTGCGGCCGCAGCTGCTGGATCGCTTCGGGCTCTGCGTCGACGTTGCCGGGATCGACGATGTCAAGCAGCGCGTGACCATCATCGAGCGACGCGAGGCCTGGGAGGACGACCCCGACACCTTCGGCGCCAGGTACGCCGCCGAGGAGGAGGCTGCCGCGCAGCGCATCGCCGGCGCCATCGCGCGACTGCCTGAGGTGGACGTGCCGCGCGGCATCCTCGAGGCCATCGCCGAGCTAAACGTAGCGATGGGCGTCGACGGCCATCGCGGCGACCTGACCGCGCGCAAGGCGGCGCAGGCGCTGGCAGCCCTGCGCGGCGTGCCGGCGGTGACGCAGGCCGAGGTCGATGAGGTGATCGACATGGTCCTGGCCCACCGGGCGAAGAACCCGGTCGGCGGGGCGGCGCGGATCCAGCGGGCGGGGTAGCCGGTAGGAGGGGGGGTGAGGCCCTCAACTGCCCCCCACCCAACCCTACCCCCGCAAGCGGGGGGAGGACATGAAGGATGGTCCTCCCCCCGCCTGCGGGGGGAGGTAGGTGGGGGGAGGCAGTGGCGCTCTACACAGCCCTAAGCCGCCTTCGCCGCGCCCTGCACCTCGTCGGCGATGACTTTGCCGTCCCGGAGCCGCACGATGCGGTCGGTCCGGGCGGCGAGCTCCAGGTCGTGCGTCACGATGACGAAGGTGGCGCCGTACTCCTCGCTCGTCCGCCGCATCAGGCCCAGCAGCTTTTCGGAGGTCTCGCTGTCGACCTCCCCGGTGGGCTCGTCGCCTAGGACCAGCGTCGGCTGGTTGATCAGCGCGCGGGCGATGGCAACGCGCTGCTGCTCGCCCCCCGACAGCTGGGCGGGGCGATGGTGCATGCGGTCCACCATCTCGATCTCCTCGAAGAGGTGCTCCGCGCGGGCACGCGCCTCGTCCTTGTCGCCATGGCTGTAGCGCACGGGCAGCATGACGTTCTCCAACGCGGTCAGCGTCGGCAGGAGGTTGAAGCCCTGGAAGACGAAGCCGATCTTGTGGCTGCGGAAGCGCGCCCGGTCGGCCTCGGACAGGGAGCCGGTGTCGACCCCGTCGATCACGACGGTGCCGTTTGTCGGGCGCAGCAGGAGGCCAAGGCAATCGAGGGTGGTCGTCTTGCCGCTGCCGGAGCGCCCGACGACGGCGATGAACTCGCCGTCGCCGACATGAAGGTCGATACCGTCGACCGCGCGCACCGTGCTCGGGCCATTACCGAAGTGCTTTGTGAGTCCGTTCAGCTCGATCATCGCAACATCTCTCCGTGCATTACTGGGAGCGGAGCGCCGTCACCGGGTCGAGGCGCGACGCGCGAATTGCCGGCAGCAGGCCTGCGCCGGCGCCGAGTAGAACGGCAAAGCCGAGCGCGATCAGCAACAGACGCGGTGTGACCAGGAACAGCTCCTGGACCTGGTTGCCGGCGTTGAGGGCGGCCGCCAGGCCGTACCCGATCACGACACCGAGCACGCCTCCGATCAGCCCGATGATGGCCGCCTCGGCGACGAACTCGCCAAGGATCGTGCGCACCTGCGCGCCGAGGGCCTTCTTCAGCCCGATCTCACGGTACCGCTCGGTGACATTCATGACCATCGTGTTGATGATCGAGACGCTGCCGATGATCACGGCCAGAAGCGCCGCTCCGAGGGTTATCGCGCTGAAGAGCGCACTGCCCTGCTTGAACGTCGCGACCATCTCGCTGGGCCGGGTGGCCTTCACCCCCGCGACCTGGGCGTTGATCCGGTCGGCCAGGCTGTCCAGGTTGACGCCGGGGTTGCCGTACACCGTGATGCCGGTGATCAGCGTGCTGGGATCCAGGGATTGCCCCGCCGCCGCCGGCAGGCTCTCCACGAGCAGCTGCTGCGCGTCGTAGAGGCTGACCATCGCCCCCGAGTCGGGGGCTGTGTTCGTCGGGTTGATAAGGCCGACGACTTTGAATGGATGGTTCACGAAGTCGGGTGTCGGGTGGGCCGGGCGGACCGGCAGGTACATCACGTCACCGACCCCCTTCTTGAACTCCCGCGCGAACGAGGAACCGAGTGTGACCACGCCACGGTCGGTATCGCCCACCATCCGGCCGGCCTTCAGGGTCATCGGGAACTTCGAGTACTTCTCCTCACCCGTGAAGACCGCGCCCACATAGTCGGGGACGCCCATCGTCACGCTGACGCTGCCTGGTTTGGCCATCACCATGACGGACGGGAACACGGCCTGGACGCCGTCAACCCGCTGGATATCGCTCACCTTCGACATGTTCAGGAGGCCGCCCATTCCGCCGGAGGAACGGCTGTCCGCCACCTGGATGTTGGTCGCGTAATACCTGATGCCCCCATCGAAGAGGGCAGAGAACGACTCGGACATGGCGCCCATGGTCGTGAGGGCAAGAGTGCCCATCAGGATCCCCAGGATCGTCAGCCCGGTGCGGAGCTTCCGTCGCCAGAGGTTGCGCAGTATCTCCACCGCATGTCCTCCCATTTCTTGCGGACCAGAGCGGCTCGCCTGTACAGGAGGATCTCACCGGGGCCGGCGCGCGAGGCAGGGCCGGTGGGCCCGGGGGGCCCATGCCCAAGCGCGGAAGAGCCCCCCACCCAACCTCCCCGCGCAGGCCGGGGGAGGACGGAGCTACTCGGAGCTGATCACCCGCGGCCGGAAGGCACCACGACGTCGCGTCGTCGCCGCCCCACCGTCCGCATCCCCGCCCGCAGCGGCCCGCCGGCGCCGGTCGGTCTTGATCTCGGGCACCTGGCCCTGGCTGCGGCTGCGCCGGTCCAGCACCGTCTGACCGAGCCGTCCGAGCAGGCGCGGGCGCTTCTCCAGCTCGGCCACCGGCACGTCGGCCGGCTTGCGCGCGAGGACGTGGCGCGTGATCTCGATGCCGTGCTTCGGGAGGATGCGCTGGAGGTAGGGCCACGTGCGGTTGAGGCCCTGCACGACGGTCTCGTAGCCGTGCTGGAGGACGATGAGCTGCGCCGAGAAGCTCATCACCTCGTGGAAGAACATCTTCTCGTCGTCAGGCCGCGGCTCGATGAGGATGAAGTCGACGTCAGGGTGGCGCTCGCGGAGCCAGCGCAGGTGGTCGGAGAGCGAGTCGTGCATCAGCCCGCGCACGACCTGGTTGGCGACCGCCCGGATGCCGAGGTCGTAGATCGTGCGCCGCACCCCCTCCGACGTGGCGTGACGGCGGATGGCGGCCATGTCGAGGGGCACGAGGGCGTTGACGATGACCACCAGCTTGGCGCCCCGCTGGATCGCGATGTCGATGGCCGCGTGACCCTTGATCCCGCCGTCGACGTAGTGGTGCCCGTCGATCTCCACCGGGCGGAAGAGGAGCGGGATGCACGTGGAGGCCGCGACGGCGCGCGACACCGGCACGTGCGGGTGCGTGTAGCGCGAGAAGTCCACCCGCTTGTCGGTCTCGATGTCCGCCGCCACGATGTGCAGCTCCTTGTGGATGTCGCGGAAGTCGTCTGACAGACCGGCCACCGTGAGGGTGCTCTCGACGTAACGCTCGAGCCCCTCGTTGCTGAACAGCCCCGAGGGGAGAAGGGGCGCCAGGAGCCCGATCGCCTCCGTAATCGGCATGCGGTCGCGGAACTTCCAGTACTCGAGCGCCGCCTCACGCAGCAGGCCGGGGGTCTTGGTGAGGCGGCCCAGCAGCTCGCCTACGTTGGGCCGGTACAGCTGGGTGCGGCTGAGGCGCTGGAAGCCGGGAACCGTGCCGGCGATGAGCCCGGCCAGCATGACCGGCGGGATGCCGCTCGCGATGCTGGCCGCCACGACCGCGCCGGCGCTGGTCCCGACATAGATGTCGAAGTCGTTGACCGTACGGTTCGTGAGGACGTGGTCGAGGGCGCGGAGGGCGCCGACCTCGTACGAGACGCCCGCGACACCGCCGCTGGCCAGGACGAGCGCGGTCTTGCCGCGGCGGGGGCGTTGAGCCATGACGGTGATTGTGTCAGAGCCGGCGAAGGCCCAGTAGACAGAATTCCCCGTCGCCCGCGACCGAGGCCTCTAGCATTGCGGTCGTGGTCCCCCGGGAACGCATCCGCAACTTCTGCATCATCGCGCACATCGACCACGGCAAGTCGACGCTGGCGGACCGCCTGCTCGAGCGCACCGGCACGGTCGAGAAGCGCAACATGCAGGAGCAGGTCCTCGACCAGCTCGACCTCGAGCGGGAGCGCGGGATCACCATCAAGCTCGCCCCCGTCCGCCTCACTTACACGGCGCAGGATGGTCTCGACTACGAGCTGAACCTCATCGACACGCCCGGGCACGTCGACTTCGCGTACGAGGTCAGCCGCTCGCTGGCCGCCTGTGAGGGCGCCATCCTGGTCGTCGACGCGGCCCAGGGCGTCGAGGCCCAGACGCTGGCCAACGTCTACGCCGCCATCAACCACAACCTCGAGATCGTCCCGGTGATCAACAAGATCGACCTCCCGGCGGCGGAGCCGGAGCTGGTGCGGCGGGAGATCGAGGAGGTGATCGGGCTTCACGGTGAGGACTGCATCCTGGCCTCGGCCAAGGAGGGCGTCGGCGTCGACGAGATCCTGGAGGCCGTCGTCGCGCGCATCCCGCCGCCGAAGGGCGACCCCGCCAAGCCACTGCAGGCGCTGATCTTCGACTCGCACTTCGACGCCTACCGCGGCGTCATCAGTTACGTGCGCGTGTTCAACGGCAAGCTGCGCTCAGGGATGCAGATCCGCCACGCGAACACGACCAAGATCTCGACGGTCGACGAGGTGGGCACGTTCCGGCCGGGGATGGTGGCGGAGGACGAGCTCGACGCCGGCGAGGTCGGCTACGTCGCCGCCGCGATCAAGGACCTGCGCGAGGCGCGGGTGGGGGACACCATCCTCGAGTTCGGCCGCGAGGCCGACCCGTGGCCCGGCTACAAGCACGCGCTGCCGATGGTCTACGCCGGTGTCTACCCGTCCAGCTCCGACGACTTCCAGGACCTGAAGGAGGCGCTCGAGAAGCTGCAGCTGAACGACGCTGCGCTCGTGTACGAGCCGGAGTCGTCAGCGGCGCTGGGCTTCGGCTTCCGCTGCGGCTTCCTCGGGCTGCTGCACATGGAGATCGTGCAGGAGCGCCTCGAGCGCGAGTTCAACATCGACCTGATCGCCACGGCGCCGACGGTCGTCTACCGAGTCACCTATCCCGACGGCCGGGTCGAGATGGTCGACAACCCGCAGAACTTCCCCACGCCCGAGCGCCAGTTGAAGGTGGAGGAGCCGCGGGCGAGCGTCTCCCTCATCGCCCCGTCGGAGTACGTCGGCACGATGATGGAGCTCTGCCAGGACCGCCGCGGCGAGTTCGAGGGCATCGACTACCAGCCCGGGGACCGCACGCTGATCCACTACGACCTGCCCCTCGCCGAGCTGATCCACGACTTCTACGACCAGCTCAAGTCGCGCTCAAAGGGTTACGCCTCGCTCGACTACGAGCTCAGCGGCTACCGCGAGGCCGACCTCGTCAAGCTCGACATCCTCGTCGCCGGCCAGCCCGTCGATGCCCTCGCCATGATCGTGCCCCGGCAGCAGGCGGCGTCGCAGGGGCGCAAGCTGGCCGAGAAACTGCGCACCCTCATCCCCCGCCAGATGTTCGAGGTCGCGATCCAGGCCGCCATCGGCGGCAAGGTCGTCGCGCGCGAGACCATCTCCGCGTTCCGCAAGGACGTCACCGCCAAGTGCTACGGCGGCGACATCACGCGCAAGCGCAAGCTGCTGGAGAAGCAGAAGGCGGGCAAGGCGCGCATGAAACGCGTCGGCGGCGTCGAGATCCCGCAGGAGGCGTTCCTCGCGGTGTTGTCGATTGACTGAGGAGCACGCCCCCCGGTACCCCCCACCCAACCCTCCCCCCGCAGGCGGGGGGAGGAGGAACCCCGGTACGTCCTCCCCCCGCCTGCGGGGGAAGGGTAGGGTGGGGGGCGGCTGGTGCCGCTACCCCGCCAGCAACGCGTCCAGGAGCGGCCGGTCCGGCGCCATGAGCTCCTTCGGCAGGTACGCCAGGCGGACGAGGCGCAGCTCGTGACCGTCAGCCGTCGGCAGCCCCGGGATGCGCACGCGGCGGAGGTCGAAGCGGCGGCCCTCGATCTCCCGCACGCCAAGCTCCGCCTGCTCCATCACCTCGATGCCGAGCCGCTCGCAGAGGCGCCGGAACGTCTGGTCCCCGGACTCGCCGTCCACGGGCTCGGTGCGCGGGATGCGCCAGTCGGGGTCGCCGGGGTGCTTGACCAGCAGGACGTGCCCGGCGCTCAGCGCCAGCAGGCCCATCTCGTCGAAGGTGCCGTCCATGCGCCAAGAGTAAGGGCGCTCTACGTGCACATCCCGTTCTGTGTGAGCAAGTGCCCGTACTGCGACTTCAACTCCCACGTGGGGCTCGAGCACCTCTTCGCCACCTACAACGAGGCGCTGTGCGCCGAGATCCGGCGCTGGGGCGAGGAGCTCGGGCACCCGCGCCTCCACACGGTGTTCGTCGGCGGCGGCACCCCGAGCCGGGTTCCCGGCGCGCACATCCGGCGCGTGATGGAAACCGTGCGGCAGAGCTTCGACCTGGCGCCCGACGCGGAGGTCACGCTGGAGGCCAACCCGCAGTCCGCCGAAGCCGATCGGCTCGACGGCTGGCTCGAGGCGGGGATCAACCGCATCAGCATCGGCTTCCAGAGCCTCGACCCGAGCGCGCTCGCGTTCCTGGAGCGCGCTCACACCGCGGGCGAGGCGGTCACCGTGTTCCGGCGCGCCCGCGCCGCCGGGTTCCGCAACGTCAACGTCGACCTCATCTACGCCATCCCGGGGCTCAGCACGGCGCGCTGGGGCGATGTCCTGGCCGAGGTGGTGGCGCTGGCGCCGGACCACGTCTCCGCGTACGAGCTCACTCCCGAGGCCGGCACGCGGCTCGGCGCGGACGTCGCGGCAGGTCGCACGGTGCTCCCCGACGACGACGTCAAGCTGGAGCAGCTCGACGTGGCCGAGGGGCTCCTTGCCGCCGCCGGCCTCGAGCGCTATGAGGTCTCGAACTGGGCCCGGCCGGGGCGCAGGTGCCGGCACAACCTTGCCTACTGGGGTGGGGAGCCCTACGCGGCGGCGGGCGCCGGCGCGCACGCCCACGTCGTCGGGTCGCCATACCCGGGCTGGGTCGGCGCCCCGGCGCCGGCGGCGGTGTCGCTGCGGCAGTGGAACATCGCGAACCCCGCCGCGTACATAACCGCCGTGCGCGAGCGTGGCGAGGCCCATGCCGGGCACGAGTGGCTCGACGCCGCGACGGCGGTGGGGGATCACCTGATGATGGGCCTGCGCACGCGCGAGGGCGTCGACCTCGACGTCGTGCAGAGCTGGTACGGCGTCGATGTCGCGCGCGCATCCGCCGGCCGCGTGGCCGAGCTGCGGGCGGCGGGCCTCGTCCACCTCGACGGCACGAGGCTCCGGGCATCGACGGCCGGCTGGCGCCTCCTCAACCAGGTGACGCTCGCCTTCCTGCCGTAGGCCTCGGCGGGGGGTGGGCTACAATCCTTGGCACTCGCCCCGGCGGAGTGCTAACCATGGCTGAACTCGACGCCCGCAAGCAGCAGGTCCTCAAGGCCGTCGTCGACGACTACACCGTCACGGCCATCCCGGTCGGCTCGCAGAGCCTGGCCGCGAGGTACTTCGCCCGCTGGAGCGCGGCCACGATCCGGAACGAGCTCGCCGCGCTGATGGAGTCTGGCCACCTGGAGCAGCCTCACACCTCGGCGGGGCGCATTCCGTCGAACCGCGGCTACCGCTACTTCGTCGACTTCCTGATGCGCGCCGAGCCCGTCGACGGCGACGTCGAGCGGCAGCTGCGCGGCCAGTTCCGGGACGTCCCCCTCGACCTGGAGGCGATCCTCGAGACCACGGCGATGACGCTGGCCCGGGCGGTCGACAACGTCGGGGTGGTCAGCGCCCCACGGACGGTCGAGTCGCGGCTGAAGCACGTCGACCTCGTCCACCTCGAAGGCCGCCGGGTGCTGGCCCTGATGGTGCTGGAGGGCAACGTGGTGCGCCAGCAGCCCGTCGAGCTCGACTCCGAGGTGGGGCAGGAAGGGCTTACTGCCCTGGCGGGGCGCCTGAACGCGGAGGGACGCGGGATGACCGCCGCCGAGCTGACCGGGCTCGCGACGAAGCCGGGCTGGCAATCCTGGGAGGGCGCGATCGCGCTCGCGCTGGCCGAGCTGATGGAGGCGCTGGACGCCCAGTCGGCGACGGTCATCATCCACGACGGTCTGCGCAACCTCGTGCGCCAGCCGGAGTTCGTCGACCCCGAGCGCCTCCTCCCGGTGCTCGAGCTGCTCGAGGAGTCGCGCGAGCTGGCTCGCGTGCTCGAGGCCGCCCCGGCCAGCGAGGGCGTGGAGTTCGTCATCGGCGACGAGAACGCCGACGAGCACCTGCGGGGCTGCAGCCTGGTGCTGGCCACGTACACGGCCGCGCGGGCTCGCGGGACACTCGGTACCATCGGCCCCACACGGATGCGCTACGCCCAGGTCGTCGCCCGGATCGGGCTCATCGCCGAGCTCGCCAGTGCGTCGATCGGGCGCCTGTACGAGTAGCGTGGGATTGCGGCCGCACTGCCGCGGGTATGACTGCACGTATGCCTGACGACGACGACAACGAAGACGAAAAGCGCGGGACCGCCGGCGAGGCGCTGGGAATTCCGCCCGCCGTGGGGGGCGCCCGGCGAGACCGGCATCGCAATGCCGAAGGCCGGCCCGCCGGCAAGGAAGCGGAGCTCCGGCGCCAGCTCGAGCTGCTCGAGGAGACGCTGGAGCAGACGCGCAAGGAGGCGTCGGACGCCCGCGACGCCTACCTCCGCACGGCCGCCGAGATGGAGAACGTCCGCCGCCGCCACCGCCAGGACCAGGCGGACCGGCTGCAGTACGGCAACGCCGAGCTGATCGCCAAGCTCCTCCCCGTCGTGGACAACTTCCACCGCGCCCTCGAGCACGCCCCGGCCGGCGACCAGCAGCTGGTCGACGGGCTGCTGATGATCCTCCGCCAGTTCGAGGACGTCCTCGCCTCGGAGGGCGTCACGCACATCGAGGCCGTGGGCAAGCCGTTCGACCCGAGCGAGCACCAGGCGGTCGTCGCCGAGCCCTCGGAGGAGCACGAGGACGGGACCGTCATCGACGAGCTCCAGAAGGGCTACCGGCTGCACGACCGGGTTCTTCGGCCGAGCATGGTCAAGGTCGCGCGCAACGGGTGACCGGGAGCCGGGGGTGACGCTGTGGCGGTGACGCGGGACTACTACGAAGTCCTCGGGGTGGGCCGCGACGCCTCCCAGGACGACATCAAGAAGGCCTTCCGCAAGCTGGCCATGCAGCACCACCCGGACCGCAACCCCGGCGACAGCGCCGCGGAGGCGCGGTTCAAAGAGGCCAGCGAGGCCTATGAGGTCCTCTCCGACCCCGACCGCCGGCGCCAGTACGACACCTTCGGCCACGCCGGGCCGGGCATGGGCGGGTTCCAGGCCGCGGGCTTCGGCGACATCTTCGACATGTTCTTCGGGGCCCAGGCCGGCAGCCGCCGGCGGGCGGGCCCGCGCCGCGGCTCCGACCTGCGCGTGGGCATGCAGCTCGCGTTCGAGGAGGCCGTCTTCGGGGTCGAACGCGAGATCGAGGTCCCACGGCGCGACACGTGCTCGGCCTGCGGCGGCAACGGCGCCGAGCCGGGCACGTCCCCGGTGACCTGCCCCGAGTGCGGCGGGCAGGGCCAGGTGCGGCGCGTCGCCCAGTCGATCTTCGGGCAGGTGGTCAACGTCGTGCCCTGCGGCCGCTGCGGCGGCGAGGGCGAGATTGTCCAGTCTCCATGCCACGCGTGCAACGGCGCCGGTCGGGTCCAGGCCAGCCGCCGCCTGAAGGTGAAGATCCCCGCCGGCGTCGACGACGGGGACCAGGTCCGGCTCCCCGGGGAGGGCGAGGCCGGCATGAAGGGCGGCGGCTACGGCGACCTCTACGTCGCCGTCTCCGTCCGGCCCCACCCGGTGCTCCGGCGAATGGGCCGCGACATCTACTACGACCTGGGCGTCAACTTCGCGCAGGCGGCGCTCGGCGACAGCATCGAGGTGCCCACGGTCGACGGCGCGGTGAAGCTCGACCTCCCGCCCGGCACCCAGTACGGCACTCGCCTACGGGTCCAGGGCCGCGGCGTGCCGCATGTGCGCTCCGGGCGGCGCGGGGACCAGATCGTCGTCGTCCACGTGGTCACGCCGACGAACCTGACAGCGGAGCAGAAGAAGGCGATGGAGGCCCTCGGGGGACGAACCGGGTTGCCCACCGCCGCCCCGAAGGGCTTCCTCGACCGACTCCGCGAGTCGCTAGGCCTCTGACCTCCGCCCCGCCGCGCGGGGATCGGTCAGGAGCGGGGGCTCAGCCGGGCGGCCACGTCATGAAGCGGCCGCCGATGAGGTGAAGGTGGAGGTGGTACACCGTCTGGCCCCCGTTGGGTCCGGCGTTGATGTTCAGCCTGAAGCCGGCGTCGTGGATGTCGCGCTCGGCGGCGATCCTGGTGGCCGTCGACACGAGCTTCGGCAGCACCTCGGCCCCGTCCGCGCCCAGCTCCCGCACGCTCGGGATGTGGCGCGTCGGAATGATCAGGACGTGCACCGGCGCGACCGGCTTGATGTCCTCGAACGCGACCACGTCGTCGTCCCGGTAGACGATCTTCGCCGGGAGCTCGCCCTCGACGATCTGGCAGAAGATGCACTCGTCCTGGCTCAACTAGCCTCCTTTCCCAACGTCAGCTGCCCGGCGCGATGCAGGACCACTGCGAGCGCGGTGAGCGCCGCCGGCAGCGGGCGCATGATCCTCGGCCCGAGAGTAACCGCTTCCGCGCCCGCCGCGCTCGCGGCCGCGACCTCCGGCTCGCTCCAGCCGCCCTCGGGCCCGACGAGGAGGCAGCAGCCCGCCCTCTCCAGGGGGGTGTCGGAGAGGCTCCCAAGGCCGGTCCCCTCATAGAGAAGCAGGGGCCGCAGCCCGGCCGCCGTCGCCTCGGCGATCGTCTGCGGGAGGTCCGTCGGGGTAAGGACCTCCGGCACCCGCCCGCGCCGCCCGAGCTCCGCCCCCGACCGCGCGATCTCGCGCCACCTCCGGAGCCGCTGCTCCAGCTTTGGCCCCTCGAGGCGCACGATGCTGCGCTCGGCGAGCACCGGCTGGAACGAGGTGGCGCCGGCCTCGCTGCAGTACTCGATGAGGCGCTCCAGCTGGTCGCCCTTCAGCAGGCCGACCGCCACCCGCACCTCGATCGACGGCTCGCCTGCGGCGCGCCGGGACTCCCCGACGACGGCCTCGACCGAGGTGGGCGAGGCGCTGCGAACGGTGCACACGTGCTCGAAGCCGTCCGGCGTCACCGCCACGAGCGTCTCGCCCGGGCGGAGCCGCAGCGCGCCGCCGAGGTGACGCGCCGGCGCGCCCCCGAGGCGCAGGACCCCGTCCTGGAGGTCGTCTACCGTGACGAAGGTCCAGACCATTTCCGCCCTCAGTATGTCCGTCGCGCCCACGTATACTCGCGGGGCCATTCTGGTTCGAAGGAGGTGATCACTCAGTGTCCGAAGTAAAGGTCCGCGAAGGCGAGACCTTTGAGAGTGCCCTCCGGCGTTTCAACAAGAAGATCAAGCAGAACGGGATCCTCTCCGAGGTTCGCCGTCGCGAGCATTACGAAAAGCCAAGCGTGCGCCGCAAGCGCAAGGTGATGGCCGCTCGCAAGCGTCGCTCCCGCTCCGCCTGACGGCAGGCCGACGTTCCGCCTCCAGCCTGGAGGTGCGCATCCAGAGCCGCTACCGCCCACTGTCTCTTCGCCGTGTCATCCGCCACGCCCTGAAGGCGGCGGCCGCGGCTGAGGGGGCGGGCCCCGCGGCGGTCGGCGTGCTCGTCTGCGACGACGCGGAGATCCAGCGGCTCAACCGGACGTACGCGCGTGAAGACCACGCGACAGACGTGCTGGCGTTCGCCAGCAGTGTCCCGGGGTCGGGCGCCGGCGAGCCGCGGGAGCTCGGCGACATCGTGCTGTCGCTGGACCACCTCCGGCGCCAGGCGGCCGCGGCCGGCCACAGCGTCGACCGCGAGGCCGCGACGCTGAGCGTGCACGGCTTCCTGCACCTGCTGGGCTATGACCACGCGACCAGGGCGGAGGCGCGCCGTATGTTCGCGCGCACCGATGAGATCCTGGCCGCCGCGGGAGTCGCGTGAGCTTCCGCCGCCGCGGCCAGCCGAAGGCGCCGGACACCCCGGTGCAGACGATCGTCATCGGCCTCGGCAACCCCGGGCCGGAGTACCGGGACACCCGCCATAACCTCGGCTTCATGGTCGTGGACGAGGTCGCGCGCCGCTCCGGCGTCCGCCTCTCGCGGCACGAGGCGGGCGCGCTGATCGCCCAGGCGCCGCACCCCGGCTCGCCGGAGACCGCGTCGGTGCTGCTGGCGGAGCCGCAGACCTTCATGAACCTGAGCGGCCGTTCCGCCGCCGGGCTCGCCCGCAAGCACAACCTCGGCCCGGACAGCGTCTGGCTCGTCTACGACGAGATGGACCTCGACTTCGGGCGCGTGCGGATGCGCCTGAGCGGCAGCGCCGGCGGGCACAACGGGGTGCGGTCGGTCGTCCAGGAGCTTGGCAGCACCGACGTGCCGCGCGTCCGCCTCGGCGTCGGGCACCCGGAGGAGGGTGACGCCGTGGACCACCTCCTCGACGCCTTCTCGCGCGACGAGAGGGAGCGCGTGCCGGCGCTCATCCAGCTCGGCGCCGACGCCGTCATCGAGGCCCTCCAGGAGGGCTTCGAGATCGCGATGAACCGCTTCAATGGAAGGACGGCGTGAGCCGGGCGGCCACCGGCGCGGCGGGCCTCCTCGACGCGGTGGGGCGGGACCCACGCCTGTCGGCGGCCCTCGCCCGCCTCCGCGCGGGAGAGGGGGTGGTCGAGGTCGCCGGCGCCCCCGAGGGTTCGTGGCCCCTGCTGGCCCTGGCCGTACAGCGCGAGGTCGGAAGGCTCCTCGTGGTCGCCGCGGACCCGGCGACGCTGGCGGACGAGCTCCTGGCGGTGACCGCGCACTCGGCCCCGGCGCCGCTCCTGTACCCGGCCGCCGACGTTCTTCCGATGGACCGCGCGGCGCCCTCGGACGAGATCGTGGCGGCGCGGCTCCGGGCCCAGGCGGCGGCCCTGGACGAGAAGCGTCCGCTCCTCGTCCTCGCCAGCCCGGGGGGGCTGATGCGGCCGGCGCCACCGCCCGGCGAGTTCGCCGGCGGCGTGAAGCGCCTGCGCGTCGGCGACACCCTGCCTCCGGACGAGCTGGTCGCCTGGCTCGTGGACTGGGGCTACACCCGCGAGGCCGAGGTCGAGGCGGTCGGGCAGATATCACGACGGGGCGGCATCGTCGACGTGTTCAGCCCCGGCGCGCATCCCCTCCGCGTCGAGTTCTTCGGCAACGAGCTCGAGTCGATCCGGGGCTTCGACCTCCGCTCCCAGGCCTCGGTCAGCCGGCGCGACGAGGCCACGCTCCTGCCGGCGCGCGAGTTCCCGTTCCGCGAGGTCGACAGGACGCGGGCGTTCGAGCGTCTGAAGGCGCTCGACATGTCCCGCTGCCTGCCCGAGGTGCGGGAGAGCTGGGAGTCGGACATCGGCCGGCTGGAGGCGGCCGGCTACTTCCCCGGCGCCGAGGCGCTATTCCCCTACCTGGCCGAGGCGCCCGCGACCCTCCTGGACTACCTGGGTCCACAGGTGACCGCTCTCGTCTTCGAGCCGGAACGCCTCGCGCGCCAGGCCACCCGCCAGCTGGCGGAAGTCGAGGAGCTGCTCCGCTCGGAATCGGAGCACGGCGAGCTGCCCGCCGGCCTCAGCCCCGGCCTCGTCCCGTACGAGCCGACACTGGCCCGCGCCGCCGCGCGGCTCGAGGTGGAGCGCGTCGCCGTCGAGGCGTCGGCCACGCTGGACTGGGCCCCGCCGGCAAGCCTCGCGACGCGGCAGGCGGAGACCGGGATGGAGCTGAGGCACCAGGCCGCCGAGCATGAGCACGTCCTCATCGTCAGCGGGCAGCCGCAGCGCGCGCGGCACGTGCTCGAGGGGGCGAACCTTCCCGCCACGGAGCTGGAGGAGATGGACCTCGAGGCGACGCTGGAACGCGGCATCCTGGTGGTGGAGGGTGGCCTGAGGAGCGGCTTCACGGTGCCGGCCGCCGGGCTCGTCGTCTATAGCGACCTCGAACTGTTCGGGGTGCAACTCAGGCCACGGCGGCGGCGGGCGTCGACTCGAGACGCGGGCGAGCAGCTGAGCCCGTTCCACCTCGACCTCGAGCCGGGCCAGCTGGTGGTGCACCGCGACCACGGCATCGGCATTTTCCGCGGGCTCCGCCGCCTCGAGGATGGCGGCTCCACGCGCGAGTACATCCAGGTCGAGTACCACGGCGGCGACAAGGTCTTCGTCCCCGTCGAGTACATGGACCGCCTGCACGTCTACATGGGCGGGACGGGGGACGACCAGCCGCGGCTGAGCCGCCTTGGCACCGGCGACTGGGAGCGCACCAAGAGCCGCGTCCGCAAGGCCGTCGCCGACATGGCCGACGAGCTGCTTCGCATCTACGCCCGGCGCGCCGTCGCCGAGGGCACCGCGTTCTCGCCCGACGGCCCTTGGCAGGCCGAGCTGGAGGCGTCGTTCCCGTTCGACGAGACGCCCGACCAGCTGCGCGCGCTCGACGAGATCAAGGCCGACATGGAGGAGCCCTCGCCGATGGACCGCCTCCTGTGCGGCGACGTCGGCTTCGGCAAGACCGAGCTCGCCCTGCGCGCCGCCTTCAAGGCGGCGGTCGACGGCAAACAGGTCGCGGTGCTGGTCCCCACCACCGTCCTCGCGCAGCAGCACTTCCTGACCTTCAGCGAGCGCCTCCGCCCGTTCCCGCTGCGCGTGGAGCTGATGTCGAGGTTCCGCACCGAGAGTGAGCTGGAGCAGGTGCGCCAGGGGCTGCGCAACGGCTCGGTTGACATCGTTATCGGGACCCACGCCGTCCTCTCGAGCCAGGTCCGCTTCAAGGACCTCGGCCTCGTCGTCATCGACGAGGAGCAGCGCTTCGGGGTGGCGCAGAAGGAGCGGCTCAAGCGGCTGCGCGCGTCGGTCGACGTGCTGTCGATGTCGGCCACGCCGATCCCGCGCACCCTGCACATGGCGCTCGGCGGCATCCGCGACATGTCGGTGCTGGCCACTCCGCCCGAGGAGCGCCTGCCCGTCCGCACGTTCGTCACCGCCGACTCCGACCACCTCCTCCGCGACGTCATCTCCCGCGAGCTTGAGCGCGGCGGCCAGGTGTTCTACGTCCACAACCGCGTGCGTGGGATCCAGGCCGCGGCCGACCGGGTGCGCAAGCTGTTGCCCGACGCGCGGGTCGTGGTGGCGCACGGCCAGATGCCGGAGGACCAGCTCGCGAAGGTGATGGTGCAGTTCATCCACCGCGAGTTCGACGTCCTCGTGTGCACCACCATCATCGAGTCGGGCCTCGACATCCCGACGGCCAACACCATCGTCGTGCAGGACGCCGACCGGTTCGGCCTCGCCGACCTCTATCAGCTGCGCGGGCGGGTCGGGCGTTCGCGGGTGCGCGCTTACGCCTACCTTCTCTACAACCCCGAGCGTTCCCTGACGGAGCAGGCGGACAAGCGGCTCGACGTCATCGGCGAGTACCAGGAGCTCGGCGCCGGCTTCAAGCTCGCCCTCCGCGACCTCGAGATCCGCGGCGCGGGCAACCTGCTGGGCCGCGAGCAGAGCGGCGAGATCGTCGCGGTCGGGCTCGAGATGTACAACGAGATGCTGCGTGACGCCGTCGCCGGCTTGCGCGGCGAGGCGCCGGCGCCGGTTGAGGAGGTGGTGGCGGTGGCGCCGCTCGAGCTGCCCGTCGACCACTACCTGCCGCGCAGTTACGTGCCCGACGAGGGCGTGCGCATGCAGGTGTACCAGGAGCTGGCCGCCGCGGCGACGGACGGACAGCTCGAGACACTCCGGCGGCGGCTGCGCGATCGCTTCGGCGAGCCGCCTGGCGCCGTCGACAACCTTCTCTACAGCCTGCGGGTCAAGCTCGCGGCGCAGGCCGCGCGCGTGCGTTCCATCGTCCTCAGCGGCGACTCGCTCGAGCTCCGCCTGGCGCCGGACCACCCACTCGAGCTGGCCGCCTTCGCGCGCTCGCACAGTGGCGTGCGGGCCAGCTCCACCCGGCTGGCGTACGGCTGGAAGGCGCGGAGCGGCGCCTGGCGTGACGAGCTGCTCGGCATCCTGCGCGACATCGCGCAGGTGCAGCGCGCGGCCTGACAATTACTGCCGTGAACGTCCGCGTCTGGGATGGCAGGGAACGCCGCCGGGAGCCGCGCTGCTCCTTCTGCGGCAAGAGCGAGAGCCAGGTGGCGCACCTCGTCCAGTCGAGCAGTGGCGACGCCCGGATCTGCGACGAGTGCGTCGCGCGGGCGGAGGACGAGTTCTCGCGCGAGGGCGCCGGGGCGCGCTTCACCCACGAGAAGATCAAGCCGACGAGCCGCGCCAACATCGACGAGCTGCGCCACATGCTCGAGGTCGTCGAGGCCCTGCGCGCGCCGGAAGGCTGTCCCTGGGACCGCGAGCAGACGCACCGGACGCTGCGCCCCTACCTGCTCGAAGAGACCTACGAGGCGCTGGAGGCGATCGACACCGGCTCGCCCGACGACCTCCAGGAAGAGCTCGGCGACATCCTGCTGCAGGTCTTCATGCACCACGCCATCGCGCAGGAGGGCGGCGACTTCACCATCGCCGATATCGCGAAGCACACCGCCGCGAAGATGGTGCACCGCCATCCCCACGTCTTCGGCGACGTCGAGGTGGCCGGTGCCGATGAGGTCCTGGCCAACTGGGAGGGCCTGAAGCGCCGGGAGCAGGCCAAGCAGGGCCGCGTCTCCGCGCTGGAAGGCGCGCCGCGCTCGCTGCCGGCGCTCGCCTGGGCACTGTCATTGCAGAAGCGTGCCGCGCGCGTCGGCTTCGACTGGGCCGACGTCGAGGGCGTGCTCGAGAAGGTCGTCGAGGAGGCGCGCGAGCTCGCCGGCGAGGAGGAGACTGCGCGCCGTGAGGAGGAGCTCGGCGACCTCCTGTTCACGCTGGTGAACCTCGCGCGCCGCCTGAAGGTGAACCCCGAGGACGCGCTGCGCGGCGCGGCCGAGCGCTTCTACACGCGCTTCACACGCATGGAAGACCTTGCGCGCGAGGGCGGTCAGGACGTGCGCAACCTCGACGCCGGCGCGCTCGACTCTCTTTGGGAGAAGGCCAAAGCCCTGGCATAGCGACGCAATCCGCGGGTTTTGTCGTTACCATGTGGGCACAACCCACTCCTCATCTCACTCAACGTCTCACCACAAGTCATGTCCAGAACACGCCGCACCAAAGGTGCTCGCAGGTTGACCCTGCTCACCCCCGCCCGCGCCGGCGCCATCGCGCTCGTCGTCGCCGCTGCCTGGGTCGGCTCGAGCTTCGCGCGGGAGCTCTACCTCTCCTACCGCCTGAACGCGCAGGTCAACGAGCTGCGCCACGAGAACGACCTGGTCGCTCAGTCGAACGCCGAGTACCAGCAGCAGCTGAGCGGGCTTTCTCGAGCGGGCGGCGCCGAGGAGCAGGCCCGCCTGCACGACTACGTCAAGCCCGACGAGAAGGTATTCATCGTCACGCTGCCGTCGCCATCGCCTTCACCGACGCCACCGCGTGCGGCGCCCGCTGCCAGGACTTCGAGCAGTCCCGGGGGCGGCCTTCTCGGCGGCCTGTGGAGGTTCCTCACAGGTAGCTGACCCGGGCTCCAGGGGCCCGGCAGCCGGGCCGTGGCCCGACGAGGCCGTTTGTTATCCTCCTCGGGCGCGGTGGAGCAGTGGCAGCTCGTCGGGCTCATAACCCGAAGGTCGTTGGTTCGAATCCAACCCGCGCAACCAATTTTTTGAGGCCCTCTCGCATGCCGCGGCTCGGCCCGGCCAGCGCTCTCTCGCTAGATGTGACGCGTGCCGAAGTGCCAGCCCAGGGCGGCCGCGACCGCCGAGATGACGAGTGCGAGCGGCACGAGAACGAGTGAGACGTCGAACCGGACCGACCCTGTCGGCGTAGCGGCTTCTCCATTGGTGGCGGGCTGCCGGAGCGGCTGTCCGGCCGGCCTCGCCCCATCTCCGACAGACGCCGCGAGTACCCCGAACGCCCTTCCGCAAGTTGTTTCGCACCCGCTCGAAGGCGATGCGCCGGCCGCCCGCTCGGACGAGCTGGCGTGGGCACCGCCGACGACGACTAGAGGACTGGCGTTGACCCGGACGAGGGCGCAGCCGAGAACCAGGTACGCCAGCGCAACCGGCAGAACGATGCGCGAGATTGGGCGGCGATGGCCGCGCGTCAGCCAGAAGCGCGCGCGCACGAATTCCCCCAAGCCCCGAGTCCCCACGTCCTCTTCAACGCTTCGACCGGCTCACTTCTTGCGGCCCGGCCGGCGCAGCGACGGGTGCACGTCTCAGCCGCCGGTTGCGACAATGCTGCCGTGACCACGCTGATCGACCAGCTCGACTACCACGCGGCGCCGGCCAACGGGGCGCAGCGATTCGTCTGGAAGATCACCGGCTCGAGGCCCGGCGCGTGGCTCTTCGCGCGCGTCGCCCAGCACCTTGACCGGGGCCTGCTGCGCCTCACCGACGGTCGCGTCACCGCGCCCGGCTTCTTCGCGGGTCTCCCGACGCTCTTCGTCACGATGCGCGGCGCGCGCACAGGTGCCACCCGCACCGTGCCTCTCGTAGGCATCCCGAGCGACGGCGACATCGCGCTGATCGGGACGAGGTTCGGCCAGCACGGCACGCCCGCGTGGTACTTCAACCTGGTCAAGACGCCCGAGGTCGAGCTCGAGTACAAGGGTCGGCATGCCCGCGCGCTCGCGAGGGAGGTTGACGGCGCGAGGAAGGATCGCATCTGGGACGACGCCTGCCGGGTGTACGCCGGCTACGCCGCCTACGCGCGGCGGATCAAGGACCGCCCGATCCACGTGATGGTGCTCTCCACCCCGCCAACGGACTGACCTTCGCCGCCTCGTCTTATACTTCCGGCTGGTCGCGGCCGTGTCCTCGGCCGCCAGCGGGGATCTGAAGGAGGGAAGGCTTGGCAGGGGGTGGTCGGCTGAGAGCGACTTCGGTCGCGCTCGCGTGCGCTTTCGGATCGCTTGCGTTCACGCTTGGCACCGCGCCGGTCTCGGCGGCAGCGCCGCTCTACACGGAGACACCGGTAACCCTCCACGCGTCCCAGCCGGATGACGAGGGCAACCCGGTGCTCCTGGACGGCGCCGTCGACGTCCCGACCTCCGGTTGCCCATGCCCCGGCGTCCTGGTCAACCACGGCTTCGAGGGAACCTGGCACTCCGAGGACTACGAGGCGCACAACTTCGCGTCGCACGGCTATGTCGTCATCCGGTACTCGTCGCGCGGCTTCGGCAGCAGCAACGGCGAGGTGGACATGGTCGGGCCCAAGGAGCAGCAGGACATGCTCGACGCGATCCACTGGCTCGAGGACCCGAAGAACCCGATCGTCGGCGGCCTCGTCATCCCGAACGACGTCGGCCAGTACGGCGCCAGCTACGGCGGCATGCACGCGTGGGCGCTGGCCATGCGGAACGACCCCGCGGTTCGCACGGTCGTCCCCACGGCCTCCTGGAGCGACGGTTACCAGGCGCTCCTGCCGAACGATGTGCTCCGCCTTCTCTACGTCGGCGGCTTCTACGCGACGGGCTTCGCCCCGACTGCGTCCGTGATCGGGGGCAGCGTGCCGGCGTTCCCGCCCGACCTCAACTACTCCACGGACGTGCATCGCACCATGGCGGAGGCGCTCACCGGCGCCAACAATGCCGACCTGCGCACCTTCCTCGAGTCGCGCACGCCGGCGCCGAACCAGTACGGCAAGATCAAGATCCCCGTCTTCATCGTGCAGGGCACGAACGACGGACTCTTCAGCCAGAACCAGGCCGTCGACGCGTACCAGCACCTCCGGGCGCAGGGCAATGCGGTCCGCCTGTACATCGGCGGTATCGGGCACCCGCCGTCCAACGCCGCGACCGATTCGCCTGAGGCGCAGCACATCGGGACGGAGATCCTCGCCTGGTTCGACCACTACCTGAAGGGCGTCGACAACGGCGTCGACAGCGCCCTGCCCGTCGAGTTCAGCCAGGCCGTCTACTACGGCAACAGGTGGAACGGCACGACTCGCTCGGCGCCGACGTACCCCTTCGGCGCGCCCACCCGGCTTTACATCTGCACCACGGGCGCCCAGGGCGGCACGCTGAGCGCCGCGCCGTGCGCATCCGCGCCGCCCGTCATCGCCTTCAACACGGTGGCGGGGGAGGGCACCGCCGATGAGCCGATCAGCCGCTCCGCCATCCGCAGCGCGATCGAGCAGCTGACGGGGTCCCCGCCGCCAGGGCCCGAGGCCTACCCTGACACGCTCACCTACGACGGCCCCACGCTCCCCGCCGGGGGCGCCCTGGACACCGCCGGCATCCCGACCTTCCACCTCCAGGTGGTGAGCGCGGCCGAGTCGGCGGCTTCGGCGGACGGCGCGGCAGCCGCGTTCCAGCTGGACCCGAAGTTCTTCGACGTCGGCCCGGACGGCACCGAGACGGAGATCACGCGAGGCGCCTACGCCGAGCCACTCGACGCCAACTCACCCGCCAACGGCTCGCCCAGCCCGCTGCACGAGGCGGACTTCGACGCGTTCGGCCTCTCCTACACGTTCCCCGCCGGGCACCACCTGCGCATCACGCTGTCGACGACCGACACGCCATACCTCCGCTCGACTGTCAACCCGTTCGGGGTGGCCGTGCTCGCGGGCTCCAGCGTCGACATGCCATCGGCGGCAGCGCTCGTGGCGACCCCGCCGCCGTTCGGCAACGGCCCTGCGGTCACCGTGCCCGAGACGCCTTGGGCACCGGCGGGCGTCCTGCTCGGGGTTGGCGTCACAGCCGTCCTGGGGCGGCGCGCGCGGAGGCGGGTGGCGTGAGCCGGGCCGCCCGTCTCGTCGCGATGCTGGCGCTCGTCGCCGCGACCGTCGTCCCTTCGCTGCCGATCGCGGCCAGCGCCGCCGACAACACGGGCTGCCTGCCCGGCACCGGCTCGCAGGGGGCGGAACGGCACTGCGGCGGCTACTTCCCGTCGAGCTCGGATGGGACGAAGCTCGCCTGGCAGGTCTACCTCCCCGACCCCGCCAAGTGGGGCCCCGGCCCGTACCCGACCGTGCTCGACTACTCCGGCTACGAGCCGGCGACCACGTTCTTCGACGGCATCAAGGACGCCTTCATGTCGCAGGGATACGCCATGGCGGGAGTCAACATCCGCGGCACCGGCTGCAGCGGCGGCAGCTTCGACTACTTCGAGCCGACCGAGTGGAAGGACGGCTATGACGCCGTCGAGTTCCTCGCGCGCCAGCCCTGGTCGAACGGCAACATCGGCATGGTCGGGAAGTCGTATCCCGGCATCACGCCCCTGTACGTCGCCGCCACCGACCCGCCCCACCTCAAGGCCATCGTCCCCGGCTCCTTCTTCGCCGACCTGTACCGTGACGTCGCCTTCCCCGGCGGCATCGAGAACGTGATCTTCGCAGCCGGGTGGAGCTTCGGTTCGCAACCGGCCAACCAGTTCGACCAGCAGAGCGGAGGCATCAAGGGCGGCGATCCCCAGTGCATCCAGGACCAGGCCGGTCGCGCCACCAACCCGGCGACCAACCCGTTCGTCGAGGCCAACCAGAACCCTTACGACGGCAAGATCTACCACGACCGGTCGAACATCTACTTCGCCTCCCAGGTGCACACGCCCGTGTTCGCCGAGCTGGCCTGGCAGGACGAAGAGGTCGGGGCCAACGGCATCGACTACGTCACCCAGCTGCCGCCCACCACACCCTGGCGCGCCACGCTCCTCAACGGCGACCACGGCGAGTACTACGGCGCCTCGGTCCTGCCGCAGATCTACCGCTTCCTTTCTTACTACCTGAAGGGAGTGGCCCCCGCAGGCGACGCCTGCGACACCGGGGCGGGATACGCGGTGGCGCTGACGTGCTACCAGGCGGAGCCGCGGGTGACGGTCCTTGGCGACGTCGGGCCCGACCAGCAGCCGGCGTACACGCTGCACTTCCCCACGTGGCCGGCGACGCAGAGTGTCGATCGTCTCTACCTGCACTCCGGCGGCACGCTGGACCGGAGCGTGCCGGGGGCCTCCGAGGCGCCCACGGCATACACCTACTCGCCGGGCGTCGGCACCAACTCGTACGGCACGCTGAAGGGGTTCCAGTCCCGCATCCCCGCGGACGACGACTTCTGGCAGACGCAGCCGCCGGCCGGCACGGTCGCTACGTTCACGACCGACCCGTTCACGCAGGACACGCTGTACCAGGGGACCGCCAGCCTGGACCTCTGGCTCGACTCCAGTGCGCCGGACACCGACGTCGAGGTGATGCTGACCGAGCTCCGACCGGACGGGAACGGCGGCTGGCTCGAGGAGTACGTGCAGAAGGGCTGGCTCCGCGCCAGTCACCGCCAGGAGGACCCGGCGAAGAGCACCGCGCTGCGTCCCTACCAGACCCACCTCGTCGGCGACGTGCAGCCGCTGGTGCCCGAGCAGGCGACCCCGATGCGGGTCGAGATCTTCCCGTTCTCCCAGGTGATCCGCGCCGGCCGCCGCCTTCGCGTCACAGTTGAGGCGCCGTCGCTCGCCCCGGAACTCTGGGGCTTTGCCGCGATCCCGGGGCCGGCGCGGAACCAGGTCTACACCGACGCCCAACACCCAACCTCGCTCGCATTGCCCCTCGTCCCGCTCAGCAGCCTCGGGATCACGCTCCCGCAGGAGAAGAACTGCGCGGCGAACAACAACCACGGCATCGCCAACCAGCCGTGCCGTTTGGCGGCCGGTGTGCCACCCCCTCCGGCGGTCCCGGACGTGCCGCTTCCAGCGCTCATGCTCGGCCTGGCCGGCGGCGCGGCCGTCCTCCTGGGGGCGGTCCGCGGTCGCGCTCTGCGGAGCTTGCCCTAGCCGACGACCTTGCCCCGCGGGGGTAGGCCGCGGCCCATAATTGCCGGGCATTGCGGAGGATTGGGCGGATCGGGTCCTGGGCGCGGGTCGCGCCGGTGGCGGCCACGGCGGTCGCGCTGGTCGCCTGCGGGTCGTCGTTCAAGTCCGCGACCGGCCCGTACGCGACACCGGCGGCGACGCCACCAGTGCGCGTGATCAACAGCGCCTGCTCGAAGGTCACCTCGCCCGCTCCGGGCGACCTCGCCTTCGCGCGGAACGCGATCACCAGGCAGGGGACCCAGCTGCAGCGGGTCAGCGACGACCTGAACAACAGCGTCCCGGGTGGCGACCTCCCGAAGGACACGGGCCTTGCCCGCCAGAACGCACAGGCCCTGGCGGACGCCCTCGCGACGTCGACCCTGTGCCAGCCCCTCCGCGACGACCTGTTGAAGCTGGCGACCGCGCTCGCCCAGGCGGACGCCGCGATGACGACCGCGGCCCAGTCCGGGGGCGACGTGGCCGGGGCGTTGCAGAAGGCGGAGGCCGCAGACCACGACCTGGACGCGGCCGTCAAGGCCGCCGGGGGCTGACGAGCACCCAGGACGCTAAACTCGGCCAGGCCCCGTGGCGGTGTAGCTCAGTGGTAGAGCGGCCGGCTCATACCCGGTATGTCGGAAGTTCGAATCTTCCCTCCGCCACATGCGCCTGAACGTCGTCGAGGAGGTCCTGCGGGCGTGCCGCGCGGACCCCGTCCTGCGCCGCGGCGACGTGGTGGTGGTCGCGGTTTCCGGCGGGCCCGACTCGACGGCGCTTCTCCACGCGATGAGCCGCGCGCGACGGCGCCTCGGCGTGGAGCTCGTCGCGGCCCACCTCGACCACGGCCTGCGGCCGGAGTCGGAAGCCGATGCCCGGCACGTCGGCGCGCTCTGCGCCGAGCTCGGCGTCGACCTCGTCCCTGGCCGCGCGCGCCTCGAGCGCGCCTCGGAGGACGGTGCGCGGACGGCCCGCTATAGCTTCCTCGAGCGCACGGCGACCGAGTTCGGCGCCGGCACGATCGCTTTGGGGCATACGGCCGACGACCAGGTCGAGACCGTGCTGCTCCACCTGGTGCGCGGCAGCGGGCTCGAGGGCATCGCGGCCATGTCCACTCGCGAAGGGCTGCGCTTCCGCCCGATGCTGCGCCTCTGGCGCGCCGACGTCCTGGCCTATTGCGCGCGCCACCACCTGGAGCCGGCGACGGACGCGTCGAACCAAGATCCCCGCTACCTTCGCAACCGGGTGCGGGCGGAGTTGGTCCCCCTCCTCGAGGCGCTCCAGCCGGGCGCCCGCCGGGCGATCCTGCGCCTCGCCGACGCCGCCCGGTCCGAGCACAAGGCCGTCGGCATCGCCGCGGCGGCATGGATCGGCGGCGCCGGTGGCCTGACCCGGGCCGGCTTCAGGACCCTGCCGGAGGCGGTCCAGGTCGAGGTGCTTCGCCGCCTCTGGGCGGCGGCGACCTCGGGCCAGGCGCCCGGTTCGAGCGCGCGCCTGGCGCAGGCGCGCCGGCTCGTCACCCGGCCGGGGCCGGGGGGAATGATGCAGCTCGGCGGGGGATTAGAGCTGGCAGTCGAGGGGAATACCTTCGCCATCCGGCGCCGCGGCCGTCCACCCCTCTAATGGAAAGGGAATCGGAATACCCCATGCTACGATCCGAACATGCGTCTGCAGCGTAGGGGCATCGTCTACCTGCTCCTCTTCCTGGCGTTCGTCGGCGTCGTCGCCTTCGTCTCGAAGAGCTACCCCGGTTTCTCCCAGCAGCGCCAGGAGAAGACGTTCTCCGAGCTCATCACCGCCGCCAACAACGACGAGGTCAAGTCGTCGGAGTACAACAGCGGCAACAGCGAGTTGGACTGGACCGACAAGGGCGGTCACGAGTACAAGTCATACGTCCCCGTCGACATCTGGCGCGCCACGGACGACACGCTCGTCAAGCTCCACCTCAGCGTGCAGAACCAGGGCGGCTCCGGCCTGATCGTGTCGCTCCTGCCGAACATCATCTTCCTTGTCCTCATCGGCGCGTTCATGTGGTACATGCTCCGGCAGACGCAGTCGGGCAACAACCAGGCCATCAGCTTTGGGCGCAGCCGTGCCCGCATGCTCGCCGGCGACAAGCCGCTCGTCACGTTCCAGGACGTGGCCGGCGTGGAGGAGGCGAAACAGGAGCTCACCGAGGTCGTCGAGTTCCTCAAGTACCCGGACAAGTTCACTGCGCTTGGCGCGCGCATCCCCAAGGGCGTGCTCCTGATCGGCCCTCCCGGCACCGGCAAGACGCTGCTGTCAAAGGCCGTCGCCGGTGAGGCCGGCGTGCCGTTCTTCTCGATCTCCGGCTCGGAGTTCGTCGAGATGTTCGTCGGCGTTGGCGCGAGCCGCGTGCGCGACCTCTTCGACCAGGCCAAGAAGAACGCGCCGTGCATCGTGTTCGTCGACGAGATCGATGCTGTCGGGCGCCAGCGTGGCGCGGGCCTCGGCGGCGGCCACGACGAGCGTGAGCAGACGCTGAACCAGCTGCTGGTCGAGATGGACGGCTTCGAGACCAACACCCACGTCATCGTCATCGCGGCGACGAACCGCCCCGACGTCCTGGACCCGGCGCTGCTGCGTCCCGGCCGCTTCGACCGCCACGTCACCCTCGACCGCCCCGACATCAAGGGCCGCATGGCGGTCCTGCAGGTGCACGCGAAGAACAAGCCGCTCGACCCCGATGTCAGCCTCGAGGTGCTGGCCAAGCAGACTCCCGGCTTCTCCGGTGCCGACCTCTCCAACCTCATCAACGAGGCGGCCATCCTGGCGGCGCGCGCCAACAAGAAGGCGATCGGGATGCCGGAGCTCGAAGAGGCCATCATCCGCGTCATGGCGGGGCCGGAGCGGAAGTCCCGGCTCATCTCCGAGAAGGAGAAGAACATCGTCGCCTACCACGAGATCGGCCACGCGCTGGTCGCGAAGTACCTGCCCAACGCGGACCCCGTCCACAAGGTCTCGATCATCTCCCGCGGGATGGCCCTGGGCTGGACCGCGTACCTGCCGGAGGAAGACCGCTACCTCTCGTCGAAGGGCGAGCTCGAGGACCGCATCACGATGGCCCTCGGCGGCCGCGTCGCCGAGGAGGTGATGTTCGGGGAGATCACGTCGGGCGCCGGCGACGACATCCGCCGCGTCACCGACATCGCGCGGAAGATGGTCACGGAGCTGGGCATGTCAGAGAAGCTCGGCCCGCTCGCCTTCGGGCAGCGCGAGGAGATGGTGTTCCTGGGCCGCGACCTTGGCGAGCAGCGCAACTACTCCGAGGACGTGGCCGCCGACATCGACGACGAGGTGCACCGCATCGTCACCGAGTCCTACGAGCGGGCGCGCACGATCCTGAGCCAGCACAAGGACCAGATGATCCGTCTCGCCGAGCACCTCAAGGAAGTCGAGACGATGGACGGCGAGGAGATGGACCGCATCCTCCGTGGCGAGCCCCCGACCGACGGCGGGGCTCCGGCCCCCACGGGCAAGGCGCCGAAGGAGAAGCCGTCCACGCGCGAGTCCGCCCGCAAACCCACCCTACGGCCCGAACCAAGCCCAGGCTGACGCTTTTCTAAGCGGTCCTCCCCCCGCCTGCGGGGGGAGGCTAGGTCGGGCAGATCACATTCACCACGGCCGGCACCTATCCCTACCTGTGCACCCTGCACGTCGACATGAACGGCACCGTGACCGTTTCGTCCTAGCGGGCCAGCTGACCTAGGCCCTCCGCCAGGGTTGCGTGGGCCAGCGACTCCAGGACCAGGTCGGCCTCCCCGAAGTCCATCTGCCTGGTCAGCGGCCCCGGGATGGCGATGACGCGCATGCCGGCGGCGCGGGCGGCGCGGACGCCGTTGGCCGAGTCCTCGAGCGCGACGGCGCGCGCAGGGTCCACGGCCACGTCGGCGCACGCGAGCCGGTAGAGCGCCGGGTCCGGCTTCGTCCTCTCGACGTCGTCGGAACAGCGCACCGTGTCCCAGTGTTCCGCCAGCCCCAGGCGGGCGAGGTGCCCGAGCACCCAGGCCCGGCTGGAGCTGGACGCGACGCCGAGCTTCAGGCCCGCCGCGCGCGCGTCGCGGATCCAGTCGCGCACCCCGGGAAGCGTTTCCTGCGCGTGAAGCAGCGAGTCCCGGTACAGCTTGCGTCGCTCCTGCAGTGACGCGTGGTCGAGCTTGCGCCCGATCAGCTCTTCGAGGTGCGTCAGGGGGTCGAAGTCATGATCCGCTGTCCCGATGGTCTCGAGCCAGGTGGCGAACGGGAGCTCGACACCGAGCTGCTCGTACTCCCGGCGCCACGACTCGTACACGGGCAGCTCGGTCTCGAGGACCAGCCCGTCGAAATCGAATACGAGCGCCTCGATCCCGGCCACGGCTGCCACGGTCGAGACGTTACCGGACCGTGTCGCCGGCGTCGTCAGCAGGGGGTCTGAACCGTCGAGTACGCGTGATAATGGTGTCGCACGTCCTCCGCAACCGACATGGCAGGCGACCCTCGTGGCGCCCGACCGGTGGTGGGGGAGACGACAAAAACGACTGAGGTAAACCGCTTGGATCACCTGACCGAGACGGATGTCGATGGCTCGCCAGGCTGAGCCAGTCGCGCCGCGGCGCAAAACTGCACTCCCGCTCCGCATCGGCTTTGTGGGCGCCGGCCGCGCCGCCACCAGCCTGGCCGGCTCGCTTGGCCGCCGCGGACACGAACTGGCCATCGCCAGGCGCGGCGCCTCGGCGGCCCATCTCTCCAGGACGCTGGGGCTTGTGCCACGAGAGCTCGAGCGGGTCGCCGCCGACGTCGACGTGCTGGTGCTCGCAGTGCCGGACCGGGCCGTCGAGCGCGTCGCGGCGGAGCTTGCCCGCGGCCCCGCAGTCCACAGCGCGGTCGCGTTGCACCTGGCCGGGAGCCTGGGGCGGGAGGCGCTGGCGCGGCTGCGCGCTCGCGGGTTCGCCGTCGCGGCGCTCCACCCGCTGCAGGTGCTGTCGGGCGGACCCCTTCCGCCCGGCACGACCTTTGCCGTCGACGCCGACCCGGCGGCGAGGGTCGTCGTGTCCCGCCTGGTCGATGACCTGGGCGGCGTCGAGCTCGAGGTGCCTGGGCCGGCGCGGCCGGCCTACCACGCCGCGGCGGTGATCGCCGCGAACCTCGGGATGGCGCTCGTCGGCGAAGCGGCGGATCTGCTGCAGGCACACGGGATCGAGCGGAGGCAGGCGCTCGAAGGCCTCACCGGGCTCGTGCGCGGCGGCCTTGACACGGCGGCGGAGCGCGGCCTCCCGGAGGCGCTGACCGGGCCGGTCGTTCGCGGCGACACCCCGACTGTCGCCGGGCACCTGGAGGTCCTGTCTTCCGACCCCCAACTCCTGGCGGCGTACAGGGCGGTTTCGCTGCTGCTGCTCCGCCAGTCCACCCGGACCGGCAGGCCTACCGCGCAGGAGGCGGAGGCCATGCGACAACTTCTGGAGGAGAACCGATGACCACGACCATCCACGACCTGCAGGCCCGCAAGCGCGAGGGCCGGCGGTTCGCCATGCTGACCGCGTACGACTTCACGACGGCGCGGATCATCGACGCCGCGGGCATACCCGTGATCCTGGTCGGCGACTCGCTCGGCAACACGATGCTGGGCTACGACACCACGCTGCCGGTGACGATGGACGAGATGCTGCACCACGCAAAGGCGGTGCGGCGCGGCGTCCGCGACGCCCTTCTTGTCGGCGACATGCCGTTCATGAGCTACCACGCGAGCCTCGAAGACGGGATCCGCAACGCCGGCCGCTTCCTGCAGGAGGCGGGCATGAACGCGGTGAAGCTCGAGGGGGCGGGCCGCGTGGTTGACCTCACGCGGGCGCTGACCGGCATGGGCATCCCGGTGATGGCCCACCTCGGCCTGACGCCGCAGTTCGTCAACGCGATGGGTGGCTTCAAGGTGCAGGGCAAGTCGGAGGCCGCCGCCGAGCGCATCCGGGACGATGCCCTCGCGTTGCAGGAGGCGGGCGCTTTCAGCCTGGTCCTGGAGGGCATCCCGGCGGACCTCGGCGCCACGGTGACCCGCAGTCTCGAGATCCCGACGATTGGCATCGGCGCCGGCCCGGGGTGCGATGCCCAGGTGCTGGTGATCCAGGACATGCTCGGGCTCTCGGGCGAGAAGGTGCCGAAGTTCGTCAAGCGCTTCGCCGACCTCCGCGGCTCGATCACCGGCGCCGTCACGAGCTACATCGCCGAGGTCGAGGACGGCACCTTCCCCGGCGCCGAGCATTCCTACGGGGTCGCGGGCCGTGGCGGGGCCGCGGAGAGCGTGCCGGCGGTCTATGGAGGCGGGCGATGAAGGTCGTCGAGACCACGCGGGAGATGCAGGCGCTGGCCGCCGGCTGGCGGCGGGCGGGAGACGCGGTGGGGTTCGTGCCGACGATGGGCGCCCTGCACGCCGGCCACGTCAGCCTTGTTCGCGCGGCGCGGGCCGATTGCGACCGCGTCGTCGTGAGCATCTTCGTGAACCCGACGCAGTTCAACGACCCTCGCGACCTCGCCGCCTACCCTGTGGACCTAGCCGGCGACCTGGCCGCGCTCGAGCCGGAGGGCGTGAGCGCCGTGTTCCACCCGGGCGTCGCCGACATGTATCCCGGCGGGCTCAGCAAGGGCACCACCGTCCACGCCAACCCCGCGGTCACCGGGGCCGAGGGCCGGCGGCGGCCAGGCCATTTCGACGGCGTCGCGACCGTGGTGACGAGGCTCTTCCACGCCGTCACGCCCGACCGGGCGTACTTCGGCGAGAAGGACTGGAACCAGCTGGCGGTGGTGCAGGCCCTGGTGCGCGACCTCGGGTTTGGCATGGAGATCGTCGGCTGCCCGACGGTTCGCGAGGCGGACGGCCTGGCGCTGAGCTCTCGCAACCGGCGCCTCGCCTCCGGCGAGCGGGAGGCCGCGCTCGGCTTAGTCCGCGCGCTGGCCGAGGCCCAGCGCGCGCACGCGGCCGGCGAGCGCGACGACCGCGCGCTGGTCCAGGCGATGCTGGCGGCGCTGGGCGCGAGCCCGGGTCTGCGCCCCGACTACGCCGTCGTCGACGGGGACCGCGCGCTCGTGGCGGCTTTCGCGGGCGATGTCCGCCTCATCGACAACGCCAGCCTGGCCACCTCCGACCTGGTCGGCCTCGGGCTTGCCGCGACGGTCCGGGCGGGGGCATAGCCGTGCAACGCCACGTCCTCAAGTCGAAGATCCACCGCGCCACCGTCACCGACGCCAACCTCGACTACGAGGGCAGCATCACGGTTGACGCCGCCCTGCTCCGCGCCGCCGACATCCTGCCGCACGAGCAGGTGCACGTCGTCAACGTCACCAACGGAGAGCGCCTCGTCACGTACGCGATCGAGGGCCCGCCCGGCGAAATCTGCCTGAATGGCGCCGCGGCCCACAAGTGCCGCCCCGGGGACATAGTTATCGTCATCAGTTATGCGACGGTCAGCGACGCCGAGGCGCGCGAGCACGACCCGCTGGTCGTGAAGGTCGACTCGGCCAACCGCCAGGTCATCCCGATCAGCGCCTAGTGGCGGCGCCCCGGCACGACTTCATCGTCATCGGCAGCGGGATCGCCGGGTCCTACGCCGCCCTCCAGGCGGCGCGCCGCGGGCGAGTCCTCCTGCTCACCAAGACGGCGATGCAGGAGAGCAACACCTTCTTCGCGCAGGGTGGGATCGCCGCCGCGATGGGGCCCGGCGACTCGCCGGCATCGCATTTCGACGACACGATCGCGGCCGGCCGCGGGCTCTGCGACGTCGAGGCGGTTCGGGTGTTGACAGAAGAGGGCCCTGCCGCGATCCGCGACCTGGTGCGCCTCGGCATCCGTTTCGACCGCCGCCAGGGTGACCTGGCCCTCGGCCGCGAGGCCGCCCACAGCCACGCGCGCATCGTTCACGCTGGCGGCGACACGACCGGCGCCGAGGTCCAGCGCGGCCTCCACGAAGCCCTGCGCGACGCGCGCGTCGACGCGCGGGAGGGGCACACGGTGCTGCGCCTCATCGTCGAGGAAGGCGCGTGCCGCGGCCTCCTGGCCCAGTACCAGGGCGACGTCGTGGAGTTCACGGCGTCCGCCGTCATCCTGGCGGCGGGCGGGGGCGGGCGGCTGTTCAGCCACACCACCAACCCCCCGACGGCGGACGCCGACGGCAGCGCGCTGGCGTACGCCGCCGGGGCCGAGCTGGCCGACATGGAGTTCTTCCAGTTCCACCCCACCGCCCTCCGCCACCCGGGGGCGCCCACCTTCCTCATATCGGAGGCCGTGCGGGGGGAGGGGGCCGTTCTGCGCAACGCCGCCGGCGAGCGGTTCATGGTCGCGCGCCACCCGGACGCGGAGCTCGCCCCGCGCGACGTCGTCGCCCGCGCGATCTGGACCGAGATGCGGGCGACGGGGCACGACTGCGTCTACCTCGACCTGCGTGACCTCGACGCCGACCTTCTGCGTGGCCGCTTCCCGCAGATCTATGCCACCTGCCTCCGCCACGGGATCGACATCACCACCGACCTCGTGCCGGTCGCGCCGGCGGCGCACTACATGATCGGTGGCGTGCGCACCGACCTCTCGGGCGCGACCACGGTGCCGGGCCTGTTCGCCTGCGGGGAGGTGGCCTGCACGGGTGTCCACGGCGCGAACCGGCTGGCCAGCAACAGCCTCCTGGAGTCCGTGGTGTTCGCCCGCCGGGCCGCGGAGGCGGCCGCGGCGCGCGCCGGGGTCCTGGCCGTGGCCGGCCCGGCGCGGCCGGCGGTGATGAAGCCCAGGGAGAAGCTCCGGCGGGCCGAGGTGGAAGAAGGGGAGACAGTGTCCTCCGAGCGCCTCCCGGCGTTAATGTGGGAGGCGTGCGGCTTGGAGCGCAGCGCGGAGGGACTTCGGCTCGCCCTGGGCAGCCTGGGCGACGGGAGCGCGTCACACCAGCACGCGGTTGCCCGGCTCATGTGCGAGGCGGCCCTCCTGCGCGAGGAATCGCGTGGCGCCCACTACCGGTCGGACTTCCAGGAGCCCGACGGCGCCTGGCTGGGCCATGTGGTGATGCGGCGGGACGAGGCGCCCGAGTTTGAGCGCGCCGGCGCTCGCTGACGCCGGCGTCGCGCGCCTCATCGAGGCGGCGCTGGCGGAGGACATAGGGACCGGCGACGTCAGCGGCGAGGCGGTGGCGCCCGACGGCCATCGCAGCCTGGCCCGGATCAAGGCGAAGGCCCACGGGGTCGTCGCCGCCGTGCGTGTGGCCGAGGCCGTCTTCACCGCCCTCGACCCCGACGTCGACTTCGAGGCCGACGTGATGGACGGCGCCACGGTGGCTCCCGGGGACCACGTCGCGGTCATCGGCGGCCAGGCCCGCGCCCTCCTCGCCGCGGAGCGGACGGCGCTGAACTTCCTGCAGCACCTGTCCGGCATCGCCACCGCGACACGCCAGCTGGTGGACGCAGTGGCGGGCACGGGCGTCGTGATCCTCGACACGCGCAAGACCACGCCCGGTCTCCGCGCGCTGGAGAAGTACGCGGTCGCGGTGGGGGGCGGACAGAACCACCGCCAAGGCCTGTACGACGCCTACCTCCTCAAGGACAACCACGTCAGGCTGGCCGGCGGGGTGCGCCAGGCGATCGAGCGCGCGCGGGCTCACCGCCCTGGCATCCCTGTCGAGGTGGAGGTGTCGCGCATGAGCGAGGTCGAAGAAGCCGTCACGGCCGGCGCCGACCGCGTCCTCCTCGACAACTTCACCCCGACTGACGCCGCCCAGGCGGTGGTGCTGGTGGGTGGCCGCGCGAAGGTCGAGGTCTCTGGTGGGGTCACCCCGGGCAACATCCTCGCGTATGCGAGCGCGCACCCCGACTACATCTCTGTCGGATGGATAACGCACTCCGCGCCGGCGCTCGACATGTCGATGAAGCTCCTATGACCCTCTGCTATCCTCACGCCTTGTCTTGACCCAAAGCACCACTTCCGCGCGCCCAGACCTCGACGACATCCGCACCATGGAGGAGTACCTCCAAGCCGACGAACAGCACATCCGGCAGCTGAGCCATGGCGACATCGTTGACGGCGTGGTCGTGCGCGTCGACGCGGACGAGGTGCTCGTCGACATCGGCTCCAAGTCGGAGGGCGTCATCTCCAACCGCGAGCTCGGCATGCGGGGCGACCCCAACGCCATCCAGCTCGTCGAGGGCGACCCGGTCAAGGTGTACGTCCTCCAGCCGGAGAACGAGGACGGCAACGTCGTGCTGTCGCTGCGCCGCGCCAAGGCCGAGGGCATCTGGACCCTCGCGGCCGAGCGCGAGCAGGCGGGCGAGGTCATCGACGCCGAGGTCCGCGAGCAGAACAAGGGCGGCCTCATCGTCAACGTGCTGGGCCTCCGCGGCTTCCTGCCGACATCGCAGGTCAGCCGCCAGTTCGCCAACCAGCCAGACGAGCTGCTGGGCCAGAAGATCCAGGTCAAGATCCTCGAGGTCAACCGCAAGCGCAACCGTCTCATCGTCAGCCAGAAGGCGGCGATGGACGAGGACCGCGCCCGCCAGCGCGAGGAGCTCTTCGAGAAGCTGAAGGTCGGCGACGTGGTCAAGGGCCGCGTGTCCGGCCTGACCACCTACGGCGCCTTCGTCAACCTCGGCGGCGCCGACGGCCTGATCCACATCAGCGAGCTCTCGTGGGACCGGGTCAACTCGGTCAACGAGGTCCTCAACGTCGGCGACGAGGTCGAGGTCCGGGTCATCAAGCTCGACCACGACCTCCAGCGCATCTCGCTGTCGCTGCGACAGATGACCGAGGACCCCTGGGAGACCATCGAGCAGCGCTTCCCGCAGGGCACGATCGTCAAGGGCGAGGTCACCAAGACCAAGAAGTACGGCGCCTTCCTGCAACTCGACGACGGCATCGAGGGCCTGCTCCACATCTCGGAGCTCACCTGGGACCACGTCGAGCGCACCGAGGACGTCGTCAAGCCCGGCGACAACCTCGAGGTCATGGTGCTGAACGCGGACAAGATGCGGCGCCGCATCTCGCTGTCCCTCAAGCAGCTGCAGCCCCGCCCGGCCGGCGTCACCGCCGACACCGTCGACTATTCCCAGTACGGCGTCGACGAGGACGAAGAAGAGGAGTAACCAACTCCTCCCCCCGCCTGCGGGGGGAGGTTGGGTGGGCCTCGATCTCCTCCCCCCGCGTGCGGGGGGAGGTTGGGTGGGGGGCAGAAGGGGGCCGGCGGAGCTAAGTACTCCTCCCTACCCGGCAGGCGGCTCCGGCCGGTCGTGCGCCCGGAAGCGCTCCAGCCCCGCCGCCATCTCGGGGTCGCCCATCGTCGGCGCCACCAGCTCGCGCTCCCGCAGCAAACCCGCGTCCAGGCCGCGGGCCGCGAACTCCAGGGTGGCCGCCCGGTCGGCCCGGATGGACGCCTGGGGGTAGGCGCACATCGCCTCCGCCAGCTCCAGGGCCCGGGGAAGCGCCTGCCCCGCCGGCACCACCTCCTGGACCAGGCCGAGCTCGTAGGCGCGGCGCGCCGGCAGCCGGGCGCCGCTCTCGATCAGGTAGAGCGCGTTGCCCTGGCCCATGATCCGGGCGAAGCGCTGGGTGCCACCGTCCACGAAGGGAACGCCCCAGCGGCGGTTGAGCGCGCCGAACTCCGAGTTCTCGGAGGCGACCCGGAAGTCGCACCAGGCGGCCAGCTCGAGGCCCCCGGCGAAGCAGTATCCCTCCACGGCGGCGATCGTGGGCTTGCCAGGGTCGAGGCGGGCGAAGCCCATCGGGCCGGAGCGCTCCCAGCCGGTCCGCTGCAACAGGGAGGGAGCCGCCTCGAGGTCGGCGCCACTGCAGAACGACCGGCCGCCGGCCCCGGTCACCACCAGGACCCAGGCCTCGTCAGCCGCCGCGAAGGCGTCGACCGCCGCCTCGATCCCGGCCGCTGTCTCGGCGTCCACGCAGTTGTGGACCTCCGGCCGGTTGAGGGTCAGCACGGCCACGTGCCCGCGGACCTCGTACAGCACCTTGGCCATCTGGCGCCCATGTTTGCACGCTGGCGGCCGGTTCGCCCGGCGGCCGGACCGCCTGGCGGCCGGACCGCCCGATCGGGGGAGGCGCGGGGGTGTGCATTTGGGATGAAATGGGTATCGAATCAGGGGCGTTGGTCATAATCTACGAGGAGGCCCACCGCCCGAGCTTCCGTCAAAGAAAGGAGAGCCTTTTGTACCCCTTCGAGCGCTTCACCGAGAGAGCCAAGAAAGTCCTCACCCTGGCCCAGGAGGAGGCTGAGCGCTCGCATCACAGCTACATCGGCACCGAGCACCTGCTGCTCGGGCTGCTGCGCGAAGGGGAGGGCCTGGCGGCCAAGGTCCTGAACAACCTCGGCGTCGAGATCAACAAGGTGCGGGCGACGATCGAGTCGGTCCTCGGGCGCAACGAGCGGATCATCATCCAGCAGATCATCCCGACGAGCCGGGTCAAGAAGGTGATCGAGATCTCCTTCGAAGAGGCGCGCCGGATGGGCAACAACTACGTCGGCACCGAGCACCTGCTCCTCGGCCTCCTGATCGAGGGCGAGGGCATCGCCGCCCACGTCCTCGAGGACCTCGGCGCTTCCCTGGACAAGGTCCGCGGCGAGATCGACCGCCTGCTCCATGACCAGGGACTCGAGGAGGAGTCGGTCCAGGCGCAGAAGAAGCCCTCCAAGACGCCGCTGCTGGACCAGTTCTGCCGCGACCTCACCGAGCTGGCCCAGAAGAACCAGCTGGACCCGGTGATCGGGCGCGAGAAGGAGATCGAGCGGGTTATCCAGATCCTCTCCCGCCGCACCAAGAACAACCCGGCGCTGATCGGCGAGCCGGGCGTCGGCAAGACCGCGATCGCCGAGGGGCTGGCCCAGCAGATCATCGCCGGCAACATCCCCGAGTCTTTGATCGGGAAACGGGTGCTGACCCTCGACATGGGCGCGCTCGTGGCCGGCACGAAGTACCGCGGCGAGTTCGAGGAGCGGCTCAAGAAGATCCTCGACGAGATCCGCCAATCGCGCGAGGTGGTGCTTTTCATCGACGAGCTGCACACGCTGGTCGGCGCGGGTGCCGCGGAGGGCGCCATCGACGCCGCCAACATCCTCAAGCCCGCGCTGGCCCGTGGCGAGATCCAGTGCATCGGCGCCACCACGCTCAACGAGTACCGGAAGTACATCGAGAAGGACGCCGCCCTGGAGCGGCGCTTCCAGCCGGTCTTCGTCGACGAGCCCTCAACCGAGGAGACAATCGCCATCCTGCACGGCGTGCGGGCGCTTTACGAGAAGCACCACCGGGTGCGTATCACGGATGACGCCCTCAAGGCGTCGGCGCAGCTGTCCGACCGCTACGTCTCCGACCGCGCCCAGCCGGACAAGTCGATCGACCTCATCGACGAGGCCTCGGCCCGCGTCCGCATGAAGCTGACGACGCTCCCGGACGACCTGCGCGAGATGCAGAAGGACATCCGCGAGATGCAGGTCCAGAAGGAGGAGGCGATCGCCGGCCAGGACTACGAGACGGCGGCGGGCTTCCGCGACAAGGAGCGCAAGCTGAAGGAGAAGTACGTCCAGGCTGAGGCCGCATGGCGCGACAAGCTCGGCCAGGAGGTGCCCGACGTCGACGAGGAGAACATCGCCGACATCGTCTCCTCGTGGACCGGCGTGCCCGTCTCCCGCCTGGTGGAGGAGGAGACCTCCAAGCTCCTGAAGATGGAGGACGAGATCCACTCGCGCCTCATCGGCCAGGAGGAGGCGGTGAAGGTTGTCTCCCAGGCGGTGCGGCGCGCCCGTGCCGGGCTGAAGGATCCCAAGCGCCCGATCGGGTCATTCGTGTTCCTCGGCCCCACGGGGGTCGGCAAGACCGAGCTGGCCCGCCAGCTGGCGAAGTTCCTGTTCGAGGACGAGGACGCGATCATCCGCCTCGACATGTCGGAGTTCATGGAGCGCCACACCACGGCGCGCCTCGTCGGCTCCCCGCCCGGCTACGTCGGCTACGACGAGGGTGGTCAGCTGACCGAGGCCGTGCGCCGCCGCCCGTACAGCGTCATCCTGTTCGACGAGATCGAGAAGGCCCACCCCGAGGTCTTCAACATGCTGCTGCAGATCCTCGAGGACGGCCGCCTGTCGGACGCCAAGGGCAAGCTGGTCAACTTCGCCAACACGATTGTGATCATGACCAGCAACCTGGGCGTGCAGGGGATGGGGGAGACCCTCAGCCTCGGCTTCCAGCCGTCGGTGCCGGACGACCGCACGACGGACCAGGAACACAAGAAGATGCGGAGCCGCATCCTCGACGAGCTGAAGCGCGTCTTCCGACCCGAGTTCCTGAACCGGATCGACGCTGTGGTGGTCTTCAAGCGGCTCGAGCCGGCCGAGATGCGCAAGATCGTCGACCTGATGGTGGTCCGCATCGGCGAGCACCTGCTCCAGCAGGAGATGAAGCTCGAGATCGCGGACGCGGCCAAGGACAAGATCGCCGAAGAGGGCTTCGACAAGGTGTACGGCGCCCGCCCGCTGCGGCGCGTGATCCAGCGCCTGGTCGAGGACCCGCTCTCCGAGGAGCTTCTCCGCATGAAGTACAAGGCCGGTGACACGATCCTGGTCACCGTCGACGAGAAGGGTGAGGTCGTGCTCCAGCAGGTGGCCGGCCCTGTCAAAAAGGAGCGGGCGCCCAAGGAGCCCAAGGAGCCGAAGGAGGCCAAAGAGCCTGCCGCGGCGTCCACCGGCCCCTCCCCAAAGGGCGAGCCGGAAGCCTAGCCGCCCAGTTCGCGCTTGCGCCGCCTGACGCGCGGCGGGTAGTCTCAGCCCAGCGGCCGGAGGGGAAGTCCGTCCGCGGTGGAAGGAGATTCGGCATGGGATTTTTCCGGCTGGCGGGCAGCGCGAACGCGCGGCGGGCGTTTTTGGCAATCGCGGCAGGGGTCTTCCTGGCGTTTGGCGTAAGCGGGGCGCAACTGGGGGCGTCGGCACAGACGCTGGCCTACAGTCTCGCGATCGTGGGCCAGTATGGCGGCGAGCCGTCGTTCATCTCCGACCACAACGGCGTCCTGTACGACACCAGCCCGAGCGGCGCCTGCATCAGCAGCTGCGGTACGTCCAACGAGGTGGACGTCCCACCGATCTACCGCTCCACCGACAAGGGCGCGACCTGGCAGCGGATCCAGGAGGCTGACAACAACAGCGGCGACGACTGCCTCGGCACCGACGAGGCCAACAACCTCTACTGGTGCAACCTCGCGAGTAATACGGCCGGGGCGGCGCCTCTCCAGGCCGACGACTGGTCCTCGCGCAAGGCGTCGACGTGCGGTACCACGGGCTGCAACTGGGTGCACGGCGCGGGCGCCGTCCCGCAGACCTCGACCAGCTCCAACCCGTTCGGCGTCGACCGCGACTGGACCACGGCCTTCATCCCCAGCGGCCAACCCTCGGACACGCCCGAGGTGATCCTCATGTACCACGACTTCTACGGGCCGAGCCAGATCTGGGTGAACATCTCCAAGGACGGCGGGAAGAACTTCGGTCCACCGATGGAGGTGCTGGCAAGCCCGGCGGTGACGCCAGGAAACGTGGCGGGAACTCTCGTCGCGCAGGGCTACACCTTCTGCAACACCGTCCCCGCGGGCGTCACCGTCATCCCCCACGGCAAGCCCCATGCCGGCCGGATCATCGTCGGCTGGATCGCGGCCGACCTGGCCCAGAACGCCACCGGCTGCAACCTCACCATGCTCGAGGCGTTCCACACCGCGTGGGTGTCGTACTCGGACGACAACGGCTCGACGTGGACGGCGCAGCAGGTCATCGACATGGGCATCGGCCACGACCTGTCCACGCCGTTCATGGCGATGACCGAGGATCCTCTGGGGAACCAGTACGTCGCGTGGTCGTCGCAGGGGATGAACCAGAACCCGGCTGTGTGCGCCGCCGAGTCAGCGGCGGGCACCCTACAGGGCGACGCGAGCTGTGAGTACAACATGTACGTCGCGTGGTCGGGTGACGGCGGCGCCACGTGGAACGGCGGCGGGGGCACCATCCCCGGCAGCGCCACGGCGCCCTACCAGGTGAACCCGGTCTCGGAGACCGGCACCCACTTCTTCCCGACGATCGCCGCTCTCAGCCCGACCCAGGTCGACGTGGGCTACCTCCGCACGCCGACGATCATCCCGACCGACGCGCTCGGGAAAGCCGAACCCGGCTCCTGCGCCGGCCCCACGCCGAGCATCCCGGCGACCGCGACCTATCCGCCCAAGTGCGATTGGTACCTCTTCGGAGGCCAGTCGGTCAACCTGACGTCGCCGCCGGCGTCCGCGACATGGACGACGGCGCAGCTCACCCCGCACCCGATGCACTACGGCGACATCTGCAACCTGGGGATCGCCTGCGTCTCGAGGCTGGGGTCCAATCGCAACCTGCTCGACTTCAACCAGGAGGCCATCGACCCCACGACCGGTTGCGCCCATATCGGGTACGCCGATGACAACGCCGGCTCTCGCGCCGACCCGAAGAACCCGAGCCCGTATGGCAACCACCTTGTCGCCGCCAACCAGACCAGCGGATGCGTCCTCGGGGCCGCGGTCACGAATCCGACGACGGGTACGACCACGGCCACGCCCAACACCGGCGGGTTGCCGCCAGCCCGGCCGGCGTGGCCCCTGCTGGGCCTCGGCGGCCTCCTCGCAGCGGCTGCGGTCATGCGCCGCCGGCGGGGGGCGGACGCCTAGCGCCGGACCGCGCCCGCGCCTGCGCGGCGCGCAATTGCTTTCTCGACGCGGCGGCGCTAAGGTTCGGCCTCAGCCGGCCAGGCTGGGGAGAGTTGGCGGCCGGGGTTGAAGGAGAAGGGATTTGGCTGCAGCGGGTTCGTGGCTGCGTCGACGTGGCGCGCTCGGGTTGGTTCTCATGTTCGCCACTTCGCTGGCGATGTTCGTATCCGTGCCCGCGGCGCGCGCCGACGGCCTCTCGTACACCCTGACCAAGGTCGGTGGCTTCGGCGGGGAGCCTAGCGCGACCTCCGACTCGCAGGGAACGCTCTATGTTTCGAGCTTCGGTAGTTCCTACCGTTCCGACGACAAGGGGGTCAGCTGGACAAGCCTCGCGCATCGAGACGGCAGCGGCGACGACTGCATCTTCACCGACCAGTCCGGGGCGGTGTACTGGTGCAACCTCGGCGGGGCCGACACGGCGCCACTGCAGGCCGACGTCTGGAAGTCGGTCGACAAGGGGACGACCTGGCGTAAGAGCACGAGCTCGGTGTCCGGCGACAGCAGCACGTGCGGCCAGAGCTGCTCTCCGTTTGGTGTGGATCGCGATTGGGGCGCCGCCTCGATCCTCAACCCCGCAACCCAGACGACCAAGGACGCGGAGGTCGTCATCATGTACCACGACTTCTGGGGCCCGAGCTCGATCTGGGTCAACATCTCGCGGGACGGCGGCGCCACCTTCGGGCCGATGCAGAATGTCCTCGCCAGTCCCGCCACGACGCCGGGCGCCGTTTCCGGTTCGCTCGTCGCCGAGGGCTACACGTTCTGCAACACGACGCCGTCTGGTGTCGCCATCGTTCCCCCGGGCGAGCCCCACGCGGGTCGGATCTACGTCGGGTGGATCGCCGCGGACCCGCCGGAGGACGCCGCGGGCTGCAACCTGACCCAGGCCGAGGCGTACCACACGATCTGGGTCTCGTATTCCGACGACAACGGCAGCACCTGGACCGCCCAGCAGGCGTACGACGCCGGTGTCGGGCACGACACGTCGGGCATCTTCGCCGAGATGACGCTCGACAACCAGGGCAACCCTTACTTCGCCTTCGTCGCTCCGCCCCGGGGCATGAACCCGGGCGTCTGCGCCGCCGAGTCGGCGCAGGGCGGCGACACGCTGCAGGCGGACAAGTCCTGCGGCTACGACATGAACGTCGTCTGGTCGAGCGATGGCGGCAACACGTGGGATGGAGGCGGCGGCACCGTCCCGGGCAGCGCGGCAGCGCCGTACACGGTGAACGGGCCGTCCGAGACCGGGACGCACTGGTTCCCGGCGATCGCTGCCGCCGCTCCCGGCCAGGTCGACGTCGCGTACCTGCGGACGGCCACCATCGAGCCCAGCGACCCGGCCGGGAAGGTCCTGCCCGGCGCTTGCGCGGGACCGAGCAGCGGGCGGCCGAACTTCCCCCCGGCCTGCAGCTGGGACATGTACGTGGCGAAGTCGGTGAACCTGACCCTGCCGCCATCCGGCAGCAACGCGGCCACCTGGACCACCAGCGACCTGACCGCGCCCAGCGCGATGCATGTTGGCGACATCTGCAACCTTGGCATCGCGTGCGTCGGCAACCTCGGGTCGAACCGATCGCTGTCGGACTTCATCATGGAGGCGATCGACCCCACCACCGGCTGCGCCCACGTCGCCTATGCCGACAACGGCCCGACCAGTCCGCACAAGGGCCAGCTGGTCGCGGCGAACGAGACGGCCGGCTGCTTCGCGGCGCCGGCGGTCACCCCGGAGACGCCCGCGCCCGCACTCCTCCTCGTCATCGGGCTGCCGGTGGCGGTGGCCGTAGCCCTGCGCAGACGTCGCCGCGACAGCGGCGGATTTGCGGCGTAACCGACCACGATCCAGCGGGGGCATTCACGCAGAACGCGGATTCGGGCATACTGAGCCCATTCATCCCGGTTCGGGGTCGCCCGGCCGGCCCTTCATCCCATCCATGGTTCATAGACAGACTCGCGGCTTCCTGACCGCGAGGCGCGCCGTGCGCTTCGTGGGCCTGATTCTCGGCGTCCTCGGCGGGTTCGAGTACGCCGTCTACGTGGTCGGCCACGTGGCGACTGCCCCAGGCCAGGTGACCTGGATCCTGGTGCTGACCTGCGTCGCCGGGGCGATCTTCGGCTACTTCGGCCTCGAGTACGTGACCCTGCGCCCGTTCCGCTGGACGGAAACGCAGCTCCGGCTCACTCCACTGCCCGACCTGGTCGCCGCGCTGGGTGGGCTTTCGGCCGGGCTGATCGTCGCGGCGCTGGGCGCGTACTTCCTCCGCGACCTGCCCCTGGGCATGAACCTCATCGTCTCGGCGGCCATGGCCCTGCTCTTCGGCTACTGGGGCGCGACGATCGGGCTCGGCCGCGGCGAGGAGGTCCTGGCCCTGATCCGCGGCTGGCCGGTGGCGCAGGGCAGCCGCCTGCTGCTCGACACCAGCGTGATCATCGACGGGCGGGTGGCGGACATCGCCCGCACCGGGTTCCTCGACGGCGTCCTCATGGCCCCGCACTTCGTGCTGGCCGAGCTGCAGCAGGTGGCCGATTCCGCGGACCCGATCAAGCGCCAGAGGGGACGCCGCGGCCTCGAGATCCTCGAGGACCTGCGGGCCATGCCGGGAATCAAGATAGAGGTCCCCGAGCGTGACTACCTCGACGTCCGCGAGGTGGACCACAAGCTCATCCGCATGGCCCGCGAAACCAACGCGCCCATCCTCACCACCGATTACAACCTGAACAAGGTCGCGCAGCTGGAGGGCGCCAGGATCCTCAACATCAACGACCTGGCCAACTCCCTGAAGCCCGCGATGGTGGCCGGCGAGGAGCTGAACGTCGCGGTCATCAAGGAGGGCAAGGAGCCGGGGCAGGGGGTAGGCTACCTGGCGGATGGGACCATGGTGGTGATCGAAGGCGGGCGATCGCGCATCGGCACCACGGCGACCGTGAGGGTGACCAGCGTCATCCAGACCACGGCCGGCAGGATGATCTTCGCCACCGCGCCGCAGACGCCGGGTGGCGTGCTCGGGCGCACGGCGTCGGGGTCAGCCTGAGCCGCGCCGCGGGGATCCTGGCCTGCGCCGGCTCCGGGGTGCGGATGGGGGCCGGGCTGGACAAGCTGCTGGTTCCCCTTGGGGGGCGCGAGGTGGTGGCGTGGTCGCTCCTGGCGCTGGACGCGTGCGAGGGACTCGACTCGATCACAGTCGTGGCCTCCGAGCACAACCTGGAGCAGGTGGCCGCGGTGCTGGACCGGCTCCCGACGCGGCTCCCGCTGCAGCTCGCCATCGGCGGCGCCCGCCGGCAGGACTCCGTCCGGACCGCTGTCGAGGCGCTGGCCGCCGACCCGCCCGACCTCGTCCTGGTCCACGACGGAGCCCGGCCTCTCGTCTCGGCAGAGTCGATCCGGGCGTGCCTCGAGGCGGCCGCGGCCGACGGGGCCGCGACGTGCGGCATCCCGCTGAGGGACAGCGTCAAGGAGGTCGATGCCGCCGGCAACGTCCGTCGCTCGCTGGAGCGCGCCTCCCTCGCGGCGATCCAGACCCCGCAGGCCTTCCGCTTCGACCTCCTGCTGCGAGGTCACCGGGCCGCGGTCGAGCAGCGGGTGGTGGTCGACGATGATGCCGAGCTCGTGGAGCGGCTGGGCTGCCCCGTTCGCGTGGTGCCCGGCGACCCTCGCAACCTGAAGCTGACGACCCGCGACGACATCGTCCTGGCAGAAGCGCTGCTCGCCGGCGCCAAGACCTGACGGGCGCCGCGGCCGCCATGGCGGGGGGGATCGGTGACGTGCGCGTGGGCCAGGGCTACGACGTCCACCGCCTCGTCATCGACCGGCCGCTCGTCCTCGGTGGGGTGGTCATCCCAGCGGACATGGGCCTGGCCGGCCACTCGGATGGGGACGCGGTCTGCCACGCCCTGATCGACGCGCTTCTCGGCGCCGCGGCGCTCGGTGACGTCGGCAGTCTCTTCCCGGACGACGAACCGAGATGGGAGGGCGCGTCCAGCATCGACCTGCTGCGCCGCGCCACGGCCCTGCTCGGCGAGCGCGGCCTGCAGGTCGTGAACGCGGACGTGACCGTGGTGCTGGAGGTGCCACGGCTGGCGCCGTACCGCGAGGCGATGGCTGCCTCGCTGGCGGCTGCGCTGGGCGTGGATGCGGCCCGGGTGGGGGTGAAGGCGAAGACCAACGAGGGCCTCGGCGCCATCGGTAGGGGAGATGCGATAGCGGCGCTGGCAGTCGTGCTGCTGGGGCCGGCCGCGGCGTGACCCGCGGGCGCCGTCCCCCGGCGCTGGTGTACGGGCGTAACCCGGTTGTCGAGGCGATCCGGGCGGGGCGGCGCCTGAAGCGCCTGCTCCTCCTCGCCGCGCCGGCACCCGATTCCCGGCTGGACGAGATCGCGGCCGCGGCTCGCGCGGCGGGGGTCCCCGTCGAGGAGGTCGGCCGCGAGCGCCTTGACGCCGTGGCCCACACCCGGGCGCACCAGGGAGTCGTGGCGTACGTGGAAAGGCGGCCTTACTGGGAATTGGGCGCCCTCCTCGACGACCTCGAAACCGAGCCCGCGCCGATGGTGGTGGTGCTGGACGGGATCCAGGACCCCCAGAACCTCGGTGGCGTGTGCCGCAGCGCCGACGCCGCCGGCGTGGCCGCTGTGATCTTGCCGAAGGACCGCGCGGCGGAGGTGACACCGGCCGTGGCCAAGGCCTCGGCGGGGGCGGTGGAGCACCTCCGCATCTGCCAGGTCGCCTCCGTGGCGCAGGCGCTCGAGCGGCTCAAGGCGGCGGGCTTCTGGACGATCGGTCTCGCGGGCGAGGCGGACGCGACCTACGCGGACGTGGACCTGACCCGGAGGACCGCGATAGTCGCCGGCGCCGAGGGCGCGGGCCTCCACCAGCTGGTGCGGCGCCGCTGCGACCAGCTGGTGGCGCTGCCTATGCTGGGTCGCGTGTCGTCGCTGAACGTGGCCGTCGCCGTCTCGGTCGTCCTCTACGAGGCCCTGCGCCAGCGCGGGCACAAAGGATGAGCGAGGCTCTCTCCGACAAGGTCGAGATCCGCTCGTTCGCGGATCCCTACTTCGATCAGAACTGCCTGATCCTGAAGCGGCGCGACACCCGCGAGGCGCTCGTCATCGACCCGGGGTTGCAGGTCGAGACGGTCAGCGACGTCATCTCCAGCGAGGACCTGCACGTGGCCCACATCCTGCTGACCCACGGCCACGTCGACCACGTGCTCGGCGTGCCGGCCCTGAAGGCGCAGACCGGCGCGACGGTGCACATGCACCCGCTCGACCGGTTCCAGCTGGAGCGGAATCCCACCGTGATCCGCCAGTTCGGCCTCGACCCGGGCGCCTTCGGCTCGCCCGCGGTCGACGCCGAGCTCGAAGAGGGCAAGGCCGTCGCCTGGCAGGACCTCTACTTCGACGTGATCCACACGCCGGGCCACACGCAGGGCTCGGTGGTGTTCCTCCTCGGCGCGCGCTGCTTTGGGGGGGACACGTTGTTTCACCGGAGCGTCGGCCGGACGGACCTCCCGGGCGGCGACTGGGACAGCCTCGTGGCGTCGATCCGGGGAAAGCTCTTCGAGCTGCCCCCCGAGACAATCGTCTACCCGGGCCACGGGCCCCTGACCACGATCGGGGAGGAGATGCGCGAGAACCCCTTCGTGGCCCTGAAGGGAGTCTGATCTAGGTAGTAGTACAAGTCCTGATACTTGTGTTATCATGTTTTACGTCGCCTGTAGCGGCGTATTACGGAGGTATTCACGCAAGTATGGGAACCGCATTACTGATCCTGCTGTTGATCCTGGTTCTGTTCGGCGGCGGGGGGTTCATCGTGAACTTCCTGTGGTACGTGCTCATCGCCGCGATCCTGCTGTGGGCCATCGGCTTCTTCATGCGAGGGTCGTCCGGCACCTGGTACCGCTGGTAGCGGCAGGCAGCACTCGGAAAAGGGCGGCGTCGCGAGACGCCGCCCTTTTCCTTTCACTCAACCGGCTTTCCTATACTCGGACCTCCGCTCACGCGGAACCCGCCGGCGTAGCTCAGGGGTAGAGCAGCGGTTTTGTAAACCGCTTGTCGTCAGTTCGAATCTGACCGTCGGCTGCGCCCTGGAATCGCCCGCCGCGCCCTCACCAGTCCGGGCTGAAGGGACGCGTGGCTACTGCGCGGGGGAGTAGGCCTCGGCGATGCCTGACACGACGAGGTTCAGCGCCTGCCCGCGGACGCACCCATAGCTGAAGCTCACCGACCCATCCTCCGCGGCGTAGTCGGTGTTGACGGTGTCGCTGCCGTTGCGCGTGGTCACCTGCTTGGCAGTGCTGGACCTGTCGAACGTGAACTTCCCCTGGCCGTTCGCGGCCGTCGCGCGGCCGGTCCAGTTCCCCGAATAGGTGAGGGCCCAGCTCGCGCCGTCGGTGCCGCTGCCGGAGGCGGGACTGACCGCCGAGTAGTCGGCGGACACCGACTGGTCCGAGTTGATGACGAGGAGCACGCCGGCGCCGCCGCTCGCGAGCTGGATGGTCACGGGCGGGGGCAGGTTCATCTGCAGCGGGCCCGAGAAGCCAGTGCTTTTCCAGTGACCCACGACGCACGAGTCGATTTTGGCCGTCGCCTGGGTTGGTGTACTGCTGCTGCCGCAGCCGGTCAGAATGGCGCCGACTGCCGCGACAGCGAGGAGGCTGCACCCCGTTTTGAGCCCGATCACCGGAGGATGATGACAGCCGGTACCGAGTATCTCCACCGCGCCCCGAAGCACCCGTCACAGCTCCCAGTCGGTAGAATCCGCCGGTGCTCGACGACGCGCGGGCACCGGACCCGGGCAGGTAGCGAAGTGGTTAAACGCGGCTGACTGTAGATCAGCAGGCTTACGCCTTCGGGGGTTCGAATCCCTCCCTGCCCACCAGCCCAAAACCGAGCCCACTTAGCTCAGGGGTAGAGCGCCTCCTTGGTAAGGATGAGGTCCCGGGTTCAAATCCCGGAGTGGGCTCCAACCGAACTTGGGACGCTCAGGACGTCTTGGGCCTGGCGCGTACACCGCGCTTGAAGCTGTAGAGGGCCGCGTCGGCCGCCTCCAGCAGGGTTGCCAGCGTGTCCTCCTGGCCGGCCGTCGCGGAGCCCATGCTGCAGGACACTCCCACCTCCGTGGCGCCGAGGCGCAGAGGGTTCTCGGCGAGGACGGTCCTCAGCTTCGCCATCAGGCCCGCGGCGTCCGCCGCGTCCGTCTCCGGGCAGACGATGACGAACTCATCACCACCGAGGCGACCGACGAAGTCGCTGGCGCGCACGTGGCGCGAGAGGCACTGGGCGGCCACCCGGATGACCTCGTCGCCGGCGGGGTGGCCCAGCTCGTCGTTGACCTGCTTCAGCCGGTCGAGGTCGATGGAGATGACCGAGATCGGGCGGTCGTAGCGCCGGGCCCGCACGAGCTCGTCGGCCAGATGCAGCTCGAGGCCCCGCCGGTTGGCAACCCCGGTCAGGTGGTCGGTGAGGGCCAGCAAGGCGAGCTCCCGGGCGGATCTCTCCTCGCGGTCCGCGCGGTCGCGCAGGGCCGCGAGCATCTCCGGGTACTGGGTCATCGCCGTCTCGACAAGGGCCGCCAGGGTGTCGATGGCGGGTTCCGGCACGCCGGCGAGGGCGGACGGGTCAATCTCCAGCCACGCGGCAAGCCCCTCCCGGGCGTTCACCGGGTCAGGTGCAAGTTCACCCTGTCTCCTCGCTCTCGTCAATCCCATCCCTCGTGCGCACGCCTTCGAAGCGTTGCGCCGCCGCCAAAAATACCGTAAACACGGCTGAACAGTCAGGTTCCGTCGGTTGCTTCCGTACCCGGCTGCCGGTAGGATCGCGGCGCGGATGGACATGGGGCGGACTCCCGAGGAGGAGGCGGCGCGCAAGGCAGGCGATGCCACGCGCCTGATGAAGGGCGAGGACCCGACCACCCCTTACCTCGATGACGCGCGCCACTGGCGCGAGGTCTATCGCGAGCTCCTCAGCTTCAAGCACGACGTGATCGACCTGACCGAGAACCGGGTCGAGGATCTTCCGAAGCCGGCGGCCGATGAGGTCGTCGAGACCGACGCCACCATCCTCGAGGCCGAGCGGGAGCGGCTGGTGACGCGGCTTGACTTCTGGGAGCGCCGCTGCCTCGAGCTGGAAGGCGAGGCGGAGGCTTCTTAGCCGATCACGGTTCGAACTGGCGCCGGTTGGCTATAATGTGCTGGCACCTAGGGATCGGCCCTAGGTCCTTTTTTTTGACGCCGGGGTACTAATGCCTGCCACGATCATCACGCTCCAGTGCAACGAGTGCCGGGAGCGGAACTACACGACCACCAAAAACAAGAAGAACGACCCTGACCGGCTCGAGCTGCAGAAGTTCTGCAAGCGCTGCCGGAAGCACACGACCCATCGCGAGACCAAGTAGGCGACGTAGGGGCGTAGCTCAGTTGGTAGAGCAACGGTCTCCAAAACCGTGTGTCGGGAGTTCGAATCTCTCCGCCCCTGCCACCCGGCAACTCATCGAACACTAGGAGCGAATTGGCCAACCTCGAATACACGGAGAGCCGGCCGGCCGCGCCCGCCTCGGGAGGCGAAGGGGGCGGCGGCGGATTTGGCTTCCGCGGCGTCATGCAGGAGCTGCGCCGCGTGGTCTGGCCTACCCGTGAGGAGCTGATCCGGATGACGATCGTGGTCATATCCACCGTCATCGTCGTCGCGGCCTTCATCGCGATCATCGACTTCATCCTTCAGCAGGCGACCACCTTCGTCTACGGCAGCTAGAAGGGCACTTCAGGAGACACATGGCAGCTGAGCAGCAAACCGCGACCAGGGATGACGACGCCGAGTGGTACGTCGTCCACGCTTACTCGGGACATGAGGAGAAGGTGCGCAACAACCTTCTCAAGCGCGTCGACTCGATGGACATGCACGACAAGATCTTTGACGTGCTGGTCCCGACGGAGGACGTGATCGAGATCAAGGACGGGCAGCGCCGCCACGTCCAGAAGCGGATCTTCCCGGGCTACATCCTGGTCAAGATGCTGATGAGCGACGAGTCCTGGTACGTCGTGCGCAACACGCCCGGCGTCACCTCCTTCGTCGGCAGCGGCAACAAGCCGATCCCGCTCCAGCCGAACGAGATCAAGGCGATCGTGAAGCAGACCAAGGCCGAGGCGCCGAAGGTGAAGGTCGAGTACCAGGTGGGCGAGAACGTCCGGGTCATCGACGGGCCCTTCAGCGACTTCCACGGCAAGGTCGACGAGATCCAGCCCGACAAGGGCAAGATCAAGGTGCTGGTCAACATGTTCGGGCGCGAGACGCCCGTCGAGCTCGACCTCCTGCAGGTCGAGCGCCTGCACTGAGGCTGAGCCATGGGTAAGAAGAAGGTCCGCGCCATCGTCAAGATCCAGCTGCCTGCCGGGTCGGCGACGCCGGCCCCGCCTGTCGGCACCGTGCTTGGCCCGCACGGCATCGCGATCATGGATTTCGTCCGGGCGTACAACGAGAAGACGCAGGGCCAGGCCGGCCAGGTCATCCCGGCGGAGATCACGATCTTCGAGGACCGCAGCTTCACCTTCGTGGTGAAGACGCCGCCGGCGGGCGCGCTGCTCAAGCAGGCGGCCGGGCTCGACAAGGGCTCCGGCGTCCCGAACCGCGACAAGGTGGGCACCGTCACCCGCGACCAAGTCCGCGGTATTGCCGAGACCAAGATGCCGGACCTGAACTCGAACGACGTCGAAGGCGCGATGAAGATGGTCGAAGGAACCGCCCGCTCGATGGGCATTGAGGTAAAGGACTAGATGGCCCAGCACGGCAAGCGCTACGAAGATGCCCTGAAGAAGGTCGACCGCGACCACTTCTACCCGCCGCAGGAGGCGGTCACCGTCGCGAAGGAGACCTCCGCGGGAACGAAGTTCGACCCGACGATCGAGGCCCACGTCCGCCTCGGCGTCGATCCCCGCCACGCCGACCAGATGGTGCGCGGCACGGTGGTGCTGCCTCACGGCACCGGCCAGAAGCAGCGAATCCTGGTCTTTGCCCAGGGCGACAAGGCGCGCGAGGCCCAGGAGGCCGGTGCCGACCACGTGGGTGGCGAGGACCTGGCCAAGAAGATCGGCGAGGGCTGGTTCGAGTTCGACGTCGCCCTCGCGACGCCCGACATGATGGGCATCGTCGGCCGCCTCGGGAAGGTGCTCGGTCCCCGCGGCCTCATGCCCAACCCGAAGTCGAACACCGTCACGCTCGACATCGCGAAAGCGATCAAGGATGTCCAGGCCGGGCGGGTCGAGTACCGCGTCGACAAGACCGGCGTGGTGCACAGCCTCATCGGCAAGGCCTCCTTCGACGACCAGCAGCTCGGAGACAACTTCGCCGCGCTGATGGAGTCGATCGTCAAGGCCAAGCCCTCGGCGGCCAAGGGCGTCTACGTGAAGAGCGTGTACCTGGCAGGAACGATGGGGCCCTCGGTTCCCGTCGACCCGGCGGCAGCCGCGAAGCTGACCACCGGGTAGCCGTCTGGCATAATTCCCGCCTTCAACCGAATAGCCCAAGACCGTAAGGCGCCGGGACTTCCCCGGCTTAATCCCCTACGCAGGCGAGCTTGACATCCGCCCCTGGCGGTGCGCGCGCCTGCGTGACCCAGGAGGACAGATGCCAACCCAGAGAAAGATCGAGGCCGTTGCCGACGTCACCGAGCGGCTGCAGCGCGCCAAGAGCCTGGTCATCACGGACTACCGCGGGCTCACGGTCGAGCAGCTGCAGGACCTGCGCCGCCGCCTGCGGGCCGCGGGGGTTGACTACATCGTGGTCAAGAACACCCTGGCGCGCCGTGCCGCCGACGAGGTGGACCTCGGAGCGCTGAAGGCCGAGCTGGTGGGCCCCGCGGGGCTGGCCATCGGCTACGACGACCCCATCGCCGCGCCGCGCGTGGTCAACGACTACATCAAGCAGACGCGCCGGCTCACCATCAAGAGCGGCCTGCTCGGCAAGGACGTCATCGGCGCCGACGCCGTGCGCCAGCTGGCGGAGCTGCCCGGGCGCGAGGCGCTCCTCGGCCAGCTCGCCGGCACCCTCAACTTCAGCGTCGCCCAGCTTGCCGGCACCCTCCAGGCCGCCGTGCAGAAGCTTGCCACCGGCCTGGATGCCTACCGTCAGAAGCTCGAAGGCGCGAGCGCCTAGTCAAGAGAGAGGAGTTAGTCATGGCAAAGATCACCCCCGAAGAGTTCGTCGACGCCCTCCAGGAGTGGACCGTGCTTGACGTCGTCAACGCGGTCAAGCTCATGGAGGAGAAGCTCGGCATCACCGCCGCCGCGCCGGTCGCTGTGGCGGCCGCCCCGGGCGGAGGCGGGGGCGCCGCCGCCGAGGCCGCGCCCGAGGAGCAGACCGAGTTTGCGGTCATCCTCACCGGCGCCGGCGACGCCAAGATCAACGTCATCAAGACCGTCCGGGAGCTGACCGGGCTCGGCCTCAAGGAGGCCAAGGACCTGGTCGACGGCGCCCCCAAGGCCGTCAAGGAAGGCGTCAACAAGGACGAGGCGGAGTCGATCCTGAAGAAGCTCACCGAGGCCGGGGCCCAGGCCGAGATCAAGTAGGCGGCGGCGGGGGAAACCCCGCCACCGGGTCCGCCCGGGGGCCGTGTAACAGTCTGTTGCACGCGTCCCCGGGGTCTGCTACGATCCCGGCGCGCCACCCTGGAAGGGGTACTGGCATAGTCGCGTTCACCGCCACCACGTACGAGGGACGGCGGGGTTCGGAGGGGAAGCAACAGTGGGGAAGGGTTCGAGGTTTACCTCAGCGCGGTTCGCCGCGCTCGCGCTGCTGCCGCTGCTGGCGGCAAGTCTTGGCATGAGCGCCCCGGGCGCCGCAGCCGCATCAACTACGAAGTACTACTTCCACGGCTCCTCGCAGGACGACGTCAACCGGACGGGGACGCTCCCGGGCGCGACCACGGCGACTGCGACCTTTAACACGACCGCACCGACGGGGACGTCCGACGCGACCCAGACGGGCACTGACCCGGTGGCGAACGAGAGTGTTGGCAGTAACCCGTTCATGCCGTACTGGCAGAGCACCAACGCGACGGGAGTGTTCAACGGGACGTTCCACTTCGACTGGTGGTGGACGAGCAATAACCCCGAAGTGGCCGCCGGGATCCAGGACCAGGTGGATATCGGCGTGTACGCCGACGGCAACCTGATCAGTGACGACGCCAACGGCCAGCCGGCGGTCGTGACCGTCGACCTGAACCCGGGTATCGGCGGGACGCCTGCTGAGAACACCGCGGACGTGCCCGTCAACGGCGCCGCGGTGCACACCCTGGTGATCCAGGTGCGGGGCCACTTCTCCGACACCAGCACCAGCGACACCGTTCACTACGACTCGACCTCGGCACCCTCGTCATTCACCGCCCCGACACCTGCTCCCCTTCCACCGACGGTGGAGAGCAGCGCCCCGTGCACCACCCTCTGCTTCAGCCCCCCGGTGGCATTGCCGCAGTCGGACTACACAGGCAGCACCAGCGCAACCTGTTACAGCACCTGCGGCGAGCCCTCGCTGGCGGTCTCGCCGGTCGACGGGACCCTCTACGTGTCGACGCCGCGCACGATCCTCGTCTGCTGCAACTCGCAGGCCAGCCCGGTCTGGAAGTCGGGCGACAACGGCGCCACCTGGTCGGCGCCGATCTTCCCCTCGGGCGCCGAGAACGCCACGACCGGGGGCGATACGGAGATGGCCGTCGACAAGCGGGGCACGCTCTATGAGGGCGAGCTGTGGCTGGGCTCGGACTCGATCTACATCTCGCCTGACAAGGGCAACAGCTGGAGCTGGTCACCCGCGTCCCACGACGTGGGGGCGGACCGCGAGTGGTTCGCCTACGCGCCGGCGGAGGACGCCCTCTACGGCTTCTATGACGGCTTCAAAGGCCTGATGGTGGTGAAGGCGCCGCTCACCACGCCACTCGGCTCCAGCACCGCACAGTTCTTCCCCATCGAGCGGGTCGCGGTGCCGGAATGTGCGGCCGGCCTTGCCGTGAACTGCCCCAGCCTGCCGGCGGACTCTGTCGGCGGCACGCCCATCCTCGACGGGACGGTCTCACCGGGTCGCCCATCTGTGAGCCCCGTGGACGGCACCGTCTACTTCCCGTTCCCGTACCAGGTCCCCGGGCAGGGCATCGGTATAGCCTCCACCTCCGACGGCGGCCAGAGTTTCAGCTACAGCTACGTGAAGGGCGCCGGCGGCGGGAACCTGGGCGACACGGGCAATGACTTCCCGGTGTCGGCAGTGGACTCGGCTGGGCGGCTCTACATCGCCTGGGTCGAGAAGAAGGACGACGGCTTCGCCGTCTACCTGGCCTCGTCCGGCGACAAGGGCGCGACCTGGACGACCCCTGTCGAGGTTTCGAAGGGCATCTCCAGGACCGCCCTGTTCCCGAACATCGTGGCGGGCACGGCGGGGCAGGTGGCGGTCTCGTGGTACGGCACCTCGGTCTTGGGTGACCCGAACACTGTGCCCGCCTCAACGCAGTGGACGGTCTACGTCTCCGAGACGGCCGACGCCACCGACGCGTCGCCGACCTTCCAGAACGGCATCGTCCAGAGCAACTTCCACACCGGCGTCATCTGCACCATGGGAGCCAACTGCACGGGCAACACTCGCGAGCTTCTCGACTTCTTCGACATGAAGCTCGACCGCCAGGGAAACCTGGGTGTCGTTTACACGCGCGATCTCAACGCGGGCACCCAGATCGCATACGCGCGGCAGAGCGGCGGCTGCATCCTGGCCCAGCCCTGCTCGCCGGGTGTGGTCCCAGAGGCGCCGGCGGCCGGCGGGCTGGTCCTCGGCGGTGCCTTCATCGCCGCGGTGACGGTCCCGCTGGTGCGACGCCGCCGCAAGCGAGGGATGCCGCAGGCGCTGCCGGCATGACCGTGGCGCGGCGCCGCCGCCTCGTCGATCTCGCGCGGCGGCGCACGATCATCCTCGCGTCGATGGCAGCCGTTGGCGTCCCGGCCATGGCCCTGGCGCCGCTCGCGGCTCGGGCCGACGGCCAATCGCCCACGTTCACGGCGGAGTACGTCTCGACCTCGATCGGCGGGGGAGAGCCCTTCGTCATCTACAGCAAGGCCACCGGCAACCTCATCTACTCCGGCCACGAGGGGACGACCCACATCGACAAGAACTTCGTCACCACGCCGGGCAGCAGCTGCGACATCCAGACCGCCAGCGGGTTCATCTGCAGCTACGACAACCACGTCAACGACTGGTACTCCACCGATAACGGGAAGACCTGGACGCGGTCGCTCGACAGCCCGATCAACACCGGCTTCAGCGACCCGAGCCTGACCGAGGACGCGGCCGGGAACGTCTACAACACCGGCATCGACCTGGCCAACGACGCCCTGTTCCTCTCCGCGGACGGGGGCAAGTCGTTCGTGACCGGCACGCCGCAGTGCAGCCAGGGCGACCGACCGTGGCTGGCCGGCGGGACCGCAGGGGAGGTCTTCCTCGGCACGGACCTCGAGCTCGGCACCCACACCGTCTTCAAGGGCTTCGTGGAGCCAGGCGCGACCCCGGGCGGCAACCAGCAGCTCACGATCGTCTGCTCAAAGAGCGGCATCAGTCACGGGGCCGCCGCGACGAGCAGCGGGATCGGCAGCCCGATGGCCTACGACAGCCGCGACGACTCCCTGATCGAGCCGATCCGGGGCGCGGGCAAGATCGGGATCGGCGTCCTCCCGAAAGCCTCGAGCGCGTTCGGCTCAGACCCGAGCCAGACGCCGACCGGCGCCTTCGTCGACCGTATGGACAGCGGCCTGAAGACGTCCTTCTTCGACGCGATCCAGGACTCGCTGGCGATCTCGCAGGGCAGCGACAACACGATCTACGTCGTGTGGGCGACCGGCGACCGGGACCCCGCCGGCAAGAACGGCTGCGGAAGCTACAGCCCAGTAAGCGGTGGCACCCTCGGCAAGGCGACCCTGCTGCCGAACAAGGTGATGATGGCGTGGACCGGGGACGAGGGCCTGACCTGGTCGGCGCCCGTCGAGGTCGCCGGCCCTGACACCACCGGCGGCACGACCATGGTCTGGCCGTGGGTCACAGCCGGCGCGGCGGGCAACGTGTCGGTGGCCTGGTTCCAGGCCGACCAGAGCACGGACCCCGACTGCGACAGCGCGGCGCTGCTGCCGAACGGGCGGGCGACGAACTGGACGCTCCAGGTCGCCAACGTCTTCGGCGCCACCGACCCGGCGACGGCGTACCCGCCCGCCTCCGTCAACGCGATCCCGAACTTCGACGGCAGCCACAAGAACGGCGTCTTCCACGTCGGCGGTATCTGCCAGTCTGGCACCACCTGCGCGGCGACCGGCCAGGACCGCCGCCTCGGCGACTACTTCACGAACGCCCTCGACAAGGACGGCTGCGTGATGGTGGCCACGACGGACACCCAGCTGGTGGACCCGGTCACGGGCACCGGCTACTCCACGGGCCGGCCGCTCTTCGTCCACCAGTCGGGCGGCAACAGCCTCACCACCGGGCTGCCCTGCGGCGCGCCGACCGTCGGCGTGCCGGAGGCTCCACTCGGTATTGCCCTGCCGCTCGGCGGTCTTGTCCTGGCGGGCGCCTTCGTCGCCGCCGGGCGGATTCGCCGGCGGGGCCCGGTGCCGGCCTAGCCCAGGCGGGGAGGGGCGCCGGGGCGCCCACTCCGAACCGGGGTTTAGGCCCTCGCATATTGACGAAGCGCCCCAAATCGGTATACTGGCCGGGTCCGACGACGGGTTGACCGCCGTCGTTTTGACATGGCTTTGCCCTGCTGTTACAATCTGGCGCAGTGGTAGCCGCTTCTTGACCCTGGTCCCCTCTCTTTGACGGGGGCCTTTTTTATCCCCGCAAGCCCCCGACCGCCCCTCACCTCGCCGAGATCATTTTCTTTTCCCCGACCTTTTCTTTCCCGTCCGCCCGCGCCGCCCAGCGCGCCCTGCCCCCTGCCCGGAGGTGCACCTGCCTGTGACTGAGACCCTCGTCGCCGCCGACCGCAGCTCCTACGGCCGCATCCCCGAGATGCTGACCGTGGGCGACCTGATCCAGACCCAGCTCAACTCGTTCGACTGGTTCAAGCGCGAAGGGCTCAAGGAGCTCTTCGACGAGATCAACCCGATCACCGACTACACGGGCAAGAACTACGAGCTGCGCTTCCTCGACTACGACTTCGGCGAGCCGAAGTTCGACAAGGAGGAGTGCCGCGCCCGCGACATGACCTTCTCGGCGCCGCTGCGGATCAACACCCGCCTGACGATCAAGGAGACGGGCGAGATCAAGGAGACCGAGGTCTTCATGGGCGACTTCCCGGTGATGACGGAGGAGGGCACCTTCATCATCAACGGCACAGAGCGGGTCGTGGTGTCCCAGCTCGTCCGCTCGCCGGGCGTGTACTTCACCGCCGCCGAGGACCGCGTCTCGGGCCGCACCCTCTACGCCGCGAAGCTGATTCCCAACCGGGGCGCCTGGCTCGAGATCGAGACCTCGAACAAGGACATCCTCACGGTCAAGATCGACCGCAAGCGCAAGGTCGCGGTCACCAGCCTGGTCCGCGCCCTCGGCTACGAGTCCAACGAAGAGATCCTCAACCTCTTCGCCGACGTCGACACGGACGCGGACCACCGCTACATCCAGTCGACCCTCGATCGCGACCCCTCGACGACCGTCGGCGAGGCCCTGATCGAGCTCTACAAGAAAATCCGCCCGGGCGACCCGCCCACCGTGGACAACGCGCGCTCGCTCCTGCAGTCGCTGTTCTTCAACGCGCGCCGCTTCGACCTGGGCCGCGTCGGCCGCTACAAGCTGAACCGCAAGCTCGGCATGCCGGCCGAGCGGGACATCCGGATCCTCGAGAACGAGGACTTCATCGCGATCATCAAGCGCCTGATCGAGCTCAACCGCGGCCTTGGCGAGCCCGACGACATCGACCACCTGGGCAACCGCCGGGTGCGGGCGGTCGGCGAGCTGCTGCAGAACCAGTTCCGCATGGGCCTGATCCGCATGGAGCGGATCATCAAGGAGCGCATGACGATCTGCGACGCCGCCACCGTGACGGCGGCCTCGCTGATCAACGCCCGCCCCGTCGTGGCCGCGATCAAGGAGTTCTTCGGCTCGTCCCAGCTCTCCCAGTTCATGGACCAGACCAACCCGCTGTCAGAGCTGACGCACAAGCGCCGCCTGTCGGCGCTCGGGCCGGGCGGCCTCTCCCGTGAGCGCGCCGGCTTCGACGTCCGCGACGTCCACTTCAGCCACTACGGGCGCATCTGCCCGATCGAGACCCCTGAGGGCCCGAACATCGGCCTGATCGGTTCGCTCGCGACGTTCGCGCGGGTCAATGACTACGGGTTCATCGAGACGCCGTTCCGCCGCGTGTACAGCGTCGTCACCGTCACCAAGGACCTGGCGGGCAAGCTCGAGGGGCAGACCCTCCGCGAGGCCGCCAAGGTCAACGGCGGCAGCCTGCGCGCCGGGCACAAGCTGAGCAAGGACGACCTCCAGGCCCTGGCCAAGGAGAGCGCTGAGATCAAGATCGTGCCCTGGGTCACGGACAACATCGTCTACATGTCGGCCGACGAGGAAGACCGCTACACCGTCGCGCAGGCGAACGCGCCTCTCACCGACGACCAGCATTTCGCAGAGGAGAGGACCCCGGCGCGCGTGAAGCACGCCTTCCACGTGGTCGACGTGACGCAGATCGACCTGATGGACGTGTCCCCGAAGCAGATCGTCTCCGTTGGGACGGCGCTCATCCCGTTCCTTGAGCACGACGACGCCAACCGCGCCCTGATGGGCGCGAACATGATGAAGCAGGCCGTGCCCCTGCTGGCGACCGAGTCGCCCGTGGTCGGCACCGGCATGGAGTACCACGCCGCCAAGGACTCGGGTGAGCTGATCGTCGCCGAGCGCGCCGGCACCGTCGTCTCGACGGCGTCGCCGCCGCCCCGCGGCTACCAGCAGGCCACCAACGTGCAGCGCCCCGACGTCCACGGCGGCCTCGGCATCCTCGTCGAGGTCGACGGCGCCGCCGAGGGCGACGGGCGCAAGTACAAGGCGCCCGAGCAGGACTGGTACCCGCTGCACCGCTTCGTGCGCAGCAACCAGGGGACGTGCCTGTCCCAGCGCCCGATCGTCAAGGCGGGCGACGTGGTGAAGGCCGGCCAGATCCTGGCTGACGGCCCCGCGACCGAGAATGGCGAGCTCGCCCTGGGCCGGAACGTGCTGGTCGCGTTCATGCCATGGGAGGGCTACAACTTCGAGGACGCGATCCTGATCTCCGAGTCCATGGTCAAGGAGGACAAGTACACCTCGATCCACATCGAGGAGTTCGAGATCGAGGCCCGCGACACCAAGCTCGGCCCCGAGGAGATCACGCGCGACATCCCGAACGTCAGCGAGGAGACCCTCAAGAACCTCGACGAGCGCGGGATCATCTACGTCGGCGCGGAGGTCAACCCCGGGGACATCCTCGTCGGGAAGATCACGCCGAAGGGCGAGTCCGAGCTCTCAGCGGAGGAGCGCCTGCTGCGCGCGATCTTCGGTGAGAAGGCGCGCGAGGTGCGCGACTCCTCGCTGCGCGTGCCCCACGGGGAGCGCGGCATCGTCGTCGACGTGAAGATCTTCAGCCGCGAGAACCGCGACGAGCTCGCCCCTGGCGTCAACCAGCTGGTGCGCGTGTACGTGGCGCAGAAGCGGAAGATCTCTGCCGGCGACAAGATGGCCGGGCGCCACGGCAACAAGGGCGTCGTCGCCCGCATCCTGCCGGCGCACGACATGCCGTTCCTGCCGGACGGCACCCCGGTGGAGATCGTGCTGAACCCCCTCGGCGTGCCGAGCCGCATGAACCTCGGGCAGGTGCTCGAGACGCACCTCGGCTGGGCCGCCACCGCTATGGGGGTCAAGATCTCGACCCCGGTCTTCGACGGCGCCCCCGAGGAGCTGATCGAGGATGAGCTGGAGCGCGCCGGGCTGCCCCGCAGCGGCAAGATCCAGCTGCGCGACGGCCGCTCGGGTGAGGCGTTCGACCAGGAGGTGACGGTCGGCGTCATCTACATGCTGAAGCTGCACCACCTGGTGGAGGACAAGATCCACGCCCGGTCCACCGGCCCGTACAGCCTCGTCACGCAGCAGCCGCTGGGCGGCAAGGCGCAGTTCGGTGGCCAGCGGTTCGGCGAGATGGAGGTCTGGGCGCTGGAGGCGTATGGCGCGAGCCACATCCTGCAGGAGATCCTGACCGTCAAGTCCGACGACATCGTGGGCCGCGTCAAGGCCTACGAGGCGATCGTCAAGGGCGAGAACACGCTGGACGCGGGCATCCCCGAGTCCTTCCGGGTCCTCGTGAAAGAGCTCGAGGGCCTTGGTCTCGGCGTCGAGATCCTGTCCGATGACGAGCGCCAGATCACGCTGACCGAAGACGACATGCCCGAGGCCCCGGTCGACCTTGGAATCAACCTCGAGAGGGACGAGCTAGACGAATCCCTCGACAACCTGTAAGCCGGAGAGAGGTAACTGAATGCTGAAACTCGAGAACTTTGACGCCCTTCGCCTCTCCCTGGCCAGCCCCGACCAGGTGCTGTCTTGGTCGCACGGCGAGGTAACCAAGCCGGAGACCATTAACTACCGCACCTTGAAGCCGGAGCGGGACGGGCTCTTCTGCGAGAAGATCTTCGGCCCCACGAAGGACTGGGAGTGCCACTGCGGCAAGTACAAGCGGTACCGCTACAAGGGCATCATCTGCGACAAGTGCGGCGTCGAGGTCACCCGCAGCAAGGTCCGCCGCGAGCGCATGGGCCACATCAAGCTGGCCAGCCCGGTCAGCCACGTCTGGTACTTCAAGGGCATCCCGAGCCGTATGGGCCTGCTGCTCGACATGAGCCCGCGCAACCTCGAGAAGGTCATCTACTTCGCCAACTACATCGTGACCCAGATCGACGAGGAGGCTCGGGCGGAGCTCCTCGCCAAGATGCGCCCCGACGAGGACGCGCGCACGGTCGAGCTGAAGAAGACCCACGAGGAGGCGATCGCGCAGGTCCGCGGCGAGATGGAGGAGCGGCTCGGCACCGCGAAGGCGGAGTCCGAGGCGGCCGCGAAGAAGCTCGACGAGGAGCGGCAGGCGCTGGTCGACAAGGTCATGGGCGAGGTCACCGAGACCCAGGAGCGCGCGAACGCCAACCTGGGAAAGAAGGCGCCGCGCGACTTCAAGCTCGCCCTGAAGACCGAGTTCGAGACGCTCGTGATCCCGAAGAGCGAGCCGTTCTCCGAGGAGAACTCCGCGGCCGTCGGCACGAAGGCGCAGGAGCTGATCGAGAAGATCGAGGCCGCGTACGCCGAGAAGAAGGCCGCCCTCACTGCTGAGGAGGCCAACCAGGCTCGCGTCCAGCAGGAGGTCGAGGACAAGGTCGGCGCGCTCCAGGCCCAGCACCAGCAGGAGCTCGACCAGGTCACCGGCGAGCTCCAGGTGGCGCGCGACGACCTCGAGCGCCTCTACGAGAAGCAGATCCTGACCGACACCCAGTACCGCGAGTGGACTGAGAAGTTCGGCCGCGTCTTCAAGGCGGGCATCGGCGCCCAGGCGGTGAAGGAGCTCCTCGGCCGGATCAACCTTCCGGAGGAGGCTTTCCGCCTTCGCGAGGAGTCACGCTCGTCGAGCGGGCAGCGCCGCCAGAAGGCGATCAAGCGCCTCAAGGTGGTCGAGGCCTTCCGCCGCAGCGGCACCTCCCCGACGTGGATGATCATCGAGGTCCTGCCGGTCATCCCGCCGGAGCTGCGCCCGATGGTGCAGCTGGACGGCGGCCGCTTCGCGACCTCCGACCTCAACGACCTGTACCGCCGCGTCATCAACCGCAACAACCGCCTGAAGCGGCTCCTCGAGCTCGGCGCGCCCGAGATCATCGTGCGCAACGAGAAGCGGATGCTGCAGGAGGCGGTCGACGCCCTGATCGACAACGGCCGCCGCGGCCGCGCCATCACCGGCACGGGCAACCGCAAGCTCAAGTCGCTGTCGGACATGCTCAAGGGCAAGCAGGGGCGGTTCCGCCAGAACCTGCTCGGCAAGCGCGTCGACTACTCGGGCCGGTCGGTCATCGTCGTCGGCCCGGAGCTGAAGCTGCACGAGTGCGGCCTGCCCAAGAAGATGGCGCTCGAGCTCTTCAAGCCGTTCGTGATGCGCGAGCTGGTGGAGAAGGGCTACACGCAGAACATCAAGAGCGCCAAGCGCATGGTGGAGCGCGTCCGGCCCGAGGTGTGGGACGTCCTCGACGAGGTCATCCACGAGCACCCGGTCCTCCTGAACCGCGCCCCGACCCTGCACCGTCTCGGCATCCAGGCCTTCATGCCGGTGCTGGTGGAGGGGTCCGCGATCCAGATCCACCCGCTCGTCTGCCACGCCTTCAACGCCGACTTCGACGGCGACCAGATGGCCGTGCACGTGCCGCTCTTCAGCGGCGCGATCGCCGAGGCGAAGAACCTGATGATGTCGTCGAACAACATCCTCAGCGCCGCCGACGGGCACCCGGTGGTCAGCCCGACACAGGACATCGTCCTGGGTTGCTTCTACCTGACCGCGGTTCGCGCTTCGGAGGACGCGCGCGAGGAGAAGAGCCTCAAGCGTTTCGCCAACGAGGAGGAGGCGATGCTCGCCTACCAGGCGGGCTCGGTGAGCCTCCAGGAGCACATCCTTGTCCGCGTCCGCGGCGAGGGCAACATCCGCACGACGGTGGGTCGCGTCATCTTCAACGAGACGCTGCCTCTTGGACAGGAGCCGCTGGACAGCGAGTTCAGCGCGATGCTCTACCAGAACCGGGTGATGGACAAGAAGGCGCTGCGCGCACTGTGCAGCGACATCTTCCGCCTCTACGGGAACGACGTGACCGCGCGCGTGGTCAACGAGATCAAGCGCGTCGGCTTCGCGTTCGCCACGAAGGCGGGCGTGACCATCTCCGCGATGGACATCAAGACGCCTGCCGAGAAGCACAAGCTGGTCGCCGAGGCCGACGCCGCGGTGAACCAGGTGGACCAGCAGTTCCGCCGCGGGCTAATCACCGAGGACGAGCGCTACGAGGCGACCGTCGAGCTCTGGACCAAGGCCACGCAGGACGTGACCGAGGCCACCATGAAGAGCTTCGACCGCTTCAGCCCGGTGTTCATGATGAGCACCTCCGGCGCCCGCGGTGACATCCAGCAGATCCGCCAGCTGGCGGGGATGCGCGGTCTCATGGCCGACCCCACGGGCCGGATCATCGACCTGCCCATCAAGGCGAACTTCTCCGAGGGCCTCACCGTCCTCGAGTACTTCATCTCCACCCACGGCGCCCGCAAGGGTCTCGCCGACACCGCGCTCCGCACCGCCGACTCGGGCTACCTGACCCGGCGCCTGGTCGACGTCTCCCAGGACGTGATCGTGCGCGAGGAGGATTGCGGCAGCAAGGGTGGCATCTGGGTCAGCGACATCTCGGAGGCGCGCAGCCTGTCCGAGCCGCTCTTCGAGCGGATCGCCGGCCGTTTCGCCGCGGGTGACATCAAGCACCCGGAGACCGGCGAGGTCATCGTCCACGACGCGGAGGAGATCTCCGACGACGCGGCGCGGCTGATCATCAGCTCGGGCCTGCCCGCCGTTCGGGTGCGGTCGGTCCTCACCTGTGTCTCACGCGAGGGCGTGTGCCGCCGCTGCTACGGCCGCAACCTCGCCACCAACAAGGTGGTGGAGATCGGGGAGGCGGTCGGCGTGATCGCCGCGCAGTCCATCGGCGAGCCTGGCACGCAGCTGACCATGCGTACGTTCCACACCGGCGGTGTCGCCGGTACGGACATCACGCAGGGTCTGCCCCGCGTCGAGGAGCTCTTCGAGGCCCGCGTGCCGAAGGGCAAGTCGGTCATCACGGAGATCGACGGCGTCGTCGAGATCGAGAAGACCGAGACCGGCGGCCGCAAGGTCAAGGTGGTGTCGCGCGACGTCTACGAGACTAAGTACGACCTGACCAAGAAGGTCCTGCCGATGGTGGCCGTGGGTGACACGGTGGCCGAAGGCGCCGAGCTGGCCCGCGGCAAGTCGGGCTCCGGCGAGGAGGTCGTGCTCCAGGCCCGCGCGGCCGGCACGGTCAAGGAGATCAAGGACGCGATCGTCGTCCGCACGGTCGACGAGGAGTCCCGCGAGTACCTCGTGCCCCACGGCGCGCGCCTGCGCGTCAACGACGGCGACCAGGTCAAGGCCGGCGAGCAGGTCACCGAGGGCTCGATCAGCCCGCAGGAGCTGCTGGCCGTGCTCGGCCGCGAAGCGGTGCAGAGCTACCTCGTCGAAGAGGTCCAGCGCGTGTATCGCAGCCAGGGCGTCGACATCAACGACAAGCACATCGAGGTCATCGTCCGCCAGATGATGCGGAAGGTCCGCGTCGAGACGGCCGGGGACACCGAGCTGCTGCCTGGCGACATCGTCTCCGTCTTCGAGTACGAGGAGGCCAACGCCCGCGCGCTGGCCGAGGGCGGCGAGCCCGCCATCGCGGCCACGGTGCTGCTCGGCCTCATCAAGGCCGCGCTCAACACCGCCAGCTGGCTGTCGGCGGCGAGCTTCCAGGAGACCACGCGGGTCCTGACCGAGGCGGCCATCGCCGGCAAGGTCGACCGCCTGCGCGGGCTCAAGGAGAACGTCATCATCGGCAAGCTGATCCCCGCCGGCACGGGCCTCGACTACTACAAGAAGCTCCGCGAGGAGCAGGCGAGGCTGCTCGGCCGCGAGATCATCGAGGGCGAGGGCACGCTTGTCGGCCAGACCCTCGAGGCGGCCGCGCCCGCCCGACCGAACATCGACGACCTGACCCTGTAGCCAAACAGGAAACGCAGAGGCCGAGCCTGTAGCAGGCTCGGCCTTCTTCGTTTGCGGGCGCCGCGACCGTTGATATGCTCCCGGGTCTGGCAGGGGAGAAGCGAATGGGGTTGTCGGGTGCCGGGGGCCGGCGGGTGGTTCGGCTCATGCTGGCTGCAGTGGCGGGCGCGGTTGCCCTGCCGGGGGTCGCGGGGCTGGCCGCTCCGTCGCCGTCGTCGCTGACCGTGGGCGTGAACGGGGCCGGCCCGTCGACGGCGACCTTCAGCGGAGGCCCCATCACGGGGACCGCCGACGGCAGCGGGAATGCGGCCCCGGTGGCGTGCACACCCCCCGCCTGCGAGACGATCACGATCAATCTCGCCGCCCCGCCGAGCCTGCCGCCGAAGGAGATAAAGCTGGCGGTCACCGTGACGTTCAACGCCGCGGCAGGCAACCCGTCGGGCCTTAGCGGCATCGACACGTGGCTCTTCGACAGCAGCGGCAACCAGGTCGGCTCGGCGGTCAGCGGGAGCTCGCCGGCCGTCGTCGCCGCCTCCGGGGTGAGCGCAGGCAAGTTCACCCTCGAGGTGACGGGCGAGGCCGCGGCCGCCGGCGAGACGTACACCGGCGTCGCCGCTGCCAGCATCCCGGTCACGACGCCAGCGGCACCTGTGGGCTCCCTCTTCGCGACCGGGATCCTTCCGCCGGCCCCCGCGAGCGGCCTCACCGGGACGAACGAGGACGCCGAGCCAGGCATCGGGGTGGACGGCGACGGGACGTTCTGGGTGGCGTCGGACATCGAGCCCTTCGCGGCATCCGACCCTCGCGCGCTCCAGGCCCTCAGCGGCAGCGACGTGTGGAGGTCGAAGGATGGCGGCCGCACCTGGGCGTGGGTGGCGGCCCCGTTCCAGGGCGCGTCAGCGTCGAGCACCGGGCTCGGCGGGGAGGACACCGACATCGCGGTGGCGCCCGAGAAGAACTCAGCCGGCTTCTACAACATCTACGTCGCGAGCCTCTGGGTCGGCTCCACCAACGTGGCCGTCTCGCAGGACGGTGGCGCCACCTGGAGCGTGACGCCCGTCAACGGTGAGCCGGCGCAGGACCGGCCCTGGCTCAGTGCGGACGGGCCGTGCATCTTCTACCTCAGCTACCACGCGCTGGCCCCCTACGACACCGTGGTCGATCGGTACGACACGTGCAACCAAGCAGGGCAGGCCATTGGAAGCGCGGTGAGCCCGAGCGAGACGACCCTGTTCGCCGGGAACATCGCCCCCGGGCTCAGCAACCGCTTCGGCAAGCAGGTCGTGGACAACTCGCCCTCGTCGCCCTACAGGCACCGCATCTACGTGCCGATGGAGGGGTGCGCCGTGCCCACCCAAAACGGCGCGCCCGAGGCCGGGGTGGGGTGCCAGACCACCCCGCAGGAGTTCGTCGGGTACAGCGACGATGGCAGCAACTACACGGACAGCATCGTCGCCAACGTGACCACGAACAAGCTGTTCATCTGGCCCGACACCGTCGCGACCGACAGCGCCGGCGGCGTCTACCTGGCCTGGTTCGACGGTCGCAACAGCTACGTCGCGAGGTCCGAGAACGGTGGTCAGACATGGGGGCCCTCGATCCGGGTCAACGCGGCCCCCGCGCTGTCCACCGCCTATCCCACGGTGGCGGCCTCCAGCCCGGGGCACGTCGAGGTCGCCTTCTATGGCTCCACCAGGCCCGGTGACGCGGACGATCCGACGGCGATGGGGGCGCCCAACACGTTCGGGTCGGCGAACTGGCAGCTGTTCTGGGCCCGTTCCTCTGACTTCGGACGGACCTGGACCCAGTCCACCGTCAGCCACGTCCTCCATACCGGCGTGCTCTGCTACAACGGGAGTGGCTGCGGCCAGTACACGGGCGACCGCAACCTGCTCGATGACTTTGGCCTGGCGATCAGCCCCAAGAGCGGGACGGCGGCCATCACGTTCGACAACGACCAGCCCGCCGGCCTTGCCGGTAAGACGCACACCGATTTCGCCGCCGAGCTGGCGGCGGCCGGCGGCACGACCTCGACGATCTCGACGCCGAACACGGCCTCCGGCAGACCGGCGCCCGGCGTGCTCCTCGCGCTGGCCGCGCTGGCGGTCGCGGCCGGGCTGGCGTGGCGCCGCCGTCGCGCCATCCGGGCGGACCGCATGTAGCTCCGTCCGGGACAGCCGCGGCCCGTCCCCGGGGACCCCCACGATGGAGTTCCCGCCGTATTCGGCGAGTTGCTATACTCTGCGTCCGCGCTCGTATTCGCGACCGTGTTCGCGCGCCGAGACGCATGTGACAAGACCACCCAGTGCGCCCCTCGAATGAGCGTAAGGGCCCCCCGCTGCCGGGGGCCGCGAGGCGGGGCCTGAACCTCGACCTTAGGAGAACATTGCCCACGATCAACCAGCTGGTCCGCAAGGGCCGGCACCCCATCGTCAAGAAGACCAAGGCCCCGGCGCTGAAGGCCTCGCCGCAGCGGCGCGGGGTCTGCGTGCGCGTCTACACCGTCACGCCGAAGAAGCCGAACTCGGCCCTTCGGAAGGTGTGCCGCGTCCGCCTGACGAGCCGGATCGAGGTGACTGCGTACATCCCGGGCATCGGGCACAACCTGCAGGAGCACTCGGTGGTGCTGATCCGCGGCGGCCGCGTCAAGGACCTCCCCGGTGTCCGCTACCACGTGATCCGGGGCACCCTCGACACCGCCGGGACCAAGAACCGCTCCCAGGGCCGCTCCAAGTACGGCGCCAAGCGGGAGAAGAAGAGCTAGATGCCACGCCGAGCCCGTATTCAGCGGCGCGTCATCGAGCCCGACCCGATCTACACGCACGGAGGCGTGGCAAAGTTCGTCAACTGCATCATGCTCAACGGCAAGAAGAGCACGGCGGAGCGGATCGTCTACGACGCCTTCGACCTGATGAAGCAGCGCAGCCGGGGCGGCGACCCGCTGGAGACGTTCGAGAACGCCCTCCGCAACGCCACCCCCATCCTGGAGGTCAAGCCCAAGCGCGTCGGCGGCGCCACGTACCAGGTCCCGGTCGAGATCCGGCCGGACCGGCGTTCCGCGCTCGCCCGCCGCTGGATCATCCAGTACGCCCGCAAGCGCAACGGCAAGTCGATGGCCGAGAAGCTCGCCAACGAGCTGATGGACGCCTCCAACAACCTGGGGGCGGCGGTCAAGCGCAAGGAAGACACCCACAAGATGGCTGAGTCCAACAAGGCCTTCTCACATTTCCGCTACTAAGCGGCAGCGTCCAACCGAATTGAAGTGAGCCAGCTACTAGAGGATGAGCGAATCGCCCCGGCGGCAGCCGCCGGCCCGGGGCAACCGCAGAAGAAGATGAGCCAGACCGTAACCGCCACCCGCAAAGGCCGGACGTTCCCCCTGGAGCGCACCCGGAACATCGGGATCATGGCGCACATCGACGCCGGCAAGACCACGACCACCGAGCGGATCCTGTTCTACACGGGGCGGATCCACCGGATGGGCGAGGTGCACGAGGGCGCGGCCACGATGGACTGGATGGTCCAGGAGCAGGAGCGGGGGATCACCATCACGTCCGCGGCGACCGCCTGCGAGTGGCGCAAGCACCGTATCAACATCATCGACACACCCGGACACGTGGACTTTACGGTCGAGGTGGAGCGCAGCCTGCGTGTCCTCGACGGCGCGGTCGCGGTGTTCGACGCCGTCTCCGGGGTCGAGCCCCAGTCGGAAACCGTCTGGCGCCAGGCCGACCGCTACGACGTGCCCCGGATCGCGTTCATCAACAAGATGGACCGCATGGGGGCCGACTTCTTCGGTTCCCTGGAGTCGATCAAGCAGAAGCTCGGCGCCAACGCCGTCGCCATCCAGCTGCCCATCGGGCGCGAGGCCGGCTTCAACGGCATCGTCGACCTGATCAAGCAGGAGGCCTACATCTACACCGACGACCTCGGTACGACCCTCGAGGAGCACGACGTTCCCGAGGAGCTCCACGCCCAGGTCGAGGAGTACCGCCACAAGATGATCGAGGCCGCGGCGGACTACGACGACGAGCTGATGCACGCGTACCTCGAGGAGACCGAGATCAGCGAGGAGCTGATCATGCGCGCCCTGCGCAAGGGCACGGTCATGACCCAGCTGGTCCCGGTGATCTGCGGCGCGGCGCTGCGCAACCGCGGCGTGCAGCCGATGCTGGACGCCGTCGTCGACTACCTGCCGAGCCCGCTGGAGAAGCCGGCGATCGAGGGTCTCAACCCGAAGACCGAGAAGGTCGAGACGCGCGCCGTCAAGGACGACGAGCCGTTCACCGCCCTGGCCTTCAAGGTCGCGACCGACCCGTTCGTGGGCAAGCTCACGTTCTTCCGCGTGTACTCGGGCACCCTGCAGTCCGGCAGCTACGTCTACAACGCCACCCGCGGCCACAAGGAGCGCATCGGGCGCCTGCTGCAGATGCACGCCAACCACCGTGAGGAGATCGAGACGGTGTACGCCGGCGACATCGCCGCGGCCATCGGCCTGAAGCAGACCACCACCGGCGACACGCTCACGGCCGAGAACCAGCCGATCGTGCTCGAGTCGATGACGTTCCCGGAGCCGGTCATCGCCGTCGCCATCGAGCCCAAGACCAAGGTCGACCAGGAGAAGATGGGCACCGCCCTGCAGCGCCTCTCGGAGGAGGATCCGACCTTCCGCGTCCACACGGACGAGGAGACGGGCCAGACCATCATGGAGGGCATGGGCGAGCTGCACCTGGAGGTGCTGGTCGACCGCATGCTGCGCGAGTTCTCGGTCGACGCCAACGTCGGCAAGCCGCAGGTCAGCTACCGCGAGACGATCCGCCGCCCGGCCAAGGGCACCGGCCGCTTCGTCCGCCAGTCCGGCGGCCGTGGCCAGTACGGCCACGCCGAGATCGAGATCGAGCCGCAGGAGCCCGGCAAGGGCTTCGAGTTCGAGGACAAGATCGTCGGCGGCAAGATCCCGCGCGAGTACATCCCGGCGGTGGAGAAGGGTATCCGGGAGGCGCTGGAGAACGGCATCCTCGCCGGCTTCCCGATGGTGGACGTCAAGGCCAGCCTCTATGACGGCAGCTACCACGACGTGGACTCCAGCGAGATGGCGTTCACGGTGGCCGGGTCGATGGCGGTCAAGGATGCCGTCCACAAGGCCGACCCGACCCTGCTCGAGCCGATCATGAAGGTCGAGGTCAACATGCCCGAGGAGTTCATGGGCGACGTCATGGGCGACCTCACCTCCCGCCGCGGCCACATCCTCGGCATGGAGGGCAAGGGCAAGTCGCAGGTGGTCAAGGCCCACGTGCCCCTGGCCAACATGTTCGGCTACGCGACGGAGCTGCGCTCCATGACGCAGGGCCGCGCCAGCTACGCAATGGAGTTCGACCACTACCAGGAAGTGCCGAAGTCGATCGGCGAAGAAATCGTGCAGAAGGCACGGAGCTAAAGGAGGCACCCAGGAGGACCCAAATGGGCAAGCAGAAGTTCGACCGCTCGAAGCCGCACCTGAACGTCGGCACCATCGGTCATATCGACCACGGCAAGACCACGCTGACCGCAGCGATCACGAAGGTGCTGGCTGAACAGGGAGGCGGCGATTTCGTGCCCTTCGACCAGATCGACAAGGCGCCTGAGGAGAAGGCGCGCGGGATCACGATCAACACCGCGCACGTCGAGTACCAGACCGCCAACCGGCACTATGCCCATGTCGACTGCCCGGGACACGCCGACTACATCAAGAACATGATCACGGGCGCGGCCCAGATGGACGGCGCGATCCTGGTCGTGGCCGCGACCGACGGTCCGATGCCCCAGACGCGCGAGCACGTCCTGCTGGCGCGCCAGGTCAACGTGCCTTCGATCGTCGTCGCGCTGAACAAGTGCGACGCCGTCGACGACGAGGAGCTGCTCGAGCTCGTCGAGCTCGAGATCCGTGAGCTGCTCAACCGTTACGAGTTCCCCGGCGACGACATCCCCATCGTGCGCGTCAGCGCGCTGAAGGCGCTCGAGGGCGACGCGTCCGCCAAGGAGCAGATCCTCAAGCTGATGGAGGCCGTCGACAGCTACATCCCGCTGCCCGAGCGCGATGTCGACAAGGCGTTCCTGATGCCGATCGAGGACGTGTTCTCGATTGAAGGTCGCGGCACTGTCGTCACCGGTCGCGTCGAGCGCGGCACGGTCAAGGTGAACGAGGAGGTCGAGATCGTCGGCGTGAAGGACACCCGCAAGGTGGTCGTCACCGGCGTCGAGATGTTCCACAAGCTCCTCGACTCGGGCCAGGCCGGCGACAACATCGGCTGCCTGCTCCGCGGGATCAAGCGCGAGGAGGTCGAGCGCGGCCAGGTCCTGGCCAAGCCGCAGTCGATCAAGCCGCACACGAAGTTCGACGCCGAGGTCTACGTCCTCACGAAGGAGGAGGGTGGCCGCCACACTCCGTTCTTCAAGGGCTACCGCCCGCAGTTCTACATCCGCACGACCGACGTGACGGGTGAGGTCATCCTGCAGGAAGGCGTCGAGATGGTCATGCCCGGTGACAACACCAAGATGACCATCGAGCTGATCACCCCGATCGCCGTCGAGGACGGGATGCGTTTCGCCATCCGCGAGGGTGGTCGCACCGTCGGCGCCGGCGTCGTCACCCACATCATCGGATAGCAGCGGGGACATAAGTGGCGCAGCGAATTCGCATCCGGCTCAAGGCCTACGACCACAAGGTCCTGGACCAGGCGGCCGAGCGGATAGTGGAGACGGCCCGGCGGACGAACGCGTCCATCGCCGGGCCTATCCCGCTGCCCACCGAGATCAACAAGTACACGGTGATCCGGTCGCCGTTCATCGACAAGGACTCGCGCGAGCAGTTCGAGATGCGGACCCACAAGCGGATCATCGACATCCTCGATCCCAACCCCAAGGTTGTTGACGCCCTCATGCGGCTGAGCGTTCCGTCGGGCGTGAACATCGAGATCAAGCTGTGAAAGGCCTCCTCGCGCGCAAGGTCGGCATGACCCAGGTCTTCGACGAGAAGGGCATCATCGTGCCGGTCACCGTCCTCGAGGCGGGCCCTTGCTACGTCGTCAGCCTGCGCACGGCGGAGAAGGATGGCTACACCGCCACGCGCCTCGGATTTGGCGCGATCAAGGAGAAGAAGGTCACCAAGCCGCTGGCCGGCGAGTTCAAGAAGGCCGGGGTCAAGCCTGTGCGCCGCATCGCCGAGTTCCGCGGTGAGCCGGCCGAGGGCGTCGAGGTGGGCCAGGAGCTGAAGGCCGACGTCTTCCAGGCGGGCGATGTCGTCAGCGTCACGGGCACCTCGAAGGGCAAGGGCTTCAGCGGCCTCGTGCGGCGCCACCACTTCGGCCGCGGCCCGGTGACGCACGGCTCGCACAACATCCGCCAGCCGGGCTCGGTGGGATCGGTCGACGCCGCCCGCACCTGGCGCGGTCTGAAGATGGCCGGCCAGCTGGGCAACGTGCGCACGACCACCCACGGGATCAAGGTCGTCCGCGTTGATCCCGAGCGCAACCTCCTGATGCTGCGCGGCGCGGTCCCCGGCCCCAAGAACGCCGTGGTGATGGTCAGGGAGCTGGTCAAGCGTGGCTGAGATCAAGGTTCGGAACCGCGATGGCAGCGAGGGCGCGAGCCTGAAGCTGGACGCGCACCTCTTCGAGGTCGAGGTGAACGAGGCGGTGCTGCACCAGGCGCTGGTGCGGCAGCTGGCCAACGCCCGCCAGGGCAATGCCGACACGCTGACCCGGGCCGAAGTGCGCGGCGGCGGCCGGAAGCCCTATCGCCAGAAGGGGACCGGGCGCGCCCGCCAGGGCTCCATCCGCGCGCCCCACTACGCCGGCGGCGGCATCGTCTTCGGGCCCCACCCGCGGCTCTACTACCAGGAGATGCCGCGCAAGCAGCGCCGCCTCGCCCTGCGCTCCGCGCTCAGCATCAAGGCCCGCGATGGCCGCCTGCTGGTCGTCGACAACCTCGATTTCGAGGAGCCGAAGACGCGTGAGTTCGCGGCGATGCTCGACGGCCTCGGCGCCGCCGGTCGCGTGCTGGTCGCCCTCGAGAACCACAACGTGACGGCGGAGAAGTCGGCCCGCAACCTGCCCGGCATCAAGGTCATCCTCACGCGCAACCTCAACGTGCGCGACCTCCTCGACCACGACTGGCTGCTGCTCACCCGCGCGGGCGTGGAGCAGCTCCAGGAGGTGATCAAGTGAGGAGCCCGGACCAGGTGATCCTGAAGCCGCTTATCAGCGAGAAGTCGTACGCGGCGATGCAGCTCGGCAAGTACACGTTCGACGTGCATCCGAGCGCGAACAAGGTCGAGATCCGCAAGGCGGTCGAGGCCGCGTTCGGCGTGAACGTCGTCGCGGTCAACACGATGACGGTCCAGGGCAAGGAGCGGCGTCGCGGCCGGTACGGCCGCGTGGCGGGCTTTGACCCTGTGCAGAAGAAGGCGATCGTGACGCTGGCCCCCGGGCAGCAGATCGCGCGCCTGTTCGAGACGAGCTCCGGCTGATGGCTACCAAGAAGTACAAGCCCACCAGCCCCGGCCGGCGCTTCATGAGCGTCAGCGGCTTCGAAGAGGTGACGCGTGGCAAGGCACCGGAGAAGCAGCTTCTAGTCGCCCTGCCCAAGAACGCCGGGCGCAACAACACCGGCAAGCTCACGGTGCGCCACCAGGGCGGCGGGCACAAGAAGCAGTACCGCATCGTCGACTTCAAGCGCGACAAGCTCGGCGTGCCCGGCAAGGTTGCGGCGATCGAGTACGACCCGAACCGCTCGGCGCGCATCGCGTTGGTGCACTACGCCGACGGTGAGAAGCGCTACATCCTCGCGCCCGTCGGGCTGCGCGCCGGGGACGCCGTCGAGAACGGCCCCGACGCGGATATCAAGCCCGGTAACGCCCTCCCGATCTCGAGCATCCCGGTGGGCACGACGATCCACAACCTCGAGCTGAAGCCCGGACGGGGTGGGCAGCTGGTCCGCTCGGCCGGCGCCGCGGCGCAGCTGCTGGCCAAGGAGGGCGACTACGCCCAGGTCCGCATGCCCAGCGGCGAGGTCCGGCTGGTCCCCGTCGTCTGCACCGCCAGCATCGGCCAGCTCGGCAACCTCGACCACGAGAACGAGAACGTCGGCAAGGCCGGGAAGAGCCGCTGGCGCGGCAAGCGGCCGGCGGTGCGCGGCATGACCATGAACCCGTTCGACCACCCCCACGGCGGTGGCGAGGGCCGCAGCGGCGCCGGTGGCAACCCGCAGACGCCCTGGGGCAAGCCCGCGCTTGGCTACCGGACCCGGCGCAACAAGTCGACCAACAAGATGATCGTCCGCCGTCGCGGAGGCAAGAGGAAGTAGATGTCGCGTTCCCTGAAGAAAGGCCCGTACTGCGAGCCGCGCCTCCTCGAGAAGGTGATGAAGCTCAACGAGACGCGCGAGAAGCGCGTGATCAAGACGTGGTCGCGGCGCTCCACCATCTTCCCCGAGTTCGTCGGGCACACCCTCGCCGTGCACGACGGGCGCAAGCACATCCCGGTATTCGTGACCGAGACGATGGTGGGCCACAAGCTCGGCGAGTTCGCGCCGACCCGTCGCTTCCGCGGCCATGGCCACCACACCGAAAGGAGCAGCTCGCTCAAGTAATGGAAGTCGAAGCTCGCGCGCGCTTCATGCGCATCGCGCCTCGCAAGGCCCGGCTCGTGGCTGACACGGTCGTGGGGATGCCGGTCAAGGACGCCCTCACGATCCTGCAGTTCACGCCGCGCGCGGCCGCCGTCGAGGTCTACAAGGTGGTGAAGTCGGCCGCGGCCAACGCGACCAACAACTTCAACCAGGATGAGGACGCGCTGGTGGTGAAGCGGATCCAGGTCAACGAGGGTCCGACGCTGAAGCGTGGCCGTCCTCGCGCTCGGGGCATGTACTTCTCGATCTTCAAGCGCACGTGTCACATCACCGCGGTCGTGGAGACGGTGGAGCAGCAGCCGCGCCCACGGCGTCGCGCCGCCGCGGCGGGCACCACCCCGGCGCCGGCGAAGAAGCGCGCGACGCGGGCCGCCGCGCCCAAGACGAAGGCGGAGAAGCCGGAAGCGAAGGCGCAGAAGCCGGAGGCGGAGGTGGTGGAGCCCGAGGCGACGCTCGAGGCGCCTGAGACGGCGGTCGAGGCGGCCCCGGCCGCGGAGGCCGCCGAGGTGGAGGCTGCCGCGGAAGAGGAGCGCGCCGTCGAGGCCGAGGCCGAGGCCGTCCCGGTCGAGACCCCCGCGGTCGAGGTCGAGCCTGCCGCCGACACGGATACCACTGCCGACACGGATACCAAGGAGAGCTAGTGGGTCAGAAAGTACATCCCAACGCGTTCCGCCTCGGCGTCTACAAGCCGTGGCAGGCGCGCTGGTTCGCGGACAAGGACTACACCGAGCTCCTGCTGGAGGACGCGAAGATGCGCCGCCTCATCGTGCAGCGTCTGCGCAACGGCGCCATCAGCAAGGTCGAGACCGAGCGCTCCGCCAACCAGGTCACGGTGATCATCTGGACCGCGAAGCCGGGCATCGTCATCGGCAAGGGCGGGGCGAGTGTCGACCAGCTGCGCGACGACCTCGAGAAGCTGTCGGGCAAGAAGGTCCGCGTCACGATCCAGGAGATCAAGCACCCCGAGCTCGATGCCATGCTCGTGGCCCAGAACGTGGCCGCCCAGCTGGAGCGCCGCATCGCGTTCCGGCGCGCGGTCAAGCAGTCCGTCCTGCGCACTATGCGGGCCGGCGCGAAGGGCGTGAAGATCGCGGTCTCCGGCCGCCTGGGCGGTGCCGAGATGTCGCGCCGTGAGTGGGACCGCGACGGCCGCGTGCCGCTGCACACGCTGAAGGCCAACATCGACTTCGGCCAGACGGAGGCACGCACCACCTTCGGCCGGATCGGCGTTAGCGTCTGGGTCTACCTCGGCGACTTCGAGACGGCGGCGCCCGAGGACAACTTCGAGGAGATCCCGGCGCGCCAGCTGCTCGACGGAGAGCGCGACGGCGGTCGCGCCGCCGCGGCGCAGCCGGCCCCGGCCGCCGCCGCTGCCGTTGCCGCGCCGGCCGCAACGCCCCCTCCGCCCGCCCCGGCATCACCGGAGCCGGCCAGTGCGGAGGCTCCGCCGGCCGAGGCCAAGCCGCGCACCCGGCGCACGACGGCGAAGGCCAACGCCCCGGCGTCCGAGACGGCCGTCGCGCGCAAGCCACGCGCGCCCCGGACGACGCGGAAGACGGCCAACCAGCCCGCCGACGCCCAGCCCGAGACGGAGTCCGCGGCGCCGCCGGCCACCGCGCCCGAAGGCGAGGTCGCGCCCGCGGCCGACGCGGGGCCCGGTCCCGTCGAGGTCGAGGCGCCCCCGGTCGTCGAGAACGCGGAGGCCCCGGCGCCTGAGACCCCTGAACCGACTGGCGAGGAGCCGGCCTGATGCTGCAGCCCAAGCGAACGAAGCATCGCAAGGTGCACAAGGGCCGCCGTGACGGCCTGGCGACGCGTGGCAACGACCTTGCCTTCGGCCAGTTCGGCCTGCAGGCGAGCGAGGACTGCTGGATGACGAACCGGCAGATCGAGGCCGCGCGGCGCGCGATGACGCGCTACGTCAAGCGTGGCGGCAAGATCTGGATCCGCGTCTTCCCCGACAAGCCGGTGACCAAGAAGCCCGCCGAGACCCGCATGGGTAGCGGCAAGGGCAACCCCGAGGGTTGGGTGGCCGTGGTCAAGCCCGGCAAGGTGCTCTTCGAGATGGGCGGCGTCAGCCACGAGACCGCCAAGGAGGCGATGCGCCTCGCCGCGTTCAAGCTGCCGATCAAGACTCGCTTCCTCGTCCTGCAGGAGACCACCGGCCACGGGGAGATCGAATGAAGGCCCGCGAGTACATGCAGCAGCTCCGCGCGCTGGACGCGCCCGGCCTGGATGAGCGCCTGCGCGAGGCGCGCACCGAGCTCTTCAACCTGCGCTTCCAGGCGGCCACCGGGCAGCTGGAGAACCACCGTCGCATCCGCACGGTGCGACGCCAGATCGCCCAGGTGCTGACGGTGATGCAGGTGCGAAGCCTCGGGATGGAGGAGCAGCAGGCCGAGCCGCTGGCGCCCGCCGCAACCGAGGTCGCCCCCAGGCGCCGCGGACGGGGAGCGCAGGCCGAGGCCGCCCCGGCGGACGCTGCGGCCCACACCGTCCCTGCGGCTGACTCAACCGAGCCGGAGGAGCAGGCATGACCGAAGCATTGAAGCCAGAGGCCACGTCGGCACGCTCGATGCGCAAGGTGCGCGTCGGTCGGGTCGTCGGCAGCGAGATGGACAAGACAGTCGTCGTGCGCGTCGTGGACCTCAAGCAGCACCCCGTCTACAAGAAGGTCGTGCGCCGGGCGAAGAAGTACATGGCGCATGACGAGCAGAACCAGTGCGGCGTGGGCGACTGGGTGCGGATCATGGAGACGCGCCCGGTCAGCAAGCTCAAGCGCTGGCGCGTGGTCGAGGTCGTGGAGAAGGCGCGTTGATCCAGAAGGAAACGCGACTCCGCGTCGCCGACAACAGTGGCGCGCGCGAGCTCCTCACCATCCGTGTCATGGGCGGCAGCAACCGCAAGTACGCCTCTGTCGGCGACGTCATCGTCGGCACGGTGAAGGTTGCCCAGCCCGGCGGCCAGGTCAAGAAGGGCGAGGTCGTGAAGGCCGTGGTCGTGCGCGTCGCCAAGGAGTACCGGCGGCCGGACGGTTCAAGCATCCGCTTCGACGAGAACGCCGCCGTCCTTCTGGGTCCCCAGAACAACCCGCGGGGAACGCGCATCTTCGGCCCCGTCGCGCGCGAGCTGCGCGAGAAGAACTACATGAAGATCGTCTCCCTTGCTCCTGAGGTCCTCTGAGAGATGCCACGTATTGCTGTCAGTAACCGTCCGCGCTTCCTCGACATCCGCGCCGGTGACACGGTGCTGGTGATCGCCGGGCGCGACCGGGGCAAGCGAGGCGAGGTGGATCGGACGCTGCCGGACGCCGGCAAGATCGTCGTCAAGGGGATCAACATGCGGAAGAAGCACACCCGCTCAGGCTCCGCGCGGACGCGCAGTGGCGCGACCTCGCAGGTGATCCAGGGCGGGATCGTGGACTTCGAGGCGCCGCTGTCGTACTCGAACGTGATGCTCGTCTGCCCCTCGTGCGACAAGCCGACCCGCATCCGGCACACCGTCCTCCCGGACGGGGAGCGCGGCCGCATGTGCGTCAACTGCGGTGAGGTCACCGAGCAGGTGACATCCAAGTGAGCGCCGTCGCCGTGCGTGCCGAGACGCCGCGCCTCAGGCAGAAGTACGAGCAGGAGGTCGTGCCCGAGCTCCTGCGCGAGTTCGACTACGGCAACTCGATGCAGGTCCCGCGGGTCGACAAGATCGTGGTGAACATCGGCATGGGCGAGGCCATCCAGGATGGCAAGGCCCTCGACCACGCCACGAACGACCTGCGCCTGATCACCGGCCAGCAGCCGATCATCATCAAGGCGCGGAAATCGGTCGCGGCGTTCCGGTTGAGGGCCGGGATGAACATCGGCCTCAAGGTCACGCTGAGGGGCCCGCGCATGTGGTTCTTCCTCGACAAGCTCATGAACGTGGCCCTGCCCCGGATCCGCGACTTCCGCGGCGTTCCGTCGAGCGCCTTCGACGGGCATGGCAACTTCACGCTGGGACTCCGGGAGCAGCTGATCTTCCCGGAGATCGACTACGACAAGATCGACAAGACGCGGGGCATGGAGATCACCGTCGTTACTTCGGCTAAGACCGACGCCGAGGCGCGCAGCCTGCTGCGCCGGCTCGGCATGCCGTTTGACAAGAGGGAAGGTTAGTTGGCGAAGAAATCACTGATGGCGAAGGCCACCCGCCCGGCGCGGTTCAAGGTGCAGGCGCACCACCGCTGCCGCCTGTGCGGCCGGCCGCGCGCCTACATGCGCAAGTTCGGGATGTGCCGCATCTGCTTCCGTGTGCTCGCCCAGCAGGGGCAGATCCCGGGCGTCAAGAAGTCGAGCTGGTAGGGGAGGCGAGGTAGACATGGTTTCCGACCCGGTTGCCGACATGCTGACGAGGATCCGCAACGCCACCTCGGCGGGACACGTGACCGTCACCGTGCCCGGCTCGAAGTTGCTGCGGGAGATCGCGCGTGTCTTCAAGGAAGAGGGCTACATCGACGACTTCCAGGAGGCCCCGGATGGCCCCGGCACCAAGATCTCGATCAGCCTGAAGCCGCGGCGCACCGGGGGGCGCGCGATCACCGGGTTGCGCCGGATCAGCCGTCCGGGCCTGCGTGTCTACGCTCGCAAGACCGAGATCCCGCGGGTGCTGGGTGGCCTCGGCACCGTGGTCCTCTCCACGTCCCGCGGGCTGATGAGCGGACGCGACGCGCTCCGAGCCGGGCTCGGCGGCGAGGTTGTTTGTTACATCTGGTGAGACGAGTGGTGAACGAATGAGTCGAATTGGAAAGCTCCCGATCAGGGTCCCGGAGGGGGTCGAGGTGCAACTCACCGCGACCCGCATCGCGGTGAAGGGCGCCCGTGGAGAGCTTTCGCTCGACTACAGCCCTGAGATGTCGGTGACGCAGGAGGACGGCACGGTCGTCGTCGCGCGCCCGACCGACCAGACGCGCCATCGCGCGCTCCACGGCCTCACGCGGTCGCTCATCGCCAACATGGTCGAGGGGGTCTCGAAGGGCTTCACGAAGGAGCTCGAGCTGGTTGGCGTCGGATACCGCGCGACCAAGCAGGGCAACGACCTGCAGCTCAACCTTGGCTACTCGCACCCGGTCAAGTACGTCACGCCTCCGGGCGTCACCATCGAGGTGCCCGACCCGGTGCGGATCACGATCAGTGGCGCCGACAAGGAGCTCGTGGGGCGGGTCGCGTCGCACATCCGCAAGTTCCGGCCGCCGGAGCCCTACAAGGGCAAGGGCGTCCTGTACCGGGGCGAGCGCATCAAGCGCAAGGCCGGCAAGTCCGGCAAGGCGGGCGGCTGATGCCAGAGCAGAGCCAGCTCCGCCGCGAGAAGCGCCTCACGCGCCACAAGCGCGTCCGTGCCCGCGTGCGCGGCGGCGCCGACCGGCCGCGGCTGGCGGTTTTCCGCTCGCTGCACCACATCTCGGCGCAGGTCATCGACGATGGCGCGGGGCGGACTCTGGCCGCCGCGACGAGCGCGGAGGCCGAGCTGCGCAAGGCCGCACCCTCCCTGTCCGGGCTGGCCGCCGCGGAGGCCGTCGGCAAGGCGGTGGCCGAGCGCGCGCGCAAGGCCGGCGTGGAGAAGGTGATCTTCGACCGCGGCGGGTTCATCTACCACGGCCGCGTCAAGGCCCTGGCCGAGGCCGCGCGCGCCGCCGGGCTCGAGTTTTGAAAATGCGCTACCCCTCCGAGGAATTGAATCTGAATGGCTGACGAAGAGAACAAAGACCAGGAAACCCCGGCCCCTGAGCCGCCGGTGAGCGAGACGCCCCCGGCGGGCACCGAGGCCGAGACGTCCGTGCCCGCGGCCGAGACGCCCGCGGCCGAGGCGCCCGACGTGCCCGCGGCCGAGACGCCCACGGCCGACGCGCCCGCGGCCGAGACGCCCACCGCCGAGCCCGAAGCACCGGCGCCCGAGGCGCCGGCGGCCGACGCGCCTGCCGCCGAGGCACCCGCCGCGCCGGGTGACGCCTCGCAGCCGCCGCGCACGCCGCGGCCGCTGGAGCAGCAGGGCCCCATCGCCGCGTCGATGGCCGCCTCGATCGAGGCCCGCATCCGGGCCGAGCAGCGCCAGGCGGCCGCGCCCCGGCCGGCCCCGGGCGGTCCGACCCGTGGCGGCGGCGGCCCTGGTGGTGGTCCGGGCGGCCCGCGAGGCGGTCGCGGCGGCTGGACCTGGGGTCAGCAGCAGGACGAGAAGGCCGAGTTCGTCGAGCGCGTTGTCCATCTCAACCGCGTGGCCAAGGTGGTCAAGGGCGGGCGGCGCTTCTCCTTCAGCGCCCTGGTGGTGGTCGGTGACCAGCGCGGTCGCGTGGGCGCCGGCCTCGGTAAGGCCGGCGAGGTGCCCGAGGCCATCCGCAAGGGCGTCGAGGACGCCAAGAAGAACATGACCGCCGTGAAGATGGACGGCACGACGATCCCCCACGAGGTTCGCTTCAAGCTGGGCGCCGCCAAGGTGATGCTCAAGCCGGCCTCGCCAGGGACCGGCGTGATCAGCGGCGGCGCCATGCGGGCCGTCATTGAGCTCGCCGGTATCAAGGACATCCTCACCAAGTCGCTCGGCACCAACAACCCGATCAACACCACGCGCGCCACGATCGCGGCCCTGAAGACGCTTCGTACCGCGAACGAGGTGGCGGTGGCGCGCGGCGTCGAGCTTCGAACCCTCGGCCGCCGCTTCGTCGAGAGCGCGAACGGCGCCACCGAAGCCCGCACCGAAGAGCCCGAAGAGGGCGAGGCGGGCGTGTCGCCCGAGGTTGCCGTGGCGGTCGCCGATGCGCAGAGTGAGGCGGCGGGCTCCGCCGCGCCGGCCGAGGGGGCGAGCCCAGAGGCATGAGCAAGCTGCGAGTCACGTACGCGAAGAGCGCCATCGGCTACCCGAAGGACCAGAAGGCCACCGTGGCTGCGCTGGGGCTGAAGCGGCTGCGCCAGACGGTCGAGCACGAGGACACCCCCCAGGTGCGCGGCATGATCTTCAAGGTCAAGCACCTCGTGACGGTCGAGAACGGCGCGAGCGGTGCGAGCGGTGCAGGGGGGCACGCCTGATGCGCGCCCACGAACTTCGCCCAGCTCCCGGCTCGCACCGCGACCGCAAGCGGGTCGGCCGCGGCATCAGCGCCGGCCAGGGCAAGACCTCCGGCCGCGGACAGAAGGGCCAGGGGGCGCGCAGCAGCGTCGACGTCCCCCGCGCGTTCGAGGGCGGCCAGATGCCGCTCAGCCAGCGCCTGCCCAAGCTGCGCGGGTTCCACAACTTCAACCGGCGTGAGTTCGCCACGGTGAACCTTGGCAAGCTCAACAAGTTTGCCGCGGGCACCGAGGTGGGGCCGCAGCTGCTGCTGGAGTCCGGCGTCATCAAGCAGCCTCTCGACGGCATCAAGATCCTGGGTGCGGGCGAGCTGAAGGTCGCCCTCAAGGTCTCCGCGCATCGCTTCTCCGCCGGTGCCCGGCGCGCCATCGAGGCGGCGGGCGGCTCGGTCGAGCTGCTCGAGCCACTCCCGGAGGCGCCTGGCGAGGAGACTGCCGGGCCCGAGACCGCCGCGCCCGAGACCGCCGCGCCCGAGACCGCCGCGCCCGAGGTTGCCCGGCCCGAGGCCGCGGCTCCCGCCGTGGAGACCGCGCCCGAGCCTGCGGCGCCCGCCGAGGCGGAGGCGGAGGCGGAGGCGGAGGCCCTCCCTGAACCTGCGGCGGAGACCGAGCCGCCGGCCGCCGAGCCCGCGGCCGAAGAGACCGAGTAGGGACCAGCTCCCTTGCTGGCGGCGATCCGCAATGCGTTCCGGGTTCCCGAACTAAGGCGCAAGATCCTGTTCACGGCCGGCATGGTCGTGGCCTTCCGCATCCTGGCGCACATCGCCATCCCGGGGGCGAACAAGGCCGCGTTGAGCAACCTGTTCAACAGCAACGGCCTGCTCCCGCTCTTCGACCTCTTCAGCGGCGGCGGCCTGTCGCGGTTCTCGATCACCGCGATGGGGGTGAACCCCTACATCAACGCCAGCATCATCATGCAGCTGATGACGGTCGTCAGCGAACGGCTGAAGGACCTCCAGAAGGAAGGGGAATACGGCCGCAAGCGCATCACGCAATACACGCGCCGCCTCACCGTCATCCTCGCCGCGATCCAGGGCGTCGGCCTCGTCCTGTTCTTCTCGAATCCCCAGATCGGGGTCCTCAGCGCCCCGGACCTGTTCACCTCGATAACCGTGATCGTGACCCTGACGGCGGGCTCGATCCTGCTGATGTGGCTCGGCGAGCTGATCACCGAGTACGGGATCGGCAACGGCATCTCCCTGATCATCTTCGCGGGCATCATCGGGCGCTTCGGCCCGGGCCTAATCGGGCAGATCGGCGCCGGTGGCTCGCAGCAGATCGGTGGCGTGGTCCTCCTCGGTGTCATCGCCGTCCTGGTGACGATGGGCGTCATCTACGTCCAGCAGGCCGAGCGGCGCATCCGCATCCAGTCGGCGCAGCGCATGGTGGGCCGCCGCATCTACCAGGGGCGCACGTCGCACCTGCCGCTCCGCGTCAACCAGGCGGGCGTGATCCCGATCATCTTCGCGTTCGCGATCATGGTCATCCCGACTTACCTCGCCGGGCTTTTCGCCAACGGGACCGGGGTCATGCGAGGCATCAGCGACTGGATCCAGCGCTACTGGCAGCCGACAGGGCCCAACTTCGGCTGGGACGCCCTCTACAACGGCATCGAGTTCATGATGATCATCGGGTTCACGTACTTCTACACGGCAGTCACGTTCGACCCGGTCGACACCGCTGACAACCTCAAGAAGCAGTCCATCTTCATCCCGGGCATCCGTCCCGGGAAGAGCACGGCGGACTACCTCGACAGGGTCATGACCCGCATCACGTTCGTGGGCGCCCTCTTCCTGGCCGTGATCACGGTGGTCGTGCCGATCGTGGCCGGGCAGGTGGCGTTCGGCCAGGCGGCGAGCCGCAACAACAGCGCCCTCTACCTGGGCGGCACGGGCGTCCTCATCGTTGTCGGCGTCGCGCTGGACACGATGAAGCAACTGGAGACGCAGCTCCTGATGCGCCAGTACAAGGGCTTCATTAAGTAGATGCGCCTCGTCCTCTTCGGCGCGCCCGGCTCGGGCAAGGGCACCCAGGGCCCTGTGCTGTCCGAGCGATATGGCATCCCGCAGATCTCGACGGGTGAGATCCTGCGCGACAACGTGCGCCGCGGCAGTGACCTCGGCGTCGTGGCGCAGGGTTACATGGACGCCGGCGAGCTCGTGCCGGACGACGTCATCGTGAACCTCATCCGCAACCGCCTCCAGGAGCCGGACGCAAAGGCGGGCTTCCTCCTCGATGGGTTCCCGCGCACGATCCCGCAGGCCGAGGCCCTGGACCGGATGCTCGCCCAGATCGGGGCGCCGCTCGACCGCGTGGTCTACCTCCGGGTGCCTCCCGAGGTGCTCGAGGAGAGGCTGGGCGGGCGCTGGACCTGTCCGTGCTGTGGCCGGGTCTACAGCAAGGCCGTACCGCCGGCCAAGACCGGCGTGTGTGACGCCGACGGCAGCGACCTCCTGCAGCGCGACGACGACCAGCCCGAGGCGGTGCGCCGCCGCGTCGAGGTCTACATGGAGCAGACCATGCCGGTGCTGGAGTACTACCGCGAGCGCGACAAAGTGCTCGAGGTCGACGGCGACCGGGATGTCGCGGCCATCTCCAAGGAGCTGGTCGAGAAGCTCGAGCCCGGGCGGGCGGGGCACGCGGCGTGATCACCGTCAAGTCCGAGACCGAGCTGCAGCTCATGCGCGACGCCGGCAAGATGCTGGCCGAGGTGCTCGACGAGCTGGAAGGGGAGTGCCGCCCCGGGACCACGACAGGTGAGATCGACGCCGCGGCCGACCGCCTCATCCGCTCCCGCGGCGCGATCCCCGGGTTCAAGGGCTACAACGGGTTCCCGAAGAGCCTTTGCATCTCCGTCAACGAGGAGGTCGTGCACGGCATCCCGGGCAAGCGGGTCATCGACGACGGTGACCTCGTCTCGCTCGACTGCGGGCTGATCTACCGGGGCATGTGGGCCGACAGCGGCCGCACGGTCCTCGTCGGCGAGGTGACCCCGGAGGCGCGGAAGCTCGTGGACGTGACGAAGCGCGCCCTCCACGCCGGGATCGAGCAGGCGCGGCCGGGCAACCGCGTGGGGGACATCTCGGCGGCCGTCCAGAAGGTGGTCGAGGGAGCGGGCTTCTCGGTGGTTCGCAACTTCGTCGGCCACGGGATCGGGCGCAACATGCACGAGGAGCCCCAGGTCCCCAACTTCGGGGTGGCGGGCACGGGCCCACTCCTCCGCGCCGGCTACGCCCTGGCGATCGAGCCGATGGTCAACGCGGGCACGGCCGACGTCGAGATGCTCCCCGACCGGTGGACCATCATCACCGCCGACGGGAAGCTGTCGGCCTACTTCGAGCACACCGTCCTGATCACCGACGGGGGCCCGGTCGTGGCCACCGCCGCGTGAATACGGTTTGTATTCGCGCTATACTCCTCGTCCGGCCTTCTTTTGGCGTGTCCGCGCGGCATGGCTGAGGAGAAGGTGGTGGTGATCGGGACCATCGTGGAACCGCTGCCAAATGCCCTTTTTCGCATTGCCCTCGAGAGTGGGCGCCAGATAACAGCCCACAGCGCAGGGACGGTCCGAAGCGGGCACCTCCGCCTCCTCCCGGGGGACCGGGTGCGGGTCGAGGTGAGCCCGGTGAACCCCACCCGCGGGCGAATCGTCGAGCGTTTGAACTAGGAACAAAAGAGAGAGAACTGAGAGAGTGAAAGTCAGAGCGTCGGTCAAGCGGATGTGCAAGGACTGCAAGATCATCCGCCGCCGTGGTGTCGTGCGCGTGATCTGCTCCAAGGAAGCCAAGCACAAGCAGGTGCAGGGGTAAGTGGCACGCATCGCAGGCGTTGACGTCCCCCGCGACAAGCGGACGGTGATCGCCCTCACGTACATCTTCGGCATCGGCCCGACCACCGCCGCCAAGGTGACGCAGTCGGCCCAGGTGAACCCCGACAAGAGGGTCAAGGAGCTGACCGACGAGGAGGTCGCGCGCCTGCGCGAGGTCGTCGACAAGCAGCTCAAGGTCGAGGGCGAGCTGCGCCGTGAGGTGGCGCTCTCGATCAAGCGCCTGATGGAGATCGGCACCTACCGTGGCCTGCGCCACCGCCGTGGCCTGCCCGTCCGCGGGCAGCGCACCCGCACCAACGCCCGCACCCGTCGGGGCCCCCGCCGGACCGTCGGCGTGCGCCGGAAGAAGGGCAAGTAACCCGTATGGCGAAGAAGAAGAAGGCCCCCCGGACTCGCCGGCGCGAGCGCAAGAACATCGCCATCGGCCAGGCGCACATCCAGGCGACGTTCAACAACACGATCGTGGCCATCACCGACCTCGAGGGCAACGTGATCGCCTGGGGCAGCGCCGGTGGTGCGGGCTTCAAGGGCTCGCGCAAGTCGACCCCCTACGCGGCCCAGGTGACGGCCGAGGCCACCGCGCGGCGCGCGATGGACCACGGGATGAAGAGCGTGGAGATATTCGTCAAGGGCCCGGGTTCGGGCCGTGAGGCGGCGATCCGCTCGCTGCAGGCCGCGGGCCTCGAGGTGACGTCGATCGCCGACGTGACGCCCGTGCCGCACAACGGCTGCCGTCCGCCCAAGCGGAGGAGGGTCTGATGGCCGGCTCCAGCGACCCGGTCTGCAGGATCTGCCGCCGCGAGGGGGACAAGCTCTTCCTCAAGGGCGAGAAGTGCTACGTCAAGTGTGTCTTCGAGCGCCGGCCCTACCCGCCCGGCCAGCACGGCCAGGCACGGCGCCGCAAGGTGTCGGACTACGGCGTCCAGCTGCGAGCGAAGCAGCGCGCCCGGAAGATCTACGGGGTCCAGGAGATCCAGTTCCGCAACTACTACGACTACGCCGTCGCGCGCAAGGGCAACACCGGCCTCGAGCTGTTGCGCCGGCTGGAGCTGCGCATGGACAACGTCGTCTACCGCGCCGGCTTCGCGAGCTCGCGCTCGGAGGCGCGGCAGCTGGTCACGCACCGGCACTTCGCGGTGAACGGCCACGTCGCGAACGTCCCCAGCATGGCGCTGCGGCCGGGCGACACGCTCGCGGTGCGCGCGGGAAGCAAGGACATCGAACCGATCAGCCGGTCGCAGGAGATGCTCTCGTACCGGCCGATGCCGTCATGGCTGGAGATCGTCGCCGGCAGCGACGGCGTCCGGGTCTCGGACCTCCCCCCGCGCGAGGACATGGAGACCGCCATTGAAGAGCACCTGATCGTCGAGTACTACTCGCGATAACCCCGAACCCAAGGAGTACGAATGACACTGACACTAGCCCCTGAGCAGACCACGCCCCAGGTCGCGGTGGTCGAGACCACCGAGGATTACGGCAAGTTCGAGATCGAGCCCCTGGAGCCCGGTTTCGGGACCACGCTCGGCAACTCGCTGCGCCGCGTCCTCCTGTCGAGCCTGTCCGGCGCGGCTGTGACGTCGATCTCGATCGACGGCGTTGCGCACGAGTTCAGCTCGATCCCCCACGTCCGCGAAGACGTGGCCGAGATGGTGCTCAACCTCAAGGGCCTGAACCTCATCTCGCACAGTGACGAGCCGGTGCGGCTGACGCTCGACGTCCGCGGCCCGCGCGAGGTCACGGCTGCCGACCTCAACACGCCGAGCGACGTCGAGGTCGTCAACCCGGAGCTCTACATCTGCTCCATCGACGACAAGAGCACCACGCTGCGCATGGAGCTCACCGTCGAGCGGGGCAAGGGGTACGTCCCGGCCGAGCGCAACAAGAAGGAGGACCAGCCCATCGGCGTGATCCCGATCGACGCCATCTTCAGCCCGGTGGTGAAGGCCAACTTCATCGTCGAGAAGACCCGCGTCGGGCAGGAGACGGACTGGGACAAGCTCGTCATCGAGCTCTGGACCGACAAGACGCTCAAGCCCGAGGACGCGATCAGCGAGGCGGCGCGCATCCTGGCGCGGCACCTCGACCTCTTCTCGCGCTTCGGCGAGAGCATCCTCGCCGTGCCCGAGCCCGGCGCCCACGCCGGCGGCCCGGCGGCGCAGCTCGCGGACGTGCCCGTCGAGGAGCTGGACCTGTCGGTCCGGGCGCTCAACTGCCTGAAGGCGAACGACATCACCCGCGTCGGGCAGCTGCTCTCGAAGCGGGAGGACGAGCTGCTCAGCCTGCGCAACTTCGGCCAGAAGTCGCTCGACGAGATCAAAGAGAAGCTGGTCGAGCGTGGCTTCGTCCCGGCCGACCAGATCGACCAGGCCTTCGGGTAGAGGCGCGACCGGTCGGTAGATGCGGCACAACAAATCGGGCCGGAAGTTCGGGCGCACCAGCGCGCATCGCCAGGCGATGACGCGCAACCAGATGACCTCCCTGCTCCGGACCGGCCGCATCGAGACCACCGAGGCCAAGGCGAAGGAGCTGCGCCGGTGGGTGGAGCGCCTCATCACGACGGCCAAGGCCGACGACCTGAACGCGCGCAAGGCCGTCCACCGCGAGCTCACCGACCCCGATGTCACCGAGCGGCTGTTCGTCAACCTGATGCCGCGCTTCAAGGATCGCCCGGGTGGCTATACGCGGATCATCGCCAGGGGCCCGCGCCACGGCGATGGCGCCCCGATGGTCTTCATCGAGCTCGTCGATTGAAGTACGCGCTGACGCTCGAGTACGACGGCGGCGGGTTTGCCGGCTGGCAGGTGCAGCCGCACGCCCGTACGGTCGCCGGCGAGCTGGCCACCGCGCTCGCGCGCCTCACCGGCGAGAGCCCCGCGGTGCACGCGGCCGGTCGCACTGACGCCGGCGCCCACTCGCTCGGCCAGGTCGTGAGCTTCGAGCTGACCCGGGACTGGGAGCCGGCGCGGCTGCGCTCCGGGCTCAACGCGCACCTGCCCGAGGACGTCGCCGTGGTCGAGGCCGGCCTGGTGTCGGGCACGTTCCACGCCCGGTTCTCCGCCATCCGGCGCAGCTACCGCTACCTCGTCGAGAACCGCGAGTCCAGGCCGGCGCTGCTGCGCGGCCACGCGTGGCACGTGCGTCGCGCCCTCGACCTCGAGCCCATGCGCGCCGCCGGCGCCGCGCTGCTCGGCCGCCACGACCTCGGGGCCTTCGGGCGCGACCCCGGCGGCCGCAACACGGTGCGGATGCTGGAGCGACTCGAGGTTGAACCGGCTCGCGCCGGCGTGGTCGGGTTCGAGCTCTCCGCGGACGCCTTCCTCTACGGGATGGTGCGCCGCATCGTGGGTTTCCTGGTGGCCGTAGGCCTCGGCCGGCGCGACGCCGCGGAGGCCAGCGCCCTGGTCGTGCCTGGTGCCGTTTGCACCGCACCGGTGGCGCCCGCGCATGGCCTCTACCAGCTGCGTCCCCGTTACGCGGAGGCGATCGCCTGATGAAGACCTACAGCGCCAAGGCGGCCGAGCTGCGACCGTCCTGGTACCTCGTCGACGCCGAAGGCCTGACGCTTGGCCGCCTCGCCAGCAACATCGCCAAGATCCTCAAGGGCAAGCACAAGGCGACCTACACCCCGCACCTCAACACCGGCGACTTCGTCGTCGTGGTCAACGCCTCGCGAGTGCACGTCACGGGCGACAAGCGCCGCAGCAAGACCTATGAGCGCTACTCCGGGTACCCGGGCGGACTGCGGAGCCGCACGTTCGACGAGATGATGGAGCGCAAGCCCGAGGAGCCGCTGCGCGAGGCCGTGCGGGGCATGCTCCAGCACAACACCCTCGGGGGTGACATGCTGAAGCGGCTCAAGATCTATGCCGGCCCGGAGCACAAGCAGCAAGCGCAGCAGCCCGTCCAAATCCGGTTCAGTGACAAGGGAGACATCGAAGTAGTTGGCAGCTGACACCATCACGACCACCGGTCGTCGCAAGGAAGCCGTCGCCCGTGCCCGCCTCGTCGCGGGCGGTGGGGCGATCACGGTCAACGAGAAGGCCCCGCTCGAGTACTTCGGCCGGCGCATCCTCGACCAGGCGGTGCGCAAGCCCCTGGTGGTCGCGGGCGCGGCCGAACGCTTCGACATCGCGGTGAGGGTGGCGGGCGGCGGTCCCACGGGCCAGGCGGGGGCCACGGTGCACGCGATCGCCCGGGCCCTGGTGGCGGCCGACGCCGACCTCCGGGCGCCGCTTAAGGCGCAGGGGCTGCTGACGCGGGACCCCCGGGCCAAGGAGCGCAAGAAGCCGGGGCTGAAGCGGGCCCGCAAGGCCCCGCAGTACACGAAGCGGTAGGCTGCCGGCTCAGGCGGCATGAGGCCGCTTATAGGCGTCGTCCTGCTCCTGGTCGGGATCATCTGGACAGGGCAGGGGGCGGGCGTGATCCACGGCAGCTTCATGACTGGCAGCCTCCTCTGGCTTGCGATCGGGCTCATCTGCCTCGTCGCCGGCGCCGGCACCCTCTACGTGGTCCTGACGGAACGCGGACGCGGGTCGGGCGGAGGGTCCCCCGAATAGAATTCGGTAGGTGAACATCGCAGCGGGTCTCAGCGGTCGCGACCTGCTCTCGATCGCGGACCTGGCTCGTTCGGAGATACTCGCGTTGCTCGAGTGTGCGCAGGCGCTGAAGCGAGGGGACGAGACGCCGACACCGCTCCAGGGCCGCAACGTCGGCATGATCTTCCAGCGTCCCAGCAACCGCACCCGGGTCTCGTTCGAGGTCGCCATCCAGCAGCTTGGCGGCCATGCCATCCCGATCTTCAGCCAGGAGATCCAGCTGGGCCAGCGCGAGTCCGTCGCCGACATCGCGCGGATCCTGGACCGCTACCTCGACGGGATCGTCGCCCGCCTGTTCTACCAGTCCGACCTGGAGGACTTCGCGCGCCACGCCGAGGCCCCGGTCTTCAACGCGATGACCGACGCCGAGCACCCCTGCCAGATCCTGGCGGACCTCCTGACGGTGCGCGAGCACGCCGGTGACGGGGCCACGGTGACCTACATCGGCGATGGCAACAACGTGTGCAACTCCTGGATCTACGCCGCGGCCATCCTCGGGTTTGACCTTCGCCTGGTCCATCCGTCGGGTTACGAGGCGAAGCCAGCGGTGCTGGCGCGGGCCCGCGAGCTCGGTGGGACGGAGCTGCGCACGTGGGCTCTCGAGGACGCCCTGCGGGACACCGCCATCGTGTACACCGACGTGTGGACGAGCATGGGACAGGAGGAGGAGCACGAACGTAGGCGGCAGGACTTCCGCGGGCTCCAGGTGAACTCGACCCTGCTGGCGATGGCGCCCGCCGGCGCGAAGGTGATGCACTGCCTGCCGGCGCACCGGGGCGAGGAGATCACCGACGAGGTGCTGGACGGCCCCCAGTCCGTCGTGTTCGACCAGGCCGAGAACCGTCTCCACGCGCAGAAAGCCCTGCTCCGTCTCGTGTACGCCGATGTTTGACACCTCCCTCCGCAACCTCGGCGTCTTCCTGCAGGCGCGCAGCTGGCGGGACATCCTCGACATCCTCGTCGTCGCCTTCCTTCTCTACCGCCTCCTTCTCCTGATCCGGGGCACCCGCGCCGTGCAGCTGCTGGCCGGGGTTGTCGTGCTCACCCTGGTGGGGGTCCTGGCCCAGGTGCTGGAGCTGCCGCTGACCTCGTGGATCTTCAGCAACCTCGCCCCGGCGCTGCTGATCGGCATCGTCATCCTGTTCCAGCCTGAGCTGAGGCGAGCCCTCGACCGCGTCGGTCGGGTGGGCTTCCTCGGCCGGCCCCTGACCCACTACAACCTGCAGCTCGTCGCCCGCCTCGCCGATGAGACGGTGCGCGGCGTGACGGCCCTGGCCGAGCGTCGCCACGGGGCGCTGCTGGCATTCGAGCGCGAGGTCGGGCTGGAGAACTACGTCCTCACCGGGGTCCGCATGAACGCCGAGTTGAGCGCTGAGCTCCTTCAGTCGATCTTCTTCCCCAACTCGCCGCTGCACGACGGCGCGGTCATCATCAGGGGCAGCCACATCCTGGCCGCGGGCTGCCTCATGCCGCTGGCGGAGGAGGTGCGGCGCGGCGAGCGCCTCGGGACGCGCCACCGGGCGGCCCTCGGCACCTCGCTCGAATCGGACGCGATCGTGGTGGTGGTCTCCGAGGAGACGGGCTTCATCACCCTGGCCATCGACGGCCAGCTGCGGCGCAACATCGACGCCGAAACCCTGCGCGGGGTGCTCATCAACAGCCTGCTCCGCGGTCGCCCGAAGCGCGGCGCCGCGCCGGGTTTCGGGCCGGCGGCTCCGAGCGGGGACGCCGGCGAGCGCGACGACGGCTCACCCTCGGTGCTGGCCGGCGAGAGGCCGAGCCTGTCTCGATGAGCTGGTTCACCCACAACCTCACCCTCAAGTTGCTCTCGCTGGCGCTGGCGTTCGCGACCTGGGGGGCGGTGGCGTACGCGGAGAACCCCGAGGAGTCGAACGTCTACCACGTGCCGCTGACCATGATCGGGCAGCTGCCATCCGGGCTGGTCGCCACCGGCAGCGCCGGGCAGGTAGCGATCACGATGGTCGGCCTCCGGCTGAGCATCGGCGGCTTCCACCGTGAGAGCCTCCACGCCACGGTCGACATGAGCGAGGCCCACCTGGGCACCAACCACCTCGCCGTGAGGGTCGCGACGGACGAACGCAACGTCACGATCACGGACTGGCAGCCCCGCTTCGTCGACGTCACGGTCGACCAGGTCGCGACCGTCACGAGGCCGATCGACGTGCGGGTGGGCGGAACCCCGGCCAGCGGGTTCGTGGCCGGGACGCCCGCCGTGACCCCCGCGCAGGTCACCCTGACCGGCCCCCGGACCCTCCTCCAGAGCGCCGTCGCGTACGTGTCGGTGGACCTGGGCGGGCGGGCTGCCGACGTCCAGGACACCTACTCCGTCAAGGTCGAGGGCCCGAACCACGCCCCCCTGAGCCCCTCCCTCGTAGTCCTCCCGTCCCAGGTCCAGGTATCTGTGCCGCTCAACCGCGCCACTGTGCCCGTCAAGATCGCGCTGGTGGGCAACTACGTCGGACAGCCGGCCTCCGGGTACCACGTGCTGGGGGTCATCGACGTGGTTCCGAACGTGATCACCGTGCAGGGCGATCCCACGGTCGTGGCGAAGCTGACGACCATTGACCTGGACCCCGTCGACGTGACCGGCAGGAGCTCGGATGTCACGCGGTCGGTCACCCTGCGCCTGCCCGCCGGCGTGACGATCGTCGGCGGTTCGAACCAGGTGACGGAGACCGCCCACATCGCGGCCAACCCGTCGCCCAGCCCGCAACCGAGCCCGTCGCCGAACGCGTCGCCCTCGCCGTCCCCGACTCCGTAAACTCGAACTCGGTATGTGCGGCATCATCGGCTACCTCGGCGAGAAGGAAGCCACTCCCATCATCCTCGAGACGCTCAAGCGGCTCGAGTACCGCGGCTACGACTCCGCCGGGCTCGCGGTCCTCGACGCCGAGCGGGGCACAGAGGTCGTCAAGACCGCCGGCAAGGTGGCCGACCTGGAGCGGCAGCTCGGCGAGAGGGGCCCGCTCCACGGTTCCCTCGGGATCGGGCACACGCGCTGGGCGACCCACGGCAAGCCCACCACCACCAACGCGCACCCGCATTGGGACTGCCACAAGAAGGTGATGGTGATCCACAACGGGATCATCGAGAACCATGCCGAGCTCCGCCGCGAGCTGATGGGCAAGGGACATCGGTTCGCCACCGACACGGACACCGAGGTGGTGCCTCACCTGGTCGAGGAGTACTTCGCGGGCGACCTGGTCGAGGCCACGCGCAAGGCGGTCGCGCGGCTCCGCGGTGCCTATTCGCTCGTCGTCTTCTCGCAGGACGACCCGGGCCTCCTCATCGGCGCCCGCCTGAACGCGCCGCTCGTCGTCGGCCTCGGTCGGGGCGAGTGGTTCATCAGCTCCGACATCTACGGCCTCCTGCCGTTCACGAAGAAGGTCATCGCGCTTGGCGAGGGCCAGCTTGTCGCCATCACGAAGCTCGGACCCGTGATCAGCGACTCGGCGGGCAAGGCGGTGAAGCCCCGCGTCATCCGCGTCCACTGGGACGTCGACCAGGCTCAGAAGGGCGGCTACCCGCACTACATGCTGAAGGAGATCCACGAGGACGCGGAAGCGGTGCGCAACGCCACGCGCGGCCTGCTGCGCAACGACGGCGAGGTGGTCTTCCCCGAGTTCAAGCTGACGGACCGCCAGCTGCTGCACTTCGACCGCGTCATCGTAGTCGGGGCCGGTAGCTCGCTGTATGCGGGGATGGTCGCCAAGTACCTCATCGAGGACCTCGCCCGCCTGCCGGTCGACGTCGAGCCTGCCAGCGAGTTCCGCTACCGCCACCCCATGGTCAACGAGCGACTGCTGCTGGTGGCGCTTTCGCAGTCCGGCGAGACCGCTGACACCCTTGCCGCCATCCGCGAGGCAAAGAAGCACGGCGCCACGGTCGTCACGCTGTGCAACGTCGTTGGCAGCTCGATGACGATGGAGTCCGACGGCGTCGTCTACCTGCAGGCGGGCCCCGAGATATCCGTGTGCTCGTCGAAGACCTTCGTGGCGCACATCACCTGCCTCCTCCTGCTGGCGCTCCGGCTCGCGGCGGTGCGACACCTGGTGGCGCCGGACAGGTTGCGCGAGCTCACCCAGGGGCTGCGGGACCTGCCCGCGGCCGTCGACGAGGTCCTGCGCCACAGCCGGCACATCCAGGCGGTGGCGCGCAAGCACGCCCACCACCGCAACTTCATGTACATCGGCCGTGGCATCAACTACCCGGTGGCCCTCGAAGGCGCGCTGAAGATCAAGGAGATCTCGTACCTCCACGCCGAGGGCTACTCCGCCGGTGAGCTCAAGCATGGCCCCATCGCGCTCCTCGACGGGGACTTCCCGGTGCTCGCGATCCTCACCGAGTCGGCGACGCGCGAGAAGATGCTCAGCAACGTGCAGGAGGCGGTGGCACGCGGCGCCCCGGTGGTGGCGGTGGTCAACCGCCGGGACCGCAAGCTGGCCCACCTCGTCGACGACTTCATCGTCGTGCCGCGGGTGGCCGAGATCCTGTCGCCCATCGTCAACGCTGCCGCGCTGCAGCTCTTCGCCTACCACGTCGCCGTGGCGCGCGGTTGCGACGTCGACCAGCCCCGTAACCTCGCGAAGTCGGTCACCGTCGAGTAGGCCGGCCATGCGCCTCGGCGTCGACGTGATCCCCGTGGCCCGCATCGCGGCAGCCATCGAGCGCCACGGCGATCGCTTCCTGCGGCGCGTCTACAGCGACGCCGAGCTCGAGTACTGCCGGGGCAACCCCGAGAAGCTCGCCGGACGGTGGGCGGCCAAGGAGGCGGTGCTCAAGGCGCTGGGCGGACGCGGGCGGTTCCCGCGGATGTCACTGATCGAGGTGCTGCCCGGCCGCCGCGGGGCGCCCGGGGTCCGTCTGACCCGCGAGCCCACGCCCGACATCGCGGTGAGCATCACCCACGACGGCGGGGTCGCCATGGCGATCGCCGCGGTCACCGAGGGCGACAACGACGCGGTCGACGAGATGATGCGCGCCGCTCGGAGCGGCGCCTTCCCGCCGGAGCTGACCCTGCCGGAGCGCCCCGACGACGGCCACAAGGGGACCTTCGGGCAGGTCGCCGTGGTGGCCGGCTCGCTCGGGTACACGGGGGCCGCCTACCTCTGCGCCACGGCGGCGGCGCGCGCGGGCGCGGGATACGTTCGCCTGCTCGCCGCGGAGGGGATCTACCCGATCCTGGCCATCAAGTGCTCCGAGGTGGTCGTGACCCAGGTGCCCGAGGTCGGCCCGGGCGTCCTCGGTCATGCCGCCCTCGACCAGGTGCTGCGCTGGTGCGGGCAGGCGACGGCGGCGGTCATCGGCCCCGGGCTCGGCCGCGACTACTCCACGCGGCGGATGGTCCTGGACGTCGCCCAGCAGGTGAAGATCCCGGCGGTCATCGACGCCGACGGGCTGAACGCCCTGAGCGAGCAGAGGAAGCTCCTCTCCCGGCTGCCGGCGCACTTCGTCCTGACGCCGCACCCGGCGGAGATGTCCCGGCTCTGCGGACTGCCGGTCGCCGAGATCCAGGCCGACCGCGAGGGCGTGGCGCGGCGGTTCGCGAAGGAGTGGGGCCAGGTGGTCGTGCTCAAGGGCGCGGGCACCGTCATCGCCGCGCCAGACGGGCGCGGCCACACGGACTCGCACCGGCTGGCCGCCCTGGCCACCGCCGGCACGGGCGACGTCCTGTCCGGGATCATCGGCGGGCTCCTGGCCCAGGGCATGGCTCCGTATGAGGCGGCGGTCACGGGCGTCTACCTCCATGGTGAGGCCGGGGCCGAGGCGTCAGCCCGGCTCGGGACCGCGGGCGTCCTCGCCGGCGACCTCCTCCCGCTCGTGCCCGTCGTCGAAACCCGGCTTCGCGCCGTCCTCGCGTTTGCCCGTCGGTAGCGTGGGCCTGGTCCGCCCGACCCGGTGGGCGGAGGTCGACCTGGGGGCGATCCGCGGCAACCTCGCGGCGGTCAGGTCGACCCTCCCCGCGTCGCTGAAGGTGTGCGCGGTCGTCAAGGCCGACGCGTACGGCCACGGCGCCATTCCCGTCGCCCGCGCGGCCCTCGTCGCCGGCGCGGACTGGCTCGCGGTGGCGACGCCGACGGAGGGGCTCGAGCTGAGCCGCGACGGCATCGCCGCGCCGATCCTGGTGATGGGGCCGACCCCCGCCGACGAGATGGCGGACGCGGTCGCCGCCGGTCTCCGCCTCTGCGTCTACGACCGCGGCACGATCGAGGCGATCGCGGCGGTCGCGGCGGCCGCCGGCACCGTCGCGCGGCTCCATCTCAAGGTCGACACCGGCATGGCCCGGCTCGGCTGCGCCCCTGGTGGCGAGGCCGTGGAGCTCGCCCGCCTGGTCGACCGGGAGAGGAGTCTCGAGCTCGAAGGCTTCTGGACCCACCTCGCCGAGGCGGACGACGTGGCGTCGCCGCGGACGGCCGAGCAGGTGCGCGTGTTCGCCACCGAGGCCGAGCGGCTGGACCGGGCCGGGATCGTGCCGCGGATGCTGCACTGCGCGAGCTCCGCGGGCGCGCTCCTGCATCCCGCCGCCCGCTTCGACATGGTCCGGTGTGGGTTGCCGCTGTACGGCTACGCCTCCGCGGCGGGGGAGCCGGTGGCGGGGCAGCTGCGCCCCGCGATGACGTGGAAGGCGCGCGTCGTGGCGCAGCACGAGCTGGCCGCGGGTGACCGCGTCGGCTATGGCGGGACCTTCGTCGCGACGCGACCGACCCGCGTGGCGACGATCTCCATCGGGTACGGCGACGGGTACTCTCGCCGCCTCTCCGGTCGGGGCGAGGTGCTTCTCGGCGGCCACCGGGCCCCGCTCGTGGGCCGGGTCAGCATGGACTTCATCACGGTCGACGTCTCGGCCCTCGACGGCGTGGACGTCGGCGACGAGGCGGTCCTGATGGGCTGCCAGGGACCCGCCTGCCTCGCTGCGGACGAGGTGGCCGGGTGGCTGGACACGATTCCATGGGAGGTGCTGTGCCAGGTCGGAAGGCGCGTCCCGCGGGTCTACCGCGATGCCTGAGCCGCCGCGCCGCCGCTGGAGCGACCGCGTCGTGCGGAAGCGGCGGGGCAAGGGGACCCTCGAGACCGCTGACCAGCACCTGCTGGCGTCCCAGTCGCCTGAGTTCCTGCACACGGACACCTGGCGCGCGCTTCGCATCGAGTCCGAGTTCGTGCACGGCTTCGACGCGCTGGCGCGCATCGGGCCCGCCGTGAGTGTCTTCGGTTCCGCGCGGGTCGGGCCCCGAAGTGCGATCTACCGCGAGGCGCGCCGTTTCGGGCGGGCGCTGGCCGAACGCGGCATCGCCGTCATCACCGGCGGGGGGCCTGGCGTGATGGAGGCGGTGAACCGCGGGGCGCGCGAGGCCGACGGCGTATCGGTCGGCTTGAACATCGAGCTGCCCTTCGAGCAGAGGCTCAACCCGTACGTCGACATCGGGATCGAGTTCCGCTACTTCTTCGTGCGGAAGACGATGTTCGTGAAGTACGCCGAGGGATTTGTCATCTTCCCCGGGGGATTCGGCACCCTGGACGAGCTCTTCGAGGCGCTGACCCTCGTGCAGACGGGGAAGATCGACCGCTTCCCGATCATCCTCCACGGCTCGGCATACTGGCGCCCGGCGCTGGAATGGCTGGAGCGCGACGTTCTCCGCGCCGGGCACATCTCGGCCGAGGACCTCGCCCTCGTGTCAGTCAGCGACGACGTCGACGCGACGGCTGACATGCTGGTGCGCCATCTCCGCGGTAAGAGCCCCGCGCCGCGGAGCCCGGCACGCCCTACGAAGCACGACGCCCAGTAGCCGGCGCTCCCGCCGCCCCCCGGTCAGGCGGGTGAGGTCTCGCCGGCGGGCGCGGCCCGGAGGGCCGCCTCCAGCCTGAAGGCGGTCTCGGGGTCCGTCAGGTCAAGGCCGAGGACCTCGCCGGCGCGCCGCAGGCGGTAGATCACGGACTGGCGGTGGAGCCCGAGTCTCGCGGCCGCGGCGGCGCTGGACCTGCCGGACTCGAAATACGCGCGGAGAGCCTGCAGCAGGCGGGGCTTGGCCGCGAGCGGGCCCAGCAGGGCGTGCTGGTAGCGCGCCAGGCTGCCGGGGTCCGCGCGGAGGGCCGGGTAGACGTGGAAGGCGGCGTACTCGATCAGGGGTGGCGCGCCCTCCGTGCGCCGCTCGAGCCCGAAACGGGCCGCCTCCACCGCCTCGTCGACCGCCCGGGCCAGGGGGACGTCGTCGCCCACGCGCGAGATCCCGAAGCCCGCATCCTCGCCGCGCGCGCACTCCTCCAGCAGCTGGGGCAGGGGGTCGCGCGGCAGGAGCCAGACCCCGAGCCCGTGCCGCTGCCCGGCGATGGCGTGGGGCAGCCGGCCCCTGAGGCGCGCCGCGACCGTGTCGGCGGCGCGCGCCGCGGCCGCGCGGTCAGGCCCACCGGTGGCCACGGCCAGGGCGACCCGCGGCTGCGCCACGAGGCGGCGGTCGCCGCCCGCCTGGACCGCGCGCCCGGCCAGCACCTCCTCGAAGAGGGCCGTCTCGGACATCGCCCGCGCGCGCGCCTCCTGCTCGACCTGCAGCGCGTAGGTCTCGGCGATTCGTGAGCTCAGCTGGTCGATGTACTCGAAAACCTGGCCTGCCACCATCAGCATCTGGGCGGGGACGACGCCGGGTTGGTCGAGGGCGGCAGCCATCGTGTCCTGCCAGCCGACGCGGGCCCCGATGCGCAGCGCGTGGAGGAGGGGCTCGAGGGGCTCGCCCAGCCTGGCCACGCCCGTGGCGATCTGCTCCACCATGGCCACCTCCCGCCGGCCTGAGGGACGCCCCGTCTCGAGGATTCGCAGGAAGACGAGCACGGCGAGGCGGCAGAGCGTCAGGATGTCGTCGCGGTAGCGGTCCGGGTCGGCGCCGTAGTGCGGCACCTCGTCCATGATGGCGGTCTCCATCCGGCCTGCCATGCTGCGCACCTGGGCCCGCATGGCGCGGGTGACGGCCCTGGGTACGGGGACCGGGGGCGAGGCGAGGGTGTCAGGCGGCATCCGCGCCGATCATACAGGTGTATGAATTACCGCGCTAGTTTTGCCCTGCAGCGGCGCAATAAACCGCACAACAGTCGCAATACCATCGAGGTGAGGTTCGGGGAGCACCTCATTTTTTTGCGGAGGAAGTCGATGTCAGACGAGATGCTCTACGAGAAGCACTTCGAGCGCATGGAGAAGACGCGCTGGATGTTGAGCAAGGACATCCCGTGGGAGGAGATGCAGCCGGACCTCCTGCCCGACGGGCTGATCACCGACCTCAAGTACATCTGCCTGACGGAGCTCTCCGCCCTCTACGCGACGGAGATGTTCATCCGGGACTTCTACGAGGACATCGACTTCTGCGCCTTCGTCTCCATCTGGTTCTACGAGGAGATGAAGCACTTCCTGACGATGAAGAAGTACATCAACAAGGCCGGCGCCCACATCCCGGACATCGAGACCGAGCTGCCCAAGCTGCGCCTGAGCTTCGACCCCGGCGCATGCATCCAGACGATGACAATGCACTTCGTCGGGGAGCACCGCCTGGCCCTCTGGTACAACAACTTCGGCGACACGTTCAAGGACCCGGTCCTGCAGAAGATCTTCCGGACCCTGGCGTCTGACGAGCTACGCCACGGCGCCGTCTACTCAACCTACCTGAACAAGGCGGTCAAGAAGGACGAGAAGGTCCTCCGGGACGCGCTGATGATGGCGCTCTGGATGCTGCGCTCCAGCAAGGACAAGCCGAAGCACCCAACGACCATCACCCGGCCGTCCGTGATGGACATGCTCGAGGACCCCGAGTACCTGGTGCGGATGATCCAGACGTACACCCCGGGCTACGACGAGACCGAGATGAAGAAGCCGATCTTCGCCAGCCTGACCCAGCTCGTGGGGCAGCAGATCAAGTCTGAGCGCGACCTGCTTCGCGTCCTGCGCGACCTGCCCGACCCCGACCGCGACATGGTCGCGGCGCGCCCGCTGTAGGGGCCGCGCCCGGCTTACTCTCCCGGGACTGCCTCGCCCGGCGCGGTCCCTGCGCTCGAAGCACTGGGGTCGGGATGACCCGGCTGGTCGCCGTTGGCAGGCACCACGGACGGCACGAACGGTACCGGGTAAGGATCCGGCGAGGCGGTCGCGGGGGCTGACTGCGTGTGGTGGCCCGGGCCGGCTTGCTCCTGGCCCGGCGGTGGGGGCAGAAAGTCCAGTGAGCTGCCGACCGGCGCCAGGGGCGGCGGGAGGGGATCGGCCGAGGGGGTCTGCGGCAGGGGCGGCGGCGACGCGTACTCGGCGCCGGCCACCGGTGGGGGTGCTGGCGGCTCGGCATACACCGGCTGGACACGGGGGGCGGCGGCGGCGGCCGGGTCCGGGGGCAGGGATGCCGCCACCTTGTCGGCGTCGAGGTACTGGATGACGAACGTGCCGGCGAGAGCGTCATGGATGGCCCGCTTGTCCTTGCCGACGGCCACCATGATCGCGCTGACGGGGGCCAGGAACCCGAGCAGGGTGTACCAGAACCACCGCGCGAAGGCCCGTCCGAAGCCGAGGGTGGAGCCCTTCTTGTCCACGATGCGAAGGTTCAGCATCAGCATGCCGGGACTCCCGCCGAGCAGGTTCCACGAGCCGATGAAGTAGAAGGCGTTGACCAGTACCAGCGCCGCCTCCAGGATCACGACCTGCTCCAGCGCCTGTTGCTGGAGCTGGGAGACCGTCGAGCCGGCGGCAACCTGCGTCGGGCGCAGCTGGGCCGCCCACAGGAAGTAGATGCCGATGCCGAGGAGAGACAGGATCAGTCCGTCGACGATCAGGGCTATCAGCCTCGGCAGGAACCCGCCTGGCTGCACGACCCGGGGCGTCGTCGTCGGTCGGGCCGTGCCGAGACGCTCCCCGGCGCGCAGCATCCCCGGGGCCTGCCGGAGCGGCCGCCCGCACTTGGCGCACTTCGAGTTGGCGCCGCTGTTGGCCCACCGGCAACGTGGACAGACGATCTGCCACGACTCGGTCATCCCGGCAAGCCTAGCCTAATTCGGCTCCGTCAACCAGAGCACCCGCGGTCTAGACCAGGGGCCAGGGGAAGGACCAGTCCGAGCGCGGCCTCGGGTAGGTCCTGGCGCGCGCCAGGCCGGCGGCCCGGTGCTGAAGGGTGGCCACCTCCTCGGCCGAGAGAAGCCGCTCGAGGCGCCGGCGGAGGCGACCGTCCGCCAGGGAGGGCAGGAGCCGGGCCACCGCCTCACGGTCGGCCGTTGGGATCGGCTCCCCCGCGAAGTCCCAGATCACCGTCCGGACCTTGGGATCGACATGGAAGGTGAGGCCGTTGTCGATGGCCCACACGCGCCCTTCCAGGTCGAGGAGGCAGTGGCCGCTCTTGCGGTCCGCGTTGTTGGTCAGGATGTCGAACAGGGCGACGCGCTTGAACTCGGCCTCCCGCTCGGCGGCGAGGGTGAAGTAGTGGGCGGCGGGGTCGTGGTCGACGAAGACCTGGACCGAGCCGGCCCCGAGCGGGCCGTCGGGCCGCACTGTCGTCGCCGGCACGAGGTGCCAGCCGAGCGCCTCGCTGACGAGGTAGGTGGCGGTCTCGCGGGCGGGGAGGGTGTCCACGTCGAAGTCGTACAGCGGGCGGGCGCCGGCGGCCGGCTTGTACACGACGAGCTCCGCGTCCGCTTCGAGGCAACACCGGGCCAGCAGCGTGGTGTTGGTCGCGTGGGGGAGGAGGCCGACGACCTCGAGCTCGCCGCGCTCGAAGAGCCGGCGCCGGCGGGCGTTTAGAAGTGAGGGCTCTTGCCGTTCTTGCGGGGGCAGAAGTGTCCCTCCGGGTCCATGGGTAGGCCGCACACCGGGCAGAGGGGACGGCCGGCCTGGACCAGCTCCAGCCCGCGCATGGCCATGGCCCTGAGCTGCGCCGGCGTGAGCCAGGCGCGGAGCGAGGCCAGGTCCTCCTCGGCGACGTCGTCGTCCTCGGGCGCCTCGCGGGCGACGAGGACGACCCGCCGGCTCTCGTCGTGGAGGCCCAGCCCCAGCTCACCCGCCCGCCAGTCGGGGGCGGCCGGCTCCTCGAGCTCCACAGGCGCCTCCTCGGGACCAACCTCCTCGCCTTCCAGGAGCTCGAGGGCGCGGCGCGACAGCGCCTCGACCTGGACCTTCTCCACCAGGAGCGTCACTGTCCGGTACAGGTCCTTGACCTGGATATAGAAGGCGCGCTTGCCGGGCGGGCCCACCGCGCCGACCGCGATCGACCGGGCAGGGTCGAGCTCCAGCTCCTCAGCCACGTGTCAATTCTCCGCGCCGCGCCGGCCTCCGCGCCTGCGACGCGGCGGCCTCAGGTCCTGCATCGTCCCCGTGTCGTTCAGGCGGAGGAGGCGCGGCTGGCCCTCGCCCACCCAGAGCGCCGTCACCGAGGCGGGGCTGACGACGAGCCTCTGGAAGAGGTCGAGGTGGAGCCCGAGGAGGTGGGCGACAGCGGCCTTGATCATGTCGCTGTGCGAGACGGCGACGACGCCCTCGGTACCAGGGCTCGCCGCGCAGATCCGCTCGAGCGCTCCCGCGATCCGCGCCTGCGCCTCGCGCATGGCCTCCCCGCCCGGGAAGCGAGCATCGGCCGGCAGGACCTGGACACGCTTCCACAGGTCGGTACGCCGCAGCTCCTTGTAGGCCTTCCCGGTCCAGTCGCCGTAGTCCACCTCCAGGAGCCCGGCCTCCTGGGTCACCTCGAGTCCCCGCGCTTCCGCCAGCGGCGTCGCGGTCTCAACGGCGCGGTCGAGGGGGCTGGAGATGATGCTCGTCACCGGCAGCCCCTCGAGGCGCGCGGGCAGCCCCGCCGCTTGCGCCCGACCCCGGTCGTCGAGGTGGACGCCCGGCGTGCGCCCGACCAGTTGCTTGCTCGTCAGCGCCGTATCCCCGTGGCGTACCAGCAGCAGAAGCATGGGCGTAAGGGTATACGCGCGGCGGTCGTCGCCCCGTCGCAACGCTGACACAAGACTGATACCCGCGAGACCCCAAAACCTTCTATCATTGCTATCACTATGGAAGCGATGGCGCGGCCGCGCGTTGCACGAGGTGGAGAGACGAAGATCATGGCTCCGAAGACGACAACCGACCCCAGTCTGACCCGGTTCCGCGACGAGCACGCGCTGCTCCTGACCGAGATCAGGCGCCTGACCGAAGAGGCGGCGGCGGACGAGTCCCGCGCCAACCGGTCGCGCGAGCTGCGCAGCATCCTGAAGGTCGTGGCGCGGAGCTACCTGCGGGAGAACGTGGACCCCGACGTCAGCGAGGATGACCTCAGCGACTGGCTGCAGCGCCTGGAGGCCGCCTGAGTTCCTCCCCCCGCCTGCGGGGGGAGGTTAGGTGGGGGGCAATAGAGGCGTCAAGGCGGAGACCCGGGTAGGCTTGCCCGGTGGCACGCCCTCACCTGTCCCGCGCCGAGCAGCGTTTCAACTGGCTCGTCGCGGGTGCAGCGGTCGCCCTGCTGGTCGTGCTCGCCGTGGTCGCGCAGCAGCTGGTGGTCGCGGTCCTCGCGGCGGCTTTTCTATTCGGGCTCGGGCAGATGGTGATCGGGATCAGCCGCCGGCGGCGCTACCTGCGCAGCCTCGAAGAGGGTCGCCCCGGCGGCCCGTTTGAACCGGGGGCGTAGGGGTATAACCTGATCCGACCGGGCGGGCGGACAGCCCCGACCCAGCCACATCACCGGACAAGGAGTAGCTTGCGAATATGCCCAAGGCTGTAGGTATCGACCTCGGCACGACGAACTCCGTCGTGGCCGTCATGGAGGGCGGGGAAGCCGTCGTCATCCCCAACTCCGAGGGTGGCCGGACCACGCCGTCGGTCGTTGCCTTCACTAAGGGCGGCGAGCGGCTGGTCGGCCAGCTGGCGCGGCGCCAGGCCGCGGTCAACCCCGAGAACACCGTGTACTCGATCAAGCGCTTCATGGGGCGCCGCCTCGGCGAGGTCGGGTCCGAGACGAAGATCGTCCCGTACAAGGTCAAGAGCGGGAAGGACGACCGCGTCGAGGTCGAGGCCGGGGGCGAGACATACACGCCCGAGCAGGTCTCGGCCATGATCCTGCAGAAGCTGAAGACGGATGCCGAGGCGTACCTCGGGCAGCCGGTGAAGGACGCCGTGATCACGGTGCCCGCGTACTTCAACGATGCGCAGCGGCAGGCGACCAAGAACGCCGGCGAGATCGCCGGGCTGAACGTCATCCGGATCATCAACGAGCCGACGGCGGCCTCGCTCGCCTACGGGCTCGACAAGAAGACGAACGAGAAGATCCTCGTCTTCGACCTCGGCGGCGGCACCTTCGACGTGTCGATCCTCGAGGTCGGCGACGGCGTCTTCGAGGTCAAGTCGACCAACGGCGACACCCACCTCGGCGGTGACGACTACGACCGCCGCATCGTCGACTGGATCGCGGACGAGTTCAAGAAGGACCAGGGCATCGACCTGCGCGCGGACCGGCAGGCCCTGCAGCGGCTTACCGAGGCCGCCGAGAAGGCCAAGATCGAGCTGAGCTCGCGCCAGGAGACCGACGTCAACCTGCCGTTCATCACGGCGGACGCGTCAGGCCCGAAGCACCTCGACATGAAGCTCAGCCGGAGCAAGTTCGAGCAGCTGACCGAGGACCTGACGAACCGCTGCGTCGGCCCCTTCGAGGCCGCCCTGAAGGACGCCGGGATGAGCGCCTCGGAGATCGACGAGGTGATCCTCGTCGGCGGCTCGACGCGCATGCCCGTCATCCAGGAGCTGGTCAAGAAGCTGACCGGCAAGGACCCGCACCGCGGCGTCAACCCGGACGAGGTGGTGGCCATGGGCGCCGCCATCCAGGCCGGCGTGCTGCAGGGCGAGGTCAAGGACGTGCTGCTGCTGGACGTCACCCCGCTGAGCCTCGGCATCATGACCGAGGGCAAGGTCAACACGGTGATGATCGCCCGCAACACGACGATCCCCACGAGCAAGACCGAGGTCTTCTCGACCGCGTCGGACAGCCAGCCGAGCGTCGAGATCGTGGTGCTCCAGGGCGAGCGCCCGCTCGCCGACGACAACCGCACCCTCGGCCGCTTCATGCTCGACGGCATCCCGCCGGCGCCGCGCGGCGTGCCGCAGATCGAGGTCACGTTCGACATCGACGCGAACGGCATCATCAATGTCCACGCGAAGGACCGCGCCACCGGCAAGGAGCAAAAGGTCACTATCACCGGCTCGACCACCCTCGACAAGACCGAGGTCGACAAGATGGTGAAGGAGGCCGAGTCGCACGCCGCCGAGGACGAAAAGAAGCGGGCCGAGATCGAGGCCCACAACCAGCTCGACGGCCTCGTCTACCAGGTCGAGAAGTTCATGCGCGAGAACGGCGACAAGGTCCCCGCGGAGCTCCGCGCCGAGGTGGAGGGACACCTCCCGGAGGCCAAGGCGGCCCTGGAGTCGCGTGACGCCGACCGGATGCAGACCGCGTTCCGGAGCCTCTCCGAGGCCTACCAGAAGGTGGGCGCCGCGATGTACCAGCAGCCGGGCGCGCCCGGACCGGACGGCGCCGGCGCACCGGAGGGTGAGGCCGCCGCCGCCGGCGGCGGGTCGCCCGAGGGCGACGTCGTCGACGCGGAGTTCAAAGAGGTCTAAAGGGGTTTAGGAATCTCCTCCCCCCGCAGGCGGTGGGAGGACATCCTGAGCGGTTTGCGCTGCGTTCATCCAGGGTAAGAAATTCCCGGAATGAGACTCGATCGGTTCACGGAAAAATCCCAGGAGGCGCTGCAGGCCGCCCAGCAGGTCGCCGAGCAGATGCACCAGCAGGCGGTCGAGCCCGAGCACCTGTTGCTCGCGCTCGTGCAGCAGCCGGAGGGCATCGTCAGGCCGCTGCTGCAGAAGCTGGAGGTTCGTCCCGACGACCTGGACGCGCGGCTGCGGCAGGTGCTGGCGCAGAAGCCGCAGGTCAGCGGGCCCGACGCATCCGCTTTCATCGCGCCCGCGCTGAAGAAGGTTCTCGACGACGCGTGGTCGGAGATGGAGCAGTTGAAGGACGAGTACCTCTCGACCGAGCACCTCCTACTCGGGCTGCTGGCGTCGGGCGCGGGCACGGCGACGATCCTCAGGGCGGCCGGGGTCGACCGCGATGCGGTCCTCCGCGCGCTCGCGGACCTGCGCGGCTCGCAGCGCGTCACGGACCCGAACCCCGAGGGCAAGTTCCAGGCGCTCGAGAAGTACACCCGCGACCTCACCGCGCTGGCGCGGCAGGGCAAGGTGGACCCCGTCATCGGGCGCGACGAGGAGATCCGGCGTGTCATCCAGGTGCTCAGCCGGCGCACCAAGAACAACCCGGTGCTGATCGGCGAGCCGGGCGTCGGCAAGACGGCGATCGCCGAAGGCCTCGCGCAGCGGATTGCCAGCGGCGATGTGCCGTCGACGCTGAAGGACAAGCGCGTCGTCGCTCTCGACCTCGGAGCGCTGATCGCGGGCACCAAGTTCCGCGGGGAGTTCGAGGACCGGCTGAAGGCTCTGCTCAAGGAGGTGCAGGACTCGGACGGCCAGGTGATCCTTTTCATCGACGAGCTGCACACGCTCGTCGGCGCCGGCGCCGCGGAGGGGGCGATGGACGCGTCCAACATGCTCAAGCCGGCGCTCGCGCGCGGCGAGCTGCGCGCCATCGGCGCGACGACGCTCGACGAGTACCGCAAGCACATCGAGAAGGACGCCGCGCTCGAGCGCCGCTTCCAGCCCGTCTTCGTGGGCGAGCCCTCGGTGGAGGACACGATCTCGATCCTGCGCGGCCTGAAGGAGCGGTACGAGGTCCACCACGGCGTGAAGATCAAGGACTCCGCGCTCGTCGCGGCAGCGGTGCTGTCGCACCGCTATATCACCGACCGCTTCCTGCCCGACAAGGCGATCGACCTCATCGATGAGGCCGCGAGCCGGTTGAGGATCGAGATCGACTCGATGCCCGCGGAGCTCGACGAGGTCGAGCGGCAGATCCGCCAGCTCGAGATCGAGAAGCAGGCGCTTCGCAAGGAGAAAGATGCCGCCAGCAAGGAGCGGCTCGAGCGGCTGGAGAAGGAGCTGGCGGAACTGCAGGAGCGCTCCAAGTCGCTGAAGGCGCACTGGGAGCAGGAGAAGGCCGTGATCGAGCGCATCCGGGAGCTCAAGGCGGACGCCGAGAACACGAAGCTCGAAGCGGAGCGCGCCGAGCGCATGGCCGACTTCGGCAAGGCGGCGGAGCTGAAGTACGGCCGCCTGACGCAGCTCGACAAGGACCTCGCCACCGAAGCTCAGAAGCTGGCCGATCTCCAGAAGGATCGCCGCATGCTGAAGGAGGAGGTCGACGACGAGGACATCGCCGAGATCGTCGCCCGCTGGACCGGCATCCCCGTCAGCCGCATGATGGAGTCCGAGCTGCAGAAGCTCCTTCGGATGGAGACGGAGCTGCACAGGCGGGTTGTCGGCCAGGACGAGGCCGTCACCGCGGTGGCCAACGCCGTGCGCCGGTCGCGCGCGGGGCTCTCAGACCCCAACCGTCCGATCGGCAGCTTCATCTTCCTCGGCCCGACAGGGGTCGGGAAAACGGAGCTGGCGCGCGCCCTCGCCGAGTACCTCTTCGACGACGAGCAGGCGGTGGTCCGCCTCGACATGTCGGAGTACATGGAGAAGCACACCGTCGCTCGCCTGATCGGCGCGCCGCCCGGCTATGTCGGTTACGACGAGGGCGGGCAGCTGACGGAAGCCGTGCGCCGCCGGCCGTACAGCGTGGTCCTCTTCGACGAGATCGAGAAGGCGCACCCGGACGTCTTCAACGTCCTGCTGCAGATCCTCGACGACGGCCGCCTCACGGACGGCCAGGGCCGCGTGGTCGATTTCAAGAACACCATCATCGTGATGACGAGCAACATCGGGTCGCAGGTGATCCGCGAGCTCGCTGGCGATGAGGAGCGGATGCGCGACGCCGTGCTCGACGCGCTCGGGCAGAGCTTCCGGCCGGAGTTCCTTAACCGCGTCGACGAGGTGATCATCTTCAAGGCGCTCTCGCGCGAGCAGCTGCGTGGGATCGTCGAGATCCAGCTGGAGTCGCTGAGGCGCCGCCTGGCCGACCGGCACATCACGCTGGAGGTCACCGAGGCCGCCGAGGACCACCTCGCGGAGCAGGGGTACGACCCCGTCTTCGGGGCCCGCCCGCTCAAGCGTACGATCCAGCGCCTCCTCCAGGACCCGCTGGCGATGCGCATCCTCGAGGGCGACTTCCGCGAGGGTGACACCATCCGCGTGGACTTCGGCGCTGGCCGCCTGCAGCTGGAGCGGGCCGGCGCGGCGCTGAGCGAGCAACCGGCCGCTACGGTCTAGAGGCCCCGGGCAAACTCCTTCAGCCGTTTCGCCGCGTCGCGCAGCACGGGCCCATGCCCGAAGGCGACGACGCGGGGCTCGAGGTCGACAACGCGCCGGATAGCGTCGTTCACCAGCTCGGGTCTCTCGTTCACCGCGTCCGGCGGACGGTGCAGCCCCGGCAGGCCGGTGAAGATGTTCATGTTGTTGAGGACATCGCCGACGATGGCGACGCCGTCGCGCTCGCGGAAGTAGATGACGTGGCCCGGGCTGTGGCCGGGAGTGAAGAGCACCTTGAAGCCCGCGACCTCGTCGCCCTCGTCCACGGTCCGGTTCACGGGGTGCGGGGGGCCGCTGAAGATGCGGTGAGACAGGCGCGAGTACCAGCTCTTCGAGGGCATCGGCTCCGCGCCCTCCATGCGCTTGACCTCGACGGGGTGGCAGGCCAGCGGGAGGTCGAGCGTCGTGCACACCTCGTGGGCGCTGCCCTGGTGGTCGGGGTGGACGTGGGTCAGGCCGACGAGGGTCACGGGGTGCGACTGCAGCGCGGCGAGGATGCGGCCGGCGTCGTGCCTCGAGCCTGTGTCTATGAGTACGTCCTCGGCAACGTAGCTGTTGATCATGTTCGGGACCGGTCCGCTGACCTGCCAGACGCCGTCCGCCACCTGCCGCACGGCTGGAAGTGTAGTGTCGCCGGGTCATGCCCACGCGGAGCGGGATCGTCACACTGACCACCGACTTCGGCCGTGGGGACGCCTATGTCGCGGCCCTCGAGGCGGCCCTGATCAAGACCGCGCCCGCGGTGCGGGTGGTGCACGTCAGCCACGATGTGCCACCGGGCGACGTCGCCACCGCCGCGTACCTGGTCGAGTACGCGAGCCGGAGCTTCCCGCCCGGCACGGTCCACCTGGCGGTCGTCGACCCAGGCGTCGGATCGAGCCGGCTCATGCACGCGGTGGACGCGGGCGAGACGCTCCTCGTCGGGCCTGACAACGGCGTCCTGGCGCGGGCCCTGCGCGGGCGACGGGCGCGCGCCGTCAAGCTCCGGCTCGACCCGGAAGGGAGCGCCACGTTCGAATCGCGCGACGTGATGGCGCCTGCCGCAGGTCGGCTGGCCGCCGGCGATGACATCGACGTTGTCGGCGAGCCGGTGTCCATCCCGCCGGTGGCCGAGGCGCCAGCGCTTGGCGAAGGCGACGCCCGCGTGGCGGTGGCGCACGTCGACCACTACGGGAACGTGGTCGTCGACCGCCGCGTTGAAGGTAGCCCCGGCGAGGCGCTGCTTATCGACGGCGCCGCGGTCCCATTTGCCCGCACGTTCAGCGATGTCGCGGAGGATGAGCTGGTGGCGTACCGGGGGTCCCTCGGGTACCTCGAGCTCGCGGTGCGCAACGGCCGCGCCGACAAACGCCTCGGGCTGGGGCCCGGAGGTGTCGTGGAGGTTCGGGTCCCCGACGCGTGACGCGCGACTCGTGGCGTGTCCTTCTTGTCTGCGCGCTGGCCGTGTTCCTCGCGGGCTTCGATGGCTCGATCCTGTTCGTCGTGCTGCCGGCCGTCGGGCACGACCTGCACGCCGACGTCGGGGCCCTGGCGCAGCTTGGCTCGGTGCTCGCGCTCGGCTCGGCCATAGCCATCCCGCTCGCGCGGATCGCTGACCGCGGCCGCCGCGGCATCGTCCTGGCGCTCGCCGTCGCGGGCTTCTCGGTTGTCGCCCTCGGTGCGGCGCTGAGCCCGAGCCTCGCCGCGCTCGCCGTCATCCGGTTCTTCGCGGTCGGCTTCGAGACAGTTGTCGGGGCCGTCGCGACTGCCGCGGTGGTGGAGCACGTTGAGCGCCACCACCGGGCCCGCGCGGTCAGCGTGCTTTCGCTGGCCGGGGGCGCCGGCTACGGGGTTGTGGTCATCGTGTACCCGTTCGTCGCGCCGCACTGGCGCGACCTCTATTTCGCCGCGGCAGCGCTGACGCCGGTGGCTGCGGCGATGCTCCTGCTGCCCGCGCGCGCGCACCCACTGCGGCACGACGCCGGCATCGCCACCCTCGCCCGCGCACCCTGGCTGCCGCGCCTGGCCGTGCTGGGCGGGTCAGCCGTGGTGGGGGCCCTGCTCTACGAGCCGGCAGGGCTGTTCGGCGTCTACTACGGCAGCCATACGTTGCGGATGGGGCCGGCCGCGCTGTCGGCCGTCATCTTCGTGTCAGGCGTCTTCGCGGCTGCGGGCTACGCGGTCGGTGGGCTGACGTCGGACCGGTGGGGCCGCCGCCTCCCAGCCGTCGTCCTGTCCTGCCTGACCGCCATCCTGACCGGCCTGACGTTCGCCGGCGTGATGTCGCTCTACCTCGCGGGCAACTTCGTCAGCAGCCTCGTCGGCAGCGCGGCCGCGCCCATCGCGGGCGCGTGGACCGCGGAGCTGTTCCCGACCTCGGTGCGCGCGACCGCGTTTGCCGTCGCGGGCTTCGTGGGCGCGGTCGGCGGCATCCTCGCCCTGCAGGTCCACGCGCTGCTTGCCGGCAGGATGGGGCAGGGGAGCGCCCTCTTGCTCGTCACCCCCGTCGCGATTGCCGGCACGCTGCTGTTGCTGCTGCTGCCGGAGACCGTCGCGCAGCCGCTCGCCGAGGAGGGCTAGGCGGGGAGGTTGGCCTCCAGGTAGCGGAGCCAGTTGCCGCCGAGGATGCCGTCCACGTCGCCGGGCGAGAAGTGGCGCGCCAGCGCGCGCCGCAGGCGCCCGAAGCCCGACAGGCGCAGGGCCGCCTTGTCCACGCCAAAGCCGCCGTCCATGTCCGACCCGATGCCGACGTGGCGCGGGTCGCCGGCCAGCCGGGCGAAGTGCAGGGCGTGGCGCGCCAGGTCTTCCGCGGTCGCCTTGCCATCGCGCCCGACGTGGCCGCTGTAGAAGCTGATGCCCGCGACGCCGTCGCGCCGGCCGATCTCGGCGAGCGCCCAGTCGGGCAGCTGGCGCTGTCCCGGCGTCAGCGCCCGCGCCCCGGCGTGGGTGGCCACGAGCGGGCCGCGCCAGGCCTCGAACGAGTCGCGCATGGCGCGGTCGGCCATGTGGCTCAGGTCCAGGATCACGCCGAGCCGGTGCATCAGCGCGAGCAGCCGCCTGCCGTCGGCGGTGAGACCGCCCGGCTGGTCGGTGCCGCCACAGTAACGCGTGCGCATCCACGCGGGTCCGATCACACGGACCCCGAGCTCCACCCACTCGGCGAGCTGCGCCGGCCGCTCGATCGGGTCGGCGCCCTCCATCAGGAGGACACCGGCGAGACGCCCCGGGCGCCAGGCGCGCCGGTACCGCCGGAGCTCCGCCTGCGAGCGGATCAGCTGCAGCCCCGCGGCCCGGTAGAAGCCGACCTGCAGGCGGCCGACCAGGTGGGCCTCGCCCGGGGTGCGGTAGACGAGCGTGCTCGCGGGCTGGTGTTTCAGCGCGGCCACGGGGGCCGTGAAGATGGTCGGGAAGACGAGGCCTATGCCGGCGGCCTCGAGGGCCGCGCGGCAGACCTGGTACCCGCGCGGGGCGGGCCGGTCGAACCCGCGACCTTCGGCGATCGCGTTCCAGGCGATGTCGAGGTGGCCGTCCACAATCACCGCAACAGGTCCTCGACGAGCAGCGCCAGCAGGGTGGCTCGCGGCGCGAGCTGCTCAACCACGACGTGCTCGTGCTCGGCGTGAGCCCCGTCGCCGACGGCGCCGAGCCCGTCCAGTGTCGGCGTCCCGAGCGCGGCGGTGAAGTTCCCGTCCGAACCGCCCCCGACCGCCACGCCAGTGAGCTGCCTCAGTCCGTTGGCCTCGGCGAGCCTGCCGGCGCGCTCGAACAGGTCGCGCGCCCGCGCCTCCTCGAGGGGCGGCCGGTTGGGGCCGCCCTTGACCCGGACGGCGGCGCCGTGCAGCGTAGGACGGAGCGCCTTCAGCGCGGTGTCGACCCGCTCCTGTTCCGCGATCGTGAAGGCGCGCACATCCACGTCCAGCTCGGCCGAGGGCGCGACCACGTTGGTGGCGATCCCGGCCCGCGCCACGGTCGGCGTGACCGTGGTGCCCGCGTCATGCCGGGCGAGGGCGTCGAGGGCGAGGACCACGTGGGCCAGCTCGACGACCGCGTTGACGCCCTTCTCCGGCTCGAGCCCGGCGTGGGCCGGCGCGCCCGTAATCTCGATGGCGTAGGTCGACACCCCTTTGCGCCCGACCTTCAGCGCCCCGCCATGACTGGCCTCAAGCACAAGCACCGCCTCGCACCGCCGCGCCAGGTCTTCGATGAGGCCCCGCGAGGTGCCCGAACCAACCTCTTCGTCGGAGGTGATCAGGACCTCGACCCCGTCGGGAAAGCCGAGGGCGCCGAGGGCGAACAAGCCCTGAACGATGCCAGCCTTCATGTCGAACACACCGGGACCGTAGGCCAGCCCGTCGACGACGGTGAAGGGGCGCCGCGCGAGCGTGCCGAGAGGCCAGACCGTGTCGAAATGGCAGAGGACGCCGACGCGCGCGGCCGCCCCGCGACGCCAGCGCAGGTGCGCCCGGCCCTCGACCTCCAGCCGTTCCGCGGCCACCCCGAGGAGGCCTTCCCCGACACGGCTGATGACACCGGCGCACGTGTCGAGCGCGGCCCGGTCGGACGATGGCGACTCCGCCTCCACGACCTGCTGCAGGGCCTGAAGCATCGCGTCGGTCTCGCGCTCGAGGCGCGCCGCGAGCGGGCTCATGGCAGGGGCCACGCCACAAGCGTAGGGGGGATACTCGGCGGCGCGTTGGCCGGGCGCCCGAAGGAGCCTTCCGCGCGTTGGGCTTCCGTACTACGCTCGCGAGCGTGGCCCGGGAGCTCACGTTCGCCACCTACCTCGCGCCGAGCATCCGCCCGGCGTACGAGCTGGTGGTGCGCGAGGTCGCGGGGCGGCTCGGCGTGACGGCGCGCCTGGTCACGGGCAGGTACCTCGCCCAGGTCCGTGGCGAGGAGCTCGACTTCGCGTTCGTGTGCGGGCTGCCTTACGTCAGGCTCCACGGTGAAGAGCCCCGGGTCGAAGCCCTCGCCGCCCCCGTGCTGGTGGGCGAGCGCTACCATGACCGGCCGGTTTACTTCTCGGACGTCGTCGTGCGGCACGACAGCCCTTACGAGACCTTCGGCGACCTGCGGGGGGCGACGTGGGCGTACAACGAGCCGGACTCGCACTCCGGCTACCTGGTGACCCTGTACCGCCTCTGCACCATCGGCGAGCGGGGTGAGTTCTTCGGCGCCACGGTGATGACCGGGTTCCACCAGGAGTCCCTGCGCCGCGTCGCGGCCGGCGAGGTCGACGCCTCCGCGATCGACTCCCAGGTGCTGGCCGTGGCGCTGGTCGAGGACCCCGAGCTGGCCGGGAAGATCCGCGTCATCGACACCCTCGGGCCGTCGACCATCCAGCCGCTCGTCGCCACCCCGCGCGCTGATGACAACCTGCGGCGCGAGGTCGCCGCTGCGGTTACGACACTTACCGCAGCCGGCGACGAGAGCGGGACGCTCGCGCACACGGCGATCGACCGGTGGGTTGCTGTGGAGGACGGGCGCTACGACGACATCCGCGCCATGCTGGCGGAGGTGGAAGCGGCGGGCCTGTCGTTCTAGGCGCCGAGCTCCGCGCGGTCCTTCGTCCCGGCCGCCTTCACGCCCCAGCCCGGCAGCCGCTCGAGGAACTGGCCGTCGGCGGGCAGCTCGGGGAACAGCTTGTGGGGGTTGAGGATCCCGTTGGGGTCGAACAATCGCTTCATCCCGCCCATCAAGGTGAGCGCCACGTCCTGGTGCTCGCGCGCCGCGTGGTCGCGCTTCAATGCCCCGAGGCCATGCTCGCCGGAGATCGAGCCGCCGAGCTCCAGGGCCGCTTCGAAAATGCGCTCCGCCGCCGGTCCCACCTGGCCGCGTTCCTCGTCGGCGAAGAGGATCATCGGGTGGAGGTTGCCGTCGCCGGCGTGACCCACGACGGGGATGTGCAGGCCCGTGTCGGCCTTGATCTGGTCGAGCCGGGCCAGCATGTCGGGGATGCGGGCGATGGGGACAGAGATGTCCTCCGCGAAGAAGTTCTTGGGCATGCTCATCAGCACCTTGCCGATGCTCCGGCGTGAGCGCCAGAGGCGCTCCCTCTGGGTCTCGTCCATTGCCACGCGGTTCTCGACGCCGCCGAGGATCTCGACCATCTCGGCAAGCTCACTCATCACGACCTCCGCGCTGCTGCCGTCCTGCTCGACGATGAGGATGGCGGCGAGCTCGCGCGGAAGGTCCTGGGGCAGCAGCTCCCAGACCATCTCGAGGCCGCCGCGGTCCATCAGCTCGAGCGCGCAGGGGAGGTGACCCGCGCCCAGCAGGCGGGCCACGGCGTCACCCGCCGCCACGGTGGTCGGATACGCGACCATCGCGACCGCGCGGTGGCGCGGCCTCGGCACCAGCTTGAGGCAGACGCTGGTGATGATGCCGAGGGTGCCCTCAGAGCCGACGAACACCTGCGCGAGGCGGTACCCGGAGGCGCGCTTTCGCGTCCTCCCACCGAGATCGAGCACCGTGCCATCGGCCAGCACCACGGTCATCCCGAGGACGTAGTCCGCGGTCACGCCGTACTTCAGGCAGGACATGCCCCCGGCGTTGCACGCGACGTTGCCGCCGATCGTCGACATGTCGACGCTGCCGGGGTCCGGCGGGTACATGAGACCCTGCGCCGCGGCGGCCGCCTGCAACTGCCCGTTGATGACGCCGGCGCCGACGACCGCGCACGCGTCGGCTGCGTCGATCTCGATGCTGTCGAGGGCCTCGAGCGAGAGGATGATGCCGCCCGCCAGCGCGACTGGCCCACCGACGAGGCTCGTGCCCGCGCCGCGGGCGACCAGCGCGACGCGCGCCTCGTTGCAGGCCGCGGCGACGAGGGACACCTGCTCCGTGGTCGCCGGCCGCAGTGCCGCGGCCACCGGGCCGCTCATGAACGTCGCGTCGTGCGTGTAAGGCTCCAGCGCGTCCCCGGTGATGTAGGCGCGGTCGCCGACGATCTCGCGCAGCCGTGCCAGCAGGGCGGGGGAGGGTTCGACCAGCTCGGGCGCGCTCAACACGCCGAGTGTAGTCAGGCGGTCGGCGCTTCCTGGGCCGCGGCCTCCGGCTCCAGCGGCAGCGGCGTGCCGAACCCGGTTCGCTCCAACCGGCGCCTGATCGCGCGCTCGAGCACGCGCGGCGGAAGGGCGCGAGCGACGGCGTACATGAACGCCCCCGACCGCGTGGTGGCGACATGCCGGCGCGGCCTCCCCAACGCCGCCGCGGCGATCGCGCGGGCCGCATCCTCGACGCGCTCCGCGGGGACGGAGCCCTCGAGGGTGACGCCGCGGCGAGCGGGCACGTCGTGGATGGCCGTGCGGATGTAGCCGGGGTAGACCGTCGTTACGGTGACCACGTCTCCGACCTCCAGCCGCAGCGCGTCGGAGTAGGCGGCGACGCCGCGCTTGCTCATGATGTACGCCGTTGCCAGCGGGAGCGTGACGAGGGCCAGCGCGGAGGCCACGTTCACGACCCGGCCGCGGCTGGCGCGCAGCGCCGGCAGGGCGGCCGCCGTCACGCGCCAGGGACCGAGCATGTTGACGTCGATGACGCGTGCCGCGGATGCGTCGGGCCGCGCGGCCGCGCTGTGCGCGTCGCCGATGCCGGCGTTGTTGACCAGCACGTCGAGGCCGCCCATCCGGTCGATCGCGGCTGCCACCGCGGTGTCGACGGCACCCTGGTCGGTGACGTCGCAGCGCAGGATGTCATCGCCGTTGCCCTGCAGGTCGAGGCCCAGCACAACGGAGCCGCGCGCCCGCAGCTCGGCCATCGTGGCGCCGCCGATCCCACCCGCGGCCCCCGTCACGAGGACGCGGGCGCTCACGCGCCGACCACCGCGGGGGCCTGGGTACCCGGCGTCTCCGCCGGCGCCGCGGGGCGCCAGTGGTAGCTCTCGTCGTCGAAGCGCGCGAGGATGCGCCGGAAGCGGAACGTGAAGTCGGGCCAGATGGTGGTGTTGCGCCCCTTCGCGTCGAGGTACCAGCTCTTGCAGCCGCCCGCGTTCCAAACCGTGCCCTGCAGCTTGCGCTGCACGAATTCGTTCCAGGCGTCCTGGGCCTCCTGCCGGACTTCGAGAACGCTCTCACCTCGCGCCTGCGTCGCGCACACGGCGCCCATCACGTATGCGACCTGCGCCTCGCTCATCAGCACCACCGAGGTGTGGCCGAGACCCGTGTTGGGGCCGAGCAGGAGGAACATGTTCGGGAAGCCGGCCACGGCCGTGCCCTTGTGCGCCTGCATCCCGTGCTCGGCCCACGTCTCGGCGAGGCTGCGGCCGCCGGCCCGCAGCCGGTGCGCGATCGGGAAGTCTGTCACCTGGAAGCCGGTGCCGAAGATGATCGTGTCCACCTCGCGCTCGCGTCCATCAGCTGTGACAATTGACCGCTCGCGCACCTCGCGGATCCCGTCCGTGACCAGCTCCACGTTCGGCTGCGACAGCGCCGGCAGGTAGTTGTTGGAGATGAGGATGCGCTTGCACCCGGGCGCGTAGGTCGGCGTGAGCTTGCGGCGCAGCTCCCGGTCGGGGACCTGGCTGCGCATGAACCTCTTGGCGAGGCGCGTCGTGAACGGGGCCATCGTCACGCGCAACAGGGGAATGGCGTATGTCTCGCGCCCCCAGCAGATGGCGGCACGGACGAGGCGTTGAGCGGGCGGGAACCAGCGGTACAGGCGGTGCTCGACGGCGGTGATCGGCCGCGCGCGGCGGGGCATGATCCACGGCGCGGTCCGCTGGAAGACGTGGAGCCGGCCGACGAGCGGCTGGATCTCGGGGATGAACTGGATCGCTGAGGCGCCGGTGCCCACCACCGCGACGCGCTCGCCGTCGAGCCGGTGCTCGTGGTCCCACGTCGCGGAGTGGAAGGTGGCGCCCTTGAAGCGCTCCAGCCCGGGCAGGGATGGGACCTTCGGGTCGCTGAGCCCGCCCGCGGCGACCACCAGCATGCGCGCCTCCACCCGGCCCCGAGGCGTCTCGATCTCCCACCGCGACGTCGACTCGTTCCACGACGCGGAGGTCAGCTCCGCCCCGTATCGGATGTGAGGTGTGACCCCGGCGCGGTCCGACACGCGGCGCAGGTAGTCCCAGATCTCGGCCTGCGGCGAGAAGGTGGAGGTCCAGTCCGGGTTGAGGGCGAACGAGAAGGAGTAGAGGTGGCTCGGCACGTCGCAGGCGCAGCCCGGGTAGGAGTTGTCCCGCCAGGTGCCACCCAGGTCGCCGGCGCGTTCGAGGATGACGAAGTCCGTGATCCCGGCGGCGCGCAGCCGGACGCCCAGGCCGATCCCGGAGAAGCCGCTGCCGACGATCGCGACGCCGGTGCGCGAAGGCAAGGAGCTCATGAAGTGGCAGGCCTCCCCGGACTCAGGTCCGCTCCGCGTAAGTTACGGTGTTGTAGCTTACAATCGTGTAAGTTAGATGTCAAGCCACATGACCACGACCGTACGCCCGACGCGCCGCCTGGCCGCGGCCGACCGGCGCCGCCAGATCCTCGAGGTGACGCGCGACCTCGTCGCCGAGCAGGGCTTCCACGGGCTGTCGATGGAGGCCGTCAGCCAGCGCGCCGGCGTCAGCCGCCCGATCGTGTACGAGCACTTCGGGGACCTCGCGGGGCTGCTTGAGGCCCTCGTCGACGAACTGGGGGGGCGGGCGCTGCTGCAGCTAGCCGCCGTCCTGCCCAGCGCCGACTCGACCGGTGACCCCGCGGACCTGCTCCTCCGCGCCCTGCGGGGTTACCTCGAGGCGGCTCGCGCCGACCCGGCCACGTGGCGCCTGATCCTGACTCCGCCTGAAGGCGCGCCGGCGATCCTGCGCGAGCGCATCGCCCAGGGCCGCGCCGCCGTCGTCGCGCAGCTCGCCGGCGCTCTGGGCGTCGGCGTCGGCACCAGGGAGCCGTCGCCCGACCCGGAGCTCACGGCGCGGATGATGTCCACGTTCGCCGACGAAGCCGCGAGGCTGATGCTGGCGTTGCCCGAGGAGTACCCGGTCGAGCGCCTGCTGCGCCACGCGCGATGGCTCCTCCGCCAGCTCGAGCCGGGGGTGGACTAGGGGCTACTCGGCGCCGAGGATCCTCAGCGCGTACGTCGTGTACGCCGCCACGACCTCGCCGACCGACGGGCCCGCGTCGGGCGAGTACCACTCCGCCAGCCGGATGCCCATGGCCCCGATGGCGGCGACTGCGAGCCAGGGGTCGTCGACGTCGAACACGCCGGCGTCGACCCCGCGCTCGACGACGTTCACGAGGAAGTCGCTGGAGCGCTCCCGGACGCGCAGCACGCGCTCGGCGTTCGCGGGCGAGAGGGCGGCGAACTCGCGGTTGGCCACCCGCGCCAGGAGGGGGTAGGTCGCGTGCATCTCCACGTGCGCGCGCACCAGCGCCTCGAGCTGGTCGCGGGGAGTGGGCGCCGAGCCGAGCAGCGCGTCGCGAAGGCGGTCGTGGTGCTCCTCGTGGCCGATGAGCATCAGCTCGGTGAGGAGGTCCTCCTTCGCCGAGATGTGCGCGTACACCGATGACTTCCCGATGCCGGCGGCGACAGCGAGCTCGCGGACGGAGACGCCGTGGTAGCCGCGCGCCCCGAACTGCGCCAGCGCCCCTTCGAGGATGCGGCGATGGGTGCCGTCGCTGGTGGCGCGCGGCGGGAGGACGGCCGGTGGGGTGGTCGTTGCGCCGGACAGGATCCGGCGTCCCGACCGACCGACCGGTCGACGAGGCGTGACAGCAGTAGCCGCCAGAGCGGCCGCGCGCGCGTTCATTTGCGCCGAATTGTACACACTGATCGTCGGTTGACAACCACAAGTCAGCGTGCGTAGACTACCGACCGGTCGGTCGGCCGTGCGCGCCGGCCGGCCCGAGATGCGGGATCCGCGCCCCGAGCGGGCACTGATGGCGAGGTGGAGTGTGAGCATCGATCAGAGCATCCCCGTTGAGACCCGTCGCTTCAAGCTGGCCTCAGGTGAGATCGCGGCCGAGGTCTCCGGCTCCCCGGACGCCCCGCTTGTGATCGGCATTCCCGGCCTGTCCGTGAACCTCCGCTGCTTCGACGTCATGTACGACGCCCTCGACCCGGCGAAGCATCGCCGCCTCGCCTTTGACCCGCGGGGGCGTGGCATGAGCGAGAAGACCCCGCCGGGCAGCTATGGCTGGCCCTCCCACGTCCGCGACATCATCGCCATGGCCGACGAGCTCGGCGCGGAGCAGTTCGACCTAATCGGTCTCTCCATGGGCGCGTGGATCGCGATGAAGACGGCCGAGATGAACCCCGGCCGCGTCCGCAGGCTGGTCCTGGTCGACGCCCTCGGCATCCCCGAGGAGGCGTGCATCGAGCCGATCTACGCGGGCCTCGACCGGCTCGCCACCGTCTGGCCGTCGAAGGAGGCCTTCCTGCAGCTGGCCGAGAGCTTCCCCCAATACCGCCCGTGGCCTGTCTACAAGCGGCTCTTCGAGTACGAGCTGGAGGACGTCGAGGGCGGGGCGAAGGCGCGCAGCAGCCGTGAGGCCGCCCTCGAGGACGACAAGTACCGGCAGGAGTACTTCAGCTACGACCTGTGGAAGGCGGTCACGATGCCGACCCTCGTCCTGCGGGCGACGGAGAAGCTGCCGCCGGACTACGGCTTCATCCTCACAAAGGACGACTACGAGCGCTTCCTCCGCGAGGTCCCCACGGCGCGCGGGATGGAAATCGAGGCCAACCACTACACCATCGCGGTGACCCCCGAGGCGGCCGCGGCGGTGGCGGAGTTCCTGGCGTGATCACGGAGGAGCGCCGCGCAACCGCGAGCGCGCTGCCGGCCGACCTGGCGCCGGCGATGATGGACGTCAACCTCGGCGCGTGGCTCCTGTTCGAGCACGCCGCGAAGCACCACGGCTCGACCGAGATCGTCAGCAAGACCGAGTCCGGCGGCCTTCACCGCTACACGTATGCGGACTTCGCCCGCCGCGCCCAGCAGTTGATGCACGCGCTCGACAAGCTCGGGCTCGAGCGGGGCGAACGCGTCGCGACGCTCGCCTGGAACCACTACCGCCACCTCGAGGCTTACTTCGGCGTCCCGTGCACGGCGCGCGTGCTGCACACACTCAACCTGCGCCTATCGCCCGCCGACCTCGGCTACATCATCGGCCACGCCGACGACCGCGCCATCCTGGTCGACCCCGACCTGCTGCCGCTGCTGGAGCAGGTGGGCGACGAGATGCGTGGCGTGAAGCACATCGTGGTGCTGGACGGCGAGGTGCCCGAGACCAGCCTGCCCGGCGTGATCGCGTACGAGGACCTCATCGCGGATGCGCCCGACAGCTACCCGCGCCAAGAGATCGACGAGCGCACGCCACTGGGCATCTGCTACACGTCGGGCACGACGGGCCGTCCGAAGGGTGCCGTGTACACGCACCGGTCGACGTTCCTGCACTCGCTGATGGTCACCTCCGTCGCCGCCATCGGGTTCGGCCCACAGGACACTGTGCTGCCGGTCGTGCCGATGTTCCACGCGAACGCCTGGGGCATCCCGCACGCCGCCACCGCGGTCGGCGCCAAGCAGGTCTTCCCGGGCAGGCACCTCGACGGCGCGAGTCTCGTCGACCTGTTCGTCGACGAAGAGGTGACGGTCACCGGCGGCGTGCCGACGATCTGGATGATGGTGGGCGAGGAGTTGGGCCGGCGCGGGGTCAAGCTGCCTCACATGCGCCACCTCCTCTGCGGCGGCAGCCAGCCTCCGCGGGCGCTGATCGAGCGCTTCCTGAACGAATTCGAACTGCCGATCATCCAGGGCTGGGGCATGACCGAGACGTCGCCTCTCGCCACGGTGTCCTGGCCGAAGGCGGCGATGCGCGAATGGCCCCAGGAGCGGGTCGTCGACGTGGTGCGCACCCAGGCGGGCATCCCGCTGCCGGGCGTCGACGTGAGCATCCGCGGTGACGACGGCAACGAGGTGCCGTGGGACGGGCAGTCGATGGGCGACCTGCTCGTCCGTGGTCCCTGGGTCGTCGGCTCGTATCTCCACGGCGAGGGCAAGGAGCAGTTCACGGAGGACGGCTGGTTCCGCACCGGCGATGTTGCAGTCGGGTCGCCGGACGGCTACTTCGTCATCGCTGATCGAACGAAGGACCTCATCAAGTCCGGCGGAGAGTGGATCTCGTCCGTCGACATGGAGGCGGTCATCATGGGTATCCCAGGGGTCGCCGAGGCCGCGGTCGTCGCCATCCCGGACGCGAAGTGGCAGGAGCGGCCGCTGGCGTGCGTGGTGCCGCGCGAAGGCGCCACGGTGACGCTCGAGGACGTCCACGCGCGGCTGCTCGAGAAGGGGTTCGCGAAGTGGCAGTTGCCCGAGCGAATCGAGATCATCGACGCGGTGCCGAAGACGGGCGTCGGGAAGTTCGACAAGAAGGCGCTGCGGGCGCGTTTCCCGCAGTAGGGCATCGGAGGAAGCGGGCATGAAAGGGTTCTGGCGCGGGCTCGGCCTCTCAGTCTTCATCCTTGTAGTGGCGGCCGGCGCGGCGGGCGCGCAGCCTGCCGTCACGTCCCAGGCGGCGAGCACAGTCACGTCGGTGATCCCGGTCGACGGCCAGGAGTACCGCTCCGACCTGCCCAACGGCACCGATGCCTACGCGCAGTCGAACGGTCAGACGCCGCCTGCCCTGGTGCCCGATACCGCCGAGGTCCACGTGGCCTACAGCGGCGGCCAGATGACGTACCACGGGTTCTTTCACCTGGAGCTTGACGCTGTCCCGCCAGGGGCGACGATCACCGGCGGCAAGGTCTCCTTCACGACGAACAAGGAGGACAGCGCCAACCCGCAGGTCGACGTCAATTCGGGGACGGCCCAGGTCAAGGCCTGTCTCCTCAAGACACCGCTGACCGCGAACTTCGACCCGAGCAAGCCACCGCCTTACGACAGCAGCGTCTGCACCTCCGGCAAGGAAACGTCGAAGGTGGTGCCCGCGCCGAACAACGGAACCACCACCATCTACACCTTCACCTTCGACCTGGCCTCGCTCCTCGGCCACTGGGCCACCTCCAACACGGGCGCGGCGCTCGTCCCGGCCGAGGCGGCGAACAGCCCCGACAACTGGAGCATCGGCTTCGACAAGTCGCAGTCGACGGCGGCGGTCGACTACCTCGAGCCCGCCAGCACGACGACGTACAGCACCCAGGCCCAGCCGCCTGTCTCGACCATCGTGTCGCAGCCAGGCGTCGCGCCACCGGCGTCCCTGCCGACGGTCGAGCCCGTCGCCTCACCGACCGAGGCGGCATCCCCGTCGCAGGCGCCTTCGCCCTCGGCGCGCGCGGCCGGCGCACCGACCGGCGGCCGCAGCTCCGGCGGCGGCGGTGGCGTACCCGGTTACCCCCTCTGGCTCCTGCTACTGACGGCTTCGCTCGGCGTGTCCGCGGCGCTCGTCGGCCAGCCCATCGTGCAGGCGCTGTCAGCCGGCGGCGGCCTCGGCGGGATGCTCGTGCCGCTGCGCAGCCACCCGCGGATGTTCTACATCGCGGGCGGCATGGCGGCATGGTCCATCGCCTACACCGGGTACAGCGCGGCCAACGGGCAACTGTGGCCGAAGGCCGCCTCGACACAGCAGGTCGCGGTTGCGCCGAGCACGGCGCCTTACGCGACGGCGGCTCCCACCGCGCTGCCGAGCAACGTGCCGGCCACGCCCCAGCCGGGCAGCCTCGCGGCCGCGCTCCCCGAGCACCCGGTCGGCAAGGTGGAACAGGTGGGCAACACCACGGTTGTCGTGCCGACGACGGGCGGGCCGCCGGTGGCGAACCTCTTCTCGCCGAGTGAGGACAACATCGGCATCGACTCGAAGTACATCAACATCTGCGCCCACGCAGCCCTCATCTTCGGCCAGGAGCTCCACCTGTCAGCCCAGGACCTCGCGGTCTTCTGGCAGAACCTCAACGAGCACGGGCCCTACTGGATCAAGAACGCGGGCTTCACCGGGATCTACGGCAAGAAGGTCGCCGATACGTATTTCGACGACCAGTACAAGCCAGGCCCCGCGGTGCAGGCGGCGCAGAACTGCGCAGACCAGGGCCCACCGAAGGGCCAGGACGGGGTCCAGAGCGACACCCCCAGCACATTCTTCCTCGAGGGCGGCATCGGCTTCGACCAGATCCCCGCGGTGCGCGTCTGGGCCGAGCAGCACCACGTCCTCTACTACCACCACATGGCCACCAGCCAGGGCGACCAGGGGCTGCGCTACAGCTTCTCCTACCTGCCCACCGTCGAGGACCTCGGTGTCTTCCTTGGTCAGTACGTCGAGGACCACCTGCACGGGCACAAGTTCGGGATCATCTACCGCAACTCGACGAACTGGGAGGGAGGCAGCAACGCGTTCGCGCAGTACCTGCAGGACCACGGCGACAAGATCCTGGCCTCCGACCCCGTCAACAACAACCAGGGCAACTACCAGAAGGAGATCTCGGACATGCAGACAGCGGGGGTCGACGTGCTCATGTCCTGGGAGAACGCGCTCGCGACGCCGACCATGATCAAGCAGGCGCAGTCACAGGGGTACACCCCGCACTGGCTGACCGCCGGCTTCAACATCGTGCCGATGACCGTCGGCGCGAATGGCAACCCGCCGACCATGACCGGCTTTGGCGCGTGGCCGGCCTATGCCTGCCATGACTACTCCGGAGGCTTCGCCGCGTACGCGGACGACATCAAGGAGTTCGAGCGCGAATACGCCACCTACGACAACGGCACGTACCAGAACCTCTGCGGCAACAACGCCCAGGGGGCGGACTTGCTGTTCGGCAACTGGGTCGTCGACAAGCAGATCGCCCAGTGGCTGATCGACTGCGGTCCTGACTGCACGCGGAACAAGGCGGCCGGCATGCTCCTCACCGGATACAAGGCCAACGTTCCGCCGAACTGCCCGGAGGACTGGAGCCGGAGGCAGCGACAGGGCAGCTATGGCATGAATATCGAGGACATGTTCGACAACCCCAACGACACGAAGAACTGGGACTACATGCCGTCCGTGTTGTGCGCGGAGCACATTCCCTAGGCCCTGGCGGCGGGACATGGAACAGCTCGGGCGGTACTTCGTCATCGGCGTCACCAGCGGGCTCATCTACGCCCTGCTGGCGGTCGGCATCGTGCTCGTGTACCGCGGCTCGCGCGTCCTCAACTTCGCCCAGGGTGAGATCGGGACGCTCGCCCTTTACGTGTCGTGGGCCATCACGGTGCAGCAGCCTCTGCCCTGGGTGTCGACGCTGCCGCCAACCGAGAAGTGGCTCGTTGGGGCGGTTGCCGCCGTCATCGTGGCCGGCCTCGTCGGGTACGTCTTCGAGCGCCTCGTCGTGCGGCCGATGGCGGACTCCTCGAGGCTCTCTGTCGCAGTCGCCACCATCGGCCTGCTGACGTTCCTCGTCATCTTCGAAAGCATCCTCTGGACGCCCAACGGCCGCATCCTGCCGCCCCCCGTAGCCGGGCTCGGCGTGAGGGTGCTCAACTACTACGTCAGCCCGACGCAGATGATCGCGGTGGTCGTCGTCGTTCTAGTGGCTGCGGCTCTCACCGCGCTCTTCCGGTTCACCGACTTCGGCCTGGGTGTCCAGGCCGCGGCGGAGGACCAGGCCACGGCGCGGCTCATGGGCGTGCGCGCGGGACGCGTCAGCGCCTTCACGTGGACGGCGGCGGCGGTGATCGCCGCGATCGCCGCGCTCCTGATCGAGCCGACGATCGGCGTCTTCGCGCCCGGCTACATCAGCCGCCTCTTCGTCTTCGCCCTGGCGGCGTCGCTGGTCGGCGGCCTGACGAGCCTGCCTGGCGCTTTCGTTGGCGGCATCGTCGTCGGGGTGCTGGACTCCCTCCTGGTGTATGTGCTCCGGTCGACGTCGGTGGGCGACTTCGTGGGCACGCGCAGCATCCCCGGGGTGGACACGCTCGTGATCTTCGCCATCATCCTCGGCGTTCTTCTCCTCCGTCCGAACGGGATACTCGCCGCGCGGCGAGTCCGCGTGGCATGACGGCCACCACGGCGACCCTGCCCCGGTCGCTGCCGCCGATCCTGACGCCCCGTCGCGGCAACATCATCCTCGCGGCTCTGACGTGCGCGGTCCTGCCGCCCGTCACAGCGCGGCTGATGCCGCACTGGTTCACCGGCAGCGTCGCCGTCTTCTTCGCCGTCGGCACCTCCACGGTCGTCGCCGCGATGGCACTCAACGTGCTGATGGGGTATGCGGGACAGGTGTCGCTGGGCCACGCTGCGCTGCTGGCGGCCGGCGCTTACACCAGCGGCCTGCTCACCAGCAATGCCGGCTTCCCGCTGCCCTTCTTCCGCGTCCCGGGAGGCCAGTCGATGCTGGTGGGAATCGCGGCCGCCGGCGTCGTCGGCGGGCTCGTCGCCCTCATCATCGGCTTCCCGGCCCTGCGCCTGCGCGGCCTCCACCTGGCTGTGGTCACGATGGCGTTCGGCTTCGCCATGACGGACGCATTCCTGCACCTGCCTGCAATCAGCAAGGGGTCGGCCGGGGTCAACCTGCCGCGCAACATCACTCCCTCCTTCACGCTCGTGCAGGACGCCGATTACCTGGCGTTTGCGCTGCTGGTGGTGCTGCTGCTGTGGCTGATCGATGACAACCTGGTGCGCAGCAAGGTCGGGCGGGCGTTCCACGGGATCAGGGAGAACGACGCGCTCGCGCAGGCTTACGCGATCGACGTCAGCCGCTACAAGCTCCTGGCGTTCATCGTCTCAGGCGCGATGGCGGGTATCGCCGGCGCCCTCTACGGGCACTCCATCCTGTTCACCAACGGCGACGACGTGCCGTTCGTGTTCGAGGCCTCGCTGGCGCTGGTGGTCATCGTCGTGGTGGGCGGGCTCGGCAGCCGACTCGCCGTGGTGCTGGCGGCGACCGCGTTCGTGGTCACGCCGAAGCTCTTCGACCTGGTCCACGTCCCGGAGGCGTGGGCCGCGGCGATCGGCCCTCTGCTGTTGATGGTGACCGTGGTGCGTCACCCAGGCGGCTTCGCCGAGCTGCTCGGCGATCTGCGGGAGCGGCGGCACCGCCGGAAGATCGAGAGTGAGCGCCGGGACCAGCCGGGGGCGGACGACGACCCGGCGTCCACGCGCATTCCCGAGCTGGGACTCGTGGCCCAGGTCGCGCCGGCTGTGAAGCGGCCCGAGGTCGCGGGCAAGGACCTGCTCGTCGTCGACGACGTGACCGTGCGTTTCGGCGGAGTGCTGGCGGTGGACGGCGCGAGCCTGTCGGTGGCGCGCGGCCAGATCGTCGGGCTTATCGGCCCAAATGGAGCCGGCAAGTCAACCCTCTTCAATGCCATCGGCGGCTACCTCCGGCCCGAGTCCGGGAGGATCCAGTTCTTCGGCCAGGACGTCCATGACCTGCCGGCGCATCGGCGCGCGCGTCTCGGCATGGGGCGCACGTTCCAGAACATCGGGCTGGCGCGGAACCTGACCGTGCTCGAGAACCTGCTGATGGCGCAGCACCACATCGCCGACTACGACGTCGCCTCCGCGCTCGCCTACCTGCCACGCACGGCGCGGGTCGAGCGCGACCTCGAGCAGCGGGCCTGGCAGGCGCTGAAAGCCATCGGCTTCGAGGAGTTCGCCTACCGCAAGGCCGGCAACCTTTCGGGCGGCCAGCAGCGCATCCTCGAGATGGCCTGCGTGCTGATCACAGGGCCCGAGCTCCTCATGCTTGACGAGCCGTCGGCGGGGATGTCGCCGGGGGCGGCGGAGAACCTTGCAATGCGGCTGCGCGACCTGCGCGACCGGCTCGGGCGCACGGTGCTCCTGATCGAGCACAACGTGCCGATGGTGCTCGACGTGTGCGACTACATCTACGTGCTCAACTACGGGGCGGTGCTGGCCCACGGCAGCACCGAGGCGATCGCGCGGCGGCCGGAAGTGATCGCGGCCTACTTCGGCGAGCAGGTGGCGTAGGGGTGCCCGACAAGCTGCTCCTTCGTGCCGAGCGCCTCGTTGCCGGCTTCGGCGACAACACGGTGCTTCATGGCCTCTCGGTCAACGTGCGGGAGGGCGAGATCGCAGGGCTGTTCGGACTGAATGGAGCGGGCAAGAGCGTCACGATGAAAGTGGTGGCCGGCCTTGTCCCGGCCCGCGAGGGGAAGGTCTTCTTCGGCAGCGAGGACATCACCAAGCTGACGCCCGAGCAGCGGGTGGAGCTGGGCATCGGCAACGTTCCCCAGGGCCGCCAGGTCTTCGCCACCATGACGGTGGAGGAGAACCTCCGCGTGGGTGCCGTCGCGCTCCGGCGCCGCGACCGCAAGCGTTACGCCGAAGTGCTGGCGGGCGTGTTCGACCGCTTCCCCGTCCTGGCCCAGCGCCGCGACCAGGTGGCCGGCACCATGTCCGGAGGCGAACAGGCGAGCCTCGCGGTTGGTCGCGCGCTGATGTCGGAGCCGAAACTGCTCCTGATCGACGAGCCCTCTGCCGGTTTGGCGCCGCTCGTGGTCGAGCAGCTGTTCGAGACGCTCCGCCGTATCGCCGCCACCGGCATGACGATGCTCCTCGTGGAGCAGAACGTCACGTTCGGGCTCAAGCTGGTCGACACGGCCCACATCCTGCAGATGGGCCGGATCGTCTACGAAGGGGCCACCGCGTCCCTGGACCGGGAGCAGGTGGCGACCCACCTGGGCATCGGGAGGCTCCTGGGCGCCGGCCTGGCCGGGGTCGGCGCGACCAACGAGAAGGAAGAGGGGAGGGCGCGCAAGCCGGCGCGGCGCGCCCGGAAGGCAGCGACGACCTAGGAGTGCGGTTGGTGGAAGGGATCAGGCGGGGGGGCTCGCGGCTGGGTGGCGTCCTGTTGCTTGCCGTCGCGGCCGCGCTCTGGTCGCCGGCGGCGGCCGGGGCGGCATCGGCGCAGCCGCCGCCGACCGCGGCGGTACGGCCGGGCCCCGCCATTCTCTACGCGCCCCTGGCCACGTCCCCCCAGCTGCAGAACACCGGGATCTGGCAGGCGGCGCCGATCCTGGTGTCGGGCGCTGCGGCGTACCGCAAGGGTGAGTACCTCTACCAGGACTACCTCTACGACGACCACGGCGCGCGGGCGCCCGGGACGCCGGCCGACGCGCCGGCCGACCCCAACGACCGCCGCGGCAGCGCCAACGCGGGCTTCTCGCAGCCGAACGGGACGTACACGTACCCCACGGACCGCGCCTATGCCGAGAACGCCGCCGACATCGTGGAGCTGCGCGTCAAGCCCCTCGCCGGCGCGACCGCGTTCCGGCTGACGCTCAACACGATGAAGGACCCGACGCTTATAGCCTTCTCCGTCGCGCTCGGTGGCACCGCCGGGGCCCCGCACAAGTTCCCATTCGGGGCCAACGTCGTCGCCCCCGCGGACGCCTTCGTGACCGTGCACCCCAGCGGCACGGCGATGGTCGCCGAGCTGGACGACGCGGTGACGGGTCATACGATCGCAGGCGCCGCGCCGACGGTGTCGGTCGACACGCTGCGCCGCCAGGTCGAGGTGCGAGTGCCGCACAGCGGATGGGACCCGACCGGCAAGACCGCGGTGCGCCTGGCGGCCGGGGTGGGCCTCTGGGACAAGACCGCGGGCGCCTACCTCGCCCCGGGCTACGCCTCCGACGCCACGCACCCGGGAGGGGCCGGCTCGCTCAACCCCGCGCCCGCGTTCTTCAACGTGGCCTTCCGCCTGCACGAGCCACACCAGCAATACGGCACGGCGTTTGCCACCCAGTTCGGGACCGACCCGGCGTGGTGGCGCGACTCGGACCAGGGGACGGCGCTCACCGCCAGTGACATCAGCAACCTCTACGCGAGCGTCGATTTCACGAAGCTCGCGGCCCACGTCGACGATGAGTCGGGGGTGCCACAGAGCGGGTCGCTGGAGCGCATCGTCGCGAGCCACTGGGAGACGGCGCAGGGCATCGACTACTCGAACCAGTGCAACTCGGGATACTCGAACTGCCAGATCGAGGGGCAGTACCAGGGTCGCCTGCAGCCGTACAACGTCTACATCCCGACCAAGGCGCCGCCGCCGGCGGGATACGGCATGACGCTGCTGCTGCACGGCAACGCGGCGAACTACAACGAATTCGACGCCACGCGCAACCAGTCGGAGCTGGGTGAGCGCGGTCCGGGCTCGGTTGTCCTCACCCCCGAGGATCGCGACCCCGGTACCGAGACGTACCTCGGGTACGGCGCGGCCAATGCCTTCGAGGCGTGGGCCGACGTCGCCGCCCATTACCACCTCGACCCGACCTGGAACGCAATCTCCGGCTATTCCCTCGGCGGGCTCGCCACCTACAAGTTTTCCGAGCAGTTCCCCGACCTCTTCGGCCGGGCGATGGCGGTGGTCGGCACCCCTGGCGGCTTCACGCCCGCCACCCCGGCGCCCTACACGGGGGAGTCGGTGGAGCTCGCCACGATGCGCAACATCCCGATCCAGATCTGGGACGTGACCGTCGACGAGCTCAACTACAACGCCGCGGCCAACGCCGCGAACCTCAACCAGCTCGGGTACCGCTACGACTGGTGGGAGTTCCCCGGTGACCACTTCACGCTGGCGATCAACGACCAGTTCTCCCCGGTCGCAGCGTGGCTCGGGACAGTGCGCGCGAACCCCAACCCGCCGCACATCACGTACGTCTACGACGTGAGCGCATTCGACGGCCTGGCCCGGCCGCAGGCGGACTGGCCCCAGCTGCAGTTCGTCGCGGACCACGCGTACTGGCTGTCAGGGCTGAAATTGCGCGACAACAAGCAGGGCACGATCGACGCGTTCTCCCATGGCTTCGGCCTCGGTGACCCGCCCGCCTCGGGCGCGCAGGTCAACACCGGCACGCTCAACGGCGGCCTGCTCGTTCCGGCCTTGCCGTACACGGAGACCTCCCAGACGTGGGGCCCGGCGCCCGCCGCACCGCGCGCGGACACGATCGACCTGACCCTGGGCGACGTCAGTGCGATGACGATCGACGTGGCGCGCGCACAGGTGGACTGCAACGTGGACCTGCACATCACCAGCGACGGCCCCGTGACCGTCCGGCTGGCCGGGTGCGCGCGCGTGGTGTCGTTCAGCCCGCCACCCACGCGCCTACCGACCACGGCCGGGCGCCGCAGGACCGGGGCGTGGGTTCCGGCGGCGCTGCTGCTCCTCACCGGGGTCGCGGTCCTGGTCCTGGCGGTACGCGGAGCACCCGTGGCGCCCTCATGATGCGGGCAGTCCGTCTGTGCGCCGCCGCGTCGCTGGTGGTGACGCTCGTCGCTGGTTCGGCGGCGCCCGCGGCCGCAGCCGCAGCGGCCCCCGGGCCGCCGCTCCAGACGCCCGTGACGCAGCTGGCGGCGGCGTTCAAGTGCCCGAACGGAATCCACAACCCTCACCGCCGACCGGTGCTGCTGGTCCACGGCACGAGCGTGACGGCCGAGGAGAACTGGGGCTGGACCTACGTGCCCGCGCTGGCGCAGGCGGGCTACGACGTGTGCACCGTGGAGATGCCCGACTACGCCTTTCGCGACATCCAGGAGTCGGTCGAGTACGTGGTCTACGGGATCCGGCAAGAGGCGGCGCTGACACACCAGCGGATCACGACGATCGGGCTCAGCCAGGGAGGGATCGAGCCCCGCTGGGCTTTGAAATGGTGGCCCGACATCCACAACCTCGTCGCCAGCTACATCGCGATGGCGACCCCGAACCATGGGGCGAGCTTCGGCTACAGCTGTGCGTACAACTGCATCCCGTCGGTATGGCAGCAGTCGATCGGCTCGAACCTCCTCAGCGCTCTCAACCGCGGCACGGAGGCGCCCTACCTGGGCGACGTCGCGTACACCAGCGTGTACAGCCTGACGGACGACATCATCCAGCCGGCGCTGCCGACGCCCACCGCGGCGGTGGCCGGGGGATCGAACATCGCGGTGCAGGACATCTGTCCCGGCCGGTACGTCGGACACATCCAGAGCGCGTGGGATGCCGCCTACTACGCCGTCGTCATGGACGCGCTGTCGCACAACGGCGCCGCCGACCCGGCCCGTGTCGACCGGTCGTTCTGCAACCAGCAGGGCATGCCGGGAGTGGACCCGGTGACGGGCTGGAGCATGACCGCGGAGCTGTACACGCTGGCCGGGGCGCGGCAGTCCGTATACCCGGGCCGCACCACGAGCGAGCCGCCCCTGCGCTGTTACGCCACGGCTGCCGGCTGCGGCGGCAAGGCGGCGGGTGCCGCCGGTGGCGCCGGCGTGGCGGGCGCCACCGCGGGCGCCGTGACCCCGAACACCGGCTCCCAGCCGCTCCCGCCGCCGGGCGCGCTCGGGCTCGGGGCCGCCGGGGCGGCGCTGCTTGCCGCCTCGCGTCGGCCGGGACCAGCGTCCCGAACCCGGTAGGACTTTTGGCCCTCCCTGCGCTCTTGGCGGCAACGTAGATTGTTGCGAGAGCAGGGCCGACAGCCCTTCCCCCAGGGTGGCCAGCTCTAACACCCGCTTCCGACGCGCCCCCCCGCAGCGCGGTCTGATGGAAGAGGGGGATCGGCCCCGGCGCAAGCCGGGGCTTCGATTCTTAAAGGGCCGGACGCCTGCGAGCGATCATCGGTAGCGCATGCGTTTCGACGAGCTGGCGGGATTCTTCGAGCGGCTGGAGGGGACGAGCAGCCGCAACGCCCTCGTGGGCATCCTCGCGGACCTCTACACCGCGTGCGCGCTGCCCGAGATGGAGCCGGTCACCTACCTGATCCAGGGGCGGCTGGCTCCGTTCTTCGAGCCGGTCGAGGTGGGTCTGGCCGACAGGCTCCTCACCACCGCGGTGGCGACGGCGTATGACGTGCCGAAGGAGGAGGTGGCAGCGGCGGCGAAGCGCCTGGGCGACCTCGGCCTGGCCGCGCAGCAGGTGGCGCGCGAGCCGGGCGGCCCGGCGCCGGACGTGCTCGACGTGCACCGGCGGCTCTACGCCGTCGCGATCGCGGCGGGCGCCGGCAGCGTGCAGCGCAAGCTCGACGGGTTCGTCGGCTTGCTGCGGGAGCTCGACGGCGTTGCGGCCAAGCACCTGGTGCGCATCACCTCTGGGCGGATGCGACTCGGCATCGGCGACCCCACGGTCCTCGACGCCCTGTCGTTCGCGACGCGTGGCGACCGGTCGCTGCGGCCGGTGCTCGAAGGCGCGTACAACCGCACGTCAGACCTCGGCCTGATCGCGAAAACGCTGCGCGCGGAGGGCGAGGCGGCGGTTGACGCGCTGCGCGTCACGGTCGGCCGTCCGATCCGGCCCCAGCTTGCCGAGCGCCTTCCCGACCCCGCCGCCGTCATCCGCAAGCTTGGCCTGGTCGGGGTGCAACCGAAGTACGACGGCTTCCGGGTGCAGGTGCACAAGGAGGGCGACCGCGTGAGCATCTTCTCGCGCAACCTCGAGAACCTGACCGACATGATCCCCGAGGTCCGCGAGGCCGCGCGGCGCCTCGCCGTGGACAGCGTCATCCTCGATGGCGAGGCGATCGCCTACAACCCCGCGTCGGAGGAGTACCTGCCCTTCCAGCTGACGATGGGTCGCCGCCGGAAGCACGGGGTCGAGAAGTTTGCGGCCGCGGCCCCGGTCCGCGCCTTCGTGTTCGACGCGATGTACCGCGACGGCGTCGACCTCACGTCGCTGCCCTACGAGGCGCGGCTCGAGGTGGTCGCCGAGGTGGTGCGCGGGTCCGAGACACTCGTGGCCGCCCCCCTGACGCGGACCGACTCGGCCGACGTCCTCACCCGCGAGCTGCTGGACAACATCAGCCGCGGCCTCGAGGGCGTGGTGGCGAAGCGGCTGACGTCGCCGTACCAGGCCGGCGCGCGGAACTTCAACTGGGTCAAGCTCAAGCGCAACACCAGCGGGCAGCTGAACGACACGATCGACGTGGTGCTGCTGGGCTACTACCGCGGGCGGGGGAGGCGCACCGACCTCGGCGCCGGTGCCCTGCTCGCCGGCGTGTACGACCCCGCGCGCGACGAGTTCGTCACCATCTCGAACATCGGGACGGGCCTCTCGGACGCGGCCTGGCGGGAGTTGTACGAACGAGCGCGGGCGCTCGAGTCGGAGCACCGTCCCGCGCGGGTGAGCTCGCTCATCACGCCCGACGCCTGGCTGGAGCCAGAGATCGTGGCCGAGGTCCTGGCGGACGAGATCACGCCGAGCCCGCGGCACACATGTGGGATGACCGAAGGCGGCAGCGGACTGGCCCAGCGTTTCCCGCGGGTGGTCTCATTCCGGGGCGCGGACAAGCGCGCGGAGGACGCGACCACGGTCGCCGAGATCCTCGAGATGTATGAGCAACAGCGGGCCAGGTCCGCGCCTCGAAACCACTAAACTGGGGTTCGGCTGAGGGGGCTGACCGAGGCGTGAACATCGGTCTCCGGAGGTAGGGCTGTGGCGGGAGGAGCAGGCGTGCGGCGGGTGCGCCGCCTTGCGGTCGGCGTGGTCGGGGTGGTTGTCGCGATGCAACTTGCGCTCGCGTCGACGGGCGTCGCGCTCGCCACCGGCGGCGCGCCTTCGAAGTGGCCAGGTGGCAAATGGTCACCGCCGCCGGCGCGCTACGCGGTGGCGACGGTGCATGACGCGCCGTTCGTCATGTCGGATGGCGTCACGCTCATCGGCGACGTCTTCTACCCGGCGGACCTCACCAGCGGCACACGCGTCAGCCACAAGTTCCCGGTCGTGCTGAGCGTCAACCCCTACAACGTCGGGGGTTTCGGCGGTCCGCTTTGGAGCCTCACCCCCTCGGGTCCGGGGAACGGCCCCACGTACGAGACCGCCGGTTACCTGACCCAGCACGGCTACATCTCGGTGATCGTGGACGCCCGGGGCACCGGCCGGTCCGGCGGGTCCGACGCCTTCCTGTCGCCGCGCGCCCAGCAGGACGGCGCCGAGCTGATCCAGAAGGTTGCCCACACGCTCGACGGGTCTGACGGCCGGGTCGCCCTTCTCGGCTGCTCGTACCTTGGCGAGTGGGCTTACATGAACGCCGCCAACGCCGCGAAGGCGGGGCCCTCGCCCGTCAAGGCGGCCGTCGCCGAGTGCGCGAGCGGCGACTTCTTCCGCGAGTTCTTCAACGTGGGCGGGCTCATGACGACCGACTGGTACTTCATCGAGCACCTCTTCGCCGCGAGCGACGCCTCGCCCGGCACCTCGCAGCCCGGGACGGCGGTGAGCAACGTGCCCGACCACGCCGGCAGCCTCACCGGCCACTACGCGACCGCCGTGCCGAGCACCGCCACGGGTGGCGACCTCTCATACGACGGCACGTGGTGGAACGAGCGCTCGCCGATCTACCGTGCCCAGGACATCGTCGCCAACCACATCCCCGTGCTCGACGTCACCGCCGACCACGACCTGTTCCCCGCCGGCGCGCTCGGCATGATCTCCGCGCTGCAGAACCTGCAACGCGGTCAGCCCGAGTTCGGGCCGGTGCGTCCGGACGCGTCTCCGCTCTCGCCCCGCTACCAGATCATCATGGGACCGGGCGGGCACGCGAGCGGTCTGTCAGACGAGATCACGCTGGAGTGGATGGAGACCTGGGTCAAAGGCGTCGACACCGGGATGCAGGAAACCGACCGACCGCTGCACCTCTGGGAGGACGCCGCGACTCGCTGGATCGACGCCAACAGCTACCCCGTCGTCCGCGACTACACGCCGCTCTACCTGGCCGGTGCCGGGGGGCTGTCGCACAGCCGGTCGGCGGGGGGTGACGGTGCTGACTCCCTGGCCTGGCAGCCGGAGCAATCAGGCGCGCTTCTCACGTACACCAGCACCCCGTTCGCGAGCAACCAGCTGCTCGTGGGACCGTCGGCCGCCGTCATCTACGCCTCATCGATGGCGTCGGACGTCGAGCTTGTCGCGACCCTCCTCGACGTAGCCCAGGACGGCACCGCGACGCCCGTGGCCAAGTCCGGCGCGCTGCTCGGCAGCCAGCGGGCTGAAGTGGCGGCGCGGAGCTGGGTCGACGGCAAAGGCCTGATGGTCTTCCCCTACCACCCGGTCCAGCAGTCGACCGCGCAGCCGGTGCCGCCAGGTGAGGTGGTGCGGTACGACATCGAGATCCCGCCCACCGTGTGGCTTGTCCCGAGCGGCCACCGGTTGCAGTTCAAGCTGACCTCGCAGCTCATCAACGGGTCGTTCGGCTCCGTCAACGGTGCGCTGACGCTGGTTCCCACGCCGCAGCAGGCCGCGGCGCTGGCCGGCGGCACCTATGCCATCCAGCGCAACAGCTCGCACGCGTCGATGGTCGACGTCCCGCTGATGCCGGAGACGAGCGCCTGCACGAGCCCGTTCGCGTGGGCGCCGGCGCCGCAGGATCGGAGCACTGCCCTCGCGGGCGCGCCTCCATGCGAAGCCAGCGGCTCACCGTCGATCACATCGGCCGCCCCGGCTCTGCCTGACACGTCGACCCGGGCTGGAGGCGCGCAACCGCTACTTGTGCTGCTCCCCCTCCTGGTCCTGACAGCCGCGTTTGGTATCGTCCATCCCGCTCGATTCCGCATACGCAAGCCGACGTAGCTCAGGGGTAGAGCAATGGTTTCGTAAACCATCGGTCGGGAGTTCGAATCTCCCCGTCGGCTCCAGCCTCTTGTCGTAGCCTCAGACGCCGGGTTCACCTGTCAGGTCCTTGTCCTCCATCTCCCACGCGTGGTCGAGTGTGTGGAACGCGCTGTGGCGGATCAGGAACGGCAGCGTCCATGACCGCATCCGCTTTCCCTCGCCACGGTTGTAGGCGCGCATCGTCGCGAGGTACGTCAGGCGATGCGCGGCGAGACCGTCAGGCGTCAATGCCCCTTCAGCCGGGATGCGAAGGCCCAGGCGGGGCGCGAAGTACTCGCTCTCGGTGCGGATGGTGTGGCGGACGATCCTGTCGCGGTCGCGCCCGCCGCCGCGCGGGCCCTTGCGCATCTCTGCCGACACCCGGGCGGCGACGCCGTCGAAGAACTCCCACGACGCCCGCAGCAGGCGGAGCTTGCGCTCCAGCTCGGCGTCGTCCATCGGGTCCCGTTCCGAGCTCGCGGAGACGTAGGAGATGCCCCAGAAATCGGTGGACCCGGTGCCGGTGCCCTCCTCGATCACCTCCAGGGCGCCGGCGGTGTCGAACTCCTCGGTCATGCCGGCCGCTGCCGCGACCTGGCGGTAACGGTCGCGATACGCCTCAAGCGTCGCCACGGCGAGGTCCGGTGTCTTCGCACCCCGGCTCCACCCGGGCCAGTCGAGGGCGAAGGCCACCGCCTTCTTGCCATTGGGCCCACGCTCGACGACGGTGCGGACAGGCATGCTGGTTGATGGTAGCGAGGCCGCGACCGGCTCCAACTGCGCCACTGCGCCCGCAGCACCTAGGACCAATAACCCTGGCCGGGACATCGGTCCGGCTTCACCCTTTTCACATGGCCATAGCTGCCGGCGAGTCCCCACCCAGCGCCCCGGCGCCACAGCCCTCCGCGAAAGCCTCGAGCACCGCGGCCGCCATCGTCATCGATGGCCTGACCAAGCAGTACCCGAAGGTCAGGGCCGTCGATGGCATCAGCCTGACGGTCCAGGCGGGGGAGATCTTCAGCCTGCTCGGTCACAACGGAGCGGGCAAGACGACGACCATAAAGATGCTGACCGGGCGGGCACGGCCCACCTCCGGCCGGGCGCAAGTGCTCGGTTTCGATGTAGCCACCCAGCGGGACCGGATCAAGCCGCTGATCAACCTCGTCGCCGAGGAGCAGAACCTGTACGAGCGCATGAGCGGGCGAGAGAATCTCGCCTTCTTCGCGCGCCTCTACGGGGCGCCGGACAGCATCGTTGGCGAGTTGATGGAGACCGTGGGCCTGGTCGACGCCGCCAAGCGGCGCGTCAAGACGTACTCCAACGGCATGAAGCAGCGCCTCCTGGTGGCGCGTGCCCTCGTGAACCAACCACGCGTGCTGTTCCTCGACGAGCCGACCGCCGGCCTTGACCCCATCTCCGCCCGCCAGGTGCGGGACCTTGTGAAGTCGCTGAGCCGAAGCGGCACCACGGTCTTCCTCACGACGCATTACATGGAGGAGGCCGACGAACTGTCGGACCATGTGGCGTTCATGGCCGGTGGCCGGATTGTCGCCTTCGACACGCCACGTGAATTGAAGCTCAGGTACGGCAACCGGACAGCGACAGTGCTGCTGCGGAGCCGCGAAGAAGCGACCATCAAGCTGGCCGACCCCGCAGATGCGATGCGGTTGGAACGGTGGATGGCAGACGACGACGTGATGACGATCCACTCCAACGAGGGCAGCCTGGAAGACGTCTTCATCGCTCTGGCCGGACGGCCGCTATAGGAGGCGGTGGTGAACTTCAGGGTCATCTGGAACATTGCGATCAAGGACTGGAGGTCGGCCAGCCGCGATGGCCGCATCCTGCTGGCGCTCCTTCTCCCGCTTGGCCTGGGGCTTCTCTACAACGTGATCATTCCCGAGAAGCCGTCGGCGACCATCGTCATGAGCGCGGCGGACTCGACGCGGCTGCCTGAGATGCTGAAGGCGTCCGTCGGAACGGCCGCCATCCTGAACTTCAGCAGTGTGCCCACTGCGTCCGAGGTCTACAGCAGGGTCAACTCAAAAAGCGCAGACGTCGGGTTGATCGTGCCCGCAGGGTTCGATGCCGCCCTCGCCGCGGGAGCTCAGCCCACCATCCAGGTGGTCCAGCCCACCGGCGGTGCCAGCTTCGGCGTCCTGGCCACCCTGGACGCCGCCCTTCGCCACATGGCCGGCCAGCAGCCGCCCGCCGCGGTGGTGGTGCACTCGACCGCGCCGAGTGGCACGGACCCGGCCTCAGCCATGACGCAGCTCGGGGTCAGGAAGTACATGGTGCTCGGCATCCTGGTCATGCTCGTGTTGATGATCGCGGTGTACATCCTTCCTGTCCTCCTCACCGAGGAGTACGAGAAGAAGACCGCCGACGCCCTCCTGATGATCGGGTCGCAGACCGACATGGTGATTAGCAAGGCACTCGTCGGGCTGGCGTATGTCGCCATGGCGACGATCATCTTCGTAATTGCCACGCGGCTGGCGGTGCCCAATCCGCTTCTGTTCACAGCGGCGATCGCCGCATTCGCGATCACCCTGGTCGGGTTTGGCCTCCTTCTTGGCGCCCTCGTCCGCTCCGTGGCGCAGCTGAACAACTGGTCGAGCCTTCCACTCCTGCTCCTGCTGCTGCCCGTCTACTTCTCGAGCCTGGCGCTGCCGTCGGTGGTCAAGGCCGTCATGGACGCCCTACCCAGCATGCAGGTCGTCAGGCTGCTCGTCGACAGCCTCAGCGCCAAGCCGATCTACGGCAACTGGCTGGTGTCGTTCGGCATCATGGCGGCCTGGGCGGCGGCGGGGTACGTCATCCTGGTCCGATCGCTGTCGCGTCGCGAGACCTAGGGCACAGGGGACCCGATGCCAGGCTGGATGCGACTCGTCATCGCCGTTCTGGTCTTTGCCCATGGAGTCGCCTACCTCCCGTACGGCTTTGTGCCCGGCGAGGTCGTGAAGGAATGGAAGGGAAGCTCGCGGCTCCTTGGTCGCGTCCTGACATCCGACAGCGTCCACACTGACGTTCGAGTCCTGTTCCTCACGGCCGGCGCAGCCATGGTCGCTGTCGCCGTCGCGATCGCGCTCGACCCGTGGGTTCCGGGTTGGTGGCGACCATTTGCCATTCTTGGCTCGCTTGCGGGCATAGCGGGGTTCGCCACGTTCTGGGATGGACAGCGAAGGCTGCTGGTTAAGGAGGGAGTGATCGGCCTGGCCCTCAGCCTCGTCCTCCTCAGCGTTGCAGTAGCCCTTCCAAGAGCCTTCGGCTGAGACGCGTGCAAGCCGGGACGCATGCGATCATGCGGCCGACGATGGCATCGCACGCGGTAGCACCACTCCTCGAGTTCTACTCGCAGGATGGCGGGCTCGATTACCTCACGCGTGCGGGCCAGGTGCCGCCGGCAGCACCGCCCGTCCTCGGCCGCGACCCCACTCCGGCGGAGCTGGTATCAGCGGCCACGACGCTCCCGGGCTACCGGTCGGAGGTGCACCGCAGCGAGAGGAGTGTGGAGATCCAATTGGATCGCGACGATGGCCAATGGACATTTATCTGCACCATCCGGTACGTCAACTAGGCGTTCGCTGCCCCCACCCGGATCGCCCAGACGAAGATCGGTCAAGCTGAGGCAGTTCCCCGCGCCGGAGACCGGGTGCTACAGTGGCGCCACCCAAGCTGCGATGCGCCCGCTACCGACCAGCCTGAAGCCACTCCTCCGAAGGGGCCCGGCGGCGGTCGCCGCTCTGGTCGCAGTCACGCTACCTCTTGCCGGGGCCGCCGTGGTTCTGTCGCGACCCCATCCGCAGCCTTCCGCCCACACACATCCGGGCCCGACGCCGTCGCCGTCTGAGACCGCTGTCTCTTCACCGGCCGCTCTTGCTCTCTCATCCCTACTACCCACCGGAGCCGCTGCACCTACCGTACCCACCGTAAAGCCTCCCGCGCCCCCCGCGCGGTCGACACCGACCGCTCAACGCCCCACCCCGACTAATACGCCGGGAGTCCACCTCGACATGATTCAGTCGACCTACTTCGTCGACGATCTTCACGGTTGGGTAGTGGCGACAACCGTGGCGACGCCGCATGGCGATACCGATTCGCTCCTGTTCAAGTCGGCGGATGGCGGTCGGACGTGGGCGAAGGAAGCCGTGGTGGCCCACGACCAGCCCGTTGGCGGGCTCCAGTTCGCCGACAGCCTCCATGGTTGGGCGTTCGCAGGTGGCTTGATCACGACCGCTGACGGCGGTGTGACGTGGCGCCTGGCGACCCTCCCGGACGGGACTCACGGCGACGGGTATCTTCAGGAAATAGGCCCTTCCTCCGGTTGGATTGCCGGCGGCAACGCCACGACGCTCTATGCGACGACGGACGATTCCACGTGGCGAGCATCCGCACCACTTCCAGGTGGCCAGCGCGTGGTGGCGATCGACTTCCTGGACCTGACTCGAGGTTGGGTGCTCGGTTGGGCCGGGGGGACGGGGCCGACGAACCCGGTGGTCGACGCCACCTCCGACGGCGGGGCGACCTGGCAACAACTGTCGACCGCGACGCCCCATGACAACAACCTGTGCTTCTCGGATGTCAACAACGGCTGGCGTATGGGCGGCACTGCGAGCACCCCCAATACCGGATCGACGAACCGACAGGTGAACGGGCTCCAAGGTGAAGCCGCCCACACGACCGATGGGGGCCAAAGTTGGAGCACGGTCACGATGCCCGCGGGGCTCGGCATCTTCCAGTGCCTCGCGGCTCCGACGCCCGAGGTTGCGTGGGTCTTCGGCATCGACTCGAACCAGGACGGGTTCATCCTCTGGACTGGCGACGGAGGTCAGACCTGGAGAGTTCGCGCAATGCCTGCGCAAGGCGGCGCGTGGTACATCGCACGCCAGGCACGTAGCGACGGTCATATCTGGGGGACAGGATTCGATGGCGCGGAACCCTCGGTGGCCGCGTCGGCGGATGGAGGACAGAGCTGGACCACCGCGCGGCCGGCCGGGTGAGAGGGAAAGGCGCGATTACAGGACGGAATCGTTAGGGATCGTGCGAACGGCTAGAGATAGTCGTGGGCGGCACCCGACGGTGCAGCCATGTCACTAGACCGGAGGGGGATCGGTCTAGCGCTGCCTCAGTCTCGGCCAGGCGTAGTAGATGGTCCCGGCGCCGACCAGTAGCACAGCGATTAGCCCGAACAATGGAAGTCGATCTCTCAGCGCGGCGCCAGCGACGAAGCACGCAAGGCCGAAGAAGGGGGCCAGCCAGGTGCGCAAAGTCCCTCTCAAAGGTGATTCACCCCGCCAATCTAGCCGAATTTGGCACGCGGCGGACGGCCACCCGAGTGTGCTGCAATGTCACTGAAGTACTCTGATGACTTGACTCCGGGTCATTATCCACGGTGCCCCCGCCCAGCTCACAACGATTCTTGTTCGAGCCGCATATGCGCACCCCTGCCATGCTAGGAACGCCACCGCCCCGCCTCCAACACGCCGCCGATCTGAAGACTTCTCCCGTCGCCCTACTCCTACTTACGGCGGTCGTTGTTGTCACCCTTCTCCTGGTCCCAATGGGAGCCTTTGCAGCCCTCTTTCAGCCTGCGGATTGCCAGGGTACGGAGGTCGCAAACCTCGACAAGCTTCGGGCTCTCAGTCACCACACTCCTGGTGACCCAGACCCCAGCTCTGTAGTTGCGAGCGCCAGCAGCGGGCACAGCAACTTCGGCCCGGCGTTGTTTCAATCGAAGCCGGACTCGCGAGATTTCGTTGCCGAGGTGACCGACCGCGAGATGTGGTCCGTGGGGCTGACGAAGTTCGGCGACACACCCCATCATCGGGTTGTCGCCTACGTGAGGTATCGGGTCACGGTCGACTATTCGAAGCTTGCCGTAGGCGGTCTGATGAACGCTCGACCGGCACCAAAGCCGACACACGACAACGTAATGGTCGACGTCTGGGACGCAATCGGCGGGACGTATCGGGGAACGAGTCTTACGTGCCCTGAGCATCCCCCGTGGATGCTGTGACGGGAAAGCCCTGACCGACAGGCGAGGGTCGCGAATGACTATTGACGTGCTCTTATCCGTCTCACGGAGTCAGTCAGGCCGACGGCAGCGGGCCCCACTCAGCAGTGATGAATTCCCCCGTGGTCGCGTCCACGGTGGCAATGCCATACATTGGCCCGGGCGAAGCCTGCGGAGTGGGTGACGGGCATCGTGGGAGGGACGGGGTCGGCGAGGGAGTCGTTCCAGGCATTGCGCGCGGCGGTGGTGATCCGTCATCACAACGTGGACCGTCCTCCCGCGGCGGCATAGCAACGTTAAACGGTCCGGGTCCGAGGTCAAAGAACCATTCCAGTCTGTTCTTTGGCATAAGGATGCCGAGCAGCGCTTCCCGCGGTCCAGAGCTGGGCATTGTTCCAGCGTCGTGTTGCCGCGCGGTTGCGATGGCTTGCGCTTCGCTGATCGGTGGAGCGGTAATCCCTGGATCTTCAACCCAGCTCGGCCCCTCGACCGACGATGGAATTGCTTTGAACCAGATGTGCGCGCCGGCGTGGTGCGTTGTAACCCCAGCGCCGCACGATGAAATCGCTAGCGAGAGGCTGAATGCCGCGCCGGTGATTCCCGCGAGCCATGCTCGCCGCGGGAAACATACACGCGTCTTGTTCATGGAGTCAGACAGGATTATGTGCCAGTCCCTTCGCCCCCTTGTGGGTCACGCGAGACCTCGCGCATGTCACTAGAGCACAGGCCCGCAGGTACTCTGTGGCGGCCATGAACTGCCCTCACGGGCCCCTGAGGTTGATCCCGACCAGGTACTGGATGATCTGCGGGGGAAGGCGGGGCTTGCTGGGCCAGCGGGAGACGGGTCTAGACGCGCGGCGCTTCGCAGCTAGACGACCTAAGCCAGCAGCTCAGCCGTGAGCGCCGAGGTGAGCCATTCCTCGTACGCCTCCGGCGTCCATCCGCGCGCGATGACCAGCTCACCGTAGATCTCTGGGACGGTGATGGCGACGTAGAGGTCGACAGCCCAGTCCGTCGAGACGCCGGCATCCAGGTCCGGGCTCATCGGCTCGATGAGGCGGCGGATGGCGGCCTCCCGGAAGGTCAGGGCCGCTTTCCAGGCCTCGGCGGCGCGCTGGTCGGCCCGCGCGGCCTCCTGGTACACGGTGATGACGTCATGACCGAGCTCGAACTGCCGGCGTGTCCAGTGGGCAGCCCGGGCGAGGCGTTCGGCTGGCGAGGTCAGGGCCATAGCGGCGGCGTGGAGCGCGGCCACGTCGGACTCCTCGATCCAGCGCCTGCGGATCTCCTCGAGGATCTCCGGCTTGCTGCCGAAGCTCGAGTAGATCGTCTGCTGCGGGACGCCCGAGGCCTCAGCAATGACTCCGACCGTCGTCTGGACGTAGCCGTGATCGGCGAAAACTAGTCGGGCGGCGTCGGCCACGACTTTCCTGGTCTCCTGAGCGAGCCGTTCGCGGTGCTTCATAGGGTTGCTATGCTCATCATAGTGCTACTATGCCAATCATGTTAGATCAAATAGCCGAGGTCCATGCCGCCTGCACCCCCGAACGTGCCTTCGAGCACATCGCCGTCCAGTTCTTCGAGAACCATCCCCGCTGGGACCGGGACATCGTAGAGCTCACCCAGACCTCCCCCGGGCCGATGGGGCACGGGACGACGGGCCGTGAGGTGAGGCGTGCCGGCGGCCGGCGCTTCGTCACCGAGTTTCGCATCAGCGAATTCGAGCCATCGCGCGCATTCGCTCACCGATCGACGAGTGGGGCCATGGGCGAGGACGTGGATTACGTCATCGAGCCGGATGGGTCGGGCAGCAAGATCCGGACGCGGGTGCGCATCTACCCGAAGACGTTCATGTTGCGGATGCTGACGCCCATGATCAGACCGCAGATCCGACGCAACTACGAGCGCAACATCGCCCGTTTCGAGAAGCTGCTGAACAGCAGCGATGGGAAAACAGGCCCCAGCGGCGCCGCCACCGAGCAGATGTCGCCTTCGTGAACTGGTTCCTCTTCTGGTTGTTCCTGCACATGCTGGCGGCGGTGGTGGCCTTCGGTCCGATCTTCACTTTCCCGGTGATCGGTATCTCCGCGGCCAGAGAGCCGCGTCACGCGCTCTTCGCTGCCCGGGTGAACAAGCGGATCGAGGAGTTCCTGGTGGTGCCGCTCGCGGCATCGATGCTGGTCAGCGGCAGCGGGCTTCTCATCACCGCCCACGTGGACCTTCTCAAGACGTGGTACCTACTGATGGCGCTCGCGCTCTACGTCGTAGCCATGGCGCTCGCGCTCGGCGTGGCGGTTCCAACGGTCGCGCGGATGGTGCGACTGCTCGACGCAGCTCCCGCCGTGCCCTCCGGCGCTGCAGCGCCCGACATTGCGCGGCTCGATAGACGAGTGCGGGTGCTCGGAGGCGTTCTCCAGCTTCTCTTCCTGGTGATCATCTTCCTAATGATCGTCAAGCCCGGCGGGATCGTCTCGGGCGAGCCCTTCGGCTGAGGCGACCCACCGGCACCCTTCGCACATCCCGAGGACTGTGGTTGGGCCGACTCTCGGACCGATCTGCCACCCCAGTGTGCGGCAATGCCATTAGACCTAGCCGAGCACATCTGCCATACGACCCATTCGGACGACCTTCGACGCCATCCGTGAACGACGACGAAGACCTCGGCGAGGATCATCAGTATCGTCGCGGATATCAGGAGCGACAGGTTTGACGTGGAAACGAGAAGCGTCGAGGCTCGCCTCAGCGGAGTAATGCCAGCGTCCCGCGAATCCGTCAAGAGAAGTCGCGTAGCCTCGGCCAGGCACGGAGGATCGGTCCCTCGAGCCGGCAGAGCGTTACCGGTGCGCCCTGCTCCAGACCCCTGACGCTGAAGGGCACGGTCAGGTGTGCGATGAGCCTTGGCGAGGTGCACATCCACGCCACCTCGGACGGTTGGTAGTCGACCATGATCGCCTCGGTCGCGGTGAGATTGCGTGGCAGCCAATACCAGGCACTCAGCTGCGGACTGGCAGCCTCGGGCCGGAGCTTTGGATCGCCATAGACGTCAAGCGCCCCGGGGACGCCGACGTATGCGGAGATGACCACGGTATTGGCGCGCTCCGAGGCGGGCAGATCGGTGTAGATCTTCGTCACCTGGCTCGCGACGTCGGCCCACCCGACGCTATCGGCGAAGACCTCGTTGACAGTATCGAGTTTCGTGGCGTGAAGGCGACTGGCGGGAGTGATCGGGAGAGTAAGCGGACTGAAGATGACGAGATCCAGCACTGCCGCCGCGCCAGCGGCGACCAAAAGGCGAGAGCGGAGCTTCGGGCGGTTGATCCGGGAGAGCGCCATCAGGCCCTCGGCCACCGCGATCGGTACGGTTGGCATGGCGTAGTAGGACTTGCCCCCGAAGAGGAAGAGCACCAAGGGCAGCGCACAGGCGATTCCGATCGCACGGAGCCGTGGATTGCGGAACAGCGAGACCAAGCCCGCGACCCAAACTGGAAGAAGGAAGAAGCAGTAGACGAAGAACTCGATCAGGTAGACGAGGGGACCGCCGCCGCTACCACGATGGTTGGCGATGTATTGGAGGGTGGGAAAGTCCTGGGCGACCTGCCAGGCCAGGTTCGGCGCCCAGATCAGAAGCGCGATCGCGGCGGCGATCCACGGGTATCGCGTCCGGAGGTCCGACCGTAGCGACGGGGTGAGGAGGACAGCGATCGCCATTCCGAGGATCAGACCGACGATGGTGAACTTCACCTCCAGGCCGATCCCCAGGGTGACGCCCAGCCAGATCCAGTACCGCGGCCGCCGATCGACGACCAGGCAGAGGAACCAATAGAGGGACACCATCCAGGCCACCTGGTCGAACGTGACCGTCTGGAAGACCCAGTTCGATCCGATCAGGAACACGGCGCCGATCGCCGTGAGTAATGCCAGCCCCTGCAGCAGCAGCGCTCCGCCCAGCTTGCGGACATAGGCGCCGGCGAGGACGATCAGCACTCCGGCCATCAGGCACGGAAGTACTCGAAGGGTCCATGGGGTCACTCCGAGGAGCTCCGTCTCCAGTCGAGCAAGCAGAGGGACGAGGGGTGGGAAGTCGACATATCCGAATGCGGGATGCCGGCCGCATGCGAGGTAGTACAGCTCATCGGTGTGGAAGCCCAGCGTTCCACTGGTCGCCAGGTGGAGGGCGATGATGCTCGCCGCGGCTCCTCCGTAGAGCAGTAGAGATGTGGAGCTGCCATGCTTCTGGGCGAGCACAGCCCTAGTTTGCGGGTTCGCCAGACTCCTGGAACCGTCGCTGACGCTGCACCAGGGTCGTCACACGGTGACCCGAAAGTTTCGGAGACTATCTGCGATCCAGGACTCAGCTTCAGCGGGCCAGATCAGGTGGCGGTCAGTATCGCGGAGGCAAATGGAGACCCGCCTCGCGGTTCTGGGGGCTGGGTCCTTCGCGCAGCGCGAGCCACGCGACGGTGCACGTATCACACTCGGTGTTACCCACTGCCAGAGCGGCGCGACGGTAAGCAAGGATCCCGATCTTTAGCGGCTGAGATCCTGCTCCTGGCGCTCATGGAAGAGGCGCAGCACTCGGACCACGCGCGGCTCGCCCTCGTCGAGCTGGTAGAGCACGACGAATGGCAGCGGGTACAGGCTCATCTCGCGGAGCCCGTCGCCGTCTTCATCATGGCCCAGCTCGGGATACTCAGCCAGCTGGCGGAGCCGGTCCCTGACGTGGGCTTTGAGTCTTAGCGCGTCGGCCCGTCGACCGCGTGTGCCGAGCCAGAAGGTCTGATCGCGCATGTCCTCAAGGAAGCGCTGGTCGCGGACGACCCGAGCGTTGCTGCGGCTGAGAGGCTGGTCAGTTGCCCGGCGGGAGCTGCACTTCCTGGTCCAGCTCGGCCAGCGCGCTGTCGACGGCCTGGTCGATCTCCGCCTCGGTTACCTCGCGATGCCCAGGTGCGCCGGCACGGATCTCGGCCAATGTCTTGCGCGCTTGCTCACGCTGCCAGGTACGGGCGGCTGCCCGCTGCTCGTCGTCGCTCCTGGCCTGCTCGCTCATCTTCCCACCATACTGCACGAGCGCGCGATGCCGGCTGCTGGGACACGGCCAATCGGGGGACAGATCACCAGGGAGAAGGTCCATGCGAGTGTGGCGGGATGTCTCTCGAGGATGGACGCAGATACCTCCAGCCGCGGCTATCGTCGGGGAAACGGCTATTGAACCGTGCCTTCGCCTGAGCCTCGTCGAGGGATCCACGGCGGCCCTCATGCGCCTCCGGAAGACCTCTGCGGCTGGGTGCTGGGCCGGGTATTGTCGCCGGCATTGGTTTGATAGGCCCTGTTCTGCTGGGATGCGCGCTAATGGTCTTAGCGATGGCCATTGCCGCCGTGACGGGGCATTCACGCTGACTCGTGAGGGAACCTAGCGTCGGTGAGCCACGTCCACATTCCGTGATACCGTGCCCGCTAGCTCGATGAGACGCAGACGGTTCGCTCCGGCGATCGGCCTCGTTTTGCTTTCGACGCTTCTGGGAGCCTGCGGAAAAACGTCGTCGGCCCCAGCCGGCGTCACGCCGTGGCGCGCCCTGACCGCGGAGGCGAGCGGTGCGTCTCAGCCGGTGACGCGGCCGGGGCTTGCGAGGTGTGCCTCGAATGACCTCCGTTTGAATGTCACGGCCACGCCGTATGTGGGGGGCGGCCCCGTCAACACCTCGTTCTGGCCCGTCTCAATCGCGAACGCGTCTCTGACCGCGTGCTGGATCCAGCGTGACGTCGAGCTCGAGTTCGTGCTCCCACATGCTCGGCGATTCACCTACACGAACCCGGAGGCGACGTACGGCGACATCATCTACCTGGACCCGGCCGGGACCGCCGATCCAATGCTTGCAAAAGGGGAGGTGTCACTTGTCGGATGCCTCATCCCAACTGGCACGGAGATCGGGGTGTCGACAGGTGATGGGCACTGGAGCGTGAACCCGTCACCGGGGCCTCCGGGCGGCACGGGCGGGGCGTGCTTGAGTTCGAAGACTGCCCGAGCGATGGTCTCCATCGTCCCCATGAGGAGTTCGCAAACGCTGGTGAGTGGGACTGCCAGCCTCGTGGTCGCAGATCCAGGGGCTTCGCCCGTTGCTCGGCGTGGTCAGAGGCTGCGCTACGTCGTCGCCGTCCACAATGAGTATCTCGGATATCCCCGGATCGGAACCTACACTGCGACGCTTACCCTGCAGCCGTGCCCGATGTACCACGAAGAGATCGAGGGCGCAATCGGGGGGTTCGAGCGGTACCGGCTGAACTGCGCGGGTGTCTCCCCGATGCAGCCTTACCAGTCCCACTCGTTCGAGATGTACATCAACGTGCCGCCGGATGCTCCCCTCGGCCCGACCACCTTGTCTTGGGTGCTCGAATCCGGCTGGCCGCTCGTGGCCCACTTGACCGAGCGCGCCGTGGTCGTCTCGTAGGTCTACCCCGTCGAACATGCCGCCGGAGCGCCGAGGCCACCGGTCATTGGCAAGCAATGAGCGCCACGTACTCCTAACCAGCAGTGAACTTCTTTAAGGTCGCGCCCCGGCTCGGGCTGGCGTGGTCATCGGCGCTGGGTGTGTTGGTCGTAATCGTCCGGCCGCCGGCCTGGCCAGCGGTCGGCGTTCTTTGTCTAGCGTGCGCGGTGGGATATGCCCTTTATGCCTTTGGGTGACTCACGGCGCCAGCCGGATGCGCCACCCCAATGTGCTGGAATCACACTCGAGGACGGAATCAGCGGATCGTCAGAGGGCTGCGGTAATAACGGGCGGCACGTGGGCGATTTTCCGTTCACCGTTATCAGGGGGTACCCGTCGACCGCGACGAGACCGCGCGACTATCTCCGTGTCTCCGGTCGCCGACGCCCGAAGCAAGCACAAGAGCAGCGAGACAGAAGGGCACCGAGACCCACAGGAGGAGAGTGAGCACCATCTGAGGCAGGACGGTTGCGTTTGTGTAGTAGTCGTGGACGGCAATGCCTAGAACGGCTAAACCGGCAATGGACGCGACGGGACACAAGGCGAGTGCCACGACCCACATCCGCAAGTCGCGAGGGATGTCAGCGGCAAATGCGGCCAACGGCAGCCACAGGACGACCAATCCGGCCACGGGGACGAGTGTCATGGCGACGATCCAGTCTGGTGCGCGTGCGCCCAGAGCACCGTTTACGCCGAGTAACAGCACTGCGCCCATGACTACGAGCCCGATACTGACGAATATGCCGATCATGGCCGCTGCGCGCGCGGCGAAGCTCCCAGGCCTACCCCGCAACGTCACCGCAAGCGGCGCAAGCCCCACCGCGAGGACGCAATCTGTCAACCCCAGCCCAGCATAGGGAGCGTCCGTTCCTGGAATGACGCTAGACGCGGCCAGGAGCAGCACTCCAAAAAGCCAGGCAAGAGCGACCCATCCAGCCGAGACGCGGCGAACCCACTTTCGCGCGTTCCCGCGATGCTCCACCATAGACTCATGGTAGGCCCGGATGACACCACCGCAGGAGACTGCAAGGGGCCGTCACGTCGATGGCGAAATAGGTCCCCGTCGCGACGTGACTGAGCGGCTCGATCCCTCTGCCGTAATCACCTCCACGCGAGGGTGTCGCAATGACACCAGAGCGCAGGGGGAGTCAGAATGACGCTCCGTGAGCGCGCCTGTGAATAGGGCACGGTTTCCTTGACAGATGATCCGCACCCTTGATGACGTCGAACAGTACACCGCGACCTTAGCGCGCGCCTATCCGCAGTTGGCTCAGGAGATCCACCTGAAGCGCACCGGCTCGTCGGAATTTGAGTTGGCACGGCTGCGCCGGGCGCTGCCAAAGCTGCCGGCGTCATACATCGATGTGATCCGCCAGTGGGATGTCGAAGCGGTCACGATTGGGCTGTTTCGTCTGGCTCCTCGTCGTTTCGACACCGCCGGTGAGCTGATATCCCGGCTGATTGCCGCCAACGGCCCTTCGAACCCGATCCATCCCATCCTCGAGCGCGCCGGCATGTGCGAGGTTGCCGCTTGGGAGGCAGATCCAATTTGCGCGCGCATGGCCGGTAAGGCAGATGCTGGCTCATTGTTTCGACTATCGATCGATGCGCCCGACGAGCCGCGACGGCTGGCGTCAAGTTTTGAGGAACTGATCGTCCGGGCCGCTGCTCTGGACTCCGTGCGCGCTACGGGCGGAGGGGTTGAAGGTTTTGCTCAAGCAGCGTCCCTGCCCGAGACCGGTCCCGTTCGTGAGGAGTGGCTTCGGTTCGCTGAAGTTGCACTAACTGAGCCGTAGAGGTTAGAACACGCGCGGCACCCGACGCTGTCGCAATGACTCTTGATGGCTTCGCCGGTCCGGATACCTGGCCAGGCGTCGACCCCGTTATCGTTCGACTCGATGACTGAGTCTGCGCCCGCGGTTGCCACGAGTTCGCATACAGCTGCCGATCAGAGTCTGGTCCTCCGGCCGAGGCGCAAGAACGACGCACAGTTGAATGAGCGACGGCGCAAGTTGGTTTGGGTATATGTCGTCTCAGTTGTCGTGCTGGGTCATAACGTCTTGACCGACCCCGGCGGCACGGTGCTAATCGTTGTGCCGACTCTCGCTTTGGTCGTCGGCGTGCAGGTGGTCCTGGGGGCGCTCTATTTTCGGCTGGCAACTCTCTTCGTCGTCGGCAGCGAAGCGGGCAAGACCGACATCCTTGGTCGGCGAACTATCTGCCCGCGCGAAAGGGTGGCAGCAATCCTGCTCCTCCCGATCCAGCTCCAGAAGCTCGCCAACCCGACGCCCCACCATGTCATCGCATTTGTTGATGCCGCGGGTAACACACTGGTACGTGTGAACGCACAGTACTGGTCCATGCAGGACGTCACTCAGCTTGCGTCCACGCTCGGTGTACCCATCGCTGGTTCGTGGGACGAGGCGCCGATCCCGATTGCGCAAGCAGAATCACGACACCCTGGCGTGGGCAGCTGGTACGAACGCAACAACGAGGCTGTGACCGCTGCTTCGATAGTCCTCGTGTTTCCCGTCGCGGCACTACTGGTGTGGATCTTCAGTGTTCTTCACATCTGATCAAACCCGGTTTGGGGGCCACCCGAGGGTTCTGGAATGACTCCTGAAGGCTGAGACTAGACGGATGAACGTCCAGCTTGCTGGGCCGCGCAACGCCTTCAATGTGCGCATCCGCGACTGCATCCCCGGCTCCCGGTGGTGAACTTGGGCGGGGCCCTGGAGGATCTTCGCCACCTTGACTGGAGCGCGTTTGTTGGCCTCGCGGTCCTGTTTGTCCTTATAGGTGCGGTCGGTGCTGCGCGACTGCTTCAGCGCGCTCCCGCACGATCCAGACAGCGACGCGCGATATCGGCAGGCGCTGAGACGGCACCAGCCACGGTCAAGGTTGACCAGCCGACCCGAATTCTCGCCGCCTCCGGTGGCACTGCTCTCATCCTCATTGGAGGAGTGGTTGGACTGGCTGACCTCGCGGCAGCGAATTGGGCGGAACTCGCCTTGGCATTGATCCTCTTGGTGTTCGGGATCCTCTTTGTTGTCATTCCTCGTAGAGAGCAGTTGGAGGTCGGCGGAACTGTAATCAGGTATCGGCGCTTCATCACAAGAACAGTTCCGCGAGCAGAGATCGCGACGATCGAGGAGTGGCCACGTCTGCTGTCCCGAGCAGGCCTCCGCCTCCGCAACTCAGAGGGTCGCGTGTTGCTGTCGATTACGCCGTCATTGTCCGCAACTGCTGTCGAACAAGCCTTGCTCGGCAGATCCGCAGAGCCGCAGCACGCGTCCGGTTGAGGTCCCCCTATCCGCCAGCCAAGGTATTACGACCCGGACACCGGGAACCTGAGGGCTCACTAATGACACCAGAGTCCGGCTGGACTATGTGAGGATCTCACTGTGTCGGGATGTGTTTCGCTCGTGTATCCCGCCGCGATCGGAGCGATCGTTATCGGGCTCGTGCTGGCGCTGAACCTAGGCGCGGCAGCCGACCGCTTTCCGAAATGGTTACGTGGCTGGGGGGCGAACAACCCAGTGGTCCTGCGCGTCGCCGGTGCTGCGGCAGCGATCGCCGGTGCGGTCGCCCTCGTCACAACCCACCCGGGATGCTAGGAGAAGTGCTAGTTCGACACCCGAGCGATCGCCAGTGTCACTCGACGGCAGCTGGCTGGCACAGGCTGGCAGCTGCGTGAGACGGAAGCTCAGTCTTCCGACTCCGCCCCGGATGGCCGATGGGCGAGCAGGACGTAAGTCAGTCCGGTCGCCACAGCGATGGGGAAAAGTCCGCTAATGGCTGCCAGGAGATCAAATCCCCAACTCTCGGACACGCATTCGGGAGGGTGACAACTGACATGCTCAGGCACCACTGCGGCGCCGAATGTTGCGACATAAGCGACTGCGAATACCCCGGCACTGAGGGTGAGGCGTCGACCGTCCCTAGCGACGCGCCAAAGGCACGGCAGAACGACCACCAGGGACACGAAGCCTCCAAGACCAAATAGAATCGTCACAGAAACTGCAATAGTTATGAAGGCGGACAAGACGCCGACCACCAGCCCTAAAACGGTGTCAACGACACGGGTCATCGGGCGTCTCGGCGGAGGTGGGATTCCTTCGGCGTTGCGCTCTCCAGCCTCATACGTCTGTCCCGCCCGCGCCAACCACTCCCTGGCCTCCCTCGCCATCCGCCATGCGAATCGCGTCCCATACGTCGCGAGGGTCGGCACCCAACGCCTCCAACTGACGGACCAACCCTGAAGCGGTAAGGGGACTTAACGATTGCCATTTGGCGGCGTGCGGCGGTGAGGCCTCGGCCACGTAAAGATCCCCTTGGCGCTTGACAGAAATCACGTCGAGCTCACCTTACCCCGCCGGAGTGAGATGACACATGCCAGTGTGCGGGAATGTCCCTAGGGCTTATCGCTCTTCGAGAGCGACGCGCAGACCTCGCATCGGCCGAGCGAGTCGAGCGGCAGCGGGTTCGGAAAATACCTGCGGAGATTGCCTGCTGCCGCGGTGCTGAACTCCCCTGAACTGCCCCCTGTGCGGCGAGTCAGGGCTCTTGGGAGATCGGAGTGGTCTCCGCGTTGCTGGCAGATGACGCACTGGTTCACCCACCGTGCGAGGCCAGGGTACATCTGGAGGTAATCCTGCCCGTCCCGGCACTTGTCCTTCATGTCCACCAGTATCGGCTGCGGACCGTTGGTACACGCGAGCGTGCACGAACAACACTGGGCGCCGCCGAGCGAACGGCTACGTTGCGGAGGAGTGACCGAGAAGGATGGCCAGCCCGAGGAAGACCAAGAACCCAGAGGTGAACCATCGCCAGGTGAACCGTGCCACCGGGCCGTTGATCTGCGCGCTGCGGCCACCGGGCACCGTCTTAAGGAATTGGTAATACCAGTCGAAAGCGGCGTTGAGAATCGCCAACAGGAGCAGGACTCCGGCGATGAGGAACTGCAGCGGCATGTCCTTTACTGTAAGCCGACGACCACCCCACCCGAGGGTGCAGAAATGTCACCGGACGGGATGGAGATCGGTTCCAAGGTTGCCTCAGTCACGGTCGGACGGGGGAGATGGTCCCGCCGCTGACCAGTAACGTGGCAATCAGCCGGAACGATGGGGTCGATCTCTCAGCGGGCACCGGCGAAGCACGCAAGGCCGACTAGGTGAGCAGCCGCGGGCGCAGGGTTGCTCTCAGTGGAGATCCACGTCCCCGGCCTCATGACAGCGCAACTGGGATGCGACGGGCACTAGCCAGCCGAATACACTGTGTCGGTGATTCTGCTCGATTTGGCTCCGCCTCCTGGCACGCCCTGCGCTACCCCTGGGGTTGATTTTCCAAAGGGCTGCGTGAGTAGAGCTGCAGGATCGGCCGTGTCCGGGATGTCGACCGGGATGATTGCCCTAATTGTGGCCGTCATCATCGCTCTTGCGATCATCATCACGGCTCTCTTGATCAGACAACGAGGCCGGTCTCACCCAGAGTGATGCGCGGGTGATCGTGCATGGCCGACTTCTCGCCTATGTCGTGGCCCTCTACCTCACCATCGTCATCGAAGCGCCAATCTACGCGTTTCTCATTCGAACAACGCAGGGAGTAGCCTGGCGCCGAGGCCTGTTGGCTGGGACGCTGGTCAATCTAGTCTCGCATCCGGTGGTGTTCTTGGTCGTTTTTCCCTTCCTGCAGCCCATCGCCGGTGCCCTTGCAGCGCTGGCACTCGTCGAGGCGATCGCCGTCCTCGTCGAGGCATGTTTGCTGTGGACGAGCAGCCGAGACAAGCCTCTCGCGCTTCTTGGAATGAGCTATGTGGCGAACGGCGCGTCATTGTCCTTCGGGTTGTTGTTCCTTCGATAGTCCCAGGCCCGACTACAGCTGACGCCAGTGGGTGGACTCGGCGCATGCGACGCTGACGTCACTCGATCGCCGGCGACGCGACAGGACTAGGACTCCGGTTCCCGCTTGACAGTCCCTGGAAACTCCCACGGGTCCACTGTGGCCCGCCCGTGCATGCCGAGAGTCAGCGAGATCTCACCCGCGTGGTACCCGTCGTGCGTGACCAGGCGCGTCAGCACGGAGGCGCGCGTGTGGTGCTGGACGATGTCGCCGAAGCGTCGCTCGAAGCTTTCGCCCAGCATGGGCTCCGTCCACCGGTCGAGGCAGGATTCGACGATCGCCCAGCTGCTGCGCAGCGCGTGCAGGACCTCGCCGGCGCCGCGAGGCCGGTCGAGGTGGTCCTCCCAGCCGTCGGTGTCCACGTCCTCGAAGGGGGTGGCGTCGATGCCGCGCTCGCCGAGCACGCTACACAGCCAGTAGACGCGCGCACCGGCGAGGTGGGCGGCCAGCGCCCACACGGGCCAGTACCCGTCGCGGGCCCTGAGGTCGAGGTCGGACGCCGGCATCGCCTCGACGCCGGCGATTAGACGTCGCTGCACGCGCTCCCAGCCATCGTAGTAAGACCGCACGCTCATGGCCGCGTGGTCCTCACCAGGAGCCGCCGCCGCCGCCGCCGAAGCCCCCACCCGCGAAGCCTCCACCCGAGAACCCGCTCGCGCCCGAGGCCGCCGGTACGGAGGCGATGGAGGTGTTGACCGAGGATGCGAAGCCCTGCAGCGACGAGCTGAAGAGGAGCGCGTTGAAGGGCAGCGTGCCGATGTACCAGCCGGCGACCGCGGCCTGCACGTCGATGTCCTGGAATGCGTGCGCCCAGCGGTCGACGCAGCCGAACACGATCGCGTAAGGCAGCAGCGCCGTGAAGATCTTCTCGCGCTCGGCGAACTGCTGCCGGTAACGCTCCGCCGTCGTCATGTAGAGGCGGAACCCGAGCGTGCGGTAGAGCACGTCGTGCCCGACAGCGGTGCGAGCCGGCATCGAGCCCGCGACGAGCGTCGCCGCGCCGCCGACCACGACGAGCGCTACCCCGACCAGGCCGGCTCCAGTCAGCTGCCCCAGCAGGATCGCGAGCCCGGCTCCCGCGGCCATCACCACCACGCCCAGCACCCGCCAGAAGAGGCGCACCCAGTCGGGGCGGTGCGTGAACCACCGGCGTTTCATCGCGTCCCCCATGAGCAGGCGCTCGGCGTCGTCCAGTGTCTGCTTGAACGTGCCCTTGAGGTCGCTCAACGCGACTTTGCCCGCGTGGTCGTCGAACAGGCCGGCGTATATGGAGCGCTCGTATGGCTCGAGGCCGGAGACGTCAGGCGGCGATGCGGCCCTGGCGAGCTCGTAGTCGGGCTTGCCGAGCAAGCCCTTGCCGGACACCTCCGTGATGGTCAGGAAGCCGCGCGCCGCGAGATCGACGATCGTCGCCGTCATGTCCTTGGTGTCGGCGCTCTCGTCGAGGATCAGCCCCAGCTGCGCGGGCCGCAGATTGTTTGGCGGACCGAACTCGACGACGAGCGGCTGATGGGACCCGAGCGGCAGGACCTCGTCGGGTGTGCTGGGGTCGTGGTTGAGGTAGTACGCGCTGCGGTACGAGCGGTCGCGGCCGGCGCGCCAGTAGAGCCAGCCGAGTCCCCCGAGACCGGCCACGAGCACGAAGGCCGATATCGCGACGGCGGGAACCGAGGGCTCGAACATCTCCGCGGCGGAGCGTGGCTTGCGCGCGAGGATCGGCTCAGGCCGCGGGATCGTCCCGGTCGCGAGGGCCGCCACCACGGTCAGCCCCTCGCCCGGGCTGAGTGGCGCGCCCGTCGCGAAGGTGGCCTGGCCAGCGGCCGGCCTGAGGTTCGAGACGCAGGGGGTGGTCGCGCCCTGCGCGCCTTCGAAGCACAGAACTCGCTGCACCGCGCCGGGCGGCGCTCGGAGAGTGGCGGTCGCATGCGCCACCGGCACGGCCCAGGCGTTGCCCGTGGCGTTCCAGTAGAGCTCGTCGTGGTCGCTGAACGCGTTATATGCGCCGCGCGCCGTGTAATGAATGACGTAGGTCTGCGTCCCTGTGACGGTGCGGCTCGCGTCGCCGATCTTCAGCTCCTGGTCCGCGCCGTTCATGGAGGTGGAGTAGGGGACATCGTTGCCGCCGCCATCCTTGACGGACAAGTCGGAGAGCTCGATCACCCTGTCGTACTTGTCGTTGTACGTGTAGCGCACGGGGATGTCGCGGAAGATGCCGTGCTTGTTCTGCGCCCCGAAATCGACGGCGATCACCTCGGCCACCGCGAGTGACCCGTCGGGCTGCACGCCAAGGTCGGTCGCGAAGCTCGTCACCGTCCAGCCTGTCTCGACGGAGGCGGCCCAACCGGCCGGGGCCGTCAGCAACGTGCAGGCGACGGCGACGCCGATCGTCGACAGCAGGCGGCGCGTCATGCCGGACTATGGTGCCACCTGGCCCCAGCCCCCGGGCCAATTACTGACTTTGTTACGCGGCCTCGCCGACGCTGAGGTCCCGGGTCCGGCCGTGTCCTCCCCCGCGGGTGCGGCTGGCGTAAGGCTGAGCCAGGGGGTTGAGGCTGCTTTCCGCCGCCAACACCTCCTGGCCCGCCCGGGACTGTGGGGTTGCTAGTCGCCTCCTGCCGGTCGAGGCGCGCCTCCGGTCCCGCGAAGCGCGTCCCAACCGCGATCATCGCGCCTCGCAAAGGGCCGCGGCAGGAAGCCTCCCACGCGGCGCCGGTAGCCGGCGTACTCCGGCACGGCCCGGACGAGGTCGCGCTCCTCGAACCAGGTGCCAACGAAGACGTAACCGGTCGCCATGACGGAGAAGAGGAGGTGCCCCGCCGTCATCCGCGGCACCGCCCAGAAGATGACAAGGAACGCGCTCATGATGGGGTGCCTGACCCACGCGTAAAGCCACCGGGTCTGGAACGGCGGGCCGCTGTACGGTCGCCGGCGAAACGCGAGCCACGCCTGGCGGAGGCCGAAGAGGTCGAAATGGTCGATCATCCAGGTCGAGGCGACGAGCAGGAGCCACCCGGCCCAGGCCGCCACCACCACCGCGGCGCCCGCTGAGCCGCCCAGGGACCAGACGACGGCCGGCAGCGGCCGCCACTGCGAGAAGAGCACGAGCAGCACGACGCTTGCGGCCAGGACGAACAGGCTTCGCTCAGCGCCCGCCGGGAGGGCCCTGGCGAGTGCCCGCTTGAATGCGGGGCGGGCCATCACCGAGTGCTGCACGGCGAAGAGGCCCAGCAGGGCGACATCGATCGCCGCGGCGACGGCGGCTGGCGCCGCGGGTCCCCGGTCCACGAGCGGCGCGCCGGCCACGCCGGTCAGGAACAGCGCGGCCCAGACAAGCGCGACGCCGAACAGCAGGTATGCGAAGGCTCCGAAGGCCAGGTAGGCGGGACGGGTGGGGTTGGAGTGGTGATCCATGAGGCCCAGCATCCGCGCCCCGGGTCGCCGGGCCATCCGGACTGGTACCTAGGCTCCGGTACCTACTTCCTCGGCAAGGTTGTCCACGGCCCAGGCCGCGATCTGCGACCGCGAGCGGAAGCCCAGCTTGTTGCGGATGTGCTCGGCGTGCGCCTCGGCGGTCCGCTCCTTGATCCCCAGCCGGGCCGCGACCTCGCCGTTCGTCAGGCCCCTGGCGACCAGCGCGGCGACCTGCCTCTCGCGCGCGGACAGGCTCGCGCCCTGGCTCGGCGGCCGTCGCTTGTCGCCGAGGAACTCGAGCATCGGGGCCAGCACCGACTCCATGTCGCCCGCATACCAGATGTGTGCCTGGCCCTCCACGGGGACGAAGCGCGCGCCGTGGATCCCGGCGGCCAGCGCCCGCCCGTGCTCGACTCTCACGTTGACGTCGCCGCTCCGGTGCACGACGAGCGTCGGGGATCGCACCAGCGGCAGGAGCTCGCGCACGTCAGTGCGGAAGCACTCGCTCATGCGCCTCACCGCGGCTTCGGGCGAAGCCGCTTCGCGCGTGACCCGCGCCCACGCCGCGTAGGCCGCCTCACCGGCGCCTCGCACGAAGATGTCGGCGAGTGTCCTGGAGGCAACGCCCCAATGCGCGCGGACGAGCCCGAGGAGGGCTTCCTGGATCTCCGGGGGGCTCAGCGTCGCGCCGTGCGCGTAGCCGCCGAACAGCACCAACCTGCCCACGCGGTCGGGGTGGCGCGCGGCGTAGGCGACCATCACCGAGGCGGCCTGCGAGGCCCCGAAGAGGTCGAACGTCGTCAGGCCGAGGCCGTCGACCAGGTCCTCGAGCACGGCCACGTCGTCTTCGAAGTCGACGACCTCGCCGGTTGGATCGCCGAGGCCAATTCCCGGCGGGTCGAAACGGATGACGCGGTGCGACTGCGCGAGCGCCTCGAAGAAACGGCGGTAAGGCGGATAGTCCCACTGCGCCTCGAGGTGGCTGACGAACCCGGTATCGCAGACGAGCGCGGGCCCGCGGCCGATGCTGGAGTAGGCGATCGACTTTCCGTTGCGGTCGCGGACGAAGGCAATGGACTGCTGCATCGCAGCCTGATGCTAGTCGGCGGGTCCGGTTATCGGCTCTCGGGCTTGGTGGCGAGGTGGTAGGGGCGGCGCGCCAGCAGCGGGAGCTGCGGCGCGGGCGCCGTGACGCGCATCCGTGCGTCGATGACGACCGCGCGTTCCGGCGTCGCCACGACGGGGTTGAGGTCGATCTCCGCGATCGCCTCGTGGTCGTCCGCCAGCGCCGCGAGCCGGACGACCACGTCCGCGACGGCGTCGGTATCGGTCGGGGGCGCTCCGCGGTAGCCGGTCAGCAGGGGGTAGGTCCGGAGTGAGGTGAGCAGGCGGCGCGCATCGTCGTGGTTCACCGGCGTGAGCGCCACGGCCACGTCGCCGAGCAGCTCCGCCTGCGTGCCGCCGGCGCCGCACGCGACCACCGGCCCGAACTGCGGGTCCTGGACCACGCCGACGATCATCTCGACCCCGCCGCGCACCATCTCCTGCACGAGGTAACCCTGCAGCTTGTGGCCGGCGCGCTTGACTGCGAGGGCCAGCTCGGTCGCCGCCGCTGCCACCGCGTCGGCGCCCTCGAGGTCGAGACGCACCGCGGCGGCCTCAGTCTTGTGCACCAGCCCGGGGGCGATGGCCTTGAGCGCCACGGGCCCGCCCATCTTCGCGGCGAGCTCGGCCGCCTCCGCCGGCGTCCCGGCCACGGCCGCGCGCGCCGTGGTGATGCCGTAGGCCTCGAGGACCTCGGCCATCTCGTCCGGCGTCAGCCAGCCCTCGCCCCGCTGCAGCGCCGACGCGATCACGCGCTTCGCCCGCGGCCGGTCGAGGCCGGCAGGGCGGCGCTGGTGCTCGGCCGGCTCGCGCTTGAACCGGCCATAGGCAGCCGCCAGCGCCAGCGCCCGGGCGGCGTCCTCGGGGAACTCGTACACGGGCAGCGTCGAGCTCTTGCCGTGGTCCGGGGACATCAGCACCGCGACGATCGCGATGTCGCGTGGCAGCCGCTTGGCCGCGGCCTCGACGGCGACGCGGATGGCCTCGCTCTCGCCCTTGGTGACATCGACGTGGATGACCACGATCGCGTCGTAATCGCCTGTCCGGGCGATGAGGCTCATCGCCCTGGCGTAGTCCTCCGGGGTTGCCGCCGCCAGCATGTCGACGGGGTTGCCCACCGCCGCCGCCGGGCTGACGAACTCGCGCAGCGCCGCCTGCAAGCCGGGCGAGGTTGGCGGCACCTCCATGCCCGCCGCCTCCAGGGAGTCGGCGCACAGGATGGCGGGACCGCCGGCCTTGGTCAGGATGGCGACCCGGTTGCCGCGCGGCGGAGGCTGCATCGACAGCAGGCGAGCCACGCCGAACATCTCACCGAGCGTGTCCGTGCGGATCACACCCGACTGACGGAAGAGGGCGTCGACGGTGACGTCGCTGGCCGAGATCAGGGCCGCCGTGTGCGACCCGGCCGCCCGCGAGCCGGCCTTGGAACGTCCGCCCTTCACCGCGATGATCGGCTTCGTCTTGCCCACGCGACGGGCGATCCGGGCGAACTTGCGCGGGTTCCCGAAAGACTCGAGGTACAGCAGGACCAGGTCGGTGTTCGGGTCCGACTCCCAGTAGCCGAGCAGGTCGTTGCCTGAGATGTCCGCCTTGTTGCCGGCGGACACGAACGTGGAGATGCCGAGGTCGGAGGTGGCGGCGTACTCGAGCACCGAGATGCCCAGCGCGCCGCTCTGCGACATGAACCCGATGCGGCCCCGGACGGCGCGGGCGTCGGAGAACGTCGCCTGGAGCGAGACCTCCGGGTCGGTGTTGATGATCCCGAGGCAGTTCGGCCCGATCAGCCGCATCCCGGACTTGCGGCACACGTCCAGCAGCTCCGCCTCCAGCGCGGCGCCGCCGGCCTCCGCGAAGCCTGCCGAGACGACGACCAGCGCGGCGGCGCCCTTCGCGGCCAACGCGGCCGCCGCGCCCGGCACCAGCGCGGCCGGGAGGCTGATGACCCCGAGGTCGACAGGGCCCGGGATGTCGTCGACGGTCGGGTACGCGCGCACTCCCTGCACCGACTCCGCCTTCGGGTTGACCGGGTAGACCGGGCCGGTGAAGCCGCCGGAGAGGATGTTGTGGAACAGCTGGCCGGCGGGAGCCAGGCGGTCGCGCGAAGCCCCGACCACGGCGACGCTGCGCGGGTAGAAGAAGCGACGCATTGCGGCCGCCGACGCCACCTGCTCGCGACGGTCGAAGCGCTCCACCACCTCGCGGGTCAGCGAGGTCGGGAAGTCCGCCGAGACCACGCCGGCGTCGCGACGGGTGCGGACGCGGAAGCCGCTGTCGGTGAAGACCTCGATCATCCGCCGGTTGTCGGGCAGGACCGACGCCTCGAAGGCGCGCACGCCGGCCGACGCCGCGTACTCGGCCAGCTCGCCCAGCAGGATGCTGCCCAGCCCGAGGCCCTGGTACTCGTCGGCGACCTCAAACGCGACCTCGGCCTGCCCGGGTGTGGTGACGACGTACAGCGCGTGCCCGATCACCTGTTGCGAGGTCCCCGCGAGGGCGATCAGGCCGAAGCGCTCGTGGTAGTCCACCCGCGCCCAGTCGGCCGCGGCTCGCTCGATGTTCGCGCCGCCGCCGAAGAACCGGAAGTAGCGCGACTCGGCGGAGAGCCCGCGCAGCAGCTCGAGCAGGAGGTCGTGGTCCTCGGGCCGCAGGGGGCGCACCCGCACGGTGCGGCCGTCGCGCAGGACGACGTCCGCCTCGCGGTGCCCGGGGTAGAGCGCCGCCGATGGGCTCTCAGGCGCGGAGACTGCCACCCTCAGAGCCTGCCCGAGGCTCCCCGGCGGCGGCAAGGGCCGAAGGTCCCGACTGCCGGCGCGATCGACCCCCGCCGCCTGCGCGGTCAGTCGATGCGGCGACGCAGGGTGAGCGCGGCGGCCAGGATCATGAGCACGCAGAAGGCGACGACGACGGTGAGGTCCAGGACGACCTTCCCGGACTCCAGGCCGGCGCCCTTGACCATCACGTCGCGCACGCCGTCGACGCCGTAGGTCAGAGGCAGGACGTTCGAGAGGTACTGCATCCAGCCGGGCTCGCCGCTGACCGGGACCAAGATCCCGCTGAGCAGCAGCTGAGGCACCACCACCAGGGGGATGAACTGCACTGCCTGGAACTCGGTACGGGCGAACATGCTCAGGAAGATGCCCAGGTTGACCGCGGCCAGCGCCATCAAAACCTCGAACAGGAAGACGAGGCCGGCGTTGCCCGCGCTGTGCACGTGCAGCACGTACAGGCTGTACAGGAGGATCTCAATCGACTGGGCCGTGGCCAGGACCATGAACGCGAGCATGTAGCCGACGGCGATCTCGGCGCGGCGCAGGGGCGTGGCCATCAGCCGTTCGAGGGTGCCCTGGGTGCGCTCACGCAGGAACGACACGGCGGTGACAACGAACACGAGGAAGAACACGGCGAGGCCGATGTAGCCGGCGCCGAAGTAGTCGAGCGTGTCGAGGTTTGGGCCGCCGTGCAGGTACGTGACCGCGGGCGTGTAGCGCGGGGCAAAGGTCGCCGCGACCTGCCCGATGGCTCGTTGCACCGCCGCCAGCGTGGCCGTCGACTCGCTCGGCTGGCTCCCCTCCAGGTGCACCTCGGGGGCAACCTGGCGGCGGGTCAGCGCCTCGGCGGTGAAGTTCTCAGGCAGGACCACGTAGCCGACCACGCTCCCCGAGTCGAGGTCCTGGCGCGCGGCGTCCGCGGACTCAGTCTTCACGCGCACCAGCGGGGAGGTGCGCAGCGCGTTCGCGACCTGCTGCGCCAGCGCGCCGCGGTCCAGGACGACAAGCCCCACGTGCGGCGCCTCGCCTCCGCCCCGGATCAGCAGGTCGAGGAGCCCGAGCACGATGAGGGGCACGGCGAAGAGGATCGCGAGGGTGCGACGGTCGCGCTTGAACTGCGCCAGCAGCCGGCGCGTGACCGCGAGGGCGCGCCCGGGGCTCACTCCGGCGACTCCGCAGCGGCGAGGCGAAGGAACGCCGCCTCGAGGTTCCGCGCCCGGGCCCGTTTCGTCAGCTGCGCCGCCGTGCCCTCGGCCAGGAGGCGGCCGCGGGCGACCAGCCCGAGACGGTCGCACCGCTCCGCCTCGTCCATCACGTGGCTGGTCACGATCACCGCGGCCCCTTCGTCCGCCAGCTTGTGGAAGTGCTCCCAGAACTGCACGCGCAGCTGGGGGTCGATGCCGACCGTCGGCTCGTCGAGCAGCAGCAGGGCGGGGGAGTGGACGAGCGCGCACGCGAGTGACACCCGACCCCGCGTCCCGCCGGACAGGGTGGCGACCACGTCCTTCCGCCGGTCCCAGAGCTGCAGTGTGCGCAGCGTCTTCTCCACGCCGCCGACGTCGCCGTTGACGCGCGCGAAGAACAGCACGTTCTCCTCGACCGACAGCTCGGGGTACACCGCCGCCGACTGGGTCATGTAGCCGATCCGGTTGAGGACGGCCACATCAGGCATCTCGTGGCCGAGGACGCGCACCGTGCCCGAGTCGGGCCGGACGAGGCCGATGAGGCTCCGGATCAGCGTCGTCTTGCCGGCGCCATTGGGGCCGAGCAGGCCGTACACCTCGCCGGCGGGGATCGCGAGCGTGATGCCGTCGAGGGCGTTGATCGTGCCGAAGCGCTTGCGCACCTCCTCGACCTCGACCGCGTTCGCGCCGTTCACTCCGCGTGCATCGTAAACGCACCGGACCCGAACGCCATGGGACTTCCGGCCCTGATCGCGCGGGCGCGGGTGGGTCACCGTCAGGTCAGGGCCGCAGTGGCCCCAGTAAGGAGGAACCGCAATGGCATACGTGATCACGGATGCATGCGTCGGTACCACCACCGGCGCCTGCCGCGACGAGGCTGGAGGCTTTCCCTGCGTCGAGGCCTGTCCCATCGACGGCATCTGGGCGCGACCTGGCGAGCCGCAGCTCTACACCGCTGCCGACGAGTGCATCGACTGCGCCGACTGCTACGTGGCCTGCCCTGTGGAGGCGGTGTACGTCGACTATGACGTGGCTCCCGCCTGGCACGCGTTCAACGCCGTCCACGAAGCCCACTGAGAGCCTCGCCGGCAACATGGTCGGCTCGGGAGGCTGCGTGGCGCCGGCCGTGATCCGCACAGGCGCCGATAGCGCCGGCGGCTTCATCCTCCTTACCCAGTCGGTGGCGGCGTGATGGGCGCCGCCACCGGCCCCGGGGACCTGGTGCTCGTTCCTGGGATGGTGGAAGAGGAGGCGGGGTTCATCCCCGCCTCCTCTCACCCCGGGCCGTTGCTGTCGCTGCTGCGCACGGCCGACCTCGGGCGGAAGAACCTCGAGCTCCTGCTACGAGCGTCGACGCGGTTCCGCAGCTACCCGCTGTCGCAGCACACGCTCCTGCGGGGCGACACTGTGACGCTCTACTTCAACAAGCCTTCGACCCGAACCCGGCTGTCGTTCGAGACCGCCGTGGCGCGCCTCGGCGCCACCCCGATCGGCGTCGGACCTCATGAGCTCCAGCTGGATCGCGGCGAGACGATCGAGGACACGGCGCGAGTGATCAGCGCCTACACCCGCGCGTTCGTCATCCGGACCTTCGCCGACGAAGACGTGGCCCGCTTCGCGCGCGCGGCCACCATCCCCGTCATCAACGCGCTGACGGACGGGCATCATCCCTGTCAGAGCGTCGCCGACGCGTTGACTCTCGTGGACGAGTGGGGGCGGCCCGCGGGGCGCAGGGTGGCGTTCGTCGGTGACGGTGACAACGTCGTGCACAGCCTGGTCGAGGCGTGTGCCTTGCTCGGCGCGCACGTCGCGGTTGCAACCCCCCCGGGTCGCGAGCCCAACCCGCGCGTCATTGAGCACGCCTCGCGATTGGCCGCCGAGAACGGCGGCACGGTCAGCGTGACCAACGACCCCTACGAGGCTGTCCGGGGGGCCGACGCCGTGTACACGGACGTCTGGCAGTCGATGGGCGTGCCCGAGGACCAGCGCGAGGCGCGCGTCCGCGCGTTTCGCCCCTACCAGGTCAACACGAAGCTGATGGCGGCCGCCGCGGACGACGCCATCTTCATGCACTGCCTGCCCGCCCACCGCGGCGAGGAGGTCACCGCCGAAGTGATCGACGGGCCCCGGTCGCGCGTGTTCCAGCAGGCGGCGAACCGGCTCCCAACCGAGCAGGCCATCCTGTGGGCCCTCGTGACCGGAGTCCTGCAGACAAGAGGAGAGACGTGATGCGAAAGGTCATCATCATGGGCGCGGGTGGCCGCGACTTCCACAACTTCAACGTCGTCTACCGCGACGACCAGGACGTCGACGTGGTGGCGTTCACCGCCGCGCAGATCCCGGGCATCGACGACCGCCTGTACCCGGCGGCGCTCGCCGGGCCGCGCTACCCGGGCGGCATTCCCATCCGTCCCGAGGCGGAGCTGACCGAGCTCGTGCGCCGCCACTCCGTGGACGAGGTGGTGTTCGCCTACTCCGACCTGCCGCATAGCGAGGTGATGCACCGGGCGTCGATCGCGCTCGCCGCCGGGGCGAGCTTCAGCCTGCTCGGCCCTCGGGCCACCATGCTTCGCAGCCTGAAGCCGGTCGTGGCCGCGTGCGCCGTTCGCACCGGGGCGGGCAAGTCGCAGACGAGCCGGCGCGTAGGCCGCATCCTGCTCGACGCCGGGCTCAAGGTGGCGCTCGTGCGCCACCCGATGCCATACGGCGACCTCGAGGCGATGCGCGTGCAACGCTTCGCCTCCATTGGCGACATCGACGCCGCCCATCCCACGGTCGAGGAGCGTGAGGAGTACGAGCGCCCGGTGGAGATGGGCATGGTGATGTACGCCGGCGTCGACTACGCAGCGATCCTGGAGCAGGCCGAGGCCGAGGCGGACGTGGTGGTCTGGGACGGCGGCAACAACGACCTGCCGTTCTTCGCGCCCGAGCTCCACATCGTCGTGGTGGACCCCCTCCGTGCCGGGGACGAGCTCGGCTACCACCCGGGTGAGGCGAACCTGCGCATGGCTGACGTCGTGGTGGTCAACAAGGTGGACGCCGCCGGGCTTGCGGCCACGGAGCGCGTCCTGGCCGACATCCGGATGGCGAACGCCCACGCGACGGTGGTCCGTGCCGCGTCGCCCACCTCGCTGGAGAAGGCCGACAGCGTGCGCGGGCGCCGGGTGCTCGTCGTCGAGGACGGGCCGACTCTGACGCATGGCGGGATGAGCTACGGGGCGGGCACCGTCGCAGCCCAGGAGGCCGGGGTTGCGGAGCGCATCGACCCGCGTCCCTTCGCCGTCGGCTCGATCGCGGAAACCTTCGCGAAGTTCCCGCAGATCGGCAACGTCCTGCCCGCGATGGGGTACTCCGAGGCACAGCTGCTGGAGCTCGAGGCGACCATCAACGCCGCCGACTGTGATGCGGTCATCGTCGGCACGCCGATGAACCTCGGCCGGCTGATCCGCTCGCGCCACCCTCTCCTGCACGTCAGCTATGAGCTGCAGGAGGTCGGCGCCCCGACGCTCGTCGACGTCCTCGAGCCCGTGGTCAGGTCGGCCACCGCGCGGCGGGGCACAGTCGCCGCCTAGGCCGGCGCCCGCTACGCTGCGGGGTGTGACCCCGTCCCCGATGCCCGGCGTCCCGGCGGGAGGGATGACCCTCGCCGCGGCTGCGCAGGTGTCGGGCGAGGAGGTCCTCGCCCAGCTCGGTTCGGGACCCGACGGCCTCGCCGCCGCTGAGGCGGCGCGCCGGCTCGCCGAGTACGGCCCCAACGCCCTGCGGGTTCACCGGGTGACGGCGGGGGCCGTCCTCCGCCGTCAGTTCCGCAACCCGCTCCTCATCCTCCTGCTTGTCTGCGCCGCCGTCTCCGCCTTCACCGGCGACCCCACCGACGCGGTCATCATCGCCGCCATCGTCGTGCTCAGCGTCGGGCTCAGCTTCTTCAACGAGTACCGCGCCGAGGTGGCGGTCGAGGCGCTCCACGCCGAGATCAAGCACCGCGCCGTCGCCGTCCGCGACGGTAAGCCCGGGGAGGTCGAGACGACCAACCTCGTTCCCGGGGACGTGGTCCTGCTGTCCGTCGGCAACATCGTGCCCGCTGACCTTCGGCTCCTCGAGGTCGACGAGCTGGAGTGCGACGAGGCCGTCCTGACCGGCGAGTCGTTGCCCGTCGCCAAGACCAGCGCGCCGGTCGCGGACGGTGAGAAGTCAGGCATGAACCTGGCCTCGTGCACCTACATGGGCACCATCGTCCACGAGGGTGGCGCCCGGGCCGTGGTCGTCACGACTGGCCCGGCGACGGGTTTCGGCCGCATCGCCGCCGGCCTCGGCGAGCACCAGGGCGCCAGCGCGTTCCAGCAGGGGATGGCCGCCTTCTCGTCGCTGCTGGTTCGCGTGGCGGGCGTCCTGACCGTCACGATCTTCGTTTTCAACGTCGCCTTTCACAAGCCGCTGCTGGAGGCCCTGCTCTTCTCGCTGGCCATCGCGGTCGGCATCACGCCCGAGCTGATGCCGGCCATCATCACGGTCAGCCTGTCGAGTGGCTCCCGCGCGCTGGCCCGGCGCAAGGTGCTCGTCAAGCGACTCGTCGCGATCGAGGACCTGGGCAACATCGAGGTCCTCTTCACCGACAAGACCGGCACGCTGACGGAGGGAGCGATCGCCTTCTCGCGCGGCCTGTCGGCGGCGGGTGATGCGAGCGACCGCCCGCTCCTGCTCGGCCTGCTGTGCAACGAAGCCGAGCTTGCCGGGGGGACGCCGGTGGGAGGGAACGCGCTGGACCAAGCCCTCTGGCTCACCCCGGCCGCCGCTGGGCTGGCGCAGCGCGCCGGCGGGGTGGGGGACTACCGGCGCCTGGCCCGGCTGCCGTTCGACCACGAGCGCCAGCTGGTGTCCGTGCTGGTCGACGGCCCCGCCGGCGCGCTCCAGGTCACGAAGGGGGCGCCCGAGGTGGTGCTCGAGCGGTGCCGGCAGGTTCCGCCGGCTGCCACCGCAACCCTCGACGATCTGTTCAAGGCGGGGGCGCGCGTGGTCGCCGTGGCCACCCGCGACGGCGCGGCCCGCACCACCCTGACGAAGGCTGACGAGCGCGACCTCGAGCTCGAGGGGTTTCTGACGTTCGTCGACCCGCCCAAGCCCGATGCCGGCGCCTCGATCGCGCGCCTGCGCCGCCTGGGCATCGAGGTCAAGATCATCACGGGCGACAACGGCACGGTGGCGGCCACGGTGTGCCGCGAGATCGGGATGAACCCGGGCCGGGTCGTCACCGGGGCGGACATCGAGGCGATGACCGACGACGCCCTCGACGCCGCCCTCCCGGCGACGACCGTGTTCGCCCGGATCAGCCCGGACCAGAAGTCGCGGATCATCAAGGTGGCCCGCCGCGCCGGCGCTGACGTGGCCTACCTGGGGGACGGCGTCAACGACGCCGTGGCGCTGCACCACGCGGACGTCGGCATCTCGGTGGACTCAGGGACCGACGTGGCCAAGGACGCGGCCGACATCGTGCTGCTGGACAAGGACCTGGGCGTCCTCGCCGACGGGATCGTCGAGGGCCGGCGGATCTTCGCGAACACGATCAAGTACGTCCTCATGGCCACCTCCTCGAACTTCGGGAACATGTTCAGCGCGGCCGCCGCCTCGGTCTTCCTGCCGTTCCTGCCGATGCTCCCGTCCCAGGTGCTCCTCAACAACCTCCTCTACGACTCCGGGCAGCTCGCCATCCCCACCGACTCGGTGGATGAGGAGACGCTGTCCCGCCCGGCGGCCTGGGACCTGCACTTCGTGCGCCGGTTCATGATCGTTTTCGGCCCGCTCTCGTCGGTGTTCGACTTCCTCACGTTCTTCATGATGCTGTTCGTCTTGCACGCCAGCCAGGACGAGTTCCGCTCCGGCTGGTTTGTCGAGTCGCTGGCAACCCAGACCCTCGTCATCTACGTGATCCGTACCCGGCGGTCCCCGTTCTTCCGCAGCACCCCCAGCGTCCTGATGCTGATCGTGCCCACCACGTGCGCGCTTGTCGGCGCCTTGCTGCCGTTCTCGCCATTCGCCCACGTGCTCGGCTTCACCCCCCTGCCGCCCGTGTACTTCCTGATCCTGGTGGCCATGATCCTTATCTACCTGGGGCTCGTGGAGGGCGCCAAGCGGCTCTTCTACGCCGCCCACCCGGCGGCGTTCGCGAAGGCGCCGACGTCGCACACCCAGCGCCTGCACCGCCGCATCGTCCGCCGGACGGCCCACTTCACGCGCCACCCGCGCCGCGTCGCGGCAGGGTAGCGGCTACTTCGGGCACCTCATGCGTTTGTGCTTCGGAGACCCTGCGTGAGCGATCCCGCGACTTACGAGCCAGGCTCGAGGGCCGACTTCGACCGCCTGTACGCGACGACGTACCGGCAGGTCCTCGGCTCCCTGCGCGCCATGCTCGGCGACCACGCGCTGGCCGAGGACTGCGCCCAGGAGGCCTACCTCAAAGCCTTCTCGGCGTGGCCGCGCTGGAAGCCCTCGGCGCCGGCGGAGGCGTGGATCCAGCGAATTGCCATCAACACGGCCATCAGCGCCAAGCGCAAGCAGCGCCTGCGCGAGGTCGGCGAGCTGGTCCGCCGGCTGGGCCGGCCGCCCGAGGGCCCGGACCCGGCTGAGGGCGGCGGCGAGCTCGCGGCCGCGCTCCGCGCCCTCCCGACGAAGGACGCCGCGGTCATCGTGCTCCGGCACCACCACGGCTACAGCAACCGGGAGATCGCTGCCGCGCTGAACATCCCTGAGAGCACGGTCTCATCGCGCCTGGTTGCGGCCAAGGAGCGGCTGCGCCGGCTGCTCGGGGACGCGGGCGACCCGGCACCCTCCGTTAAACAGGAGCGGCTGGGCGTTGTAAAAGGCGTGGACGAAAGCGTGGGCAGCCATGCTCGGTGACCAGGGTGGCGGCGAGTTCGATCGCCGGCTCGAGGCCGGGCTGGACGAGATGCTCGCCGCCGTGGACGCGGCCCCGGTTCCGGCCGGGGCATACACCCGGCGGCGCCGGCGGCGCTGGCGGCTGCTGCTCAGCTCGGCCATCCCGCCGATCGGGGTGAAGCTCCTGGCGGCGACCGCGGGCCTGGCGGTGGCGGGCACCGCGGGGGCAGCCGCCACAGGTCACCTCCCGACGGGGCTGCCCCGCCTGCTCCCGCCGCGCCCCGCGGAGGTCCAGCCCGCGGTGCCGTCACCGGGCGCCTCGCCCGCGACGGCGGGCTCGCGTGAGGAGCCGGCGAGTCCCGCCGGCGAGAATGAGCGATCACCCGCGACCCGCGCCTCGGAGGCCCCGGACCGGGGTGAATCGACGCTTCCGACGGCGACCACCGAGCCGCGCGGGTCCGAGCCCCCCGAGGCGTCACCGACGCCGCCGGCCAGCGCGTCACCACACGAGGGGGAGAGTTCCTTCTCGCCGCTTCCGGGCACGCCGGTGCCCGGCAGCTCGCCCGACAACTGACGCCCCGCTGACGCGGCGGCGCCCCGCCTGGCGCATTCCTGTCACGCCTGGCCCGGCTACTCCGCGCAGCTCGCGCGTTTTGACAGACACAACCGCACCACACGGAGGATGCAGATGAACACTCAGGGCCCTCGTCAACTCCTCGGCGGCTGGCCGACAATCCTTGCCGCCGGGCTCCTCGCCACCGGCGCCGGGACCGCGACCGCCGGCCTCGCCATTGCCCACGTCGGGCCGTTCGCGCTCGCGGCGAGGTCCGTCAGCGCTGAGTCCGGGAAGGTGGTCGAGGCGCCGCTCGGCGACCTCGCCTCGCCCGCTATCACGCCTTCCCCGGAGGTCGAGGTCGTCACCGTTCCCGAACCGGTGGAGGCGCCGGCAAGCGCCGCGCCCACCGCGCCGGCCGCGACGGCGTCCGAGTCGCCTGAGCCGGAGGAGGCGCGGGTGTCACCACCGGTTTCCCCGAGCGCCAGCCCCACCGGGGAGCATGAGAGCGAGGGCGCCGACGACCATCCAAGCCCCTCGACGTCAGCCTCGCCGGAGCCGTCCGGGTCGCCGGACAACTGACGCCATGACATCCCCTCGCGACGAGAGCCGGGTCGGCGCCTACCTCCGCCTCCGCTACGCGACGATGCTCAGCGGCGCGGGCGCGGCAGCGCTCGCGGGCGCAGTCACCGGGTGGGCCGCGGCCGCCACTGCGGTCGCGCCGCTTCCCGCCGCGACGGCACCGGCCCCGGTCGCGCCGCTGACGCCGGAGCAGCTGATGAGCCTGGAGTTCAGTCTCCCGACGCCGCCACCGAAGCAGGTGGTGATCGTGCGGGTGCCGGCCCAGGCCGGTCGGCAACCCACCGGCCTCGCACAGCCTCGCGCAGTGGCGGCGCGCCCCGCCGCCCTGGCCCCGGCCGCGGCGCCACCGCGGCCGGTGGCCGTGGCCCCCGCGGCAGCCGCGCCTGCCCCCGCCGCCACCACCGGCACGAGCTGACGCGTGGTCGGGCGCGCGTTATTCGCGGGGCTCGGCGGCGAGATCGTCGTCGCGGTGACGCGGGCCGATGCGCTGCCTTCGGCGCTGGCCGCGGCGCGGGCGGAGGTTCTCGCCATCGATGCGGCCTGCAGCCGCTTCCGGGAGGACTCGGAGCTCACCCGTCTCAACGCGGCCGCCGGTCGACCCATCCCGGCTTCGCCCCTGCTCAGGGAGGCGCTCCGCGTCGCCGTCCGCGCCGCGCACGTGACTGACGGGATCGTTGTTCCCACGGTGGGCCGCGCCGTGGTCGAGGCCGGTTACGACCGCGACTTCAAGCTCCTGCCGCGGCACCAGCCGGCGGCGCCGCGCCGGCGGCCGGCGACGGGTGGATGGGAGGAGGTTGCCATCGACGAGGTGGCGGGCACGGTGACGGTGCCGCCGCAGGTCGCGCTCGACCTCGGGGCCACGGCGAAGGCCCTGGCCGCGGACCGCGCGGCGGCCGCCGGTGCCGAGAGGACGGGTTGCGGCGTGCTCGTGGCCGCCGCCGGTGATGTCGCGACGGCCGGGACCCCGCCGCCGGACGGCTGGGTGGTGGCCGTCGCGGAGCACCACGCGGATGCCCCGCTGGCCTTCGTGCGCGTGGACTCGGGCGGGGTGGCGACGTCGGGAACGACGGCGCGGACCTGGTGGCGCGGCCGGCGCGCGATGCACCATCTGATCGACCCCCGGACAGGCAGGCCGGCCCGCGCCTGGTGGCGGACCGTCACGGTCGCGGCTGCCTCCTGCGTGGACGCCAACATCGCGTCCACCGCCGCCGTGGTCCTGGGCCGGCGCGCGCCGGCCTGGCTCGCCGAGCGGGGCCTCGCGGCGCGGCTGGTCGACCAGCACCACCGGGCCTGCCTGGTCGGTGGCTGGCCGCAGGAATGCGCCGCGGCATGATGGCCGCCGTGGCGCCCAACCCGATGTGGTTTGCCAGCCGGGGCACAGGCGTGGCGGTCCTGCTCTTGCTGACCGCCTCGACCGTCATCGGGATCCTGTCGGGGGGGCGCGCCAAGAGCCAGGCGTGGCCTCGCTTCGTGTCAGCCGGGTGGCACCGCAATCTCAGTCTTTTTGCCGCGGCCTTCCTGGCGGTCCACGTCGCGATGTCGGTGCTGGACCCCTTCGCCCGGATCCGCTGGGTCGACGTGATCGTCCCCTTCGCCGGCACGTACCGCCCGCTCTGGCTCGGCCTCGGCGTGGTTTCCATGGAGCTGGTGGCGGCGCTGCTCGTGACGTCCGCCGTCAGGCGCCGGATCGGCTACCGGTCGTGGCGCCTCGTCCACTGGCTGGGGTACGGAAGCTGGCCGCTGGCCCTGGCGCACAGCCTCGGCACCGGCACCGACGTGAAGGCCCCCTGGCTCCTGGCGCTGGGCGCCGCCTCCCTCGTCGGGGTGGTCCTGGCCGTCGTCTGGCGGCTGGACGTCGCCCCTTCGCTCGGCCCCGGCCGCCGGCTGGGCGGCGCCGTCGCGGTCCTCGGCCTGGCGGGGTTGGTGGTGGGGTGGACCATCGCCGGTCCGCTGGCGCCGCACTGGGCCCGGGTCTCGGGCACGCCCGCCGACCTCCTCGCGAAGGGCGCCGCGACCCGCACCCCGGTGGCGGCGGTTGCGGCGAGCGCCGGCCCGGCCACCGCCCGTAGCGTCCGCGCCGACGTGGTGTCGCTGCCCGACGGCTCGACGCGGGTCGCAATCACCGATATCGCGGACCCGAGGCTGCAGTACGTTGTTCGCTCGGCCGCAGCGGGCGAGGGCTCCGCTGTCCTCGCTGCCGTGATGGACGGTCGGGTGGGATGCGTCGCCGCCGCGACGGTCACCCCTGACCTCATCACCGCGACGTGCGGCCGCAGTGTCCTCTACATCAAATTGGGTCGGTACGCGGGCGCCGTGGGCGGGACTATGTGGTTCGGCGCCGCCCCCTGAGACTCAGAGGCTGAGCGCGCGCAGCTGGAGGGCCTCCTCCAGGTCGGGCGTCTCCGCGATCTCCTCCGCGGGGCCGGCGATCTCCTCGTAGCTCGGCTCGTAGGCGAGCGAGAGCGGACCTGAGCCAATCGACTCGAGGAACAGCTCCAGGGCCCGCCTGGCCTCCGGTTTGACCTCGACCTCTTCTCCAGTGATCATCCGTACTCCTCCCGTGTGACGGGCGTCTCGGCGAGCGTCTGGCGCACCATGTCGACGAGCGCGCTCCGCTCGGTCAGCCGCTCGGCCACCGCCACCCCCTCCATGCCGGGCGGGGCGACCGCCGCGGCCCCGTCCATGAGCGCGATCACGTGGCAGCCCTGGCTGCGGTAAAAGCGCGCCAGCTCCGCGCGGGGCGTGTCGTCCACGAGCCGGCCGGGCTCGGGGTGGAGGTCGACGACCACCACGTCCGCCCCGCGCGCCAGCGGGCAGGCGCTTGCCGCCAACCCCACGCATGTCATGTCCGGGGTGTGCGGTCCGGGGCAGGCCATGACCACCAACCCCGCGTCGTCCAGCCATTCCGACACCGAGGCACGAAGGCCGTCGTCCTCCGAGACCACGAGTGCCGTGTAACTCCGCATCCCCGCGAAGGTGACCATCCTGCGGCGATGTTGCTCCGCGGCCCGCGCCCGGGCATGGGTCGGGGGTCCCGGGATTCATGGGACCTTTGCCTTTTACATTCAGGTCGCGGCGACGGAAGAATCACGCTCATGGATGCACCGGCGTCGTATTTCCATTGGGGGGTCATCCTCATATCGATCCCGAACCTGCTGCTCATCATCGGGATGGTGATCCTGTTCCTCGTCGCGGCGGTGGCGCGGGTCGGCTCGCACGACAACGAGGACCTATGACGTCGACGACGGCCCCCGAGGACGCCTACGCGGGGAGCTGGACTGGCGCGGTCCGTGGCTTCCTCGCCCGGTCACTGCCCCTCGAGCACCTGCTCCCGGTGCGGCAGCCGTACTACATCGGGTCCTGGGTCTACATGTTCGGCGCCATCACCATCGCGGCGCTCGTCTGGGTCTTCCTGAGCGGCGCGGTGCTGGCATTCTTCGGGCCTCAGTGGTGGCACGTGTCGGGCATCGGGCACTTCCTCAACAGCGTCCACTTCTGGTCGGTTCAGATGTTCTTCGTGTTCATGGTGCTGCACCTGTGGGGCCAGTACTTCGCCGCCGGTTGGCGCGACGGCAGGGCGCCGACCTGGATGATCGGCGTCGTCATCTTCCTCGTCAGCATCGTCACGGCGTTCACGGGCTACCTCTCGCAGCAGAACTTCGACGCGCAGTGGATCGCAGTCAATGCGAAGGACGCGATCAACGCGACCGGCGCCGGCGCGTTCTTCGATGTCCTCAACTTCGGCCAGATGTACGGGCTGCACATCATGCTGTTCCCGGTGCTGGTGATCACACTGGTCGCCGTCCACGTGGTGCAGGTGCGCATGCGCGGCATCGTGAAGCCGATCGAGCGGAGGGCGGAGTGACGTGAGCTCGATTGCCCAGCGGCAGGAGGAGTACTACCGCGGCGTCCGCATGGTGCGGTATGACCTCATCAAGGAGCTCGCCATCGCGATGGCCGGCCTCCTCGTGGTCATCGTCGCGCTCGCCGCTTTCCTCTCGTCACCCGACGAGCCCTCTCTTACCGTGCAGGGTTGGTCGCAGGCCGCCGCCGTTGACTTCGTTACCACGGCCACCAACGAGCTGGCGGGCGCCAGCGACAGCGCCCAGTACGGGCCGCCCTATAACAATGGTGACGGCGCGGTGCAGTCGCTCGGGCCGCTGGCGCCGCAGCAGTGGGCCGGCGTGCACGTGGCGGTTGACCCACCCAACGACTTCGTCCTGCAGCCCCTGAAGTTCGCGAGCGTCGGCAACCCCCAGCTGACCGCTGCGCTCGCGGAGTACAACGGGGCCGGACAGGTCCAGCAGGCGCGCTGGCTGAAGGCGTACACGGACGCGCTGGGCAACGCCAACGAGCAGGACGGCAACGTGGTCGTCGCGGCCGGGGACTACGGCCCCCTGCCGGTCATGATGAGCAACCTGCTCGCGGTGGCCCACAGCGGCGGCCTGGACGGCCACCTTCTCAACAGCGGGCGTTTCTACCAGACGGACTTCACGAAGCCCCTGCTGTTCATGGGTGACGGGTCCCACCTGGGCGACCTGGCCCAGGCCCAGCACCTCACAGGCGACCTGTGGGGGATGATGAACGAGACCGGGCAGTACCCCGGCCAGACCTGGCTCTGGCTCTACACCATGTGGTACCAGCTGCCGGCGTTCCAGGATGGTGGATGGTTCGCGGCCAACGCCGACCTCGTCGTCGTCCTGATCATGCTCATCCTGACGCTGATCCTCGCCCTCGTGCCCTTCATCCCGGGGCTGCGCGATATCCCGAGGATCGTCCCGATCTACCGCCTGATCTGGCGCGACCACTACCGGCGCACGGGGTCCGAACGTCCCGCGCGCCGCGTTGCCCCGACCCGGGCCTAGCGTCCAAAGGTCCCGGGAACCGGGACCAGGCGGTTGCCATACAGGGGGCTTACGACCCTGATCGCGACAGCACTGAAATGAGTCAATAAGACCACGTCATGATCGCCATTGAAGATACGAAGGAGGAAGATTCATGAATAGCAGCATTCGTTGGCGGGTGATGATCCTGCAAGCAGTGATGGTCCTTGTCCTGGGTGGAGTCGCCCTTGCCGCGTACGGCCTCGGGACGTTCTCCCACAACCAGATCCAGGACCAGCTGAGCGAGCAGAAGATCACGTTCCCCGCCGCTGACAGCGCCGCGCTCAAGGCACTGCCCGCCGCTGATGCGTCCGCGATGACGCAGTACGCAGGGCAGTCGCTGACCGACGGTGTCCAGGCGGAGACCTACGCCGACCACTTCCTGAAGGTTCACCTCGCCGAGATCGGCGGTGGCAAGACCTTCGCCCAGTTCGGCGCCACCGGCCTGACGCCCGCCCAGCAGGCGACCAAGTCGACGCTGTTCCAGGGTGAGACCCTCCGCGGTCTTCTCCTGAACGCCTACGGGTGGTGGACGGTCGGTTCGTACATGATCTACGCCGCCTTCGGCGTCGCGGTCGCCGCGTTCGCCGTTCTCGTGGCCTTCGGCTTCGAGCTGGTGGACGCGCTCCGCGAGCGCAGGGTCCCCGTCACGCGCAAGGCCGTAGTCCCCGCCACGGCCTGAGTACCAACCCCGCCAGAAGAGGCGGCGCCCCCCAACCGGGCGCCGCCTCTTTACTTTGCGCCCGAGCCTCGGCGAGCGGAGGCACCGAGTGCGGGCGAGTTGCTTTGGGCCCGGCTGGACCGGGACTTTCAGCCCTATGGCGCCCCCGACACCGACCTGAGGATGAGCATCGTGGAGATCGCCATCCTGCGACACCTGTCATGAGCCACGCCCTACTCGAGGCGACCCTCCTGGACCTGCGGGGCATGCTGAACCCGGAGCCGGTGCTGAGCCTCGCGGAGGCAGCCGGCCGGCTTCAGCCTGGCGGCAGGCTCGAGGTCCTCAGTGACGACCCCTGTGCGGTCGGCGACTTCGTCCGGTGGAGTGCGAGCACCGACGTGGCGCTCGAGTCGATCGACTACGAGCGCGAGGGCGTGACCCGTTTCGTCTTCGTGCGGCGCAACCACCAGCGGGTGGCCTGAATGTCCGACGCGCCGATCTCGGTCGCGTTTGCCTTCCCGGGCGTCCCGGTGTCACTGCGCGAGCGCCTCCGGCCCTTCCTCGACAGCGCGGGAATCAGCCTGGTCGAGGGCGTGCAGCTGGCGCCCCAGGCCGACGTCGGTGTGTTCGACATATGCGAGAAGCGCCACCCCGTGACCGGTGGGGTCACGGGCTGGGGCCTCCTGCGCGGTGGCGGAGCGCGCTGCCGGCGCCTCGTCGCGATCGGCGGGGCAGCCGCACCGGCGGACCTCGCTGGCCGGACCGCGGTGGTGGCTTCGGATGTGACCGCCGCCGACCTCGCCGGAGTCATCGTTCGACTGGCGCGCGACGCGGCCGGGCCAGGGCGCCGCGTCGCCTGAGACTCGGGGGACGAAACGATGTTCCTCCGCTATTACGTCGAGCTGGACCAGTCCCGTGGCGAGCTGGCTGACAAGCTGCGCCACGACCCGGGGGCCTGGCTTGGCAACGCGGTCATGGACAGCCTGGAGGCTGGAGGCCAGCTCTCCGCGGCGCTCGGCCTCACAGTCGCGAACACCCGCCTCGAGCGGAAGGTGGACGTCAACGTCGGCGAGGCCTACGACCTCAGCGGGGTCACGGTGTTCCCCCTCGAGCTCTGTGACCGTTCCCGTGGGAGCCTCTTCCCGCGCTTCGACGCGGACCTGGAGGTGGCGTCGCTCGGCAAGGACAGGAGCCAGCTGGCGATCAACGTCCGTTACGAGCCGCCTCTCGGATTTGTCGGCGCGATCGCCGACCGGGCCCTCATGCACCGCGTCGCGGAGGCGACGGTGAAGGACTTCATGGACCAGCTGGCGCGGCGGCTGACCACGGTGCGGACATGACGTCCCTTGCCGTCGCCTCCCTGCTCGAGGGCGAGGACCCGACGACCTGCGACGCCCGCGACGCGCGGCACTGGGCTTCGATATACGACCAGCTCATCCTGTTCAAGCGTCGCCTGATCAGCAAGGCGCAGTCGGAGATGGAGGTCCTCGCCGAGAGGGCCCGCGCCGAGGCCGGCACCGACGTGGCGATGCTCTCCGCACAGCTCCACCGTTACGAGGAGCGGCTCGACTTCTGGTACAGCCGGCAGTGGGAGCTGAGCGGGATCGACATCGACGACGACCTGCGTACCGTCAGCCACCGAGGCACGACGGTGCGCCTCACCCGCCGCGAGCTGCAGCTGCTGCGCCAGCTGCTGACCCACCCGGGCCACGTGTTCACCGCCCGCCAGCTGGTGAGGGAGGCGTGGGACAAGGCAGACCTGACGCAGGAGCAGCTGCGGATGTATGTCGGGCGACTCCGCCGCAAACTGGCTTTGCTCGGGCTGGCGACGATCGTCAACCACCCCGGCCAGGGTTACGCCCTGGTGTTCACCGAGCCGCTGTAGGGCGCGTCGACCGAGCGCGCGGGGGCGCGCTCGCGTAGTGGCTGCATCCTCTGGAGGCCGCGTTCGATGGTCTCCAGTCGTTTCGGGTAGCTGAACCTGAGGCGGCCGGCGCCGTCGCGAGGGTCGTTGAAGAAGCTGCTCCCCGGCACGGTGGCGACGCCCAGCTCTTCGATCATGTAGTTGGCGAACGCCACGTCGTCCGCGAAGTCGAAGCCCGTGATGTCGGCCATGACGTAATAGGCGCCCGCGGGCGGCTGGCAGCCAAAGCCCAGGGCGAGCAGGCCGTCGACCAGCGCTTCCCGGCGCGCCGCGTACTCGGCGAGCAGGGTGTCGTAGTAGGCCGGGGGCAGCTGTAGCGCGGCGGCGGCCGCGACCTGGAGAGGGTGGGCGGCGCCCACGGTCAGGAAGTCGTGGACCTTGCGCAGTCCCGCGGTGAGCCGCGCGGGCGCGATCAGCCAGCCGACGCGCCACCCGGTGAGGCTGTAGGTCTTGGAGATCCCGCTGATGGTGACCGTCCGGTCGGCCATGCCCGGCAGGGTCGCGATGCGCACGTGCTCGCCGTCGTAGACGAGGTGCTCGTAGATCTCGTCCGTGATCGCGACCGCGTCGTGCTCCTGGCAGAGCTCCGCGATGAGCTGAAGCTCGGCGCGCGTGTAGACCTTCCCGGTCGGGTTGTTGGGCGTGTTCACGACGATGGCGCGGGTGCGCTCGTTGAAGGCCGCTCTCAGCTCGTCGGCGTCGATCCGGAAGTCGGGCTCATGCAGCGTGACGTAGTGCGGCACCGCGCCGCTCAGCACGCAGTCCGGGCCGTAGTTCTCGTAGAAGGGCGAGAAGATGACCACCTCGTCGCCTGGGTCGACGAGGCCGAGCATGGCCGCCATCATGGCCTCCGTCGACCCGCACGTCACGGTGATCTCCTGGTCGGGGTCGATGTCGCGACCGAACAGTGGGGTGTACTTGTCGGCGATCGCCGCCCTCAGGAATGGCGAGCCCCAGGTCGTGGCGTACTGGTTGAAGCCGTCGCGCATCGCCCGCGCGGCGGCGTCGATCAGCTCCGGCGGCGCGTGGAAGTCGGGGAACCCCTGGGCGAAGTTCACCGCGTCCTCGCCGTGCAGCTCGACGCAGCGCCGCGTCATCTCACGGATCACCGATTCGGTGAAGGAGGCCGCGCGCGCGGAGATCCCTCGCGTCACGCCGTATCCGCCATCGTCTCGAGCAAACGTATCAGGAAACGGCCGTGGCTCGAGTCCATACACTCTCACCCGATGAGCTCTGGCTACGGCCCCCGCCGGGACCCCGGCGGGGCACCTCGGGCGTCGGAGTTCCAGCGGCCGCGCCGCCGCGCGAGCCTGGGCCAGCGGAGGTCGCCCCGGCGGGGCCCCGGGCCGTGGCGGCGCCTGGCCGTCCCGCTCGGCTTCGTCCTGGCGGGGCTCGTCGGCGCGGGCGCCTACTTCGCACCGTCCGCCTGGACGGCGCTGACGCAGACCGGCAACACCTCGGCCCTTTCGCACCCGGGATCGCTCGTTCCGCTGCCACCCAGCTCGCCGTTCACCGTCCTCCTACTGGGCTCGGACGACGACGCGAAGTTCGACAAGAACTCGGTGCTCACGCAATCGATGATCCTGGTGCGGGTCGACCCGCGGCAGAAGACGGCGACCATGATGTCGATCCCGCGCGACCTGTGGGTGCCGCTCAGCACCGGGCAGACCGCGAAGATCGATGCCGCCTACGAGTACGGCGGCAGCAAGGCCGCCATCGCCACGGTCGAGAGGAACTTCGGGGTGCACGTCGACGACTACGTCTGGATCGGCCTCAAGGGCCTCGTGCAGCTGATTGACAAGCTCGGTGGCGTCGACGTGGTCACGACCAACCCGGTCCTGGATGACTTCTATCCCAACGACCTCAACTCCGCCAACCCTTACAGCTATACGCGGGTGGCGGTGCTGCCGGGAGCGCAGCACCTCAACGGCACAAACGCGCTGAAGTACGTCCGGTCGCGGCACAACGACGTGCGCAGCGACCTGGGCCGCTCACAGCGCCAGCAGCAGGTGCTCCTCTCCCTCCGCGCCAAGGCAGGCACCGTCGGTATCGGTGACATCCCGGGCCTGACCTCGAGCTTCAACGGTGAGTTCAGCACCAGCATCAGCGTCATCCGCATCGGCGCGCTGCTCGAGCTCGCGCGCGCGTTTGACAACAGCAAGGTCAAGCAGATCGTGCTCGAGCCGCCCTTCACCTCCGGTGCGCAGGTCGCCGGCCAGGACGTGCTGATTCCCGACTGGAGCCAGATCCGGCCGCTGGTCGAGGCCAACTTCGGCTGATGTCGCGTCCCTGGCTGTTCGCGGCGATGGCGGCGGTGGCGGTCGCCGTCTACCTCGGCCTCGGCCTGACGAAGTCGAAGACGACGGCAACCGTGACCACCCCGAAGAACGCCCATGGGATCGTGCTGCCGGGCACCATCTACCTCGCCCAGGGCGGCCGGCTCTACGCCTACCACTCGGGCGACTTCACGCAACTCCGGACGGAGGACGGGGCCTGGAGCCAGCCGGCCGTCGTGCCGGGCGCGGGCCAGCTGCTGGCTGTCAACCGGGGCGCCGAGTGGTCGGACGTCTACCTGCTCGCCGACAACGGCACCACGGTGCGGCAGTTGACCCGCAACAACAGGTCGACCAAGGACCTTTCGCTCAACCACTGGGCCTTCTACCCGCACCCCGCCGCGGGCGGCGAGGTGCTCTACAGCTATGACAGCCCGAAGGACGGGTATGAGGTCGACCTCGCCATCTGGCAGATGAGCCTGGCCCGCACCCAGGCGTCGGCCGTGCGGCGGACCGAGCCCAACGGCTACACCGGCGGCGACGTCTATCCCAACCCGCTCAACGGGGGCGGCGTCCTGTACTCCAAGTTCAAGAGCGACGCGACCACGGGCACCATCGTGTCCGAGCTATGGCTGCAGCTCGGTCTGCGCACGGCAGGCGCGGCGCTGACCGACCCGCAGGACGACTGCGGTCAGCCCGCCCTGTCGCCCGACCAGACCCTCGTGGCCATGGTGTGCACCGGGGGCAAGCAGGCGGGTCGCCTCGAGATCGCGAGCTTCGACGGCCAGCAGCTCGGGCCCGCGGTGACCCTGGCGACCGGCCAGCTGGCCGCGCCGGCGTGGTCCCCGGACGGGCGGCGCATCGCCTACCTCGCCCCGGCGGCGGCGCAGGGTCCGTTCCAGCTCTGGGAGGTCGACCTCAGCGGGGGGCCGGCCCACCCGAAGCCGGCCCAGCGCGCGACCGAAAACCTCGACCTCGACGCGACCTCACCGCCCGCCTGGGGCTAGCTGGTTCCTGGAAGAGCCTTGCCACGTCGGGGTGCCGCGGCTAATATTTAGGCACGCCTAAAACATCTGATCGTACTCGCCTAACTTCTTCCGCGCAGGAGGACTACCTCACCGCGCTCTATCGCATGGCGGGCACGCGGGGCGTGGTCTCCACGTCTCGGGTCGCGACGGAGCTCGGCGTCAGCCCCGCCTCGGCCAGCGAGATGCTCGCGAAGCTGGCGCAGCTGAGACTGGTTCGCCACGACGCGTACCGCGGGGCCAGCCTCACGCCGCGCGGCGCCGCCGTCGCGCTCGAGATCCTGCGGCACCACCGCCTCATCGAGACCTACCTCGTGCAGGCCCTCGGCTATTCCTGGGACGAGGTGCACCAGGAGGCCGACCGTCTCGAGCACGCGATCTCGGAGCAGCTGGAGGAGCGCATGTGGGAGGCGCTCGGGCGGCCCGAGTTCGATCCCCACGGCGACCCCATCCCGGCGCGCGACGGCTCGGTTGCCACGCGCCCCGCGCTGGCGCTCGACACCGCAGCCGCCGGCGCCGTGGTGACGATCAGCCGGGTCTCGGACCGCGACGCCCAGAAGCTGCGCGCGATCCAGGGCCTCGGGCTCACGCCCGGGGTGGAGCTCGTCGTCGTCGCCGGGAGCGAGTGGGAGGGGCCAGTCGCCATCGCCGTCGGCCGGCGTCGCGTGCAGGTTCCGCTGGGCCTGGCCCGGGCGATCTACGTCGAGGCCTCCGATGGCTGAGGCGCTGGCGCCGGATGCCGTCGCCGAGGCGATCGGCCTCACCCCCGAGGACCTCAACCGGGCGCGTGACCGCGAGCGCGTGGTGCTGGCGCGCCATGGCCACCGCCGGCTCGGCCTGCTCTGGCTCCTGGTCGGGCCGGGCATCCTCGCGATGCTGGGCGAGAACGACGGGCCGAGCATGCTCTCCTACGCGGCGAGCGGGGCCACGTACGGCGTGGGCTTCTTCCTGCCCTTCATCGTCCTCACGTTCGCCGCGGCGGTGGTCGTGCAGGAGATGGCGATGCGTGTGGGCGCCGTGACGCACCGCGGGTACCAGGAGCTGGTGCACCAGCGCTTCGGCCATTTCTGGGGCTGGCTCTCGGCGGTCGACCTCCTCGTCACCAACTTCGTCACCGTTATCACCGAGCTGATCGCCGTTCGTGTCGGGATGGCGTTCTTCGGCGTCCCGCCGGTGGTGGCGGTGGCGCTGGCCCTCGCCCTGGTGGCGTTCAGCATCGCCGGCGGTCGCTACTGGCGATGGGAGCGGATAGCGCTCGGGCTCGCCGCCTTCAACCTGCTCTTCCTCGTCGCGGGGATCATGGCCGGTCCCGACCCGAAGGCCGTCGGTCACGCGCTGCTGACCTGGACGCCGCTGCCCTCCGGCGGGCTGCAGCTCTTCCTGCTCCTGCTGGCCTCTGACATCGGTGCGACGGTGACGCCGTGGATGCTGTTCTTCCAGCAGAGCGCGGTCGTCGACAAGGGCATGACCCCGCGCGACATCCCGCAGGGTCGCATCGACACCGCCATCGGCGGCGTTGTCGCGGCGCTCGCCGGCTGCGGCGCGCTGCTCGCGGCCGCCGCCCTGTACACGCACCATGTCCCCGGGTCGCACCTGCAGGGGGCCGCCTTCGCCGACCTGCTCCGCCCGATCATCGGCGCTCCCGGCGCGGCCGTCTTCTCCCTCGGCCTGATCGAGGCCGGCGCGCTCGCGATGATGACCATCTCGGCCAGCACCGCCTATGCGCTCGGCGAGGTCCTGTCCGGGCCGCACAGCTTCAACCGCCGCCTCTCGGACGCGCCCTCCTTCTACGCCTTCAACCTCAGCCTCGCCCTCCTCGCCGCCATCGTGGTCCTGATCCCGGGGGCGCCCCTCCTCGCGATCACCCTCAACGCCAACCTCCTGGCCACCGTCCTGATGCCCGCGGCGCTCGTCCTCCTGCTCCTCCTCGCCAACGACCGCGAGCTGATGGGCCCTCAGGCGAACCGCCGCTCCCTCAACGTGGCCGCCGGCGTGGTCGTCGTGGCCGTCGCGCTGGCGGGGTGCGCCTACGCCGTCGTCGCGTTCCTCGACGCCATCGGACTGAGGCTCGGCGCCTGATGGCCGACGAGCACCTCCGTCACCTCTATGTCGGTGAGCCCGACGAGGACCTCATCGATGGTCTCGAGCCTGACCAGCTGGTCAACGTCATGGACCTGCCGGTCGCGCGCCGCCACCTCAGCCGGCGCGTCGAGGCGCTGCTGTGGCTGCTGCGGGTCGTGCTGATGGCGCTCACGGCGATGGTCGCGTTCGCCTTCGTGGTCGGGGTCACGAGGGGGTCGGCATAGGGCGAGTCGCGGCCGCCGTACCCTTGGGCGCGTGACAGCCAGGACCAGGTGGACCAGGGGGGCCCTGGTCGCCGCCACGCTCGCGGCGGTGGCGGCGCTCGTGGCGGCGTCACCCTCACCGCGGTCGCCCGGTGGGCCGAGAGCCACGCCGTCGCCGACCCCTCTGCCCGACTACAACCAGCGGCTCGGCTCGAACCGTCAGGCCGCGGACGCCGCCGCGGCGGCGGGGCGGCTCCTGTTCGCCAACGCAGGCTACTGGGAGGTGTTCGTCCGCACCGACCCGCTTGCGCTCCCGAAAGTCGACCCCTCGCGGCCGGCGCTCGCCGCGTCCCCGGTGCCGGGCGTGGCGAAGGTCCTGCTGGTGATGGCGACGGAATCCGGAGCCTCGCTGACGCAGTTTCGCGGCACGGGCCACGACCACGAGCGAGCGGCTATGACGCCGCTGCTGCGAGAGCTGGCAGCGCGCTTCCCCGGAGCGCCTGTCGAGTGCGACGTGTACTTCGGCGAGTCGCACCTGCACGCCCGCGCCACGCTGTCGGGCGGCGCCATCCAGTACACGGTGCTCGACACGCTGTGAGCCCGGCGCGCGCCGTCATCCTGGCTGCCGCGATCAGCCTCGCAGCCTGCGGCACGAGCAGCCGCCCGGCGGCCGCGCCGCCGCCCGGCCCCTGCGTCCGGGTGGCCGTCCCGCCAGCCGCCGCCGGGGGCCCGACCGCGCTGCTCCATGACGTCGCCGCCCCGCAGACCGAGTTCCTGCTCGGGTGGGCGGGTAGTGAGTCATTCGCGGTCATGGGCGCGCCGGACATGTACGGCTCGCCCGCGCCCTTCGGGCACGGCGTCGTCTTCAGTCGCTACATCGGGGGCAGCGCGCAGGTGTGGGGTGGAGCGTCGGGGGCCTGCGCGACCAAGCTGTCGAATGGCACCATCGAGGCCGCCGACCCCAAGGGCGGCGCCGTCGTGGTGACGAACGGGTCGTGGCACCACCTTGTCGACGGCCGCGGCCGGGTTGTCGCCGACCTCGGCGCCGGGGTGTTCGCGTGGAGCTACGGCGGTCTCCTCGCGGACGCCGACGCCAAGGGCAAGATCGCCGTCTACTCGGCCTCAGGCCACGTACTGCGAAGGGTGTCGGGGGTCGCCGGGTACCCCGTCGGGGCGCTGGGGCCGACCTCGATCCTGGTGCGCGGCGCGGCCAGTCTCGCCGCCGTGGACCTGAACAGCGGAACCACCACCGACCTTGGCCTGGCGACCGCCTACATCAGCGCGGGCTCGCCGAGCGGCGAGCTGCTGGCGTACTCCGACGCGGTTCACCCTCCCGTCCTGCGCCGCCTCGGCGACCGGTCAGAGACGCCGCTGCCAGCCGGCGGGCCGGTCACCGGGTTCAGCTGGAGCGCGGACTCCCGGTGGTTGGGCATCGCGTCCGTCTACGGGGGTCACCTCTACGACCTGCAGGGTGGCACCTCCCAGCCGCTCGGGTCGCTCACCGTCGTGGCCTGGTTCGGCTGAGACCCCAGGCCGGCAACCGCCGCTTCGTGGCAGGCCGGTCACAGGTCGACAACAGGAGGTAGAGGGCAGGCCGGCGCCGTATACGCTGCACCTTGCCCCATGACCCGCTTGCGCCAACAGTGGAGAGAGGCCGGCGCTGCCGGCGTGTTCGTCGTGTCGAGCTTCGCGCTCGGGGCGGCGTGCTGGCTGGGCCTCGGCGCTCTTCATGCCCCGCTCTTCGACGCCACCGTGGTGGCGATGTTGAGCCCGCTCGCCGCGACGCTGCTCGCGGGGGCCTGGGGCGGATACCTGCCGGCGCGAGCGACGGACCTCGTCGCCGGGTTTGCGCGCGCCCTCAGACCCAGTCGCACCGGGCTCCTGGCGGTCGCGATCGTGGCTGCCCTGCTGGTTGCCGGGATGGCGATCACAACCGCCACGGGTGCTGGCGGCGCCGCGCCGGCGGTGAGGGCGTGGTCACCCGCCGTCCTGGCCCTCGGCTTCCTCCTGTATCTCCTGCCCGCGTGCGCCGAGGAGCTCGGCTGGCGCGGCTTCCTCCTCAACCGGATGAGCGGGCTGCACCCGGCCACGGCGGCGGCGCTCGTCGGGCTGCTGTGGGGCGTGTGGCACGCGCCGGCCATCGCAGGTCGCGGCTTCGACTATGGCTCCTACCGGCTCCCCGGGGTGGTCGCCATGTGCCTCGTGACGGTGCCCTTCGGAGTCATCCTCGCGTGGCTCCGGCACAGGAGCGGCTCGCTCTTCGCCCCGGCCCTGGGGCATGCCCTCTTCAATGCCCTCGTCGCCCCGGCCGTCGCTGTGATGAGCCACTCAAACATGCTGCTTGTCGCACCCATGGGGCTCCTCGGGGCGATCCCGATGGCGGGGCTGGCCGTGTGGCTGGTGGCGGCTGGGCGCTTCGACTCGCCCCGTAGCGCCGTCCACGTCGGGATCCTCGTCCCGGCGCCCAGCGGTGTGCACGCCTGACGCCACTCCCGCCACGAGGTGGCAACAGTCCTTCAGCGACTGAGATGTTCCGGTGTAGAGTGCGAGGTGAAACGGCTTCATATCTGCCGGCCGACCCGGCGGGAGAGAACACCTATGGCTGAACTCGCACTGAAGGCGCGCGAAGTGCTGCGCCGCCTCGGCCGCCACGCGGCGGACGAGGAAGCCGACGGACAGGGGATGGTGGAGTACGCCCTCATCCTGGTCCTGATCGCGATCGTGGTGATCGTCGTCCTCATCATTCTTGGCAACCAGGTCAAGAACATCTTCTGCAACATCTCGGGCGGTCTCTGACCGACTGCCCGTGTGACGGCGACGTGCCGGGGGTGCCCCGGCCGTGCCGCAGATCACAATTCGATGCCGGGTCCCCGCGAAGCGTCTGTATTCGCGGGGACCTGTTTTACGATCGGGGGGATGAAGGCTGACGAGGCGGCGGCCCGGCGCGATTGGCGCTGGATCGCCTTTGGCAAGCTCCTTCCCGGGGCCACCTTCGGTTTGCTCGCGGGAGCGAACGCCGAGCTGGTCCTGTCCGATGCCGGCGACATCGCCGCCCTCGACGCCTCCCGGATGGGCGTCATCGCGGGACGGCTGCTCACCATGATGATCCCGCTCGCCATCCTCATCGCCTACCTCGTGCGCCGGCCGGCGAGCCGCTCGGACCGGGCCCCCCTGGCCGCGCTCCTGGCGGTGACGGGCGCGGTGCTGCCGGTCGCCATCCCCGTGGTCCAGCACGCGCTGGGCCTGCCGGGAACGCCGCCTTCGCCGGCGACGATCCTGGGCGCCAACCTCCTCCTGGGCGCCAGCAGCATGTTCGCCCTGTGGGCGCTCGCCTGCCTGCGCACCTCGTTCAGCATCCTCCCGGAGGCCCGCAACCTGCGGACCGCCGGGCCATACGGGATCGTGCGCCACCCGCTGTACATCGCGGAGATTGCGGCGGCCTGCGGCACCGCCATGCTGCTGGGCTCGCCCTGGGTGTGGCTAGCCGTGGCCGCGTTCGCCGCCGTCCAGTTCGGCCGGGCGCTGCGCGAGGAGCGAGTCCTGGTGGCGACCCTCGCGGGTTACGCGGACTACCGGCGCGCGACCGGGATGCTGCTTCCCCGCATCAGGGCCCGGGCTTAGCCCACGCCGCGCCCGCGGGGAGCGGAGCGCCGGGCTCTGCCCTCAGTGCCTCGGCGAGGATCGCCGCACCGGTCGCGACCCTCGGGCCTGGCCGGTTGAAGTAGCTCGAGCCGTCGACTGCGACGACGCGCCCGTCACGACCCGCGGGCACTTCCAGCAGGCGCCCGTCTCGCAGGAGCGGCGCGGAGGCCGCCAGCGTCGCCTCGAGCGAGAACCCGCACGGCATCAGGACCACGACGTCGGGCTGACGCTCCGCGACCTCGTCCCAGCCCACGTACCGGGACGGCTGACCCGCGTGCCCGAGCACGTCCGTCCCGCCCGCCAGCTCGACCATCTCGGGGACCCAGTGGCCGCCGGCCATCAGTGGGTCCGTCCACTCCAGGCACGCGACCCGCGGCGTGCCGGCAGGCGGTAGCGCCCCGACCAGGGCGAGGCTCTCGCGCAGCTCCGCGGCGACGCGTTCCGCCTCCGCCTCATGGGCGGTGGCCGCCCCCACGGTAGTGACCGTCTCGGCGATGTCCTCCAGGCTCCGCGGCTCGAGTGACAGGACCGGGACCTCGGCAGGCAGCCGGCGGGCCGCCGCCTCCACCTGCCGGTAGGCCACGGCGCAAACCTCGCACAACTCCTGCGTGACGATCAGGTCGGGCCGCAGGTCCCTCAGGAGCGGCTCGTCGAGGCGGTAGATGCTGGAGCCCTCGTGCACCGCCTGGCGGATGTGGCGGTCGATGGCGGCGCAGGGCTGCCCCTCGTGGTCGAGGGCGCTGGAGGTGACCCTCGGCAGAGCCCGCGCGGGGGCCGGATGGTCGCATTCGTGGGTGACGCCGACCACCTCCGGGCCCGCGCCGATGGCGAAGAGTATCTCGGTCGCGCTCGGCAGGAGGGAGGCGATTCGCACGTGGATATCATGTAGCCTGCCGTCCCGGTCAAGGGAAGCCGGTGTGACTCCGGCGCTGTCGCGCAACTGTGAACGGGAAGCGGTCGGCCAAGAAGCCACTGGGGCATAGCCCTGGGAAGGCGGCCGGCAGCGACGATCCGTGAGCCAGGAGACCTGGCGAGGACGGTGGTAGAGCGCCCGCGCGCAAACGGGTGAGACGGCCGGCAGCGGCAGGAGTCTTCGGCGCGGGCGGGTCACAGCCGCTGGAGATACAGATGAAGAAGAGCCTCGCGGGCGCCGGCGCGATACCGGCCCTGCTCGCCATCCTCCTCGCCGGGGCCGCGCCCGCGGCCGCCGCGTGCGACCCGGCAACCCACGCCCTGCAGTACCTCGCCGCGCAGCAGCGGGCCGACGGATCCATCGACGGGGCAGTCGGCGAGACCCTCGACTTCGCGCTCGGCGCGGTCGCGGCCGGCTATGACCCTCGGACTTTGAAATCGTCGTCCGGCAAGAGCCCCTATGACTGGCTGCAGGCCAACATCGGCGCCGCCACCGCCGATCCCAACCGCGCCGGCAAGCTGGTCCAGGGCGTGGTCGCGGGCGGTTTCGACCCTCACAGCTTTGCCTCCAAGAACCTGCTCCAGGCGTTGCAGGCTTACTTCCAGTCATCCAACGGCGCGTACATCGCCAACCCTTCCGACCCCAACGACCCGTGCCAGGTGGCGGCGAACGGCGTCTACTGCCAGGCAAACGCGATCCTCGGGCTGGTGTCCGCCCACGACCCCGCCTTCCCCGTGCCGGCGAAGGCGGTGACCTACCTGAAGGGCCTCCAGCAAAGCAATGGGGCGTGGCAGCTGTTCGGCAGCGATGACACGAACGCGACCGCCATGGCCCTGATGGCGCTGGCCGCGGTCTCCGACGCCAGCGCCAACTCCAAGGCGTTCACCTTCCTGCACACCCAGCAGGACGCCTCCAGCGGCGGCTTCGTCGAGTCGACCTCCTTCCAGACAAAGAGCGACCCGGACTCGGACTCGCTCGTGATCGACGGCCTGGTGGCCGCCGGGCAGGACCCGGCGTCGACGGCCTGGAGCAACGGCCACGGCAACGCCGTGAGCGACGTGCTGACGTTCCAGGACTCGTCGACCGGTGGCTTCTTCTTCGACCACGCCAAGCCGACGCCGAGCGCCTTCACCACCAGCGAGGTGCCGGCCGGGCTGGCGCGCAAGCCCTTCCCCGTGAAGGCCGCCTACAAGGCGGGGACCGCCCTGCCCCCGGCGGGATGCACGGCCGCGGCGGCGGTGTCGGCCTCGCCCTCGCCGGCGGTGGGACTGCCCCATTCCGGGGCGGCGCCCGCGCCGCCGCCGGTCGCACCCGCAGTCACCCTGGTGGCGCTCGCCGCGCTGGCGGGAGCCGCCCTCGGAGGCCTTGCCCTACGCCGCTGACGCGGCGGCTATCCGGCGCCTTCGCGGCCGCCCTGCTCCTCGCCGGCGGCGGATACGTCGCGCACTCCGCCGCCGGCATCGTCGCGTGTGCCGCCGCCGGGCCCCCCCATGTCGCCATCGTGGTGCGCCACGCGTCGGGCGCCGTGTACGACGCGCCGGGAGTGTGCGTCGGCTTCGCCGGCGGCTCGGTGACGATGGAGGGGGCCCTGCAACTGGCCGCGCAGCAGTACGGCCTCGAGTACCGCGCCGCCTACTACAACAGCTCGATGGGCGACGAGCTGTGCCAGGTGGACAACGAGCCGCGCGGCACCCCGCAGGGCGGCTGGTCCGCGAGCAACTGCTTCAACGGCGGGTACTGGGCGACGTACACGTCCACCGGCGGTGGGCCGTGGGCGGCGACCGGCGAGGGAATCAGCAACGTCACCCTTCATGACGGCGACGCGGCGGGGTTCGCCTATGAGCCGAACAGCTCGCGCGAGCCGCCGCCTCCGTCACCCGCGGGCGTGTGCCCGACGCCGGTCCCGCCGCCCACAACCCCGGCCGCGACGCCACCGCCGGCACCGCCCCCGTCGCCCCGCGCGAGCAGCGCGCCGGTTCCCCCGTCCCCGCCGCCGGCGGTCCCGCAGGCTCTGGCACCGATCACGTCCCCGTCGGCGCCGGCCGGCTCGAGCCCCACGCCCCCGGCCGCGCCGCGGTCACCGTTCCCGCCGGTGGCTGCCGGCCCCGCCCGGCCGTCCGCGCCGCCTACGCCTCCCGGGTCGACGGGCTACGCCGCCGCGGCCGCCGCGGCGGTCCTGATGAGCGCGCTGGCAGCCTTCCGGCTGCTCCGTGGAGGGGGCGCGTGAGCCCGCGCGCCGCCGCCCTGTGGGTGCTGGCCGCCCTGGCCATCACCCTCGCCACCAACAACCCCGTCTACCGGCTGCTCGTGGTCCTCGCCGCGGTCAACGTGCTGGCAGCGGCCCCCGCCGGCCGGCGCCGGCTGCGCCCGCTGCTGGCCTTCGTCGCGGCGAGTGGGGCGCTGGCCGTCGCGTCCAACGCGCTGCTGAGCCACTCCGGGGCGCACGTGCTGAGCCGCGTCCTCGACCCCGTCCCGGGCATCGGGGGCCCGGTCACGCTGGAGGCCCTGGTCGACGGCGTTGTCATCGCCGCCGGCGTGGCGGCCTCCATGACGGCGGCCGCCGTCCTCGCCGTCTCCGGCGACGCGACCGACCTGGTCGACGCCGTGCCCCAGGTCCTGCATCGCAGCGGCGCCGCCGTCGCCCTCGCCCTCCGCATGGCGCCCGGGCTGTGGCGGAGCTTCGTCGCGGTTCGTGAGGCCCAGCAGGTCCGCGGCGTGCGGGTGCGAGGTCTCGGCGGCCTGCGCCACGTGCTGGTGCCGGTGACCCTCTCCGCGCTTGAGGACTCGCTTGCCACCGCCGAGGCGATGGACGCGCGAGGCTTCGGCAGCGGCCGGCGGCGGGTCGCGTTCGCCGCCCCCTGGCGCCGCCGCGACACGCTCTTCGCCGGCGGGGCGCTGGCGGCGGCAGCGGCCTTCATCGCGCTTCACGTGGGCGGCCTCGCCGGCGACTGGGCGGTGTTCCCGGCACTCGGGACGCTCAGCGTCAACCCCCTGGCCGTCGTCGCGTGCGCGCTGCTGGTCCTCCCTGCGCTGTGGCCGTCGCGCGCCCAGGCCGGGACGGCGCTCTCGAGTGGGGCGGCGGCGGCGCCGGCATGACGGGCGGAGCGTCCCCGGTCGCGGCGCTGACCGGCCTGACCTACACGTACCCGGCCGCCGCCGCGCCTGCCCTGCGGCGCGTGTCATTCGAGGCCGGCCCGGGCCTGACCCTCGTGAGCGGGCCCTCGGGCGGCGGCAAGTCGACGCTGCTCCGGGCCCTCAACGGTCTCGTGCCGCACCACCACGGCGGCGCGGTCAGCGGCGGCGGGACCGTCGCGGGGCTGCCCGTGCCCGCGACGGCCACCCGGGTCCTGGCGCGCCGGGTGGGATTCGTGTTCCAGGACCCAGAGGCACAGTTCGTCCACTCGGTGGTGGAGCGCGACGTGGCGTTTGCCCTCGAGAACCTCGGCCTGGCGCCGCGCGACACGCGCGACCGAGTCGAGGCGGCGCTCAGGCGGCTCGGCATCGGGCACCTCAGCGGCCGGCGGGTCGACACCCTCAGTGGCGGCGAGCAGCAGCGTGTGGCGCTGGCCGGCGCGCTCGCGCTCACCCCGGCGCTGGTCGCGCTCGACGAGCCGACCTCGCAACTCGACGCCGACGGGGCGTCCGCCGTGGTGGACGCCTGCCTCCAGCTGGCCGGGGAGGGGGTGGCCGTGGTGATCGCCGAGCACCGGGTCGAGCGGCTGGGCCCGGCCGCGGATACAAACGTCCGCGTCGCGTGCGGCGAGGTGGCCCTCGCGTCCGCCCCGCGCCCGGCCGCGGCGAGCGCCCCGCCGCCGCCCACGGCGACCGGGAGTGAGGCGTGGTCGCTCGACGGCGTCACCTTCGGCTTCGACCGGCGCGACGAGGTGCTATCCGGCGTGACCGCGTGCGGCAGGGCAGGGGAGGTCGTCGCGCTCGTCGGCCCGAACGGCGCGGGGAAGACGACCCTCCTGCGCCTGCTCGCCGGTCTGCTGCGCCCCGCCGCCGGGCGCGTGTGGCGGGCGCCGGGCCGGGTCGCGTACCTGCCGCAGGACCCGACCGCCCTGCTGCACCAGCCCACGGTGCGAGCGGAGGTCGAGCTCACCCTCGCCCTGGCGCGGAGTGCCGCCTCGCCGGACCTCGCCCTCCGTGCGTTCGACCTCGAGGCCGTCGCCGAGCGCTACCCGCGCGACCTCAGCAGCGGGCAGAAGCAGCGGGCGGCGCTGGCCGCGATCACCGCCGGCGACCCGGCGCTCGCCCTTCTCGACGAGCCCACGCGCGGGATGGACGAGGCCGCCCGGGCCGGGCTCGTCGGGGTGGTCCGGGAGCTGGCCGCCCGCGGCACGGCGGTCGTGATCGCCACCCATGACGAGCGCCTCGTGCGGGAGACCGCCCACCGAGTGACCGCGCTGCGGTCGGGGTCGGAGGCGACGGCGAAGCCGTGCTGAGGCTCGTCATCGGCGGCGCCGGGGGTTTCGCTGCCTTCGCGCTGCTCTTCACTGGCGCCGGCTACGGGTCGGCCCTCGCCGGCGTGTCCGTCGGGATGGCCACGGTTCTCGTCCTCCTCGCCGTCGAGCTCGGCACGCGCCGCCTCGGCGCGCGCGAGCTCGCCCTGATGGCTGCCATCTGCGCCATTGACGCCGGCCTGCGCCTCGCCCTCGTCAACGGCATCGGGGGGTTCAGTCCCATCTTCTTCCTGATCCTGTGCAGTGGCTATGTCTTCGGCCCCTCGTTCGGGTTCCTGACCGGGGCGCTCGCCCTGCTGGTGTCCGCGATCGCCACGGGGGGCGTCGGGCCGTGGCTGCCGTACGAGATGTTCGGCTGTGCCTGGGTCGGCGCCGCCGCGGGGCTGGTGCGTCCGGCCGGCTCGGCTGCGCCAGGGCGCCGCGACCTCTTTCTCCTCGCCGCCGTCGGCCTCGTCACCGGCTACGCCTACGGGGCCCTGACCGATGTCTTCGACTGGTCGGTGATCTACCGCGGCGCGCCTGGCCTGGGCTGGATGCCGGGCGCGTCGCCGCTCACCGAGCTGGCGAACTTCGCGCGCTTCTATGTCAGCACCTCGGCCGTGTGGGACACGTTCAGGGCCGTGGGCAACGCGCTCGCCGTCCTCGCCATCGGCGCGCCCCTGATCGCCGCCCTGCGTCGCCTGCGGAGCCGGCTGGCCGTGACCGTTGTCGTCGAGCCTGTGGGGGAGGCTGCCTGAGATGCGCCGGCCGGCGCTCCTCGGCTGGAGCAGCGGGAAGGACAGCGCTTACGCGCTCCACGTGCTCCGCGCGGGCGGCGAGTACGAGGTGGTGGGCCTCGTCACCACCATCAACGAGGCCTTCGACCGGGTGGCGATGCACGCTGTTCCCCGCGAGCTCCTGGGGCTGCAGGCCGAAGCCGTGGGGTTGCCCCTGTGGCCGGTGCTCATCCCCTGGCCCTGCAGCAACGCCCAGTACGAGGCCGCCATGGCCGCCGTCGTGGCCCGGGCCGTCGCGGAAGGGGTGACGCACATGGCCTTCGGCGACCTGTTCCTCGCCGACATCCGGGCCTACCGCGAGCACCAGCTCGAGGGCTCCGGCCTCACCCCGGTGTTCCCCGTCTGGCGCGCGGACACCGACGCGCTGGCTCGCGAGATGCTGGAGTCCGGGCTCCGGGCGACGCTGGCGTGCGTGGATCCCCGCGCGCTCGAGCCGCGGTTTGCCGGCCGCGAGTTCGACGCCGCCCTCCTCGCGGAGCTGCCGGCGGGGGTGGATCCCTGTGGCGAGAACGGCGAGTTCCACACCTTCGCCTGGGACGGCCCGGGCTTCGCCCATCCCGTCCCCGTTGAGACCTCCGGCGTCGTCGAACGCGATGGCTTCGTCTTCGCCGACCTGCGCCCGGCGGGGTCCCCGCCGCAGCAGGGATAATCGACACGCGAGGAGGTGCGCGCATGACGGAAACAGCCACCCGCCCCGGAGGGGCGGTGACGCAAGACCGCGACCGGCTCTACATCGACGGCGACTGGGTCGCCTCGTCGGGCAATGAGACCATCGACGTGGTCAACGCCGCGACCGAGGAGGTCATGGCGAAGATCCCGGCGGGGACGCCGGCCGACGCCGACCGCGCCGTCGCCGCGGCCCGCGCGGCCTTCCCGGCGTGGGCCGCCACGCCCGTCGAAGAGCGGGCCGCGTACCTCGAGAAGATCCAGGCGGGGCTCGCGGCGCGCGCCGACGAGCTGACCACGATCATCGCGTCCGAGCTCGGGATGCCGGTCTCGATGGTGCCGGGGTTCCAGCTCGGCAGTCCGCCGTTCGTCTTCGGCTACTACGCCAGCCTCGTCCGCGGCGAGAAGCTGGAGTCGGAGGGCCCCGGCGGCGCGCTCCTCGTGAAGGAGCCCGTCGGCGTCATCGTCGCCATCACGCCGTGGAACTACCCGCTGCACCAGATCGCGCTCAAGGTGGCGCCGGCGCTCGCGGCCGGTTGCACCGTGGTATTGAAGCCGAGCGAGGTCGCGCCGCTGAACGCGTTCGTGCTCGCCGAGGCCGTGGCCGACGCGGGGCTGCCGAAGGGCGTCTTCAACCTCGTCACCGGCACCGGCCCGGTGGCCGGCGAGGCCCTGGCGTCACACCCTGAGGTCGACATGATCTCGTTTACCGGCTCGACCCGGGCCGGCAAGCGCGTCAGTGAGATCGCCGCGCAGTCCATCAAGCGCGTCGCCCTCGAGCTGGGCGGCAAGTCGGCCAACATCATCCTCGACGACGCCGACCTGGCGAAGGCGGTGAAGTGGAACGTGCGCGACGTGCTGCGCAACACCGGCCAGTCCTGCGACGCGCTGACGCGGATGCTCGTGCCCAGGGCGCGCGAGGCGGAGGCCGCCGAGATCGCGGCGCGCGCCGCCGACGACGCGAGCGTGGGCGACCCCATGCACCCCGACGTCAAGGTCGGGCCGGTCGTTTCCGAGACGCAGCTGCAGCGGGTCCGCGGCTACATCCAGAAGGGCATCGACGAGGGCGCCCGCCTCGTCACCGGTGGCACCGCGCTGCCCGAGGGCATCGACAGGGGTTACTTCGTGCGACCGACGGTGTTCGCGGGCGTGCGTCCCGACATGACGATCGCCCAGGAGGAGATCTTCGGCCCGGTCATCAGCATCATCCCGTACGACGACGAGGACGACGCCGTCCGCATCGCCAACGACACGGTGTACGGCCTGTCGGGCGCGGTGTGGTCCGGCGACCCTGAGCGGGCCAAGCGCGTGGCGAAGCGCATGCGCACGGGCCGCGTCTACATCAACGGCGCGGGCTTCAACGTCATGGCCCCGTTCGGCGGCTACAAGCAGTCAGGCCTGGGCCGCGAGCTCGGTCCCTACGGCCTCGACGAGTTCCTCGAGGTCAAGGCGATCCAGGAGTAGGCGAGCGCGGCGGCAAACAGCGCCGCCGCGACCGCCACAACCCCCACCCAGGCCATCGGGCTGGGCTCCTGGCGCGCACCTGCGCGCGGAAGGCCTGGAGCGTGTGACGCCACCTTGAACGTTCCGTCGGCGTTCTTGGTCACCGGCAGGGGCGCATCCTGCAGGAACTTCATGTACACCGCGATGTTCGCGGGGGCAACCCGCTCGCTGTCGTGGTACTCGATGGTCCCGGCGGGGAGGTGGCCGGGAACCTCCACGTTGACCGCGCCTTTCAAATGCGGGCTCTGCCGGTCGTCGAACGCCGGTCCGCCGGACTGGAAGAACGCGTCGCTGTTGTCGCCGGCGTACATCGACATCCACTTCGTGGGGCCCGGCGTCTCGCCCGTCGCGTTGAGGTTCGCGAGCCACTGCGTGCCCGGGGCGATCTCGTCACAGCCGTAGTAGCTGGTGGCCAGGTTGCGGCAGATGGTCGTGCCGTGGTTGGCCCCCGCGATCATGACCCCGTGCTTGACGTGCGCGTACAGCTCGGGGTGGAGCTGCAGCATCTTGCGTGTGATCGTCACCCCGAGCGAGTGCGCCACGATGTCCACGTCCTGCGAGCCCGTGTACTGCTGCACCGCGTGGACGAACTCGTAGAGGTCCGGCACGTTCGGGTCGTCCGACGCGCCCTTCCCACCCTCGCAGCAGAATGCGAAGTAGGGCACGGGGGTGCCGGCCCAGTAGGCGAGCGACTCCTGCGCCGGCTGGCAGCAGTCCGGCAGACCCGCGTACGCGTTGCCCAGCCCGTTGTACGAGAGCGCGTACATCTCCTGCGCGGTGTAGCCGCCGTTGTCACGGAAGTAGTCCGCGACCAGGTACCAGTTCTCCGCGTCGGCCTGGTTGCCGTGGACGAAGATCACGGGCCGGTGGTGCAGCGGCGCGCCCTTCTTGACGCCGCCCCAACCGCCCAGCCGGTACGGCGGGTTCGTCGCATTCCACTCGCAGTCGTACAGCGCCGGGAAGTCGCTCGCGAACAGTACCGGGGCCGGCTCGCCGGGCATGTTGTGGCCGGTCTGCGGCTCGGCGCCGGCGACCTGGGCCGCGTGCGCGCAGTCGATCGGGATGGATGTCGCGGCCGCCGCCGGGGCGGCCGGGACGACCCCGAGCAGCAAAGCCATCGCGGTCACTGCGATCCCAGCCAGCCTCATCCACCTCATCAGCCCTACCTCCCTTTGATCAGTGCGCCAGCCAGCCCGCGTCGAGCGTCAGCGCGCTGCCGGTCATCGCCCACGAGCCATCCGCGCAGAGGAACTCCACCGCGCGGGCCACGTCGGCCGGCTCGATCAGCTGCTTCACCGCGTTGGCCGTGAGCAGCACCTTTTCCACCACCTCGCTCTCCGGGATGCCGTGCGCTTTCGCCTGGTCCGCGACCTGGCCCTCGACCAGGGGCGTGCGCACATATGAGGGGCAGATCGCGTGCACCGTCACGCCGCTGCCCCGTTCCGCCGCCTCCCAGGCCACCGTCTTCGTCATGCCCACCAGCCCGTGCTTGGCCGAGACGTACGCGGCTTTGAACGGCGACGCCACCAGGCCGTGCACCGAGGCGATGTTGATGACGCGTCCCCAGCCGCGCTCGTACATGCCGCCGATGAGGCGCTTCGTGAGCAGGAACGGCGCCGTCAACATCACGGCCACGATGAGGTCCCACTTCGCCTCGTCGAAGTCCTGGACCGGGCTCACGTGCTGGAGTCCCGCGTTGTTGACCAGGATGTCGACGGCGCCGGCTTCCGCGGCGAGTCGATGCACGTCCTCGCGCCGGCTGAGGTCGGCGCCGACCGCGATGGCCTTGATCGATGCCGCGGCATCTTCGAGGCGCTGCCCGGGCAGGTCGCTCACGACCACCTCGGCCCCGCGCTCGCCGAGGTGGCGTGCGATCGCCAGCCCGATGCCCGACGCGGCGCCCGTCACCAGCGCGCGCCTGCCGGCTACAGCGGAGATCCCGTTGGCGGCCACCTAGGCCTCCGGCGCGCCCGCCGCGGCGCGGTCCATCGACGCGAGGAAATCGAGCATCGCCTTCAGGGTCAGGTCGGTCTGGTCGGTGAAGAAGATGTGGCTTGCATGGGGCAGCACCTCGAGCCGGGCCCCCGGGATCCAGCTCGCCAGGTTCCGCCCGTTGGCCACCGGGACGAACCGGTCGGTCTCGCCGTGGATGACCAGCGTCGGCGCCTTGATCGCCCCGACGCGCGCCTCGTTCTCGTAGGTCCCGACCCACGCCACCTGCGCGGCGTACCCCTCCGGCGTGGGGTAGTGCGCGAGCCGGACGGCGAGGTCTTCTTCGATGCGCTCCCGCGGCGTCTCGGGGTCATACGTGAACGGAATCAACGCGCGCACACCCTCCGCCGGGGCCATCGTGGCGCGGGCCGCGCCGGCCGCGTACAGCTCGGGCTCCGCCGGCACGAACGACGGACCCGGCGCCGTCGCGCCGCCGAGGATCAGCGAGCGCACGCGCGCGGGCCGGCTCAGGGCCATCTCCATCGCGTACAGCGCGCCGAGCGAGCCGCCCATGACGTGCGCCGAATCGACGCCGGCCGCGTCGAGCACGGCAAACGCGTCCTCGGCCATGTCGGGCACGAGGTAGGGCCCGGGGGTGTAGTCACTCAGGCCGAGCCCGCGGTTGTCGTAGGTGATGGTCCGGTAACGCTCGGCCAGTGTCGGGACGAGGCGGAACCACATGTCGTGCGTGTAGCCGAGGCCGTGGATGAGGAGCAGAGGCTCGCCCTCGCCCTGCGCCTCCCAGTAGATCCGCGCCCCCTCCCGTTCCGCATACGGCACCGTCAGTCCTCCTCGAGGAACGACCGGATGGCGGCGATCGCATCCACGTCGGCGGCGATTGTGTAGTGGTTCGCGTCGACCTCGACGCACCGTGAGTCCGGCACACGCTCGAGGAAGCGGTCACGATCCGCGGCGTTGAAGATGTACTTCATCCCGGGCAGGATCTCGCGCTGCGCGCGCACCAACAGCGAAGGCATCGTCACCGCCGGCCACACCTCGTAGGGGTCGCGGCTGAGGCGGTACATCTCGTCCTCCCACGGGCCGGGGCGCTGCGTCCGGGTGCGGACGCCGCCCGCGACGTCTTCGAGCTCGTACTCGAAGTAGCCCTGCCAGAAGTCGTTCCACGGCGCGTAGTGGGGCAGGGGAGAGACCAGCTCGAAGAAGCGCTCCCGTGAAGGCCACACCACGTTGAGCCGCTCAAGGCCGGCGTAGACCACCGGCATGGCCTGCTGGTCCGGGATCCCGCCGCCGTCGATGAGGACCAGGCGGCGCACCCGCCCAGGGGCGAGGCGGCACAGCTCCATCGCCACCCACCCCCCCATCGACCAGCCGACGAGGTCGAACGTGGAGGCGCCCAGGCGGTCGGCCATCTCGAGGATGTCGGCGACATGGCTCGGCCAGCCGTAGGTCCCGGCCGGGGTCTGCTCGGAGCGGCCGCGGCCGCGCGGGTCGAAGGCGAGGCGCCGGTGCCCGGGGAGGGCGGCGAAGACCCTGTCGAAGCTCCGCAGGTTGGCGCTAAGGCCCGGCATCCCGACGACGAGGGGCGCACCCTCAGGGCCGGTCACCTCTGCGGCGACGGTGCCAGACGCGAGCGCGAAGGTCGTGGCGACCGGGGCCGCCTCCGAAACCGCCATCAGGCCGTCGCCTTCGCCGGGGGCTTGCGCGTGCCCGTCCCGAGCTTCCGCCGTGCCGCGGTCGCGGCAGGCCGGGCGGCCTTCTTGGGGCTCTCCTCGTGGTAGAGGGCGCCCGCCCCGAGCTGCTCGAGTAGCGCCGTCCGGTCGCCCAGGCTGGCGGGCGAAGCCTCCCGCACGATCGCGCCCTTCTGCATCAGGATGGCTCGGTCGGCGAGGTGCAGGGCGAGCCCCACGTTCTGCTCGATGAGCAGGATGGTGGCGCCCTCGGCCTTGAGCTCGCGGAACAGCTCGAACATGTTCTTCGCCACCGCCGGCGCGAGGCCCGCCGACGGCTCGTCGAGGAGCAGGATGCGGGGCTTGGAAATGAGCGCGCGCGCGACCGCGAGCATCGCCTGCTCCCCGCCGCTCATGGTGCCGGCGCGCTGGGCGAGGCGCTCTTTGACGCGCGGGAACCGCTCGAGCACCTCCGCGGCCCGCCTTGCATACACCTGGCGTGGCAGCACGTAGCCACCCATGCGCAGGTTCTGCTCGACCGTGAGGTGGGGGAAGATGCCGCGGCCCTGGGGCACCGTCGCCACCCCGCGGTGCACGCGCGCCTCGGGACTGAGCCGCGTGATGTCCGCGCCGGCCAGGTGCACCGTTCCCGACCACGGGCGCAGGATGCCGGCGACACAGCGCAGCGACACCGACTTGCCGGCGCCGTTCAGCCCGACCATCGTCACCACCTCGCCCTCCGCCACGTCGTAGCTGACGCCATGCAGCACCTGGTTGCTGCCGTAGCCGGCGACGAGGTCGCGCACCTCCAGGAGCGCGGCCATCTAGACCGCCTCCCCCAGGTACGCGGTCACGACCTCCGGGCGGCCGATTGTCGCGGCGGTCGGTCCCGAGACCAGCACCTCGCCCGAGTCGAGCACGTAGCAGCGGTCGGCCAGCGCGAGGACCAGCGGGATGTGGTGCTCGATCAGCAGGATGCCCGTGGCGTAGCGGTGGCGAAGACGGCGAATTTGTTCCGCCAGGTGCTCCGCGGCGGCGGGGCTCATCCCGGCGGACGGCTCGTCGAGGAGGAGGAGGCGGGGGCGCGAGGCGACGGCGCACGCGAGCTCCAGCAGGCGCTGCTGGCCGGTCGACATCACGCGCACGCGGAGGCCCGCGAAGTCGGCCAGGCCGACCTCGTCGAGCAGCGCCTTCGCGCGCTCGCGCGCCTCGCGCTCGAGCCGGCGGCTCCCCGCGGAGAACAGGAGACCGGCGGCCGCGCCGTAGGGCAGGGAGGTGTGCTGCGCCAGCAGCAGGTTGTCGAGCGCTGTCGCGTCGCGGACGAGTCCGACCTGCTGGAACGTGCGCCCGATACCCAGGGCCGCGCGCGCGTGGGCCGGCGCTTTCGTGATGTCCCGGCCCTCGAAGAGCACCGTGCCCCGGCTCGGGGTCTCGAAGCCGGAGATGACGTTGAACAGCGTCGACTTGCCCGCACCGTTGGGCCCGATCAGCCCGACGCACTCGCCTGGCGCGACTTCCAGGCTGACGTCGACCAGGGCGTTGAGGCCGCCGAAGTGCACGCTCACGTTCTGCACCGTCAGCTCCCCGCCGGTCACGGGCAGGGGCAACACCTCCCCGTCGCCCTCGTCGCGCAGCTCGGGACGCACCCCCACCACCTCGTCGCCCGTCTCCTGGCGACGCTTCAGCTCCCGCCGCTCGCGCACCTCGGTCAACTGCTCCGGCAGCCCGCCGGGGTGGCGGACGAGGGTGTACACGAGCAGGGCCGAGGTCGCGATCACGTCCCAGCCCTGCAGCCACACGAACCAGCGCGGGAGCAGCGTGAACAGGACCGCCGCGGCGACCACTCCCTGGCGTGAGCCGAGGCCGCCGACCACGATGACGATCAGGTAGGTCAGCGACACCTCGAGCAGGAAGCTGCTCTTGACGACGACCTGCACCTGGTACGCGAACAGGCAGCCCGCGAGACCGGCCAGCGCGCCTGAGATGAGGAACGCGCGCAGCTTCTCGCGTGACACGGGGACGCCGAAGGAGGCCGCCACCTGCTCGTCCTCGCGGAGCGCGAGCAAGGCGCGGCCGTGCCGGGTGTCGAGCAGGCGCGCATCCAGCAGCCAGACCACGGCGAGGCAGACGAGGCCGAACCCGAGCATGGCGCTGCTGCTGTCGAGGTGCAGCGGCCCGAGCCAGGGTCGGGGCACGGTGATGCCCGAGCCGAGGCCGGTCAGCTGTTGAACATTGAAGATGTAGTTCTCGAAGGCGTCGGCGAAGGCGAAGGTCGCGACGGCGAGGAAGATCCCCTTCAGGCGCAGCGCCGGGAGGCCGACGACAACCGCGATGAGCGCGCCGATGAGCACCGAGGCCACCAGGGAGGCAGGCAGCCCGACGGGGCTCGATGCGCCGAGGTGCGCGACGACGAAGCCGGTGACGAACGCGCCCAGCCCCTGGAACGAGGCCTGCGCCAGCGAGATCTGGCCCGCGTAGCCCATGATCAGGTTGAGGCTGAGCGCGACCAGCGCGGCGATCACGCCGTAGCTGAGGATGTTCGCCTGCGCCTGCGTCAGGATGCCCGCGATGCCACCGAATACCGCCGCGTACGCGAGCAGCAGGATGATGATCGGCCCGCGCAGCGTCTTCATGCCGCGGCCGTGGACCCGAGCAGCCCGCGCGGCCGGGCGAGCATGACGACGAGGACGATGCCGAGCAGGACGAGCTCCGGCACGCCGGAGTTGCCCTGGAACAGGAACCCGCTAAAGCTGTTGACCTCGCCGACGAACACCGCGCCGAGAAGGACTCCGGTCAGGCTGTCCATCCCGCCCACCAGCGCTGCGACGAGCCCCCGGAAGAACAGGAACCCTGACATCTGGAAGGCGTAGAAGATGCCCTGCGTCGGCGCGATCAACAGCCCCGCGACCGCGCCCAGCATCGCCGCGGCAATCCACGTGAACGCGGACACGCGGTTGGAAGGGATGCCCAGCAGTCGGGCCGTAACCGCGTCCTGCGCGCTGGCCAGGACCCCGATGCCAAACCTCGTCCGAGTCAGGACGACCCCCAGGACCGCCGCCGCGAGCCCGGCGACCGCCAGCGCCAGGATGTAGGTGGGCGTCAGCAGGAAGTAGCCCATCCGGACGCCCTCGAAGTGGAACTGGCCGACGCTGACCACGGTGAACGGCGCGGGCAGGACCTCGGGGCTGGAGCTGAAGACCTTGAGCTCGACGCCGAGCAGGAGGAAGGCGACCCCGAGGGTCGCGATCGTGAGCGACATTCGGGGCGCCTCGCGCATCGGCAGCGCGACGAATCGGTGCATCAGGTAGCCGATCGCGCATGCGACGGCCAGCGCACCGGCGGCGCCCACGACCCACGGCGTTCCCTGGCGCGCGATGAGCCACCACGCCACGAAGGCGGAAAGAGTGCCGATCTCGCCCTGCGCGAAGTTGATGACGCGCGCCGTCTTGTAGACGAGCGCGATGCCGAGCCCCATGACGGCGAAGATCGCCCCGTATGCCAGGCCCAGCACGAACATCGTCGTGAAGGGCACCTGCGCGACCGCCAGCGTGGCCATCGCGCGACTCAGTTGAAGCGGTTCTGGCAGGTCTGCGTCTGGACCCAGACGGTGTGCTGGCTCGCCTGCGGGTAGTCGACGCTCACGTACGGCACTCGATGCGCGTACCACAGGTTCATGGACTGGCCGCCGAAGTTGTGGTTGCGGCTGAAGTCGACCGAGCACAGGGGCGCCGTCTGGCCGCTCCAGCCCGAGTCGAAGATGCCCGCGAAGTCGTTGCGCGTGCACTGGTTGCCGCACAGGTTGAACGCGTCGGTCATCTGCTTGAAGCCGAGCCACGCCATCCAGTCGATGTCGTCGGGCTGGTGCCCGGAGTCGTAGGTCGCGTACGCGGCCATCATCTTCGACTCCTCGCCATACCAGGGCACCTCGTGGTTGTTGGGGTCGAAGGCCGGGGTGATCCAGCCCCCGATCGCCGCCGGGTAACCGGACGCGTCGTCGATGTCCTGGCCGACGGTGCCCGTGACGAGGTCGAAGCCGTCGGGCGTGACATAGGAGGGGTGGAAGCCCTGCTGGCTGGCCTGCGAGACGAAGCTGTCGAAGGCGAGGGCGTTCATCCACATGTACACGGTCTTCACGCCGTTGACCTGGAGCTGCGTGATGCAGGTCGAGAAGCCGCTGACGTCACCGCCCGCGTTCATGGTGCACGTGTTGCCCGACGCGATCGGCGCGCCGTGCGAGCTCATGTAGCTCGAGTAGGTGTTGTAGCCACCGATCCAGTTGGGATCCTTGACGTACACGGCGCCGAACGGCGCTTTGTTTCGGTAGTGCAGCGTCGCCTGCGCCAGCCAGGTGCCGGCCTGCTCGATCGTCGGGGCGCCCGTGAAGCTGTATTTGTAAGGCTTGGGGGCACCCGTCCCCTGCGAGCCGTCATCGGCCATCGTGTAGAGGTAGAGCTCGGCGTTCTGCTCGGCGAGCGAGCGGACGACGGGGTCCTGGTCGAACCCGATCCCGCCCATGATGAAGAACGGGTTGATCCCCTGGCACTCCGAGAACGCCTGCTGCGCGCCCTGGGCGGTGTAGGCGTCGTCGAAGATCTGCATGTTGACCTGGCGCCCAAGCAGGCCGCCGCTCTTGTTCAGGGCCGTCCAGTACACGTTGATGTCGCTGGCCTTCTCGTTGAACGCGGCGCCGAGGGAGATGGCGGCGTGCATGCACAGGGTGATCTGCTGGGCCGTGATCCCCTGCGTGTCGGCCGCGCCGCTGAAGAGGTGGGCGGGCGTGATGGTGAACCCGTTGCTGGTGGTGATCGGGTGGTCGGTGGGCTGCGGCGCGGCGCCGCCCGAGGAGCCGGTGGGGGTGCCGCCGCCGCCGCCCCCGCTGCGGGTCGGTGTGCCCGGCGTGGCGCCGGCGGAAGGAGTGGCGCCCGGGCTGGCGGACGCCAGGGCCTCGGCGGAGGCTGACGCTGAGGGCGTGGCGTAGGCGCCGTTCGGCTGCGCGCTTCCGCCCGCCGGGTGCTTGCCCCCCACAAGAACCGCGAGCCCACCTCCAGCGGCCAGCACCACGACCACCGCGGCGACCGCCGCGACCTGGCCCTGGGTCGTGGTCAACAACTGCCGGATACGCTGCAGCCAGTCCATGCTTTCCACTCCCGCCTGTGTGTTACGATCCTTCCCTAACGAGCGTTCGTTAGGGACGCGATTATGCGCGGCGCGGCGGCTGGATGTCAAGAAGGGAGCTGTAACAGGCGGATGGCGGCGATGCGAGCCGACGAGGAGGCCCCGAGAGGGGTGCTACCGCCCGCCGCCACGGCCGACGGGACCCACCGCCGCATCCTCGAGGTGGCGCTCGAGCTGTTCGGGGAGCGCGGCTTCCACGGCGTCTCGGTGCGTGACATCGCCGATGCCACCGGGATCCGTCCCAGCTCGGTGTACGCCCACCTGGCCTCCAAGGAAGCGCTGCTCTTCGAGCTGATCCTGATGGGGCACCAGGAGCACAACCGCCGGCTGCGAGAGGCCCTCGCGGTGGCCGGCGACGACCCGGTGGACCGGGTCCGCGCGGTCGTCCGGGCTCACGTCCTGGCGCACGCGGAGTACCCGCTACTCACCGCTGTCGCCAACCGGGAGCTCCACGCCCTCGGCGCGGAGAACGCCGAGGCCGTCATGGGCGTCCGGCTCGACTCCGAGCGCGCGCTCGGCGAGCCCGTGGAGGCGGGCATCGCGAGTGGGGTCTTCCACGTTAAGGACCGCTGGCTCGCTGTCGCCGCCATGGGCGCCATGGGCATCCGCGTGGCCGAGTGGTGGGGCCAGCGCGGCACGTACGACGCCGAAGAGGTGGCTGACACGTACGCCGACTTCACCGTCCACTTCCTGCAGGGCGGCTGACCAAGCGCCACTCGTCCCGAGGGCGGTCGATATGATTCCCGCCATGGCCCGCGCCCGCTGGCGCACGCCCTTGACGGACCAGCTTTTCGAAGCCGTGCTGAAGCTCGAGACGGTCGAGGAATGCGAGCGTTTCTTCGAGGACCTGTGCACGATCAAGGAGGTCTCCGACTTCTCGCACCGCTTCGAGATCGCCCGCCTGCTGCATGAGGGGGCCAAGTACGAGGAGGTGATGGCCGGCATGCGTGAAGCGCTGGGCAGCGAGCACGTGCCGAGCACGGCGACCATCAGCCGCATCAACCGTTTCCTGCGGTACGGCGCCGACGGCTACCGCCTGATCCTCGACCGCATGGCTCGGGCGCGCTGATGCCGGAGGTCGGCGCGTCGCCAGCCATAGAGGTGCTCGCGGGCCCGGAGGTGGAGCAGATCCGTCCGCTGCTGCTCGACCTGCTGGTCGAGGAGCAGGGGCACTACCCCCACCGCCAGCTGAGCCGGGACGAGATGGAGCGCGAGCTCGTCGGGCCGCTGCGCCCCGCGTTCGAGGGCGAGAACATGGTGTTCGCCGTCCGCGACGGCGGCGAGGTGGTCGCGTTCTGCTGGTGCGTCCTCTTCGACCCCGGCACCGGGCTGGAGGCCGAGATCGCCGAGGTTTACGTCGCCGAGCCCCATCGGGGCCGGGGCCTGGCCCGCGCCCTGCTGCGTCGCGCCGTGGCCCTGTTCCATGAGCGGGGCGTGACCCTCGGCGTGGTGTGGACTCGGGCCGACAACCCTGGCGCCGTGCGCCTCTACGAGTCCGCCGGCTTCAGCCCGACGACCCAGCTCGTGCTCACCTGGCTGCCGGACGGCGCCTGAGAGCACGAGCGTGCCCCTGCTTCGCGGCGCCGCCCTGTTCCTCGCGGTCGTGCTGGTCGCGGCCGCCGTCAGCGCCGGGGTCTACCTGCGCCTGCGGCCGGCCGCGATCGAGGGGCGTGGCGCCCCGGCGGTGGGCGCGCCCGCGGGGAACGTGGGCGCCGCGCAGCGCGCTGCCCAGTCCGTGGTGCGGGTGGACACCGCTGCACCCGCGAGCCCCGTCCCGGGCGCGCCGGACCTCGAGACGCCGGGGGGCAGCGGGGTCGTGGTCGACGCGCGCGGGTTCATCCTGACGGCCGAGGCGGTGGTGGCGGGCGCGTCGCGCATCGCGGTCGCCGTGCCGGGGGTCGGCGTGGTGGACGCGCGGGTGATCGGCTCCGACGCGGTCACCTCCGTGACGCTGCTGAAGGTGGACACGCCGGCGCTCAAGCCGATCGACCTCGCCCAGGGCGCCACGATCGCCGCCGGCAGCGGCGTCGTCGTCGCCGGCGCGCCCCCGGCGCCGCAGGCGATGCTCGCCGGCATCTCCTCTCCGGACGTCAGTGTCAGCCTCGATGACGCGTCGCAGCCCGGGGGCAAGGCCGTCGTCAACGACCTCTTCAGCCTCGACCTGACCGCGCCGGCCGCCACCCTCGGCGACGCGGTCGTCGACGCCAACGGGCGCCTGGTCGGGCTGGTGGTCGGCGCACCGGGCCAGGCGGTCGCCAGCCCGGTGGTGGACCTCGCCCCCGCGATCGCGCAGCTGATCGAAAACGGCCACGTGACCTACCCGTCGATCGGCGCCAGGTACCAGCAGCTGTCCACCACCGCGGCCGCCGAGCGCGGCCTGGCCGGCGGCGCCCTCGTCCTCGCCCTCGAACCCGGCGGGGCCGCGGAGGCGGCCGGGGTCAAGCCTGGTGAGGTGATCGTCGCCGCGGCCGGTATCGCCGTCGACGCGAGTCACAGCCTGCGCTCGATCCTTCGCGACCAACCCCTCGGTCAGCCCGTCTCGCTCCGGGTGCGCGACGCCGCCGGGGTGACGCGCAGCCTCAGCGTCAAGCTGGCGCTGGCCGCCCAGTGAGCGTCGAGACGCCGCGCGAGGCGATCCGGGAGTGGCTTGCCGAGCCGCTTCGAAGCTTCATCGCGGACGCCGGCGGCGAGGTCCCGACGATCGCGATCGAGCGGTCGGCGCGCCCTGAGCACGGGGATTTCGCGCTGAATGCGGCCTTCCAGCTCGCGCGCACGCTCCGACGGAAGCCGCTCGACATCGCCGGGGAGCTGGCGGCGAGGCTCGCGCCGGGCGGCCCGGTGGCCGCGGTCGAGGTGGCGCCACCCGGGTTCATCAACCTCCGGCTCGATGACGGATGGCTGCTGCGCCGCCTCCCGGAGGTGGTCGCCGAGGGCGCCGCCTGGGGCGGCTCGACCTTCGGCGGCGGCCAGACCGTCCAGGTCGAGTTCGTAAGCACCAACCCGACCGGCCCGCTCCTCGTCAGCCATGGACGCGGCGCTGTCGTGGGCGACACCGTGGCGCGGATCCTGGCCTTCACCGGCCACGCCGTGCAGCGCGAGTTCTACATCAACGACGCGGGGCGGCAGGTGGAGCTGTTCGGCCGCTCGCTGCTGGCCGCGAAGCGAGGCGACCCCGTCCCGGAGGGCGGCTACGAGGGGGCGTACGTGAAGGAGCTGGCGGCGAACCTGCCGCCCACGATGCTCGAGGGTGACCCGGCGGCCGTCCTCACCGCGGTCACCGAGTGGGGTGTGCGCCATTTCCTCGAGGAGTTCCGGGAGGAGCTCAAGACCATCGGCGTCGAGTTCGACGCGTGGTTCTCGGAGCGTCAGCTCTACGGCCCGTGGGAGCAGGAGACGATGGCGGAGCTCGAGGCCCGCGGGCTGGTCTCCCGGCACGACGGGGCGACATGGATGGTGCTGCCGGATAAGGAGGACGTCCTCTACAAGTCCACCGGGGACCCGACCTACTTCTGCGGCGACCTCCTGTACCACCGCGACAAGCTGGTGCGGAGACGGTTCGACCGGGCCATCGACGTGTGGGGCGCCGACCACCAGAACCAGGTGCGGCGGCTCAAGCTCGCGCTCGAGGCCATGGGCGTCGAGCCCGGGCGGCTCGACATCATCCTCATCCAGCTCGTGCACCTCCGCGACGAGCGCGGCCTGGTCAAGCTCTCGAAGCGCCGCGGCAACATCGTCGGCCTGCGCGAGCTGGTCGACGCCGTGGGGCCCGACTCGACGCGCTACCACTACCTCCTCCGCAGCGTCGACAACATGATGGATTTCGACATCGCCCTCGCGGTCAAGCAGGACAACGAGAACCCCGTCTTCTACGCGCAGTATGCGCACGCGCGCCTCTGCTCGGTCCGCGCCGTCGCGCGCGAGTCGGGCATCACGCCGGACGCCGGCCGCCTCGAGCGCCTGGTCGCCCCGGACGAGCTGGCCCTGGCCCGCGAGCTGCTCGAGCTCCCTGAGGTTGTCGAGCGCGCCGCCCGCGAGCTGGCGCCCCACGTCCTGCCGCACTATGCCCAGCGCCTCGCCGAGCGGGTGCACGGCTGGTACCACAGCGGCAACGACGACACGTCGCTCCGCATCGTCGTCGACGACCGCGAGCTGTCGGCGGCCCGCCTGGTGCTCGCTGAAGCGGCGCGGACCACCATGGCGAACCTCCTCGGCCTGATGGGGGTCTCCGCGCCCGAGCGCATGTAGGGATCTCGGGGGGAAACCGAGGTTTCCCCTCCGACGCGCCGCGGCAAAGCCGCCCCTCGCCGCCCGAGCGCATGTAGGGCGCTGCCCCCCTTCCTACAGGGCATGCGCCAGGGCGCATGTAGGCTTTCGCCGGTGGAGATCAGCTTCCTCGGCCATGCCTGTTTCCGGCTCCGCGGACGCGACGCGAGCGTGGTCATCGACCCGTTCGGCAAGACGCTTGGCCTGCCCACACAGATCCCGAGCCGGTTCGGCGCGGACGTGCTGGCTGTCACCCACGACCACCCCGGGCACAACAACGTGGGGATGGTGGGCGGGGGTCCGCGCGTGATCACGAGCGCCGGCGAGTACGAGGTGAAGGGGGTCGGCGTCCGCGGGGTCGACGCCTGGCACGATGACGAGAGAGGGGAGAGGCTGGGGCGCGTGACGATGTTCGTGCTGGACATCGACGACGTCGTGGTGGCGCACGTCGGCGACCTCGGCCACCAGCTGACGGAAGACCAGCTCGAGCAGCTCGGCAGCGTCGACATCCTGATGGTCCCGGTGGGCGGCGGCAACTCGCTGTCCGCCACGGTGGCGGCGGCCGTCGTCAACCAGGTGGAGCCCAAGATCGTGATCCCCATGCACTACCGCCTGCCCGGGCTGAAGGCGGACCTGGATGACCCGCAGCACTTCGCGAAGGAGATGGGCCTCCAGGCGATCGAGTACCAGCCCAAGCTGTCCATCAGCGGGAAGGTTTCCGGCGAGGACACGCGGGTGGTCTTCCTGGAGGCTCGCGGCGCGGCGTAACCCCGACCCGTAAGCCCTGGCGAACGAGTTTTCAGGGAGGTACGGGAGCATGAGGCGAGGTCCACGCGCGGCCATTGCGGCCGGATTCATCACCTTCACCGCCGCCGCGACGCTGTCGCTGGGCGTCCCCGCGCTCGCGGCTGGCCACGGCTACGTCCAGGCGAAGCTCACCGCCGACCAGGCGGGCCAGGCCCAGGTCACCGATGCCAAGCTGGTCAACGCCTGGGGCATCACCGAGGGACCGACGACCCCGATCTGGATCAACGACAACCACAGCGGCTTCTCGACCGTCTACAACGCCCAGGGCCACCCGTTCCCGGCGTCGTCGCCCATCGCGGTGACGATCCCGCCGTCGGCGTCCGAGCCCAGTGGCACCGTCGCGTCGCCGACGGGCATCGTCTTCAACGGGACGAGCGGGTTCGTGGTGAAGAGTGGCAGCGTCAGCGGTGCCGCGAAGTTCATCTTCGCCACCGAGGACGGGACCATCTCAGGCTGGAACAGCGCCGTCGACGCCACCCACGCGGTCAACGAGTTCGACGGTGGGGCGAAGGGCGACGTGCTCAAGGGTCTCGCGATCGCCACCAACGCCGCCGACACCGACATCTACGCCACCGACTTCCACAACGGCGCGATCAGGGTGTTCAAGCAGGACTGGACCGCCGTCACGCCGTCGGGCGGGTTCACCGACCCGAACCTCCCCGCCGGCTTTGCCCCCTTCGGCATCCAGAACCTTGGCGGCAAGCTCTACGTCACTTACGCCAAGCAGCTGGCGCCCGACAACCACGACGACCAGGCCGGCCCGGGCAACGGCTACGTTGACGCGTTCGACGTCAACGGCACCCTGCTCAAGCGTGTCATCTCGGGCGGGCAGCTGAACTCCCCCTGGGGGCTGACCGTCGCCCCGAGCACGTTCGGCGACCTGGCCGGCGACCTGCTGGTGGGCAACTTCGGGGACGGCAAGATCAACGCCTTCGACGCGACGACGGGCGCCTTCAAGTCCGCCCTCGACGACGCGGCCGGCGCGCCGATCGTGACCCCCGGGCTCTGGGGCCTGATGTTCGGCAACGGCAGCGCCAACGGGGGGAACACCAACACCCTGTACGTGACCGCCGGGCCGAACGGGGAGAGCAATGGTCTCTTCGCCGCCATCGACGTCGCCCCGGCACCCACCCCATCGCCGGCGGCCGTCGCCCTGCCGCACTCCGGCGGCGTCGCTCCCGCGGGTGGTCGCGGCTCAGGCCCTGGCGCGCTGCTGCTGCTCGGAACGATCGCTGCCGCGGGAGCCGTGGGCCTCGGCCTCCGCGGCGGCAGGCCTACATCTGCAACGGCTCGTAGTAGTTCTCCGGACCAATCTTGAGCACGTCGCTGACCCAGTCGCCGTCATACACGTCCGTCGGCCCCTGGTCGCGACGCTGCAGGCTCCACGCCTGCCGCTTGTAGGTCCAGTTCTCCGGCTGGAGACGGTGGGCGGCGCGGAAGTGGCCGACCGCGCCGTCGCCGTCTCCGCTTCGCTGCAGGTGCTGGGCCAGCTCGAAGTGGGCCGCGGCCAGCCCCGCCTCGGGCGGGCGCGGCCGGGATTGGGCGACAACCTCCTCAGGGGTCAGCGCGAACTCGCTCCCTCGGCCCAGGCTGACCCAGTCCCGTAGGGCAGCGACATACCGGCCCGGCTCGGTCCGGATCTTGCGCGCCTCCCGCAGGGTCGCCTCGGTGTACGGCGGCAGACCCTCCGGCAGGGGCGGGTACTCCTGCAGCGTGTTCACCGACCCCTCGGGGAATGCCGGCTCCGGCGGCCGGACGATCATGCCCTCCTCGTCGATCCACAGCCCGCTGGGCACATTGACGACGCCGAAGAGCTCGTCCATGCGGTGGGCCTGGTCGACCAGCGAGGGGTGCGACGGTTTGGCGCGCCCTATGTACCGGGCAGCGCGCTCCGGCTCCAGGTCGAGCGCGACGGTGACCACCTCCAACCCGAGGGGGTGCAGCTCCTCGCGCAGTGCCTGCCACCCGGGCAGGTCATAACGGCAGCCTCACCACGATGCCCACGCCAGCAGCAGCACCTTGCGCCCTCGGAGGGTGGCGAGGTCGAAGGCGTCACCGTGCCAGCCGGGTAGGCGCAGGTCGGGCGCGACCGCGCTCTCGAGGGCGCGCCCGCCGGACCGAGGACCGAGGCAGTAGAGCCCGCGCGCCTCGTCGACAACCAGCGGCATGCCCAGCGCCTTCGCCAGCGACTCAAGGTCCACCTCGTCTCCCGCAGTGCCGGGCGGTAACGGGATGCACACGTCGGCCCGGCACGCGCCCTCGGGCTTGAGCTCCCACCCGGTCTCCGCCTCGAACTCGGCGGTCGGCATGCGTCGCCCCTTCGCGATCACGGCGTGATCATCGCACGGGGACGTTTCTGGTCAACTTTGGGTACTTTGCCCGAGTCAAGCGTCAAGGTGTTTCGAGTAGGCGGTTCCGCTGCGGGAGTGGGATCCAGGCTTGGCTGTCTGGGGAGGGCTCCCTCGCGGTGATGCCGTGCCGTCACACAGAGGAGGTACGCATGCGGTTACGACCGAGAACAGTCGCGGGGATCGCGGGAATAGTGGCCCTGGTGGGCGGGGTACCGGCCACCGCGGCAAGCCAGGCTGGCAAGCCGCAGCCCCAGTACGCGCTGCTTTGCGGCGTGTCACAGGGCCCAATGGGAACCCGTGGATCCGGCCCGAACACCCATTTCAGCATGACCGCCCAGGGCGGCAAGAACTCGTCGCCGGACGGGGAGTACGACGTCAAGACGCAGCCCAACAAGGGTGACTGCGACAGCCAGCAGAACAGTGGCGGCAACTTCACCTGGGCCGTCGGGCACGCCGTCGTGCGGCCGAACGAGCAGGGCACCGAGCACGCCAACGCGACGGGAACGAGCATGGTCATCTCGGGCACCTACGCCGTGACGTTCAACGGGCGTATCAACGAGTACGACTTCGGCGCGGGCGGCGATCCTGGCAGCTTCACCGACGCCAGCGGTACCCGGACCGTCTACTACGACAGCTTCGGGCCGTTCAACACCGAGGGCGGCGCCCAGGTGGGCAACCACTTCCGCGGGAACTACCGGACCGAGTACTACCAGTTCTCTGACAGCGACGACGTCGCTGGTCACGACCTGGTTTCCGACAATGACCGGGACGAGTCCTGCCCGGTGGGTGGCATGAACTACTGCTTCGAGGCCATCCTCTCCGGTCAGATCAACTAACTCGAGGCCAGGAAAGGGGCTCCCGTCCGTCGGGGGCCCCTTCTACTTTTGACATTGTGAAGCGCGCGCTCGCGATCGGCGCCGCCCTGGCCTGCGGTCTGGCGGCCCCCGGCCTGTTGCCGGCGCACGCCGCAGGGCCGACCCTGCTCCTGGCCGGCCGCCGTGTGCAGGCTCTGGCGGCGTTCGGCGGGATGCTCTACGCCGGCACCGATGGCGGCCTGTTTTCGGCCCATCCCGGCGGCCCCTGGGCGCCCGCCGCCGGGCCCCTGGCGAACGGCAATGTCAACGCGCTGGCCGCGCCCGGCGGCGTGCTCCTCGCCGGTTATGACGGGGGTGTGCTCGCGACGTCCGACGGCGCGCACTGGTCAGGGCCGACGCTGTCGGGCCAACCTGTCGCCAGCCTGTCGGCGGCCGGCGGCACCGCCCTCGCGGGTACCGGCACGTCGGCCGGCGGCAACGGCGCCGTTTACCGGAGCGACGACGGCGGGCGCAGCTGGCAGCCAGCCGTCGGGCTCCCGGCGGCGGAGGGCCTGCCGGGCTCCGAGGTCCAGGCGCTCCTGCTCCGGCCGGCGGGTCCCGCCCTGGCCGGGACAGCGGGCGACGGCGTCTACCGCTCGACGACGGGAGCCGGCTCGTGGACCGGCCCGGCTGCGGGGGTGGAGTATCCGTGGGTCACCTCGTTCGCAGTGGCCGCCGACGGCAGCCTCCTCGCCGGGACCGACAACCTGCTGTACCGCAGCACCGACGCGGGCGCGAGCTGGGCTGAGGCGCCGTTCCCGCAGCAGTTCCCCTGGATCCAGGCCCTTGCGCCAGAGCAGGGTGCGGTGGTCGCGGGCACCTTCGACGGCGCCGTCTACAGCGGCGGACCGGGCGCCGCCGGTGGGGGAGCGTGGCATGAGGTCGCCGGCGGGTTGCCCGAGGTCCTGGCGGTCCTGGCCATCGCCCCGGGGCAGTACCTGGTCGGCACAGGCGACGGCCTGTTCTGCGCCGGGTGCACGACCGCCGCCGGGGGACGGCCGGCGAGCGGCGCCGCGGCGGCGACGCCGAGGCCCGCCGCGAGCCTGCCACCGCCGTCGGCGCGCCCGGCCACCGGCGAGCAGGCCGGGGTTGCGCCCTCGCCCACGTCCACTGCCAGCATTCCGATCACCCCGGTGCCGGTCTCCACGGCGCCGGGGTCAAGCCTGCCCGGCTGGGTCTACGCGGTCGTCGCGCTAGTCGTCACGCTGGCCGGCATCTGCGGGGCCTGGTGGCTGCGCACGGGGGCCCCAGGCCGCCCCCCTCGGGGTGATCCATAGCCCCTTATCGACGCCGTCCCATTGTCCCCGCGCCGGACCGTTGATAGACTCACAAAAACCCGCCAAGGAGTGCCGTCATGCCCAAGTTCGTCTTTGTTACTGGCGGGGTGGTTTCGAGCCTCGGGAAGGGCATAACCGCAGCTTCCATCGGGACCATCCTCAAGGCCCGAGGGCTCAAAGTCTCTCTCCAGAAGCTCGACCCGTACATCAACGTGGACCCAGGCACGATGCGTCCCCAGGAGCACGGCGAGGTCTTCGTCACCGACGACGGCGCCGAGACGGACCTCGACCTCGGCCACTACGAGCGCTTCACCGACGCCACCCTGAGCAAGGCGTCCAACGTCACCACCGGGAAGGTGTACTCCGAGGTCATCGCCAAGGAGCGGCGCGGGGACTACCTGGGCGCCACCGTCCAGGTCATCCCGCACATCACCAACGAGATCAAGGACCGCATCCAGCGGGTGGGCTGGGAGTCCAACGCCGATGTCGTCATCGTCGAGGTCGGCGGCACGGTCGGTGACATCGAGTCGCTGCCGTTCCTCGAGTCCATTCGCCAGCTGCGCAACGACCTCGGCCGCAAGAACGTGTTCTACGTGCACTGCACGCTGGTGCCGTACATCGCGGTCAGCGAGGAGTTCAAGACCAAGCCCACGCAGCACTCCGTCGCCACCCTGCGCAGCATCGGCATCCAGCCCGACGCGATCTGCCTTCGCAGCGAGGAGCCCTTCGCGCCGTCATTGCGCGAGAAGATCGCGCTGTTCTGCGACGTCGAGAAGCGCGCCGTCATGTCGCTCCCCGACGCCGACTCCATCTACAAGGTGCCCCTGATGCTCGAGGAGCAGGGCCTCGGCGACACGATCTGCGAGGAGCTCGAGCTGGAGCACGAGCCGCCGGACCTCGAGGCCTGGCGTGAGCTCTGCCGCCACATCGACGAGCCGCGCGGCGAGGTCGTGATCGCGCTGGTCGGCAAGTACATCACCATGCCCGACGCCTACATGAGCGTGACCGAGTCCCTGCGCCATGCCGGCTTCTTCCACAGCGTCAAGGTCAACCTGCGCTGGGTCAGCTCCGAGGTCCTGGAGCACGGCGACCTGACCCCGCTCGAGGGCGTCGACGCGATCGTCGTCCCGGGCGGTTTCGGCCACCGGGGCATCGAGGGCAAGATCGAGGCCAGCCGTTTCGCGCGCAACCAGAAGGTGCCGTACCTCGGCCTCTGCCTGGGCATGCAGTGCGCCGTCATCGGCTTCGCCCGCGACGTGCTGGGCATTCCCGACGCCAACTCGACGGAGTTCAACTTCGCCACCAGCGCGCCCGTGATCGACCTGCTCCCGGAGCAGCGCGACGTCGCCGACAAGGGCGGCACGATGCGCCTCGGTCTCTACCCGTGCACGCTCACGCCGCGGACCAAGACCCAGGCCGCGTACGACGAGAAGATCGTCTACGAGCGCCACCGCCACCGCTACGAGTTCAACAACGCCTTCCGCGAGCAGCTCGAGGCGGCCGGCATGGTGGTCTCCGGCGAGTACCAGGCGAAGAAGCTCGTCGAGACGATCGAGCTCCGCGACCACCCGTTCTTCATCGCCAGCCAGTTCCACCCGGAGTTCCGCTCGCGACCGAACAAGCCTCACCCGCTGTTCCGAGAGTTCGTCGCCGCGGCCTGCAAGCGGCGCGGCATCGCGCCCGCGGCCAGGGTCGCGAAAGCGCGCGACCGCGCCAACGGGGCGCCGCACCCGGACCGTGTCCAGGAGGCGTCCGCCACCGAGTAGGCAGGGCTCACCGTGACGGTCATGTCGCGCCTGTGCGCCAGCGATATACCCCCGGCGGTGGCACTGCGGTAGAGTGCCGCCAGTGGGGGTCATTTGCCCAAGGACATACATGGACCGATGACGCAGAACGTCGCTCTCTCCCAGATATCGCAGAAGAACCTCGGCATGGAGCTGGTCCGTGCCACCGAGGCGGCCGCCCTTGCGAGCGGGCGCTACATGGGCCGGGGCGACAAGGAGGAGGCGCACCGCTCGGCCGCGACGGCGATGGCCCAGGCCCTCGGCACGGTGACGATGGACGCCGTCGTCCGCCTGGCGGTCGGCGGGGGAGACCGAGACGACCCGCTCTCGCAGGGCCGCCAGTTCGGCCATGGCCAGGGGCCGGGCGTCGACCTCGCCGCCGGGCCTATCGATGGCATCAGCCTGCTCACGCGCGGCCTTCCGGGCGCGATCTCGGTCATCGCCGCCACCGAGCGGGGTGAGATGGCCGTGCCGGGCAGCGCCTACCTCGAGAAGATCGCCGTCGGTGCCCGCGCCCGCGGCGCGATCGACCTGGCCGGCACCGTGGAGCACAACCTGAACCGGATCGCGTTCGCCAAAGAGGTTCGCGTGGCCGACCTGACCGTGGTCGTCCTCGACCGGCCGAGGCACCAGCAGCTGATCGAAGAGGTGCGCCAGGCGGGTGCGCGCCTCAGCCTCATCACCGACGGCGAGGTCGCGGCCGCGGTCATGGTCGCCCTCGAGGACTCGGGCGTGGACGTGGTCATGGGAATGGGCGGCGCCGAGGACACGACCATCGCGGCCTGCGCGCTCAAGTGCCTGGGCGGTGAGATCGTGGCCCGCCCCTGGCTCCGCAACGCCGACGAGGTGGAGGATCTGCGCGCGATCGGGGTCGACCCGCACCAGGTGTTCGGCATCGAAGACCTCGCCGGCGGCAACGAGGTCGTCTTCACGGCGACCGGTGTGACCGACGGGCTCCTGCTCCGGGGCGTCCACTACTTCGACCACTGGGCGGAGACCGAGTCGCTGGTGATGCGCTCGCAGTCCGGCACCCTGCGCCGCATCACGACCAAGCACCACTTCGCCCTCGCCGGGGGCAGCCGGCGCGTCCGGTGATCATCAGCCTCGTCCTCATGCTCATCTTCCTGGGCACCGGCGTCGCCCTCCTCGTCTACGCGCCCTCCCTCGTCGAACGGTCGAAGCGCCCCGGTTCGCGCTGGATCGTGCCGGAAGCGAACCGCCTCACCGTGCTCCGCCTCGCGGGCGGCTTCTACACGCTCATCGGGCTCCTGATCGCGTACGGGACGGTTCACCCCGGCCGCTGACCCCCGCGGCTGCGCCTAAGCTCAGAACGTGCTGACCCCGGCGATCTCTGACGCGCGCGGGCGCCTGCTGGAGGTGCCCGGGTTGACGGCGCTGGCCCGAACCGGGTGGGACGTCGTGGCGCCCGCCGACGGCGACTGGATCCCGCTGCCCGAAGGCGCCAGCGTCCTCTCCCTGCCCGGGCGGCTGGCGCTGGCCCGCGACGAGGAGGGTGAGCAGGTCCGCCTCAGCCCCGACGCCGGATGGGCGGCCGCCGCGGTGCTGCCGCCCGGGTACACCCGGACCCTGCTGCCCGCATACGAGGAGGAGGCCGGCGCCGACGTCCTCCCGGTTTTCGGCTACGCCGCGCTCGCCTTCCGTCGCGGCCGCCCTGTCGTCGCGGCGGTGCGCACCGACGAGCTGCGGTGGTGGCAGCCCGGCGAGTTCCGCGGCCGCGACATCCGCGCCGCGATCGCCGCCGCCCACTCGGACCTGCCCGGCAACCGGCTGGTCGCCCACCTCGAGCGATGCGCCACCGACTACAACTGCTTCACGGCGCAGAACACCTTCTACCGTCGATGGGAGGCGGCGCTGCCGAGCTCGGGGCCGTGCAACGCGATGTGCATCGGCTGCATCTCCGAGCAGTGGGGTGAGGTGGAGTCGCCGCAGGATCGCATCGGGTTCCGCCCGACTGTTGACGAGGTGGTGAACCTCGCCGCGTGGCACCTCGGCGGCGATGAGGCCCAGGTCGTCAGCTTCGGGCAGGGCTGCGAGGGCGAGCCGCTGATGCGACCCGACCTGCCCGAGATGGTGCGCGCCATCAAAGGGGCTCGCCCCGCCGCCTTCGTCAACATCAACACCAACGGCAGCCGCCCGGGCGTCGTCCGCCGGATGGTCGAGGCGGGGCTCGATGGCGCGCGCGTCAGTGTCTTCAGCTTCAACGACGACATGTTCCGCGCCTACTACCGGCCGAAGGATTACTCGCTCGACCAGGTCCACGAGACGCTGGAGGTGCTGCATTCCGGCGGGTGCCAGGTGGCGATCAACCTGCTCACCTTTCCCGGCGTCACCGACGACGAGGGGGAGCTCGACGCCCTGGTCGAGGCGATCCGCCGCCACCAGGTCGACCAGGTGCAGACCCGAAGCCTGAACCTCGACCCGCTCTGGCTGCTGCGCCAGCTCCCACGCCAGACGCGCGGGATCGGATTCGCCGCCATGCTCGAGCGTCTGCGCTCGGCGAGGCCCGGCCTGCGCCTCGGCAACTTCACGCTTCCCCAGCAGGCTCTAACCGGGGGCTAACCCCCCGCTTCCTATACTCGGATCATGCACCAGGAGGGGCTGGACAGCCCCCTGAGCGGGCCGGCAGACGCGCCGCCACCCGCCAACTCGATATACGTTCCGCGCTACACGCCGATCTACACCGGCCTCCCGGCCGCGCCCACCCCGGTGCCGCAGCCCATCGACGCGCCCGCGGGACCCGGCGACGGCCGCGCCGACGGCGCGCCGCCCCCCGCTCCCTGGGCGCATGGTTCCTACGCGCCGCCGGCGGGAGAGCCGGGCCATCGCTCAGGCATCGACGCCCGGGCGGCCGGCGGCATCGGCGCCGGGATACTCGCCTTCCTGGCGAAGTTCGGGGCCTCGCTGAAGTTCATCCTGCCCGCGCTGCTCAAGGCCCCGTTCCTGGTCTCGATCCTCATCAACATCGTCTTCTACGCCTTCCTCTACGGGAGCCAGATGGGGATCGGGTTCGGGCTGGCGTACGGCACCGGAATCGTGGCCCTCATCTTCGTGCACGAGATGGGGCACCTGATCGCGGCGCGGATGACAGACACCCCCACGACGAATCCTCTCTTCATCCCGATGTTCGGCGCGGTCATCGGGGTGCGCGGGTATCGGAACTCGACGATCGAGGCGATCAACGGCATCGGCGGTCCCGTGCTCGGCACCCTCGGCGCCATCGCCGTCTACGCGTGGGCCACCCTGGTGGGGGCGGACAGCGCCTGGGGGGTGCTCCTGCTGCGCCTGGCGTACATCGGGTTCCTCATCAACCTCTTCAACATGATCCCCGTCACCCTTGGTGGAGGGTTCACGCTGGATGGCGGCCGCGTCCTGCAGGCCGTCAGCAAGTGGGCCTACGTCGCCGGCGTCGGCGCCCTTGCCCTGCTCGTCGTATCGGGTCTCGTCAACAGCCCGCTGCTGTGGATCTTCCTGCTCCTCGGCGCGTGGGGCACCTACCGCCGGTTCCATGAGCCCGATCACCCCGAGTACAACACCACGTCGATCGAGGCCAAGGCGGTCATCCTGGTCGCCTACTTCACGCTGCTCGCGATCCTCGTCGCCGGGATGGTCACCACCGAGCAGCTCTTCAACGCCTTCTAGGTTTCGGCCCGGCCCTACCCGGATATACTCTCGCGCGACCATGAAACCCGAGATCCACCCCACCTTCTACCCCGACGCCGTGGCTCACTGCCTCTGCGGCAACACGTTCACCACCGGCTCGACCGTCAAGGAGCTCAAGACGGAGGTCTGCGCCGTCTGCCACCCGTTCTTCACGGGCGAGCAGCGGATCGTGGACACCGGCGGCCAGGTCGAGCGCTTCCAGAAGCGCCAGGAGAAGCAGCACCGGGCCCAGCGTCCGCGTTAGCTCGCATCGCGCCCGCGAGGCGCGATGATTGGTCTCATGGCAGCCGCTAGCTCACCTTTCTTCTATGGCGGCCAGGCTGTGATCGAGGGCGTCCTCATGCGTGGTCCCGCGCACTGGGCGGTCGCCGCGCGCCGCCCCGACGGCTCGATCGCTATGCGCGTCGACCGCCTGCGCAGCGCGCTCTACCAGGGCAGGCTCTTCCGGTTGCCGTTCGTTCGCGGCGTCGCCGGTCTTGTCGAGATGCTCCACCTCGGCACCTCCGCGATGCTGTGGTCAGCCAACGTCCGCGCCGCGGCCGAGGACATCCAGCTCGGACGGGGAGCGATCGCCGCCACGCTCGCCGGCTCGCTGGCCTTTTCGGTCTTCGTCTTCTTCGGCCTTCCGCTCCTGGCGGGGGGTGCCGTGGCGCGCCACGCCAGCTCATTTGCCTTCACCGCCGTCGAGGGCGCCACCCGGGCCGTCCTGCTCGTGGCGTACCTCTTCCTCGTGTCGCTGATCCCCGACATCAAGCGCGTCTTCCAATACCACGGCGCGGAGCACAAGACCATCAATGCCTTCGAGGCGGGCGCGCCCCTGACGGTCGAGGGCGTGGCGCCTCAGAGCCGGCTCCATCCCCGGTGCGGCACGGGGTTCCTCATCGTCGTCGTCCTGGTCAGCATCGTCGTGTTCACCTTCGTCGGGCGGCCGTGGTGGCCCGTGCTCATCGTGTCGCGCATCGTGCTGATCCCCGTCATCGCCGCGATCTCGTACGAGCTCATTCGCCTCGGGGCCCGGAATTACGGCAATCCCTTCGTGGCGCGTCTCCTCACCCCGATCCTGGCGGCGCAGTACCTGACCACGCGCGAGCCGTCTCCCGACCAGATGGAGATCGCCATCCGCGCCTTCACCGCGGTCCGGGAGCAGGAGCTGCGCCCCGCTGTCGCGAGCTCGCCCGCCGAGGAGCTCATCGTATGAGCTCCGTAGAGCGTCTCGAGGGCGTGCTGGCGCGCTACCGCGACATCGAGCAGCAGCTTTCCGACCCGGACGTCGTTCGCGACCTGACCCGCCTCCAGGAGCTGGGTCGCGAACAGGCCAGGTTGAAGCCGATCGTCGACAAGCAGCACCAGCTCGCCGCGGCGCGGGATGCCGAGGCCGAGGCGAAGGGCATGCTCGGCGGCGAGACCGACCCCGACATGCTCGACTACCTCAAGGAGGAAGTGGCGCGGCAGCGCGCCGTTGCCGAGCAGCTGGAGGCCGAGCTCACCACCCTCCTTCTGCCGCAGGACCCCAACGACGAGCGCAACGTCATCGTCGAGATCCGCGCGGGCACGGGTGGCGACGAGGCGGCTCTCTTCGCGGCCGACCTCTATCGCATGTACGAGCGCTACGCCGAGCGCCGCCGCTGGCAGATCGAGGTGATGGACCAGAGCCCGACTGAGGGCGGCGGGTTCAAGGAGCTGGTCTTCGAGGTGCGTGGCGCGGGGGCATACAGCCGGCTCAAATTCGAGTCCGGCGTGCATCGCGTCCAGCGCGTGCCGGCGACGGAGGCGCAGGGTCGCATCCACACCTCGACCGGCACCGTGGCGGTTTTTCCCGAGCCCGACGCCGTCGAGGTGGACATCCGCGACGAGGACATCGAGGTTGACGTCTACCGTTCCACCGGGCCAGGCGGGCAGTCCGTCAACACCACCGACTCCGCCGTCCGCCTCACCCACAAGCCGACCGGTCTCGTCGTGACCTGCCAGGACGAGAAGTCGCAGCACAAGAACAAGGCGAAGGCGCTGAAGGTCCTCGCCGCCCGCCTCTACGACATGAAGCAGGCGGAGCAGCAGGAGCAGATCAGCGCCGATCGCCGCGCGATGGTCGGCTCGGGTGAGCGCAGCGAGAAGATCCGCACCTACAACTTCAAGGAGAACCGGGTCTCCGACATCAGGCTCGACGGACCCATCTACCGCCTTGACGCCATGCTCGCCGGCGACCTCGACGTCGTGGTCGAGCCCCTGACCGTCAACCACCAGGCGCGCCTGCTGTCCGGAGAAGCCGCATAGCCGAGCTCCCCCTCGAGCTCGTCGCGAAGGCGGTCCCGTACCTCGCCCGCCACGGCTCCGACTCACCCCGCCTGGACGCCGAGCTGCTCCTCGCGGAGGCGATCGGGTGCGCCCGGATGGAGCTCTACACGCAGTTCGAACGCCGCGTCGGCAGCGACGAGCTGGACCGGTTCCGGGAGATGTGTCGCCGGCGGGCCGGCGGCGAGCCCATCGCCTACATCCGGGGACGCAAGGAGTTCATGTCGATCGAGCTGCGCGTCACTCCAGCCGTCCTCGTGCCTCGGCCGGAAACCGAGACGCTGGTGGAGGAGGGGCTGCGCCTTCTGCGCGGGGGCGGCCTCGAGGCACCGCGGGTGCTCGACGTCGGCACCGGCAGCGGAGCGATCCTCCTGGCCCTGCTGCACCACCATCCGCCGGCGACGGGTGTCGGGACGGATATCTCCGAGTCTGCCCTCGAGGTGGCGCGTGACAACGCCAACCGGCTGCGCCTCGCCGAACGCGCCGAGTTCAGGGTGGCCGACCTGGCGGCCGGGGTGGAGGAGCGGTTCGACCTGGTCACCGCCAATCTGCCTTATGTCGACCCGGCCTGGCCCGACGCGGTTCACCCCGCCGTGGCGGCCAGCGAGCCGGGCCAGGCCCTGTTCGCCGCCGATGGGGGGCTGGAGCTGGTCAAGCGGCTGATCGACGACCTGCCCCGACTGCTGTGCCCCGACGGGGTCGCGCTGCTCGAGGTCGACCCCCGCAACGCCGCCGCCGCCCTCGCGCACGCCCGGTCGGCCGGGTCGGCGCGGCTGCTGCCGGACCTCGCGGGCAGGGATCGAGTACTGGTGGTCGAAGGCCTGGCCTGACCGGCGCCGGTCTCCGCCGGCGGGCGAGCTGCGCGACTCCCCTTACGGGTCCGGGCTCGGCGCTCTCCCGCCGCCTTTGGCGTTCTTCCGTTTCCGCATCGCCGCATCTCGCCGCCGCAGGTACTCCTCGGGGGTGAGCCGGTGATTGGGGTTGTCCGGGTGCCCCGGGGGCAGGGTCCTGAAGCCGCCGTTGCCGTCGGGCAG